>VOFH01002162.1_pt1 | contig 495073 bp, 558 predicted proteins | sample 5384091 | NCBI WGS metagenome assembly VOFH01 (sample SAMN12384727, study PRJNA508395) | human gut metagenome | isolation source: healthy gut G | host: Homo sapiens
TAATCTGTCAACTATGTTCGGGGACGTAAACGAGAAAGTCGGCACTATCGCCGTAGAAGTGGGACAGACCCCGCAAGGTTGGAACGCGAGCATATTTTTTCCATGATACAGACGCTATCGGAAAATGTGATTATCCCCCTGCGGGCTTGTCATTACCTATGTCTGTGCGTGGAGCTAATCAGCATGGTAACGGAAAGAACAATATGCACGACGTTGACACATTTATGTTTTTCAAGTGGTTTTTCAAGGCGTGGGTGGCGGTGTACCTTGTCACCCACACCTTTGACATTACTATGGCAGTATTCGACGTGGCGCAGCGTGTCGTTTCCGGCGCGGCAGGGGTAATCGGCGGCAACACCAATATTGATGTGACCGCCGCCCTGTCGTCCATGCAGGACGGACTAAACGATATGGAAATCCCCGAACTTCTATTGCTGGTTATGGAAACAAGCCTTGTGAGCCTTTGCATGAAAATCATGTCCGTACTGATAACCGTTATCCTCTACGGCAGAATGATTGAAATTTACCTTTACTGTTCGGTGTCGCCTATCCCATTTGCAACTATGACAAACCGGGAATGGGGACAAATGGGCAACTACCTAAAATCCCTGTTCGCATTGGCTTTCAAGGCTTTCTCATTATGATTTGCGTCGGCATTTATGCGGTTCTTGTGAACACGCTGACCGTTGCGGATAACCTGCATAGCGCGATTTTTCAATCGCCGCCTACACCGTTATCCTGTGCTTTTCCTATTTAAGACCGGCGCACTTGCAAAGTCAATCTTTCACGCCCACTGATGAAAGGAGGTTTTTTCTTGGCGTATGTACCCGTACCCAAAGACTTAACAAAGTAAAAACAAAGGTTGCGTTCAACCTTACCAAACGGCAGCTTATTTTCTTTGCGGCGGCGTTGGCTCTTGGCTTGCCGCTGTTCTTCCTGCTCAAAAACAGTGCAGGGACAAAGCCTTGCTGCTATGGTAATGATTGTGGTTATGCTCCCGTGTTTCCTCTTTGCCATGTATGAAAAACACGGACAGCCCCTTGAAGTGGTAATTAGAAACATCATCAATACAAAATTCACCCGACCAAAGGAGCGACCCTATCAGACACAGAATTTATACGCTGTCTTGGAAAGGCAGCGGAAACTGGAAAAGGAGGTATCAGCGATTGCAAAAGGCAGAATACAACTTCAAGAAAAGGCGCAGCCAAAAAGCCCGCAGCCGGGGCTAAACAGGAAGCTGACCCGCGCCGAAAAAAACAGATTGCGGAAGTGATACAGAACGCAAAGGGCGACGGAAAGCGCCTACACCGCACAGCAGACCATTCCCCTATATATGCAGATGTTCCCGGACGGTATCTGCCATGTCCGGGAAGCGGTACAGTAAGACCGTAGCAGTTTTGAAGATATAAACTACCAGCTTGCGCAGGCAGACGACAAGACCGCCATTTTTGAAAACTGGTGCGACTTTCTCAATTATTTTGACGCAAGCGTACAGGTGCAGCTTTCATTTATCAATCAAGGCGGGCGCGGCAGCGAAGCCGAAAGTGCTATCCATATCCGGCGCAGGACGACGCTTTCAATTCCATCCGCACCGAATACGCGGATATGCTGAAACATCAGCTTGCAAAGGGCAACAACGGACTGGTGAAACATAAATACATCACCTTTTCCATTGAAGCGGACAGCATGAACGCGGCGAAATCCCGCCTTGCCCGTATCGAAACCGATATACTCAATAATTTTAAGGTCTTGGGTGTGTCGGCAACACCCCATGACAGGCTATGACCGCTTGGAAATGCTGCATGGGATTTTTTCCACCCAGAGGGCGAACCGTTCCGTTTCTCTTGGGACTGGCTTATCCCGTCCGGGCTTACCACAAAGGACTTTATAGCCCCGTCCTCTTTCCGTTTCGGCGAGGGGCGCACATTCCGTATGGGAAAGCAAAATCGGCGCGGTATCATTCCTTGAAATCCTTGCGCCGGAACTCAACGACCGTATCTTATCGGAGATTTTAGACTTGAAACGGGCGTGATCGTCAATCTGCATATCCGCAGTATCGACCAGACCGAAGCCATCAAGACCATCAAGCGTGAAAATCACCGACCTTGACAAAATGAAGATCGAGGAACAAAAAAAGCTGTCCGCAGCGGCTACGACATGGATATTATTCCCTCTGACCTTGCCACATTCGGCAGCGAAGCGAAAAAATCTCTTGCAGGATTTACAGAGCCGCAATGAACGAATGTTTCTGCTGACGTTTCTTGTGGTGAACATGGCAGATACGAAGCAGCAAACTTGAACAATGACATTTTCGCCACGGCGGGCATTGCACAGAAAAACAACTGCGCCCTTACCCGTCTGGACTATATGCAGGAAGCGGGCTTTATGGCGAGCGTTCCGCTTGGGGAAAATCTTATCCCCATTCAGCGGGGACTTACCACATCAAGCACCGCTATTTTTATTCCGTTCATCACGCAGGAGCTTTTTCAGACAGGCGCAGCCCTGTACTACGGACTGAACGCCCTTTCTAACAATATGATACTCTGCGACAGAAAGCAGCTCAAAAACCCAAACGGGCTTATCTTGGGAACACCGGGCAGTGGTAAAATCCTTTGCGGCAAAACGGGAAATGGCAAATGCCTTTCTCATTACTGACGACGATATTATTATCTGCGACCCGGAAGCCGAGTATTTTTCCCCTTGTGCAGCGTCTGAACGGTCAAGTTATCCGGCTGTCCCCGACAGGCAAGGGGCATTGACGGAAAGCCCCAGTATGTGAACCCTATGGACATAAACCTCAACTATTCCGAGGACGACAGCCCGCTTGCCTGAAAAGTCCGATTTTATCCTCTCCTGTGTGAACTTGTTATCGACGGCAAGGAGGGCTTGCAGCCCGTGGAAAAGACCGTCATTGACCGCGCCGTAAGGAATGTGTACCGACCGTTCCTTGCCGACCCAGACCCGGAGAAAATGCCTGTCTTGGGCGATTTGTACGACGAGCTTTTGAAGCAGCCGGAACGGAAGCCGCCCGTATCGCGGCAGCATTGGAGCTTTATGTTTCCGGCTCTTTGAATGTCTTTAACCACCGTACCAACGTGGAGCTTAAAAATCGCCTTGTCTGCTTTTGATATTAAACAGCTTGGGAAGCAGCTCAAAAAAGTTAGGTATGCTGATTGTGCAAGACCAGGTATGGAACCGAGTGACCGTCAACCGGGCTGAGAAAAGAAATCCACCCGCTATTACATGGACGAATTTCATTTGCTCTAAAGAAGAACAGACCGCCGCCTATTCCGTGGAGATTTGGAAGCGATTTCGTAAATGGGGCGGCATACCGACAGCAATCACACAGAATGTCAAGGATTTTGCGTCCCGCGAGGTGGAGAACATTTTGAAAACTCTGATTTTGTCCTCATGCTCAATCAAGCGGCGGGCGACCGGGCTATCCTTGCAAGGCAGCTCAATCTTCTACGGAAACGTGGTGCTGCCTTTTCCTTGACCGTTTTCCCGCAAAATACCGAGCTATACCGGGTAATGACGACCCGCCGGAGGAAGTGGGCGGCACATGAGATTGACATCCATCATCAACCGCGATGCTATGCGCCCTGGGGAACTGCCCGAGAGCGTCCATTGCGCGTCACAAGCCCGCCCTTACTACGCCCTGCGGGATTACGGCATGGACGCAGATCGGGCGGGAGGACACGCCGGAGCAGTACATCGCAAGGCTTGTCGAGGTTTTCCGTGAGCTGAAACGGGTGCTGCGCCCGGACGGTACGTTTTGGCTGAACATTGCCGACACCTACTGTGGCACAGGCAGCAAGGGTGCCTGCACCGACCCGAAAAACCCGAAAGGCAGAAACGGGCAGAGCCTGTCCCTTGCAAGATGGGCGGCACTGCAAGCAAAAGCGATTTAATCGGTATTCCTGTGGCTTTTAGCCTTTGCCCTGCGCTCTGACGGGTGGTATTTGCGCAGCGCGATTATTTGGCAGAAGGACAACCCCATGCCCGAAAGTGTGCGGGACAGACCGAGCCGCTGCTATGAGAACGTCTTTTTGCTTACGAAGTCCAAGAGCTATTCTATGACGCCGCCGCCATTGCGGAACCCATAGCCCCCACCACGGCGGCGCGATACCGGGGCGGGCGCAGCGCGGGACACAAATACGACGGCGAGGTACCCGGACAGGGTAAGGTGCAGGGCATCAACCGGGCGCGGACATTTTAATTTACTACGATGAAGCCCTCATGCCGACCACGCGGAATAAGCGGGACGTGTGGCATATCAACACCGTACCCTACAAGGGCGGGCATTTCGCCGCGTTCCCGCCGAAGCTGGCGGAAACCTGCATTTTGGCGGGCTGTCCCAAGGGCGGCATTGTGCTTGACCCGTTTTTCGGCAGCGGCACGACGGGGCTTGCGGCAAAAAGCCTTGACCGCCATTACATTGGCATTGAACTGAACTATGACTATTGCACCCTTGCAAGGGCGCGGATCGGAGGTGAAACGAATTGAGCAAAAAGCTGAAACCCCGCGATAAAATTACGCAGAAAATGAGCCGGGACGGGCTTGATCGCGGCAGAAACCGCAGGCACCGCCGAGCTGGTCAGCGGGCGCGAGCAGGACGCGGATTTTTCAGCAGCCCGAACAGGCGGCGCAGGAAGCCGCGCAGCAGCTTCCGCACCCCTCCGGCAGCGCGGCAGCTCGTCCCCATACCCAGAGCTTTCCCCGAAGCGGGACGACGCCGCAGCCGAGCGTGTTTTGGAGCATATCGACGCTGCCCATACCCGCGCAGCATCCAAAAAAGGCGGCGAGTAAAGCACGGGCGCAGCGGGGAAGTGGCGGCAAAAACAAAGACCTCACGCCTGCAATTCACCGAGGAAGAACGGGCGACGCCGGAGCTTCAAAAGGTCGATCCGCAAATCGGAAAGAGCCGCCGACCGCTTGGACGCGGCAAGCGCGGGCGGCTATCCCCAAAGAAAAGAAAACTTGACGGGAGCGCACCTTTGACGAAGCCGCCGCAGGAAGGGCAAAACCCGCCTGCGCTTTGAGGAAAAGGAAAAACCCATACGGGCGGACAGGCAGCAGCATAACCCCTCTCCCGCCCCGTGCAGGAGATCGGCGTTTTCGTCCACAATAAGATACATTCCGTTGAAAAGGACAACTCCGGCGTGGAGGGGCGCATAAACTGAAGAATTGGCAGAGCGCGGCATCAAAGTACGGGGCGCGGAATGCAAAAGGGCCGCCGCAGCCGCAAGCTGAAACCCTACCGGGCGGCGGCAAAAGCGGAAAAAGCCGCGTTCAAGGCAAACGCCGATTTTCAGTATCAAAAGGCGCTGCACGACAACCCGCAGCTTGCCGCGTCTAACCCCTTTCCCGGTTTTGGCAGAAGCAGCAGATCAAGCGGCAGTATGCAAAGGCGGTACGAACGGGCGGCGCAAAATCCGCAAGGAAAGCCGCAGAAAACACCCGCAAGGCGGCGAAGAAAACCGCCGAAGCAACGAAAAAGACCGCCGCCTTTGTAGGGCGGCATTGGAAGCCTTTCTGATTGCCGGGTGTGCGCTGTTGCTGCTGTTCATAATGATTTCAGCCGGGATCTCTTCATGTTCCAGCCTGTTTTCCGGCGGATTACCTCCGTTATCAGCACGTCCCTACGTTTCAGAGGACGCGGATATGCTTGGTGCGGAAGCCGATTATGCAGCCCTTGAAGCGGAGTTCAGCAAAAGGATAGACAATATCGAGCGCGACCATCCGGCTATGACGAATACCGCTATGACCTTGACGACATCGGGCATAACCCCATGAATTAGCGTCCTATCCTCACCATGCTTTTCCAGACCTACACCCGCGCCGAGCGCACAGGCAGAAATAAACCGCGTCTTTGCTGGCAATACACGCTGACGCTCACCGAGGAAACAGAGGTGCGCTACCGGACGAAAACGCACAGAAACGCGAACCGTCACGAGGACCGAAACAGGGAAACGGAAACTACGAATACCGTTGAAGTCCCCTACAATTATTACATCTCTGAACGTGAAGCTGACGAAAAGCCCTGTTTCCGAGATTGCGGAGGAACTTCTAACGCCGAGCAGCTTGAAATGTACCGCGTCTATCTGAAACAAGCGGCAACAAGCCCTGATTTTTCGGCGGCGGCTCACCAGACGGGAAGGGGCGTCCGAGGATTTAAGCGGCGTACAGCTTGTGAACGGCACACGCCCCGGCAATACCGCCATTGTAGACTTATGAAGCGGCAAGCCGGAAACAATGGGCGGGCGCAGCCCTTTGGAGCTGGTACGGCTTCAACAGCCGCGTGGAATGGTGCGCCTGTTTTGTTTCATGGTGCTACGGACTAGGCGGGCTGTCCGAGCCGCGCTTTGCCGGGTGCCAGTCACAGGGCGTACTTTGGTTCCAGTCTTTGCGGGCAATGGGGCGCAAGGGCTATGCGAATATCGCCCCCGGCGACGCTATCTTTTGACTGGGACGGGACGGGAGCGCAGACCATGTAGGGCTTGTCATCGGGACGGACGGGGAGCGCGTCTATACTGTCGAGGGCAATTCCGGCGACGCTTGCAAGATAAAGAGCTACCCCGTTAATTATTCCTGTATCAAAGGATATGGGCTGATGAACTGGAACTGAAAACAAACATTTTTGAAAATCTGAAAGGAGAAATTGATTTATGGCAACAAACAGGATTGAACGTATCGACAAGGAGATTGCAAAGACCCGCGAGAAAAATCACCGAGTACCAGAACAGGCTGGGGGCTTGAAGCGCAGAAAACCGAAGCAGAGAATTTGCAGATCGTCCAGCTTGTGCGCTCTATGCGGCTTTCCCCACAGGAGCTTACCGCCATGCTTTCCGGCGGCGGTATTCCGGGCATGGAAGCCGCGCCGGGCTACCCCGCAGAACCCGCAGACCACGACACCGAAGAAATGGAGGACACCGAGAATGAATAAGAAAATCCTTAGAACCTTGACCGCACTCTGCGCCGCCCTCATGCTGACGGGCGGCTTTTCCGTCACCGCCTACGCGCAGACCCCGGAGGGGCAGGACGCGACCGACGACAGCGGCGTTGTCTACGAGGAACCCGAAAAGGAAGAACCCTTACCCCGGACGGGAACGCGACCCTTGTAGACGATTTCGGCGGCAACAAGCAGCTTATCACAGTGACGACCAAAACGGCAATTACTTTTATATCCTTATCGACCGGGACGACGAGGGCGAGGACACCGTACATTTCCTTAATCAAGTGGACGAAGCCGACCTTATGGCACTCATGGAGGACGGAAGCACCGAAGCAGCCCCGCCCGCCGTTTGCAGTTGCACCGATAAATGCGAAGCCGGGAAAGTAAATGTGAGCTGCCCTGTCTGTGAAAGGACAATATGACCGCTTGCAGCGGCAAGGAAGCGGAGCCGGAAACCGAGAAACCAACAGAGCAGCCCAAAGAGAAAGGCAATACAGGCGGGCTTGTGCTTTTCCTTTGTCGTGGCACTTTTGGCGGCGGGGGCGCGTTCTATTATTTTAAGTTTATGAAGCCGAAGCAGAGCGTCAAGGGCGATACCGACCTTGAAGATTTCGACTTTGACGACTACGGCGAGGACGAGCCGGACGACGGGGACATTTTGACGTTCCCGAAGATGAAGAAGCGGAGGACGGGGACGCATGACGCTTTTCACCGAAAACCCGTTAGAAAAAATGATGGGACAAAGACCCACCGGGCGGCGGGACAATGCGCCGCCCGTTCCAAAATCCCTCGGCGTGTATGCGCTGCCCTTATAAGGCGCAATCCCCTGTATCGGCTATTGTCTGAAACAGGCACAGGAGAAGAAGCATACCGCGCCGGAAGGCTGAAAGGAGGATTTTTTCATGGCACTTAGACTTGTGATTGCAGAAAGCCGAGCGTGGCGCAGACTATCGCCGCCGCGCTTGGCGTTAAGGGAAAACAGGACGGATATATCGAGGGCGGCGGCTACCTCATTTCATGGTGCGTCGGGCATTTGGTACAGCTTGCGGAAGCCGCCGCCTACGGGGAACAGTACAAGAAATGGAGCTATGACAGCTTACCCATTCTGCCGGAGGAATGGCAGTACGCCGTTGACCGCAGACAAGGGAAAACAGTTTTCAAAACCTTAAAGGAGCTTATGCACCGCGCCGACGTTTCCGAAGTGGTGAACGCCTGCGACGCCGGGCGCGAGGGTGAGCTGATTTTCCGCTTTGTCTACGAAGTGGCGGGCTGCAAGAAGCCCATGCGCCGCTTGTGGATTTCCTCAATGGAGGACGGGGCAATCAAGGCGGGCTTTGCTTCCTCAAAGACGGGCGGGATTATGACGCGCTCTTTGCGTCTGCGCTCTGCCGCGCAAAGGCAGACTGGATTATCGGTATCAATGCAACACGCCTGTTTTCCTGCCTGTATGGAAACACCTTGAACGTGGGGCGTGTCCAGACCCCGACCCTTAAAATGCTCACTGACCGGGACGCGGCTATCTCCCATTTCCAGAAAGAAAAATACTACCATGTGCGCTTATGTCTTATCCGGTGCGGAAGCGGCAAGCGGGAGGATTTCAGACAAGGCAGAAGCCGACGCGCTGAAAGGGCTTGCGAAGCGGGGAAAGGCGGTATGTGTTTCCGTCACCAGAGAGAAAAAAGAGCGCAGCCCCGCCGAAGCTCTTTTGACCTCACCAGTTTGCAGCGCGAAGCCAACCGTATTTACGGTTATACCGCAAAACAGACCCTTGATTTGGCGCAAGCCCTTTACGAAAAGCGGCTCTTTGACTTATCCGAGGACGGACAGCAGCATTTTTGACCGACGACATGGGCGGCACCGCAGCGGGCATTATCGCGCTGCTCTGCGAAAAGCTGCCCTTTATGGCGGGCGCAGACTTCACGCCGGATATTGCAAAGGTAACAGACAGCAAAAAGTATCAGACCACCACGCAATCATTCCTACTCTGGAGCTTGCAAAGGCTGACCCGGACGCGCTGCCGGAAAGCGAGAAAAATATCCTTACCTTGCGGGGGCGCGTCTGCTCTCTGCCACCGCCGAGCCGCATATTTATGAAGCGGTCACGGCGGTTTTCTCATGCGCAGATACAGAGTTTACGGCGCGTGGAAAGACGGTGCTTGCGGGCGGCTGGAAAGACCTTGAACGCCGCTACCGGGCGACCTTGAAAGGCAAGCCCGACCCGGAGGACGGGGAAATCGAGGGCGTGACGCTGCCGGAGCTTTTCCGAGGGACAGGGCTTTGAAAACCCCACGGCAAAGGTAACGGAGCATACCACAACGCCGCCGAAGCCCCACAGCGAAGCAACAAGCCTTTCGGCTATGGAACGCGCCGGGAACGGGGACACCGACCCGGACGCGGAACGCCGGGGACTTGGCACTCCCGCCACCCGCGCCGCTGTCATTGAAAAGCTGGTGAAGTCCGGCTTTGCGGAAAGAAAGGGAAAGCAGCTTATCCCCACGCAGAACGGAGCCGCCCTTTATATCAGTCTGCTGCCGGATATGCTGACCTCTCCCATGCTTACCGCTGAATGGGAAAATAATCTGACGCAGATCGCAAAGGGAGCCGCCGACGCCGGGGAGTTCATGCAGCGCATTGAAGCTATGGCGCGGGAGCTTGTGCAGACACACGCCGCCGTACAGGAGGACAAAAGAGCTTGTTCAGAGAGGAAAAGCCCTCTATCGGCAAATGCCCCCGGTGCGGTTCTCCCGTCCATGAGGGCAAGAAAAAACTACTATTGCAGCAAAAGGGAATGTGCCTTTACCATGTGGAAGAATGACCGTTTTTTTGAGGAACGCAAGACCGCTTTTTCCCCCGAAGATTGCCGCCGCCCTGTTAAAATCCGGCAAGGCGAACGTGCAAGGGCTTGTATTCCCCGAAAACAAGCAAAACCTACGACGGAACAGTGCTTTTAGCTGACACTGGCGGGAAATACGTCAACTACCGTATCGAAGTGCAGAAGAACTAAAAACTTGAATAGCAAGCATAGGAAGCGGGTACCCACTTCCGTAAATCCCCGTTGCGACGCTGACGCGCCGGACGGGGATTTTGCTTGTTGGGAAGTTTCCCAAACCCTCTTTTGCGGAGGGCTTCACCCTCTAAAAATTTTCAAAAATATTTGGCAGAAATGCGGGTGTACCCGTAGTAGACCATGCAGCCAAAAAATGCAGCTTATGACGCTGCCGCAGAGAAAGGAGGTTTTTCACTATGGCAAGTTTACGGGACACCGTAAAGGACTATCAAGACGAGCTTAGGGACGGTATCGCATGGGTGGCGTTCTGAAACAGGGGCGTTCATGGAACGCGGAATATTTTCATCTTGATATGGACGATACGCTCTACCCGGAGGACAGGAGCCGGTTAGAGGAAATCAAAAAGCATTGACCCCGCCGCCGTTATCTTAAACGGCTACTATTGCGGGCATTTAGGCGAGGACATGAGCCTTGACGAGCTGACCGCCGGAGTGCGTTACCACTACGAAAACAGCATGAACGACATTGACGCTTTTATCGGGGCGCATGACGACAGGCTTCCCCCGGAGGTTATCGAGGAAGCGAGGGCAGCCGCCCATGAAGCGGGGCTTCCCTTTTCCGAAAAGCCCTACCGGGACGGGGCGGATTTTAACCCCTATGTATTTGACGGGAGCATGAGCATTGAAGATTTTGAGCTTATGCACCGCATGATTGAAAAAGAAAGGAGCGAACAAATGGCAGAACCGATTTTAAGCGGCTATCTTTCCAATCTTTTACACCGAGGGCAGACCCGCGGGCGAATGGGTGACGTTCCCACGACTGCCGAACATCTGAAAGAAGTCTTTGACCGTATCGGGATTGACTTCAGAGCACTATGAGGAATGGCATTTCACAGAATTTCAATCCACTATCCCCGGCTTGACGGAACATTTAAGCGAGTATTCCCACCCCGACGAGCTGAACTATTTAGGAAGCTCTTGGAAATGCAGTTTGACGACGACAGGGAAAAATTCATTGGCCATTGAATACGGCGACCATGCCGACAGCTTACAGGACATTATCAACCTTGCACAAAACCTTGACTGCTACTGGATTTATCCGTCCGTCCACAATGAAGAAGAATACGGGCATTATCTGGTTGATGAACTGGAAGAACCGGAGCTATCCGACGAAGTGAAACGGTATTTCATGTATGAGGAATACGGGCGCGACGCTTCCATTAACGACGACGGTATGTTTACCGAAAAGGGCTATATCTACAACAACCGCAACACCTTTACAGAATGGTACGACGGGCGCGACGTTCCACAGGAATACAGGGTAACGCCGCAGCCCCCGCAGCCGGAAAGACCCGACCCGTCAAAGGTAGAAATGGACGCAGCCGCGCCGGGGCAGAGAATGACACCGACCGCAGAGCAGCCACAGGAGCCGCGTCCGGTTATCCCTATCGTGCTGACGAGCGAGAAGCCCGCCGAAAAGCTCAAAGAGATTACCGACCGTCTGGAACAGGGCATTGCGGAACTCTTTGACAGCGAGCGTTACCGGGAATATCTGAAAGTCATGTCAAAATTCCATAATTACAGCTTCAACAATACGCTGCTTATCGCCATGCAGAAGCCGGACGCTTCCCTTTGTGGCGGGCTTTTCCGCTTGGAAGAATAATTTCGGGCGTAACGTGATGAAAGGGCAAAAGGGAATTAAAATCATTGCCCCGTCGCCGTTCAAAATCAGACAGGAAGTGGAGAAGATAGACCCACACACGCAGAAGCCCATAATCGGCAAGGACGGGAAGCCCGTCACCGAGGAAAAGGAAGTCAAGATACCCGCCTACAAGGTGGTATCTGTCTTTGACGTTTCCCAGACCGAGGGAAAGGAGCTGCCGGACATTGCGGTGGACGAGCTGACGGGCGACGTTGACCGCTACAAGGATTTTTTCGCAGCCCTTGAAAAGACTTCTCCCGTTCCTATCGCCTTTGAGAATATCGGGGGCGCTCTCATGGCTACTACCACTTGGAGGACAAGCGCATTGCTATCAACGAGGGCATGAGCGAATTGCAGACCTTAAAGACCGCCATTCACGAAATCGCCCATGCGAAGCTGCACGACATTGACCTCAACGCTACCAAAGACGAGCAGCAGCCCCGCGTTGACCGCCGCACCCGCGAAGTCGAAGCGGAAAGCGTCGCCTATACCGTCTGCCAACATTACGGGCTTGACACGTCGGACTATTCTTTCGGCTATGTCGCCGGGTGGAGCAGCGGGCGGAGCTTTCCGAGCTGAAAAGTTCCCTTGAAACAATCCGCAGCGCAGCCGCCGAGATTATCAATTCCATAGACGAGAACTTAGCGGAGCTGCAAAAAGGCACAGGACAAGGAGCAGACCGCCGGACAGGAGCAGCCCACCAGAGAGGGACAAGAAGCCGCACCGCAGCCGGAAGCCCCGGCAAAGGCAGATACAGCCGGGAAAGAGCAGCCGGAAGCAGCCGCACCGGGAAAATCCGGCGCACAGGAAAAGGCGGGCGCAGCCCCGAAAGAAGCCTTTACCCCGGAAACGATTTACAGAGTGCGCCGGAACCCTTACAGCGACAGCCGGGAAAACAGCCACCTCTTTGCAAGCCTATGTGACACAGGAGAACGGGCGGGCGAAAATGGGCGACGTGCTTTATACAGGAACGCCGGAGAAATGCCGCGAGCTTATGGGGCAGCTCAAAAGCGGCGAGCTGACCGAGGGCGACGTAAAGCAGCTTTACGCAAAGGCACAGGAAACGGCGCAGACCGCCGGACAGGACAAGGACACCTTTTCCATTTACCAGATAAAGGGCGGGGACGAAACAAGGGACTTCCGCTTTGAGCCTTACGACCGCCTGCAGGCGGCGGGGAAATGTGGTTGACAGGGCGAACTATGAGCTTGTCTATACCGCGCCCCTTGCGCCGGAAACTTCCCTTTGAAGATATTTACACCCGTTTCAATATCGACCACCCCAAAGACTTTAAGGGACACAGCCTTTCCGTTTCGGACGTGGCAGTGCTTCATCAGAACGGACAGGACGCGGCGCATTTCGTTGACAGCGTAGGCTTCCGGCAAGTGCCGGAGTTTTTACAGGAGCAGAAGCAGCTTACCCCGGACGACTTGGAAACGGGCGAAACTATCAAGACACCGAGGGGGACTTTCCATGTAACCGCCATGAGCCGGGAGCAGATAGAAACCGCCGGATATGGCTTTCACCACCAGTCGGACGACGGAAAGTATCTGATTATGGGGAACGGGACGCGGGCGTTTGCCGTTGCCGCAGAGCAGCCGGAAAAGGAAAACCCGTTGAAGTACGTCGAGGACACCGTAGAGCAGAACGACAACAACTTTGACGGTATCATCAACAACACCCCTACCGTTGACGAACTGGAAGCAAAGGTTAAGGCTGGGAGAAACAATTTTTGTTGACCTGGCTAACGCGGTCAAAGCCGACAGGGAGCGCGGCAAGGAAGCGAAGCCGGAAAAGAAGCCCTCTATCCGGGCGCAGCTTAGGGCTGACAAGGAAAAGGCGCAGAAGAAAACGCAAAGCAGAAATCACAGGATTTGGAAAGGAGCTGACCCATGCCGGAACAGAGTAAATTTGAGGACGTGGATTTGTTCGCTTCCCTCAATGCGGTTATGAAGCAGAACACAGGCTTTTACCAGAGCGACTTGAGATTGACAAGGAGATTATCGCAAAGGCGGCGGCAAGCCCCCGCAAGGAGGACAAGACCCTTTTGTGGTTTTGCCGCCCGTCCGGGACGCATTGTTTTAAGGAGCGCGACGTGTTCCTCAAAGACACCGCGCCCCACAACACATGGCGTTTCTACATGGAGCAGACGAGCGACCGCGTCCTTGCCTATGCAATCGAGCTAACGGGGACGGAGCGCGGGAAAATCAAGGGCAATCTGTACGAACTGGACTACGCTAAACATTATGAGCGCGTCAAGGAAAAAGGAGCTGCCCGCCGATACGGTGAAGCTGATTTATGAGCATGGGGAACGGAGATACCCGCCGGACAGTTTTTCAACGGCAATCCCGATTATGAGCTTGGGAAGTTTGAACACTTTGAAGCAGTACCCAACGACCCTGACGCGCTGCAATCGCTCTTGGGAAGAACGGCGCAGCCGGGAGCAGCTTCCACAGGGGGATTTCAAGGCGCATATCGCCGCATTGCGGGACGGGCTGATTGAAACGGAAGCGCGACGCATTGTGCGGGAAATGAAGCGGCACTATGAGCCGAACAGCCCCAACAAGACCCATTTCATGGTGGAGCTTTCCCCGGCGTTCATGCAGCTTGCAGCCACAAAGGACACTGACCGCCTTTTCTCCATGCTGCCTTACAAGACCCTTTCCTTTTCCAAAATCGAGGGCAGACATGGGACGTATGCGCTGATTGGCAAGGGGAGAACCGGGACAGGGAGATAAGGAAGCCCCGCCCCTCTGTCCGGGCGCAGCTTAAAACAGACAAGGCAAAGACCGCCCCGAAAAAGGCGGCGGCGAAAACAAAAAATCACGATTTGGAGGTGTGAACATGACAAAACTGACCGTAGAGGAAACAAACCTTTTGAGCATTTACAAGACCGGGAGCCGACAGGGGCTTATCGTCGCCATGAACGCCGCGCTGCCCTTTATGGACGGGGAAATGCGGGGCTTTGCCGCCCGTACCCTTGCCAAAGTGGAGCGCATGGGCGAAGCGGAGTTTGCGGAGCTTCCCATTTACGCCGCTGATGAAGCATGAGCGAGATTAAGCGGCTGACGCCGCCCCAGAGCCGGAAAGTAAATGCGCTTGTGCGCCGGACGTGCTGCAACTGCGATAACGGGAACTGTATCTTACTGGACGACGGGGACGAGTGCGTATGTCCGCAGCTTATTTCCTATTCGCTTCTCTGCAAGTGGTTCCGGGTTGCGGTGCTTCCCGCCGACAAGTTGCTCTATGCGGAGCTTTACCAGACCGGGGACAGGAAGAAGTGTACCGAGTGCGGCGCGTTCTTTGCGTCAAGCTCCAACAGCGTCAAATACTGCCCCGACTGCCGGAAGCGTATCACCCGCAGACAAGCCGCCGAGCGCATGAGGAAAAGACGCGCCCCTGTTACGCAGTAGGCGCGGAAAATCCCTTGATTTACAGGGCTTTCCGGGCGTGAAAATCAGATAGGCGGTACTTTATACCTTTACCCCCGAAAATGGCGTTCTACTGCGTAACATTCACAAAAAGCACCCATAAAAAGACAGGGCGCGGAAGTCATATACTGGCTTTCCGCGCCCTGTTGATTTTTTTTTTGCCCTTATCCGCGCTCTGTTCCCTTTTCCCGTTCCGGCTGCTTCTCTGCCTGTAAAATGCTGTCAATGTTCCGCTTGATAATATCGTATTCCCGGACTTTCTTTTTCAGCTTCCCATAGTCGGCATAAAGGGCTTCTTTCTGCGCTTGGAGGCTTCATATTCCGATTGCAGCGCGGCAAGGTTCGGGAGCTTTGCAATGCCCGCCGCTTTCAGCGACCTTGCGGCGGCTTCATGTAGGATAATCGCCTGTTCCTGTCCGGCGCGGTACTTCTCCCTGTTCCTTGCCTTGCGGTATGCGTCATAGACGGGCTTTGTCTTTTGGTAGGTGGAAACATTCTTGATAAGCACCGCCATGTCCGCAAGCCGCTTTTCCGCGTCCTTCAATGCGTCTGCCGCCTGTCCGCTTTCCGCTGCCATTTCTTCAATCCGGCTGACTAAATCCGCGTACTGTTCAATCTTGTGTTCCGTCAAGAAATTCAGTGTCTTTGCCGCCTGTTTCAGATTGTGGATTTTCGCCCATTGCTCGTAGCCCTTTCTCTGCGCCGCCTTGATACTGTTCTCAATGTCGATAAGCAGCGACACGCCGCGCTGCTCTCTGGGAGCTTTCGCCACCTTTTGCCCGTCTGCCCGCTATCCGTTCCCTTATGGCTTCCTCTGTATAATCCGCGCCGAGGGTTTTAAGACGGGTGAAGCGTTCCTGTCCGGGGGCGCGGCATGACACATATTTCCCCGGCTTTATCTCATAGCCCGCCGCCTGTAACCGCTGCAACAATTCCTCAAAACTGGAAACTTGGGGGATAAGCGCGTCAACGGCAATCTTTCAGCTTGCCTTTCCAGCTTGTACCCGTCTTTTCTGCCTGGTACTCCGCATAGCTCTTTCCCTTGCTGCCCTTGCCGGGGACAACGACGGACAAGCCGTTTTCCCGACACAGCTTGTCGCTCATGTTCCGTATGCCGTAATAGCTCCTTTTGTTGGAATTATATTTACGGTGGTCTACGAAGTTTACCGCGCAAAAAATGATATGGTTATGGACGTGTCCTTATCAATGTGCGTCGTGAGTACATATTCATGCTGCCCCTTTGTCACCGCGTCGGCAAGCTGCTTTCCGATTTCATGGGCTTTCTCATAGTCTACCTCTCCCGGCGCAAAGGACTGTATCAATGGTGGGCTAAATTGTTCCCCTTTTGGAGTGCTTGCGACAGGGTATATTCAAACTCAATATCTGCCGTTTCATAGGAGCAACCGAAAGAGGACATGAGCATTTTCCCGTCCGTCTTGTCCGGGTTTTCGATATAGTCAAGGGCTTTGCTTAGAGTGCTTTTAATAGGCTTAATCTTTGTAACCGCCATATCTCCGCAAGCACCCCCTTTATTTCCTCTATGTCCTCTTGGTATGCGTTCCCCGTCGCGTTCACGCGGCGGGCTATCTGGTTGACGTTGACCCCGATCTTCTGTATCTCGGCGGTCATTGCCTTTATGTCGGCTGTGGTCTATCTGAATGATATATCCGTCGATGGCAATCTTCCGCAGATATGCCGCCATGTTCCAGGTGGGAACGAGCTTCATTTTTTCCAGTATTAAATCCCGTTCCGCTTCCGTCACTCTGAATTTGATTTGCACCGTCCTTTTCCGTCCGTCCATTGCTTCGCTCCTTTCCTTTCCGTTCCGAGGGTTTGGGACACTTCCCAACAAGCAATTTTTCAACCGACGCGCCGCAGCGCGGAAAATACGGAGGGGGAAAATACGGAAGTGGGTACCCGCTTCCTATGCTTGCTATGAATATTTTTTTATGCCCTTATGCCTTACTACGGAGCTATGCCCGGTTTTGCCAAACTTACGCAAAAGAAAAACGCTGCAATCCTCAAAAAAGATTACAACGCTCTCTATACCCTGTTCACTTGTGACGGACACCTCTTATCTGCCCTCTGTTTCGACTTCCGCTATCTCCTTTGCCGTTGCGCTCACAATCCGTATGCCCGTTATCGCTCATACCGTCAAGGAGCGCGTCAAGCTGCCGCCGCTGCGTGTTCTTTTCCGGCGGCGTTTCCAAAAGGAACTGGTCTACGGATATATTGTAGCGGAGCATAAGCTCAAAGAAAATCTGTAAACTTGGGTGCTGCCCCTTGTTCTCAATGTTCGCAAGGTAGCGCGGCGAGATAAACATTTCGTCGCTCACTTTCTTGCGGCTCTCCTTGCGCCCTGTCCGCGCCGCCTTTATCGCTGCTCCAAAAGCCTTGAAGTCGTATTTTGGTACTGGTCTTTTTGCCATAGTTATTCACCCTTTTGTATAGTATTATTAAAAGGGGGAAATGTTTATGTTACATAGCATGCGTATTCGATAAGCATTGAAATCAAAAAAGATTTTTCCCATTTTCAATATGGGCTTTTTTGTCATGCTTATTTTGCGTATGCTATACAACAAAACTAACGATGTATAGACATAGTATAAAAACTATGCCTTAATTTTGTTGTAGTGTTATATGTATAAATGCAGGTCAATGCTCATGTTGAGAATTGACCTGTATTTTTTTGCGCAAAAGGAGAAATATTATGCTTGAAAAATATTGGATAAAATGTCCAATTTGTAACGGAAAGACGAGGGTTCAAGTATTTTATAATACGGTATTAAGAAATTTTCCTCTTTTCTGCCCTAAATGTAAATTAACGCATATCGTTGATGTTGAAAAACTAGAAATCATAATCAAAAACTCTGAAAAACAAAAGGAAGGATATTTAAATGAAACACTTACCTAAAAGTACACCTACGGAAATATTGAATGACCCATACGGATTTACTTACAAAGAAATGTCGGAAGTAATTGGAGAGGATAAAGCAAGAGCCTTATATACGGAATTGTATAAACAGCCATTTCACAAAAGAAAATCTATCAATATCAACAAAAAAAGTCTATAAAAGTAGCGATACTGAAAAGTATGTTTATGAATTGAAAGATAACAGGTATATTGAAACGGTTTTTATTAAACGGCGAGATGGTGGGACTGTTTGCGTAAGTACGCAAGTTGGTTGTTCTGTTGGCTGTATTTTTTGTGAGTCCGGACGCAATGGTTTCGTTCGTAATCTAACACCATCTGAAATTGTGCAACAGGTCATATTGATACGTCAAAAAGTAAATCGTATCGTTTTTATGGGAATGGGAGAACCTTTATTCAATTACGACAACTTGATTGCAGCAATCCATATTCTTCGAGATAGAAATGGACTTAACTTTCCAACCGACGGCATTACCGTATCAACAGTTGGTCCAGTTAATCAATTAAAAAATTGCGCGAAGAACATCTAAAAATTCAGTTGACAATATCTTTACATGCAGCAACACAGGCTGCGAGAAACTGCATCATTCCTCATATGCACATGTACGCTATTGAAGATGTTGTTAAGCAAGCATTGTCCTATTCACAAAGGCATAATCGAAAAGTGGTATTTGCGTATTTACTTTTACCAGGTATAAATGACCGTTCCTCAGATATAAGGCAACTTGCAAAATGGTTTAAGGGCAAAAATGTTATGATTAACGTGCTGCAATACAACCCGACGAGTAATTCAAAAATTAGAGCACCACAAAAACAAGAAATGGTTGCGTTCAAACATCAATTAGAGCAAACAGGACTTGAAGTTACCATGAGAGTTTCTCATGGTAGAGAGATTAAAGCAGCTTGTGGACAGTTAGCTAATACATATAATAAAGCCAAAAAACAACAGAAATAATTTAATTAAAAGAGCCAGACGCACAGACGCAGAGCCGATAATATGCAGTTTGAAATACTGCTGTTATCGGCTCTTTTTTTGATTTAATTTGTGCCCCCAATAACCATATTGGAGCAAAATCAGAACTGTTGCTTGTCGTTCTTTGATTTCCGCAGCAGCTTTGAAAAACCAAAGCCGCCGTTTCTTTTTATCTTCTAATGAAATGACGCGGTATCACTGTTAAAAGCGGCGGCTAAAGGAGGTAGCCGCCATGAAGCACATACCATATCGACAAAATCCGACGGTCATTGACACATCAAAAAAAGCCCGACCACCGCCGGGGAAAACTACGTCTATCAATATGAACTGTCTAATCATCTGAATACCGCTTACAATACCTATACGTCTGTCCGGGCTTTTCGGACAGGCGTATTTTGCTGCTCAAAAAATTTTTTGAAAAAAATCCGAAAATCTTCGGCGTTTTTTTCAAAAGGCAGTATTGCCCCGCGAAAAGGGGGAAGCACCACCAACTTTCCAACGAGAAAGGGGGTGAGAATGTGGAACCTAATCGCAGGGAGTTTATAAAACAGTGCGCTTTCCAGAAGTTTTGTAATACGGTACTGCACAATGAAGCGTGTGACGCTCACAAAGAGCTGCACAGGCATAAGGCAAGGGAGATTACCTTTTCCGACTTGACCTTAGAAGAAGCGCGGCAGCTTCATACCTTTGATGAATATTTCAAAGGGGAAACCGCCTTTGAAAGAGCCGGGAAGAAAATCACGCCGAAGCTGCTTCTTGAAGCAATCCGTACTTTGCCGGAAGAAAAGCGCAAAGCCGTACTCCTGTACTATTTCGAGGGAATGAACGACACCGAGATTGCGGAGCTGTTCGATACGTCGAGAAGCACGATACAGTACAGGCGGACAAGCTCTTTTGAGCTGCTAAAAAAATATCTGGAGGAAAATGCTGATGAATGGGACGAATGGTAACGAACCCGGCTACCCGGAAAAAGCCCTTGTTCCCTATCCTGTCATTTTGGCAGCGACAAAGGGCGACCCGGACGCTATGAAGATTGTCTTGCAGCATTTCAGCGGCTACATAGCCCGCCTCTCCATGCGGAAGCTGTACGACGAGCGCGGGAACGTCTATTTTGGCGTAGACCACGACATTCGGGAACGGCTGCAAGCAAAACTGATGATGGCTGTCCTCACCTTTAAGGCAGAGGAATAAACCGCAGCGGCGCGGGACGCTTTCTCTCTCCCCCTTTTCCGTTCCGCTGCTGACGCGGCAGCAAAGCCATTCTGAACCTTGACAAAGAAAGCGGCGCAAGATAACGGCGGCGCAGCATAGGGCAAATCGGATACGTTCCTTTTGCGCCGAGCCATACGGTGGGTGCGCCATGACGCTATCCGGGTGAGGTTATCCCCACCCGGACAGCCGAGCGACCAACACCGCGCCGGAAAGCAAGTGTAGCGGCTTGCGGGACGACACGCAAAATATACAATGATACTTCCTTACAGCCACAGTCCGAGCGTTAAGAGCGTCGCAGGCAATGGGTAGGGCTGCATGAGAACCATGCGGGGGTGCAATTCCCATGAGGTTATGCTAATAACCGTCCGATTAAAGCCTCTTTTACTTTTGAAACTTTGACCCATATTGAAAGGGGGACACAAATGAACAATAACGACGTGCCTATCTGGGAGAAGTACACGCTCACCATTGAGGAAGCGTCAAAATATTTCCGTATCGGGGAAAACAAGCTGCGTAAATTAGCGGAAGAAAACCCGGCTGCCGGGTGGGTGATTATGAACGGCAACCGTATTCAAATCAAGCGAAAACAGTTTGAAAAATTCATTGACACTTTGGAAGTTATATAGTGAAATCGAGCCTTGAATGTGGTATAATAGATACAAGCATATCAAGGCTCTTTCCGTCATGGAAAGGAGCATGACGAACAATGTCGGAGAAAAGACGAGATAACAGGAACCGCATTTTACGCACAGGAGAGAGCCAGAGAAAAGACGGAAGATATGCTTACAAATATATAGATACCTTTGGGAACCCGCAATTTGTTTACGCTTGGAAGTTAGTACCTACCGACAAGACCCCGGCGGGAAAACGTGAAGATATTTCGCTTCGGGAAAAGGAAAAAGAGATACAGAAAGACCTTGACGACGGGATTGACACGTTGGGAAAGAAAATGACTGTCTGCCAACTCTACGCAAAGCAGATAAGGCACCGGGCAAATGTACGGCATGGCACAAAACAGGGGCGCAAGCAGCTTATGAGGATTTTGGAAGAAGATAGTCTTGGAGCTTGCAGCATTGAGAGCGTGAAGCTGTCCGACGCGAAAGAATGGGCTTTACGCATGAAAGATAAGGGCTATTCATTCAAGACAATCAACAATCACAAGCGTTCTCTGAAAGCTGCCTTTTACACAGCCATACAGGACGATTGCATTAGGAAAAATCCCTTTGACTTCCAGTTGAACACCGTTTTAGAAGATAACACCGGAACCAAAGGTACCTCTATCCCCAACACAGGAAGCGTCTTTCCTGTCCTTTGTGCAGAGTGATAAAGTCTATCAGAAGTATTACGACGAGATTATCATACTGTTAGGAACAGGGCTTCGCATTTCTGAACTCTGCGGACTGACTGAAAGCGATATTGACTTTGAGCATAAGCTAATCAACGTAGACCACCAGCTTTTGAAAGTATCGGGAGTTGGGTATCATGTTGAAACGCCAAAGACAAAAAGCGGTATCAGACAAATTCCAATGAGTACCAAAGTCTATGAAGCGTTCAAGCGTGTGCTGAATGACAGGGGACGGGCAGACAATTTTATTGTCGGCGGTTACAGCAGTATTTTTATTCCTTAACCGGAACGGGCTACCGAAAGTAGCAGTCAACTTTGAAACCATGTTCCGGGGCTTGTGAAGAAGTACAACAAAAGCCATGAGGAAGCCTTACCGAAAGTGACAACGCCCCATACCCTACGCCATACGTTCTGTACCAATTTAGCAAACGCCGGAATGAACCCGAAAGCATTGCAGTATATCATGGGACATTCCAACATCAACATGACGCTGAACTATTACGCCCATGCTACCTCTGATAGTGCAATGGCAGAAATGGAACGGCTGATTGCTTAGTAGTAGATAGAGGTTTTACTACTTGATTTACTACTTTTGGACGCGAAAACATGAGGGGAAATGAGAATATATAAGAGCTTCTTCCGATTTGAAAAACGCCGGGAAGCCTGTAAATACAGGCTATACCGGCATATGAGAACTTATAAAGAGATAGTCAAAAACTATATTTTGATTATTACATTTGCTCGTAACGGCCAGGATCATTATTGCGGGAAGCCGCCGGAAACCATTGACGAATATATTTTAAACCAGCCGGAAAAGGCACAGCCGCTTTTAAAAGAGATTAACGAGACGATCCGGGCAGCGATCCCGGATACCATGGAAAAAATATCCTGGAGTATGCCCACATATTGGAAAAAGCGCAATCTGATCCAGTTTGCAGCGTTTAAAAATCATGTGGGACTGTATCCGGGACCGGAAGCTGTGGAGAAATTTGCAGACCGTCTGACCGGGTACCAGACCCAGAAGGGGACGATCCGGATGCCTTATGACCGGCCCCTGGACCGGGAGCTGGTGACAGAAATTGCAGTATGGTGTGAAAAGGAGAATGGAAAATGACCAGTGAAAACGTATATAACATGAAATTCGGGAAAATTTATCCTTTACTTGTAAATAAGGCAATGAAAAAAGGACGTACCCAGGGGGAGGTGGACCAGATCATCACCTGGCTGACCGGTTATACACGGACAGAGCTTGAAGCGGCCTTGGATTCGGAGCTTTCTTACGGCGATTTTTTCCGAAATGCTCCGTCCCCCAATCCGGCCAGAAATGAGATCAAGGGCGTTGTATGCGGTGTACGGGTGGAGGAGATCGAAGAGCCGCTGATGCGGGAGATCCGTTATCTGGATAAGCTGGTGGATGAGCTGGCCAGAGGAAAAGCCATGGAAAAGATCCTGAGGAAGCTGCCGGAGGAGAGTCTGGAGGACAGCCAGCAGCTTTTGTTTTTTGAACTTCACCCGGATGCGCTTCCCATTTACAGGATCCTGGAGCAGAAAATATTGAAGGATATCCCCGATGTCCGGGTCAAATTCCAGAAAACTCAGATTTCCTTTTTATAATAAGCACATGTTTGCCTGCGCCTCTTTTTATGCGGGTAAGAAAGAAAAAGGACTGTCCGGAGCCGTTTCTGGTGGTAACGTTCAGCCTGCCTCACCAGGTTGTTTCCCCCAGGATCGATGTGGCCACAGAGCCGTATCCAGGCCGTTGGACCCATCATGTTCTTACCGCCAGTAAGGAGGAGATCGACGATGAGCTGATGGAGTGGATCCGGGAGGCAGCGGCTTTTTCAGATCGGAAGTAGCAGTCATAAAAGCGTTTTGACAGGAAGAGATCTGTCAGAGCGCTTTTTGGGTTTTAGGATCCATGGGCGGGGCATGGAAGGATCTCTTTATAAAAATCCTGACACCAGTCTGATTTCGGACTATAATCCAGAGTACGAAATCGGACTGAAAGGAGAAGACGACATATGAAACCATGTGTATCAGAGCAGCTTCAGTACTATAATCTGCTGACCTCTGAGATCGACGAGGCATATCACAATGCGTCATTGAAGCTGGGGCTTTCAGACAGCGCCATGATGATCCTTTATGCGCTTTGCTCCAGGGAGAATCCATGCCCTCTTCTGGAGATCGCGAAGCTGACGGGGATCAGCAGGCAGACTATCCACTCGGCCATAAAAAGCTGGAGGCCCAGGGGATCGACCCTGGAAAGCCCCGGGGGCAGGAGAAAGCTGGTCCGCCTGACAGAGGAGGGAATGGAGCTGGCAGAAAAGACGGCCGGCCGTCTTATAAAAATCGAAAATGAGATCTTTGATTCCTGGACCGGAGAAGAGCTGGAGCAGTATATCCGGCTCACAGGAAGATACCTGGAGCAGTTCCGGGAAAAGACCGGGAGGCTTGGCGTATGAAGATCCAGTTATCAGACCATTTCAGCTTAGGACGGCTCATGCGCTTTACGATCCCATCCATTATCATGATGGTGTTCACGTCGGTTTATGGCGTGGTGGACGGTTTTTTTGTTTCTAACCTGGTGGGGAAAACGCCCTTTGCGGCGGTGAACTTTATATGGCCGTTTTTAATGATCCTGGGAGCCGTGGGCTTTATGTTCGGAGCCGGAGGCGGGGCGCTGATCGCCAAGACCCTGGGAGAGGGAAAGCATGAAAAGGCCCAGCGCCTCTTTCTATGTTTGTTTATGTAACAGCCGGCTGCGGCATCGGGATCGGTATCCTGGGGATGCTTCTGATCCGGCCTGTGGCCAGGCTTCTGGGTGCAGAGGGGATCATGCTGGAAAACTGTGTGATCTATGGACGGATCATATTGTCGGCCCTTCCCCTGTTCATGCTCCAGTATGAGTTCCAGACCTTTTTTATCACAGCCCAGAAGCCAAGGCTGGGACTGGCAGTGACGGTGGTTTCTGGCATTACAAACATGGTCATGGACTACCTGTTTATGGCCGTGTTCGGTGGGGGCTCCCGGGAGCAGCCATGGCCACGGCCTTAAGCCAGTCTCTGGGCGGCCTGATCCCCCTGGTCTATTTTTTTTCCGGCCCAACGGCAGCCTGTTCCGGCTGGGAAAGGCATCCCTGGATAAAAGGGCTCTGGCCAAAGCCTGCATCAACGGCTCCTCAGAGCTCATGAGCAATATCTCCATGTCCCTGGTGGGGATGCTTTATAATCTCCAGCTTTTAAAGTATGCCGGTGAGGACGGTGTCGCTGCCTATGGGGTCCTCGATGTACGTGAACATGGTCTTTTTGTCCATATTCATCGGATATTCCACTGGAGTGGCTCCAGTGGTGGGCTTCCATTTCGGGGCCGGAAACCGTCTGGAGCTTCACAGCCTGTTAAAGAAAAGCTCTGCGGTGATCTTAGTTTCCTCCGCGGCCATGTTCGGGGCGGCGGAGCTTCTGGGAAGGCCGCTGGCACAGCTTTTTGTGGGATACGACCCAGGGCTCATGGAGCTGACGGCCAGGGGATTCTGATCTACTCATTTTCATTCCTGTTTTCCGGGATCGCCATTTTCGGCTCTGCTTTCTTTACAGCCTTAAACGATGGGCTTACTTCGGCGGCCATTGCTTTTTAAGGAGCCTGGTGTTTGAGATCACGGCAGTCCTGGTGTTTCCGCTGATTTGGGGCGTGGACGGCATCTGGGGCTCCATTGTGGGAGCCGAGCTGGTGGCGGCGGCTGTGACCCTGGTCTTTTTGGCGGCAAAAAGGAAACGGTATCAGTATTAAAAAGGTAAAGGAGGCTGCGGAATGAAGATCCCAGAGGGAATTTACAGGCTGGAGGAGCCGGGCATGGCTGCTTTTCTGTTTTCGGGCCGCAGGGAAGTGATGATCGATGCCTGTCTCCAGGGAATGATGGGCTGCGTTTGTGGGACCGCAGGCGGCATGGACTCGGCAGCGGCAGTCCTGGGAGATTTCTGTTTTCTGGCAGGAAAACCAGAGGAACGGCTCATAGCCTGGGATTATGGGCGGCAGTACCTGCTCCTGGCGCCGCCGGATGCAGCCTGGCGGGAGCTTATAAAAAGATCCTGGGAGACCGGGCCAGGGAGCATACCCGGTATGCCATAAAAAAGAGGGGGACTGCTTCGACCCTGGCAGGCTGCGGGCCCTGGCGGAGACCCTTCCTGCGGGGATCACCCTTTCCCGGATCCATGGGGAGTTATATGGAAAATGCCTTAAGGAGGAATGGAGCCGGGACCTGGTTTCCTGCTTTCCCTCCTGTGAGGCGTATGAAGCCATGGGACTGGGGGTGGCGGCCCTCCGGGGAAACGAGCTGCTGGCAGGAGCCTCCTCCTATGCCAGGAGCCGGGACGCCATTGAGATCGAGATCGATACCCGGGAGGATATGAGGAACCGGGGCCTGGCCTCTGCCTGCGGGGCGGCGCTGATCCTGGAATGCCTGGAGCGGGGGCTTTATCCGTCCTGGGATGCCCATACGGAGATCTCCGCAGCTCTGGCAGAGAAGCTTGGGTATCATGTAAGCCATCCCTATGTGGTCTATGAGGTGGAAGCAGACAAAGGGCCTGTGTAGTGGGAAAACGGATGCCATAGAAGCAGATATAAAGGAGAGGTTTTATGGAAAACGAAAGAAAAAAGCTGGCTCTGGAGATCATAGACCGGCTGAAAAAGGAATACCCGGAGGCGGGCTGTACCCTGGATTATAACGAGGCATGGAAGCTTTTGGTCAGTGTCCGGCTGGCGGCCCAGTGCACAGACGCCCGGGTCAACGTGGTAGTGGAAAAACTGTATGAGAAATTCCCCGATGTGGAGTCCCTGGCCCAGGCGGATCCCGATGCGATCGAGGCCATCGTGAAGCCCTGCGGACTGGGACACAGCAAGGCCAGGGACATCAGCGCCTGTATGAAGATCCTGTGGGACCAGTACGGAGGAAAGGTGCCCGATGATTTTGATGCCCTTTTAAAGCTACCGGGGGTGGGGCGGAAGAGTGCAAATCTGATCATGGGGGATGTGTTCGGAAAACCGGCTATCGTCACGGATACCCACTGCATCCGTCTGGTGAACCGCATGGGCCTGGTGGACGGCGTAAAGGAACCGAAAAAGGTGGAGATGGAGCTGTGGAAGCTGATCCCCCCGGACGAGGGAAGCGATTTCTGCCATCGGCTGGTGTTCCATGGACGGGATGTGTGCACCGCCAGGACGAAGCCCCATTGTGAACGATGCTGCCTTTCTGATATCTGTAAAAAGCCGGAGTATAAAAAGCGGCGGCCCTGGAACTGAATCGATCCGGGGCCGCCGTCTGCATCTTATTTTGTTTCGTTCTCAAATTTCTCCAGATATTTTTCCTGAAGGATCTTTACCAGCTCGGGAGCCTTTCCTCCGATGGGAGTACCGTTCATCTCGCAGGCCGGTGCACAGAACTTAGTAGAGCTGGAAACGATGACCTCGTCGGCGTCCATCAGCTCCTCCATGGTGAAGGGAGTCTCATCCACAGGGATCCCATTGTCCTTACAGATCTGTACCAGGTGCATCCTTGTGATGCCGGGAAGGATGTAGTGGTCGGTGGGATGAGTCTTGAAAACGCCGTCCTTGATGATGGAAACATTGCTGTGAGCACATTCCGTAACCACGTCTCCACGATGGAATACGCATTCTCCGCAGCCCATGGACTCTGCCTTTTCAGCAGCCATAACGTTGGGGAGCAGGTTCAGTGTCTTGATGTTGCAGTGAAGGAAGCGGGTGTCCTCCATATCGGTCAGCTTCAGACGCTTGCTGGAATCGCCGTGCTTTCCAGGTTTCATGAAGATCCACAGGTTCGCCTTTGTTCCGGCAGCCGGGAACTGGTGCTGGCGGATCCCTGTGCCGCGGGTCACCTGCCAGTAAATGAAGATCTCAGAGTCGTCCATTTTTGCCAGCATATCGTAAAGGATGGAGGTCAGCTCTTCCCGTGTGTAGGGAATTTCGATCTTAAGGAGTCCGGCGCTGTTGAAGAAACGGTCCAGGTGCTCCTTTAAAGCGAAGATCTTTCCGTTTTTTGCAAGAGTCGCCTCGTAAACGCCGTCGCCGAAGTAGCAGGCACGGTCGTTCATGGGTACGGTCATTTCTTCCAGCGGTCCGTAATTGCCATTGTAGTAGCCTAGAGTTTTCATTATTTTACCCTCCCAAGGATTCTTGTGTGGTGATGCAGGCAAGTCTTTGTCTGCCAGTTACATCTATGGCTATCATAGCATGGTTTGTTCCCGTTGTAAAGAATCCGATGGACAGGTTATGGAAAGGTTTAGAGAAAATTAAGTATTCTTTCATTGAGAAGCCATCCCATATCATGTATAATGAAGAAAAGAAAATTCCAATGAGATCAGTGAGGTACATAAATAAATGAATATTACTATGAATCCCAGCGGCGGCCTGGTACAGTCTGCCGTAAATGCTCCTATGACCGTGGATATCCCGGACAGCTTTCTCAATGAGGCGCTCCAGTTCCGGGAGATGATGATGATGTATACCTGTGCCATCCGGGAGGTGAAGACCAAGCTGGAGGTGCTCAACGACGATCTGGCGGTGCGCTACCAGAGAAATCCCATCCAGATGATCAAATCCAGGGTGAAGAAGCCGTTAAGCATCCTGGAAAAGCTGAAACGCCGGGGATATCCGGTGAGCGTCCAGTCGGTGGCGGAAAACCTTTACGATGTGGCCGGGATCCGGGTGATCTGCTCCTTCATCGACGATATTTATGTGGTGGCTGAGATGCTGGCCCGCCAGGACGATGTGAACGTTCTTATGGTAAAGGATTATATCCGATGCCCGAAGGTCAACGGATACCGCAGTTACCATATGATCATCGAGGTTCCGGTATTCTTTTCCGACCGGAAGGAGAAGATGCGGGTGGAGGTCCAGATCCGTACCATGGCCATGGACTTCTGGGCCAGCCTGGACCACCAGATGAAGTATAAAAAGGATCTGGACGACTCGGGCGAGATCAGCGAGGAATTAAAGGAGTGCGCGGAGATCATTGCCCAGACGGACTTAAAGATGCAGTCCATCCGGCAGAAGATCGAGAACCGGGCAGATCCGTCCAGGCTCCTGCAGTTTGACAAGGATTAACAGCCGTCTGGCAGGCCGGTGCGGCCAATAGGCCAAATGGCTGGATGTCCAAAGCTTAGTACAGATAACGGGACAGGGTTTCGGTGATGCGGAACCCTGTTTTTTTATACAGGGAAAGGGCCGGGCCGTTGGAGCCGGATACCTGGAGCGTCACTGGAAGAGGCTCCCGTTCTGCCAGGAAGGACAGAACCTTTATAAGCAGGCTGGTCCCGAAGCCCTGCCCCCTCTGGCCCTCCCGGATCTCAAAGCCGTACAGGTAATAGTGGGTGCCGTAAAGGGAGATGTTCAGAGAGCCGTGGGCGTCAGAAAAGACCAGGATGGCCTGTTCTCCCTCCATGGCCTCTGTGACCGTCAGGTCTCCCGTTTTTCCCATGCCTTTCATGGCAGAGACGGCATCTGATGCCAGCTCCATCATATGTTCGTCAGAAAGAAGTCTCTGCGCCCAGGGCCGTTACGGCCTCCAGGGCATCGGGGCTTTTTTTGTCTACATAGAATAAAAGCTCCGTATCCTCCGGAAGAAGGGAAAGGCCCTTTTCAAGAACGGCTCCAAAGATGCCGTTTCTCCGGCAGTCCGGCCGGGTGAAGGCGGTGCATTCATAAACGGTCTCGTCCTCCTTTAAAAGCGCGGCTGCGCACAGGAGACGGCCGTTTTCCCAGGCAAGAAGATAATGATCGGCTTCCTCCGTGGGAAAGGTCAGGGAAACGGGCTCTTTTTTATAGCATGCGTCCAGAAGAAGGAAAATTTTATCCTTTTCTCTGGGTGTCAGGCTGGAAGAAATGGTGATATCCATAGAAGAATCCTCCTGGTATAGTCCGATCCGGGTCAGGACAATGGCCTGCTTTGTCCCCTGATTCCCGGATCCAGTATCTCAGATAGTAACAGGTATCAGATGGAAATGCAAGAAGGCCGGAAGAAAATGCGGAAAATTCTGTATAATTTGTTGCCCGGAGAGACAGACGGTGCTAAAATGGGGACATTCATAAGGAGAGGAGAATAATTATGAAATATCTGAAAGAAATCGCCATTATCTTTGGGATCACCATGACCGGCGAGCTCTTGAACCAGTGGATCCCGTTTCCGGTACCTGCAGGAGTTTACGGCCTGTTCATCCTTCTTGGGCTTTTATGCTCCGGGGCGGTGAAGCTTCAGGACGTCCAGGCCACCGGCAATCTGCTGCTGGATCTGATGCCTCTGATGTTCATTCCGTCAGCAGTGGGCCTCATTGAGAAATTTGACGAACTGAAGGCCATCCTGGTCCCCTTTTTCGTCATCACCGTGGTTTCCACGCTGGTCGTCATGACGGTGACGGGAAAATCGGCAGAGTGGATCATCAGACGACAGAAAAAGGAGGAGAACTAGATGCCGTTATATTTTGGGATGTTTGTAAGCGTGGCCGCCTATCTTGTGGGGATGGCCTTAAAGAAAAAAACTGGGGTGGGCCATTCTGAACCCCCTTCTGGTGGCGATCCTTCTGGTGATGGCCCTTTTAAAGGCCACAGGGATCTCTTACGGGGATTATAACCAGGGGGCGTCCTACATCAGCTATTTTCTGACACCGGCCACGGTCTGTCTGGCGATCCCCCTTTATAAGCAGCTGGAGCTTTTAAAGAAAAACCTTGCCGCTGTTCTCTGCGGCATCACCACCGGAGTGGCAGGAAGCGTCCTGAGCATTTTTGCCATGTCCCTGGTGTTCCGCCTGGAGCATGTGCATTATGTATCCCTGCTTCCCAAATCCATCACCACAGCCATCGGTATGGGCGTGGCGGAGGAGGCCGGAGGCATCGTGACCATCACCATCGTCAGCATCATATTTACCGGCATCCTGGGGAACATCGTGGCAGAAGGCTGGTTTAAGCTGGTGGGGATCCGGGAGCCCATTGCAAAGGGACTGGCCCTGGGAACGGCGGCCCATGCCATTGGGACCTCCAAGGCCCTGGAGCTGGGAGAAGTGGAGGGCGCCATGAGCAGCCTTTCCATTGCCGTGGCAGGACTGATGACCGTGATCGTCGTTCCTCTGATGGCGGGACTGATCGGATAAGAAAACCCCGGAGGCGGGAGGCATGTCCGGGAGGAAAGGAGAGTTTTTATGGCAGAGGCATTAAAAAACGCAGTGAGATGGATCCGCAGTTCCAGTGGGATCTGCGGGATCTGATCCCTACGGAGAAAGCGCGGGAGGAGCTTTTTTCAGAGCTGGAAAGCGGGATCGGACGGTATGAGGGCTTTAAGGGCCGTTTAGGGAGGACGCGGCTGTGCTGAAGGAGTACCTGGATCACGATGTGGCCATGGATCTGAAATTTTCCAGGCTTCTGGCTTACGCCATCCAGAAAAGAGACGAGGATACGTCCCAGAGCGCTTCCCAGGCCCTTTTATCCCGGGCGCAGCTTCTTTTATCCCGGGCCATGGAGGCATCCTCCTTTGCAGAGCCGGAGCTCCTTGGGATCCCGGAACCGGTCATGAAGGGCTTCCTGGAAGCCGGAGCGCTTTCCGGGTACCGGCTGTATCTGGAGCGGATCCTGGCCAGGAAGGAGCATGTGCTGGGCGAAAGGGAGGAACGGCTCCTGGCGGGCTTTGGCCAGACGGCGGCGGCTCCTTCTGCGATCTTTACCATGTTCAATAATGCGGATGTCCGCTTCCAGGCAGTCCGTGGGGGAGACGGAGAGGAGATCCCTGTGACCCACGGCTCCTATGGAATGCTGATGGAAAGCCGGGACCGGAGTCTGAGGCAGGCAGTCTTTCATAGTTATTACAGCAGCTACCGCCAGTTTTCCAATACGCTGGCAGCAGCCTATGAGGGCCATGTAAAGCAGGCCTGCTTTACGGCCAGGGCGAGAAATTACAGCTCCAGCCGGGAAATGTCCCTGGCGGCCAACGAGGTGCCGGAGCAGGTCTATGACAGCCTTCTGGAGACCATTGGAAGCCGGCTTCCGGCCCTGCACAGGTATGTGAGGCTGAGAAAGGAACGGCTGGGCCTTCCAGAGCTCCATATGTACGACCTGTTTGTCCCCCTGGCAGGAGGGACGGATAAGAGGTATCCCTATGAGGAGGGGAAAAGGCTGATCCTGGAGGGGTTAAAGCCTCTGGGAGAGGAGTATGGGAAGCTTTTGGAAACGGGCTTTTCCAGCCGGTGGATCGATGTCTACGAAAACCAGGGAAAGAGGAGCGGCGGATATTCCCGCCATGTATATGGCTGTCATCCCTATGTGCTCATGAGCTATACGGACAGCCTGGATTCGGTCCTTACCCTGGCCCATGAGATGGGCCACTCCCTCCATTCCTGGTATTCGGATCACGCCCAGCCGCCGGCCTACGCCGGGTATACCATTTTTGTAGCGGAGGTGGCGTCCACCTGCAACGAGGTGATCCTGTTCCAGCACATGATCCGCCAGGCAGGGACCAGGGAGGAGAAGGAATCCCTGATCTTCCAGCTTCTGGACCGGTTCCGCTCCGTAATGTTCCGCCAGACCATGTTTGCCGAATTTGAGTGGGAGACCCATAAAATGTGCCGGGACGGCATCCCTCTGACTGCGGATGCTCTCTGCTCTCTTTATCACGGACTCAATGAAAAATATTTTGGCCCGGATATGTGCGTGGATCCGGAGATCGACGTGGAGTGGGCACGGATCCCCCACTTTTACTACACCTTCTATGTGTACCAGTACGCCACGGCCTTTGCCGCTGCCGTTACCATCGGCCAGAGGATTTTCGACGGCGATAAAAATGCCCTGGAGGGCTATTTTAACTTTTTAAAGGGCGGATCCTCCATGAAGCCCACAGAGCTTTTAAAGCTCTGCGGCCTCGATATGGAGGGGCCGGGAGTGGTAAACGCTGCTCTGGATGTGTTTGAGTCTCTGCTGGGATCCCTGGAATGATCAGGGAAACTCCCTTCTTTCAAGCCCCAAATCTTTTCACTTGGGGCTTGAAAGCCGTTCTTTCTTATGCTAAAATCTATAAGAATAAGGTTTTATAGGAAATAGAAATACAGGAAATGGAACTGCATTGAAGGAGGAAACTATGATTAGTCAGCTGGTACAGAAGATTCAGAAAAACAAAGGCGCCTATCTGTGTTGGTCTTGACCCGATGTTAAGCTACATTCCGTCTCACATCGTCCAGAACGCGTTTAAGGAGTTTGGAGAGACATTAGAAGGAGCTGCGGAAGCCGTATGGCAGTTCAATAAAGAAATCGTTGACAGCACCTATGATCTGATTCCCTCAGTGAAACCCCAGATTGCCATGTATGAGCAGTTTGGCATTGAGGGACTTAAAATATATGCCAGAACCGTGGAATACTGCAAGAAAAAGGGACTTCTGGTGATCGGAGACGTAAAGCGCGGCGATATCGGCTCCACGTCCTCTGCCTATGCGGTGGGACATCTGGGAAAGGTAAAGGTCGGCAGCAATGTATGCTCCGGTTTTGATACTGATTTTATCACTGTGAACCCGTATCTGGGAACCGACGGCGTAAAGCCCTTCGTGGACGTGTGCCGGGAGGAGGACCGCGGACTGTTCGTCCTTGTAAAGACCTCCAATCCCTCCAGCGGCGAGTTCCAGGACCGTCTCATCGACGGAAGACCGCTGTATGAGCTGGTGGCTGAAAAGGTCGTGGAGTGGGGCGCAGACTGCATGGACGGTACATACAGCAATGTGGGAGCCGTTGTGGGAGCCACCTATCCGGAAATGAGCAAGATCTTAAGAAAGCTGATGCCCCATACCTACTTCCTGGTGCCGGGCTACGGCGCCCAGGGCGGTACAGCAAAGGATCTGGCCAACTGCTTCAATGAAGACGGGCTCGGCGCGGTGGTCAACTCCTCCCGCGGCATCATCGCGGCTTACAAGCAGGAAAAATACGCCAAGTTCGGCCCGGAGCATTTCGCAGAGGCGTCCAGACAGGCAGTTATGGACATGATCGCTGATATCAACAGCGTTCTCTAGGAGGAAGCCATGGCACAGAAAAAAGTGAGAGCAGCAATCGTAAGCCAGGAGAAGCTGGCGGAGGGATCTTCAGCATGTGGCTGGACGCGCCGGAAATGGCGGAGGCGTCCAGACCCGGCCAGTTCATCGCAGTCTACACCAACGACCCCTCAAAACTTTTACCGCGGCCCATCAGTATCTGTGAAGCTGATAAGGAAAAGGGAAGACTGCGCATCGTGTACAGGATCGCCGGAGCCGGGACTCTGGAGTTTTCCAGATACCAGGCCGGGGATACGCTGGACATCATGGGTCCTCTGGGAAACGGGTTTCCGTTAAAGGATAAGAAGGCCTTTCTTATCGGAGGAGGCATCGGGATCCCGCCGATGTTAGAGCTGGCAAAGAACTTAGAATGCGAAAAGACCGCCGTTTTAGGTTACCGGGATGCGGAGACCTTCCTGGCAGATGAGATCGGAAAATACGCAGAGGTGGTCATCGCCTCTGAGGATGGAAGCGTCGGAACGAAAGGAAACGTCATCGATGCCATCCGGGCGGGCGGCTTAAAGGCCGATGTGATCTATGCCTGCGGTCCTACGCCCATGTTAAAGGCCCTTAAGGCGTATGCAGCAGAAAACGGTATCGAGTGCTGGATCTCCCTGGAGGAGAAGATGGCCTGCGGTATCGGCGCATGCCTGGGCTGTGTGTGTCACAGTAAGGATGTGGACGAGCACAGCAACGTGAAAAACAAGAGAGTCTGCAAGGACGGCCCCGTATTCTTAGCGGATGAGGTGGAGCTGCTTTCCTCTGAGGAGCAGAGGGAGCGGATCGCCGGCGGCTGTATGTGCGGAACGGTAAAAGTAAAGGAGGATTAAGCATGAACACAAAGGTGAATTTAGCCGGAGTCGAGCTTAAGAATCCGGTGATGACCTGCTCCGGTACCTTCGGGTCCGGTATGGAATACGGCGAGATGGTGGATCTGAATCGTCTGGGAGCCGTGGTGACCAAGGGGATCGCCAACGTACCCTGGCCGGGAAATCCGACGCCCAGGGTGACAGAGGTATACGGCGGCATGTTAAACGCCATCGGCCTTCAGGGACCGGGCGTGGACGTGTTTATCGAACGGGATATCCCGTTTTTAAAGCAGTATGATACGAAGATCATCGTAAATGTCTGCGGAAAAACAAAGGAAGATTATCTGGACGTGGTGGAGCGCCTGGGCGGGACGGATGTGGACATGCTGGAGATCAACATCTCCTGTCCCAACGTAAAAGCCGGAGCCCTGGCCTTTGGACAGGATCCGAAGGTGGCGGAGGATATCACAGCCGCCATTAAAAAAGTGGCAAAGCAGCCGGTGATCATGAAGCTTTCTCCCAATGTGACGGATATTTCCGAAATGGCAAAGGCTGTGGAGGCAGGAGGGGCCGACGTGGTATCCCTGATCAATACCATTACAGGAATGAAGATCGATATCAACCGGAGGACCTTTGCCCTGGCCAATAAGACCGGAGGAATGTCCGGTCCGGCGGTGAAGCCGGTGGCGGTGCGTATGGTGTACCAGGCAGCCCAGGCGGTGAAGATCCCGGTGATCGGCATGGGCGGCATCATGACTGCCGACGACGCCCTGGAATTTATCCTGGCCGGAGCCACAGCCGTGGCAGTGGGAACGGCCAACTTCGTGAACCCCTGCACAACGGCAGAGATCGTGGATGGGATCGAAGCGTACATGAAAAAGTACGGAGTAGAAGATATCAATGAGCTGATCGGGGCGGTCCGTTAGGGCCAGTGTCCCGCATCCGCAAAACAGAGAAAGGATTCGGAAAATGGAAAAATATAAGCAGGAATTTATTGAATTTATGGTGGACTGCGGCGTTTTAAAGTTTGGTGATTTCGTAACAAAGAGCGGAAGAAAGACCCCGTTCTTCGTGAACACAGGCTTTTACCGCACCGGCGCCCAGTTAAGAAAGCTGGGAGAGTATTATGCAAAGGCCATCCAGAATACCTTTGGAACAGAGTTTGACGTGCTGTTCGGACCGGCTTACAAGGGAATCCCCCTGACCGTTGCTGCCAGTATGGCCTTAAGCGAGCATTTTGACGCAGATATCAAATACTGCTCCAACAGAAAAGAGGTAAAGGACCATGGCGATAAGGGGATCCTCTTAGGAAGCCCCATTGCCGACGGCGATAAGGTAGTCATCATCGAGGATGTGACCACAGCGGGAACCTCCATAGAGGAGACTCTTCCGATCATCAAGGCCCAGGGGAATGTGGACGTTCTGGGACTGGTGGTTTCTGTGGACCGCTGCGAAAGAGGAAAGGGAGAAAAATCTGCCCTTACAGAGATCCAGGAAAAGTATGGCTTCAAGACCACGGCCATCGTGACCATGAAGGAAGTGGTGGAGCACCTTTACAACAGAGAGTATAAAGGAAAAGTTGTGATCGACGACACATTAAAGGCTGCCATCGATGCATACTATGAGCAGTATGGTGTAAAATAGAGGAGGATACGTCATGGAAAGAATCTATAAGACCATGCGCAATACAGGCGCCGCCAGCATTGCCGTCGGGATCGTAGTCGCTTCTGTGGGCCTGGCAGCAGGCATCATCGCCATTATAAACGGCGCTCTGCTCCTTAAGAGAAAATCAGAGATCACATTTTAATCATAAGGTACACCAGATAAGATGCTGTCCTGGGGACGGCATCTTATCTGTGCAAAAAGGGACAAATCGGAAATTGTCAGATGGAAACAATAATATAGAAAGTATCAGGCCCAGGGTCTGTTTGGAATAAAACGTGGATTTTTTTATTAAGAATGAAAGGCACCGGAAGCTGGGCTTCCTGTTTTTTGTCCTGTATCTGGTGCTGCTGACGTATTTTTTGTTTTTTGCGGAGGAGATGGGGCGGACTCCCGGCATACGGGCCGGCTACAGCTATAATCTGACCCCATTAAAGGAGATCAGGCGCTTTCTGACCCATGCGGATGTGCTGGGCTGGAGAGCCGTATTTTTAAACATTGTCGGAAACATGGCGGCGTTCATGCCATTTGGATTCTTCCTTCCGGAGATATGGAGCCGGGTGGACCGCTGGTACACCACGACCCTTCTGGGAGCGGTGTTCAGCCTCTGTATTGAGACGACCCAGCTGGTCTTCCGGGTGGGAAGCTTTGACGTGGACGACCTGCTTTTAAATACCATCGGAGCTCTGGCAGGGTATCTGACCTTCTGCGGAGCCAGAAAGATATGGAGAAGATATAGTGCAGCGTATCGGAAATAAAGTATCGTATATAAAAAAGCCCCTGGCAAAGGCCAGCCTTGTGGCAGCGGGGTTAGCGGCGGTTTCCCTTCTCTTTGGAGCCGCCGCCCTGGCCCTGGGGTATGTGACCGGGGGGAATGCGCCGCTGGTGGCGGCCGCGCTGGGATTCTGCAGCATCCTGACAGCGGCCTCATCCCTGGTCTATGGGATCTTTTCTTTTTTAGAGAAGGAAAAGAATTATATACTGGCAAAGGCCAGCCTCATAGCCGCAGGGATCCTGGTTGTCCTGTGGCTGGCGGTGATCTTTATAGCCCTGTAAACGGGTATATTGTAAAATAATGGGAAGCCGGTCCGGCCTGGAGCCGGGCAGGGCGGAAAATGGAGGGAAAAATGGAACAGCAGCTGATCAGAGAGCGGTATGAGCTTTCCATGGCGCGGATCCTTAAATTTCAGGAGGAGCAGACGGTAACGGAGCCGTACAGGGATTTCTTTACGGCCATGTCCCGGTTTATCGGGCTCTGCGGCAGGGTCATGGAGGCAGTAGAGGAAGGGACCTTTGGTTCCTGGACCGGAGAGGAGCTTAAGGAGCTCAATGAAAAGCTCTATGAAGATATCCGGGGGGAACGGTATGAGACGAGCTACGGAAACCCGGCCTGGGCGGTGAGCCGGCTGGGAAAGGAGCTGGGGAGGCTGCTCTGCTTCCTGTACGCCGAGATCCGGGGCGATATCGCCTACGCCTTTGAGGGACGGATGCTGGAAATGGTCATCGGAAACGAGGCCCTGATCGAGATCTATAATCTGTTCGAGGAAGGCGTTCCCACAGAAAGGGAAGTGAAGGACGTCCTGTACTGGTGCGTCAGCGATTACTGCGACGTGACCTTAACATACCGGATCCGGGAATGCCTGGACCCGTCCCTGGACTTTGCAAAGAAGATCATCATGGGAAGCGATCTTTCTGATCTGTCCTACCTGTACCGGTTCGGCGAGTATATTTCAGAGCAGGAGCTCCAGACAGCCGGTTTCCTGAACCGTCTTCCGGAGGAGACCATCCGCTGCATGGCGGATACGTATACCGACGGGTATATCCGGGGATTTGCCGTCATGGGCCGCGATCTTTCAAAGAAAAAGACCGTGCTGATCCGTTATCCCCTGGGATTCGAGCGGATGATCCGCCAGGCTGTGAAAAATTTTGAGGCCCATGGGCTTTCTGTGATCTTCATGCGGGCGGCCGTGGACAGCGTCAATAAAAACCCGGCAGGAAGAGCGGGATACACCTCCTCTTCGCCCAATAAGCAGTATGACTATGACCACAGGTATGACAGCGCCGTTTATTATGATAAGGCGTTCCGGGACCGGAAGCTTTCCGTTTTAAAGACTGCCTATGAGCAGTACAAAAAGGAAGCCGCAGAATACGCCGGACCGGCTGTGGTGGAGACCTTTGGAGAGGAAAGCTTTTCTCCGGTCAATAAGGAAGAGGCCTGGTCCTTCACAGAAAAGCAGCAGAGGCTGTTCCTGGAATACAGGAATCTGTCCATGCCGGTGGTGAACCAGTATATCCCGGGTGACGAAACCAGCTTTACGATCATCGCCTTTCCGCTGCCTTCCATCGGACCAGACTTTGAGGAGATCTTTAAGGAGACCATCGACATCAATACCCTGGATTACGTAAAATACCAGAAGATCCAGCAGCACATCATCGACGCCCTGGACCGGGCGGAGTACGTGGAGGTCCTGGGAAATGGAACGAACCGGACGAACCTCCGCATCGATCTGGCGGAGCTTTCCGATCCGGCCTCTCAGACCCGGTTTGAAAACTGCGTGGCTGATGTAAACATCCCTCTGGGAGAGGTGTTTACATCTCCGAGGCTTTCTGGAACGGAAGGGCTCCTGCATGTGGGAAGCGTTTATATCAGCGGCATCCAGTTTAAAGATCTGACCATGGAATTTAAGGAGGGACGGGTGACCTCCGTATCCTGCGGCAACTTCCTGGAGGAGCTTTTGCCCCTGGCCGGAGAGCAGGAAAAAAAGGAAGCCGCCGAGGCAGGAAGAAAGCTGGTGGTCCAGGAGATCATGAACCAGCATGAGACCCTTCCCATGGGAGAATTTGCCATCGGCACCAATACCACGGCTTACGCCATGGCCGAGCGGTTCGGGATCACAGACCGGCTGCCGATCCTGATCGTGGAGAAAATGGGCCCCCATTTTGCTGTGGGAGACACCTGTTATAGCTGGTCTGAGGACAGCCCCATGTATAATCCCGACGGAAAGGAGATGACTGCCAGGGACAACGAGATCTCCATCTTAAGGAAGGAGGATGTTTCCCGGGCATATTTCGGTGTCCATAAGGACATCACCATCCCCTATAAGGAGCTGGGCAGCATCACCGTCGTGGAGCCTGGCGGAACCCGGGTCCCAATCATAAAGGACGGCCGTTTTGTGCTCCCGGGAACAGAAGAGTTGAACCAGGCACTTGACAGGTAAATAAAAAGCTAGTATTATGATTCATAAGAAGAATGATTCATCTTACTAGCTTTTATTAGAATTACTTATTAATAATCATCTACCTATGAAGGAGTGTTGACAATGGCAAAAGTAAGCATTGTAATGGGAAGCGATTCGGATATGCCGGTAATGGCCCAGGCCGCAGACTTCCTGGAAGAGATGGGGATCGATTTTGAAATGACCATAATTTCCGCCCATAGGGAGCCGGATATTTTCTTTGATTATGCAAAGACCGCCGAGGAGCGGGGAGTAAAGGTGATCATCGCCGGAGCCGGGAAGGCAGCCCATTTACCGGGCATGTGTGCAGCCCTGTTCCCCATGCCGGTCATCGGCATCCCCATGAAAACGTCTGATCTGGGCGGCGTGGACTCCTTTATTCCATTGTCCAGATGCCCTCCGGCATCCCGGTGGCCACGGTTGCCATCAACGGAGGAAAGAACGCAGGGATCCTGGCAGCGAAGATCCTGGCTGCCTCTGATCCGGAGCTCCTTTCCCGGTTAAAGGCATACTCTGAAAAGATGAAAAACGAAGTCGTAGGAAAAGCGGAGAAGTTAGACAAGACCGGATACAAAGAGTATCTGGCGTCCATGAAGAAATAAGGCGCACAAAACGGAAACACAAACGAAAACCCTGGATTTTAGGAGGAAAGTATGGATTACAAGAAAGCCGGAGTAGATATTGAAGCTGGTTATAAGTCTGTGGAATTAATGAAGGCGCATGTGAAGAAGACCATGCGTGAAGAGGTCTTAGGCGGTCTCGGAGGCTTTTCCGGCGCCTTTTCCCTGGCGAAGATCAAAGAGATGGAGGAGCCTGTGCTGCTTTCCGGTACCGACGGCTGCGGAACAAAGGTGAAGCTTTCCATGATCATGGATAAGCACGATACCATCGGTATCGACGCCGTTGCCATGTGCGTCAACGACATTGCCTGTGCAGGCGGAGAGCCCTTATTCTTCCTGGATTATATTGCATGCGGCAAGAACTATCCGGAAAAAATTGCGGATATCGTTAAGGGCGTGGCCGAGGGCTGCCTACAGTCGGAAGCTGCTCTGATCGGCGGAGAGACTGCGGAGCATCCGGGTCTCATGGCAGAGGACGAGTACGATCTGGCCGGTTTTGCTGTGGGTGTCTGCGATAAGAAGGAAATGATCACAGGCGAGGACCTGGCTGCCGGAGACGTTCTCATCGGCATGGCCTCCACAGGCGTTCATTCCAACGGCTTCTCTCTGGTGAGAAAGGTGTTTGAGAAGGAAATGGACCGGGAAGGTCTGGATACATATTACGACGAGCTGGGAAAGACCCTGGGTGAGACACTGCTGGCTCCCACCAGGATCTATGTAAAAGCATTAAAGAATGTGAAAAATGCCGGCGTGACTGTAAAGGCGTGCAGCCACATCACAGGTGGCGGATTTTATGAGAACGTTCCCCGTATGTTAAAGGCCGGCGTTCATGCTGTGATCAGAAAGGACAGCTATCCTGTACCGCCTATTTTCGGAATGATGCAGAAAAAGGGCCAGATCGAGGAGCAGATGATGTACAATACCTTTAATATGGGGATCGGCATGATCGTTGCCGTGGATCCGGCTGACGCTGAAAAGGCCATGGAGGCCATGCGGGCAGCAGGCGATACGCCGTATATCATCGGTTCCATTGAGGCAGGCGAAAAGGGAGTGACCTTATGCTAAGAGTCGGGGTGCTGGTTTCCGGAGGAGGGACCAATCTCCAGGCCATCCTGGATGCCATGGACCAGGGAAGGATCACCAATGCAGAGGTTGCGGCTGTCATCAGCAATAACCCGGGTGCATACGCCCTGGAGCGGGCCAGGAACCATGGGATCCCGGCAGAGTGCATCTCACCGAAGGATTTTCCGGACCGGGCTTCCTTTAACGAGGCCCTGGTGGCAAAGGTGGATTCCTATGACCTGGACCTGGTGGTCCTGGCAGGCTTCCTGGTAAAGATCCCGGAGGCCATGATCGCAAAGTACAGGAATAAGATCATCAATATCCATCCGTCCCTGATCCCGTCCTTCTGCGGCGTGGGCTATTATGGGTTAAAGGTCCATGAGGCTGCCCTGGCCAGGGGCGTGAAGCTCACAGGAGCTACCGTTCACCTTGTGGACGAGGGCATGGATTCCGGCCCCATCCTTTTACAGAAGGCAGTGGAGGTAAAGCCTGGGGATACGCCGGAGCTTTTGCAGCGGCGGGTCATGGAGGAGGCCGAGTGGGTGATCCTCCCAAGAGCCATTGATATGATCGCCAACGGACAGATATAGGAAGATCGCAGCCCTTGTTTACAGGAGGAGAGGAAAATGAAAGTTCTGATCGTAGGAAGCGGCGGAAGAGAGCACGCCATTGCCTGGAAGACGGCCCAGAGCCGCCGGGTGGATAAGATCTACTGCGCACCGGGAAACGCCGGGATCTCCCAGGTGGCGGAGTGCGTGGATATCAAGCCCATGGAGTTTGAAAAGCTGGTGGCCTTTGCCAAAGAAAAGGAGATCGATCTGACGGTGATCGGCATGGACGATCCCCTGGTGGGCGGTATCGTGGACGCCTTCCAGGAGGCTGGACTGCGGGTATTCGGCCCCAACAAGGCAGCGGCCATCCTGGAGGGCTCCAAGGCGTTCTCCAAAAACCTCATGAAAAAATACGGGATCCCTACGGCGGCTTATGAGACCTTTACGGATCCAGAGGCGGCGCTGGCATACCTGGAGACAGCAAAAATGCCCATTGTATTAAAGGCCGACGGGCTGGCCCTGGGAAAGGGCGTGCTGATCTGCCAGGACCTTTCTGAGGCCAGGGCCGGAGTCCGTGAGCTGATGATGGATAAAAAGTTCGGCTCTGCGGGAAACGAGATCGTAGTCGAAGAATTCATGACAGGCCGGGAGGTTTCCGTCCTTTCCTTTGTGGATGGAAATACGGTGAAGATCATGAGCTCTGCCCAGGACCACAAGCGGGCCAAGGACGGAGACCAGGGATTAAACACCGGCGGTATGGGAAACTATTCCCCCAGCCCCTTCTATACGAAGGAAGTGGATGCCTACTGTCAGGAGCATATTTACCAGCCCACGGTGGACGCCATGAAGGCCGAAGGCCGTCCCTTTAAGGGCGTGATCTTCTTCGGTCTGATGCTGACGGAAAACGGCCCCAAGGTACTGGAATACAATGCCCGCTTTGGAGATCCGGAGGCCCAGGTGGTGCTGCCCAGACTGGAAAACGACATTGTGGATGTATTTGAGGCCTGCATTGACGGGACCCTGGACCAGATCGATCTGAAATTCGATAACGACCGGGCCACCGTCTGCGTGATCCTGGCCTCCGACGGATATCCCGTTTCTTATGAGAAGGGATTTGTGATCGACGGCCTGGAGAAGTTCAGGGACAAAGAGGATTACTATGTATTCCACTCCGGTACGAAGTTCAACGGCCAGGGCCAGATCGTCACCAACGGCGGCCGGGTACTGGGCGTGACTGCCAACGGAGCCACTGTGAAGGAAGCCAGAGAAAACGCATATAAGGCAGTGGAGGAGATCTCCTTTGCCAACAAATATTACAGGACGGACATCGCCAGGGCGGTGGACGAGGCGTAGGAATATTGGAAAGACCACGGACAGCCGGGAAAAACTGGCTGGCCGTGGTCTTTCTTTTCTTGCTGTAAAAAATTCGGAAACCACCGATTTTTTGAAATGCGATTTTGCTCAGAAATACGTCTTGTTTCCGTTTGAAATGGGAAAGGGCGAAGTTTGGCATTTTTGAAAAGTTTCCCATTGTACAGGAAACAAGAGGGCAAAATTGCGATTTTGGAATTCCTATTGTATCGGAAACAGGAGACCTGCCATGCCTCTGGCTTCCTGTCGTATTGAAGGCAACTGGGCAGTTGGAAAAGGTGGAGCAACTGAAAGGAGAAAACATATGGCTACAATGGAAGAAAAATTAAGATAGATTTAGGAAGATTTTTGGCGCAGGTCAGAGAGGAAGGGTTAGCTGTGTAACTAACCTGGCTGATCGGGAAGGCCTGAAAAAGGCATTAAAAGGCAAGGATGCTATCGCTTTTTGCAGAGGAGTTGGAGAAGGAAGATGTGGAAAATGTACATAGGATTATGGATGTGGCAAAATCGTTTGCTCCGGATTACGATGTCTAGAAAATCTATGAAACGCTGATGGAGGAACAAAAATGCAGTCTGAAAGATCCTGGAATGCCAGAGTGTTGTAACGGTTGAATAGGGGAAGATAGTTGTGATATAATCCTGTCGAGGAATCTATGATTTTCAGTGTACAGTGTGGGAGTTGAACAAATGAGCATGGGTGGCACGGAATTCAGAGAGATTTTGCTAAATCAAATGAAAGAGTATTTGGATGGAAACATCGCAAAAGAAGAATATTACGAACAGGCAGAAGCATTTTATATAAAATATGCCGATGATTATAATAACCCCTCTGTTTCATAAGTGTTTCATGGATACGGTGCCGGATGGTTGTTTATTTTATATTGATGAGCCGGGAATGTCTCCGGAAACAAAAGAATCGAAGTTTCATGAAGCATTGCAGGGAGCGTATGCGATGTTACAGAAATTTTGATTTGGAGTTTGTTTCGGAAAAAATCAGAATGGGGAGGGGAGAAAGTAGATGACACAAGAGGATATTATATTAAAGTTTCGTATCAATGAATTAGAAGAATGTATAGATTTAATCGAAGATGAAATATCAAATAAGATAAATCAGGGTAATTATAAAACTGAGGAATCGTATATGAATCTTGTTTTAAACTGCACAGGAAAAAGTCTTTTGACCCTCCGTGAATTGATTTTATTATGCAAAAATGGTTTTCCGGATGGGGCGCTTGGCCTGGCTCGTAATTTGTTTGAACAGTTTGTTATCGTTTGCATATTCGAGTCACAATGTGAAGGTTCTGCTAGAGACAGAATGGTCGAGAAATATTATGCAGATTATGATGTGCAAAGATATAAAAATTTAAAAACGATGTTTAAGTACACAGGACAAAGTGGAAAAATGCAGGATTGTGAGAACGAACTTACAAAATTGCGGAATCAATTTTCGATAAGTAAATTTAAAGATTACTGGTGGTCAAGCCATAATTCTTTCTCTAAGATGTGTGAGTATATTATCGATCACACAGATGAACAGTGTAAAATGTTGGTGATAAGTTTATATTTATCGTATAAGAGAGCATGCTGTGCTTTGCATGCCAATAGTTTTGGAAATACAAACAGGATGGGGAAGTGTGTTGCTGAGATTGATCTTAGTCCCTTGGATGAAGGGCAAGGGTATGCATTAGACTTAGCAGTAAAATCATTCATTATGGTTGTGGCAGTTCTGTATAGAGAGTTGGGAATGGATTACGAAGAAATTAATAAAAAATCAAATGAACTTGCTGTATTTTATCAGAGTATTACTTAAAAAGAGGGATAGAAAAGGTAAATATAGATGATGCTTTTCGGGGTTCATAAATCAGAAGTTGGTGAGGCAAAATTATAAAGAGGACATCTTAGGGAGAAATTTTTTTATCCTTATTTCATGATTTCAGTACGCTTGCTAGGTGGTGCTTTTAGTGGGGGGGGTGCAACGATCTCAAACCGGAGTAGGCTGAAAGGCCGAAAGAAATACTCAAGGCTTTGCATTTTTTAGGCCTTTCTTAAAGGAAACGGATTAGCCTGTTTTAGGGGTAAAAACACACTGAACAACTTAACATTATCTGGTGTTTCTTCAAATTGGCGGTTTTATGCTGGCCGTCAGTCTGGATACCCTTCAAAATCTCCTTCTTTATTTCCAAATTTTTCATTGACAATTTTTCAAGCAATCACATATAATATATTAGATACACAAACAGATGTGTCTGCAAATAAATTCAAGCCTATTGACACGAATTTATTTTGTGTTATAATGTTTATAGAGGATAGCGACGAGATCAGCTATCGTTGGTTATGAAGTAACCGACTGTGTCGGTATGCAGCCGGTTGTGGAGCCAGACCTTGGGTTATGCGATAACCTCAAACCGAATAGGTTCTTAGGAGCTGAAAGAAAAACGCTTTTAAGGGGCCTTGCTCAAGCAAGGCCCCTTATTTTTACTAAGGGTGGCTATACGAAATGGACATTTTACAACGATCAGCATTAGCATGGAAGGAACTAACTGAATACCGATACCAGTTTGTATATGGCTACAAGAAAACCTTGTATCCGATCAATCTTACATTTTCATTTGAAGACTATCCACATCTGGCTGGATTCCAATATCTAAAAGATATTTCCATTCCAAACTACACATCGGCAAAAATTGTTGACCGAATCCTTGAAGGAAAAATAACTTTCGAACAAATTCAGAAAGCAGTACAATATGAAGAAATGGTTAAACCACGATTAGAAGCATTATTCCATCTAAAGAACTCACTGGATAATGAATTTGATCTTTATTCCTTCATGCCGAGGATGTATCCATTTGTCACTAACATTAAAGCGGATTATCTGATAGCCAGTCATATTGTTATTGACAGCTACGTTTTCATAATTCATACAACCCCTAATGGAGATTCCAAATGTGATTTTCTCTGTTGCTCTGCATTTGCAAAAAGGTGAACGCGACTATGAGGCAAATCAAAGGAAACGTGCATTACTAAAAAAAAGAACGTATACATATTATATCAAACACAACTACGATCTTGTTTGATAGACTGAATGCTGAAACACCATAGGGAACATTTTTAACTTTTTGTTGAGATGTTCCCTATTTATATTGTAGCCGTCAGCAGCATGACTTTTGGATAATTTATTGGTAAAAAAGAAGAGAGATAAGTGACGACGGCACCGACTCCGTATCCGGCTGGCACCAGATCGGCGGTGTCTGGTACTATTTCAGAAAAGTACAGGACGGTACTGAAGGCATACTTTATAAAAACACCCATACGCCCGACGGTTACTGGGTAGACGAAAACGGCGTGTGGAGGCCGTAAGAAACGGATCCGGTCAAGGAAGCTCTCGAAAGAGGGCTTCTTTTTTCAGCTGACGGCATCAAATCGTTTGGAGGACCAGCTGGCAGAATAAAGGTTCATTATGGTCTCTCCTAGGACAGATACCCGCGTCAGAAATGGTACGGGACAGGCAGGGGAAACAGGCTGTAAATGATATCTTTTTCATCATATTGTAAGAATAAATAAAGGTTTCAGGTATGACTTTATGATACAATACAAATATACAGAGAACGGTGTATGTTTGTCTGGACACAGGAAGGGGTGATGATATGTGGATCTTTCTGATGATCGCATTTGTGCTGGTAATGGCCGGGGCTTTTACCATGGGAAAAGCCGGTGCCAGATACAAGGACAAATACCCGTGTGCCGTAAAGATATTTTTTGATGGGCTACGTGGTATTTGCCGGCTGCTTTGTATTCCTGGTCCTAAGCCCGGTTTCGCCGTTGGATTTTTCAAAAATTTATCTTCTGGTGGTGTCCTATGGAGTGATCGGCCTGGGATTTGCCGGAGTTTATGGGGCGAAAAAAGAAAAATGGGTTTACCTTCTGTCGGTGATCCTGACGATCGTCGGGCTGCTTTGCAGGTATCTGCTGGAGTACGGCGAGGAATCCAATACTTACAATTTTATGGTCGGCAATGTCCTGACATACATTTGTATCATGCCTGCCTTTGCTGTGCTGGCATATCATTACATTGCAGAGTATCTGATGTCCCAGTCTTAAAATGGCGGAGGTGCAGTCTGCGAAAAAGCCAGGACATGGATCGGGATTGAGCTGTTCTTATGAAAGGATCGCAGAACCTCATGGGAAATGGTGAAGGACATCTGACTTAAAAAAGAAAGGCGGTGATATTGTGATAAAAAGGATATTTATGTTTTTGGACTTTCCTGTCTGCTTCTTCTCGGATGTCAGACTTCTGCCGGGACACCATCGGAACCAGATACCCTTGCCCCCACCGGATACGCTTCTGAAGAGATACAGCGGATCTCTGTCTTTTATGATGGCTCCCTGTACCTGTACAATGCCACTGGCTTTGATCTTCCCAGGGAGGACGGCTGGCAGTTTTTGGGGAAGGTAGCTTCCGTCAATAATCTGGAATGGCCTGCGGAGGATTTCTGCGGCACCCACCTGGAGTTGGGGCAGGAAATATATTATGATCCGGAAGAACCGAAAAAATTGTATGTAAAATATGACAGCGGCTTTGCGCTCTTTGAGGTAGAGGTATACGATGCAGAGGGACAGAATGAAGCAATGGACCCGGAAGAACCCAGGGAGCCGGGGATGGATCTGGGTGAAGCAGAGGCAGCAGACGCAGTCAGATTTGGAAGACCGAAAGAAGTGCTGGACAATATTCCGCTGGTATCAAACGCTGAAGTGATAAAAACGGGGAAGATGAACTGCAGATCGATTTTGAATTGGAGAATGTCGGGCTTTGTACGTTTGCTGTCCGTATAGGAGAGGAGTTTGTTCCGCAGGATGAAGCTTTTGTGGATTCCACTAAAATTGAGTGGACAGCGTCAACGGCAGATGGAGAAACGATTTTTCCCTATATGAGGGTAAATGAAACCGGAGATATGTTTATGATCAACTGGGCGTATAACGGGTACTGCTTTGCCATTTATGGAAAGTCGCCGCAGAATACGAGTGACAGGGATATGGCTGGAAAGATCGCGTTAGCGATCATACGCAATCTGGAGGAGGAAGAATAGTGTCCTCCTTCGGGAACATGGTATATAATAGGATCACAGCCTGTTTTCCAGAGAAAATCAGGAGGGAAGGAACCGGAAACCAGGCGGCATAGTGAGGAGGGTACAGGATGAAACATATCTTGATCGTACAGGGCGGAGGAAGAGCAAACGGCAATACGGCCAGGCTGGCAGAAAGCTTTGCCAGGGGAGCGGAAAGTGCAGGACATTCTGTGGAAACCGTTTCTTTAATAAAAAATGAGGTGAAGGGGTGCCTGGGCTGCAATGCCTGTCGGTATGGCAAGCCATGCGTGCAGAAGGACAGCTTTAACCAGCTGATCCCGAAGATCCAATGGGCGGACTGCATCGTACTGGCGTCGCCCTTGTATTTCTGGACCATTTCGTCCAGGCTTAAAGCATTTGTGGAACGGTTTTACTGTATTGCGGAAGAGGATCCGGCCCCGCCGCTTGGCAGATATGAAAAGTATCCGGAAAAGGACTGTGCGCTTCTGATGACTGCGGCGGATAACTTTTTCTGGACCTTTGACCAGGCCGTTTCCTATTACCGGTTTGCGCTGGTCCAGTACATAGGTTTTCATGATAAAGGCATGGTACTGGCCGGGGGCTGCGGGGACACCAACGGAAAACCGCAGATCGGGAAAAACCGGGCATCTTCAGAGGGCTTATGACTTTGGAAGATCCCTTTATCGTCATGAAAACGCCATAGAACCGTAAGAAGCGTTTAAGATATGGGCCACGGAAATCTGGTATGATAAAAGAAAAGGACTTCCCGACGGAGGCTGGAAAAAGGAAGGAGACGGGGCAATGAGAAAAGAGATCCGGTACCAGATGATTTTGTGGGCCATGGCTGCGGCGGTTTCCGGTTGCGGAAACGCCCGTGGGGCTTCCATAGCCGCAGAGGAAAAGAGGACTGCTGCGGAAAGCGGACAGTCCATGGAAACGTTTGGCAGCCAGGATACGAAGCTGGATCCAGAGGAAGAAACTGCCAGCGCCGGGGAATCCGGGGATGATGGCGCCGGGAAGACGATCCAGGCAGAGTCAGAGGCTGGTCCCCTCCCGGGAGTGACCATGGAGATCACGGACGTTACAGAAACAGGGATCGCGGTTTCCCGATGAACCACACGGAGCTCAATATGGAATTTGGGGAGGAATACAGTCTGGAGGTCTGGAACGGCCCAGGCTGGGAGGCGGTTCCATATGAAGATGGCCAGTGGGCCTTTCACAGTATTGCCTATTCCATGCCGGAAAACCAGCCGGTGGAGTGGATGGCAGACTGGGAAGCGCTTTACGGAACATTGGAACCGGGGCAGTACCGGCTGGTGAAGCCGGTCATGGATTTCCGGGGGCCAGGGGACTTCACAGAGTACGGGCTGACGGCAGAATTTGAGCTTCCGGTCCAGGCGTTACAGGAGCCGCCGGTCCTGAGGCTCCAGGATTCTCTTTCCTCCACCCTGGCGGAGCTTCAGCTGGAGCCGGAAAATTATACATGGCACTGTAAACGCGGAGCCGGCGGAGAAATGCAGGGGATCACAGCCTGCGGAGCCGCTTCCACGGAGGCGTTTCCACAGCAGGATCCGCTGGAGCTTACGCAGTACCAGGGAATGGAAGGCGTTTTATATACAGTATCCTGTACAGTGGTTCCCGATTGGATGAATATAAAAAGAATACTCCAGGGCCGACATGGGAAAAGCGGATGCAGAGCCTGTTTCGGAAACAATCCTGGAAGCTGGGGAGCTGTTAGAGCTCAGGCCCGACCGGATGTATGAGATCCTGGCAGAGTGGGACAGCGGCCGGGGAGATGCCAGGGGCTTTTATGGAGAGGCATGTTATCTGGTGGTCACAGAATAGGGGAGCCTGGAGGCTGCTGCAAAAAGCGGGTCATGAACCTGCCTTTTGCAGCGGCCTTTTCGTTCATAAAACTGTAAGATTTCTCTTCTTGCACAAATAGGTCTATTGTGATAGACTTAAAATACAAAAGGACTATTATAATAGACCGATATAAGGAGGGAATATATGACAGATCTGAAATTGTATGAAAGCGAATACCGGTTTATGGATCTGATCTGGGAGGCGGAGCCGGTGCGGTCCACGGAGCTGGCGAAAATGGCCAGAGAGCGGCTGGAGTGGAAAAAATCCACCTGCTATACGGTTTTAAAGAAGCTGGAGGCCAAGGGCTTTGTAAAGAACGAGGATGCCACGGTCACGTCCTTGATTGGCCGGGAGCAGGTACAGAGGGCGGAGAGCAGCCAGCTGATCGAAAGGAGCTTTGGCGGTTCTCTTCCGGCCTTTCTCAATGCATTTCTGACTGGACGCAGGCTGACGGCTGAGGAGGCCAGGGAGCTCCACCGCCTTATCGAGGAAGCCGTTCCCGGGGACGGCGCGTCTGAGGAGGAGCATAGGGAAGAGAAGGGAGGGAGCGTATGAGCCTGTTTGACGTAGGCACGATGACGGAGCTTTTAAACAGAAGCCTGACGGGAGGGGTTGTGATCCTGGCCGTTCTGGCGCTGCGCCTTATGATGAGGCGGTTCCCAAGAAAATATGTGTGCATTTTGTGGCTGGCTGCCTTTGGAAGGCTGCTGTTTTCCATTCCGGTCCCGGCGGCTTCCAGTCTGTTTCCGGCGGCGGAACCGCTCCAACAGGCCGCTGTGGAGGTGGATGGAAGGCCCGGCATGGGCACGGTCCTCCAGCTGTCCACAGGACTGGAGCCGGTGGCTTCGGCTGTCAATGAACTTCTCTGGCAGCTTCTGGAGCCTTTTCCAGCGACGTCTGCGGATCCGGTGCAGATCTATGCCTTCGCGTTCCAGTGGCTGTGGCTGGGCGGAATGGCAGTCCTTCTTCTGACAGGGCTTTTCCGGTATGGGCTGCTGAAGCGGCGGGTCTCCGATGCAGTCCCGGCGGAGGAGACCCAGTGTACAGTGAGGGGGAAACGGCTGGAACGCGTATATATCACAGACCGGATCCAGATGCCTATGGTGCTGGGGATCTGGAAGCCCAGGATCCTCCTTCCGTCTGCCTGCTCCGGTGAAGGGCGGAAAGAGGAAAGGGAGCTGATCCTGGCCCACGAACAGGCCCACAGGCTCCGGTACGACCATGTGACAAAGGTATTTGTTTTTGGAGTCCTGGTCATCCACTGGTTCAATCCACTGGCATGGGCCGCCTTCCTCCTGTACTGCCGGGATGTGGAGATGGCCTGTGATGAGAAGGTGATGGAATGGCTGGGAGAGGAAAGCAGGAAGCCCTATTCCCTGGCCCTGCTCCGGTTTGAGGAGGAGAGGAGCGCCCTGCTTATTCCCCTGGCCTTTGGGGAAAGCAGCGCCAGGGAACGGATCCGGCATATTTTAGATTACAGGAAGCCGGGCTCCTGGATGACCGCCCTGGCTCTGCTCCTGGTGGCCCTGGCCGCGGGACTCTTTCTCATGGCTCCGGACGGGAAGGCCCAGAATGCTGTCAGCATCATCGGGGGAGCAGATGGCCCCACCTCGATCTTCCTGGCAGGAAAGACAGGAGACGGGCAGACCGCAGAGTCCTTCAGCATCATCGGGGGAGCGGACGGCCCCACCTCCATTTTCCTGGCGGGAAAGGTTGGGGAAGGAGACGGGGAGGAGAAAATCCCGGCGGCAGTCCTGGATCTGGAGAAGGCGAAAAAAGAGGCCTATGGTGCGGCGGCGGAGCTGGACTGGGTCAGCGGCGGAAAGATCTCTCTCCACGGCAGCTTCGGGTACCTGTCCTTCCTTCTGAAGGCCAATGGGAAATCTGAGCTGGCCGCGGCCTTTACCCTGGAGGAGGCAGGCCCCATCGTCGTCCAGGGCGACCGGTATACAGAGGTCGTGGGAGGACGCGATTCGGCTCTTGTGGTGACGGAGGCATATAAGGAGGACGGAGACAGCCGGATCTTCTGGTATCTGGAGGATGGCGGGACCGTGGAGCCTCTTCCTGAAGATATGACGAACCTGTTTCTGGAGCAAAGCAGCTCCGGCGTATTCCGGGATGCCCCCTGGCAGAGGAGTACCGGCAGCAGGTGGAGGAAAAAATAGCGGAGATCCCGGGGAACTATCTGGTATACGGCCCGGTGGAGATCCCGGAAACGGACAGCATCATCTGCGGCTTTCTGGCAGCGGACGGACCGGACCTGGAGGATCTCTGGTATGGGATCTGGTATGAGATGGATGGACGGATCGAGAAATACGTTCTGTTTCCGTAAGATCTGCGCACGGCTGGATTGATACAAATTTATAAAGATTTTAGCCCCAGGCTATTGACAAATCACGACATATATTGCAAACTATAAAAAGTGGTTTTGAAAACCACATCAAAAAGCGGAGGGTTTTGTCGTGGTACAGATAGTGACGGATTCTTCTGTGCTCTATACAGAAGAAGAGGCGAAGGCGGCCGGATTTGACGTGGTCCCCCTGTGTGTCAGCGTGGGAGATATGGATGGCCGGGATTTACAGATCAATATGGAAGAGTTCTACGGGCGTATTGGAAAAGGAGAGATCCCCAGGTCCTCCCAGCCTCCCATCGGGGATGTTGTGGAGGTCTATGAGAAATACCAGGATGCGGATGTTTTGAATATCTGTGTCGCCGACGGTCTTTCGGGGACGTATCATGGCGCTTTAAGCGCCAGGGATATGGTGGAAAACCGGGACCGGATCACCGTGTTCAACAGCCGGACCCTTTGCGGCCCCCACAGGTATATGGTGGAAAAGGCCCAGAAGATGAAGGAGGAGGGGAAGGGGATCCCCGAGATCCTGGAATGGTTAAAGAGTGCGGCGGAAAAGACGGAATCCTTTCTGATTCCCCAGGACTTTGGATTTTTAAAGCGCGGAGGGAGGCTGACGCCTGTGGCGGCGGCCCTGGGTTCAGTCCTTAAGCTGAAGCCGGTGATGCGGCTGACGGAGGACGGCACCCGTCTGGATAAATTTTTTGTGAAGCGTACCATGTCAGCGGCTGTGTCCGGGATCATGGACCATATGAAGAAAAAAGGGATCGATGGGCGGTATCTCCTTTATATCGTCCATGCGGCGGCTCCCAAAGAAGCCGGAGCCATCCGTGAGATGATCGAAGCAGAATTTAAAGGGATCCAGATCCAGATGATGGATCTAAGCCCTGTATTCGTGGCCCAGGGCGGCCCCGGGTGCGTGGCCATCCAGTATATCGAACGATAGGAATAAAAAAGACCGGTACCTTCCGGGGCATGAGACTGCCCGGGAGCGTACCGGTCTTTTTCAGGTTCCTGGAAAAAGGGGAGGAAACTGGCCCCTTCCGCCTTTTATTCTGCAACGGTCACAGAAGTGATGTGCGGGTTTACGCCCTCATACCAGTAAAGGAAGCCCTCGGCGTCGATGGTCTGGCCGATCTCCAGGGCCTTTACAGCGGCATATACATCAGAGGAAGCGTCGCAGAGGTAGGACTCTACAACGAAGGAATAGGTCTGGCCGTTATAGGAAACGTTAAAGTACAGATCGTCGCCTTCAGAGCCGCTTCCATCCCAGTTGTAAAGGAAAGCGACGTCATTGCCGTCCGCATCCTTTCCTGCGGGCTCCACAGTCAGTCCCTTAAAGGTGGCCAGCTGGTTCTGGTGGTCGATGAGCTCGTCCTTGCCCAGAAGCTCTGTGGCGTCAAAGGGCTCAGCGATGAATTCACCGTCCACAAATTCGAAGGTGGCGTCGATGATCTCTACCTCGCCGGACCACTCGGTCTTATAGCCGGTTACCTGGATCGTTGCGCCGGGAACTAATTTTTCATAGTCCTCTTCGGAGCAGGCCATGTTATAAAGGAAGTATGCGCCGTCCTCATCCTGGGCGTAAACGGTGGCCTTGTCCTCCCACCAGGACTGCTTTGCCTGTACGGAAGCCTCGATGACAACCTTGGAATCCAGCTCGGCGGCCATGTACTCCTCATAGCTCATGACAGAAACCTCTCCGTCCTCAGCAGCAGACGTTTCGGCTGCGGAGGTTTCAGCGGCAGATGTCTCAGCAGCAGAAGTCTCGGCGGCTGTGGTCTCAGCCTCGCTGGCGGCTGTGGTTTCGGTGCTGTTTCCGGAACAGCCTGTCATGGCCATAGCCATGGAAAGTGCGATTGCGGTTACTGTGATTTTTTTCATAATCAGCTCTCCTTTTAATACAATATTTCCCAACCACCTATTATAGCTGAAAAAACGGGAAAATCAATGATTTTGTGTTCTCTTTTTCAAGATATCCCGGAAGGTCCAGAGAAGGATCAGTACCCAGGAAAGTATAAGACCGCCCACGAGGACCCTGGCGGTCCAGGGAAGAGGACCCAGATCGGTCTTTCCAGAGGTCTGAGCCTTCACCTCATCCAGATGGTAAAGGCTGGCCACATCGTCAAAAAGACGGTCCATGTAGGCATCGTCCACGGTCTCCTTCCGCCGGACAGATTTGGTCACGCTTTCGATGAGCTGGCCCGCTGCGTCCCGGGAGAGGCAGAGCCGTTGAACACAGGAGTTACAAAGGTATTTCCGGTGTTGGAAAGGAGCAGCATGGATGCCTGGATCTTTATTTTATAAAAATCATCGTCATCCTCCCCGGCCCTGGAAAGATAGTCCTGGTATTCCGCTGAATTCTGGGCCATGGAGGTCACAGGAACGTACCCTCGGTCCGGGCGTAGGCGGTCTGGACCTGGTTGGTCAGCAGATACTGGGTAAAGAGCCAGGAAGCCATCACCTCTCCCGGATCCTCTTTATTGAAGATGCATACAGACGGTCCCTGGGAGATCATCTGCGGGTGCTCCGGATCGAACTGGGGGATGGGCATGATCTCCGTTTCAAAATCCACCCGGGCGTCCTCGGCGATATCAGAAAGGGGAGCCCCAGCGCCCATCCAGGTGGCTCCTGCCGTGGAATCGATGGCGAAGACGCACTGGCCGGCATTCAGAAAGTTGGCCGGATAGCTGGAGATCTTAAAAGTAGAAAAGGCCCCGGTCCGGGCATGGCCGGCGATGGAAGAAAGGAGCTCCCTGGTGGTATCGTTAAAGAGCTGGATCTCCCCCGACGGCGTGGAATAGCCTGCGCCCTTCTGTCTCAGCATCTGGATCATCATGTTGTCTGTGGATTTATAGATGAAGGGGATCATCACCTTCTGTCCGTTGACCTTATAGACTCCGTTTTCATCCTTTTTGGCAGCCGCCTCGGATACCTCCCAGATAAAATCCCAGGTGAGGGTCTCCGGCAGGGTGTAGCCCAGCTTTTCCACATAGGTCTTATTGATATAGCAGGCCTCGGTGGATCGCATGAAGGGCATGGCGTAGGTGCGCCCGTTTACGGTACACTCCTTTAAAAATTCCGGGATCAGATCCTCCTTTCCAGGACCGTCAAATTTCAGACGGCTGCCTCCCAGCCCGAATTCCGGATCCTCAGAAAGAGCGTCCAGGGGAACCACCACGTTGTCTCCGGTAAGATAGGTGGCGATGTGGTCGGGATAGGTGATGCAGACGTTGGGGGTGGTCCCGGTGGAGATATTGGTGATCACGTCGTTGTAGATCTTTCCATAGTCTGTATATAGTCGCAGGTTTACAGTGATATTGGGATACAGGGCCTGGAAATCCTCAATGGCCTTTTTGTAAATGTCCGTCTGACGCTTGTTGGTGTCATTTTTGGCCCAGAAGGTGATCTCATATGCTTTTGTTTCATCAAAGGTCTCCGGCGGCTGGAAGGCCTCCGTTTCCCTGGAGCCGTGGCAGCCGGCCAGGAAAACGGAACAGGCCGCGCCCAGAAAAAGGGGAAAAAGCCGTTTCCATCGGATCATCCTTTCATTCCTCCTCTCGATACGCCTTCCATGATCTTTTTACGGAATACAAGGAACAGTACAATGAGCGGCACTGAGATCACAACCACGGCCGCCATCATGGCCGGGATATTCTCGCGGCCAAAGCCGTTCTCACGGATCTCCTGGATCCCGTTGGATACCAGGAAAAGGTCCGGGTTATCGGTGACCAGCCGGGGCCATACATAGGAGTTCCAGCATTCAATGATCTTTAAAATGATAATGGTGACGATGGTAGGGCGGCAGATGGGGATCAGGACCTTCCATAGATATTTAAAATCGGAGGTTCCGTCCACCCGGGCCGCCTTGTATAATTCGTCCGGCACCTGCTCAAAGTTTTCCTTCAGCAGATAAATATAAAAGACGGACGTTACCGACGGCAGGATCAGACCGGCGAAGGTGTTTCTAAGGTTTAGGCCGGTGATGGTGGCGAAGTTGGTGATGACCACCAGCTCATTGGGGATCATCATTAAGGAAAGAAACAGTAAAAATACCAGATTCTTTCCCTTAAATTCCAGCCTGGCAAAGGCGTAGGCCGCCAGGATGCTGACCGCCGCCATGATGGCCGTGGTGGCCACGGTGAATACCAGGGTATTCAGAAGATACCGGCCCAGAGGGACTGCGGTAAAAGCTGCTTTATAGTTTTCCAGGGTGGGTGACAGGGTAAAGAGCGCCGGTATGCGCTCCGCGTTGTAGGAGCCGTAGCTTTTTACTGAGGTTAAGAGCATCCAGTAAAAGGGAAACAGCACCATAAGGGCCCATAAGACCAGGGCTGTGTAGGTGAGCGTTTTTCTGACAAGAGCCCGCCTGCGTTCTGTCTGCCGGATCCGTTCAAGATCCGTCTGATTTGGATGATTCATATTGACCTCCTGTTACTGGTTCTGCCTGCGGCTCACCAGGAGATTCACACAGGTGATGGTGAGCACGATGGCAAAAAGGATGATGGCAGCCGCTGAGGCGTAGGACGGATAACCGCCGGAGGCCCCGTACAGCATATCGTAAACGTACCCGACGATGGTGTTCATTCCGGCAGCGTTCAGATCGGTGCCGAACAGAGCCACAGCATCGCTGTACGCCTTAAAGGCCCCGATGAAGCCGGTGATCACCAGATACACGATCATGGGAGAGATCATGGGCAGGGTGATCCTGGTAAAGGTCCTGAACCGGGAGGTCCCGTCCACCCGGGCCGCTTTATAATAGTCCGGATTCACCGAAGCCAGGGCGCTGGTGAGGATCAGGATCTTAAAGGGTAGCACCACCCAGACCGTATAAAAACAGAGTACGGTCATTTTAGCCCAGTAGGGGCCGTCGATGAAATCCACGGACGGGCCGCCGAACCACTGGATCATCAGATTAACAAGGCCGTCGGTGTATTCCGTTTTCTGGAACAGGATCATGAACACCAGGCCCACGGCCAGGGTGTTGGTCACATAGGGCAGAAAATAAATGGTCTGGAACAGGTCTCTTAAGGGCTTTATGGAGCTTAAGCCCAGGGAGATGAGGAGCGCCAGACCTGTGGACACAGGAACCGTGATGACCACCAGGAGGAAGGTGTTTTTCACCGCCTGGAGAAAATACGGGTCGTGGAGCACATAGGAATAGTTGTAGGTTCCCACGCCGAAATACGTCTGGGAAGCAAAGTTATAGCCCTCCTCCAGGGAATAGACGAAAACGTCTATGAGCGGATATACCATAAAGCAGCCGAGAAACAGGATGGCCGGAAGCAGGTACAGCCAGGGCTTTAGATCTGAATGTTTCATATAAGGAAGTCCCCCTGTGTTTTATGAGATGGAAAATGGGATCCGCGCTCCGGTCTCCCTGTGGAACAGGAACACCTTGGACGGCTTTAAGGAAAAATGCACGGATCCGGCGTCCTGGTCCACGGGCGTTTCTGCAGTGATGATGGAGCGGACCGAGGGATTTTCAGAACAGGGATGGGCAGAGATCACGCTCACGTCCCGGCCCATGACCTCCACCCGGCTTAAGCTGGCGGCAAAGGGGCCGTTTTCAGTGAGGATGAAGCCCTCGGGACGGATCCCCACGGTCACTGGCTGGTCCGGAACGCCCCTCACAGAAAGGACTGGCTGGTCTCCGAGCCACAGCGTCTCCTTCTGGACCTCTCCCTTAAATACATTGATGGGCGGGTTTCCCAGGAATTTTGCCACAAACAGGCTGGCCGGATCGTCGTACACCTCCTGGGGGCGGCCCATCTGCATGAAGATCCCGTCCTTCATGACCACGATCTGGTCGGAGATGCTCATGGCCTCCTCCTGGTCGTGGGTGACGAAAACGGTGGTGACCCTGGTCTCCTGCTGGATCTTCCGGATCTCCTCCCGGGTCTGGAGCCGCAGGCGGGCGTCCAGGTTGGACAGGGGCTCGTCTAAAAGGAGCACGTTGGGTGTTTTCACCAGGGCCCTGGCGATGGCTACCCGCTGCTGCTGGCCGCCGGAAAGCTCTCGGGGCTTCCGGTCCATGAGCCCCTGGATTTGTACCAGTCCAGCGGCTTTTTCTGCCCGCCGGTTCATTTCTTCTTTGGACAGCTTCTGCTTTCCTTTTAGGTTTTCCAGAGGGAACAGGATGTTCTGGCGCACAGTCAGATGGGGATACAGGGCGTAATTCTGGAACACCATGCCAACACCTCTGAGCTCCGGGGGCATATCCGTCACATCGGTGTCCCCGAAATAGATCTTCCCCTCTGTGGGAGCTTCCAGGCCGCAGAGCAGGTTTAAGGCCGTGCTTTTTCCGCAGCCGGACGGCCCCAGAAGGCCGATGAGGGAGCCGTCGGGGATCTCAAAGGTGAAATCACGGACGGCTGTTACCTCTTCCCCCTTCTTCCCGCGGGCCGGAAATTTTTTTGTGAGATGCTCTAATACAATTTTCATGGGATCGTATCTCCTGACGTAATATTGATTCCTTTCGATTATAGCGGATTCCGCTTTTTTTTCAAGGTTTCCGGAGGAAAAGATTGGGAAGGAAGGCGGGTTGCCTTTTTTTCTCTTTCAGAGTACAATAGTCCTGACTGCGGAAGGAATGACAAAAGAAAAGAGGAATTTGAATGGAAGAGATCCGAAACAAAAAGAAAATATGGGGCCGGCTCCTGCTTTCGGTGCTGCTGGCGGCAGGACTTATTTCCGGCTGCGGAAACAGCGCCGGGACAGAGCTGCCGGCGGAACAGACGGCGGCCGGTTCCGGCCTTGAAGTCCATTTCATCGACGTGGGCCAGGCGGACGCGGCCCTGGTGCTCTGCGACGGGGAAAGCATGCTGATCGACGGCGGAAACTCTGAGGATTCGGACGTGATCTATACCTATCTGGAAAAGCAGAAGGTGGAGGAGCTGGATTATATGGTCTGTACCCATGCCCACGAGGACCATGTGGGAGGCCTCTCCGGAGCCCTTACGTATGCGTCTGTGGATACGGCCCTTGCCCCGGTGACGGAGTACGACAGCAGGGCCTTCAGAAATTTTCTGGAGGGACTGGAAAAGCAGGGGACAGAGATCACCATACCAGAGGCCGGAGACAGCTTTTCCTTAGGAAGCGCCCAGGTGAAGATCCTGGGACCGGTCCGGGAGACGGATGAGACCAACAATACCTCCATCGTTCTCCGGATCGTATATGGGGATACTTCATTTTTATTCACCGGAGATGCGGAGCGGGAAGAGGAGGAGGACATCCTGGATACAGGGGAAGTCTTAAAGAGCACGGTCTTAAAGGTGGGCCACCACGGAAGCGACAGCTCCACTTCGTATCCGTTCCTCCGGGAGGTGATGCCGGAGTACGGCGTGATCTCTGTGGGGACCGGAAATACCTACGGCCATCCCACCCAGGAGGTCTTAAGCCGTCTGAGGGACGCGGGCGTGACGGTGTACCGGACGGACCTCCAGGGAGATATCATCTGCACCAGCGACGGTGCGGAGGTCACCTTCCGGACTGCTAAGAATACGGCTCCCCAGGAGGGAAGAAAGCCGGATCAGGAGGAGAAGGAATATATCCTCAATACAAATACCATGAAGTTCCACGCCCCCGGCTGCTCCAGCGCGGCGGAGATGGGGCCGGAGAACAAAAAGGAATTTAAAGGGACCAGAGAGGAGCTGCTGGACCAGGGATACAGTCCCTGCGGCCGGTGTAAGCCGTAGGCGGCAGGAAAGAGGAGAGCTATGAAACTGGAAGAAAACAGAGCGCCGGACCCGAAGGAGGAGTCCATGGCCGGGGACAGGCAGGAGATCATGGAGATCGCCATGCGGGCCGGCCACATCCTTCTGGAAAACGGCGCAGAGATCTCCCGGGTGGAGGAGACCATTGACCGGATCTGCCGTCATTACGGGATCCAGTCAGCAAATTCGTTTGTCCTCAGCAATGGGATCTTTTCCACCATGGGAAACCAGAGAGAAGAATTCTTTGCCAGGGTGCAGCACATTCCCGTCAGCGGCGCCCACCTGAACCGGGTGGCGGCCGTCAACCAGCTTTCCCGGGAGATCGAGGAAGGAAAACACACCATCGCGGATCTGGAGCGGTGCCTGGACGACATTGAAAACATGCCGGGAAAGCGAAACATTGTCCAGATCATGGCGTCGGCAGTGGGAAGCGGCGCATTCTGTTTGTTTTTCGGCGGGGATCTCCTGGACAGCGCGGCGGCATTTTTATCCGGGATGCTTTTGTATGTGTATATCCTCTACGGGGGATACAGGCTTTCCCGGCTGGTGGAGCATATCCTGGGAGGGGCCCTGGTAACGTTTTTATGTATGGTATTCTATCACCTGGGCCTGGGCCATAACGTCAGCTCCATGATCATCGGCTCTGTGATCCCCATGATCCCCGGGGTGGCCTTCACCAACGCGATCCGGGATCTGACGGACGGGGACTATATTGCCGGTTCGGTGCGGATGATGGATACGGCGCTGGTGGTCCTGGGGATCGCCCTGGGAGTGGGGATGATGTTCACCGCTTATTACCGGATCACAGGAGGGAATCTGCTATGACAGAGCTTTCTGCATGGTTTGCTTTTTTTCCGTCCTTTCCCACAGGCGAGCTTTTTAAGCAGCTTCTGGCGGCGGGCGTGGGGACGGCGGCCTTTTCCGTCCTGTTTTATGTACCAAGGAAATACTATGGCTTCTGCGCGGCCTGCGGTGCCTGGGGCTGGCTCACATATTTTGTTCTGGAATGGGCCGGGATGACCGTAACGGAGGCTACATTTTTTGCGGCAGCAGCGGTGGTTTTTTTGTCCAGGCTGTTTGCGGTCATGGAGCGGTGCCCGGCCACTCTGTTCATGATCCCGGGGATCTTTCCCCTGGTGCCTGGGGCTGGGATCTACTGGACGGCTTATTACATCGTGACGGACCAGATGGAGCTGGCCAGCCGTACGGGCTTTTCCGCTGTCAAGGCGGCGGTGGCCATCGTTCTGGGGATCATTTTTGTGTTTGAGATCCCTCAGAGCTTTTTTAAACGGGTCCTGGGAAAAAAACGGGCGGGGGAAACCGCCCGGAACCAGTAAAATGCGCCGGGAAAGAAAAAGAATACAGGTATTTACAGATTTTTCCCAATATGCTATAATACTAAGAGTCTGTATCTTAAGAATACGAAAAGGATGGTTTTACAATGGCAACTTTACTTGAAACATGGAGAAACCTGGCATACGGTGATGGCCTCGACGATAAAAAGAGAGAAGAGCTCTGGACAGGATATTTTACAGTGGAGAAGGGAATCTACGAGAAGATCCTTTCCGACCCGGCCCAGGTGGTAGAGGGGACCGTAAAGGAGCTGGCTGAAAAGTATGAGACAGAAGTGCTCATCATGACCGGATTCTTAGACGGCATCAACGAGAGCTTAAAGGGATATGAGAACCCCATCGAGACAATGGACGAGAATACGGCCGTTAAGATCGAAATCGATCCGGAGAAGCTGTACTACAATATGGTGGAAGCGAAGGCGACCTGGCTGTATGGCCTTCCCCAGTGGGAAACGATCCTCACTGAGGAAAAGAGGAACGAGCTTTATAAGGCCCAGAAGGCTTCCGGTACAGTACGCCGCGAAGGCCATAAGATCTACCCCAACGATCCGTGTCCCTGCGGAAGTGGTAAAAAATATAAAAAGTGCTGCGGACGGAATCAGTAAAAAGCTGACGGACATGGGAGCGTTGCAGAATCTGTGGAAATTCTGCTGCGCTCCCTTTTTACGCGAGGGAGACACATGGAAGCATATACGGGATTTGCGGCGGTTTATGATACATTTATGGATAATGTCCCCTATGGGGAATGGTGCGAATACCTGACAGGGCTTTTAAAGGAGAACGGTGTGGAGAGCGGACTGGTCCTGGACCTGGGCTGCGGCACCGGGAGCCTTACGGAGCTTCTGGCTGCCAGGGGCTATGATATGATCGGCATTGATTATTCAGAAGAAATGCTGGAGCTGGCAGCCGGAAAGCGGGCGGAGTCGGGACAGGATATCCTGTATCTCTGCCAGGATATGCGGGAGTTTGAGCTGTACGGCACTGTGAGGGCTGTGGTGTCCATTTGTGACTGTATCAACTATATCACAGACCCGGCGGACCTGGCAGAGGTTTTTTCCCTGGTCAATAATTATCTGGATCCGGGCGGAGTCTTTATTTTCGATCTGAATACGGAATATAAGTACGCTCAGGTCATGGGAGACACCACGGTGGCAGAGGACCGGGAGGAATCCAGTTTTATCTGGGACAACCAGTATGATCCGGAGGAGAGGATCAATATTTACGATCTGGCGATATTCCTGCGGGAGGAAAACGGTCTTTACAGGAAATACCAGGAGACCCATTACCAGCGGGCTTATTCCGTAGAAGAAATACAGGAGGCCCTGGCTTTGGCCGGAATGGAATTTGTGACGGCATATGACGCTTTTACAAAGGATGCGCCCCGGAAGGAAAGCGAAAGGATCTACGTCATAGCCAGGGAGCACGGAAAGAAGCAGAATAATTAAGGAAGGTTTGAGAATATGACGGATTATATAATCAGAGCAACGGCAGCGGAGGGACAGATCCGCGCCTTTGCAGCTACCACCAGGGATCTGGTGGAGGCTGCCAGAGATGCCCATAATACCAGCCCGGTGGCTACGGCAGCCCTGGGACGGCTTTTAACGGCCGGAGCCATGATGGGGATCATGATGAAGGGAGAAAAGGATCTTCTGACCCTCCGGGCAGAGGGAGACGGCCCCATTGGCGGCCTTTTGGTGACCGCAGATTCTAAAGGGGACGTCAAGGGCTACGCCTTCAACCCGGAGGTCATGCTGCCGCCCAACGCCCAGGGAAAGCTGGATGTGGGAGGCGCTCTTGGGGTGGGCGTCTTAAGTGTGATCCGGGATATCGGCTTAAAGGAGCCCTATGTGGGCCAGACCATTCTGGTTTCCGGTGAGATCGCCGAGGATCTGACGTACTATTACGCCACCTCTGAGCAGGTTCCGTCCTCGGTAGCTCTGGGAGTCCTTATGAATAAGGATAACACGGTCCGCCAGGCCGGAGGCTTCATTATCCAGCTGATGCCGGGAGCTTCTGATGACTGCATCGACCGGCTGGAGGCCCGTCTGGGAGAGATGAGCTCCATCACCGCCCTTCTGGATGCTGGAAAGACACCGGAGGAAATCTTGGAGGATCTACTGGGGGATATGGGCCTGGAGATCCTGGACCGTCTGCCTGCCAGGTTCCACTGTGACTGCCATAAGTCCCGGGTAGCCAGAGCCATTACGAGTATTGGAAAAAAAAGAACTCCAGAGCATGATCGACGAAGGAAAGCCCATTGAGGTGAGCTGCCATTTCTGTAATAAGATCTATACATTTACAGTGGATGAGTTAAAGGAAATGCTGGAAAAGGCCACCAGGCCATAAAGGATACGGATCAGAAACACCGGAGAGAACGGGATCCCGGAGAATGCTGCAAAAGAGGGTACTGCAAAGGAAGGGCTTTGGAAAGCTTCTTCACCTGTTTTGCAGCATCCTCTGATGTAATCAGCTTCATGCACATCCGCTTCGTTCTAACAAGCTGTTTCTCTGGTTAGAAAAAGGCACAATGAGAATCGGCGATTAGAGTCTGGTTACGTTGACGGCCTGGGGACCTTTGGAACCCTCGATCACGTCGAATTCGACGTCTGCACCTTCGTCGAGGGTCTTAAAGCCTTCCATATTAAGACCAGAGTAGTGTACGAACACGTCATGCCCATCTGCATCGCAGATAAAGCCGTAACCTTTTTGGTTGTTAAACCACTTAACTGTACCTTTCATATGATACCTCCGCAATAAGACCTTGCAGGCCGCGCCTGCTGTGTTCACAATAGCACAACCGGTCGGGGATGTCAAATAAAATCATGTGGCTGATTTTGCGGTTATTCAAAAAATATGAGGGAATCTTGCAATATGAAAAAAAGATTGGATTTTCAGCACAAAACGAAAAATAACGCCTGGAACCATTTTCGGACCATCACCCACCACCGGCTGCTGGTCATGAAGGGCTGCTTCCAGGTAGGGCTTTACAGACAGGGGCTGCTCCACGATCTGTCCAAATATACCTGGACAGAATTTAGGACGGGAGTCCGCTATTATCAGGGAGACCGCAGTCCCAATGCGGCTGAGAAGGAGATCATGGGGTATTCTCCGGCCTGGCTCCACCACAAAGGGAGGAATAAGCACCATTTTGAGTACTGGACCGATGTTTCCACCAGGGAGGATAACTGGAGGATCGTTGGAGTGAAGATGCCGGTCCGGTATTTTGTTGAGATGGTCATGGACCGGATCGCCGCATCCAGGACGTACCGGGGCAGGGCGTACACGGACGGAGACCCATATGCATATTTTTCACGCAGCAAGGATGTTCTGACCATGCACCCGGAAACCAAACGGGAGCTGGATAAGGTGCTCCGTATGCTGGAGAAAAAGGGGGAGCCGTATACCTTCCGGTATCTGCGGTATCTTTTGAAAAAAGGGGATTATTAAGAGATCTGGGCGGCTTAGAAAAGCTCCGCCCAGATTTTTTAATATACTGGTTGAGCCGGACGGGATCCTGGAAACAGGAGGGCGAAAACTCAAAGAATCCAGTCCTGTCTTTGGAAGAGGTCTTAAATTCCGGAGTCCAGACAGGCTCCGGCTGGGGAAGGAAAATGCCGCTTTTTTTCGTATAGCACGTTTCCTTTGTGGCTTTTATGCGGGCATCCCGGTCCACGTATTCGCCGACGCTTTTGTGGACCGCCGTATCCTCGTAGATCAGATAATAGTAGTCCTTATAGTTGGGATAATAGTATTTAAGGGTTCCCTCATAAAGCCGGATGGAGAGCTCCAGGGCATTTCCGGCAGCCGCAAAACCGTAGGAGGGGACGGAGGCACAGAGGGGCCGGGGCAGAACAGTCGCTTCTTCTCCCTTTAAGGAAAGCAGGAGCCGGGGCGTTTCACCCGCCGCCTTTTTCAGATCCAGAAGAGTAAAATCCTGGGTAAAAAAGTCCGGATAAAACAGGATCGGCAGGAGCAAGGGCATTCCCTTCAGATCCTCTTCATTATGGAGAAGAAGGAGCCTTAAGAGGTTTTCGTCCCTGGTTTTCAGATAGTCCTCGTAAACGCTTATGAGCTGTCCGCCATCGAAGCGGTCCTCCCGGCAGATGGAGAGAAAGCCTTCGATGGTCTTCTGCTTCAGTTTTCCAGTCCCAGATGCTTTTTCCAGGGCTTGATGCGCTTATAGATATCCACGCTTTCCACGCCGGAAAAATCACAGGGGAGCTTAAGGGCCCTGCACCGCTTCACAAGGAAGGGGATATCAAAGGTATCTCCGTTAAAATGGATCAGGACGGAGTAGTCCTTTAAAAAGGAGAAAAAGCTTTGGATCACCTGGGCCTCAGAGGCCTTTGTATCGGCGAACCACTGGATAAAATGGGCGCGGCCTTCCTTAAAAAAAAACACACAGCCGATCAGATAGACTGTGCAGAAGTCTCCGGAAAAGCCGGTGGTCTCAATATCAAAGAACAGGAGAGAAGCGGGATCCCCAGGCGGGCCAGGGGATAGGATCCCTCCGCGTCAAAAAGTATTCTGGATCGTTATCATAGGTATGGGTATCGTTCCTTTCGCGTGCAGATCTGGGCTGGAATCTGATCTCAGTATACGTGGTTTCTGATGGAATGTCAATGAACCAGCGGTTCAATACCAGAAAATTTGTTCGATTCATCCCGGGTTTATCTTGCAAAGGCTTTTTGTCTATGGTATGATTCTGTTACAGAGCAACGCCCTATGAGCGGTTCGGAGGGAAAATACATTGATTTCATATATCAGAGGCACCCTGGCGGAAAAAAATGAGGATTCAGCGGTGGTGGAGGCTCACGGAGTCGGATACCAGATCTTCGTGCCTGTGCCGGTGCTTTCAGAGCTTCCGCCCCTGGGGGAAAGTGTAAAGATCTACACATATTTCAGCGTCCGGGAAGACGGGATGAGCCTGTTCGGCTTCCTGTCCCGGCAGGATCTGGCGATGTTTAAGCAGCTGATCGGCGTCAACGGCATCGGCCCCAAAAGCGCCCTTGGGATCCTGTCCGCCTTAAGGCCCGATGTGCTGCGGATGGCGGTGGCGTCCGGTGATGCAAAGACCATCTCCAGGGCTCCCGGCGTGGGCCCCAAAACGGCCCAGAGGATCATCCTGGATCTGAAGGATAAGATACGGCCGGAGGACGTGCTGGCTGGAGGACTGGAGGAGTCCCTGGCAGTACCGGAGGAGATATCCGGAGTGGGACAGGCAGGAAAAGAGGCTGTGGAGGCCCTGACTGCCCTTGGTTATTCGGCAGCAGAGGCAGCCGGAGCGGTAAAGAAGGTGAAGATCACCGAAGAAATGACGGCAGAAGACGTTTTAAAGGGAGCCTTGAGGCATCTGGCCTTCTTATAGGAAGGAACTGGAACAATCAATAGAACAGGCAGGTTGGTATGAGTCGTAAAATCATTACAACAGAAGAGACAGAAGAAGATAAAAAATAGAAGGAACCTTAAGGCCCCGGTATTTAAAGGAATATATCGGCCAGGAAAAGATAAAATCCACCTTAAAGATCTTTATAGATGCTGCGAAGACCCGGGGAGAGGCCCTGGACCACGTATTATTTTACGGCCCGCCGGGACTGGGAAAAACGACGCTGTGCGGGATCATCGCCAACGAAATGGGAGTGAATCTGAAGGTCACCTCTGGTCCGGCCATCGAAAAGCCTGGAGAGATGGCGGCGATCCTCAACAACCTCCAGGAGGGGGACGTGCTGTTCGTGGATGAGATCCACAGGCTGAACCGCCAGGTGGAGGAGGTCCTGTATCCCGCAATGGAGGACTACGCCATCGACATCATGCTGGGAAAGGATTCTGCCGCCCGTTCCATCCGGCTGGAGCTTCCGAGGTTTACCCTGGTGGGAGCCACCACCAGGGCGGGACTTTTAACGGCTCCTCTCAGGGACCGTTTCGGCGTGATCCAGCGTCTGGAATTTTACTCGCCGGAGGAGCTCTGTGTGATCGTAAAACGGTCAGCGAAGGTCATGGGCGTGGAGATCCAGGAGGAGGGAGCCTGGGAGATCGCAAGGAGATCCAGGGGTACCCCCAGGCTGGCAAACCGGCTTCTGAAGCGGGTCAGGGATTTTGCCCAGGTAAAATACGACGGCGTCATCACAAAGGCTGTGGCGGATTTTGCGCTGGATATCCTGGATGTGGACCGGCTGGGACTGGACAACAACGACCGGACGATCCTCCTCACCATGATCCAGAAATTCGGAGGAGGCCCCGTAGGACTGGAGACGCTGGCGGCGTCCATCGGAGAGGATTCCGGGACCCTGGAGGATGTATATGAGCCATATCTTCTGATGAACGGGCTCATCAACCGGACGCCCAGGGGCCGGGTAGCCACAGAGGCAGCTTATGTTCATCTCGGCATACCGGCGGACGGCGGGGAAGCGTAAGGATGGAAGCCGGACCGTTACGAAACTATTAGGAAATCCGTAAGGAATAATTTCTGGCTCCAGCGGAGCGGATGTGATAGACTATACAAGGAAAGAAAATCGGGAGAACAGACATGGAAAGAAAAAATTATACAGAAGTGCTGATCAATGGGAATATCTACACCCTGGGCGGATCGGAGGAGCAGGAATATCTCCAGAAGGTGGCTGCTTATATCAATGAGAAGATCGGGATCCTAAAGGCCCAGCCGGGCTTCACAAGACAGAATAAGGATTACCAGGAGGTAATGATCTACCTGAACCTGGCTGACGATTATTTCAAGGCCCTCCAGGAGGCAAAAATGCTGAAGGCCCAGAGGGACGACCTGGAAAGGGAGATATACAGTCTGAAGCATGAGCTGATCAGCGTCCAGATGAAGCTGGATGCCCAGACGGAACAGTAGGATACAAAAGAGAAAAACGGGCTGCCGCATGGAATCTAACGATATGCAGCGGCCCTTTCTGGGCTTTTGGCCGGAAAGGAAGCGTATGGAAAAGAGAAGGGTTGAGATCCTGGCACCGGCCGGATCTTATGAGAGCATGGTGGCTGCCGTCAACGCCGGGGCCAATGCGGTCTACATCGGCGGAAGCCGGTTCGGAGCCAGGGCCTATGCAGATAATCTGGATGAGGAGGCAATGATCCGGGCCATTGACTTCGTCCACCTCCACAACTGCCGGATCTATATGACGGTCAATACTCTGGTAAAGGAAAAGGAGCTGCCGGAGCTATACGGGTATTTAAAGCCCTATTATGAGGCGGGACTGGATGCGGTCCTGGTCCAGGACCTGGGTGTATTTTCTTATATCCGGGAGTATTTTCCGGATTTGCCTCTCCACATCAGCACCCAGATGACCGTGACAGGAAAATACAGCGCTGCGGATCTTAAAAGGATGGGGGCCGTCCGGGTGGTACCGGCCAGGGAGTTTTCCCTGAAGGAGATCCGGGAGATCGGTGAGACCACAGGGTTGGAGGTGGAGACCTTTGTCCACGGGGCGCTCTGCTACTGCTATTCGGGCCAGTGCCTGTTTTCCAGCCTCATCGGGGGACGGAGCGGCAACCGGGGCCGGTGCGCCCAGACCTGCCGTCTGCCCTTTGACGTGGAGAAGGGAGATAAGGTCCTTGGAGGGAAAAATGAAAAGTATGTGCTGAGCCTTAAGGATCTTTGTACCCTGGATCTTCTGCCGGAGATCCTGGAGGCCGGGGTCTGCTCCTTAAAGATCGAGGGGCGGATGAAGAGTCCCCGGTATACGGCCGGTGTGGTGAGCATTTACCGGAAATATGTGGATATGTACCTGGCCCATGGACGGTCCGGCTACCGGGTGGATCTGGCAGACCGGAGAGCGCTTCTGGAGCTGTTTGACCGGGGCGGCCAGTCAGAGGGCTATTATAAGGAGCACAATGGCCGGGATATGGTGGTATTAAAGGAAAAACCGGCCTTCCGGGAGCCGGATCAGGAGCTGTTCGATCATCTGGACCGGACCTATGTGGACGCGGTGAAAAAGGAGCCCATCCGCGGGACTGCCCTGGTCACAGAGGGAAAGCCGGTGCAGCTGACCGTGGAATATACGCCCTCACTGGAACCCACAGAAACCATGGAAGACGGAATGGCCGTTCTGGAGCCGGTTTCTGTTGCCTGTACCGGGGATATGGCGGAAACGGCAAAGAACGCCCCCATGGATGGGGACAGGATCCGGAAGCAGCTGATGAAGACCGGGGATTCTCCGTTTTTCTTTGAGGAACTGGAGGTTTTGGTGGAAGGAAAGGTATTCCTTCCGGTACAGGCCTTAAACAGGCTGAGGAGAGAGGCCCTGGAGGAGCTTTGCAAGGCTGTGACGGAGCGGTTTCACCGGAAGTCCGGTGAAGAGTATAAAAATACGGAGGCGGAAGGCGCAGAACGGTCGGCTGCCGGAGAAAACGGAGAGGAAAAAGGGACCGGACTCCAGGCATGTCTGGACGGGCAGAAAACGGCTCCGGAATTTGCCGTTTCCGTTTCCCATATGGACCAGCTCCGGGAAGCCCTGGCCCTGGTGCAGGAAAAACGGGAGGACGGGGCAGAAACGCCCTTCGGGATCACCTGGCAGGCGAGGAATTTGATCCGGGCCAGTGGAAGGAGCTGGCGGACCGCTGCCATAAGGCGGGGAGCGCCTGTTATCTGATGATGCCCAGGATCTTCCGTTCCCAGGCAGAGCAGTTTTTCCTGGCCCATATGGAGGAGCTTAAAAACGCCGGCTTTGACGCCATAGGCGTGGGTTCCATGGAGGAGCCGGGATTTTTAAGAAAGCATCTGCCGGAAATGAAGCAGTATTTCGACCACGGCATGTATGTGTTCAACCACCGGGCGGAAAAGGCCATGAAGGCCTATGGGGCCAGCCGGGTGACCCTCCCGGTGGAGCTGAATGCCAGGGAGCTTTCCGACGCAGGGGTACGGGGCGAGCTGATCGTTTACGGGTACCTCCCCATGATGGTATCGGCCCAGTGCGTGAAAAAAAAAGACCATGGAGGGCTGCACCGGGCGGCCGGAGGTCTTATATCTGAGAGACAGAAAGGGAAAGGCCTTTCCCGGTGAAGAACCAGTGCCGGTTCTGTTTTAATACGATCTATAATGAAAGCCCTCTGTCGCTTCTGGGGCTTTCCGGCGAGGCAGCCAGGCTGTCGCCGGCGGCATACCGGATCATCCTTACGCTGGAGGACAAAGAGACGGCGAAACGGGTGCTCCGCTCCTTCTATGAGGAATATATGGAAGGAAAAAGACAGGACCCTCCGTCCGGAAATTTTACCCGCGGTCATTTTAAGCGGGGCGTAGAGTAGGTGAGACATTGACGAATCTTGTTGTGGAGGTATCCAGATACGATCATCCTTCTGATCGCCATTTACACATATTATAATTTCCGGTTCTTCTCCATGAAGGATCAGGAGGGCCGGGATCTGGCCTGCTCCAGACAGCTGGTCTGCATGTTCATGCTCCACTTTCTGGCGAATATGGTGATCGTTTTAAACACGGGGCTGGAGAGCCTGGCGCTCTTTTACGGGGCCCAGGTGATCTTCTTCCTGTGCTATATTTATCTGTACCGCTTTTTTACCGGAACGTGTCCCGGCTCCTGGTGAATAATACGTGTATGCTTTTATGCACCAGCTTTATCATGCTGACCCGGTTAAACCCCTCCCGGGCCATGCGCCAGTTTGTGATCGTGGCGGCAGCGGCTGTGATCACGTGGATCATCCCCCTGATCATTGACCGGGTGTGGCAGCTGGCAAAGATCCCCTGGATCTACTGCGGCCTGGGACTGGCCCTGCTGTCAGCCGTATGCCTTCTGGGAAATACATCCTACGGGGCCCAGCTTTCCATCTCCATCGGCGGCTTCTCCTTCCAGCCGTCGGAGTTTGTGAAGATCAGCTTTGTGTTTTTTGTGGCCACCATGTTTTACCGTTCCACGGATTTTAAGACCATTGCCGTGACCACGGCCGCGGCCGCAGCCCATGTGCTGGTGCTGGCTGCGTCCAGGGATCTGGGAAACGCCCCTGATCTATTTTGTGTCCTCTCTGATGATGCTTTTTGTGGCCACGTCCAACCGGTTTTATCTGGGAGCAGGGGGCTGCCGGAGGAGCCGGGGCCGCTGTGGCGGCTTACCATATGTTTTCGCACGTAAGGCGGCGGGTCCAGGCCTGGAGGGATCCCTGGTCCGACGTGGATGACATCGGATACCAGGCAGCCCAGTCCCTGTTTGCCATCGGTACAGGCGGATGGTTCGGCATGGGACTTTACCAGGGAATGCCGGAAAAGATCCCGGTGGTGGATAAGGACTTTATTTTTTCAGCAGTTTCTGAGGAGCTGGGCGGGATCTATGCCCTTTGTCTTTTATTTATCTGCGTGGGCTGCTTTCTCCAGTTCATGCTGATCGCTACGAAGATGCAGGCCATGTTTTATAAGCTCATTGCCTTCGGACTGGGGACGGTCTATATTACCCAGGTGTTCCGACCATCGGCGGAGCCACCAAATTCATCCCTCCACCGGCGTGACCCTGCCCTTTGTCAGCTATGGAGGAAGCTCTGTGCTGGCTACATTTATCCTTTTAACATCATCCAGGGGCTGTACATCTTAAAACGCGGAGAGGAGGAGGAAGATGAAAAAGACCAGGCCAAATCCCAGGGCCAATAAAAATATCCTGTGGTTTGCATACGGCGTGGTGGGTGTGTTCGCCGCCATGGGACTCTATATGGGAGCCTTTCTCCAGTTCCAGAGCGAGGATGTGATCAACAATCCATATAATGCCAGGATCGTCGGCATGGCGGACCGGGTGGTCCGCGGAAAGCTTCTGGCTGACGACGGAACAGTCATCGCAGAGACCGTGGTGGGAGAGGATGGGAAGGAGACGAGAAGCTATCCTTACGGAGAACTGTTTGCCCATGTAGCCGGTTATTCCACCATGGGAAAGACAGGACTGGAATCCCTGGTGAATTTCCATCTTCTAAGCTCCCATGTGAACCTTATGGAAAAGATCATAGATGAGCTGTCGGGAGAGAAGAGCACCGGAGACAATGTGGCGACGACCCTGAACCTGCGTCTCCAGCAGACGGCCTGGGATGCCCTGGGAGACCGGAGGGGAGCAGTGATCGCCATGGAGCCGGATACAGGGAAGGTGCTGGCCATGGTATCCAAGCCGGCCTTTGATCCCAATACGGTGGAGGCTGAATGGGACAGCCTGGTGAACGGGGACAGTAAGGAGGCCAGGCTTCTGAACCGGGCCACCCAGGGACTTTACCCGCCCGGGTCCACCTTTAAGGTCATCACGGCCCTGGAATATATGAGGGAGCATCCGGGAGCCTATGACGGCTTTCACTTTTCCTGTGACGGGATCTATGAATATGAGAACATCCGGATCCAGTGCTACCACAAAACGGCCCATGGAGAGGAGGATTTTGCAGCGTCCTTTGCCAATTCCTGCAACGGGGCCTTCGCCTCCCGGGGACTGGAGCTGGATCTTGACGGACTAAAGGGACTGTCCGAGCAGCTTTTATTCAACCGGGACCAGCCTCTCTCCATTCCTTATAAACAAAGCGTATACCAGATGGAGGCGGATGCGGAGGACTGGGAGATCATGCAGACGGCCATGGGCCAGGGAAGCACGTTGATGACACCCATGCACAATCTGATGGTCATGGCAGCCATTTCCAATGACGGGATCTGATGAAGCCGTATTTTGTGGACCATGTGGAGAATCCCGGCGGCCAGACGGTGAAAAAATTCAAGCCGGAGGCCTATGGGGAGCTGATGGTGGCCAATGAGGCGGCAGCCTTAAAGGAGCTGCTGGTGCGGGTGGTAAACGAAGGGACCGGCTCTTCCTTAAGGACGGATGCCTACCAGGCGGCGGGAAAGACCGGCTCGGCGGAGTTTGAGACGGGGAAGGAGACCCATGCATGGTTTGTGGGCTATGCGCCTGCGGAGGATCGAAGCTGGTTGTCTGTGTCATCGTGGAGGAAGGCGGCTCCGGAGGAAGAACAGCGGGTCCCATTGCAAAAAAGCTGTTCGACGCATATCTGATCCCCGAGACCGGCTTCCTTGAAACTGCTGGAAAAAGGATTCCTTTTTTCCAGTGGCCGTGATAGAATAGAGAATGACCGGGAAGCCGGAAAGACCGGCGGCGGAAAAGATACGTATCCAGGAAAGAGAGGCGTGACAATATGAGAATTTTAGTAACTGGCGGAGCCGGATATATCGGCAGCCATACATGCCTGGAGCTTTTAAACCAGGGCCATGAGGTCGTTGTTTTCGATAATCTGAGCAATTCCTCTGAGGAATCCTTACGGAGGGTAAAAAGCTGACCGGAAAGGATATCGTCTTTTATAAGGCGGATATGCTGGACCGGGATGCGCTGGAGGCGATCTTTGAAAAGGAAAAGATCGATGCAGTGATCCATTTTGCAGGCTTAAAGGCCGTGGGGGAATCTGTGGCCAAGCCCCTGGAGTATTATTACAACAACATCACTGGAACGCTGGTGCTCTGTGACGTTATGAGAAAGCACGGAGTAAAGAAGATCATCTTCAGCTCCTCTGCCACCGTATACGGCGATCCTGCCTTTGTGCCGATCACCGAGGACTGCCCCAAGGGACAGTGCACCAACCCTTACGGCTGGACGAAATCTATGCTGGAGCAGATCCTGACGGATATCCAGAAGGCAGATCCCGAATGGAATGTGATCCTGTTACGTTATTTTAATCCGGTTGGCGCCCATGAGAGCGGCATGATCGGAGAAGACCCGGCCGGCATCCCCAACAACCTGACGCCCTATATCACCCAGGTGGCTGTGGGCAAGCTGAAAGAGGTGGGCGTATTCGGAGACGACTACGATACGCCGGACGGAACGGGAGTCCGGGACTACATCCATGTGATGGATCTGGCAGACGGCCATGTAAAGGCCTTAAAGAAATTTGAGGATACCCCGGCAGTCTATATTTATAACCTGGGAACCGGACACGGATACAGCGTCCTGGATATGATCCATGCGTTCTCCAGGGCTGTGGGAAAAGAGATCCCATATGTGATCGAGGCCCAGACGGGCCGGCGACATCGCCACCTGCTATGCAGACGCTGCAAAGGCGAAGAAAGAGCTGGGCTGGGAAGCAAAGCGCGGGATCGACGATATGTGCGCCGATGGATGGAGATGGCAGTCCATGAATCCCAACGGATACAGAGAGGCATAAAAAGAAAAACAAGGCCATCGGGAGGTTTCCCATGGCCTTTTTATGGAGGGGCTTACATGAAGAAGATCGATATCAGAGATTTTATGAACTATCACTATCCCACCGGGCTCACAGCAGCTCCCGACGGAAAGCACGGCGCTTTTGCGGTGGTGGATGTCAACGAAAAGGAAAACTGCTATGATTCCTGTCTGTGGATCATGGATCTTTCCGACGGAAGCGTCCGGAAGCTGACGTCCGGAAGAAAAGAGAGGAATTTTTCCTGGATCGACGGGGAAACGCTTCTTTTTGCCGGCTGCCGGGAAAAGGAGTATAAAGAGAAGATCGAGGACGGAGAGACCTGGACCTGCTTTTATACCATCGGCCTTCACGGGGAGAGGCGGAATTTTCCTTTGCCGTTCCCTATTCCGTTGGAAAGTTTGCTGTATGTGGAACCCGGGTGTATATGTCCGTAAAATACGAGTACGCCAAGGAGGAAAAGGACTATGAGGTCTTTGACGAGCTTCCCTTCTGGGCCAACGGAAAGGGTGTGGTCAATAAAAAGAGGAACCGCCTGGCCGTTTACGACCGGGAGAAGGAAACCCTGGAGATCATAACCCCGGAATACGAAACTGTGGAGAATTTCTGGCTGGAGGAGGACTGCCTCCTGTATACGGGAGTCCAGTATACGGATCTGAAATCCTGGAGACCGGGCCTTTACCGGGTGGGACTGGAAGGTTATGAACGGGAAACATTGATCCCCCAGGACCGGATGCGGATCGACTATGCCTGCATCTTAAAGGGAAGCGTCACACTGTTCGGATCGGAAATGAAGACCTATGGCGTCAATGAGAATCCGCAGCTTTTCCGTCTGGAGGATGGAACGCTTAAGGAGCTGGCATTCTTCGACCGGAGCATCCATAACTCCATCTGCAGCGACTGTAAATTTGCAGACGGGGAAGGGATCGTCCACGATGACGAAAGAATCTATTTCATCTCCACCTTCAGAAAGCAGAGCGTCATCTGTTCCGTGGACGCAGAGGGGAATTTTGCGACTCTTTACGACCGCCAGGGCAGCGTCCATACCTTATCCCTGGGAGCCGGGGCTGTGTGGTATACCGCCATGCGGGACATGGGGCTGACGGAGATATACTGTCTGAAGGATGGGAAGGAAGAGAAGTTCACGGCCTTCAACGACGGACTGCTGGCAGAACGGGACGTATGCCCGGTGGAGGAATTTACCTTTACATATAAGGACGTGGAGCTGGACGGCTATGTGATGAAGCCGGCAGGCTTCGATCCGAAAAGAAATATCCGGCGCACCTTACGGTCCACGGCGGCCCCAGAGCCACCTTTGGTCCGGTGTTCTTCCATGAAAGCCAGGCCTTTGCCAATGCGGGCTATTTTGTATTTTTCACCAACCCCGTGGGCAGCGACGGCCGCGGAAACGCCTTTGCAGACCTTTCCGGCCGGTACGGCACCGTGGATTTTGAAAACTGCCTGGCCATGACTGACGAGGTATTAAAACGCTATCCCCAGATCGATGAAAAGCGGGTGGGGATCATGGGCGGAAGCTACGGCGGCTTCATGTGCAACTGGGCCATCGGAAACACCGACCGGTTTGCGGCGGCTGCCTCCCAGAGGAGCATCTCCAACTGGATCTCCCTCAGCATGACCACAGATATTGGATATTCCTTCGACCTCCAGGAGACGGCCGGAGATCCCTGGAACAGCCCTGATAAGATGTGGGTGTGCTCTCCGTTAAAATACGCCCATAAGGCTAAAACGCCTACCCTGTTCATCCAGTCGGACGAGGACTACCGCTGCTATATGGGCGACGCCCTTCAGATGTTCTCCGCACTGAAATACTTCGGGGTGGAGGCGCGGATGTGCCTGTTCCATGGAGAAAACCATGAGCTGTCCCGGTCCGGCAAGCCTTCTCACCGGGTGCGCAGACTTTCTGAAATGATGGAATGGTTTGAAAAATATCTGAAATAGAAAGAATATATTCAATAAAAGGTGGGTTGCAAATCTGTCAAAAAAGAAGTATACTAGTCCCAGCGTATCAGACACACCAAATAAGGCGGCCTCTCTGGCGTCTTACAACAGGAGGGATTGCAATGATAGAGGCAACAAGCTGTGGCGGTGTGGTAATATTTCGCGGCAAGATCCTGGTTCTTTATAAGAATTACAAGAACAAATATGAAGGCTGGGTCCTGCCCAAGGGAACTGTGGAACCGGGCGAAGAGTTTAAGGAAACCGCCCTCAGGGAGGTGAAGGAGGAGACTGGCGTTACCGCTTCGATCATTAAATATATCGGAAAGAGCCAGTATTCTTTCAGCACGCCCCAGGATACGGTGGAAAAGGACGTACACTGGTATCTGATGATGGCAGACAGTTATTACAGCAAACCACAGCGGGAGGAATACTTTGTGGATTCCGGATACTACAAGTTTTATGAGGCCTACCATCTTCTGAAATTCTCCAATGAGAAGCAGATCCTGGAAAAAGCCTATAACGAGTACCTGGACTTGAAGCGGAGTAACCTCTGGGGCAACAAAAAATATTTTTAAAGGCAAAGGAAGGCGTGGGCCCATGGGTGCGCCTTCCTTTTTTCTGCCCTTTTCCCTGCTGGAAGGCAGGAACTATGGGTTTTTGCCGGAATTCGACTTTAACGCGTTGAACTTCATGGAATTTAAAGTTGTGTACTGTTGACGTGAAAGCTTTTTTGTAGTACAATCTGTGTTATGAATTTTATTGCGGAGGAGAATCTGTATTATGAGAAAAAACGCGAAAGTATTATCCTTAATTCTGGCGGGAGCCATGGCCATGTCGCTGGCAGGCTGTTCCGGCTCCGGAAGTAAAGACAGCGCAAAAGAAACGGCTGCAAAGAGTGAGGCAAAAGAAGCGGGAGCGGAAAGCTCCGGGCAGGAGACCTCCAAAGCCGCCGGGGCAGGAGAGGCAGACGCATCGGGAGAAACGTATCAGATCGGTGTGCTCCAGCTGGTCCAGCATGACGCTCTGGACGCTGCCAACAAGGGCTTTTTCGCCGCCCTGGACGAGGCTGGTATCAATTATGAGGCAGACCAGCAGAATGCCTCCGGCGAACAGGCCAATTGTATGACCATTGCAGAGAAGCTGGTAAACGACGGCAGCGATCTGATCCTTGCCATCGCAACGCCTGCGGCCCAGGCTGTGGCCGGCGTGACAGAGGAGATCCCGGTGCTTCTGACAGCTGTGACCGATCCGGCAGAATCCGGACTGGTAAACGACAATGAAAAGCCCGGCGTCAACGTATCGGGAACCTCGGATCTGACGCCGGTAAAGGAGCAGATCGATCTGCTGAAGCAGCTGCTTCCTGACGCAGAAAAGGTGGGTCTCCTGTACTGTTCGGCAGAAAGCAATTCCCAGCTCCAGATCGCCATGGCCGAAGAGGCCTGCAAGGCGGCGGGGCTTTCCTGTGAGGAGTATACGGTTCCCAGCTCCAACGAGATCCAGAGCGTGGTGGAGTCCATGGTGGGCAAGGTGGACGTGATCTACGCGCCCACGGATAACGTGATCGCCGCCGGCATGTCCACCGTTGCCATGATCGCCACGGACAACCAGATCCCGGTGATCTGCGGAGAGGCCGGCATGGTAAACGCCGGGGGACTAGCTACCTACGGCATCGATTACTACCAGCTGGGGTACATGACCGGCGAGCAGGCCATTGAGATCCTTACAAAGGGTGCAGATGTGGCAGAAATGCCCATCGGCTACCTTCCGGCAGAGCGCTGTGCTCTGACAGTCAATAAGACCACAGCCGACGCTCTGGGGATCGATATTTCCGGCCTGGAAGGCGCTGAGATCGTAGAATAGGAAAAAAGAGGATAAGCGGGGAAAGAAAAATGAGTGGTATACTTGTTGCAATGCAGGGCGCTGTGGCACAGGGCGTCCTGTGGGGGATCATGGTACTGGGCGTGTACATCACCTACCGGCTTCTGGATATCGCAGATCTGACAGTGGACGGGAGCTTTGCCCTGGGAGGGTGCGTCTGCGCTGCTTTGATCATTAATTTTGATCTGGATCCACTGGCAGCGCTCCTGTTGTCCATGCTGGCTGGAATGGCCGCGGGCGCTGTGACGGGGATCCTGCATACGGTCCTGGAGATCCCGGCGATCCTGGCCGGGATCCTGACCCAGATCTCTCTGTGGTCCATAAACCTACGGATCATGAGCGGAAAATCCAATCTTCCGTTATTAAAGCTGAAAACACTCATTTCCAGCGTAGGAGACAGCCTGGGGATCACCCAGGCCCAGGCGTCGATCCTGGTGGGCGTGGCTGCGGCCGTTCTCATTGTGGCCGTACTGTACTGGTTTTTCGGAACAGAGATCGGAAGCGCTCTCCGGGCCACAGGAAACAACGAGGACATGATCCGCGCCCTGGGAGTCAATGTGAAGCGGATGAAGCTTCTGGGATTAATGTTAAGCAACGGCCTGGTGGGGCTTTCCGGAGCCCTGGTGTGCCAGCACCAGAAATATGCGGATATCAACATGGGCCGCGGCGCCATCGTCATCGGCCTGGCTGCCATTGTCATCGGCGAGGTGCTCATGGGACGGCTCATTAACTTTGCCTGCAAGCTGAGCTCCGTGGTGGTGGGCGCTGTGATCTACTTCCTGATCCGTGCCCTGGTGCTCCGGGTGGGCCTGGAGACCAATGACATGAACCTGTTTACGGCCGTATTCGTGGCCTTCTCCTTAAGCGTTCCTGTGCTTCTGGGAAAATGGAGGGCCAGGAAGGAATATTCGGAGACAGGGGAGGAGGATTCATAATGCTTACGATCACCAATGTACGGAAAACATTCAATAAAGGAACCATCAATGAGAAAAAGGCCCTCTGCGGTCTGAACCTTCATCTGGATCCCGGCGACTTTGTGACGGTCATCGGGGGAAACGGAGCCGGAAAATCCACCATGCTGAACATGATCGCCGGGGTATATCCCATCGATTCGGGGAAGATCGAGATCGACGGCGTCAATATCTCCAGGGAGCCGGAATATAAAGGGCCCAGTACATCGGCCGCGTGTTCCAGGATCCCATGCGGGGAACGGCCGCGGGCATGGAGATCCAGGAAAATCTGGCTCTGGCCCTCCGGAGAGGAAGGAAGAGGGGGCTTTCCTGGGGGATCAAGGCCAATGAAAAGGATTTTTACCGGGAAGCCCTGACGAAGCTGGGGCTGGGGCTCCAGACCCGGATGACCAGTAAGGTGGGTCTTCTTTCCGGGGACAGCGCCAGGCGCTGACGCTTCTGATGGCGACTCTGGAAAAGCCCAAACTCCTCCTTCTGGACGAGCACACGGCGGCCCTGGATCCCAAGACTGCCAAAAAGGTACTGGAGCTGACCGATGAGATCATAAAGGAGCGGGAGCTGACTGCCCTTATGGTCACCCACAACATGAAGGACGCGATCCAGTACGGAAACCGTCTGATCATGATGCACGAGGGCCGCATCATCTACGATGTGGCGGGAGAGGAAAAAAAGAACCTCCAGGTGGAGGATCTGTTAAAGAAGTTTGGAGAGGCCAGCGGCGGCGAGTTCGCCAACGACCGGATGATGCTGGCGAAGTAAGGGATCCAGACAGGTTCCGGAGGGCCAGGAGACGGTTTCTCGAGCGGCGTCCCGGACCGGGGACAGCTCCAGGACATCTTAGCGGCTGGCGCTTCTGTGAATGTCAGCCGTCGGACTGGGACTGGTCCGGAGACCGGGAACAGAGCTGACCTGCCCAGGATATGCAGATAAGATAAAAGGAAGGCTGAGAGGGGTGCATTTCCCTTTTGGCCTTCCTTTTTTACGGCAGCACTGGCGATCTCCGGGATTTGTAAAATAATTTGTAAACGGACCATAATGTGCGGAAATATACAATTCCGTCAAAAACGATAAGGTCAGATTATGTCACACCTGCTGGCTCTGGCTTCCAGGCGATGGATAGGGATATAAAATGTATATGGAAAAACAAAAAACGTAAATAAAACGTAAATAAAACTTAAAAAACAGGAGGAAGTTCTATGCTACAATGAAAAAAACTGGAAACGGACTGAGGAGCGAAGGAGGACGGCGGAATGAGACGAGAGAATACGGGTGCGGCAGGATGGAAAAGGGCCGGAGTGTTTGCGGGAATGGCGGTGCTGGCGGCGGTGCTTTCCGGCTGCGGAAATGGTGCAGAAGCGGATTTTTCCCTTGCGGAGCCTGCCTGGACAGAGGAACAGACCTCCCCTGCGGAGCCTGCCCGGACAGAAGCACAGACCTCCCCGGCAGAGGATGCCCGGACCGGAGGAATCCTGGAGGCGGCCGCCGGAAACTGGCGGCTGGCCGGGACAAAGACAGAGGATCATCTGAAGGAGTTTGGAGATCTCCAGGAAATGTTTGGAACCGGGATTCATGAGGGAAGCCAGATGACCATTGGCGCGGACGGAAGCTTTTCCTTTTATCTGGGGATTGCCTTAGGCGGAGAGGGCACGGTCCGGGAGGAAGACGGGATCCTCGTGGCAGATATAACGCCCTATGAGCCAGAGGGGAGAGGAGGAAGTCCTGCGTCCTTTGCAGTGATCCCTGTGACGGAGGATGGGAGCTGGTATCTGACCACAGAGACCATGGGAGAGACCATGTACTGGGAACGGCTGCCGGGGACTGACGGAGCGGAGCCCGGGCAGGATGGACAGGAGGCGGAGAAGGCTGTTATAGAGTCCGGTGCCAGTCTGCCGGCGTCCTATGGAAAAATCCTCTGGGACGCATACAGTCAGGGGCTCCTTCCCGATGGGAGGCCGCTGGATTACAGAGACGAGGAGGAAACGCAGAAAAATAGCTTTGCGATCTGTGATGTGGACGGAGACGGGAAGGAGGAACTGTTGTTAAAATGGACGGCCGCATGCGTGGCTGGGATGGGGGAATTTGTATACGGCTGCGACGGCGAAGAATGTTATCTGGAGCTGAACGAATTCCCGGAAGTCCGATATTATAAAAATGGCAGCGCATCGGCGGACTGGTCCCATAACCAGGGGCTGGCGGGCCGGGTCTGGCCCCAGAACTATTACCGTTATGATCCGGAAAGGGATGTATATGAGTCCTATGGCAGTATGGATGCATGGGATAAGGGCGTGATGGAGGAGAAGTTCCCGGACGAGATCGATGAGGATGGCGACGGTCTGATCTTTTATCTGATGCCGGCAGGATGGGATGGAGACTATAATAAGAGGGCAGTAAAGGACGGGGCGTTTTATGCGAAATGGAGAAAGGAATGTCTGGGGGATGAGGAGGAGATCCAGCCTCTTTATAGGGCACTGACACGGGAAAATATAGAGGCTCTGGGGTTCGCGGAGCCATAAAAGGAGAAAGGACCGGGTCCGGCGTTTTGCCGGGCTCCGGTCCCTTTTACTTATGCGGGCAGTGAGCCAGGCTCCAGTTCCGGGATGGGGCGTGAAACTCCCACCACCAGTTGATCTCCGCGCCCATGAACAGGATACAGATACAGAAATACAGCCACAGCATCATCAGGATCACTGCCGCCAGGCTTCCGTAGGTCACAGTGAAATTTTTAAAATACCGGAAGTAAATGGAGAATGCGGTGGAAAACAGGGCCCAGCCCACGGCTGCGAAGGCAGCTCCCGGCGTCTGGCTTTTAACGGAAAGCCTGCGGAAAGGAAGGACCGCATAAATAGCCAGGAAAAATATAAATAAAATAGCCAGGGTGACCAGGCCTCTCACAGGAAAGGCCAGAAAATCAAAGGTGGACATCAAAGGGATCCAGGCCCAGACCTGTTTCTGGATCTGCTCCCCGAACACCAGGAGCACCATGCACAAAAGACACATGAGGGAAAAAAGGACTGTATATCCGGCGCAGATGATCCGGCGGACGATATAGTTTCTCTGGATCTCTGTGCCCCAGACCCGGTTTAAGCCCCGCTCGATGCTTAACATTCCCCGGGAGGAGGACCAGAGGGCTGCAATGGCCGTGGCTGACAAAAGGGCCATGGGAGAGTCGGAATGGAGACTGTCCAGTACATAGACCACCAGGCCGTCCAGGGTATCCGGCACCATCTGGACCACCAGGGACAGAAGATCGGACTCGTTCACCAGAGGCGTGGCCTGGATCAGGGACAAAAGGAGCATGAGGAAAGGGATGGAGGCCAGGATGATAAAAAAGGAGGCCTGGGCCGCATAGACGGACATTTCGTCTTTGGAATATTTTTCAAAGAGCCGTCTGCATTCCAGTAAAAAACGGATCATAGGGCAAGTCTCCTTTCCATAATATGGGTACGGGGGTACCGGTCCGGGAGCCGGGTCCTTTCTGCTGGCCGGCATCAGAGTCCTGGTATCATAAAAAGATATTAGCATGACGGGAGAAAAATGACAAGGAGAACCATGGCGGTTTATGTCGAGCGAAACATGGATCTTTTTGTTCTAAGAAAAGAAACGGCTGAATACATATTATAGTGTGCCGGAGAGAACGGCCGGTCAGAAGGACTGATCATATCGAATAAAGGAGAAATACTATGTCAGAAAAAGTTATGGAAAACAACAGGGTCACGGTCATCGGAACCATCGTATCAGACTTTACATTCAGCCATGCAGTGTTCGGGGAGGGATTTTATCTTGTGGATCTTTCTGTCAGCCGGCTCAGCGAGCAGGCGGATGTGATCCCTCTTATGGTTTCGGAGCGGCTTATGGATGTGACAAGGGATTACCGGGGCTGCACCATCGAGGCTGACGGCCAGTTCCGTTCCTATAACCGCCATGAAGGCGTGAAAAACCGACTGGTGCTTTCTGTGTTCGTGCGGGAGGTACAGTTTTAGAGGAATTTACCGACTATACCAAGACCAACCAGATCTTTCTGGACGGATACATATGTAAGGAGCCCATATACAGGAAAACGCCTCTGGGACGGGAGATCGCGGACCTTCTGGTGGCCGTGAACCGTCCTTATGGGAAGTCTGACTACATTCCCTGCATCGCCTGGGGAAGGAACGCCCGGTTTGCCTCGGGATTTTCCGTGGGGACCAGGATCCAGATCTGGGGCCGGGTCCAGAGCCGGGAATACACGAAAAAGCTCAGTGAGACCGAGTGTGAGAAGAGGACGGCGTATGAGGTATCGGTCAGCAAGCTGGAATGCTGCCAGTGATCCGGGAGACCGCAGGGTCCGGCAGAAGGGAAGTTTCCTGAAGAGGCGGCCCGCCGCAGACAGGAAGCCCCAGGGCGGTCTTAGCTCCTGTTTAAGGAAAACTTGCAAAATACGAAAAAATGTGTTAAGATATGCGGGCTTAGATCCATCTTACTGAATATATCTGTGAAAACGGATCGTACATAAAGGATGAGGTGCTGGACATGAGAAAAAATACGATACGCATAATCTATGGTCCCGGAAATGGGAAATCTGCCTCCGCAGTGGGGTATGGACTGCTGGGAGCCCTGGCCGGGAAAAAGGTGATCATCGTGCAGTTTTTAAAGGGCGTTCTGGAGGAGAAGAGCCTGGAGATCCTGGAGCGCATGGATCTGGAGATGAAGGTGTTTCGTTTCGAGCGTTCCCGATGCTATTTTGAGGATCTTCCGGAGGACCAGAAAAAGGAAGAGACCATGAATCTGAGGAACGGCTTTAATTTTGCAAAAAAGGTCATGGCTACGGGAGAGTGTGACCTGCTGATCCTGGACGAGGTCCTGGGCCTGGTGGACCAGGAGGTGATCTCCAGGGAGGAATTTATCCGTTTCCTCCAGTCTGCGGACGACGAAACGGATCTGATCATGACCGGACGGGTCTGCCCCGATGAGATCCGGCAGTATGCAGACCAGATCTCCTATGTGGAAAATCTGTAATGGCCGGGGATCCCGGGCCTGTCAGGCGGAAATTTAAAAGTTGACAATTCCCTGGATTGATGATAGGATTATGGAAAACGAGGGATGAAGTTCTGGAGCTGGCGTCTTGGCGGATGTCGGCTCTTTTTTGGAGGAGGAGCATATGGCTATTTTTGAAGGTGCAGGTGTTGCCATCGTAACACCATTTAAAGAAAACGGCGAGATCAGCTTTGATAAACTGGATGAGCTCATTGAGGAGCAGATCGCAGGCCATACGGACTGTATCGTCTCCATGGGAACCACCGGAGAATCTGCCACCACCACAGAGGAGGAGCATCTGGAGGTGATCCGCTTTACCTGTGAGAGAGTGAAGGGAAGGATCCCCGTGATCGCGGGAACCGGCTCCAACTGCACAAAGACGGCGGTCACCCTTTCTGAGGAAGCGGAAGGAGCGGGGGCCGACGGTGTGCTTCTGGTGTCCCCGTATTATAATAAGGCCACCCAGAATGGCTTAAAGGCCCACTTTACAGCTGTGGCCAACGCCATCAAGATCCCCGCAGTCCTTTATAATATTCCCAGCCGTACCGGCGTAAACATCGCTCCGCAGACCATCGTGGATCTCTGCCGGGACGTGCCCAATATCGTAGGCGTGAAGGAGGCCAGCGGGAACTTTTCCGCCATTGCGGAGATCATGCAGCTATCAGACGGAGCCGTGGATCTGTATTCCGGCAACGACGACCAGATTGTGCCGCTCTTAGCTCTGGGAGGAAAAGGAGTGATCTCTGTCCTTTCCAATATTGCGCCCAGAACGGCCCATGATATCTGTGAAAAGTTCTTCCAGGGAGACCTGGAGGGCAGCAGAAAGCTCCAGTTAAAGGCTCTGCCCCTCATTAAGGCCCTGTTCTGCGAGGTGAATCCGATTCCCGTGCGGGCAGCCTTAAATCTCATGGGGAAACAGGTGGGAGCGCCCAGGCTTCCGCTGACCGAGATGGAACCGGATCATCAGGAGCTTTTAAGGAAAGAAATGGAAAAATTCGGACTTTTATAAATTTCTGTTTTGGAGGCATAATTATGGTAAATGCGATCTTAAACGGCTGCAACGGAGCCATGGGCCGGGTGATCACGGACATCGTTTCAAAGGACGACGGGATCCGGATCGTGGCCGGTGTGGACGTGAATCCCTTAAAGCTGGCAGATTATGAGGTATACGAAACCCTGGACCAGTGTCCGGCAGCCGATGTGGTCATCGACTTTTCTTCTGCGAAGGCCACGGACGGCGTTGTGGCTTACTGTGAAAAAACGAAGACGCCGGTGGTCTTATGTACCACAGGGCTTTCGGAGGAGCAGCTGGAGCGGGTGAAGGCCCTTGGAGAGACCACGGCGGTACTCCGGTCCGCCAATATGTCCCTGGGTGTGAACCTTTTATTTAAGATCTTAAAGCAGGCGGCTCCTGTGCTGGCAGAGGCGGGCTTTGATATCGAGATCCTGGAGAAGCACCACAACCAGAAGGTGGACGCTCCCAGCGGAACGGCTCTGGCCCTGGCCGATGCGGTCAATGAGAGCCTGGGGAACGAATACCACTATAAATACGACAGGACTGCCGAGCGTGTGAAGCGCGATAAAAAAGAGATCGGCATCCAGGCCATCCGCGGCGGCTCCATTGTGGGCGAGCACGACGTGATCTTTGCGGGACAGGACGAGGTGGTCACCTTCCAGCATACGGCGTATTCCAAGGCCATCTTTGCCAAGGGCGCAGTCCAGGGAGCCAAATTCCTGGCAGGAAAAGCTCCGGGCATGTACGACATGGCCGATGTGATCGGCTGATACATATTCTCCTTTCTTTCGTGCATACTAAGGCAGAAAGAAAGGAGATTTTTTATTATGGAAAAGATCAGACGGATCACTTTTGGCATTATGCTGGCTGCTGTTGTCTGTGCGGCCGCTGCCTGCGGAAGAAATGATACCAATGGAAGCACCGCAGGACAAAGCTCCGGACGGGAGGAGTCTTCCACGGCTCCTGGAAGCAGGGCCACAGAGGAGGTGCCAGGGACCTCGGCCACAGGCGTTGACCTTCCCTCCGGCGAAAGCGGGACAGACGGAGAGAGCAGCGGCGTCATGCGGGATATGGTGGATGATGTGAAGGATGGAATGGAGGAGATCACCACCGGGACCACCGGGGCAGGAGAAAACGGCACATCCCATGGGACCGGGGACGGAACGTCCGGCCAGACCACGGGAGGCGGGGCATCCGGCACCGCAGGCGGCCAGTAAACAGGGGACAGGGAGTAACACGAAAAATGTGGGACTCCCTCTTTTTATTCCCAGGGAAATATGGTATTCTGGTTACATAGGAAAAGGAGGTGGAGCCATCCGCTATGTATACAGGCCGTACCATCCGTGGCGGCATGGATACAGAAGAGAAAAAAGAAGGAAAGCGTTCTGGTTTTTCATAAGGCTCCTGCTGGTCCTGGAGCTTCTGGCAGCGGCTTCTTTCTATATAAAGGGGCATACAGTGGTGGAGGTTTCAAGGGAAGCGGCAGACGGTCCGCCGGAGCTGGAGGGGGACCGGTCAGGCGAGGTGTTCGGCATTGGGATCGAGTCCGGAGGCCCCCTGTTCTGGTTTCACAGAAAAACAGAGACGGAAACAGCCGGGCCGTAAAGTTATTCTTGATTTTCCCAGGATGATGTATTATAATTCCTTCTGAACTGTTGCTGTTTTATTTGAACAGCTTATAAATGAACCAGTTACCAACTATCAAAAGAAAAGGATGGGCAAAGGAATGAAAAAAGTTGATTTACTGTACGAAGGAAAAGCAAAAAAGGTTTATACAACAGAAGATCCTGACATCTTGATCGTAGATTATAAGGATGACGCCACTGCCATGGACGGTCTGAAAAAGGGCACCATCGTCGGCAAGGGAGCCATCAACAACCGCATGACCAACCACATCTTCAAGCTTCTGGAGAAGGAGGGGATCCCCACCCATTACGTGGAGGAGCTTTCCGACCGGGAAACAGCAGTAAAGAAGGTGGAGATCGTTCCTTTGGAGGTCATCATCCGGAATATCACTGCCGGCAGCTTTGCAAAAAAGATGGGTGTGGAAGAGGGCATCGTGTTCAAGCGCCCCACTCTGGAGTTCAGCTATAAGAACGACGACCTTCACGATCCGTTCATCAATAAATATTATGCCCCTGTCCCTGGAGCTGGCCACTGAGGAAGAGATCGACACCATCACAGAATACGCCTTCAAGGTAAACGAAGTGATGAAGAAATATTTTGACAGCCTGGGCATCGACCTGGTGGACTTTAAGATCGAGTTCGGCCGCCACAAGGGCCAGATCATCCTGGCTGACGAGGTTTCCCCGGATACCTGCCGTCTCTGGGATAAGGAGACCCATGAGAAGCTAGACAAGGACCGCTTCAGAAGAGACATGGGCAACGTGGAGGACGCATACAACGAGGTATTCAGACGCCTTGGGATCGAGGACAGAAAATAGTATAGGAAAAGAGGAATATCATGTACGACAGATACCAAAGCCCTCTCTCTGAGAGATATGCAAGCAGGGAAATGCAGTACATCTTCTCCCCGGAAAAGAAATTCCGCACCTGGAGAAAGCTCTGGATCGCCCTGGCTGAGACGGAAAAGGAACTGGGCCTGCCGATCACCCAGGAGCAGATCGATGAGCTGAAGGCCCACAAGGACGATATTAACTTCGATGTGGCAAAGGAAAGGGAAAAGCTGGTACGCCACGACGTTATGTCCCACGTATACGCCTACGGCCTCCAGTGTCCCAACGCCAAGGGGATCATCCACCTGGGCACCACCTCCTGCTATGTGGGGGACAATACGGACATTATCCTGATGACAGAGGCCCTTAAGCTGGTGAGGAAGAAGCTGGTGAACGTGATGGCGGAGCTGGCTTCCTTTGCGGAGAAGTATAAGGACCAGCCCACCTTGGCTTTCACCCACTTCCAGCCGGCCCAGCCCACCACCGTGGGCAAGCGGGCCACCTTATGGCTTATGGAGTTAAAGCTGGATCTGGACGACCTGGACTATGTGATCTCCTCCATGAAGATGTTAGGCTCTAAGGGGACCACCGGCACCCAGGCCAGCTTCCTGGAGCTGTTTGACGGGGACCATGAAAAATGCCGGAGGGCCGATCAGATGATCGCAGAGAAGATGGGCTTTACGGGCTGCTTCCCGGTTTCCGGCCAGACGTATTCCCGGAAAGTGGACAGCCGCGTGCTCTCCGTCCTGGCGGGCATCGCCCAGAGCGCCCATAAATTCTCCAACGACATCCGTCTCCTCCAGCACTTAAAGGAAGTGGAGGAGCCCTTTGAGAAGAACCAGATCGGTTCCTCTGCCATGGCGTATAAGAGAAATCCCATGAGGAGCGAGCGGATCGCTTCCCTGGCCAACTATGTGATGGCAGATATGATGAACCCCATGCTGGTGGCTTCCACCCAGTGGTTTGAGCGGACCCTGGATGATTCTGCCAACAAGCGTCTTTCCATCCCCGAGGGCTTCCTGGCTGTGGACGGGATCCTGGACCTTTACCTGAATGTGGTGGACGGTCTTGTGGTATATCCCAAGGTCATTGAAAAGCGCCTGATGTCCGAGCTGCCGTTTATGGCGACCGAAAACATCATGATGGATGCAGTAAAGGCCGGCGGGGACCGCCAGGAGCTCCATGAGAGGATCCGGGAGCTTTCCATGGAGGCCGGAAGGAATGTAAAGGCGGAAGGCAAAGACAATAACCTTCTGGAGCTGATCGCCGCAGACCCGTCCTTCAATCTGACCCTGGAGGAGCTTAAAAAGACCATGGACCCGAAAAAGTACGTGGGCCGTGCTCCCCAGCAGGTGGAGGAGTTCCTGGATGAGGTGATCCGTCCCGTTCTGGAGGAAAATAAGGATCTTCTCGGCATCAAGGCTGAGATCAACGTATAGGCTGGCGTTTATTCATGGATACCAGCAGTATCAATACGGAATATTATAAAGTGTTTTATTATGTAGGGCGTCTCGGCAGCATCACCGCTGCGGCAGAGGCGCTCTGCATTTCCCAGCCGGCGGTGAGCCAGGCGGTGAAACAGCTGGAGAAGGCGTTGAACAGCCAGCTCTTTATCCGGACCCAGAAGGGCGTCCGGCTGACGGCCGAGGGGGAGCTTTTGTTTCCCTATGTGGAGCGGGGGATCGAAAATCTCCTGGACGGAGAGCGGATGTTAAGGCGTCTGGTGGACCTGGATATGGGTGAGGTACGCATCGGGGCCAGTGATATGACCCTGCAGTTTTACCTGCTTCCCCACCTGGAGCGGTTCCATGGCCGGTATCCCAATATCAAGGTCATGGTATCCAACGCCCCGACACCGGAGACCATCCAGTCCCTGTATGAGGGAAGGATCGATTTCGGTGTGGTCAGCACGCCCTTTGACGCCAGACCGGAGGTGGCGGTCAGGCCGGTGAAAAAGATCCGGAACGTTTTTGTTGCCGGAAGCCAGTACCAGAGCCTCAAAGGAAAACGGCTGGAGTACGGGGCTTTAATGGATCTGCCCTGTATCTTTCTGGAGAAGAATACCAGTACCCGGCGGTTTATGGACCAGTTTCTGGAAGAGCGGGGTATTTTTTTGGAGCCGGAGTTTGAGCTGGCCACCAGCGATATGGTGGTCCAGTTTGCCATGCGGAATCTGGGCATTGGCTGTGTGATGGACAAATTTGCCAGGGAGAAGATCGAAGCCGGAGAGCTTTTTGAGCTGACCTTTGGTGAGAGGATGCCGGACCGGGAGATCTGTATTGTAACGGATCGGAAGAATCCCGTTTCTCCGGCAGGGGAACGGTTTCTGGAGGTGCTGGGAGCATCGGGAATATAATATAGGATTATAGGAAATATAAGCAATATTTTCTTTACTTATGGACCTTTCTGGTATACACTAAGGATGCGTCAGAGATCAGAAAGAGCTCTGGCAGACCGACACACATCCAAAGGAGGATCAACAATGGTTCGAGCAATCGTAGGAGCCAACTGGGGCGACGAGGGAAAAGGCAAGATCACCGATATGCTGGCAAAGGAGTCTGATATCATCATCCGCTTCCAGGGAGGGAGCAATGCGGGCCACACCATCATCAACGATTACGGGAAGTTTGCCCTGCACATCCTTCCGTCCGGCGTTTTTTATGATCATACCACCAGCATCATCGGAAACGGGGTTGCCCTCAATATCCCGTATCTGATCGGCGAGCTGAAGGACATCACCAGCAAGGGCGTTCCCATGCCCAGGATCCTGGTGTCAGACCGGGCCCAGATCATGATGCCGTATCACATCCTGTTTGATACTTACGAGGAAGCCAGACTGGCGGGAAGGTCCTTCGGTTCCACGAAATCAGGCATTGCACCGTTTTATTCAGATAAATATGCAAAGATCGGCTTCCAGGTCTGTGAGCTGTTCGGGGACGAGACTGCGCTGATGGAGAAGCTGGAGAACGTATGCGCCTTAAAGAACGTGCTGCTGGAGCATTTATACCATAAGCCGCTGCTGGATCCGAAAGAACTGTTCGATACCATGATGGAATATAAGGAGATGATCGCGCCCTATGTGTGCGACGTTTCCAGATATCTGCATGATGCATTAAAGGAAGGGAAGAATATTCTGTTAGAGGGCCAGCTGGGCTCCTTAAAGGACCCGGACCACGGGATCTACCCCATGGTTACCTCTTCCTCCACACTGGCTGCCTACGGTGCCATCGGCGCCGGGATCCCGCCCTATGAGATCAAAAACATCACCACCGTTGTAAAGGCGTATTCCAGCGCTGTGGGCGCAGGGGCCTTTGTCAGCGAGATCTTTGGAGACGAGGCTGACGAGCTGCGGCGCAGGGGCGGAGACGGAGGTGAGTTCGGAGCCACCACAGGCCGGCCCAGACGGATGGGATGGTTTGACGCCGTGGCCACCCGGTACGGCTGCCGGGTCCAGGGAACCACAGAGGCTGTCCTGACGGTGTTAGACGTTCTGGGATATCTGGATGAGATCCCCATCTGCGTGGGATACGAGATCGACGGAAGATCACAAAGGATTTCCCCACCACTCCGGATCTGGAGCGGGCAAAGCCGGTGTATAAAACACTTCCGGGATGGAAATGTGAGATCCGGGGCATTAAGAAATACGAGGAGCTGCCGGAAAACTGCCGGAAATATGTGGAGACCATCGAAGAGGAGCTGGGCGTTCCGGTGACCATGGTATCCAACGGACCGGGAAGGGACGACATCATCTTCAGAAGGTAAGCGGCGCTCCCCACATAGCGCGGGGACAGAAGAGAGTTTCAGAAAACAGTAAGAAAACGGAAAGAAAGCGCCGTTGCAGACGGCCGGGAAAAAGGGTATAATGGAGCTACTCCATATCCTTATCCCGGTCGTCTTTTTTCAGCTTTACGAATATGAGAAAGCCGTAAATAAGGACGGGAACGATCATCACCACAAAAACAAGGGCCATGAGGATGTTGGCGGGAGCTCCGGTGACAGCCAGGACGATGAGAGCCAGGAATGCGGCCGCTGCGGCCAGGATCCCGGCCCAGGCAAGGATTCGTTTCATGAGGATCCTCCTTTCATAAGCAGATTGTATGGGCAGGCTGCCTGTACTGGAGCTATTATAGCGCAGACACAGAGGATTGGAAAGGACGAGAACAGATTTTTGGAGGGAAATATGAAAAACAGGAAACCATACGAAGGAAAATGGATGGCAGCAGCGGCCCTGGGAGCGCTTTTTTCACTCCAGGCCGTATGCACCGCCTTTGGAGCCGACGGGACCTGGATCCCCGACGGGAACCGGTGGAAATATGAGCGGTCCGATGGAAGCATGGCGGCGGGCACCTGGGAGGACATCGACGGAGAGTGGTACCATTTCGGGTCCGATTCTTATATGCAGACCGGATGGCAGAAGGTGGGCAATCTCCGGTACTTTTTTGAGGACGGAGGCGCCCTGGCGGAGGGCTGGAGCTGCTACACCGGCGACGGGGATGAAAAATGGTATTATTATGATGAAAACGGAAACGTGCGGATCCACTGGCAGGAGATCGGGGGAAAGTGGTACTGGTTCAATTCCTCCGGCGTTCTGAACCTGGAAGCCTCAAAGACCATCGGCGGCCGGAAATTCTATTTCCATGAGGACGGCAGCATGGTGGGAAACGAATATGTGGGCTTCCACTATTTTAATATGGACGGCCAGCCCGACGAGCAGTACTTCATTACGGCAGAATGCCAGGACGGAGGAAAGATCTCTGTGGAGGAGACCGTAAAAGACGAGATCGCTGAAAAGATCAACGCCCTTCCGGCAGGCTGGAGAAAGAAGTTTTTAGACGACGGCTATAAGTTCATCTACTGTCCGGAGAAGGGATATTACGGGGCCGTTAAGGATGAGGAGACCGGAGACCGGTTCTATATCCGCCATAAGCTCAGCAAGGCGGACCATTACCTGCGTTTTTCCGAGCCGGACGCCATCTGGGCTGGATTTGGGGAATATATGTACCTGAATATGAAAAAGGAACTGCGGGATTACGATTTTTCCTGGTGGGTGCGCCGCCGCTCCTATGAGCTGTCGGAGATGACGGATATTCCCGAGGCCCTTTACGACGATTACCAGACCATGTTCGGCCTTTTGTACGCCGATTATATGGACGAGGAGAAACGGCCGCAGATGGAGGTGCTGCTGGACGATATCTGCTGGATCTTTGAAAAGATCCTGGATACCCGGAACGAGGACGGTACCAGGACGCGCTAGGGAAGAAAGTACCGCTTGACGGATGGGATGCAAGCTGTTACTATATGAATATAACAGTTGTTACAGGAAAGACGGTGAGTGGATGATACTAAAGATCGATTTTGAAAGCGAGGAGGCTTTATACGTACAGCTCTGCAACCAGATCATCCGGGGCATCGCCACGGAAACGCTGCATGAGGGAGACAGCCTGCCTTCGGTGAGACAGCTTGCGGACGAGATCGGAATTAACATGCATACGGTCAATAAAGCATATTCTGTGTTAAAACAGGAAGGTTTCCTGCGCCTGGACCGGAGGCGGGGGGCCGTCATTGCCCTGGATATGGATAAACTGAGGGCCATGGACGAAATGAAGGATGATCTGGCCCTGATCGTTGCCCGGGGGATCTGCCGGGATGTGGGCCGGGACCAGGTCCACGCCCTGGTGGATGAGCTCTATGATGAGTTCCTGGGGCAGGAATAAAGGAGGAAGCCTATGCTTTGCGAACAATGCAGAAAGCGGGAAGCGACCGTAAAATATGTGGAGGTGGCCGGAGGAGTGAAAACAGAGCACAACCTCTGCGCCCAGTGTGCCGGAAAGCTGGATCTGGGGCAGTATTCGGCTCTGTTTGAGGGAGAATTTCCTCTGGGAAAGCTGCTTTCGGGGCTTCTTGGGATCTCGGATACAGCCCGGGATGAGAACCGTTTTGCAGGCGTGGTCTGCCCTGTCTGCGGCACCACCTATGAGGACTTTGTAAAGAACAGCCGGTTTGGATGCGGGGACTGTTACAGCGTGTTCGATCCGCTGATCGGCGAAAATATCCGGCATCTCCAGGGCAGCGAGCGCCATGTGGGGAAACGGCCCGCTGCGTATGGGGACACGGCAGAAAAGACGGCCTCCGGGGAAGATCTGGGGGACCAGGAAGCAAAAGCCCCGGAAGCGGGAGAGGACCGGATCCAGAGGCTTTCCTTACAGCTTAAAAACGCGGTCCGGAGAGAGGATTACCAGGAGGCCGCAAGGCTCCGGGATGAGATCCGGGGACTGAAGGAGGAAGCAGACCAGAATGGAAAAATGGTTTGATGTGCCGGAAAAAGAGGGCTCCAGCGTGATCTGCAGCCGGGTACGGCTGGTGAGGAACTGGAGGGAATATCCTTTTCCGGGAAAGATGACAAAGGAACAGAGCGTGGAAATGACGGGAAGGCTCATGAACGGCGTGAAGGAGTCCGGGGCCTTTTCCGGCAGCCGCAGCCGCTATTTATATCTGGACCGGATCCCGGACCTGGAGCGGACGGCGCTTTTAGAGCGCAGGGCCATAAGCCGCGGGGTCTCAAAGAAAAAGGCGGCCGCAGGCCTGGTCTTATCTGAGGATGAACGGCTGGGGATCACCATAAACGGCGACGACCACATCCGGATCCAGGCAGTGGAAAAGGGAGCCGCCCTGACAGAGTGCTACCGGCGGGCCGACCAGATGGAGGAGCTTCTGGGCAGCCGGTTTGAATATTCTTTTGATGAAAAATACGGATATCTGACGTCGTTTCCCACCAGCGTGGGAACGGGGCTCAGGGCGTCGGTGGTCCTGCACCTGCCGGCCCTTTCCAGGCAGAAGAATTTTAACAGCCTTACCTCAGACATGGGCCGTTTCGGGACCCTGGTCCGGGGCCTTTACGGAGAGGGGGAGGAAAATCCCGGCTCTCTTTACCAGATCTCCAACCAGAAGACCCTGGGACAGACGGAAAAGGAGATCGTGGACCTGGTGGCCAAAGCGGCGGCGGAGCTGGACGCCCAGGAACGGCGGCTCCGGCGGACTGCCATGGGCCAGAGGCCGGTGGCCTGCGCAGACGAGGCGTATAAATCCTATGGAGTGTTAAAATATGCCAGAAGGCTGACCAGAAAGGATGCCATGGAATTTTTATCCCAGATCATGGCGGGAGCTGCCGACGGGATACTGAAAATGAAGGAGCCATGCTCCGTCTATGGGCTCATGCTGGGGATCCAGCCGGCGAATCTTTTAAGCCAGGCAGAGAGACCCTTGAGCCGTGAGGAGCTGGATGCGGCACGGGCAGACTTTTTAAGGGCCCGTCTGCCGGAAATCATCTGACAGGAGGAATGAAAGGAACTTTATGGAGCGATATACAGAGAAAGCAAAGGAGGCCCTGATCCTGGCCGCAGAGGAAACGGGTTCCCGGACTGTGGGGACCGAACATATCCTGGTGGGACTCATGAAGGAGGGCACGGGAACGGCAGCCAGGGTCCTGGAGGCCGGAGACGTGAAGCTGGAGCGGGTCCTGGAGCTGGAGAAGAAGCTGGTGTCCTCCAGCCAGCCCACCCAGATCCGTGACCGGGAGGGCTATACGCCCATTGCCAGGAAGGTGCTGGAAAACAGTTACAGGGAGGCGGTCCGCTTCCATGCCCCGCTCATCGGAACGGAGCATATCCTTATGGCAATGCTAAAGCAGACGGACTGTGTGGCTGTGCGGCTTTTAAATACATTAAACATCAATATCCAGAGGCTTTATATCGACCTTCTGTCCGCCATGGGAGAAGAAGGAGCCGCCGGCCGTGAGGAGCTGGTCCAGGGCCGGAGCGGAAGGGATGGAAAGGCGGATACGCCGGTGCTGGACGAATACAGCCGGGATCTTACAAAGCTGGCATCCGAGGGAAAGCTGGATCCGGTCATCGGAAGAGAACATGAGATCGGCCGGGTGATCCAGATCTTAAGCCGCAGGACGAAAAATAACCCCTGCCTCATCGGAGAGCCGGGCGTGGGAAAGACGGCGGTGACCGAGGGCCTGGCCCAGATGATCGCAGCCGGGGATGTGCCGGATACCATCCGTGGAAAGCGGGTGGTGATCCTGGACCTTTCCGGCATGGTGGCCGGTTCCAAATACCGGGGAGAATTTGAGGAACGGATCAAAAATGTGCTGAACGAGGTGCGGGAAGCGGGAAATGTGCTTCTGTTCATTGACGAGATCCATACCATCATCGGCGCAGGCGGCGCAGAGGGGGGCCCTGGACGCCTCCAATATCTTAAAGCCGTCCCTGGCCCGGGGAGAGCTCCAGCTGATCGGAGCCACCACCATCGAGGAATACCGGAAGTATATCGAAAAGGACCCGGCCCTGGAGCGCCGGTTCCAGCCGGTGACCGTGGAGGAGCCCACAGAGGAGGAGGCTGTGGCCATCTTAAAAGGCCTGCGCCCCAGGTATGAGGAGCACCACCGCGTGACCATCACCGACGCCGCCCTGACAGCGGCTGTCCGCCTGTCCTCCCGGTATATCAACGACCGGTTCCTGCCGGATAAGGCCATCGACCTGATCGACGAGGCCTCCTCCAAGGTGCGGCTTTCGGTTTTTGTGGAGCCCAGAGGCGTAAAGGAGCTGGAGGCAGAGATCAGGGAGCTGGAAAAGGCCAAGGAGGAGGCCATCCGGTCCGAGGCCTATGAGGAAGCGGGAGAAATAAAGAAAAAGCAGGAAAAGAAGCGGGAGAAGATCGGGAAGCTCCGGGAAAAGTGGGAGGAGGAGAAAAACTCCAGGCCCCTTTTCGTGGACGAGGAGGAGATCGCGGACGTGGTCTCCGGCTGGACGAAGATCCCCGTGAGCAAGCTGAAGGAGGAAGAGACAGAGCGCCTTTTAAAGCTGGAGTCTATCCTCCATGAGCGGGTGGTGGGCCAGGAGGAGGCCGTGACCGCCGTTTCCAAAGCCATCCGGCGGGGGAGAGTGGGCCTTAAGGATCCCAGACGGCCCATCGGCTCCTTCCTATTCCTGGGACCCACCGGCGTCGGGAAAACAGAGCTCTGCAAGGCTCTGGCCGAAGCCATGTTCGGGACAGAAAATGCCCTGATCCGGGTGGACATGTCCGAATATATGGAAAAGCACAGCGTATCCAAGATGATCGGCTCCCCGCCAGGCTATGTGGGCTATGAGGGAGGCGGACAGCTGAGCGAAAAGGTGCGGAGGAATCCCTATTCAGTGATCCTTTTTGATGAGGTGGAAAAAGCCCATCCCGACGTGTTCAATATCCTTCTCCAGGTGCTGGACGACGGCCATATCACCGACTCCCAGGGACATAAGATCGATTTTAAGAATACCATCGTGATCATGACCTCCAATGCCGGAGCGGAGAATATCATCGCCCCCAGACACCTGGGCTTCACCTCCCAGGATGATGAAAAGGCCAGGTATACCCGGATGAAAACAGGGGTCATGGATGAGGTAAAGCGGCTGTTCAAGCCGGAGTTTTTAAACAGGATCGACGAGATCATCGTGTTCCATCCCCTCAATAAGACCCATATGAAGGAGATCGTTTCCATTATGTTGAATACCGTCGGAAAGCGGACGAAGCAGCAGATGTCCATCCGTTTAAACGCCGGGGAGGACGTGAAGGATTTCCTGGTGGAAAAGGGCTATGATGAAAAATACGGGGCAAGGCCCCTGCGGCGTACCATCCAGAACCTGGTGGAGGATAAGCTGGCGGAGGCCGTCCTGGAAGGAAGGGTAAGAGAGGGAGATTCGGTGAAGCTCCTTTTAAAGGACGGACAGCTTAAATTTTCTGCCAGGCACCCACAAACTGCTAGAAAACAGGATGGGGTTGTGGTATGATAAAAGTGATCAGAAAAGGATCATAAAAGACCGCAGAAGTTTTAGGAAATACACAAAAGGAGACTAAGTATTATGTCAGTGATCAATGAATTAATCCGTACAGAAGAGAATGGGAACATCAGCTTTGGCAATTATTCCCTGGACGTGAAATCCAAAGCCGAGGATTTCGAGCATGACGGAGATCTTTATAAAGTAAAGACCTTTAAGGAGATCACAAAACTGGAACGCAACGGCATGTTCGTATACGAGTCTGTTCCGGGAACTGCAGTGACCGATTTTTCCGTAAAGGACACAGAGGTGTCCTTTAAGGTGGAGGGAACAGAGGACGCCCAGATCACGATCCAGCTGGAAGACGACATGGAATATGAGGTGTTTGAGGACGGCGCAGCCATCGGCGGCATGAAGACCAACATGAGCGGAAAGCTGAGCCTTTCCGTGGAGCTTTCCGAGGGAAAGGCCGTGGAAGTGAAAGTGATCCGGAAGTAAGCAGGAAAGAAAGGATATTATAGTGGCAAAAGCAAAGACAGGAACAGTATTTTTCTGTAAGGAATGCGGCTATGAATCCGGTAAGTGGATGGGGCAGTGCCCGGCGTGTAAGGAGTGGAATACCTTTGTGGAGGAGCCTGTGGTCTCGGAACGGAGATCCCAGGGAGCCGAAAGGGTCCGCGTTTCAGGCCGGGGCACTGCCCCTGTCCATATCTCGGATATTTCCCTGGAGGAGCAGGACCGGACGGCCACCGGCTTTGGGGAGCTGGACCGGGTCTTAGGGAGCGGGATCGTCCGGGGAAGCCTGGTGTTAGTGGGCGGAGATCCCGGGATCGGAAAATCCACCCTTTTGCTCCAGGTTTGCCGGAATCTGTCCATGGCCGGGAAAAAGGTACTCTATATTTCCGGGGAGGAGTCCTTAAAGCAGATCAAGATGCGGGCCAACCGGATCGGGACGATCACCGGGGAGCTTCTGTTCCTCTGTGAGACCAACCTGGATCTGGTCCGGGGGGCCATTGAAAACGAAAAGCCGGACGTGGTGATCATTGATTCCATCCAGACCATGTACCGGGAGGATATTTCCTCCGCGCCGGGAAGCGTCAGCCAGGTAAGGGAGTCCACCAATCTGCTGATGCAGACCGCCAAAACCCAGGGAATCGCTATTTTCATCGTGGGTCATGTGACCAAGGAGGGCGTGGTAGCCGGTCCCAGGGTCCTGGAGCATATGGTGGATACGGTGCTGTATTTTGAGGGAGACAGGAACGATTCCTACCGGATCTTAAGGGCTGTGAAGAACCGGTTCGGCTCCACCAACGAGATCGGCGTGTTTGAGATGCAGGAAAAGGGACTGGAGGAAGTGAAAAATCCGTCGGAGATGCTGATATCCGGCCGTCCCAGGGAGGCCTCCGGGGCTGTGGTGGCCTGCTCTCTGGAGGGGACCAGGCCCATCCTCCTGGAGGTCCAGGCGCTGGTGACGGCCACCAGTTTCGGAATGGCCAGGAGAACGGCCAACGGCGTGGATTATAACCGGATCAATATTTTACTGGCGATCCTGGAAAAGCGGTGCGGCTATGCCATGAGCCGGTACGACGCTTATGTAAACATCGCCGGCGGCATGAAGATGAATGAGCCGGCCCTGGATCTGGCTGTGGTCATGGCCCTGGTGTCCAGCTTCAAGAACCGGGAGGTGGATCCGGGCATGCTGATCTTTGGAGAGGTGGGCCTTTCCGGCGAGGTCCGGGCCGTTTCCCAGGCCGGGCAGCGGGTGGCAGAGGCTGTGAAGATGGGCTTTACGGCCTGTGTGCTCCCAAAGGCCAATCTGGAGAAGCTCCGGGGTGAAAAACGGATCCGGCTCATTGGAGTGGAGAATGTACGGGAGGCCATCGAGGGGGTATTTTCTTCTTCCCCGGCTTCCCATACGGATGAGCTCCCGTTCCAGTCGGTGCCCAGCCGCACATAAGGCAGCTGGAACACGGCTTCAGGATCGGCGGATCGCCAGGAGGAAAAGAGGAGGAATATGAAATGAAAGTGATCGATCTGACCCATACGATCCGGGAGGATATGCCGGTCTATCCGGGGACGGAAACGCCGGGGCTTTCACCGGCCAGCAGCTATGAAAAGGATGGATTTAAGGAAACGCTTCTCCATATGTATTCCCACACGGGAACCCATATGGATCCGCCGGCCCATCTATATGAGGGACGGACGACTCTGGATCAGTTCCCTGCGGACCAGTTTGTGGGACAGGCGCTGGTGATCGACTGCCGGGACCTTATGGAGGGAGATGCAATTACCATGGACCGCGTCCGGAGATACGGGGCCCTGGCAGAGGAGGCGGATTTCCTGCTTTTTAACCTGGGATGGGATAAACGCTGGGGAACAGAGGCGTATTTTGGAAATTATCCATGTGTGGATGATGAGGTCCTGGATCACATTATAAAGGGGCATTACAAGGGGATCGGATTCGATGTGATCGGACTGGATCCCATGGACGATGCAGACCTGCCCCGCCATAAAAAGCTGTTTAAGGACTGTGAGATCGTGAACATTGAGAATCTTAAGGATCTGGAGCTTTGCGGAGAGGGACTCTTCTGGTTTGCCTGTTTTCCGATGAAGATCGAAAACAGCGATGGAGCGCCGGTCAGGGCCGTGGCCTGGATCGAATAAAAAATGGGGCTGCCGCCAGGGGACGAAAATGTCCTTTGGCAGCAGCCCCGGTGTGTTTCCGGCCTGCGGGATCTTTATGCCACAGCGTGGATCTTTGCCGCGTCGTGGTCGTCCAGAAATTCCTCAAAGCCAGGATTTTCTCCGCTAAATTCCACAGTGAGGACCTTTGTAAAGTCCAGGCTGAGGACTCCAAGGATGGATTTTGCATCAATGATCACACGGTTGTAGAAAATATTAATATCGAAATCACACTCACTGGCTCTGGCTACAAAGTCCTTTGCTTCAGCGATGGTAGAGATCCGGATCTTTCTCTGCGTCATCATGGGTATCACTCCTTTAAAAATAAATGCTATTGATTTTCCGTGTTCATTTCCTTTATATCATTTGTTATTTCAATAGTCAACCGACAAAATATACTAGTTTTTTTGCTTTTTCCGGGTTTTTCTGTGGCTTTTATCCAAAAGAGGGGGTTTTTCCAGGGGGCGGAGCTGGGAATTCTCTGTAAAAAGGCTGGAATCGCACATGAAAGCATTGTATAATGAATGATATCAGGCATCAAACAGCCAGTGCTGCTGTTTGATGCTGTAAAAAAGAAAGAGGGAAGCGATATGAGAAAGTACAAAAAAACGCTGGCACTGTGTCTGGCGGCCCTTCTGGCACTGGAATTTTCCGGGGGGAGTACGCAGGCACTAACTGCCCTGGCACAGCCTGCTGAGTCTGGTGCAGCGCCGGAAAGGAAAATGGTATCTGGCAGCCCAGATGCAGTGCGGACGGTTACCGGTTCCAACGCTGGAAAGCAGGCGGCAGCCGCAGAAGAACCGTATGTGGTTGGGGAGACGGCTTTTGCGACTTTAGCAGAGGCGCTGGAGGCAGTGACGGAGGAGAAAGCGGAGATCGTCCTGCAGGCCGATGCAGAGGAAACAGAAAAGGTCAATATTGAAAAGACTGTGACCATCTGTTTAAATGGTCATAACATAAGCCTGGCTTCTGGAAAAAACATTATAATCGGCTCGGGTGCTGCGGTTATAATACAGGGAGATGGGCAGCAAGGGACGGATGGCAAAGTTGCAGGCAATATTACCGCATATGCCGGAACGGCCCTGACAGTCGAAAATTGTACTGTCGAAGGTCAGCTGACTGCACATGGCAGTTCGACAGTCACAGATAGTCTGGTCACCAGTACCAAATCCCCTGCGTTCACGGTGAATAATCAGAATGCAGCGGTGAAGCTGTCTGGCAGTTTGTTTTTGCTTACCGGAACACCATCGGGCAGCGGCGTTGCAAGTGCCGTAAAATTTGGTGCGGCGGATACAGTTAAAATGGAGGGCTGTACGGTCCAGGGGCCGAGGAAGGGATTTATTTCAGCGGGGCCGTTCGTGAGGCAGTCATAGATGGATGCGCGATTCAGGGTGCCAACAAGGAGGAATCTCTTTCTATGGCCTGGAAGCGGGGAATACGGTTACAGTGACAAATTCCCTGGTATCATCCGAGGAAGGAAATGCTGTTTCTGCCAGCTGGAATATGGATAAGACGGCAGTGATCACTCTGGGCGAAGGGAATACGGTTTCTGGAAGGATCAGCCTGCCGGGAAATACAGACGAGGATTATCGTTATCAGTTCCAGGTGACCGGTGGGCAGTTTGATCACTCTGGGGAAGAGGATCTGTTTTATAATCCGAATCAGGCAGGGGGACACACGGAACTGATGAACCGGCTTTTCATTACCGGAGGACGCTTTAAGAAGGATGTGAGCCTGTTCCTAAAACCGGAATATGCGTGCATAAAGGGCCAGGATGACGAGGCGTATCCATATGAGGTAGTGGCAAGCTCCGGCAGCGGACCCGTATTTACATTGGACGGGGCGGGAAAAACCGCATACGGAAGCCTGGCTGAGGCGGTTGAGGCCAATCCAGGGGGAACGCTTTATCTGGGAGCAGACGTCACCCTTGGCACGGAAGAAATCCGGGGCGTCACCTTAAAATCCTCCGGCGGTTCTCTCCGTTTTGATGGGACACTGGAAGAATTTTTGGAAAAAGGAGCCATTGCCGATGGACTTTCGGTTATCTGCGGGGAAGAGACATTTGATGCCGTCCGGACAGAAGAAGGAAAACTAACGGCTGGCTCCGGGTTTAACAGGGAGAATGATTCCCGGTATGAAGAACTCCTGGCAGACGGATACATTTTCCTGGCAGACAGGGAATCATATGAAGTCCGTTCGGAGAGTGGCTGTGCGGCGAAGATTGGAAAACTGGGGTATTCCTATCTTGCCGGGGCAAAAAGCGCGGCTGTGGATAATGACAGCGAACAGGCCCAGGTGAATGACGTAATTGTCATGTTAAAGCCATATATGTCCCCGGTGATCATCGACCAGCCATACAGCTGCTTTACCATTGATCTGAATGGACAGTGCATTGGAGATGCGGAAGAGAAGAAGCCGGACAACGGAATCCTGATTGATGCGGACCATGTGGATGTGACCATTAAAAATGGTTCTGTCTATGGGAAAAAGTTTGGGATCGTCACCAATGGAGCCCGGACGGATGTGACGCTTACGGCCAGGAATGTAAATGCAGCTTCAGATCAGACCGCCTATTATCTCCCGGCGGCTGGAAAGACTGTTATCACCGGAGGGAGCGCCGAAGGCAGGACAGGCATTGAGGTGCGCGGCGGTACGCTCCAGGCAAAGGGTACGGCGATCACTGGAAATGGAGAGTTTGAGGAAACTCCTAATGAGAACGGAACAACGACGTATGGCGTTGGTGTGGCGATCGTCCAGCATGTGACCAGACATGATATGAAGATCACTCTGGAGGACTGCACGGTGAGCGGTACGAAAAATGCCGTCCGCCAGAAGGATCTTCAGAATAATGGTACGGATAATGTGAAAATTTCCATTACTGGCGGCAGCTATACCGCAGACGGAGGAGAGTCCGCGGATGATAAAGGAGCGGTATACAGCGGGACCTGTACGGGATTTATCACTGGCGGAAGCTTCAGCACCGAACCGGCGGAGCCGTATCTGGCAGAAGGCTATGAAGCGGTGGAGCAGGAGGGAAGGTTTATTGTCCGTGAAAAAGCGGCGGACGGAGAAGCGCAGGATGGCACGGTGACCCCGACAATCCACGAGAATGTTCTGCCGCAGACAGCGCCGGAGGATGAGAACGTTCCTCCGGAGAAACAGGAGGAGTACGAGCAGAGCTTTGAAGCTGCAAAAAACTCGGTCCAGAAGCTGACACAGAATCCTGCTGTAGCCGGAAATCCGGAGGCAGTAGACAACCTGGCTGTAGCTGCGGCTGCAAACGGAGCCGTAGCAGAGGATAAAAAGCTCCTTGTATCCCTGTCCCAGGAGCTGACCGGGGCAGAATTTGAAACCCTGGCGGTCAAAGATGGGAATGGGACTGTAACGGGAATACAGGTAGTCCCAAAGAAACTGGTTTTCAGCGTGGCAGCGGGCAGCATTCTGCTGAATGAAGAGGATGAACCGATCGCCGGTTCCTGGGAGACTCTGGATCTTTCAAAAGAGAAGATGAGCGGTAAGCAGACAGAGTTTTCCTTCCGCTTTCCTGTGCCGGAAACAGTGACTGCCAAATATGCGAACGTGGAGCATAACGGCGATCCCGTGGTGCAGTACCAGATTGAGGGGAACGGCGGAGAAAAGTATATTACGGTCCGGACGTGGCATCTGAGTGAGTTTATCGTCACCTTTACAAATGAGCCGTTGGATGAGCCGGAGCCAGGACCGGGTCCAGAGCCAGAGCCAGAACCGGAGCCAGAGCCAGAACCGGAGCCAGAACCGGAGCCCAGACCAGAACCGGAACGTGAAGAAAGAGCAGAAGAGGCCAGGGCGGTATACAGCAATATACAGAGCTTTGATGAATATGCCGGAACCTGGAAGCAGGATCAGACTGGCTGGTGGTTTGTCCGGAAAGATGGAACATGGCCGGCCGGCAGCTGGCAGCAGTGTCTCTGGAACAGAGAAGTCCACTGGTATCACTTCAATGCTCTGGGTTATCTGGACGCAGGTTGGTTTACGGATGGAGACGGACAGATCTATTTCCTGCATGACCAGCATGATAATCGTTTTGGCATTATGTATACGGGCTGGAACTGGATCGGCGGAAGATGTTATTACTTCATGGAGAAGGACGTAGAAAACGGCGCAAAGAAAGGGATGCTGCTGCGGAATACAGTGACACCGGATGGATATACGGTGGACCACACAGGGGCCTGGACTGTGGATGGCCAGGTACAGACCAGATAAGGAAGGACCATACACAGGGATGTCCAGGATACAGGTCCCGGGAATCCATCGTTCATTTTAGGGGACAGGCGATTGGGAGATACGGCTTTGCTGTATCTCCTGCAAAGGCCTGTCGGCATGTTCTCCCTTCTGGCTGCCAATGCTGGAAAAAAGGCCTTCGGGCTATTTCTGGTTGTGATATATGGGGACATTATATCAATGGAATAAATTTTTTAAATTTTTCGGAAAATAGTAATTGACATTTGGGTGCTGCTGTGGTATCATCTTTAAACGTGAGAGGCAGTAAAAAATCTCATGAAAATTTATAGGGGATTAGTTCAATGGTAGAGCAGCGGTCTCCAAAACCGTAGATGGGGGTTCGAGCCCCTCATCCCCTGCTGATTAGAAAAGCTGGAATCCGATTCGGATCCCAGCTTTTTCTTTACAGGAAATTAGACTTTTCCCGACCGGTATTGTATAATGGAGCAAGGAACGGAGGAGGGGAAGCGTGGAACAGAAAAAACAGGTCAGGATCTCGGTGCGGGCGCTGGTGGAGTTCGTGCTCCGCTCCGGAGACATCGATAACCGCCGTTCCGGAGCGGCCCAGAAGGACGCCATGGCGGCGGGGACCAGGATCCATAAAAAGATCCAGAAGCGGATGGGCGGAAATTACAGAGCTGAGGTGCCGTTGAAATATGCGGCCCTGGACGAAGAGGAGGACATCGAACTTCTGGTGGAGGGCCGGGCCGACGGGATCTTTGAAGAAGACGGCATCGTGACCATTGATGAGATCAAGGGCGTGTATATGGATCTGGAGCGGCTTACAGAGCCGGTGGCGGTGCATATGGCCCAGGCCATGTGCTACGGATATTTTTACTGCTGCGACCGGAATCTGGACGGTGTGCGGATCCAGCTTACCTACTGTAATCTGGAGACCGAGGAGATCCGCCGGTTCCATGAGGACAGGTCGAAGGAGGAGCTGGAGGCATGGTTCCGTTCGGTGATCCACGAATACTTTAAGTGGGCCAGATATCTGTGCCACCATGAGCTCCAGAGGAACCAGTCCATAAGCGGCCTGGAGTTTCCCTTTCCCTACCGGGAGGGCCAGCGGGATCTGGCGGTGGCCGTGTATAAGACCATTTCCCGGAAAAAGCGGCTGTTCATCCAGGCTCCCACAGGCATCGGAAAGACTCTTTCCACCATTTTTCCCGCTGTCCAGGCCATGGGAGCGGGGAAGGCCTCCAAGGTTTTTTATCTGACGGCCAAGACCATCACCAGGACGGTGGCGGAGGAGGCGTTCAGGATCTTAAGGAGCCGGGGACTGGTGTTCACGGCTGTGACCATCACGGCCAAAGAAAAGCTGTGCCCCATGGAGAAGACCGAGTGCAATCCGGAGGCATGTCCCTATGCCAAGGGTCATTTTGACCGGGTCAACGAGGCGGTGTTCGACATCCTGCACCTGGAGCAGGAGATGGACCGGGAGACCGTGTTGAGATACGCGGAAAAATACCGGGTCTGCCCCTTTGAGTTCTGCCTGGATATTTCCAGCTGGACCGATGGGATCATCTGCGACTACAATTATGTGTTCGATCCAAACGTGCGGCTGAAACGCTATTTTGCCGACGGGGCCTCGGGAGATTATCTTTTCCTGGTGGATGAGGCCCACAACCTGGTGTCCAGGGCCAGGGAGATGTACAGCGCCTCTGTTTATAAGGAAGATTTCCTGGAGGTGAAGCGGATCATAAAGGGAAAGTCGCCCAGGCTGGAGCGGCAGCTGGACCGGTGCAATAAGCTGCTGCTTTCCATGAAGCGGGAGTGCGGGGACTGGCAGCTCCTGGAGGACGTGACAGGGGCTGGCTGCTGGGATCATGACCGCCTTTTCTTATATGGAAACGTTTATGGAGGAATTCCCGGAGTTCCCGGAACGGGAGACGGTGCTGGATTTTTATTTCTGTCTCCGGGATTTCTTAAATATCTATGAAGAGCTGGACGGCCATTACCAGATCTATGAGGAAAACCGGGAGGACGGCTCCTTCCTGGTGCGCCTCTTCTGCGTGGATCCCTCCCGGCTCCTTTCCAGATGCATGGACCAGGGAGCCAGCACCATCCTGTTTTCGGCCACGCTCCTTCCTGTCCGGTATTATAAGACCCTGCTGTCCGGGAACCAGGAGGATTACGCGGTGTATGTGAATTCGCCGTTTCCAGAGGAAAACCGTCTCCTTATGGTGGCGGAGGATGTGAGCAGCCGCTACACGAGACGCAGCCCGTCGGAATACCGGAAGGTGGCGGATTATATCCGGATCGTCACCCAAAGCCGGCCGGGAAATTATATGGTGTTTTTTCCTTCCTATCAGTATATGGGCGAGATCGAGGAGATCCTGGAGGAGGAGCCTTTGGAGGCAGATCTGCTGGTCCAGGGCCAGGGAATGGGAGAAGCGGAAAAGACAGAATTTCTGGAGGAGTTTGAAAGGAGAGGAGCCACTCCCTGGCCGCCTTCTGTGTCATGGGCGGCGTCTTTTCGGAGGGCATCGATCTGAAGGAGGAGCGGCTCATCGGGGTCATCGTGGTGGGCACGGGGCTCCCCATGGTCTGCGCAGAGCAGGAGGTGCTGAAGGGGTATTTTGATGAGACAGAGGAGAAGGGCTTTGATTTTTCCTACCAGTATCCCGGAATGAATAAGGTCCTCCAGGCGGCCGGACGGGTGATACGGACGCCTGAAGACCGGGGGTGATCCTTTGCTGGATGACCGGTTTTTAAGAAGGGATCATCTGGAACTGTTTCCCAGGGAATGGGAGCGTTTCCAGGTGGTGAACCGGGGAAATGCGGCCCGGTGCCTGGAGGATTTCTGGAATGGAAGGGAGCCTTAGGGCCGCCTTACAGCATATCCATGAATTGTTTGGCCGCCTGGGATAAGGGGACCGAATCATTGGAGGCCACCACCAGCTTTCTGGCCGGAAGGCTCTGGGCCAGCTTAAGGATATAAAGCTGGGATTCGTCGGCGGGAATGCAGAAATCCGGCACAAAGGCGATCCCCAGGCCGATGCGGGCCAGATCGATGAGCAGGTCGTTGCTGCTCAGCTCGATCTCCGGCACCAGATCCAGGTGGGAGCGCTGGAACATGGAGTGGAGGAACTCGCTGGTGGTGCTTTTTCGATCCAGCATCATGATGGGGTACTCCTTTAGCTCCTCCAGGGTCAAAACCTGATCCGTCAGGGGAAAGGCCTCGGCATTGGCCACGAACACATCGTGGAATTCATGGATGCTCCGGATGCTGTGGCTGGCTAAAAGCCCGGAGTTGGGGTAGTTGCTCAGGATAAAGTCCACCTGTCCGTTTTCCAGAACGTGGGCGCACTCGATGGAAGTAAAGTTGAACACCTTGATGTGGACATTGGGGTAGGCCTTGTGGAACCGGTTTAAATAGGGGACCAGGTAGTAACGGCAGATGGTGTCGCTGGCGGCGATCCGCAGCTGGCCGCCGTTTAAGGAGTTGGCTTCCAAAAGCTGGTTCTCCCCCTTCTGGATCAGGTTCATGGCCGGTTCAATGTGCTTGAACAGGATCTCCCTCGGGAGTCAGCTGGACCTTTTCGTACTGCGGATGAAAAGCGTCTGGCCCAGCTTCTTTTCCAGGACCTTCACAGACTGGCTCACGGCTGACTGGGAAATGAACAGACATTTGGAGGCTTCGGAGAAGCTTAAGGTCCGGGCCACATAGTAAAATACTTTATATAATTCGTAATTGATATCCATTATTAGTCCTCCTTATAGGTAAACGACACTATTGTAGCACAACTTAAGAGTTTTGAAAAGAGGGAAACAGCATGTCTGAAGAGATGAGAGAAGAGATGGAGCAGAACACGGAAACTGGTGCAGAGGATATCTACCAGGTCTATATGGAAGAACTGGCGTTGATCCCGCCCTGTACCGAGGAAGAGAACCGGGAGCTCCTTAGGAAAGTGAAGTCCGGAGACCGGGAGGCGAAAAACCGGCTGGTGGAGGGAAATTTAAAAAAAGCCCTGTTTTTTATCCAGGATTATCTGAACCGGGGAGTGCCTATGGCGGACCTGATCCAGGAGGCCAGCATGGAACTGATGGGGCTGGCGGACGAGGGCTTCCAGGAGGGCTTTGAAAAACTGCTGGAAAGCCGGATCCATGTGCGGATGGAGGAGGTGATCCGGGATCAGAAGGCAGAGATGGATCTGGAGGAGGAGATGCTGGCCCGGGTCAACGTGCTCCAGGAGGTGTCAAAGCGCATGGCCGAGGAGCTGGGAAGAGAGGCCAGCTTAAAGGAACTGGCGGAGCGCATGAAGATGACAGAGGAGGACATCCGTGAGAGCATGAAGATGACCATGGACGCACTGAAGCTCAGTGAGCTGAACCGCAGCCTCCAGGATTGACGATTTATTAGATTTAAATATAAATAAAATTAGATATATTAATTTTACTTATTTATTTCGTTTGTGGTAAGATGATAGAAGAACAAGAATGCAACCTGTTTATATAAAGTATTTTACAAGGAGGAAGAAACATGAGCGTAAAGCGCGTATTTGTTGAGAAGAAGCCGGAATTTGCTGTCCAGGCCAGAGAGCTTTGCGAAGAGATCGAAAGCTATCTGGGGATCGCCGGTGTGACAGGGGTCCGTGTCCTGGTCCGCTACGACATCGAAAATCTGTCGGAGGATGTGTACCGGGAGGCTCTGGGTACGATCTTCTCCGAGCCGCCGGTGGACGAGGTGTTTGAAGGAGACTTTGTCCATGGCGCAGACGACGCCGTTTTTCTGTGGAATACCTGCCCGGTCAGTTTGACCAGAGAGCGGACTCCGCCGAGCAGTGCGTGAAGCTGTTAAAGGAGGCAGAGGAGCCGGTCATTAAGACTGCCACCACTTATGTGATCTCCGGAAGTCTTACAAAGGAAGAGCTGGACGCCGTTAAGGCCTTCTGCATCAACCCGGTGGACTCCAGGGAGGCCTCTGAAACGATCCCGGAAACTCTGGTATCTGTATTTGAAAAGCCGGAGGATGTGGCTGTGTTTGAAGGCTTTGCTTCTATGGACGAGGCAGCCTTAAAGGAACTGTATGGTTCCTTAAATCTGGCTATGACCTTCAAGGACTTCCTTCATATCCAGGCTTATTATAAAAACGAAGAGAAGAGGGATCCGTCTGTGACGGAGATCCGTGTGCTGGATACATACTGGTCCGACCACTGCCGCCACACCACCTTCTCCACAGAGCTTAAAAATGTGACCTTCACCGAGGGCGATTATAAGAAGCCCATCGAGGACACCTATAACCAGTATCTGGCTGACCATAAGGAGATCTATAAGGGAAGAGACGACAAGTTCGTATGCCTGATGGATCTTGCCATTATGGGAATGAAGAAATTAAGGGCAGAAGGAAAATTAGAGGATCTGGAGGTCTCCGAGGAGATCAACGCCTGCTCCATCGTGGTTCCCGTAGAGATCGACGGAGAAACTGAGGAATGGCTTGTGAACTTCAAGAACGAGACCCATAACCATCCCACAGAAATCGAGCCCTTCGGCGGCGCTGCCACCTGTCCTGGCGGAGCCATCCGTGATCCCTTATCCGGCCGTACCTATGTTTACCAGGCCATGCGCATCACTGGTGCAGCCGATCCCACAAGACCGTTAAACGAGACCTTAAAGGGCAAGCTCCCCCAGAGGAAGATCGTGACCGAGGCTGCCCATGGTTACAGCTCCTACGGAAACCAGATCGGCCTGGCCACCGGATTCGTAAAGGAATTATACCATCCGGGCTATGTGGCAAAGAGAATGGAGATCGGAGCGGTCATGGGCGCAGCTCCCAGAAAAAATGTGATCCGTGAGACTTCTGATCCCGGCGATATCATCATCCTCCTGGGCGGACGCACCGGCCGCGACGGCATCGGCGGAGCCACCGGCTCCTCCAAGGTCCACACAGAGGCTTCCATTGAGGTCTGCGGCGCAGAGGTCCAGAAGGGAAATCCGCCCACAGAGCGTAAGATCCAGAGGATGTTCCGCCGTCCGGAGGTTTCCAGATTGATCAAAAAATGCAATGACTTCGGCGCAGGCGGCGTATCCGTTGCCATCGGTGAGCTGGCAGCCGGTCTTTATATCGACCTGGACAAGGTTCCGAAAAAATACGCAGGCCTGGACGGCACGGAGATCGCCATTTCCGAGTCCCAGGAGAGAATGGCTGTGGTGGTGGATCCCAAGGATGTGGATGCATTCCTGGCTTATGCGGCAGAGGAGAACCTGGAGGCCGTTACAGTGGCAGAGGTAACAGAAAGCCCGCGTCTGACCATGACCTGGAGAGGAAAGACCATCGTGGACCTGAGCCGCGCGTTCTTAGATACCAACGGAGCGCACCAGGAGGCCGACGTGACCCTGACGGTTCCCAACCGGGAAGGAACGCCCTTTGAGAGAAAGGAAGTGGGCGACGTTAAGGAAAGCTGGATGAAGATGTTAGGCTCCTTAAATGTCTGCTCCCAGAAGGGACTGGTGGAGCGGTTTGACGCTTCCATCGGAGCCGGCACTGTGATGATGCCCTATGGCGGAAAATTCCAGCAGTCCGAGATCCAGACCATGGTGGCAAAGCTTCCGGTATTAAAGGGAAAATGTGATGCTGTGACCATGATGAGCTACGGCTTTGATCCGTATCTGTCCAGCTGGAGCCCGTACCATGGAGCCGTTTATGCCGTGCTTTCCTCCGTTGCCAAGATCGCAGCAGCCGGCGGCGACTACCGGAAGATCCGTTTCACCTTCCAGGAATATTTCCAGAGGATGACAGAGGATCCCACCCGCTGGGGACAGCCCTTTGCAGCTTTACTTGGCGCGTATAACGCCCAGATGGGATTTGGCCTTCCGTCCATCGGCGGCAAGGACAGCATGTCCGGTACCTTCAATGAGGAGGACGGAAAGGAAGTCAACGTTCCGCCCACACTGGTTTCCTTTGCTGTGGATGTGGCCAGCGAAAAGACAGCCATTTCTCCGGAATTTAAGAAGGCCGGAAATAAGATCGTTGTATTTAAGATCGAAAAAGACGCTTATGATCTTCCTGTATACAGCCAGATCACCGAGGGCTATGGAAAGCTCTTTGAGGATATCAAGGCTGGAAGGATCGTTTCCGCATATGCGGTGGAGCGTCATGGCATGGCAGAGGCTGTCAGCAAGATGGCCTTCGGAAACCATATGGGCGTAAAGATCGAGCACAATGTGGATCCCAGAGACTTCTTTGCACCGGGCTGGGGCGATATCGTCTGCGAGGTTCCGGACGGAAAGGTGGGCGAGCTTTCCATCAGCTATACGCTGATCGGTGAGGTCACCGACCGGGCGGCCTTTGAATACGGCAGCGTATCCATTCCCCTTACAGAGGCACTGGATACATGGAACGCTCCGCTGGAGAACGTATTCCCCACAGAGTCCGGCGTAAAGCAGGAGGAAGTGAAGCAGGAAGTATTTAAGGCAGATCAGATCGTGATCTGTAACCATAAGATCGGTACTCCCAATGTGTTTATCCCGGTATTCCCCGGAACCAACTGCGAGTACGACAGTACAAAGGTATTCGAGCGCGCCGGAGCCAATGTGAGCGCAAAGGTATTCCGCAACTTAAGCGCTGAGGATATCAGAGATTCCGTTGAGCTTTACAGAAAAGAGATCGAAAAGGCCCAGATCGTCATGTTCCCGGGCGGCTTCTCCGCAGGCGACGAGCCGGAGGGCTCTGCCAAGTTCTTCGCCACTGCCTTCCGCAACGAGGTGGTGAAGGAGGCTCTTATGAAGCTGTTAAACGAGAGGGACGGCCGATCTTAGGCGTCTGCAACGGCTTCCAGGCTCTCATCAAGCTGGGGCTTGTGCCGGGCGGTACCATTACGGAGCAGAATGCCGGCGCGCCGACGCTGACCTACAACACCATCGGACGCCATATCTCCAAGATGGTGAACCTTAAGGTGGTCTCCAACAAGTCCCCGTGGCTTGCGGAAGCAGAGCTGGGCGGCGTTTATGTGAACCCGGTATCCCACGGCGAGGGCCGGTTCGTGGCCAGCGACGAGTGGCTTAAGAAGCTCTTTGCCAACGGCCAGGTGGCGACCCAGTATGTGGATGCAGACGGCAACCCCACCATGGACGAATACTGGAACCCCAACGGCTCCTACATGGCCATCGAGGGTATCACAAGCCCCGACGGACGGGTATACGGAAAGATGGCCCATTCAGAGAGACGCGGCGACGCTGTGGCCAAGAACATCTACGGCGAGCAGGATATGAAGATCTTTGAAAGCGGCGTGAAGTATTTTAAATAAATAAGACGCAGAAAACATACGGCAGGCCCCGGTGGGAGAAGCAGGCGGACAAAGGACGAAGGCTTCCCCCGCCGGGGCTTTTCCGGGCGGCCGTACCCATAAGGCTGTTCCTGGCAAAGGGGATCGGAAAACACAGTTCGTTTTGACATCTGCTCCAGGGGATGGTACTATGGAGGAAAGAGGAGGCCTGGCTCCCTCTGGGGATCGGCAGACTTAAAAATAAAGAAATGCGGAGGAAAAGGATATGGGAAAACGTGTACTGGTGGTGGTCGATATGCAGAAGGATTTTGTGGACGGAAGCCTGGGGAGTAAGGAAGCCGTTTCCATTGTCCCGGCAGTGGTAAAAAAGGCCAGGGACTTTGACGGGACCGTGCTCTTTACCAGAGATACCCATGGAGAGGATTACATGGAGACCCAGGAGGGGAAATACCTTCCGGTGGCCCACTGTATCAGGGGAACGGAAGGCTGGGAGCTGATCCCGGAGCTGGAGGAGATGAAGGACAGCCGCAAAGCCCAGTGCTTTGACAAGCCGGCCTTTGGCTCTGTGGCCCTGGCAGAGGCTTTAAGAGCCATGTATGAAGCGGGAGAGCTGGAGGCGGTGGAGCTTGTGGGACTCTGTACCGATATCTGCGTGGTATCCAACGCCCTTCTCATAAAGGCGTTCATGCCGGAGCTTCCGGTATCCGTGGACGCCTCCTGCTGCGCGGGAGTAACGCCGGAGAAGCACGCGGCGGCCCTGGAGACCATGAGAAGCTGCCAGATCCAGATCTTATAGGAAACGGCCCCCATGAAGATCGTAGTAAACGGCTATTCCGGCAGCGGAAAATCCACTCTGGCCAGAAGACTGGGGAAACTCTATCAGATCCCGGTCCTCCACCTGGACACGGTCCACTGGCTGCCTGGCTGGGAGGAGAAGGAAGAGGAACAGGAGAGGTCTGAGGTCCGGGCCTTCATGGACAGGAATGCATCCTGGGTCATTGACGGAAATTACAGGAAGCTGGAGTATGAACGGAGATTACAGGAAGCCGACCGGATCATTTTTATGGATTTCAACCGGTTTTCCTGCCTTTTCAGGGCATACCGGAGATATCTGGACCATAAGGGGAGGGCCAGAAGCTCCATGACGGAGGGCTGCGAGGAAAAGCTCGATCTGGAATTCATCCGCTGGATCCTCTGGGACAGCCGCACCAGAAAGCAGAAAAAGCTCTGGCGGGCCATGAAGGAGACCTGCGGGGAAAAAACCGTGGTCCTGAAAAACCAACGGCAGCTGGACGGGTTCCTGGAATCCCTAAGCGGACCAAAGGATCCCACAGAGTTCCCATAACGGCCATGGGCCGGAGCGCACGTGCTCCGGCCTTCTTTGACAGACAAGGAGGATCGATATGGACACAGTCCCTGCAAAGACCATCCTTACCAGGAACAAGGATACCTCCTGGTTTGGCAGCGATTACAACATGAACCTGTACCGGGGCTGCTCCCATGGGTGCATTTACTGCGACAGCAGGAGCACATGCTACCATGTGGAGGACTTTGACCGGGTGTGCGTAAAGGAAAATGCCCTGGTGCTCCTCCGGGATGAGCTGAGGAGAAAGGTGCGGACCGGAGTGATCGGCAGCGGAGCCATGTGCGATTCCTACAATCCCTTCGAGAGGACAGAGCTGGTGACCCGCCATGCCCTGGAACTGATGGACGCCTTTGGATTCGGGGCTTCCATGCTGACCAAAAGCCCCCTGATCCTCCGGGACACAGACCTTTACCAGGAGATCAGCACCCATTCCCCGGTCTTATGTATGATGACCATTACCACGGCCGACGACGGACTCAGCAAAAAGATCGAGCCGGGCGTCCCGGCCTCGTCGGAGCGGTTTGCGGCGGTCCGCGCCATGGCAGACCAGGGATTGTACACAGGCGTCGTCATGACGCCGCTCCTCCCTTTTCTGGAAGACACAGAACAGAATATCCGGGAAATGGCAAAGCGCACCGCAGACACCGGGGCCAGATTCCTCTATGGGATCATGGGCGTTACCATCCGGGACGGCCAGAGAGAATATTTTTATGATGCTCTCACAAAGCGGTTCCCGGGGGAACGGCTGGCAGAACGGTATGCAGCCGCCTATGGGAACCGCTATTCCTGCGCCAGCCCCCGGGCCCGGAAACTCTGGGAGACGTTCACAGAGGAATGCCGGAGAGAGGGACTCCTCTGGGACATGAAGGATATCATCCACGACTACAAAAAGAAATACGCCTGCACCCAGCTGGAATTCCAGTTCTAAAGAGGGACAGGGCGGCTCCCTCTTTTACACAGAGGAGCTGCAGAATATCACCATCTGCTCCGGCACAGTCTGGGCTGGAAAGCTCCTGGTGGTGGCCGAATAGGTGGCCAGGATCAGCCGGTTCCCGGGATTCCCCATAAAGATCTGTCCGTTGGGAAGCGTCACCGGAGTGGCCCAGGACGGCTTCAGCAAAAGCGTCCCCTCAGAATTCAGCAGCCTCCCATCAAAAACGTCCAGGACCGCCGTCACTCCCTGGGGAGTATAGGCAGCAGCCACCGCCCTGTACCTGGGCGGAAACACAAGCGGCATGGGGGCTCCCAGGGAATAAAAGAACGTGGCCCGGTCCCCCACCTGGAACGGATGCAGATTCAGCACATAAGCTCCCGGCGGCAGCAGAATATGGACCAGTCCCTGATCCTCACTCTGCACCGTCAGAAGCAGCGTGCAGTCAGACCCTCCAAAGGCCCCGTCCCCCTGATATTCAATGGCCGTAATGATCCCGGCCGTCGGCGTATACGACATACAAAAAACCTCCAGATAACCCATTACCATATCATATCCCCATCGCCTGCGATCCGTTCCTTTTTTTAATCACATCCCACTTAATACTTCCCCCGCCCCTCCCGCTGTCCCCCTCCCGCGCATTCCCCCCTCCTCCCACACACATCCCCCTCCCGCACATTTCCCCCCACATTTTTCCCGCCCCTCCGCGTCTCCTGTTCCGTCCCCCATCCCGCATCCAGACCCGTTCTGCCCACCGGTACTTAGGCCGCGTCTTTTGCGGCCTTACGTACCGCTGTGCGCAGACCGGAGCGGGAGCGGGTCTGGATGCGGGATGGGGGACTCACCTGGCTGCAGGATGGGGGACTTGGGTATTTCAATTTCCAGAAAATAATGTTATAATCCTCTGGGGTACAGGAAGAACGGAGAGAGGATGATACCATGAATTTCTATGTGCCGGAAGGCTATGTTCCAAAGATCGACCTCAGGGAGACCCAGATCGCCATTAAGATCATCAAGGATTTCTTCCAGAGAGAACTGACCAGACAGCTCCATCTCACCCGCGTATCGGCGCCCTTGTTTGTGACGCCGGAATCAGGACTCAACGACAATCTGAACGGCGTAGAGCGCCCAGTGGCTTTTGACTTGAAAGAAGGAAACCGCTCTGCGGAGATCGTCCATTCCCTGGCCAAATGGAAGCGGTACGCCTTAAAGCAGTACGGCTTTCTTCCAGGAGAAGGCCTGTATACCGACATGAACGCCATCCGCCGGGACGAGGATACGGACAACATCCATTCCATTTATGTGGACCAGTGGGATTGGGAGAAGGTGATCCGGAAGGAGGAACGGACCCGGAAGACCCTGGAGGATGCGGTGAGGGCTGTTTATAAGACCTTAAAGATCACCGAAGATTACATGGCCTATGAGTATGAATACATTGGCCATGTTCTGCCGGACCAGATCGTGTTTGTCACAGCCCAGGAGCTGGAGGACCGTTATCCGGCGCTGGCGCCCAGGGAACGGGAATATAAAGCTGCCAGAGAATATGGAGCCATATTCATCGAGCAGATCGGGAAAAAGCTGGCGTCCGGAAAACCCCATGACGGCCGGGCCCCGGACTATGATGACTGGGAGCTCAACGGCGATATCATCGTATATTATCCGGTCCTCGATATTGCTCTGGAGCTGAGCTCCATGGGGATCCGCGTGGATGAGGACTCCCTCAGGCGTCAGCTGGCAGAGGCTGGCTGTGAGGAGAGGGCAGAGCTGGCATTTCAGAAGGCTCTGTTAAACGGAGAACTGCCGTACACCATCGGCGGCGGCATCGGTCAGTCCAGGATCTGTATGTTCTTCTTAAGAAAGGCCCACATCGGTGAGATCCAGGCATCCATCTGGCCTGCGGATGTGATGGAAGCGGCCCAGAAAGCCGGGATCCCGCTTTTATAAAGAAAGAAATCAATATGGAGGGGAAGCAGAAAAAATGGCAAATGAACGTCTGAAACAGCTTCGCGCGCTTATGGCGCAGCACGGGATGGATGCATACTATATCCCATCATCGGATTTCCACGACTCAGAATACGTGGATCCGTATTTTAAATGCAGGGAGTTTATCTCCGGCTTCACCGGTTCCGCCGGGACCATGGTGGTGACAAAGGATTTTTCCGGTCTCTGGACCGATGGACGTTACTTTGTCCAGGCGAAAAAGCAGCTGGAGGGGCAGGACACAGAGCTGATGAAGATGGGGGAGGAGAACGTTCCCACCATCGATGAATTTTTAATGGAGCATCTGCCTGAGGGCGGTGTCCTGGGTATGGACGGCCGGGTGGTAAATACCGGCATCGGCCGCAGCTTTGAAAAGCTCCTAAAGGTTAAAAAGGGTACAGCCTCCATTGAGCATGATCTGGCAGGAGAACTCTGGACCGAAAGACCGGAGCTTCCGGCTCCCCAGGTCTGGGTGCTGGAGGAGAAATACGCCGGGGAATCCGCTGCCTCCAAGATCGCGCGGATCCGCCAGGTCATGAAGGAGCACCACGCCACCGTCCATATCCTTTCCGGTCTGGACGATATCGCATGGCTTCTGAACATCCGGAAAAATACCGGAGCATCCATCAACCTTCTGCCTCTGGCCCATGTGCTCATGACCATGGATACCTTGACGCTGTTCATTGACAGCAGCCGCTTTGACGACTGTGTAAATGCATATCTGAAGGAAAACGGCGTGACCCTGGCTCCCTATGGAGACATTTACGGGGCAGTGAAGGAGCTGCGGAACGAGACGATCTTACTGGAGCCGGACAAGGTGAACTACGCCATGTATAAGAGCATCCATGAGAGCTGTCTCCTGGAGGAGGCCATGAACCCGGCTTCCTGGATGAAGGCCATGAAGAATCCGGTGGAGATGGAGAATCTGAGAAAGGCTCATATCAAGGACGGTGTGGCTCTCACGAAATTTATTTACTGGATGAAGACAAAGGCTCCCAAGGGAAGCCTTATGGAAACGGAGGCTGCGGAGCATCTGGAGAGCTTAAGAAAGGAGCAGGAGGGATATATCTGCCCCAGCTTTGACACCATCTCCGCTTACGGAGCCAACGCGGCCATGTGCCACTACCACGCCACCAAGGAGGAGGAATCTGTCATCGGAAAGGACGGCTTCTACCTGGTGGATTCCGGCGGACAATATTATGAGGGTACCACAGACGTGACCAGGACCATCGTCATGGGAGAACTGACCCATGAGGAAAAGCTCCACTTTACCCTGGTGCTCATGGGAATGCTCCGTCTCACAGACGCCAAGTTCCTCCATGGCTGCCGCGGGATCAATGTGGATTATCTGGCGAGAGGTCCCTTATGGAAGCTGGGCCTGGACTTCAACCACGGAACCGGTCATGGCGTCGGTTACCTTTCCAATGTCCATGAGCGGCCCAATGGAATCTGCTGGAAGATCGTTCCGGAACGCCAGGACAGCTGTATCCTGGAGGAGGGCATGCTGACCTCCAATGAGCCTGGAATTTATATCGAGGGGAGCCACGGCATCCGTACAGAGAACCTGCTGTTATGCCGGAAGGCAGAAAAGAACGGCTACGGCCAGTTCATGCGGTTCGAGACCATGACCTATGCTCCCATTGACACGGAGGCCATTGATATTTCTGTCATGGAGCCTTCGGATGTGCGTCTTTTAAACCAGTACCATAAGGACGTTTATGAAAAGCTGTCCCCCTATCTGACAAAGGAAGAAGCAGAATGGTTAAAGGACGCCACAAAACCCATAGGAGGAGATGCCCAGTGGCATATTTAGAAAAAAAGATCCTGGTAACGATCCCGGTGACGGAGGCCCATAAAACGTATCTGGAAAAGCAGGCGTCCTCAGGGAAGTATAATTGTCAGTTCCGGTATATTCCGAAAGAACATGTGACGAAGGAGGATCTGGAGGATACCCAGGTTCTCATCGGCAACCTGCCTCCTGCCCTGGTGCGGGAGGCGAAGCGCCTGGAATGGCTCCAGTTAAACAGCGCCGGAGCCGATCCCTATACGCCGGAGGGAGTGCTTCCTGCCGGAGCAGTCCTCACGAACGCCACCGGGGCCTATGGCCTGGCGGTATCCGAGCATATGCTGGCCCTGACCTTTGATCTGATCCGCCGCCTGGGGCAGTACCATAAAAACCAGGCGGACCGTCAGTGGAGATCCATGGGGAACATCATTTCGGTGGAGGGCTCCACGATCCTGATCCTGGGACTTGGAGATATCGGAGGAGACTATGCCCGGAAGGTGAAGGCTCTGGGCGCGTACACCATCGGCGTCAGACGGACCTGCAGGGAGAAGCCGGAATACCTGGATGAACAGTATACCATGGACGACCTGGACCGCCTTCTTCCCAGGGCCGACGTGGTGGCCATGGTGGTGCCTGGAGGTCCTGCCACCTGCCATCTGATGGATGAGAGACGGCTCCGCCTGATGAAAAAGGGCGCGTACCTCATCAATGTGGGACGGGGAAATGCCATCGATCCCGCAGCATTAAAGGTAGTTTTAAAGGACGGCCACCTGGGTGGCTGCGGACTGGATGTGACTGAGCCGGAGCCCCTGCCGCCGGAGGACGAGCTTTGGGCTATGGACAATGTGGTGATCACGCCCCATGTGGCGGGAAATTTCTTCCTGGCGGAGACCTTTGAACGGATCGTTAGGATCGCCGGAGAGAACTTAAAGGCATGGGTGTCGGGAGAAGAGTTAAAGAACGTGGTGGACTTTTCTACCGGATACAGAAAATAAGAAAACGCTGCCGGAAACGGATGGATCTGCCAGTTTCTGGCGGCGTTTTGTCATAGTTGTTTGAGTGCTTTGTATTTCTGCACAAATGACGGCATAATACATGCAGGAGGTATATAATAGAAGCTGAAAACAATGTTGGGAGGTGGTCTTTTCAGGCAAAATTTGTTATTGGAAAAGATTGCGTATACGTTGAAAATGCGAATCGTGCATCGCAGGCTGCGATTCTGACACCAGATAACGCTGCTCCAAATCCAAAGAATCCGATCATTGCGGATTTTTTAGAAATATTGGCTATGCAGATAAACTTGGATCGGGTGTGAGAAATCTATTTAAGTACAGTAAATTTTATTCGGGAAAAGAGCCGGAATTTATTGAAGGTGACGTATTTAAAATTATTGTTCCATTGGATGATAAATTAACCGGAGAAGGAACCACCCAATCCGCCACCCAATCCGCCACCCAATTCGCCACCCGGTCTGAGATCCCATCGGCAGTGGGCGATCCGGAAAAAGCAATTTTGAAATTGATAAGAGAAGAACCTGCTATCTCTCAAAAGGAAATCGCAGTTCGGCTTGCAATGAATCAAAATACTGTAAAATATCATACCCGGAAAATGCGAAAAAATGGAACGCTTGCGCGGGAAGGTACAAGCCGCAAAGGGAAATGGATTATAAAATAAGATCACATACGGCTGGCAGAACAGGAAAAATGCCATCTGCTCCGTGCAGATGGCATTGATTGGCAGGAATTTAGAAATCAAAGGTCCCGGTATATTTTTTCCGGCTGGCGGTTTCCGGCGCATAGGCGATGGGATAGATCACCATGGCCATCAGCATGGAACCGAACACATCCAGGATAGAGTGCTGCTTTAAGCATACGGTGGCAATACAGATGGACACCATCAGGATCCCGGAGGCCCATACCAGAGGCTTGTTCTTTTAAAGGGTCTGGCTGCGGCAGATGGAAATATGGACTCCGATGGAGTTGTATGCATGGATGCTGGGGAACACATTGATACATGGATCGATGCTCCACAGCTTCGCCACCAGGAAGCAGAAGATATTTTTATCCGGGTCGATGGCAGGGCGGAAATCCGTTCCATTGGGGTACAGGGTACACACCAGAAGGCTGATGGTCATGCCTGTAAATAAAAAGGTACACAGCCGGTAATAATCGTCCTTGCTGGTAAAGAAAAAATAGGCAATGGCAGCAGCCACATACAAAAACCACAGCAGGTAGGGGACGATAAAATACTCGTTGAACGGGATCAGATCGTCCAGGGTTGTATGCATCACATGGTAAGGTTTTCCCACATTCTGCTGGAGCGCTGCAAACCATGGCAGATAGATCAGGACGTAGGACAGGATCCAGACATGGCCGTATTTTTCATGAGTTTTTTCATATTTTCAATGACCTCCTTTCGTTCTGGTCATTTCCTGTTATAACTTTAGCAAAGTATATCACAGGGAAAAACGGGTTTCAAGGCAGTTCACAAAAATTTAAGAAAGAGTAACATTTTTGGTAATATGTTGGTACAAAAACGAAAAAATTTCGCCAGTATTTTGACAGAATGATGGATTTGTGGTATGTTATAAGAAACCAGTCAGAAAGGAGAAATGGATTATGCCTTATGTGGAAGAAGCTGGATTACAATATCATTTAAATATAAGACCCGGCGATGTGGGACGCTATGTGATCCTTCCGGGAGACCCCAAGCGCTGTAAAAAGATCGCGGAACATTTTGAGCGTGCAAAGCTGGTGGCCGACAGCCGGGAATACGTGACGTATACGGGATACCTGGATGGTGAAAAGGTCAGCGTCACCTCCACCGGCATCGGCGGTCCCTCGGCGGCCATTGCCCTGGAGGAACTGGTGAAATGCGGAGCCGATACCTTTATCCGGGTGGGAACCTGCGGCGGCATGGACCTGGACGTAAAAGGCGGCGACGTGGTGGTTGCCACCGGGTCCATCCGGGCAGAGGGGACCAGCAGAGAGTACGCGCCCATTGAGTTTCCGGCAGTGGCGGATCTCAGAGTGGTCAACGCCCTGATGAAGGCGGGAGAGAACCTGGGCTATGCCTGCCATGCCGGAGTGGTCCAGAGCAAGGATTCCTTTTATGGCCAGCACAATCCGGAGCTGATGCCTGTGGCGGGAGAGCTTTTAAGCAAGTGGGATGCCTGGCTGAAGCTGGGGTGCAAGGCGTCAGAGATGGAGTCGGCGGCCCTTTTTATCGTGGCCAGTTATCTGAGAGTCCGCTGCGGCGCCTGCTTTCTGGCAGTCGCCAACCAGGAACGGGAAAAGGCGGGACTTCCCAATCCCGTGGTCCACGATACAGAGGCAGCCATTAAGGTGGGCGTGGAGGCCATCCGCGTCCTTATAAAAGAGAAACGGGAAAAGAATCAGACCGTATAACGGGAAAGGATTCCGGGAAAGGCGGTGCGGTTTATGGAAAATAAGGAACTGGTGGCGAAGGCTTTGGAGGCCAGGAGCGCGGCCTATACCCCCTATTCGGGATTCCGGGTGGGAGCCGCCCTTTTATGTGCGGATGGGACAGTCTATGGGGGCTGCAACATTGAAAACGCGGCCTTTGGTCCCAGCTGCTGCGCGGAGCGGACCGCGTTTTTTAAAGCCGTCAGCGAAGGAAAACGGGGATTTTCTGCCATTGCCATCGTGGGAGGACCGGCCGGGAAGGAGCCGGAGGATTTCTGCCCGCCCTGCGGCGTCTGCCGCCAGGTGATGATGGAATTCTGTGATCCGGAGCGCTTCCGGATCGTTCTGGGGAAGGGGGATCTTTCCTTCCGGGAGTATACCCTGAAGGAGCTTCTGCCCCTGGGCTTTTCCGGAGACGGCGTAGAAAGAAAGGAATAGAAAAATATGACGTACAGGGAAATTTTATCCAGAGTGGATCATACGCTTTTAAAGCAGGGGGCCACCTGGGAGCAGATAAAGGCTGTCTGCGATGACGGCCTCCGGTTTGGGACTGCGTCGGTCTGCATCCCTCCGTCCTTTGTGAAGCAGGCCGCAGAGTATTTAAAGGGACGGCTTCCCGTATGCACGGTCATTGGCTTCCCCAACGGCTATAACACCACAGCAGTCAAGGTATATGAGACCGCAGAGGCTGTGGAAAACGGAGCGGATGAGATCGACATGGTGGTGAACCTGGGCTGGGTGAAGGAGGGCCGGTATGACCGGGTCCTGGAGGAGATCAACGCGGTCAAAAAAGCCTGCGCCGGCCGCCTTTTAAAGGTGATCATTGAGACGTGTCTTTTAACAGAAGAAGAAAAGACGGAGCTTTGCAGGACTGTCACCAGGTCCGATGCAGAATTTATAAAGACCTCCACGGGCTTTTCCACCGGCGGTGCCACCTTTGCGGATGTGGAGCTGATGAAGGCACAGATGGGGGAGGGAAAGCAGATCAAGGCCGCAGGAGGCATCAGCGGCTTCCATGACGCTGAAACATTTATCCGTCTGGGAGCGGACCGCCTGGGGACCAGCAGACTGGCAGAGCAGGCAAAAAAGAAAGAGGTAGAACTGGATGAAGAAGTATAAAGAATATTTACCATTGTCATCGATTCCCTGGGGATCGGTGCCATGGAGGACTCCGAACAATTTGGAGATAAAGGGGTCAATACCCTGGGCCATATTGCAGAGCGGATGGAGGATTTTCAGATCCCCAATTTAAGGAGGCTGGGGATCGCAAACCTTTGCAGCCTTTCCGGGCTGGCCCCGGAGGAAAAGCCCCTGGGCTACCGTATGGTCATGCGGGAGATGAGCAACGGAAAGGACACCATGACCGGCCACTGGGAAATGATGGGCATCCATACCACCAAGCCCTTTCAGACCTTTACGGATACGGGATTCCCGCCGGAGCTCATAAAAGAGCTGGAGGAACGGACCGGCAGGACGGTCATTGGAAATAAGAGCGCCAGCGGTACGGAGATCCTGGATGAGCTGGCTGAGGAGGAGATCGCCACCGGCCACATGATCGTATATACATCGGCGGACTCTGTGCTGCAGATCTGCGGCAACGAGGAGACCTTCGGCCTGGAGGAGCTTTACCGGTGCTGCGAGATCGCCAGGGAGATCACTATGAAGGAAGAATGGCGCGTGGGCCGGGTCATTGCGCGGCCCTATGTGGGAAAGAAAAAGGGAGAGTTCGTGCGGACCAGCAACCGCCATGATTATGCCTTAAAGCCCACAGGGACCACGGCCTTAAATATCCTGAAGGACCACGGCTATGATGTGATCTCCGTAGGAAAGATCCGGGATATCTTTGACGGAGAGGGGATCACAGAAAGCCATAAATCCAAGTCCTCGGTCCACGGCATGGAGCAGACCATTGAGCTCTGTAAAAAAGATTTTTCCGGCCTGTGCTTTGTGAATCTGGTGGATTTTGACGCCCTCTGGGGCCATCGGAGAGATCCGATTGGCTATGGAAAGGAGTTGGAGCGGTTCGACGAGAAGCTGGGAGAGCTTCTGCCTCTCCTTGGGGAGGACGACCTTCTTATGATCACCGCCGACCATGGAAATGATCCCACCTATACAGGGACCGACCACACCAGGGAAAAGGTGCCGTTCCTTGCCTATTCGCCGTCCATGAAGGGGCAGGGGGAGCTGCCGGAGGCGGAGACCTTTGCAGTCATCGGAGAAACCATTCTGGATAATTTCGGACTGAAAAAGGAAGAAAATATGATCGGGGCTTCTGTTCTGGAAAAACTGGTCTAGGATTTTTTCCGGGCTGCTTCCGGCGGGGGCGGCCCGGGCAGAAATGAAAAAATGATGGGGAGAGGGTACAAAAGCATGAATAATGACCTGACGAAAGGCTCGATCACAGGGGGACTGATCCGGTTTGCGATCCCCCTGTTTCTTGGGCAGCTGCTCCAGCAGTTTTATAATATGGCGGATGCCTGGGTCGTTGGAAATTTTGCCAGCAACGACGCCTTTGCGGCCGTCAGCTCCGGAGGCCATCTGACGTTTCTGATCATCGGTCTCTTTAATGGCATCGCTGTGGGAGGCGGCGTAGTGATCTCCCGGTATTTTGGCGCGAAAAACAGAGAGGGGGTCCAGAAGGCCATCCATGCCAACTTTCTGTTCGGGATCTGGTCCTCGGTCATCGCCACGGCGGCGGGACTTATTTTTATTCCCTCTGTCCTGCGGATGATGAATACGCCGGACAGCGTGATGCCCCATTCCCTGGTATATTTCAGGATCTATTTTGCCGGCGTGTTCACGGTGATCCTGTATAATGTCTGTATGTCGGTGATGCGGGCCCTGGGAGACAGCCTCCATCCCCTTTATTATCTGATCGTGTCCTCCCTGGTGAACGTGGCCCTGGACCTGCTTTTTGTGGCCGGCTTCCAGTGGGGCGTGGGCGGCGCGGCCTTTGCCACGGTCATTGCCCAGGGCTTAAGCGTGGTCCTGTGCCTGATCCGCATGAGCCGGGAAAAGGACGAATCCCTGCGGCTGGATATAAAAAAGCTGAAGCTCAATAAGGATATGATGGCTCAGGTGATCCGCCAGGGACTTCCCACGGGCATCCAGAACTCGGTGGTCAGCGTGGGAAATCTGGTGATCCAGACCAACATCAACGCCTTTGGAGCCTTTGCCATGTCGGGGGTGGGAGCCCATTCCAAGATCGAGGGGATCGTGTTCCTTCCTATTATGAGTATGTCCATGGCCCTGCCCACCTTCGTGAGCCAGAACATCGGCGCAGGGGAGTATGAGCGGGCGAAAAAGGGCGCTGCCGTGGGTACCATTTCCAGCATGATACTGGCAGAGCTGGTGGGGATCCTCTATTTTATATGGGCTCCCTATGCGATGAGGATCTTTGTAAACGCCCCGGAGGCCATTGAATTCGGCGTCATCCACTGCCGCACCACGGCGCTGTTTTTCTTTCTCCTGGCCTTTTCCCACTGTGCGGCGGGAGTTATGAGGGGCTGTGGGAAATCCTTTATGCCCATGGCGGCTATGCTGGCCTTCTGGTGCGGCGTCCGGATCCTTTACGTTTCCATCGCCATCCAGATCGTTCCTGTGTTCCAGACCATTTCCTGGGCGTATCCGCTGACCTGGTTCTTAAGCTCCGTAGCCTTTTTCGTGTCCCTGGTGCGCATGGACTGGAAAAAGCTGTGATGGAAGAGCGGAAGAAAAAACCATACCCTCCGTGTACGGGGAGCATGACTTCTGTACACGGGGGCTTCCGCCTCCTGCGGGAGAGGGAGCAGGCGGGCCTGGGAAACCGGTCTGCGGGCAGCTGAAAAGCAGAAAAATAAAAATGAAGAAAAAAATTAAAAAAGTGTTGACATTTTTCCTTTTATCAGTTATACTGTCAAAGTCGCAAGTGAGTAACAGCTCACAGGACGAAATGGGGTCTTAGCTCAGCTGGGAGAGCATCTGCCTTACAAGCAGAGGGTCATAGGTTCGAGCCCTATAGGCCCCATTCCATAAGAGAAATCTTATGAACAATTTCATATGGCGGAATAGCTCAGTTGGCTAGAGCATACGGTTCATACCCGTAGTGTCGAGAGTTCGAATCTCCCTTCCGCTATGAAAAGCGCTTACCATCTGGTAAGCGCTTTTTAATGCGGTTTTGCAGTTGTTTTGCGGAACAGCCTGCGGTACGCAGACAGCATTAAGAGCATTTTTCCCGCCGGCAATACCGCCAGAAAGGGATATAAAGAAAACAGGAACCAGAAAAAAAGGATCGTACTGACGGCGGCCTGCGGGATGCACAGGCAGAAGAAGGGTTTTTTTGCGGTTCTGGTAAGGAGCACATCGGCTTCCTGGAAAAACCAGATGCCATGTATAAATATTTTCTTATATCCAATGGTCCAGCTGCATCCGTTATAGGCGATCCATGCGTACAGCAGCAGGTCTGCAGCCATGGACAGCCCCGCAGATCCAGCCGGGATCTGCCGCTTCAGATAAAGAGCAGCCAGGATCTCGGCTGCACTGAACAGGCCGGGAAGAAGAATAGGGATAATTTTTTTCATGCAATTCCCCCTTTTTGCGTTCAGAGTGCAGACAGCTTGCGGGTTTTCATGCTTTTGTTAAAAAGATCATACCACAAAAAAGGGATAAAAAACAACATATCCATGGTTAAAATATTAAAAACACGGATCGTTATGCCTGCGCCATAAATATAAAGAGGATTGAGCCTGCAATAAGAAAATAAAGGCTGAGAAACCTGAACAGCCGGAGACAGACCAGAAGGTTTCTGGAAAGTATGAAAATATTATCCATATTTGTATTGACCGCGGACCAAAAATTCTCTATAATCGAATTAATAAAAATTCATCCAGGAGGAGACAGAATATGCCAAGAGGAGTAAAAAAATCCACAGCAGATAAGTTGCGCCAGGAATTAGAAAAGATCAGGAAAAGCATTTCGGACCACGAAGAAAAGATCGCGGCCTTAAAGGAAAAAGAGAAGGAAGTACTGGATCAGATCCATGATGCGGAGATGGAGTCCATCCGTCAGACCATGGAGGAAAAGGGTCTGGACGTGGACGCGCTGAAGAAGATCCTGGACTGCTACGAAGCAGACAGCTCGAAGGATGAGGCAAACTAAACAGACGGAAACGGAAGCCGGTACAGGCCGGCGCTCTGAACCGCAGATAAGGCTGGTGCTGGGGATGACCTCCGGCGCCAGCTTTTTTCGGCACAGACCCGCAAAGGAGGACCTGAATTGAAGTCAGATCATGAAAAGCGAAGGCGGCTGGCTTACGTTGCCCGCCGGTATTATTTAGACGATCAGAAGCAGAGCGATATTGCCGCGGAGCTGGGCATTTCCCGGCCCATGGTCAGCCGTCTTCTTACGGAGGCGAGACAGCTGGGGGTGGTGGAGATCACCGTCCATGATCCGGAGGTGAAGGCCGCCAGCCTTCTGGAGCGGCTGCGTGCCGGAAGCTCCATAAAGGACGGGATCCTTGTGGAGGATGGAGCCGGCGACGCCTCCACCAACCAGCTTCTTTCCCAGGGGGCGGTGGAGCTTCTGGAGCAGCTGCAGAGCCGTCGTCTGGGTGTGGGATGGGGCCATCTGATCGGCCAGCTGGTGACGTGGCTGGAAAAAAATCCCCGGCATGGCAGCTCTGTCACCGATATCTGTCCGCTGGTGGGAAATGCCAGCATTCCTGCCCGCAACTACCAGTCCAACGAAAATGTCCGCCTTATGGCCCAGCAGCTGGGAGCCTCCCCGCATTTTCTCTACCTGCCCGCCCTGCCGGAAAGCCTGGAGGAGAAACAGATCCTCTGCTCCACGGAGATATACCGGCAGATCCATGAGGAATGGGAGCAGATCGACACCGCCCTGGTGAACATCGGCGACTATCCCTCCAGTCCGGACTTTGCCTCCCTGGTGCGCTACGGCGGCCTTCTCCAGGAGCACCATGCCTGCGGCCGGATGCTGGTCTACTATTTTAATGAAGACGGAACCGTGATTCAGTCAGACCAGGATTTTGCCATTCAGGTGCCCCTGGAAACCTTAAAACAGTGTCCCAACATCATCGGCGTCTGCTCTGCCAATACCAGCGCCAAGGCGGTAAAAGGAGCCTTAAAGTCCGGCATTCTGACCCACATCGTGGCCCGGTCCTCCCTCATCCACTCCATCCTGGAAAAATAGTTACATATGTAACCTCTCGAGTATATTTTATATCCTTGAGAGGTTTTGTTTTTATGCAATATGCATAATAATATTCCTAAATTTATATGGGATACATAGAATTTACCGCCGGAGCTTCCTTCGATATTGATTTACAAGGGCCTGCATGCTATGATTGTGAACATAAGTAACAAATATGTGCTCGAGTACGGATAAGGAGGTAACATTTGTGAAAAAAGAGGAGTTTGCGGACCGGCTGTCCTGCGCCTGTGCTTCAGTGATTTCGGCGGAACAGGAGCTGACCGAGATCGATTCCCATTTCGGCGACGCCGATCATGGCCTTACCATGAAAAAAATTGCCGGAGCCATTGATTCCGCCGTGAAGGGATCGGACGGAGGCATCAAAGAAATGCTGGACGATGCGGCCATGGCCGTGATGGTGTTAAACGGAGGCAGCGCCGTTCCCCTCTGGAACGCATGGCTGGACGGAATGCAGGAAGATGCTCCGGAGGGAGACGAGATCGATGTTTCTGGCATCAAGGCGGTCTTTAAACGGGCCTTTGAGGAGCTGGATGGCGTATCTGGGGCAAAGGTCGGAGACAAGACCATGATGGATGCGCTGATCCCTGCCAGCGAGGCAATAGCCGCCTATGAGGGAAGCGATGAAAATGAGCTGTTTGCCATTGCCGCCAAAGCAGCCGCCGGCGGCGCCGAGGCAAGCAGGCAGTTTGTTTCCAGGTTTGGAAGGGCCAAAAGCTACGGGACCCAGACCATCGGAACCCCCGACGCGGGCGCAGTATCCATGGCGTATTTCTTCCGCGGCCTGGCCCGGGCTTAAATGTAACGGAATCCATTAAAAACAGGAGGAACCTACTATGAAGATGAAAAAATTTATCAACGCCCCCGAGACAATCACCGACGAGGAGTTAGTGGGCCTGGGACTTGCTTACCCGGACATCGTTGATGTGGACGGCCATCTGGTGATCAGTAAGGACTTAAAGGACGCAGACCGCGTGACCATCGTTACATACGGCGGCTCCGGCCACGAGCCGGCACAGGCTGGTTTTGTTGGAAAAGGAATGCTGGATGTACAGGCGGTGGGCGATATTTTTGCGGCCCCCAACCCGAAGCTGGTATTTGACGCCATGAAGCTGGCTGACAAAGGCCACGGCGTTCTGCTGCTGACGCTCAACTACGCAGGCGACCAGCTGGCCGGAAAGCAGGCCATGAAGCTGGCCCAGAAGGCAGGCCTCAATGTCCGCCAGGTGGTCACAGGCGAGGAGATCCAGTTTGATCCCAACGGCGAGGACAATAAACGGGGACTGGCAGGGGCTGTCGCTCTTTACCATATCGCCGCAGCCGCAGCCAGAGAGGGAAAGAGCCTTGACGAGGTAGCTGGGATCGCAGAGCGCTATGCAAAGAACATGGCCTCCATCACCGTGAAATCCACCGACGCCACCCATCCGCAGAACGGGATGTCCTTCGGCGACCTGGGAGAAACGGATCTGATGGAGATCGGCGCAGGCCAGCACGGCGAGGGCGGCGGAGTCCGCGTGCCCATGAAGTCCTCCAAGGAGACCGTTGCCACTGTGGCAGAGGCCCTCTGCAGGAATCTGGAGTTAAAGGCCGGCGACCGGGCCTTTGTGATGATCAACGGCTGCGGAGCCACTACCATGATGGAAATGCTGGTCCTCTTTAAGGATACGGTTGAGTTCTTAAAGGAAAGGGGCGTGGAAGTGGCTGCCAGCATGGTAGGAGAGATCTTAACGGTCCAGGAGGCCGGAGGCTTCCAGATGAACATTGCAAAGTGGGACGACGAATTTATCCGTCTCTGGAACACGCCGTGCCACACACCGGCGTACAGCAAGGAGTAAGATTATGGCAGATAATATTGGAAATAAGGCTGCGCACGATTATCATCTTGATATTCCAGCTGCGCAGGAGGGATTTTATGTGAAGGGCAGCGCCCACTGCGACTGGGGCATGAAAAACCGTCTGGGGAAGATGTTTGATCCCGGGTCCGGAAATACGGTGATGCTGGCCTTTGACCACGGCTACATCATGGGTCCCACCGCCGGTTTAGAGCGGATCGACCTGGTGATCCCGCCGCTGATCCCCCATGTAAACGTCCTGATGGGCACCAGGGGAATGATCCGCTCCTGTATCTCCCCGGCGGCTCCTGTGGCAAAATGTGTCCGGGTGACCTACGATTCCACGGTTCTTTACGACGATATGTCCAACGGCGGAGGGATCGCCTGCGACATTGAAAATGCCATCCGCATGAACGCCGACTGCATGGCTGTACAGACCTTCATCGGCGCGCCCGGCGAAAGCCGTTCCCTGGAGCTTTTATCCCGCACCGCCGACGCCGGAGCCCGCTACGGGATCCCGACCCTGGGGGTGGTTGCTGTTGGAAAGCAGATGGAGAGGACTGAAAAGTTTTTCCTTTTAGCCACCCGCGTGCTGGCGGAAAACGGCGCCAATATCGTAAAGAGCTACTACTGCGACGGCTTTGAGCGCGTGGCTGCCGCATGCCCGGTCCCCATCGTCATCGCCGGAGGAAAGAAGCTTCCGGAGCTGGAGGCCCTGGAGATGGCTTACAGGGCGATCCAGGAAGGCGCCCATGGCGTGGATATGGGAAGAAATATCTTCCAGTCCGACTGTCCGGCCGGTATGGCCCAGGCCATCGGCAAGGTGGTCCATGAGGGGTATACCCCTAAGCAGGCCTTTGAGGTTTACGAAACGGTGAAAAACCAGTAACATTTTTATCTGTGCGGTGCGCCTGATAAAAAAGCCTCCGCCCGGGGGAGGATCTCCGGGGGAAGGCGGAAGCTTCACGGGAAGGCGCCTGAAGCGCAGAAATATTCATGGAAGAAACAGGAGGAACGAGCATGGCAGCTGCATATATGCACATCGGTATTCCGGTCACCAATAAAAAGCCCGGCATGGTCTACAACGAGGGGGCCAGGTTCTGGGTCAGCAGCGTGGATGACTATGATTACAAGATCGAGTATCTGAAATTTGAGGAGGGAACACCGTTCCCGGAGGTCCTTCACCGCAATCCCCATGTGGCGTATAAGGTGGACGATCTTCAGAAATACATCGATGATGCGGATTCTGTCATCTGCGGTCCCATGGACGCCAACGACAAGGGCGATCAGCTGGCCTTTGTATGGAAGGACGGAGCGATCTTAGAGCTGTATCAGGAGGTATAAGATCCATGGCCCGGGCTTCTGGCCCGGGCCGTCAGACGAAAGGCGGGGTCCCGGTGTCTGTCGGATGGGGGCTGAACAAAAGTCAGCGATATCTGGTTTTTGATAACCAGGTATCGCTTCTTTTGTACCCGTAAAAGCATTTTTGCAGAGGGATATATGATGCAGGGACTTAACTATATCCGTCGTTGGGATTACGATATTTCCGATACTCGCTTATCAGAGAAAAACAGACCTATTGGTCGTTGGGGGCGTATGTACAGGGATTATATGCATGTCTGTTCTTTCTGCCAAACGATAGCATATAATCTGCCTGCTGCTGTGTTTCTATGGATATCGCCTCAAATGTAGAACCTGTGAGTTGCAATAAAGCTCGGTACTTTTCTTCGTATAGCCGAACAAATTCGGTATTGAGCTGCATAATTTGCTGGTTGATAGTTTCATAACTGATAGATTTACATTTTTCTACAATTTTTTCATTAAGCGCAATCTGCTCCTGGGAGAGAGAGCCCGGCTGTTCTTTTTCGGTTTTCAACAGTTCAGAAGCAGTGTCTTTAAGCTGCCAGATCTGAAAGTCTGAGTACTGATTGATTTCTTTCTGACTGATGCTCACGAATTCCTCTGCAGTGGCAGCTATATTGTCAATAAGTTTTTTTAACTTTGGATAATCAACTATGTTCAAATGCGCGTTAAGAATATCATTGGCAATTTTACAATCCAGTTGATATCTTTGCAAGAGACAGATGGCTTTTGCAGAATCAGTGAATCCGGTGTCCATCATATCCTTAAGAACTCTCATTGGGTTGATATCACTTAAGGTTTGCAGAAAAATTGTCTTAAGCCGGTCCCACTTTTCAGTTTCATTTTTAAGAAAGGAATCTCTTTGAATCTGTTTTTTTGTAAAAATGATCGTAATGGCTAATGTTGCTGCCGCAATAATTGAGCCGAGAATGGCACCATAATACCCAAGCACATCGACTCCATCCCATACGGTGATATATCCGCAATCTGCTTTATAGCATTCGTTGATGATGATTGGAATGCCAACAATAAGAAAAATGGCGGTGATGATACTAAGAATGGCTTTGATTACCTTCATAAACTTCCTCTTTCAGAAAAAGACATTAACACATATAATGTTTTATACTATAGCAGCAGTTGCCTCAAAACCGTAATGATCGATATATATTCGATTTCCTTTGCATAGGCAAACTGTCTGCGGTATTTGTTCCACATAATCTGAAGTTCCGGATTTTCTTCGATGTCGTGAAGAATAGCGGGAACATCTGCGATCCGCTGAGTGGTGCCGCGATGGTCTGCGGTTGCTCTCAGTGCCTCTGCAAACACAGCTTTATCAAATTTCTGTGTTGTCGTCAGTATGTAAGCATCGTAAAAATCTCTTGGACGGGTATTGAATACGCCGCGCCGCAAAATGGTTTCCACCTTTTCTGCCATAACAGTTTCGATGTTATATGCCCACAGTTCGTATGATTGCCCATCATCAAAAATTTCAAAAAAGTTGTACTGGACTGCATGGGGCGTGATCGCGTCGCCGGCGGATACATCAATGCTGAGCGGAGTCAGAAGAGTATCCAGCTTTGCATTCAGCATGACACGGTATCCGCCATAAATATCATCTTCACGGATGGGAGAAATAGTTCTGATTTCAAATACAACGCCATCATCAAATGCAATATCACAAATATCTTCCAATGCACTGCGGATTGCTTCTGGTGTAAGGGGCAGATTTTTGAGAGTGGTATCCATATCCATGGTTGCGCGGTTGTCCAATCCAACAATCGCAGCCACCAGCATACCGCCCTTTAATACAAACTTTTCTTTGTAGTCGGAAGCGGAAAGACGGACGAGCAGACGCTCAAACATATAGTTTTGCAAAATGACCTGTGCAGGGATATTCTTCTGTCTGGCGATATTGCGGATTCTCGCTTTCAGACTCATTGCTTTACTCATAGAAGCACCTCCAAATATTGACGCAGAACGTTGGATACCCGCATTTTTTTTGCGTAAGAGTTTAATTTGTTCAAATCTTTTTTTGGGGTTGCCGCATACAGCTTTAACGCCGCGAGGAAAGTTTCTGTTCCCAATTTGTTCCGGCTGCGGATCACATCACAAATTGTGCGTTCAAGATCGTATGCGGGAACATCATTTCCTGCGGGTGTTCTCAGAGTTGTTTTTCCAAGTTCAAACAAATCAGGCTTGATGTAATATACCTTGCATTCAGATTTAATTGCAGCGGATGGGATACAGCCGGAGGGTGCAGTGATCGTATGTTCAAACGGTGTGCGGTCAGAAATTCCATGAAGGTAGAGCGCAGTTTCGTGAGAAAAAATTACTTTTTTAGAGCGATTGCTGATCGCCAGCAGCTCATCCTGCATATCATCCGGAAGGATATACTGTCCTTTTACAATGCGATGGATCTTATCTTCTTTACACAATTTATAAAGCATTGCTTTGGAGATGCCATGCTGTGCTGCTATCTTGGTTTCGATAATTCCTCCATGCGATTTTGCAATAGCGGCGAGTTCAGTTATGTAATCCATACATTCACCTCAATTATAACAACCTAATAATATTATGCACATAATTATGATGTAAGTCAATACAATTAAATGCACATTCAAAAAATATTTACAATTAAATTATGACAAAAGTAAACATCGATTTTAAATGAAACATTTACCATACCCCCAAAATCAAACAAGGGAAAAGGCACGAACCGTAAAAAGCCAGTGCCATATCATAGGAACGCGTGCTCCGGGACTTTTAGAATCGGAGAATGGGGATGGATGCATACTTGTATTGTATGGCCGGGAGAATTATAATGGAAAAGCCAGAGACGGGGACTGGAGCAGAGGATGATGGCCGCAGGAAGCATCGTCTGGCAAGAAGCCGGCGGACGGCCGGACAAAACAGGGAAAGGGGTTTTGCCATGAACCGGATTTTGATCATAGATGATGACAGGGAGCTGTGCGTTCTGATCAAACGCAGCGTATTATCCGAAAATATAGAAGCCGATTTCTGCAGCACCGGAAAGGCAGGCCTTTTGAAATTGAGGGAAAGGGAGTACCAGCTGGTGATACTGGATGTAATGATGCCGGGCATGGACGGCTTTGAGACCCTGGAGGAGATCCGGAAGGAAAGCAGCCTTCCGATCCTGATGTTCACATCGAGGAATGACAGTATCTCAAAGGTGCGGGGACTGCGGGCCGGAGCTGACGATTATCTGACAAAGCCCTTTGATATGGAGGAGCTGATCGCCCGTATCGTTTCGCTGATCCGCCGTTATACCCGTTTTAACCAGCCGGATGGGGCAGTGCAGAAGCTTGTATTTGACGGACTGGAGATCGATCCGGAAGCCCGTCTGGTCACTGCGGAAAACGGTACCCTTGAGCTTCCTCCGAAGGAATTTGACCTGCTGTTATACTGTGCAAAAAATCAGGGAAAGATCCTGACCAAGAAGCAGATCTATGAAAATGTCTGGGGAGACGAATATCTCTATGACGACAGCAATATCATGGCGGTCATCAGCCGGCTCCGCAAAAACTGGAGGCCGCTCCTTCAAGCCCAAAGTATATCCAGACCATCAAAGGGATCGGCTACCGCTTTAATAAGGAGGTATAGCTGGTATGGAGATCCTTGTTTTTCTGTCCATTCTGACTGCGGCTCTGGCGGTCCTGTCCTCCTGGTACCGCATCCGGCGGGTGAAAGAGCAGATCGCGAAGATCGCAGACGCTCTGGCTGACGTGAAAAACGGAAATGGCGGCCGCCGGATCCTGTCCGCAGCAAATGAGCTGGCAGCCCCCATTGCCTATGAGATCAATGAGATCGTTGTGTCCTATGAACGCAGGCTTTCTGCGGTGCGGCAGGCAGAGGAGGCAAACCGTCAGCTTATGACCAGCCTTTCCCATGATGTCCGGACACCCCTTACAACACTCATCGGATATCTTGACGCCGCCCACAAAGGACTTGCTGCGGGCAGGGACCGGGATGAATATATCGAAACGGCCCGCCGGAAGGCCCACGATCTGAAAGAATATATTGACGTTCTCTTTGACTGGTTCAGGTTAAATTCCAATGAGTTTGCCATGGAGATCCATCCCACTGAAGCGGCAGAGCTCACAAGAAATATCCTGATCGACTGGGTCCCGGTCTTTGAGGATAAGGAGATCGGTTATGACATTGACATTCCCGAGCGTCCGGTCCGGGTAAGGCTCGACGCAGACGGATATATGAGGATCATAAACAATCTTATCCAGAATGCGGTCGCCCACAGCGGCGGGGATGAAATCAAGATCGCTCTGTCAGAGCAGGGGGATGCCATGAAGCTTCTTGTGGCGGACAATGGCGTGGGGATCGGGAAGGAAGATCTGAAGCATATTTTTGAACGGCTGTATAAGTGTGATAAGGGCCGGTCCCAGAAGGGCAGCGGGCTGGGCCTTTCCATTGTCCATCAGCTTGTGGAAAAGATGGGAGGCAGCATCACTGTGGAAAGCACACCGGGAAAAGGAACAGAATTTACCCTGGTTTTCCCCCTGGATGAGTGAGCGGCCCCCTGGCATTCTGGCCGGATCTTAAACTGCAAGGTTTTTGCAAGGCGGCGGCAAGGTTCATGCAAGGATGGCGTGATAGAATCCCTTACAGAACAGGAGGTTTGCCTATGGACACAAATACCATCATTGAAACAAGAAACCTGACCAAGCAGTATGGCCCGCAAAAGAGCGTGGCTGACTTAAGTATCCATGTGAAGCGCGGGAGGATCTATGGTCTGCTGGGGAGGAACGGGGCCGGAAAAACGACCACCATGAAAATGTTGCTGGGACTGACGAAGCCCACGTCCGGCGAGGTGCGGATCTGGGGAAATCCTTTGCAGGGGAATGAAAAGAAGATCCTGCCCCGCATCGGCAGCCTGATCGAGTCCCCCGGCTTTTATCCCAATCTGACCGCTGCGGAAAATCTGCGTATCTTTGCCATTCTGCGGGGCGTGCCAAACGGTCATGCCATCAGGGATGCCCTGGATCTGGTGGGGCTGCCTTATAAAGACAAAAAGCTCTTTTCCCAGTATTCCCTTGGCATGAAGCAGCGGCTTGCCATTGCCCTTGCCATTATGCACGATCCGGAGCTTCTGATCCTGGATGAGCCCATCAATGGGCTTGATCCCATCGGCATTGCAGAGGTGCGTTCATTTATCCGGGAGCTCTGTGATACAGGCGGGAAGACCATTCTGATCTCCAGCCATATCCTTTCGGAAATTTCCCTGCTGGCGGACGATATTGGGATCATTGACCACGGCACGCTGCTGGAAGAGGAAAGCCTTTCCAGACTGGAGCAGAAAAGCGGCAGGCATGTCCGTTTTACGCTTTCCGACACCGCCCAGGCCGCAAGGATCCTGGAGCGCAGCTTCCATGAAACCCATTTCTCCATCCAGGATGACCACAGGCTGCAGCTCCACAATCTTGATCTGCCGGTCGGAAAAGTTGTAACTGCCTTTGTGGAAAACGGACTGGAGGTATCGGAGGCCCATACATGTGAAGAAAGCCTGGAGGATTATTTCAGGCGTGTGACGGGAGGCGAGGGATTGCTTAGACTGATGGAGTGTGAATTTCTGAAGCTGAAACGCAGGCCCCTGGTATTTATTTCCCTGGTGCTTTCCGTTTTCATGCCGTTGGCGTACATTTTTTTTCTGTCAGATGTGAATACGGATGTGGATGCTGTAAACGGAGTGATGTCCAGCCTGTTCCAGCTCAGCGCATATCTGCTTCTGATGCCGCTTCTTGTGATCCTGGCTTCCAGCCTGCTGTTTCAGGAGCTGGACCATGATACTCTGAAAAACCTTGCGGCCGTACCCGTGGACCGGACGAAGCTGGTGCTTTCCAAAATGCTGGTCCTGCTGCTGTTTGCCGTTGGCTTCATGGCGGCGGGAGGCCTGGTGAATCTTGCGGTCCTGCTGGTCCGGGGATGGGAGCCGGTTGGGTTCTGGACGCTGTTCTGGGTTGGGCTGGAAGAGGGAGTGATCATGTGGGCCGGAGCGCTTCCCTGCATTCTTCTGGTGGTCCTTCTCAATAAAAATTATATCGTGTCCGTTGTGATCACCTTTTTTTACACTATTGTGAATTATATCTTTTCCATGAACGATCTCTTTCTGACGCAGCCCTTTGGGCTGAACATCGGTACCCTGCTTCCGGGACCGCTGGCTTTCCGCTGGACCTTCCAGTTTTATGACCGGAGCCGGACCAGCGCGGAGCTGGCAGAGCTGCTGGAGCGGATCAGCCCGTATTTTCTCGGCCGCGCCCAGGTGTTCAGTGTGATCGTTGTGGAAGCCATTGTTTTTCTGACGCTGATCGCGATGGCCTTCCGGCGTTAGGAGATTTAAGGAGGTGGGATCATGTGGAATCTGTTAAGAGCAGAATTACTGAAGCTGCGCCGGTGCCAGATCCTTCTGGTGGGGCTTGTGGCCCTTGGGCTCTGCCCTCTGGTACAATATGGAAGCCAGATGATCATTGAGGCGGAATACCGGGATCCGGACTATGATATCCAGACGCTTTTTGCCAATGTTGTCTGGGGCAACACCCAGATATTTCTGCCCATTTCACTGGTGATGACAGGTGCCTGGCTCATGGACAGGGAGTCTTCCCATGATACGCTGAAAAATATCATGGCGGTCCCTGTTTCCATGCTGGGGCTTCTGGGGACAAAGCTGCTTCTGACCGGCATGCTTGCAGTCTTTCTGGGAATATACAGTGCCGGCGTTACCCTGGTCACTGGACTGGCGGCCGGCCTGCCGGGACTGACTGCGGAGGTGCTTTTTCATGGCAGTACGCAGATCGTGGCGGCTGCCTTTACTACAAGTCTGGTCTGTATGCCCCTGATCCTGATCTTTGGACAGATCCGTGGGGCATATCTGGGAGGCTCCATCCTGGCGTTCTTCCTGGGATACAGCATGCTGTTCTTCAAAGGCGGCGTCCTTTCCAGCCTGTATCCGTTTTCGGCTGCGCTGGTCCTGGCGGGCTTCGATCTGAGCGGATATGCCGGGACGACCGCGGCTCCGGATCTGGGGCTTGCCGCCGCCGGGGTTGGCGTTATGGTCCTCTGGACAGGGCTGCTGCTTTTGCGGTCCCGTAAGAAAAAAGAGATGCGTCCTCGCAGGCAGGCCAGTGCCAGGGGGAAGGCGAGAAGGGCTGCGCCGCTGTAAGGGGCTGCGGCCCGTGGTTTCCGGAGGCTTTTTTCAGGACCTTTGGCTGTGCCGGTCCACATGTTCCAGTTTTTTCATCTTGACATACAGAACAAATGTTCGTATAATAAGAACAGAACATACGTTCTTTTTTGAAACGGGGGATGATACGGCAGACCGTACCCTCTGTGTGTGAAGCTGTGTGGGAAAGAGAGGATGGCTGGAATGGAATATCGGGCATTGGGAAATTCAAATCTGGATGATGGGACCGTCAAAGGCGACCGGAGAGAGGCTGCCTGTATGGCGTGGTTTCCGGCCGGACGGGAGCTGTATCCGGTTTCTGTTAAATTTAAGGGCGACGACGGGGAGGTCATCTGCGTCAGGAACATCAATATCTCATCGTCAGAGGATATTCTGTGCAACGGGATCGCTTCAAAGCAGTTTTTGTGCAATGCGGTCATCGGCGGCCTGGTCCAGGATTTTGCCCTGATCTTTTATGCCAGGCCGTCCCGGTGGGAGATCGTATTCCGTCCAAGGCAGTAAGGGGCGGAAGCCCTGCTTTTACCAGGATTTTTCACAGAGCATTCACGAAATCCATGAAAAATAAAATTATTGTTGACATTTTATTCCAAACATGGTATCCTAATGTTCGTTGAGCAAAGCGTGGCGGAATAGCTCAGTTGGCTAGAGCATACGGTTCATACCCGTAGTGTCGAGAGTTCGAATCTCCCTTCCGCTACTAAAATGGGATCCTGAATACAGGGTCCCCTTTTTTATAGAAATTTTCTTATCTTTTTTCCGTATTCTGTGGTATACTAAATATAATTTCGTTGTATATTATATGATTTATGTAATACCAGCAGGATAAAACGGAGGGTTCCATGTATCAGTTTATCGTAAATCCCAGTGCAGGAACTGGTAAGGGGTATCGCATATGGAAAAGGCTGGAGAAGCAGCTGGAAAATGAAGGACGGGAATACCGGGTGTTTTTTACGGAAAACCGGGGAGATGCGGCTGAGATCGCCAGGGCGCTGACCGCCGATAAAAATGAACCGAAAACGATCATTATCGTAGGCGGAGAGGGGACGTATAACGAAGTTTTAAACGGAGTGTCCTTTAAAGGGATGGTGACCCTGGGCTACGTCCCGGCGGGATTCCGGAACGCCCTTTCCCGGAGGAGCCGGCCGCACAGTAAGGTAAGGGTCCAGTGCAGGCGCGTCCTCCATCCGCAATATTATGAACTGCTGGATTATGGCGTTGTGACCTGTGGGGAGGATGAGATCTTTAACCGGAGGTTTGCCGGAAGGTGCGGCGTGGGACTGGATGCGGCCGTCTGCCATAACCTGCTGTGCTGTCCCGTCCGCAGCCAGATGAACCGGCTTCATATGGCCGGAATGCTGAAGGTGGTCCTGGCGTTAAAGCAGCTGGCGCTGGCGCGTCCGGTGCGGGGGCATCTGCTCCTGGATGGCGTAAGGAAGGTGGAATTCAATTATATCTACTTTATCACGATCCGGATGGGGCAGGAGAAAAAGAAGAGGCCAAGACGCGGACAGGAGGTACCGGAGGACAGCGGGAAGATGACGGTCTATGTGGCCAACAGCTCCCTGAAGCGGAGGATGTTCGGGCCGGTCCTGGACGTGATCGCAGGGGTAAGAAAGAAAGAGCGCGGTGTCAGGAGCTTTGAATGCAGCGAGGTGGCGGTCCATCTGGAGCGGCCCCTGGCGGTCCATGTGGACGGGGAAAGCTGTATGTGCCAGCAGGATATGCAGATCCGGTGCATCCCCAGGAAGATCCGGATGATCAGCGCTTAGAATAAATATCAATGGCAAAGGAGAATGAGTATGAGGATCGGTCAGGGATACGATGTACACCGGCTGACGGAAGGCAGGAAGCTGATTCTGGGGGGTGTGGACATTCCCTATGAAAAAGGGCTTCTGGGTCATTCAGATGCAGACGTACTGCTGCACGCCATTATGGATGCGCTCCTGGGAGCGGCTGCCCTGGGAGATATCGGGCAGCATTTCCCGGATTCCGACGAGGCGTATAAGGGGATCTCCAGCCTTTCCCTTTTAAAACGGGTGGGAGAGATCCTGGCGGAAAACGGGTTCCTCATTGAGAATATCGATTCAACGGTGATCGCCCAGAAGCCGAAGCTTCTGCCGTACCGGCCGGGGATGATGGAGAATATCGCAGATGCCCTGGGGCTGGAGAGAGACCGGGTCAGCGTTAAGGCTACCACAGAGGAGGGGCTGGGCTTTACGGGAAACGGTGAGGGGATCGCGGCCCAGGCCGTGTGCCTGCTCTCCACGGTGGCAGATTACGATCCGGGGGACCGGATGGATGCGGGAGGCTGTACGGGCTGTCCCGGCTGTCAGAAAGAATAAAAAAGAGGAGAAGACCATGAAAATCTATAATACCCTTTCCAGAAGAAAAGAAGAGTTCGTTCCGGTGGAGCCGGGAAAAGTAAAAATGTATGTCTGCGGCCCCACGGTCTATAACCTGATCCATATCGGAAACGCCCGTCCCATGATCGTATTCGATACGGTCCGCAGATATTTTGAGTATAAGGGCTATGAGGTGAATTTTGTGTCCAACTTTACTGACGTGGACGACAAGATCATTAAAAAGTCCATCGAGGAGGGCGTGGACGCAGATACGGTCTCCAAGCGGTATATTGCCGAATGCAGAAAGGATATGGAGGCAATGAATATCATGCCCGCCACAAAGAATCCCCTGGCCACAGAGGAGATCGGCGGTATGCTGGATATGATCCGCATCCTGATTGAAAAGGGCTATGCTTACGCGGCGGCAGACGGCACCGTTTATTACCGGGTGAGAAAATTTAAGGATTACGGAAAGCTGTCCCATAAAAACCTGGACGATCTCCAGTCCGGCTTCCGTGAGATCAAGGTTACTGGTGAAGAGGGCAAAGAGGATCCCAACGATTTCGTGCTCTGGAAGCCCAAAAAGGAAGGAGAGCCCTTCTGGGAGTCCCCCTGGTGCCAGGGCCGTCCCGGCTGGCATATTGAGTGCTCGGTTATGGCCAAGAGATACCTGGGTGACGAGATCGACATCCATGCCGGCGGCGAGGATCTGATCTTCCCCCACCACGAAAATGAGATCGCCCAGAGTGAGGCGGCCAACGGTGTGACCTTTGCCAGATACTGGATGCATAACGGCTTTCTGAACATTGATAATAAGAAGATGTCCAAATCCCTGGGCAATTTCTTTACAGTACGGGAGATCGGAGAAAAATATGATCTCCAGGTGCTCCGTTTCTTTATGCTGAGCGCCCATTACAGAAGCCCGCTGAACTTCAGCGCAGAGCTGATGGAGGCGTCGAAAAACGGCCTGGACCGTATCCTCACAGGCGTTGAGAAGCTGAAGGAGCTGGAGGAAAAGGCGGCTGCCGGAACCATGAGCGCCGCAGAACTGGAAAACCAGAAAAAGGCCATGGAGCTGGTGGAAAAATACGAAGCGGCCATGGAGGACGATTTCAATACGGCCGACGCCGTATCCGCAGTCTTCGAGCTGGTAAAGCTCAGCAACTCCACTGCATCTGCGGAAAGCACCGGCGCATATGTGGGCTGGATGAAGGAGACCATTGAACGGCTCTGCGGCGTTCTTGGGATCATCACAGAGAAAAAGGAAGAGATTCTGGATTCTGAGATCGAGGATATGATCGCCCAGAGGCAGGCTGCCAGAAAGGCAAAGGATTTTGCCCTGGCCGACCAGATCCGCGGAAAGCTCCTGGATATGGGGATCATCCTGGAGGATACCAGAGAGGGAGTAAAATGGAAACGGGCGTAAACTCTTTTTCCCGGTTTAAGGAAGCATTCCGGCTGAAGGAGGCGGACGCTTCCCAGTATTCGCCGCTGGTGCTGGCCTATATCGGAGATGCGGTCTATGAGATCATGATCCGCACCAAGGTGGTCAACGACGGCAACGTCCAGGTGAACAAGCTTCATAAGCATACGGCGGGGCTTGTGAAGGCGTCGGCCCAGATGGAGCTTCTGCTGGCTGTGTGGGAGGAGCTGACCGAAGAGGAAAAGACGGTCTGCCGCCGGGGGAGAAACGCCAAATCCGGCTCCATGGCTAAAAATGCCACCATGAAGGAATACCGCATGGCCACAGGCTTTGAGGCCCTGGTGGGATATCTTTATCTGGCGGAGCGGTTTGACCGGCTCACAGAGGTGGTGAGCCTGGGACTTGAAAAAATCGGAGAACTGAAAGAGGAAGACGGAAGATGAGATATGAAGAACTGACCATAGAAGGCCGCAACGCGGTCCTGGAGGCATTCCGGGCAGGAAAGCCCATTGACCGCCTGTTTATCCTGGACGGATGCCAGGACGGGCCTGTAAAGAGCATTTTGCGGGAGGCAAAAAAACACGATACCATCATCACCTTTGTGCCCAAAGAGCGGCTGGACCAGATGTCTGAGACGGGCCACCACCAGGGGGTCATCGCTTATGGAGCAGCCTATGAATATGCAGAGGTGGAGGATATGTTAAAGGCTGCCGAGGAAAAAGGAGAGCCGCCGTTTCTGATCCTTCTGGACGGCATTGAGGACCCCCATAACCTGGGCGCCATCATCCGTACCGCCAATCTGGCAGGGGCCCACGGCGTCATCATTCCCAAACGCCGCGCCTCCGGTCTTACGGCAACAGTGGCCAGAACATCAGCCGGGGCGCTGAATTATACGCCGGTGGCAAAGGTGACCAATCTGGCGGCCACCATCGAGGATCTGAAAAAACGCGGCCTGTGGTTCGTCTGCGCCGATATGGGCGGGGATGTGATGTACCGGGTGAACCTTACGGGCCCCATCGGCCTGGTGGTGGGCAACGAGGGCGACGGAGTCAGCCGGCTGGTCCGGGAGAAATGCGATATGACGGCCTCCATCCCCATGCAGGGACAGATCGATTCCTTAAACGCGTCTGTGGCCGCCGGTGTGCTGGCTTATGAGATCGTGAGACAGAGGATGGGAAAAAAATAAGAAACAGAGAGGGCGGGTACGGTCTGATGTACCCGCCTTTTTTGTGTCATGGGCCTGGAAGCTCAGCTTTCCAGGGTATATACCCGGTACAGATTGGACCAGGGATTTCCGATGATGTAGGACGTATAGACCCGGCCGGGCCGCACGCTGATGCCAAAGCTCATGATCGGGTCGTTTACCATACAGGCGGAGCAGCCGCTGGTGATGGCCGTCAGGAGGATCACTGGAAGCTCTGCAAAGCCCGTAAGGGACGCCTGGGAGGCGGTGACGAAAAATGTATAGTTTCCGGCTGCCGTCTGCTTAAAGGTGGTCACCTCTTTAAAGCCCACGCCGCCGAAGACGATCTGGTTATTAAAGGTGCGTACGTCGTAATTGGAGCCGCTGTAAGACATATTGGCCACCCGGAGGCAGCCGTAGCCTGCCGGGATATTGGTGCAGCCCATGTCGGAGACACGGGACAGGGTGATGCCTCCCGGTGTGTCAAGGAGCACCATGGTCACCTTTTCCCCGGAAATGAAGGATAGGGTCCTCCGGTACAGGGCCGGGCCGTTGGTACGGCGCACAGTGACGGTATGGAAGCCGTCGGACACCTGGATGTAGGAGGATACAGTGGCGAAGGTGGAACCGGAAAAAATATTCCTTCCGTCGATCCATACGTCCAGATCCTGGCCGTTGGTGGAGGCGTTTAAGAAACGGACCTGGCTGGAATAGGGAGAGGACGGAGGGAAGGGAAAGACCGGAGGCACCGGCCACGGAAACGTATTTCCCGGCCAGACAGGCTCGCCGCCCGGAGGCGCCACGGGCGTGGTGGGGACGCCGGCCAGGTCATTGTCCGGCCAGACAGGCTCACCGCCTGGAGGCGCCACGGGCGTGGTGGGGACGCCGGCCAGGTCATTGTCCGGCCAGACAGGCTCACCGCCTGGAGGCGCCACGGGCGTGGTGGGGACGCCGGCCAGGTCATTGTCCGGCCACACGGGCTCGCCGCCTGGAGGCGCCACAGGCGTGGTAGGAACACCGGAAATATCCGGCCATGCCGCTGCTGCGCCGGCATTCGTTTCTTCCGGGGCGGTTCCGGCCCCTTCTCTGGGAGTTCTGATCTCGTTGTTTTCTGGCATGAAAAAACCTCTGTGTTTTTTAATTTAAGATATGTAAAAAAAATTTTAAAGTTCCTGTTGACAAATCCGTAGACGTATGTTATTATAACTGAGGCTTAAGAAAACAACCCGCTGCTATAGCACAGTCGGTAGTGCGCATCCTTGGTAAGGATGAGGTCACCAGTTCGATTCTGGTTAGCAGCTCTCTTTAAAAGCCGTAAAAGCTTTCCGATCCGTCGGAAAGCTTTTTTTGTCGGGATCCGACACCGGCAGCACAAAAATAAAAGGAAAGAGGAAGGTACAATGAAGAAATCCTATGAAATGGACATGTGCAACGGACCAGTCCTGGGAAAGATCCTGATCTATTCTTTTCCACTGATGCTGTCCGGCATCTTACAGCTTCTTTTTAACGCCGCAGACGTGATCGTCGTGGGCCGTTACGCGGGAAGCCAGTCTCTGGCGGCCGTGGGCTCCACCGGCGCTCTGATCAATCTGCTGATCAATGTGTTCATCGGTTTGTCCGTGGGAGTCAACGTGCTGGTGGCCCAGTATTACGGGGCAAAGAGAGATCAGGACGTCAATGAGACGGTCCACACAGCCGTAGCCATCAGTCTGCTGTCCGGCGTGTTCCTGGTGGCTCTGGGACTTCTTGTGACCCGGCCTCTCCTGGAGCTGATGGGCACTCCTGATGATGTGATCGATAAATCAGCCATTTATATGAAGATTTATTTCGCCGGGATGCCGGCCACCATGCTCTATAACTTCGGAAGCGCCGTTCTGAGGGCTGTGGGCGATACCAGGCGTCCCTTATATTTCCTTACGGCAGCCGGCGTGGTGAATGTGGTCCTGAATCTGTTTTTTGTTATTTCCCTGAATATGGATGTGGCCGGCGTTGCCCTGGCCACGGTGATCTCCCAGGTGATCTCTGCGGGCCTGGTATTCTGGTGCCTGGTAAAGAGCGAGGGCGCTTTAAAGCTCAGGATCCGGGATCTGCGGATCAGTAAGGTAAAGCTTAAGAGGATCGCCAAGATCGGTCTTCCTGCCGGGATGCAGGGCGCAGTATTCTCCATCTCCAATGTGCTGATCCAGTCGTCGGTCAACTCCTTCGGCTCCATCGCCATGGCAGGAAACACGGCCTCCCAGAATATCGAGGGCTTTATCTACAATGCCATGAATGCCATCTACCAGACGAACTTAAGCTTTACCAGCCAGAACTACGGCGGCCGGAAATATAAGAGGATCGGCCGGATCACCCTCACCTGCGTCGGCGTTGTGACTGCGGTGGGGCTGGGCATGGGCCTGGCGGCCTTTGCTGCCGGTGAGAGCCTGCTGCGGATCTATTCCTCGGATCCGGAGGTGATTCAGTTCGGCTTAAAGCGTATGGCGGTGTTTGGGACCACATACTTCCTCTGCGGCATCATGGATACCATGGTGGGCAGTATCCGGGGCCTGGGAAGCTCCGTGATCCCCATGTGCGTATCCATTATCGGTGTCTGCGGCCTGAGAGTCCTTTGGATCTTCACGGTTTTCCAGTGGAGCCGGAGCCTGACGACCCTGTACCTTTCCTATCCAGTGACCTGGGTGGTGACAGGGGCGGTCCACATCGCCTGCTTCCTAATGCTGAAAAGGAAGCTTCCCAAAGAGGATGGAGAGTAAAAAACACATTTTTTTCACAAATTTCCCCCTTGCCAGCAGCGGCAGGGGGGATTATAATTTCTATGATAGTTAACTAGTTAATTATTAATTGGTTAATCGACTGATGGAGGCTCTGCCGGAATAAAAGGAGGGAGACCATGGATCACAAGATCGTAGAAGCGTTCATGCGGGTGGGAAAATGCCACCGGACGCTTCTGGAGCACTACTTAAATAAGGACGGCCTGTACCGGGTCCAGCACCAGCTTCTGATGTGCGTCTATAAATATCCGGATGCATCCCAGAAGGAGCTGGCCAGGATCCAGAACGTGTCCACGGCAGCTGTTGCCGTGACCTTAAAGAAACTGGAAAAGGGCGGATATGTGGGACGGATCGTGGACCGGGATGATAACCGTTACAATAAGATACGGATCACGGAGAAGGGCCGGAAGGAAGTGGAGCGGAGCATCGACCTTTTTAAGCGGGTGGAAAAGGGAATGTTCGCAGGCTTTTCTTCTGAGGAAAAGGAGTGCTTTTACAGCTGTCTCCAGAAGCTTTCCGGAAATCTCGAGCAGATGCTCCAGCAGGCAAAAAGGAGGATTGGAACTGATATGAAGCGTTATAAGAAATACATCACCCCGTACCTGGGCGCTTTTCTCATGGGCCCCCCTCATGATGCTCACAGAGGTGGCGGGCGAGGTGGCGCTGCCCAAGCTCATGTCCCTGATCATCAACAACGGCGTGGCCGGAAGAGATACGGGATATATTTTAAAAACGGGACTTCTGATGGCGGCAGTGGTGGTATGTATGGCAGTGGGAGGCATCCTGGGCTCCTATTTTGCGGCAAAGGCGTCCATAAGCTTCACCACGGATCTGCGCAGGGACGTATTTAAAAAGGTCCAGCAGTTTTCCTTTGCCAACATAGACAGCTTCAGCACGGGCTCCCTGGTGACCCGCCTGACCAATGATATCCAGCAGGTGCAGAATGTACTGACCATGGGCTTAAAAATGGCCCTGCGGGCTCCTGGGATGTTTGTGGGGGCATTATTTATGGCATTTATGATGAATGGAAGGCTGGCGGCTATCCTGCTGGTGGTGATCCCCCTTCTTTCCCTGGCCATCGGGCTGATCTTGAAAACGGCCTTCCCGCGGTTTGAGGCCATGCAGAAAAAGCTGGACCGGCTGAATTCCGGGATCCAGGAATCCCTTACCAACGTGCGGGTGGTCAAATCCTTCGTGCGGGAGGATTTTGAGATCGGGAAGTTTTCCGGCCTTAACCAGGATCTGAGGGACAGCGGAATGAGGGCGTTAAAGATCGTTATCGCCACCATGCCGGTGATGATGTTTGCCATGAACGTGACCACCCTGGCGGTGGTCTGGTATGGCGGAAACCTGATCATCGGAGGCTCCATGCCCGTGGGAGACCTGACGGCCTTTACCACCTACATCGTCCAGATCCTCATGTCCCTGATGATGCTTTCCATGGTATTTTTACAGAGCTCCAGGGCCAGGGCGTCCTTAAAGAGGATCACAGAGGTACTGGATACGGTGGTGGATCTTAACGATGACCAGGCGGCCAGGAAGGAACTGAGGGTGGAAAAGGGAAGCGTGGAATTTAAAGACGTGTCCTTTGGTTATGGAAAGGGCGGAGACCGGGTCCTGGAGCACATAAGCTTTAAGGCGGAGCCGGGCCAGACCATCGGCATCATCGGAGCCACTGGAAGCGGGAAAACTTCCCTGGTGCAGCTGATCCCCAGGCTTTATGATGTGACAGAGGGAGCGGTCCTGGTGGATGGAGTGGATGTGAGGGATTATTCCCTTAAAAACCTGAGGAATGGTGTTGGCATGGTACTGCAGAAAAACGTGCTTTTTTCCGGGACCATTGAGGAAAACCTCCGGTGGGGAGACGAGGACGCCTCCCGGGAAGAGCTTGTGAAGGCGGCAGTGAACGCCCAGGCTGACGGCTTTGTGACGGCCTTTAAGAACGGCTATCACACAGAGATCGGCCAGGGCGGGGCCGGTGTGTCCGGCGGCCAGAAGCAGAGGCTCTGTATTGCCAGAGCCCTTCTTAAGAAGCCGAAGATCCTGATCCTGGACGATTCCACCAGCGCCGTGGATACGGCCACAGAGGCGGCGATCCGGGAAAGCTTTAAAAATGAATTAAAGGATACCACCAGGATCATCATCGCCCAGAGGATCTCTTCAGTCCAGGACGCAGACAGGATCCTGGTGCTGGACGACGGAAAGATCATCGGCTCAGGCACCCATGAGGAGCTTTTAAGGACATGCCGGGCCTATGAGGAAATCTATGTGACCCAGACTGGAGAAAATAGAGCAGAGGAGGCGGAAGCATGAGCAGCGTACTGAGAGCAGAACGGGAGAAGAGCTTAAGACGGCGTTACGGCAGCCGGACCGCCCAGAGGCCTGTCCATGGGCATGGCCCTGGTCCCGGAGGCCCCAGAGGGGGCGGCAATGCCCGGGGAGGCGGACAGCCCAGGGAGATGAAGGCAGTATTAAAGCGGCTTATGGCTTATCTGGAGCAGGACAGGCTGAAAATGGGGCTGGCATTTTTCTGCGTCCTCATCAGTACTGTAACATCCCTGGCCGGCGCTTACATGCTCCGGCCCATCATCAACCAGTTTATCGCTCCTGCGGACGGAAGCGCAGGGAGCGTTTCTGGTCTGGCAGGGGGACTGGCGGTCATGGCGGCCGTATACATGGCCAGTGTGGCCGCCAGCTATCTCCAGTCCAGGATCATGCTGGACGTGGCCCAGGATGCCCTCCTGCGGATCCGGGGCGACCTGTTTTCCAGGATGCAGAGGCTGCCGGTGCGGTTTTATGATACCAGCAGCAGCGGAGACCTGATGAGCCGGTTCACCAACGACGTGGACACCATAGGAAATATGCTGAGCAGCACCCTGGTGCAGCTTTTCTCCGGGGCACTGAGCATTGTGGGCACCCTGGGGCTCATGCTGTATACAAACGTGTATCTGACGGTGATCACCCTTGTGCTGATCCCTCTGATGCTGAAGGCCGGAGGGGCCGTGGCCTCCCCGGAGCCAGAAATATTTCAATGCCCAGCAGTCAGCCCTGGGAGCCTTAAACGGTTATATTGAGGAGACCATTTCCGGCCAGAAGGCGGTGAAGGTGTTCTGCCATGAGGACGTGGCGGAGGAGGAGTTTGAGATCTTAAACAGTGATCTGAAGGATAAGCAGATCCGCGCCCAGTTCCTGGGCGGGATGATGGGGCCGGTGATGAACAATCTGAGCCAGATCAACTACGTCGACGGCCTGTGTGGGCGGCCTCCTGTGCGTTATAAAGAATTTTGACGTGGGCGGACTCACCGTGTTCTTAAACTTCTCCAGACAGTTTTCCAGACCGGTCAACGAGATCTCCATGCAGGTTTCCAACGTGTTCTCGGCCCTGGCCGGCGCGGAGCGTGTTTTTGCGGTGATGGATGAGGAGCCGGAGCCAGAGGACGATCCGGATGCCGTTTCCATGGAAGGGATGAAGGGCCATGTTTCCCTGGAGCATGTATATTTCGGATACGATCCCGGGAAGCTGATCTTAAAGGACATCAGCCTTTACGCCAGACCGGGACAGAAGATCGCCTTTGTGGGCTCCACCGGGGCTGGAAAGACCACCATCACCAACCTGCTGAACCGGTTTTACGATATCCAGTCCGGCTCCATCACCATCGACGGCGTGGATGTGCGCCATATAAAGCGGGAGGAGCTGCGGAGGAACATTGCTGTGGTGCTCCAGGATACCCATCTGTTTACGGGAACGGTCATGGAAAATATCCGGTACGGACGGCTGGACGCCTCGGATGAAGAGGTGATCCAGGCGGCGAAAACGGCGTCGGCCCATTCCTTTATCATGCGTCTTCCCAAGGGCTATGATACGGTACTGGAAAGCGACGGAGCCAATCTGAGCCAGGGCCAGCGCCAGCTTTTAAACATCGCCCGGGCGGCGGTCTCCAGGGCTCCCATCCTGATCCTGGACGAGGCCACAAGCTCCGTGGATACCAGGACAGAGAAGCACATCGAGCGGGGCATGGACCGGCTCATGGCGGACCGGACCACCTTTGTCATCGCCCACCGGCTCTCCACCGTGAGGAACGCCAACGCCATCATGGTGCTGGAGAACGGAGAGATCATCGAGCGGGGGGACCACGACGATCTTTTGGCCCAGAAGGGACGGTATTACAGCCTGTATACGGGCAGGGCAGAACTGGAATAAACCTGAACATGGACTTAACATTTTTAAGTGCAGACTTAAGATTGTTAAGTCCATGGCCTTTGATTTTGCATTTTTTTAAGTACAAGGGCCTAAAACTTACGATTTTGTTAATATGCAAAGGGTTTACTAATTGTACATCTTATTGAAATATGCTATACTGAAGTCTGATGGTATTACGAATATTTAGAGAAAGAAGGTTTGTTAAATGGGTCTGAGCACATTTATAGGCGGCGTTCATCCTTATGAGGGAAAAGAACTGTCTTCCGATAAGCCGATTCAGGTGATCCAGCCGAAAGGCGAGCTGGTATTCCCTCTTTCCCAGCATATCGGCGCTCCTGCAAAACCGCTGGTGGCCAAGGGCGACACTGTTCTGGCAGGCCAGAAGATCGCAGAGGCCGGCGGCTTCATTTCTGCCAATGTGATCTGTTCTGTATCCGGGACCGTAAAGGGGATCGAGCCCCGTCTTATGGCCAACGGCAGCATGGTGCAGTCCATTATCGTTGAAAATGACGGAGAGTACAGGACCGTGGAGGGCTTTGGCCAGAAGCGGGATTACACAGCTCTCTCCAAACAGGAGATCCGCGACATCGTAAAGGAAGCCGGTATCGTGGGCCTGGGAGGCGCAGGCTTCCCCACCAACGTCAAGCTGGCTCCGAAAAACGAAGAGGAGATCGATTATGTGATCGTAAACGGCGCAGAGTGTGAGCCGTATCTGACCTCGGACTACCGGGTCATGTTAGAGCAGCCGGAGAAGGTCGTTGGAGGCCTTAAGGTGATCCTCCAGCTGTTTGATAAGGCAAAGGGCGTCATCGGCATCGAGGAAAACAAGCCGGAGGCCATCCGGATCCTGTCTGAGCTTGTAAAGGATGAGCCCAGGATCCAGGTGTGCACCTTAAAGACCAAGTATCCCCAGGGCGGCGAGCGCTTCCTGATCTATGCCGTCACCGGAGGCCGTGAGATCAATTCCACCATGCTCCCGGCAGATGCAGGCTGCATCGTGGACAACATCGACACGGTGGTGTCTATTTATAATGCTGTGTGTGAGACCACGCCGCTGATCCGGAGGATCATCACGGTCACAGGCGACGCCATCCGGGAGCCCAGGAACTTCGAGGTACGGCTGGGCACCAACTACCAGGAGCTGATCGAGGCGGCCGGCGGCTTTAAGGAAGAGCCGGAGAAGGTCCTTTCCGGCGGTCCCATGATGGGCCAGGCGCTTTTCTCCTACGATATCCCGGTGATGAAGACCTCATCGGCCCTGACCTGCCTTACAAAGGACCAGGTGGCAGCCAATGCTGAAACGGCCTGTATCCGCTGCGGACGCTGCGTGGACGTATGTCCCGGACGGGTGGTGCCGCAGATGTTAATGACGGCCGCGGAGCATCACGATCTGGCAGCCTTTGAAAAATTAAACGGTATGGAGTGCTGTGAGTGCGGCTCCTGTACCTTTATCTGCCCGGCCCACAGACCCCTTACCCAGGCATTTAAGGAAATGCGCAAGGCTGTGATGGCTGAGAGAAAAAAGAAAGCGTAGGAGGTGGAAGAAATGAGTAAATTACTGAATGTATCATCATCGCCTCATGTACGCAGCAGCGTGTCCACACAGAACCTGATGTATGACGTGGCCATCGCCATGCTCCCGGCCACCATCTGGGGCGTGATGCAGTTTGGATTCTATTCCCTGGTGGTGGTTGCGGCGACGGTGCTGTCCTGTGTCCTGAGTGAGTATGTGTTTGAGACACTGATGAAAAAGCCCATCACCATCAGCGACGGCAGTGCCCTGGTAACAGGTATGATCCTGGGCCTTAATATGCCCCCGACGATCCCCTTATGGATCCCGGTGCTGGGCGGCATGTTTGCCATTATTGTCGTAAAGCAGCTTTACGGCGGCCTTGGCCAGAACTGGATGAACCCGGCCCTGGCAGCAAGATGCTTCCTTCTGATCTCATTTGCAGGCTCCATGACCCGGTTCACAGATCCTGTGACAGACGCTGTGGCGGGAGCTACTCCCCTGGCAGTGATCAAGGCCGGAGGTGAATATGACCTGATGAGCATGTTCATCGGCAAGATCCCGGGAACCATCGGTGAGGTATCCGTTATCGCCCTTCTGATCGGTGCGGCGTACCTTCTGGTGAGAAAGGTGATCTCCATCCGGATCCCCGCTACATATATCCTGACCTTCGCTGTGTTCGCATTTATCTTCGGACGGCAGGACATGGGCTATGTGCTGGCTGAGCTCTGCGGCGGCGGCCTGATCTTCGGCGCATTCTTCATGGCTACGGATTATGTCACAAGCCCCATCACTCCCAGAGGCCAGATCATTTTCGGCGTATGTCTTGGTATCCTCACAGGGCTTTTCCGTATCTTCGGCGGCAGCGCAGAGGGCGTTTCCTACGCGATCATCTTCTGCAATATGCTGGTTCCGCTGATTGAGAGGGTAACGATCCCGACAGCATTCGGCAAAGGGGGTAAGAAACATGGCGGCAAGTAAATCCGGTTTTATGAAAGATGCCCTGATCCTGTTCGCGATCACTCTGATCTCCGGCGTCTGCCTGGGCTTTGTCTACGACATCACCAAGGCGCCCATCGAACGGGCCACCATTGAGGCAAACAACAGAACGTATAAAGAGGTGCTTTCCACCGCAGCAGAATTCTCCGAGGTGGAGGGCTCTGCCGAAAAGATCGCTGCCCTGACAGAAAGCGGCGAGCTGGAGGGACTGGGCTACGGCAGCGTTGCCATTGAGTCCGTCCTTGAAGGAAAGGACGAGAGCGGAGCCGTCACCGGCCATGTCATCAACTCCCTTTCCAACAACAGCTACGGAGGAGCCGTGAAGATCTCCGTGGGCTTTGACGCAGACGGAGCCATCACCGGCGTGGGGATCCGTGAGATCAACGATACCCCGGGCCTTGGCTTAAAGGCAAAGGAGGCGGACTTCCGGGACCAGTATGTGGGAAAAAATGCGGATTCCTTAACGGTCACAAAGACCGGAGCCTCCGCAGACAATGAGATCGACGCCATCAGCGGCGCCACCGTTACTTCGAATGCCGTGACAAACGCAGTGAATGCAGCCTTATTTTACCTGCATAACTGCATGAACTAGGAGGTGGGGATTCATGAATAAATGCACAGAACGTCTATATAACGGTATTATTAAGGAAAACCCGACCTTCATCCTGATGTTAGGCATGTGTCCGACCCTGGCCACCACCACTTCGGCCATCAACGGACTGGGTATGGGCCTTTCCACCACAGCGGTACTGATGTTTTCCAACCTGATCATTTCTCTTCTGAGAAAGATCATTCCGGACCGGGTGCGTATTCCGGCCTTCATCGTGATCGTGGCCAGCCTGGTTACTATCGTACAGCTCTTGATGCAGGGCTACGTTCCGTCTCTTTACGCATCCCTGGGCATCTATATCCCGCTGATCGTGGTAAACTGCATCATCCTTGGCCGCGCCGAGTCCTACGCCTGCAAGAACGGCCCGGCCGAGTCCTTCTTTGACGGTCTTGGAATGGGCCTGGGCTTTTCCCTGTCCCTGACAGTCATTGGAATGTGCCGTGAGCTCATCGGTGCAGGAGCCGTATTTGGCCATGTGATCATTCCGGAGCAGTTCCATATCTCCATCATGATCCTGGCTCCCGGCGCTTTATTTACCCTGGCCATGCTTTCTGCACTCCAGAACAAGCTCCGTCTTCCCAGCGCCACCAACGGCGACGCTCCCAGGTCTGACCTGGCCTGCGGCGGTGACTGTCTCCATTGTTCCGGCTGCACGGGCATGACGAACCATGCAGTGCTGGCGGAGAAGAAGGCAGAAGCGGCGGCAGCAGCAGCGGCAGCCAAAAAGGCGGCGGCAGAGAAGGCACTGGCGGCGAAAAAGGCCGCTGAAGAAGCAAAAGCGGCAGACGCAGCAAAGAAAGAAAATTAAGGAGGAAGTGGAGTAATGAAAGAACTATTATTGATCGCCATCGGCTCCGCCCTGGTAAATAACGTTGTATTAAGCCAGTTCCTCGGTCTTTGCCCGTTCCTTGGCGTATCCAAGAAAACGGAGACTGCGGCCGGTATGGGCGCTGCGGTCGTATTCGTTATCACCATCGCATCGGCCTGTACCAGCCTGATCTATGACTTTGTGCTGGTAAAGCTGGGGATCGAGTATCTCCAGACCATCGTATTTATCCTTGTGATCGCCGCTCTGGTACAGTTCGTTGAGATGTTCTTAAAGAAGAACATGGTGAGCCTTTACGAGGCCCTGGGCGTATACCTGCCTCTGATCACCACCAACTGCGCCGTTTTAGGCGTGGCCCTGACCAATGTGCAGGAGAAATATAACTTTGTTGAGAGCGTTGTCAATGGTATCGGCGTTTCTGTTGGATTTACGATCGCCATCGTCCTGCTTTCCGGTATCCGTGAAAAGATCGAGTATAACGATGTGCCCCATTCTTTCCAGGGATCTCCCATCGTTCTGATCACAGCAGGCCTGATGTCCATCGCATTCTTCGGATTCTCCGGTCTGATTTAAGGAGGGGCGAGGGATGAATATTACAGGTATTATCATCGCGGCCGCCGTGGTCGGTATCGTCGGTATCGTCATCGGTATTCTGCTGGGGATCGCCAGTGAGAAATTCAAGGTCGAGGTGGATGAGAGAGAGATCCTTGTACGTGCAGAGCTTCCGGGCAATAACTGCGGCGGCTGCGGATATGCAGGCTGCGACGCCCTGGCTAAGGCCATTGTGGAAGGCAAGGCAAAAGTAAACCAGTGTCCGGTGGGCGGCGCTTCAGTGGGCGATAAGATCGCGGCCATCATGGGCGTGGAAGCCGGCGCTGCGGAAAAGATGGTGGCCTTTGTAAAATGTAAGGGCACCTGCGATAAGGCAAACGTCCAGTATAATTACTACGGTATGGATGACTGCGTAAAGATCGCCGCAGCCGTGCCGGGAGCCGGAGATAAGGCATGCTCTTATGGCTGTCTGGGCTCCGGAAGCTGTGTAAAGGCCTGTCAGTTCGATGCCATCCACATCGTGGACGGCGTGGCTGTGGTCGATAAGGAGAAATGCGTGGCCTGCGGCGCCTGTGCGGCCGTATGTCCCCGCCATCTGATCGATCTGGTGCCCTATAAGGCAGAGCATCTGGTTCAGTGTAATTCCCACGATAAGGGCGCTGACGTAAAGAAGAAATGCGACGCCGGATGCATCGGCTGTACCCTGTGTACGAAGCAGTGCGAAGCCGACGCCATCCGTATGAACGACAATGTGGCTGTTATTGATTATGAAAAGTGCACCAACTGCGGAAAGTGCGCAGAGAAGTGTCCGGCGAAGGTGATCTTATAGCCGGACAGAGGCTGGCAGAATCAGACAGTATGACGAAAAGGGCGTTCCTGGCGGGCGTCCTTTTTTCATTCCCGAAAGCATTTTATACCACACCACAAGAATACAGCGGACGGTGCCGAATGATGTAAAAATAGGAGCAGCTCCGAAGGGCTGCTCCTAAATGGTATTTGCAGTATCAGCCTGGTTTGTAGGTTAGAACAACTCTATACGACCAAGCAGCAGGTCAATCAGATTGCAATGGAAGATCCCGTTGTCATCATAGAAGTTATGAGGGATATCCATGCGAACAATGATTTTTTTGAAAAAGTCTTTTGTCAGGATTAGCGATGCAAGCTCAGAGGATTCCTTTTTATCCGCATCCATCTGGAAAGCTGACTGGATGTAGATTTTTTTATCTGCATCATTAACAACGAAGTCAATTTCTTTTTGCGTATTTGCACCGCCGGTACGATCCGTTACAACACCAACATCAACGGAATAGCCTCTGCTCAGAAGTTCGTTGTAGATGATGTTTTCCATAATGTGGCCGGGATCGTATTGACGATAGTTCAATCGGGCATTACGGAGGCCGATATCTGTATAATAGTATTTGTTTGGATATTTGAAATAGGTCTTTTCTTTCACATCATAGCGCTTTGCCATGGAAATGAGGAACGAATCGATGATGTGCTGCACATAGTTGGAAACCAGAGTGGAGTTGACCTTTTCGTTCTTCATACTGGTCAGCGCATTGGCTATATTCGTAGGATTGGTCAGAGAACTGATAGTATACCGCGATTTTCTCAAATTATCAACAGAACCGTAGAAAGTTCATAATAAAGTTACGACATTTGCGTCGCAAGTATAAGGTCGATCCTTAGATCCTGTCCGGGATAGTGTCGTCGATCTACACTTCACGCTTCGGTTTTGCCATTCCTAAAGGTCCGGTAATAAGCCAGACGGTATCGACCACTGCGTTTTTTTGTGTTCCGCAGCTTCAAAGGGAAATCCACAGAAAACTGTAAATAAAATTTAAAGCATCCGGGCAGCAGATCCGGTATAATGAAAATAGAAGAAGGTCCCGCATATGCAAAAGAAAGGAGAGAAGACCATGAAACGGGAGGAATGGAAGAGAAGCTATAAAAGGATCTGCTGTCTGCTGGCTGCCATCGGTGCAGGGACTGCGCTTTGCGGATGCAGCCCGGGAAACGGCACACAGGCCGTAAGACGCCTGGAAGAGGTCCGGTTCCCGGCGGAGCCGGTGTATAAAAATAGTGAGGAACGGTGGGAGGCAGAGCGGAATCAAAGCCTCCCGGAAGCTTTCCTGGCTGCGTATTCAGATTTTTCCTATGGAACAGCCGCAGAGCTCCTTAAGGACAAAAAGGAGAATACAGCCTATTCACCCCTGGGCCTTTATTACGCCCTGGCGGCAGCGGCCCAGGGCGCTGAGGGAAAAACCGAAGAGGAGTTCCTGTCCCTTCTGGGATATGACAGCGTCCAGGAGCTGGCGAAGGACTGCAAAAGCTCCTTTGAGATCCTTTATCACGTGCCCAATAAGAAAAACAGGACAGGATCCGGAGAGGAGCCCCATACCTCGTCTCTTTATTCCCTTCAGATCGCCAACTCCCTGTGGGCCGACGACAGCCTTCCTTTAAAGGAAGCATTTGCCGGACGGCTGTCGGAATATTTCTATACGGACGTGTTCAGGGGGATCTCCAGAGCGGAGAGGCTGGAGAGGCCATGGCCGGCTGGGTGAAGGAGCGCACTGGAGGACTGATCCAGCCGGAGCCGGCTCCACTTCCGGAAAATGCGCAGCTTTCTTTAAGGAATACCATTTATTTTTACGATCAGTGGCAGGACCGGTTTTCTCCGGAGACCACAGAGGAGGATGTGTTTTATACGGATGACGGACAGGAGATCGTTTGTGATTTTATGAACCGGGAGAACGGCTCCACCGGTTTCCGGAAAGGAGAAAACTTTACTGCCTCAGAGCTGGCTTTGAAAAACGGAGCCATGGTATTCGTTCTGCCGGATGAGGGCGTCGGTGTCCAGGAGCTGGTCCAGTCGGAAGAAACCCTGAGGGAGGCCCTTTCCGGGACCAATGGCCAGAGCGTGGGAGAGGTGGTCTGGAAGGTACCGAAATTCTCTTACGGGTATAAGGCGGAGGGGATGAAGGAAATGCTCCAGACCCTGGGATTAAATGAGGCCTTTGGGGAAAGCGCAGATTTTTCCGGGATCTCAGACCAGAAGCCCCTGGGCCTTTCAGACGTTGCCCAGGAGGTACATATCGGCATCGATGAAAACGGTGTGGAGGCGGCTGCGTTTACAGAGATCCTATGGGCAGGAGCCGCCCTTCCCCAGGGCCGGGCCGAAATGATCTTAAACCGGCCGTTCCTCTATGCAGTAAAAAATAAAGGCCAGATCCTGTTTGTGGGGATCTGCCAGGATCCGGTTCCGTAAAAAGAAACGTGCAGAAATCCGGATACAGATAAAAATGCGCCCCGGCTGCTTCAGATCACTGAAGGGCTGGGGCGCATTTTATATCTGCTTTTACATGTATCCGGGTCCCACAGGGATGTAGATATCATCCAGCGGTGAGCTGGGGATAAAGGGAGCGGTGGTCTCCGGAACAGTTTCGTTGTCGGGGGCTGCGGTCTCGCTTTCCGAGGGCAGCACCACAGCAGACTGGGTATGGACTGTACACGGTCCGGGCATTGCGTACCGGGAGTCGTCGGTGCCGCCGGATTCTCCCTCCGGCGTTACCAGTACAGTCCGGCTGTGCCTGGATTCCAGCGGACAGAATTCCGTGGGAAGCCCGCCGGATTCGCCGCAGACGGTGATGGCCACATGGTGGTCACAGACCTGGGTGGGAACGGTACCCTTGGCAAAATACTCGGTATAAACGGCGCTTCCTCTGGGATCTGCTTCACAGACACCGGGGTTTGGAAGCATTCCGGACTTCCGGCACACGCTGGCGGTCTCAATTGAGTCGGGAACCGGGAAGCCAGTGTCTGCCAGCCCCTCGTGGGCACGGGCCATGATCTGCTTCCAGATCCGTTTGTGGTAGGAAGTGCTGCTCCCGATGGCCGAGATCTTCTGGTTATCATCGCAGCCGGACCAGATGCCGGCGGTATAGTACGGCGTATAGCCCACGAACCAGATATCTACATTGCTGGTGGTCGTACCGGATTTTCCTGCATTGGACATGCCTGGGATATTGGCCGGAACGCTGGTGGAATTTAAGCTGACGCCGGGAGAGGCGTACATGCGGCTGCTTTCCATGGACTCTGCCAGGGCGTCGGTCAGAAGGAAGGCCGTGGAATCCTTGAGGACCCGTTTGGTCTGGGGCTCGTTTTCCAGAAGGACCTTTCCATTATGATCCAGGATCTTTGTGAAGAAAACAGGCTTCGTATAGATCCCGCCATTGGCGATGGCCGCATAAGCGCCGGTGAGCTCCAGGTTGGAAACTCCCTTGGTGATGCCGCCCAGGGCTGTGGCTGCGTTATAATCTGTTTCTGTCGGGAGGTGATCCCAAAATTCCGGGCATATTCCACTCCCAGCTGGGGTGTCACTGTCTCCATCATACAGCGGACGGCTACGATATTCATAGAATAAACGATACCGTCGCGGATGGTGCTGTAACCCATATAGCCCTTCTTTGCATACCAGTTCCGGAAGGTCTTCTGTCCCACCGTATAGGGGGCGTCATAGTAAACAGTGCTCAGGGTGGCTCCGCAGGTATCCAGAGCCGGGGCAAAGGCGGTCAATACCTTAAAGGTGGAGCCCGGCTGGCGCAGGGTGTTGGTGGCCCGGTTCAGGGAAAGACTGATCTCCTTGGTTCCGCGCCCTCCATTGACGGCCTTTACATAACCGGTGTGCTGGTCCATAAGGACAAAGGAAACCTGGGGCTGTAAAATGTAGTAGACCACCTCTCCAAGGACCGTATCGCCCTCTTTTGTCATAGCGGACTTATAGGCGGCGATGGCGGCATCTGCCTCCTCCTTTGTTTTGAACAGGCCGTCGTAGGAGGTCTGTCCCAGATCCGTCCGGTAATATGTCTTCATGGTCTCGTCAGAATAGTTGGTGACGGTCTCATCCTCATGCTGGATGGAAAGACGGTAATCGACGGAGTAGTATACCACGTCATAGTTATCCGGGTTGTTGACCTCCTCATCCACAATGGCCTGGAGATCCGGGTCCTGGGTGGTATAGATGGAAAGTCCTCCGGCATACAGAAGATTGGAGGCCTGGGATTCTGTGTAGCCCAGCTTCTCCTGGAGAGCCGTCATGACCTGCTCGGTCAGCTCGTCCGTAAAGTAGGAATAGGGGTTCTGGCTTTCCTGGGCCACCAGGTCCACATTCTGGATCCTGGAGTAGACGTCATCGGCCAGGGCCTCCTCCTGGTCTTCCTTGGAGATCTTCCCCTGCTCATACATATACTGGAGGATCACCCGCCGCTTTTCCTCGTTGTTTTTTTGACCTTTTTCCGACAGAGGATTGTATTTGGTAGGGTTCTGGGTGATACCGGCGATGACTGTGGCCTCGGAAAGGGTCAGGTCAGAAACGTCCTTCCCAAAGTACCGCTTGGCGGCGGATTTCACGCCCAGGGTATTATTTCCCAGGTTGATGGTGTTTAAGTAGTTTTTGAGGATGATCTTTTTATCCATGATCTTTTCCAGCTGGATGGCCAGATACTGCTCCTGGAGTTTTCTTTCCAGCTTTTCACCGAAGGAATCCTCGTTTCCGCCGGCGAAAATATTGTTTTTGATCAGCTGCTGGGTCAGGGTGCTGCCGCCGCCGGCGGGATTGTTGGTCAGGATCCCCACGGCCGCACGGATCATGGAACGCAGGTCCACGCCGTGATGGGACCAGAAACGGGAATCCTCAATGGCTACAAAAGCATCGATCAGGCATTGGGGCAGCTCTTCGTATGTGGCCTCCAGACGGTTGGATCCGGACTTCACCAGAGTCTCCGTCAGATTGCCCTTGCTGTCATAAACCATGGTCGCGTACCCGCTGGGTTCAATGCTTGCCACGTCGATCTCCGGCGCAGCGTCGATGATCCCTTTAAAGATACCGTAGCCCAGGCTCACAGAAAGTATGATTCCCACAGTAAAAAGGACCAGAACCAGCTTCACAAGCCATAGGACCAGCTTGGATGCGACTTTCTGGGTTTTTGAACTGGACCTCTGCAGCTTTCTGGCTACTTCGTTTTTTCCATAATTCATTCAGGAAGCCTCCTTTATATTTCCCCATTATAACAAACTTCTCCAGAATAATAAATACCTATTGTGGAAAAGTTTTGTTTGTATTATGATATTTTTGACGGTAAAGTGGGGAATCAGTAAGAAAAAATTACGGATTTAGAAATAAATGACACAAGGGAGGGCACTGTATGGCAGATCGTTACAAGATCCTTTATGAGGGCGGAGAGGGTGAAACAGAGGTAAAAAAATCCCGGTTCATCGCCACCACAAGACCCGTAAAGTCCGAGGAGGAGGCGGTAAGCTTTATCGCGGAAATGAAAAAGAAATACTGGGACGCGTCCCATAACTGTTCGGCCTTTACCATCGGAAGGAACCATGAGCTGACCCGCTGCAGCGACGACGGAGAGCCGGCCCAGACGGCAGGACGTCCCATGCTGGACGTGCTTCTGGGAGAGGATGTCCATGACCTCTGCGTGGTGGTCACCCGCTATTTCGGGGGAACCCTCCTGGGGACCGGGGGACTGGTGCGCGCTTATTCGGGAGCTGTGAAGGAAGGCCTTTTAAACAGCCAGATCGTAGAGAAGTTCCGCGCATACCAGATGGATGTAAGGACCGGATATACGGGCGTTGGGAAGATCCAGTATATCCTCGCCCAGGAAAGCATAACGGTCATGGACAGTATCTATACGGACCAGGTGGAATTTAAGCTTCTGGTGCCAGTGGAGCGTTATGAAGCTTTGGAGAAGCAGCTCATTGAGGGGACCAACGGCGGCGCCAGGCTGGAAAAGGGAGACGAGATCTGGTATGGTATATTAAATAAGGAAGTAATTTTGTTTGAAGATTAAGATTTGATTGCATTTTACCGCTTATGATGCTATAATCGAGAGTCGGTAAATCAGTTTTGAGTCAGGAAAGAGGAGTTTTATGAAGATCAAACGCGAGGATATCAGAAACATAGCGATCATTGCCCATGTAGACCACGGCAAGACCACTCTGGTGGATCAGCTTCTGCGCCAGAGCGGCGTGTTCCGCGCCAACCAGGAAGTGGTGGAGCGCGTCATGGACTCCAATGACATTGAGAGAGAGCGCGGTATCACGATCCTTTCTAAGAATACCGCAGTATTTTATAAAGGTGTAAAGATCAATATCATCGACACGCCAGGCCATGCCGATTTCGGCGGCGAGGTAGAGCGTGTCCTTAAGATGGTCGACGGCGTGGTCCTGGTGGTGGACGCCTTTGAAGGGCCCATGCCCCAGACAAAATTCGTGCTCCAGAAGGCCCTGGAGCTGGATCTGCACGTCATCGTCTGCATCAATAAGATCGACCGTCCCGAGGCAAGACCGGCGGACGTGATCGACGAGACCCTGGAGCTTTTCATGGATCTGGACGCCTCCGACGAGCAGCTGGACTGCCCCTTTGTATTTGCCTCCGCCAGGGCCGGCTTTGCAAAAAAAAGGAGCTGGACGATCCGGAAGTGGACATGAGCCCGCTATTTGAAACCATCATCAGCTATATCCCGGCTCCGGAGGAGATCCGGAGGCTGATACCCAGCTTCTCATCAGTACCATCGACTATAACGAGTACGTGGGCCGGATCGGGATCGGAAAGATCGACAACGGTTCCCTGCGGGTAAATCAGGACTGCGTCATCGTAAACCATCATGACATGGACAAGAGACGGAGAGTGAAGATCGGAAAGCTGTATGAGTTTGACGGCCTGAACCGGGTGGAGGTCCAGAGTGCAGAGATCGGCTCCATCGTGGCTGTGTCCGGTATCCCGGATATCCACATCGGCGACACCATCTGTTCTCCGGAAAATCCGGTGGCGATCCCGTTCCAGAAGATCTCTGAGCCCACCATTTCCATGAACTTCATGGTAAACGACAGTCCCCTGGCCGGCCAGGAGGGGAAATTCATCACCTCCCGCCATATCCGGGAGCGTCTGTTCCGGGAGCTGAATACAGATGTGAGCCTGCGTGTGGAGGAGACGGATTCCGCCGACTGCTTTAAGGTTTCCGGCCGCGGCGAGCTGCATCTGTCCGTCCTCATTGAGAACATGCGCCGGGAGGGCTTCGAGTTTGCGGTCAGCAAGGCAGAGGTGATCTATAAATACGATGAGAGAAACAGAAAGCTGGAGCCCATGGAGCTGGCCTATGTGGACGTTCCGGAGGAGTATTCCGGTTCCGTGATCCAGAAGCTCACCAGCAGAAAGGGAGAGCTTCAGGGCATGAGCCCGGCCAACGGCGGATATACCAGACTGGAATTTTCTATCCCGTCCAGAGGTCTCATCGGCTACCGCGGCGAGTTTATGACCGATACCAAGGGAAACGGTATCTTAAATACCATCTTCGACGGCTATGCGCCGTTTAAGGGCGAGCTGAATTACAGAAAGAACGGTTCCCTGATCGCCTTCGAGGCCGGTGAATCCATCACCTACGGCCTGTTCAACGCCCAGGAGAGAGGAAACCTCTTCATCGGGCCAGGCGTTAAGGTCTACTCCGGCATGGTGGTGGGAGAGTGCCCCAAGGCCGAGGATATTGAGCTGAACGTATGCAAGACAAAGAAGCTGACCAACACGCGTTCCTCCAGCTCCGACGAGGCTCTTAAGCTGACTCCGCCCAAGGACATGAGCCTGGAACAGTGCCTGGATTTTATCGACACCGACGAGCTCCTGGAGGTAACACCCAAAAACTTAAGGATCAGAAAGAAGATCCTGGATCCCACCCTGAGAAAGAGGGCCATGATCAGCAAGAAAAACCAGTAATCGGATACAAAAAGAAAATGGCGGAAAACGCCGGAAGGAACCGGGGGCATGTTTCTGTGGAACCACAGGGACATCCCCGGTTTTTATACTGAAAACAGGGGAGAGCATTATGATACAGATTCTTGTGAGCGCCTGTCTTACAGGCGAGAACTGCAAGTGGGATGGAGGAAATAACAGAAATGAAGCGCTTCTGGATTTTATGGAGCGAATGAAGGGAAAGGCAGAATTCCATCCGGTCTGCCCGGAGCAGCTGGGAGGGCTTTCCACCCCGAGACCGGCTTCTGAGGTGCGGGAGAACGACGGAGTCGTTGTCAATACAGAGGACAGGAATGTGACTGCTGAATTTCTCCTGGGAGCGGATCTGGCGTTAAGGGAAGCAAAAAAATATGGCTGCACCATCGCCATCTTAAAAGAAAAAAGTCCTTCCTGCGGATGCAGCGGCATTTATAACGGAAGCTTTTCCCATACCCTGATCCCGGGTATGGGAAAAACCGCGGCCCTTTTATCCGGATATGGGATCCGGGTGGTGGGCGAATCCCAGATCGGAGAGCTGGAAAAGGAGCTGCGATAGCTACTGGGCTCCCGGGAGGTTCCAGTCATACTTTCTGGCCAGAAGACGGATCATCACCACGATGGAGGAGCTTAAAAACATGGACAGGTTGTGGTCTGCGGCCTGCATAAAGAGCAGATAGGAGACGGCTCCGGCAATGGAGGCGCAGGCGTAGATATGCTTCCTAAGGACCACAGGGGTCTGTCCGGAAAGGATGTCACGGAGGATCCCTCCTCCCACGCCGGTGATGACACCCAAAAAGGCGCAGAGGAAGCCGTTGTTTCCAAAACCGGCGCTGATGGCCATGTTGACTCCGGTGGCAGTGAAAAGCCCAAGCCCCACTGCGTCCAGGAAATTCATGATATTGTCATAGGTCTCCCCCTGGAGATGCAGGAGCTGGCTCCATTTCATCCGGATGGTCAGAAACATACAGTTGACGGTCCAGAAGGCGATGATGGTGTTGGTGGGATCCAGGAACATTCCCGGAGGCGTCTGGCCGATGAGGATATCCCGGCACATCCCTCCGCCCACGGCGGTGGTGACGCCCAGGACCACGATCCCTAGATAATCCAGACGGCGCTTTACGGCCACCATGGCGCCGGAGCTGGCAAAGGCAATGGTCCCGATGATCTCCAGGATCTTATAAACATTGATATCGGGCAGCATGATCTCTCCTTTTCATATACTGCGGACGGATCGGCGGTCATGGGCGTTTTCCAGGGCTGACAGGGATCGGGGTGATCCCGGCGGGCCGCTGGGGTGCTGCCAGTCCCGTCCAGCTGCTGGAACGCCACCGGTCCCGGCGGACATCCGGAGCATGGCTGGTCCCGGAAGACATCGGGAACGCGGCCGGTCCCGGCAGGCTACTGGAATATGGCCGATCCGGCATACTGGTTGAACAGCTGCTTCACATAGACCACCTTCTGAAAATACTCCGCCGCCATATTGCCGCTATTTACTTCGTCCTGCAGCTCCGCTGTGGAGAAAGCCATGGCATCGGAGAATGTCTCAGCAAAGTCCTCTGAAAATGAGGTTGCATGATATCCGCTTTTAAAGCAGGGCGGTACGCCTTCCTCCAGAGTGTCAAGAGATGCGCCGTTGTAAAAGTAGTTGAGATCATACGTGTGTCCGCCGTTCATTGCCGCAAAGTCCTGGCGGAGCTTTCCTCCGGAGGCTTTACTCAGGGTCGATTCCATTGCATGACCCAGTTCGTGGGCTGTTGTTGTCATGAGACCGCTGGTCTGGACTATGTTGGAATCAGATCCATAAAGTCCATCGATCCACCATTCAACATTTTTGTTTCCTTCGGAATCGATATAAATAGATTGGAATTTCAAAGGCTTTCCCGTGGCCGTCTGGGTGGCGTCGGCAATGATCCGGATACTGCCTGCTGGATAGGAATCCAGGATCTCCTTCACTGTGCGGGCAAATTTATGTCTCTCATCAACAGAAAACGCCTTTCTATGGGAAAGGGATACTCCATACTGTGTCTGGATCTCTGCCTCCAGCTGGGCCAGATGTTCTGCGATCTCCGCGTCGATGGCAGCCCTTGATTCCTCTGTGTATTCTCTTATACGTCCCTGGGGATCGCAGTACAGGGTGTAGGTGGAGAAGGTTCCATCAGAATTTTTATGATTATGTGTTACCAGCGCCACCTTCTGCTGCTTTGAGAACATCAGATATATAACCTGGCCGTTATATTCATACAGGCCTGTGTTTCCCAGAAAAGTTAATCCCGGCATTTTGGAGACTATCTCCTCCTGGTAGGGCTGGAGGAATCCGTCCTGGTATTGCGACTGGACTACGATCGGATAGCCTGTGGCACCATACTGAGGATCTTCCTTGAAAAGTTCCATACCTGTCTCTGCCCGGGCGGGCAGAGCAGAAGCGTTAAAAAGTGAAGCTGCAAGAAATAAAGCCATCAGGCTTTTTCTTAAAAAGGATCTCTTTCTCATTTCATTTCTCCTTATATAAAATGCGGCTGGCCTGCGTTCCGGCGCGGCGGCAGAGACAATGCAGGTCCACAGAGACAGTGTCGGTCCGCAGAGACAGGGCCGGACCCTGCGGCCCAGCCGGTTTATCTTATACCATATTCCCAATGCTGATAAAGGGGCTGTATCACCGCTCCGGTACAGAGCGCTTCCATACAGCCCCTTCCATGGTTTTCCAGATATGTTCCGGCTCCGGGACTATGCGATGGTGGTGCCGCCCCGTCCGGCCAGGGCGTCTTTTGCCATATCCATGGAGGTGATGATGGCGTGGCGGCCCTTTCCTGCGTTTATGAAGTCGATGGAGGCCTCGATCTTAGGCAGCATGGAGCCTGCGGAGAACTGGCCTTCTTTTGCGTAGCGGTCTGCGTCGGCGGCAGTGACCTTGTCCAGATGGACCTCGTGATCCGTGCCGTAATTGAGGGAAACATTGTCAACGCCGGTCAGGAACATTAAAACGTCGGCGTCGGTTTCCTTTGCCAGGAGCCCTGCGGCCCGGTCTTTTTCGATGATGGCGCTGGCGCCCTTGAGGCTGGATCCCTGCTCCATAACAGGGATTCCGCCGCCGCCTGCGGCGATGACAAGCTGGTCTGCATCCAGAAGGGCCTTGATGGCATCGATCTCCACGATGGCCACAGGTCTGGGAGCGGCCACGATCCGGCGGTAGCCGTTTTCTGTCTTAACGGTGAAATTGCCCTTTTCCTCTTCAGCCTTTGCCTCCTCGGCGGTCATGGTACGGCCCACCACCTTAAGGGGGTGTAGGAGGATTCGTCATAGGGATCCACGGTCACCTGGGTCAGGATCGTGGATACGGGCTTGTAGATCCCGCGCTTGATGAGCTCTGTACGCAGGGCGTTCTGGAGATCATATCCGATATATCCCTGGCTCATGGCAGAGCAGACAGACATGGGAGCCGGAGTGTACTCCTTATGCTCCCGGGCCAGTTCGTTCAGGGCTGTATGGATCATTCCCAGCTGGGGAGTATTTCCGTGGGTGATGGCCACCTGCCAGCCGTTCTGGATAAAATCTGCAATGGTCTTTGCGGCTTTGGCAACCGCTGCCTTCTGTTCCGGAAGATTGGTTCCCAGGGCGTCGTGGCCCAGGGCCAGTACAAGTCTCTTTTTGCCATATGGATCAGTTCCTTTCACTGGATTGTTCTATTTCTCCTATCATATCACATTTTTTCGGCGGGTGGAAGGAAATTTTTGCAATTTTACCACAAGTATGCTATGATGATGGAAGATATGGCAAAATCTGACCTTAGGAGGAAGAAAAATTGAAGCTGTTATCAATCGCAATCCCATGCTATAACTCGGCAGCGTATATGGAAAACTGCATCCGGTCCCTTCTGCCTGGCGGTGACGAGGTGGAGATCCTCATTGTGGACGACGGATCCCAGAAGGATAATACGGGTGAGATCGCAGACCGGTATGAACGGGAATATCCGGGGATCTGCCGCGCCATCCATCAGGAAAACGGCGGTCATGGCGCAGCCGTAAACGCAGGCCTCCGGGAGGCCACAGGCATTTTCTTCAAGGTAGTGGACAGCGACGACTGGGTCAATAAGCAGGCGTATGAGCAGGTGTTAAATACGCTGCGCCGGTTCGTGTACGGAAAGGATACCCTGGATATGCTGATCACCAACTTTGTGTATGAGAAGCAGGGTGCGAAGCATAAAAAAGTAATGAACTACAACACAGCCCTTCCCAAAAACGAGGTGTTCACCTGGGATGATGTGAAGGTGTTCATCGCGGGCCAGTACATCCTGATGCATTCGGTCATCTACCGGACCGAGCTTTTAAGGGACTGCGGCCTGGAGCTTCCCATGCATACGTTCTATGTGGACAATATCTTCGTTTACGAGCCCCTTCCCCATGTACGGAAGATGTACTATCTGGATGTGAATTTTTACCGGTATTTCATCGGCCGCTCGGACCAGTCGGTCAACGAGCAGGTGATGATCGGCCGCATCGACCAGCAGATCCGGGTGACAAAGCTGATGATGGGCTATTATGATGTGACGAAGCTTCAGAATAAGAAGCTGAGGCGGTATATGACAAGGTATCTGGAGATCATGATGGTGGTCAGCTCCATCCTGGCGATCCGGTCCGGGACCGATGAAAATATGGCGAAAAAGAAGGAGCTCTGGGAGTATGTGAAGAAAACCAATCCCAGGCTGTACATACGGCTCCGGTTCGGCTTCCTGGGCCAGGGAATGAACCTTCCCGGCAAGGGAGGAAGACAGATCTCCATTGCCGGATACAAGATCGCACAGAAGTTTTTTGGATTTAACTGATCCCCGTCCCGCCGGACGGAAGGAAAAAAGGGCTGGGCGCAGTATTTAACTGCGGACCAGCCTTTTTAGATCTGTATAAAAATCAGGATAGGAAATGGAAACACAGTCGGCGTCCTGAAGCTCGGTGCTGCCCTCGGCGGCAAGGGCGGCGATGGCGAAGGTCATGGCGAGCCTGTGGTCCTTATGGGCGGAGATGGACGCGCCGTGGAGAGGACGGCCGCCGTCGATGATCATGCCGTCGTCGGTCTCAGTGACGTCGGCTCCCATAGCCCTTAGATTTTCTGCCACAAGGGCGATCCGGTTGGATTCCTTGACCTTTAATTCAGCGGCGTCTTTAATGACGGTGCGGCCCTGGGCAAAGCAGGCCATGAGGGCTACTGTGGGAAGCTCGTCGATCATGGCGGGAATGACGGAACCCTGGATCACCGTACCATGGAGGCTGCTGGAGCGTACCAGCAGGTCGGCGGTGGGCTCAGAGCCGCTGTGGTCCTGGTTTATAAGGGTCAGGTCAGCTCCCATGGCCTTGCAAACCGTAAGAAGGCCGGCGCGGGTGGGATTGATCCCTGCGTTTTTAATGAGCACCTCAGAGTTGGGAAGGATCATTCCGGCGGCGGCAAAGTACACGGCGGAGGAGATATCACCTGGGACGGTGATCCGGTTCCCGTAAAGCTCCGGCGTCTGGCGGACCGTGGCGGTGGAGCCCTCGGTGCGGATATCCGCGCCAAAGAATTTCAGCATCAGCTCCGTATGGTTCCTGGAGATCTGGGGCTCTGTGACACGGGTCTCCCCTTCGGCATAAAGGCCAGCCAGGAGAATGGCCGACTTTACCTGGGCAGAGGCCACAGGAGAGTCGTAGCAGATCCCGGAAAGAGGTTTTCCGGTGATCTGGAGCGGCGCGCAGCCATTTCCATGGATGCTTTTTATATCTGCCCCCATCATGGAAAGAGGGGTGATGATCCGGCCCATGGGCCGCTTCTGGATGGAGGCGTCGCCGGTGAGAACAGCAGAAAAGTCCTGGGCCGCCAGGATCCCGGAAATGAGCCGGGTGGTGGTGCCGCTGTTTCCGCAGTCCAGGGGGGCTGAGGGGGCCGAAAGACCGCGGAGGCCTTTGCCGTGGACTGTGACCACGCCATTTTTGTTTTCAATGTCCACGCCCATATGGCGGAAGCAGGAGATGGTGGAGAGGCAGTCGGCCCCCTCCAGAAAGCCGTGGATCTCCGTGGTTCCTCTGGCGATGGAGCCCAGCATGACGCTGCGGTGGGAAATGGATTTATCACCGGGGACTGTAACGGAGCCCCGGATGCTTTTTGCGGGAGAGAGTTTCATGGAATGCCTCATTTCTATTTAATAAGCGTATAGTTGTATTTTTTCAGCAGCTCATAGGCCCTGGTTTCGGAGTCCTGGTTATAAAAGGAGATCCGGAGAGCGCCCTCGCCCTCTTCCCGGCTATGGTTGATGCCGATGTTTTTGATGTTGATGCCCTTGGAGGCCAGGAGCACGGCCAGAGTGGAAATGGAGCCAGGTTCGTCCACGATATCCACGGTAAAGGAATAATCCGGGGCCACGGGGCCGCGGCTGTGGCTGGAGAAGGTGTTGCGGTATGCGCCCGACTCTTCAAACAGCCGGTGGATGGAGCTTCCGTCCCGGCGGTCCAGTTCCCCATATATGGTTTCAAGAGACTGGATGTACCGGCGCAGCAGTACCTTGATATTCTCCGTATTGGTCATGCAGATCTGCTCCCACATGACCGGGGAGGAGGAGGCGATCCTGGTAATGTCCTTAAAGCCTCCGGCGGCGATGGTCCGCATGAGCTCCTCCTCATTGTCATTATCCCTTACAAGATTCACCAGACTGGAGGCCACCAGATGGGGCAGATGGCTGACGGCGGCCACAGAAAAATCGTGCTGCCGGTAATCGGTGACCATGGGAATGGCTCCAATGGACAGGGCCACCCGCCGGATCCGTCCGATCTGCTCCGGGGTGCTCTTTTCTGTGGGCGTGATCATATAGTATGCGTTTTCCAGGAGATGGTCTGTGGAGTTCTCGTAGCCGGTCTTTTCTGATCCGGCCATGGGATGGCCGCCCACAAAGACCTCCTCCATACAAAGCTGCTTTACGGTCTCATGGATATCCGTTTTGGTGCTCCCCCACGTCTGTGACCAGGGCACCAGGCTTTAAAAGCGGGCGGATCTGCTCCAGATAGGAAGCATTATACTCCACTGGGGTACAGAGAAAGACCAGATCGCACCAGGAGATCTCCTCGCCGATGCCGTCCAGGATCACGTCCACGACGCCATCTCTTTTTGCCTGCTCCAGCTTATCCCGGCTCCTCATATATGCCATGATCCGCATGTCCCTGCGGCTTCTTTTTATTCCCCGGGCAATGGAACCGCCGATCAGTCCCAGCCCGATAAAACCGATGGTCAAATCTTTCATAATCAAGTCCTCCTGGAATTAAATTTTAAATCACCCCCTGGTAAATGTCAACAAAAAACTCAGCGCACTAAAGCGAAAAAGCCATTGAAGGGCTGGCTTTCTATTCCAGACCGGCCCGGAAAAGCTCCCAGGCGATCCGGGCGCTTTCCTCCAGCTCCTCCAGGCGGAAAAAGGCATCCATGACAGATTTTCCGGGAACGACCGGTCCATGATTTTTTAACAGGAAGCCGTCGGAAGCCCCCACCCGCTCCCGGAATGCCTGGAACAGTGATTCGGAGCCGGGCTTTTCGTAGGGGACGAGTCCCACGGTTCCCAGCTTCATTTTCAGGTAAGGTGTATGATCCGGGATGCAGTCCTGGTCATTTTTCGCGGGAACGAAGCTCCAGAGGACGGAAAAGGTGCTGTGGGTATGGATCACGGCCCCGGTTTCAGAAGATTTTTCGTACAGTGCCAGGTGCAGAGGCCATTCTTTGCTGGGCTTTTTTTCTGAAAGCACAGTGCCGTCCATGGAAAGCACAGCGAAATCCTCTTTTTTCATGGTCCCGAAGCAGGAGCCGGTGGCGCTGATATAGATCCTGTCCTTGTGGCGGAAGCTCATGTTGGCAGAGGAGCCGCTGGTCTTTCCCCGGTCAAAAAGGCTGCGGGCTGTCCAGACGGCGTCGGACAGCTTCTGGTCCAGAACGGGATCCGTGCCGCCGGTCATGGAAAGGGCACGGCCAAAGAAATCCTCCTGGCCAAAGTTGCCGCTTTTTAAAATCAGGCGGACACCGGGCTCCCTCGCCGGAACCATGATGGGAACGCCGGGAGCCACGCTTTCTCCAATCAGATAGGAAGAAAAGCCGAGGGCTCTGGTGACGGCGCCGGAGGTCTCGCCTCCGGCCGAGATGATCCTGGTATAGCCGGCTTTTACTGCCTTTACAGCCAGCCGGGCGGCAGCGTCCTCCAGAAGGGAGGCGACTTTTTCAGCGCCCAGGGACTGGAATTCCTTTACCTTTTCCGGTGTATCGGAGCTATAAACCAGAACGGCGTCAGAACTGTTTTCATGCTCCTGGATGAACTGCCAGGCATCATCCACGGTCTGTCTTCCCTCCAGCAGTGCTTTGGGATCCAGTTTATAGGAGGGCTTTTTCTGGGCTTCGTACCAGGCGATCTGTCCCAGGGTCGCCTGGGAGCAGCTTCCGGCCAGCAGGAGCGCTTTTCCGGAGACGAGGCTTTCCGGGATTTTTGCGGCGCCTCCCAGCTCCTGGGACCAGAGTCTTGCCAGAGGCTCCAGGAGTCCGCTTCCTCCTGTGAGAAGGGGGAGGGACTTAAAGGCTGCGGCGATGGCGCGGCCATCTTCGGTGGTTTTATAATCGGGAATGATATAGAACCTTCTGGCACCGGCCTTTTCTGCCGCTTTTTCCAGGGAAAATGAAGATGGATCCTCCATCGGGATACAGGGCCACTGGCTCTGGGGTTCCATGAGCCGGCTGATGCTGCTGTCCCACATGGGGGTCAGCGGATGGTTTTTCATATGGCTTTCATGAAGGGGAACGCCATTCACCATCAGATGTCCGTGCTCCACGGTGCGGCCATTGACGGGAAGAGCGGGGCAGAGAATGGTACAGGGCACGTCCATAAGATCCATAAGTGCGTCGGCTACGGGCCCAATGTTGCCTTTCGGGGTGGAATCGAAGGTGGAACAATACTTGAAATAGAGCTGCCGTGCACCCTGGTTAAGAAGAAACCTGGCTGCCCGCAGGCTGTCATCCACTGCCTGTGCTGTTTCCTGTGTCCTGGATTTTAAAGCAATGACAATGGCCTGGGCGCTGTCCCCGTCTTCCGGGCGTTCCGGGATCCCGTTATAGAGGCGGACGCTCATGCCGCCTTTTACAAGAAATGAAGCGGCGTCGCTGGCGCCGGTAAAATCATCTGCAATACATCCGAATACTGCCATATCTGTTTCCTCCTATATCTGCGCCTCCAGAGAGGGGAATTGCCTCCTCCGGCGGCGTTTTGGTACATTTACTGTTGCTGTACATATAATAGCAAATTTTGTGCCAGACGGAAACCGGGGAAATCCGCCGCGTCCCACCGCTCCCCTGGTTGACGGGGCGCATCATGATGCAGTATACTTGAAACAATGCAACGAAAATGCAATCAAGTGTGCAACATAAAATTCAGGAGGAACCCATGATAAGATTATTAGTGATCGTTCCGTATCCGGAGCTGAAGGAGATCGTAGACTACGTGCTTGCGCATCACCCGGAAAGAGAGCGCCTGGACGCGGATGTCCAGGTGATGACAGTGGAGGATACGCCGGATGTGCCGGCAGACGAATACGATGCCATCATTGCCCGGGGCTATTCAGCCCAGAAGACCATTGCCCGATATAAGAACATACCCACCATCTGTCTGGATATTTCCGGTTATGATATGCTGCGGGCGGTGATCGAGTGCCAAAAGCTCTTTCATCCCGGAAAGATCGCCATCTGCGGCTTTGAGAGCCGGCTGTTTGAGGCTGAGGAGATCTGCCGTATGGTGGGGGTCAATGCGGCGGTGTTTGCTCCGGTGCTTCATGACGATCTGGAAAAGACCATGGAAAGGATCCTGGCTTCGGGCTGCGACGCTGTGGTCGGGGGATATTCGGCCTGTATCCTGGCAGAGCACAGAGGAATCCCGTCGGTGGTCATAAAAACTGGCCAGGATACGGTGGCCCGGGCTGTGGATGAGGCGGTGCGCACGGTGGACCGGATCCGCGGCGAACGGGTGATCTCCCAGATGTATAAGACGATCATTTATTCCTCTGAGGACGGTCTTTTGTACGTGGATAGGAACGGAGTGATCCGGGTCAGAAACCGGGTGGTGCGGCAGATGAATGGAGATGTGAGCCTCATGGACCAGAAGCTGAAGACCGTTCTTCCCTATCTTTATAAGGATTTTGAGACGGTCATGACGGGAGGCCTGGAACAGAGCGGGCGGATCCTCACCATACCGGGAACGAAGACCAGGGTGTCGGTGAGCTGCCGTCCGGTGATCGCCAACAAGGAAATATCTGGAGCAGTGATCTGCCTTTCGGATATCACCCTGATCCAGAATCTGGAGAGCCAGATCAGGAGAAAGCTCAGCGAGCGGGGGCTGAAGGCCAGATACACCTTTGACGACATCCTCCACGAGAGCGGGACCATGAAGGAGACCATAGAGACGGCCCGGCGGTACGCGGCAACGGATTCCAACGTGATCATCGTGGGTGAAACCGGAACGGGAAAGGAGCTGTTTGCTCAGAGCATCCATAACAGCAGCCGCAGGAAAAACGGTCCCTTTGTAGCCATCAACTGTGCGGCCCTGCCGGAAAATCTGCTGGAAAGCGAGCTGTTCGGCTATGTGGAGGGAGCCTTTACAGGCACCAGCAGGGGAGGAAAAATGGGGCTGTTTGAGCAGGCCCATGGAGGAACCCTGTTTCTGGATGAGGTGGAGGAGATCTCTCTTTCCACCCAGAGCAAGCTCCTGAGGACCCTTCAGGAAAAGCAGGTGCGCCGCATTGGGGATAATAAGGTCATCGATATCGATGTGCGGATCCTGTCAGCTACCAACAAGAGCATCACAAGGCTGTCTGAGGAGGGAGGATTCCGGAAGGATCTGATGTACCGGCTGGATGTGCTGCGGCTGTTTCTGCCGCCCTTAAGGCAGAGGGAGCGGGATGTGGAATTTCTGTTCTGCCATCTGCTGGGGAAGCTTTGCCAGGATATGGGCGTGAAGGCTCCGGTGACGGAGCCGGAGGCCCTGGAGCTGCTGTACCAGTATCCTTTTATGGGAAACATACGGGAGCTTGGGAATATTGCAGAGAGGGCCCTGGTGCTTGGGGACGGAAGTATACTGACAAAAGAGGACCTGAGCCGCGCCCTGTATCCCAGGGACCTGGAGGAGGCCGGCATGGAAGAAAGGAAAACGGAAACAAAGGAGAGCGGAACTGCATGCACGGCGTTTCCGACAGATCCCTTAAGGCCCGAGCGGGAGCGGATCCTGGAGGCCCTGGAACGATGCGGAGGGAGCCGCGTCCGGGCTGCCGGGCTTCTGGGAATGGACCGCTCCACCCTGTGGAGAAAAATGAAAAAATATAATCTATGATCCCGGTCTGAAACAATCTGGATGGTGCAGCGATGAAACACGATGCAAATGATGCATCGCAACATATTTGCAACTAAATTTTATTGAATATGCACATAAAAAGGAAAAACAGCATGAAAAGACCATGCAGGACACACAAGGAAAATACTGACACAAAAAGAAAATCTGCGCAGGACGATCCGTTTGGCATAAAGGTTGCTTTTTAACATGGATATCTGAAAAATACAAAAGGGGGTTTGACTTATGTCAACATCGTACGTACTGATCGTATTTGCTCTGGTGATCGTCCTGATGATCGTACTGATCTCCAAGTGCAAAGTCAACGCCGCCATGGGAATCCTTCTGTCGGCATTTATTCTGGCCATTGCCCTGGGGACACCCTGGCAGGACATCGAGGGGACCATCAACAGCGGTTTCTCCAGTACCATTAAAAGTGTGGCCATCGTGATCTTTTTGGGCTGTACCATGGGAACCGTGCTGGAAAAGACAGGAGCGGCCATCCGGATCACCAAATGGGCCATTGGCCTTGTGGGTGAAAAGCACATGATCTGGGCCATTGCCCTGAGCTCTGCAATCCTGGGTATCCCCATCTGGGCCGATACAGTGGTGATCCTTCTGATCCCCATCGTGTCCATGCTGGCAGTCCAGACGAAGAAATCCATGATGAGCTACGGCACGGCTCTTTATCTTGGAGCCCTGGTCACAGCGTCTCTTGTACCGCCTACACCGGGGCCGGTGTCTGCTGCGGCCCTGCTGAACGTGCCGCTGGGCCAGGCCATCCTCTGGGGAGCCATCGTTGCGGTTCCCAGCGTGATCGCGGCAACCTTCTATTGTATGTCCTTAAAAACACCGGTGGCTCCCAAGGAGGAATTCCTGGCAGCTGCCAGGGAGACGGAGAACATGGAGCTTCCGTCCCTGTCCAGATCCCTGCTCCCGATCCTGTTCCCGCTGGCTCTGATCTTTGTGAATACAGCGGCCTCTGTTCTGGTTCCCGATACGCAGATCGCCAATTTCTGCGCATTCATCGGAAGTCCTCTGGCTGCTCTCTTCACTGGCTGTATCCTTTCCCTTCTGTTGACCGGTAAGGATTGGAAGAGCAAAAAGGTGCTGAACGACTGGGTCAACGACGGGATCAATGCCGCGGCCATGCCCATTGTGGTAACAGGCATGGGCGGAGCCCTAGCTACCTTTGTTAAGAACGCGGGCGTTGCTGAAAAGATTGCGGAAGTCATTGCCCAGTCTGCGTTTCCGGCGATCCTGATCCCTATTATCATCGCAGCCATCATCCATGTGGTGACTGGCTCCAACTCTCTGGGCGTTATGACGGCGGCAGCCTTGGTGGAGCCCATGCTGGCAACCCTGGGGATCTCTCCGGTGGCGGCCTTCCTGGCCTGCGGTACCGGTGCGCTGATGTTTAAGCATGCCAATTCCTCCGGCTTCTGGGTAACGGTTTCCATGTCCAATATGGATGTGAACCAGGGAATCCGCGCCGTGGGCGGCGCATCCACTGTGGCCGGCTTTGTGGGAGCCGCAGTGACCTGCCTGCTGGTGGCCCTTCATGTGATCTGATGTGCCGGGGGCAGGGCGCGGGAGGAAGCCGCAGCAGCGGCCGGCCCGCGTCTGCTCCCGAAGGGGCGCAGTCCTGGAGAGACTGCAGAAAGGAAGCAGAAATGGAAAAATTTATCACAAGAGCAGCCAGGCTCAATAAAGCCTATGATATCGAGCTGATCGAGCGGGAACTGGAATGCGGAGAGGACGATATTATCGTAAAGAACCATATGATGGGGATCTGCGGATCGGATAAGAGCTTTTACAGAGGCTTCCTTCCGCCCCAGACGGCGGAGTTCCGCCAGCCGCCGGAGTTTCCCTTTCTTCTGGGCCATGAGAGCGGCGGGACGGTGGCAGCCGTAGGAAGCCGCGTCAGTGACTACAAGGTGGGAGACAAGGTCATGGCCTTTGGATGGAATAATAACTTTGCGGATTATTTTAAGGCAAAAAGCTTCCAGCTCCAGCCGGTTCCCGAGGGATTGGATATGGATATCGCTGCCCTGGGTGAGCCCACGGCCTGCGCCATGTTCTCCGGACTTCATACCGGCGTCCAGCTGGGCGATACGGTGGTGGTCATGGGAGGCGGCTACGCGGGACAGATCATTGCCCAGTGTTCCCGGCTGAAGGGCGCTTACCAGGTGATCGTGGTGGATGTGCTGGATGGAAAGCTGGATCTGGCAAAATCCCTGGGAGCTGATGTGGTCATCAATTCCAGAGAAGAGGACCCGGTGGCAAAGGTGAAGGCACTGACCGGAGGACGAGGAGCCGACGTGGTGGTGGAGGCCGCCGGAACGGCAGAATCCTTCAATGCCGCCAGCGCCATGATCCGCCACAATGGAAAGTTTGTTTTTTACAGCTGGGTGACCACTCCGGTGAATTTAAATATCAGCCGGTGGCATGACGACGGCCTGGAATTTGTCAATACCTGTCTGGTGCATCATACCTGGCAGGAGCGGTATGTATGGGTGCCCGATACCCTGCGGCCTATTATCCAGGGCAGTGTAAAGATCCATCCGCTGATCACCAATGAATTCCGGCTGGAGAATATCCGGGCCGGCTTTGACCTGGCAGATAAGGACGATGCGGCCATTAAGATCGTATTCCGTCCATAAAAGAAAAGGAGCAGAATCTATGGATTATACAAATCTTCTCAATGACAGATCAGGAAGGGTGTCCCGGGTGGGAGTAGTGGGAGCCACCAAGGGCTATGGGTACACGCTGCTGGCCCAGATCCCCACAGTGGCCCACATGAAGCTTCGGGTCATTTGTTCCAGACATACGGATGAATGCCTGGAGGTACTGAAGGAGATCGGCTACGATGAGGCTGGGATCACGGTGTGCAATAGCCTGGAGGATATAAAGGCAGCATCTGAGAATGCCATTCTTATTGTGGATGATTACCGTCTGGTGACGGAATGCGGGATCACGGCATTGGTGGAGTGCACCGGCAATACGGCAGTCAGCTCCGACGCGGCCTTAAGGGCGCTGAGGAAAGGGATCAACGTGTATATGGTCTCCAAGGAGACAGACAGTGTCTGCGGTCCTGTACTGAACCAGACCGCAGAGGAGAACCATGCGGTGTATGCCCTGGTAAACGGGGATCAGCCGAGAAATCTCCTGGACCTTTATTCCTGGGCGAGGCTTCTGGGCCTGGAGGTGATCGCTGCCGGCAAATCCAGCGAATATGATATGGTATGGGACCGGGAGACAGGGACCTTCCAATATCTGGACGGAAACAGCGGACCGGAGGAGCTTCCGGAGCTTTTGGACTGCTGGAGCTATAAGGGGACCGAAACCCTGGAGGCCAGGAAAAAGCTGCTGGGCAAATATGCAGAGGTGATCTCCGCAGATCTTTGTGAGATGAACCTGGTGTCCAATATCACAGGACTGGTCCCGGCGTCTCCATTCTTAAGCTACCCCATGGCCAGGGTCAGTGAGCTGGCTGATATTTTTATTCCCAAAGAGGACGGCGGGATCCTGGATAAGACCGGAGTGGTGGATGTGTTCTATAATCTCCGGGAAAAGAATGAGGCAAGCTTCTGCGGCGGTGAATTCATCATCGTCCGCTGTGAGAATAAAAAAATGTGGGAGATCTTAAAGGGAAAGGGCCATGTGATGAGCCGGAATGGGAAATACTGCTGTATCTACCATCCCTATCATTATATGGGGCTGGAGACCCCGGTTTCGATCCTGGAGGGAGATCTCATGGGGATCGGCACCCACAGTGAATGCCGTCAGGTATCGGTGCTTGCCGGCGTCGCCCAGAGGGATATCCCGGCAGGGACGGTACTCACAGTCCATGGCCATCACCATGAAATCGACGGCCTGACACCGGAGCTTCTGGAACGGGCAGCTGTGGGAAGCGCTGCACCGTTTTATCTTTTAAACGGAGCGGTACTCCAGCAGGATGTGAAGGCAGGGGAGCCGGTGACTCTGAATGACGTAGATCTCTCTGGCCTGGAAACGTACAGGCTGTACGCGGAGGGACTGAAATTATAAGAAGCGCAAAAGGAAGATTGAAGGAAAGGTCCGCCGGCAGCCCCAGCCGGCGGACCTTCTGTTTGAATGGGATATTCTATGCAGGGCCTGTGGGCAATATATGATTGGGGCACAAAAACATATCATTGGCGCCGGGGCTATTGACAGGATTCTTACGGGGCTGTAAGATGAAATAAATTGTAGAAATTTGGGGAAGAGTATCGAAAATGAAGAGAATACGAAGGAATGCAAAGACCATAAGGCCGGAACCGGCAGAATACTTTCTTCCCAGGGAAGGGCTGGTACAGAAGCTCAGCCGTTCCGGCAAGAAGCTGATGATCCTCAGCGCGCCTTCTGGATACGGAAAAACGGCCCTGATGGAGCTGTATGCCAGGAGCTCAGAAGCTCCCAGTGTCTGGTATCGTCTGGACGGAAATGACAATACAGCCTCCTTATTCCTGGAATCCTTTACCGTTTCGCTGGAAGCGGCAGTGTCAGGATTTTCCTGGAATCCGGAACAGGTACAAAGGGTGCAGGGGCTGGAGCATCCTTTGGAAGAGGATGATTTTTATCAGAGGATAGGAAGAGAACTGGCATATACCCTGAAAAGGGACCTGGGGGATGATCCGCTTGATCTGATGCTGGACGATTCCCAGACCCTTGACTCCAGGCCAGTGTTTTCAATCCTTTCCGGTCTGACTGATGCATTGCCGGGAAATGTGCGGATCCTTATTTCCACCCGTGGAAGGATCCCTGGATTTGCCCTTAGATTTCTTGCGGCAGGCGAGGCGCTGGTCCTTTCAGGCGGGGAACTGGCGTTTTCTCTGGAGGAAACGGCAGAGGTTTTTTCTGGCCTGGAAACGGGAGAAAGGCTGGAAAGTCTTACGAAGCAGATCGGAGGATTTCTGGAGGAATGGCCTGCGGGGACCCTCCTGCTTTACCGGTATCTGAAGGAGAAAGGAAGTTTTTTGGCCAGAGGCTCTGTACAGGAGCTCTGCCGCCGGGCGGGCGTCTATGATCTGATGAGCTGGGAAGTGCTCTCCAGGCTTTCTCCGGAGCTTAAGCAGTTTCTGGAACGCATTTCCGTGCTGGACAGGCTTACATGGGGCAGCTGTCAGGCTGTATCCGGGATGGAGAAGGGGAAGGAGCTTATGGAAGAGGCGTTCTCTGTGGGACTTCTGAACTGGGACTCTGGAGAAAAGGAACCTTCCGGCCATATGCTTCTGGCATTCCGGATCGTTCTGCTGGAACAGATGGACGAAGGGGAACGCCGACAGCGGTGCGGGTTGGCCGCCAGGTATTATCTGGATTCGGAATGCGGGGAGCTGGCAGCAGATTACAGTGTCCGGGCCCGCAGCGGAGCGCTTTTTTCGGAAGCAGCGGAGAAGGCGAGAGCGTCTCTTTTGGAAACGGAAGACCATGAGCGGCTGAAAAGATGGCTCAGTTTTATGGATTCCATGGAATCGGAGGAGAAGAACCTACTGCCGGGTGCATTTTTGACGGCTGCCTGCTGTCAGAAGGCTATGGGAGACTCAGGAAGGGCGCTGGAATATCTGCAGCGGGGAATGAGGAAGGCAGAAGCAGCAGGCATGAAAAACGCGTATGCGGAGCTTATGGCCAGAAAGCTGCAATGGATGCTGGAGATGGGAAAGGGCCGGGAGGCGGTCCGGGAAGGAGCGGAGATTTCTGCCGCCGGAAGCCTGCCTCTTGGAAAGGAATGGATCCTTCTGGAATACGTCAGGCTGAAATGTCTTCTTTTCTGCGGCGCTTTTGGTGAGGCAGGAAGACTGGCCGGAAAGCTGGCGGAAGCCGATGAAGGCTGGGCGGATCCAAAAGCCCTGGAGGTATCCGGAGTCAGGCGCAAGGCAGAGTGGATCTGCCAGGCGCTGGCGGATGGGGGTAAGGGCTGGAGAGAAAATGCGGATTTTCCCCTCTGCCGGAGCGACTGCCCGGAAGTCTGGGATATCCGGGCAGCCCGACAGATATTAAAGAGGCTGGAGAGGCTTCTGGACGAAGGAGGAGCGGCGGACGGCTCATACGAAAAGGAGTTGGAGCTGGCTGGGATCTTAAAGAGAGAATCTGCCGGATCCTTCGCCTCCCTGGCGGCCCTTTCATTTACCGGTCTCCTGGGCCTTGGAACGGACAGGCATGAGGCGGCTCTCCAGGATCTGGATCTCGTGTTCCGCCAGGCGCGGCGGCTGTATATGGACCCCGGCGTGTTCCCGGAAAAGATCCGGGAGCTCCTGTACCGCCTGATGTTGGCAAGAGAGCGGGGCTACCAGGGCGGCAAGGGGAAATATAACCTGTTTGTTGTGTGCTTTGGCAGCTTCAGGACCATGATCCTGGAGACCGGGGAGGAGGTCCGTTGGAGGAGCAGAAAGGTCAGGGAATGCATGGCTTTTCTGACCTTAAATGGGGCCCGGGGTTTACCAGGGAGGAGCTGCTGGAGACGCTTTGGGATGAGGATCATTTTCCTTCCAATGAAATCGCTTCCTTCCACAATCTGCTTTCCAGTATAAGAAGAAGTCTGGCTTCCTGGAACATGGGGGATCTTCTGGTATTTGACGGGAAAAAGTATTCTCTGAAGCCTGGAAGGGTCTATACAGAGATGTCCCGGGGCGAGGATCTGGTGGCGGCGGCCATGGCAAAAGATGCGGAACGGATCCGGTCCATGCAGGCGAGCCTGTTCCGATTTGCGGACGCTCCGTTCCTTTCCAGGAAGAGCAGCGGCTGGATCTCGGAAAGACGGAACTTTTATGAGATATGGTTCGCCAGGTGCCTTGTGTACCTTGGAGAAACGTACAGGAAGGAGGGAAGGCCGGAAACAGCCGCCCTGGCATTCCAGAAGGCTCTGGAGCTTTCTCCATATATGGAGCAGGCCCAGACGGGCCTTCTTATGGCGTGCGGAGACCAGGGAAGCATTGAGAAGCTGCGCAGAGCTTATAAAAGGATCGGCTCCATCCTGAAAAAGGATATGGAGGAGGTGCCGGAGGGCATCACAGAGACGTACAAAGAAATTGTGAAAAATGTCAGAATAAGTAGAAATGCGCAGAAATGTATATAGATTTGTATATAGCAGCGGACTAAAATAAAAGAAAGTCTGAAGCAGATCTGATATTTGCGCAGAACAATACGGATCGAGGAAAGGAGGAACCAGTCCCGCGTTCAGTCCCGGGGCTGGAAGGATATGGCAGAGTATTTATCACCTGGTGTTTATGTGGAGGAATTTGAATCAGGCGCGAAACCGATGGAAGGTGTCAGCACCAGCACCGCCGGTTTTATCGGTCTGGCAGAGCGGGGGCCGGCAGAGGGCGTCCCCCAGCTTGTAACGAATCCGGCGGATTTTAAACGGATCTACGGCGGATACCTTTCTGAGAATGAATTTGGAGAATACCGTTTCCTGGCATACGCGGTGGACCAGTTCTTCTTAAACGGAGGCTCCAGATGCTTTGTATCCCGTGTGGCTCCTAAAAATGCCGCCTGCTCCGAGGGCTTTGTTCCCACAAAGGAGGCCCCGGTGCTGAAGCTGTCGGCAAAGAACCCTGGAGTCTGGGGAGACGATATCCGCTTGGTGGCAGGTCCGGCTAATAAGGCAAAGACCCAGATCCTGGAGATCCTGGAAACAGAGGCAGGAAAGCGCTACGTTGTAAAGAACGGCGCTGGCTTCAATCCGGGAGATGTGATCGCCTATACGGACCAGACAAAGACTGTCTATAATAAGGTTGTAAAGAGCCAGGATAATATCCTGACCCTGGAAGAGGATTTTGACGATACTGTGGTCGATAAGGGACTGCTTCCCACAAAGGTGATCATTACCTGCGAATTCAGCCTGGAGATCAGCTATAATGATATCGTGGAGGTTTACGACAACTTATCCTTCAATATCCAGGCTCCCAGCTTTGTGGAGAAGAAGATGGCGAAATCTGACCTGGTGAACGTCCAGTATGTGGGCACCCAGGACGGCATGGTGCCGCCCTTTATCCAGCTGGCAGGGGAAGGAAAGGCTGTGGCGTCGATCTCCCTTTCCGGTGGCAGCAACGGCAGCGTTTCTGCCATTACGGCAGCGGATTTTATCGGCGAAGACTATGGCGCTGGAAAGCGTACAGGGATCCAGTCCTTCCTGGACAACGATATGGTTTCCCGATGGCTGTGCCAGGCGTTACAGACCCCAACGTACAGCTGATGCTGGTGGCTCACTGTGAGAAGCTGGGCAGCCGCTTTGCTGTACTGGATATTCCCAGAGATGCCAGAAAGGTCCAGGATCTGATCGCTCACAGAGATATTTTCGACAGCAATTACGCAGCCCTGTACCATCCGTGGCTGACTGTTTTTGACCCGCTGGATAAGAAGAACATCGCGATCCCGCCGTCTGGATCCATTCTTGGCATTTATGCCAGAAGCGACAATACAAGGGGCGTACATAAGGCCCCGGCCAATGAAGTGGTGAGAGGCTGTGTAGGCCTGGACTGCCAGTTCAATACCGGCGAGCAGGATATTTTAAATCCCAAGGGGATCAACCTGATCCGCTCGTTCCCGGGACAGGGGATCCGCGTATGGGGAGCCAGAACGGCCAGCAGCAATGCAAGCTGGAAATATGTGAACGTACGCCGCCTGTTTATTTTCATCGAGGAATCCATTAAAGCCAATACCAGCTGGGCTGTATTTGAACCCAACGACGAGGTGCTCTGGGTGCGCGTACAGAGGACCATCAGCGTATTTTTAAACAACCTGTGGAGAAACGGCTCCCTGGCTGGCGGTACGCCGGAAGAGGCGTTCTTTGTGAACATCGGCCGTGACACCATGAGCCAGGATGACATTGACAACGGCCGTCTGATCTGCGTGATCGGCGTGGCTCCTGTGAAGCCGGCAGAATTTGTGATCTTCCGTATTTCCCAGAAGACCGCAGACGCAGAATAAAAGCCAGACCGTGATCCCGGCGTTTCTGGAGAAATGCCGGAGGATCTGGCTTTGGGTGATAGAATACAGAAAAAGGAGAATGAGACATGGCAGGATATCCACAGGCAAAATTCAGATATAAGGTTGAGATCGACGGGCTGGAGGCCGGAGGCTTTTCTGAGGTGACCGGCTTTGACGCTACCATTGAGCCCATCGAGTACCGGGAGGGAGATATGACGGCAGAGACGCCGATGAAGATCCCGGGCTTGAAAAAATATGGAAACATTACCCTAAAACAGGGCGTGACCGATTCCAGAGTCCTGTATGACTGGATCACCACCGGGATCAATGGAGAGATCGAGAGAAAGACCTTGACCATCACCCTGTTAAATGAAACTCAGGCACCGGCTGCCTCCTGGCAGATCATCAATGCCTGGCCCACAAAATATACGGCTCCGGACTTTAACGCGACTTCTTCAGAGATCGCTATTGAAACCCTGGAGATCGTGCACGAGGGCATGACAAGAGTATCATAAATGGATGAAACAGGCGCTGCGGCTGCTGTCCTAGGGGGCGCGGCGCCTTTTTTCGTTTCATGGGAGCAGAATGGCTTCTGTGGGGCAGAGGGTCCCTTGGGACCATTGGGAGGCATACATGTTTCAGACAGAATTTAATTTTACCCTTCCCCGGGGGTTTGTGGACCGGGATGGAAATCTTCACCGGGAGGGGGACCATGCGGCTGGCCAACGCGGCTGATGAGATCCTGCCCTTAAAGGATCCCAGAGTCCAGCAGAATCCGGGATATCTTACGATCATCCTCCTGGCCCGGGTGATCACCAGGCTGGGAAGCCTGCCGGCGGTGGATACCAGGGTCGTGGAAAATCTTTTTACCATGGATCTGGCATACCTGCAGGATCTGTACCAGAGGATCAACGCCATGGATGTTCCCACTTATAAGGGGATCTGTCCCCACTGTGGGAAAGAGATCGAGATCCCGGTAAATTTTACAGAAGCCGGAGTATAAAGACGTACCCGGCAGAAAAGATCTATGAAGAGGCGGGCTTTATTGCCTATTATATGCATTGGAGCCACCAGGAGATCATGAGCTTCAGCCATCTGGAGCGGATCCGCTGGTGTAATGAGATCTCGGCCATCAACCGGAAGCTGAACGATGAGCCGGAAAACGCGTTTAAGATCTAGGAGGAGACCATTATGACCATGAGGGAAACTCTTCTTTTGAATAACCGGTTCCATGTGATCCTGGGAGAGATGATGTACAGCTTTGCCCGGGTCAGCAATATTTCCGGCTCCGTGGAGGTGGAGACTGTAAACGAGGGCGGGGCCAACGAATGCCCGGTACTTCTTTATAAGCAGAAGAGCCAGGCGGAATCCCTGGTGCTGGAGCGGGGGCTTGCCGTAAAGCTGCAGCCTAAAAGTGCCAGACTGAAGGCTGGGACGGTGGTGAAGGGCGGCATTATCCTGGTGAAGAATAATCTGATGGTCTTTAAGGCGTATTCCTTTGACGAGGGGATCGTCACCAGATGGGAAATGAGCGCTCTGGACGCCCTGGGAAAGGACGTATTGATCGAAAAGCTGGAGATCCGGCACAGTGGACTTCAGGAGATCTCCGGCTTTGAGGAGTTGAGGAAGATATGGAGCTGAAGCGGACAGCACGGGATATAACCGGAAACTGCCGGGATTTTCCCGGACAGAAAAACGTACGGATCGGAATACAGGCAGCGGCAGGATATGCGTTTGCCATGGGGATATTGGAAAAATACCGCCAGGCAGAGGGGTATGATCTGCCGTCTGCTTCTTTTGTATATCCGGACGCCCGGAGAGAGGAGGAGGATAGGGAGGCGGTCAGGGAACTGGCGGCCCATCTGTCCTTTATCAACCGGATCCATATTTCTTATCTGAATCAATCCTATGAAAGAAATTATTACTGGAATATGAGGCTCCGCTGCGAACAGCTTTTCCTGCGGCTTTCGGGCAGCACTGTCTTTGGCCGGGAGGTTAGGGAGCTTCGGGAAATATATCAGGAGCTGGCCAGGGAGCAGGAGGCTGCTTCCGCCCAGACTGCTGACAGAGAACGGCTGTCGGAGGGGCCAGGACAGGGAGAGGCGGACCGCCGGGAGTCCTTTCCGGAAGAAGAGAGGGAACGCACCAGGAAGAAGGAACAGAGACTAGGGGAGATCCTCCGCCAGACGGAACAGAAGATAATGAAGCGGGCGGTGACTGGGATCTTAAAAAAGGATTTTATGGACCGTTTGCCGTCCAGACAAGCTTCTGCCTCCTGGCAGTCAGAGCCGGCCAGGCAATTTTTTTTCTGGCAGGTCCAGCGTTCCCCGGTGGGAACAGGAGATCCTGTTCCGGGCCGCTGGAGTCGGCTCTTTGCCAGCACTGGAAAAACGCCTGGCCAGGATCCCGGAAAACGCTGGGGACGGGAACTGGAGATTTTGAAAGAGACGACCCGGGCCATTTTACAGGACCGGGAGCTTCTGGAGACACTTCTTCCGGAACGTCTGCTTTCGGCCGGGCCGCTGTCTGCCGATCCAATAAGGGAAAAAGAAACAGCTCCCCTGGAGGGAGTCTCCCTGGAAGAACGGTTTGTGGATGGGGCAGGCAGGAACTCCGGAGCCATCTGGCCCAGGGAACAGTTGGAACTTCAGTTGGAATCCTATCTGACAGCGCTGGAATATTTAAGCCATCCAAAGGATACGGAAAATGAGAGGATCATTTCCAGGGATAAGGAACAGCTTCTGGAAACGATCCGGGGGGACTGGAAGCTCCTGGAACTTGCAGCAGGCGAGGAGCGGAAGGGAACGGATGAAAAAGCACGACCGGGCAGGAAAGGCCAGAGTCAGGAGCTGCGTCCGGCGGTGTCTATGAAGCCGGGGGCAGCCAGCCGGGAGCCAGGGACGCCTTTTCATCAGAAACGAGAGAAGCAGAGCATATGAAAGCTGAGCTTCTGGAGCTAGAGATCGCATCCATGACCGGACAGCAATGGATGGAATGGAAAAAGCATCTGAGCATGAGGATCCTGGAAACGCTTCTTGAGATGGTCACACATTCTGTGAATGGGGATAAAAAGCAGCAGGCTCCGGAAGAGGGGAGAGTTCCTTCTGATCCAGAGAAAGCTCTTTCCACGACTGCTGATGGGGCCGGTCCGCTTCAAGAAAAAGCATCCTTTCAGCGTCCGGAGACCGGAGAGTGGAAAACACAGCTGGCTCCGGCGGTGCGTGCCCTGAAACGGGCGGAGCAGTGGAGTTTCCGCCGAAGCTTTCTGGCCTCGGCGGCAGAGGCTGTCTCTTACCTGGGCCTGGAGGAATGGACACTGTTTAAGGAGGGACTGTCTGACGCGTTTCCTGCAGAGCCGGACATCCGGCTTACAGAGGAGCCGTTTTTTGCCTGGCTTATGGAACAGAAGGGAACAGAGAAGCCAGAATCCCCGGAAGGAATGTCCAGGGAAAAGAACGGCCTGATCCAGGCGCTGGCAGAACAATCTGTCCCGGACAGGATCTTTGGACCCGGTTATGAGAGTCTTAGGGAAACATTGGAAAAAAGCAGGATCCTTGCCCCTTATCTGCAGACAGCCGGTGAGGAAAGGCCTGCGGACAACGGATACCCAGGGGACCGGGTCCAGACGGAGAAGAGGGCGGAAGAAGACGATGAAAACGCCGCGGAAACATTCTGGAGCGGGATCGTCCAGCGGATCCGGGAGCTTCCAGCTGATGGCTGGAGGATATTCCTTAAGGAATTTAAAGAAAGTCATGGGGAAGCGGGTGTAAACGAGAGTTCCCTGTCCTGGATCCTGGGAGAGACTGCCACATCAAAGGATGCTTCCGGACAGGAGGATCCTCTTTCCGTGGAGGAAGAAAAGCAGAGAGTCCTGGAGTATCTGGGGCGCAAGACGGATCTGGTCAGGGAGCCGGCAAAAGCGCATCGGGCGGCCTGGATAAGGGATGACCGAGCAGACTTGGCGAAGGAACAGATGCCAGCTCCAGAGGGCCCTGGGGAGGAGAGTGAGGACAGAAGCAGGTCCGATGCTCCCTCTGCCGGAAGCCGGGAGCCGGGAAGCCGTTTGGCGATACGGATGGCAGAGCGTGTTCTGGAGCTCATAAAGCACGGCGGAGCCTTTGACCAGAATTTTTCCGGTGACCCTTCGGAGGTCTGGGAGGCTGAAGGGAAAGGGAACCGCTGGACCATCCGGGCGGACCGGGTGGAGCAGGCCCTGGACCGGGCGGAGACGTGGACCATACGGAGAGATTTTCTGGAAACAGCAGCAGAGGCTGTGTCCTATTTGGGCCTGGAGGAGGGAGTCTGTTAAAAAAAGAGCTGATAGAGGGGGAGTCCTGGAACCAGGACACCGCCGCTGACTGGTCAGAAAAAGGACCTGTCTTTTCCTGGCTCCATACAGAAACGAGGATAGGAGGGCCGGAATCCCCAGAAGGGATGTCCGAAGAAAAGGGCGGGCTGATCCGGGCGCTGTTCGGCCAGTCTGAGCCCAGATGGATCTTTGGAACCGGGTATGAAGTCCTTAAGGAAAAGCTAGAGGAAAGCAGGATCCTGTCGTCTTATCTGCAGTCTGGGGAGAAAACGGATGCCGCTCCCCGTTTTTGGGAGCAGACGGCGGAAGAGCCAGAAAAGCAGGGGACAGACGCTTCGGAGGACGCCGGGACCAGAATGGTCCGCCGGATCCAGGAACTTTCCAGCGGAGCATGGAGGATCTTCGTGGAGGAACTCTGGAAAGGGGAGGATGCAGAGGTTATTCCAGGGCTGTTCAGGACGTCTGGGATGGGAGAGCTCCATGGACAGGCAGAGCAGGTGCTCCCTCTGGCAGAAGAAAAGAGGAGGGTCCTGGAATATCTTGATCGGAAGACCGAACGGATAACGGAGCATGAAAAGCTCCGGACGATGAAAGCCGCCGCTGGGACAGAAACCAGCCTGGAATCCGGTAAAGAAGTCCCAGGAGCCTGGACTGGGAGGGCGGAAGCAGCGCCCTATCCGGAAGCCGCCGCCAGGGAGGGCCGCCGCATGGTACAGATGGCAGAACGGGTCCTGGCGCTTTTAAAGATGGATCGGACCGTCAGCCGGGATCTGTCAGGGCTTAGGGAGAGTATTCTGGAAAACAGAGGAAGCGACCGTGCGGGAGCCTTGTGGCGGGACCATGCGGACCTCGCTCCAGACCGTGCAGAAGCATGGAAAGACCAGAGCGGCTTTCTGGAAGCGGCGGCAGAGTCTGTCATTTACCGGGGGCTGGAGGAGATGGAAGAACTCCCGCTGGCAGAGGAAAAACGGCGGGGCCTGGAGTATCTGGACCAGAAAGAAGGTCTGGTGTCGGAGATGGTAGGAGACCGGGGATCCATCGGCGGAACGGAGGCTGGCCCGGTATCGGAACGGCACACTGTAAAATCTTGGAATGAAAAAGCAGACGCAGAGGCTGACTCCGGGCAGACCATGGAAATGCTCCCTCTCCCGGAAGAAAAACCAGAAGTCCTGGAATTCCTGAAGCCGAAAGCGGGCGGGTATGCCGGCCTGGAGACAGCGGCAGAAGACAGGACCGCCGCTCTTGGTTTCCGCCGCCAGTCGTCCTGGATGGACCGGGAGATCCAGATACGGACCGTGCTCCGGGAAATCAGGGGAAAAGCAATGGAGCTGTTTTCTCTGCCTCCCGGGATCCGGTCCTGTGGGGACATCCTGTTTATCTGAAGACCAGCGCCGATCCTCTGTGGCAGCCTAAGCTGCAGGAGGGGGGAGAGGCTTCCGGTTCCTGGCCTGACCGCCGCGAGGCAGCCATCCATACCCTGGAACGGCTCCGTCAGAAGCGGATCGCAGTGGAACGGGAGGAGAAGGGAATGGATGATCCGGTGGACGGTCCTTCTGAAACAAAGGCAGGGAAAGCGCTGGCGGTGCATGACGGATCCAGAGCAGAACAGAGAGAGGTGGACTCAGGCAGCCAAAGATCTGGGATGCAGGAGCCTGGAATAGGCCGTTCCAGACAGCTGGAGGAGCAGATGCCCCCGGCGTATGATCCGGCAGATATGGTAGTGAACCAGGGAGCGGGAGCCAGCCGCCGGCAGGAGGAGCTGCCGCCTGCGGCCCGGATGTCCATGAAGCAGGAGATCCAGCAGCAGGTAAAGGAGGAGATCACAGATATCCAGTTCATTACCAGGAGCCAGACCGTGACCCAGGAGGGGAATGTCCAGGACCGGCTTCAGCTGGAAAATCTTCTGAGACGCATGGAAAGCCAGGAGAAGGAGCTGGAACGGATAAAAAGAGACCAGGAGGCAGGGAATGAAGGAGTGGCAGAGGCCCGTGTTTCCAGGTCTGTGATGAAAAAGCTTCAGGATCAGATGCAGATGGAGCGGCTCCGCCGCGGCCTGTAAAAGGAGGCAGATATGGGATCATCACTGAAAAAAGGACGGATTTTTCTCTGTGACTCTAAGGGGAAGAAAAAGGATTCCACAGGTGTGGAGTTCTGCTTTAATCCGTCCTCCTATACCATCAAGAGCACGCCTACATATAAAAGCGTTCCTGCCATCGGAGCTGACGCCGGAAGCCGGGTGTTCATAAGCGGAGCAAAACGTGTGCTGACGGCCACGCTGCTCTTTGACAGCATGAGCGGCGGGGATTCCTTCTGGCAGGTCTGCAGGAAAACGGCTACGATGAATCGAAGCTTAAACCGGTAACCGATAAAATTAAGCAGCTGATGGCGACCGTATGGGTGGAGGGGACGGAGCACCGCCCTCCCCAGGTGATCTTCAGCTGGGGAAATCTGAACTTCCGGGGCAGTATTACAAGTCTGAATGAAGAGTATACCATGTTTACCCGGGAGGGAAAACCCATTCGGGCCAGGGTCGCCATTACCATTGAAGAGGATGTGGAGGAGGCACTGGCAAGGATGACAAGTCCCTTTGAATCGCCGGACCGGACCAAAAGCCGGGTGGTGGTGGAGGGCATGAGCCTCTGGTCTCTGGCGTATGAAGAATATGATGACTGCGAAAAATGGCGGATCATTGCCAGAGCCAATCACATTATGAATCCGCTGGATATCCGGCCGGGCCAGGTCATCAGGATACCTGCCCTTTAGCCGGAGCGAAGGAGGAACCATGGCTGACCTGATGACAGATGCGTATGAGTATGAAAGCCTGCGGAAAACGTATAAAAATTTTACCACCCCTGCCGTGAAATTTAAGATCGGCGGTACGGATGTGATACAGAAAAAAGAGCTTCAGGTGCTTTCTGTGGAGACAACACTTTCTCTGAACAGTGCCGGCAGCGCCAGGATCGTCCTGGGCGGCTGCTATGATTATAAAAACGGTTCTTTTGATAAAACGGTGAAAGACCTGGCCGTCCTGGGAAAAGAAGTGGAGGTAAGCCTGGGCTATGTGTCCAGCTTCCAGAAGGTCTTTAAGGGGTTCCTGGCCTCGGTGGAGATGACCCTGGACGCGGAGGATGGGATCACGGTGGAGTTTACGGCCCTGGATGTCCGGTGGCTGATGATGACGGACAATTTCCGCTGCCGGGAGCATACGGTAAAAATTATTCAGACGCAGTCCAGGAGATCATGAAGCGGTACAAAAAGCTGTGCAGCGTAAAAATAGATGCCACCAAAGAAAATTTTGAGGACGGGTCCATCAGCCAGAGGGCCTCAGATTATGATTTTATCATGAAGGACCTGATCCAGAGCGGACGGTGGACCGGGAGTTTTTCGTGGTAGCGGACCGGGCGTATTTCAGAAAACCCAGAAGCGTTTCGCAGCCGGTGCTGACATTGAGCGTGGGAGGCGGACTGGTCCGGTTTTCCCGAAGAGCCAGTTATGAGAACCAGAAGATCACAGTCATGGGATTCGATCCTGCTTCCGGGAAAGGCGTCGAGGGAACCGCTTCCTCTAAGGCCTCGGACCGGCAGACCGATGTCCTGGGCGGACCGGGAGAGCGGCTGGTGACGGATCTGTCCTGTACCAGCAGTTCCCGGGCCAGGGAAAGGGCAGAGGCCCTGGCCGCAGGCTTTCTGGCAAGAAAACGGAAGGCAGACGCCGTGTGCGTAGGGCTCCCGGAAATCGTTCCGGGGCGGTTTATCCGGCTTTCCCGTGTGGACAGCGTCATGAACCAGAAATATTATATAACAGAGGTGACCCACACCTTGGATAGTGAAGGGTTTTTCACCAATGTTTCCATGGAGGGATGGGAGTAGGCATGATGGATGGTTTTTTATAGATCCGGATGTGGTCCGGGAGACAGGAAGCCGGATGCCCGGACCTGCCATGGGAACGGTCATGGAGGATTGTAAGGCAGAATCAGACGGTCTTGTGACGGCAAAGGTGGAATATGAGCTGGGGAGAAGGGAAAAAAGACCCGGAAGGCTCTGGTCGCTCTGGAGTATACGGCAGACAAGGGCGGGATCTGGTTTTTACCGGAGGTGGGGGCCCGGGTCCTTGTGGAATTCTTAAACGGGGATCCGGATTTGCCGGTGATCACCAGGTGCTTTGCCAGTCCGGATATGAAGCTGCCGGAGGGGCTGCCCGAGAGAAAAATCAGAAAAAGGGATTCCAGACCAGAAATGGAGTCGGCCTCTGGATCCAGGATGAAGATAAGAAACAGAAGGTCACTTTGAATGTGGGCGGAGAGCTTACCGTGTCAGTGGACGCAGAGAAGAAAACCATTTCTGTGGGGGATGCCAAAGGAGACAACCAGCTGGATATTGACACCGGCCAGGGGATGATCCGGATCAACGCGGCAAAAAAAATCGAGCTTGCCATTGGAGGCACGGCGGCTCTGACCATAGAAAAGAATAAGCTTACTATCAGCTCAGGGACCGTGTCCATAGAGGCAGGACAGAGCCTGAAGCTAAAGGGACAGACGGCAGGGATCCAGGGCTCCCAGATCCAGGCCAAGGCAGATGCCAGCATGAAGCTGGAATCCGGGGCCATGCTGGAAGTCAAGGGAGCCATGGTGAAGCTGAATTAGCGGGGAGGAATGAAAATGGAGAGCGGAAGTTTTCTTGGAAAGGGCTTTGCCTTTCCTGTGTCCGTGGATCCGGCCTGCGGCCGGTTCCGGACGGCAGAATATGAAGAAGATATCCAGCAGGCCATCTATATGATCTGATGACCCGCAGGGGGAACGGGTCATGCGGCCGGATTTTGGCTGCGGGATCCATGAGTTTGCTTTTGAGACGATGGATTACGGAACTGTGTCCCAGATGGAGGACAGTGTCCGGGAGGCGCTGATCCGGTGGGAGCCCAGGATCCGCGATATAGAGGTGAAGGTGGAGCCGGAAGCGGAGGCTGGGCGGTTAAGGATCTCCCTGTCCTATGTGGTGCGGGCCACCAACAATCCCTATAATCTGGTATATCCCTTTTATCTCAACGAGGGGATCGAATTATAGCCGAAAAGGAAGGAGGGATTTCATGGAAAAGAAAAGAGCTCCGGGATCGCTTAGGGAGATCATGGATGAGATAGAAAAAAGGGCGGCGGCTTACACGCCGGAATGGCATATGGACAGAGAGAACCCGGATATCGGCACCGCCCTGGCCCAGGTGTACGGAAGACTGCAGAATTCCACAGAGCGGAAATACCGGGCGCTTCCGGAGAAGCTCCGGACAGATTTTTTTAACTGTCTCAATACCTCCATGAAAGCCTCCGTCCCAGCCTGCGGATATGCAGTATTTGGCCTGGCAGACAACGCCCGGGCAGGTACGGGCCTTCCGGCAGGTACTGCCCTTAAGACCGACGTTGCGGATGAATACGGAGAAAAGATCCCCGTGGAAACAGAGGAGGATGTATTTGTCGCTCCAGACACGCTGGAGGCAGTGTTTGAAAGCTGCGATGAGGACGATTATATCGGACTTTATTATGACAGGGCTCTGGCAGAGGTCCAGGAAGGGCAGGGAGGTGCCCGCGGCGGGTTTCCGCTCTTTATGAAAAAAGCACCAAACCTTCAGGAGCACGTATTTTACATGGGGCACCCCTGGATCCTTTCTGTGAAGACCCGTGGAAGGATCCACCTGGCTTTTTACGAAAGAGAGGGGAGCCTGCTGGCTCCGGGATCCTTCAGGCATTGGCGGACCGGACGAAGACAGAGTTTTTCTATCTGTCCGGGGCCAGGAGATTCCATTTTCCCAGGTGTTCCTTGAGAGATCCGAGCTGGTCCTTGTAAAGACCGCCGACATGCCCCCTGGGAGGAGACGGAACGGTCCGGTGAGGCGGCCTACTGGCTGGGCTGCCGGATCCATGATAAGAAACCCTTTGAGGAGCTGGCCTTTGAGGAACTTCTGGTATGGACGGAATGTCCTCCCATGGCGCCGGAACTGATAAACGCTGTGGGAGAGGAGAGCCGCGGCGGCTCCTGCTTTGCCTTTGGGGAACAGCCGTCGATCTACGGAGAGGTATATTTTCTTTCGGAGGAAGTGCTTGGGAAAAAGGGGGCTGTGGTGGAGTTGGCCTTTGAGCAGGAATTTGCCCGAGTACCCGCTGCGCCGCCGGCGGAGGGAGCCCCGATCCGATGGAAGTTGGTCATGCCCAAGGATGAGGTAAGACCGGAACGGGAATATGAGATCGCCATTGAAGAGGTGGTATGGGAATATTACAATGGGCGCGGGTGGACCAGCCTGTTTCCAGATCACTCTTATTCCCGGATCTTCCATTCCTCTGATGGGCGGTACAGAATGCTGAAGCGGGTGGAGTTTACCTGTCCGGAAGATATGGAACGGGCTCTGGTGGGCGCGGCAGAGAGCTTTGCGGTCCGGGCCAGGATCTGAAGATCAGCAACGCCTTTAAAACCAGTGGCTATTATATGGCTCCGGTGATCTCGGAGTCTCTCTCCGGTATCGGTATGGAGCGGAAAACAGCAGGCCGGAATTCTTTTATGAAAAGAACAATCTGGAGGAGCATTTTTCAGGGCAGACCAATGTCTGGGGAACATGAGGTCCCACAGGCCTGTATTTGGGACCAGTGACAGGGAGCCGGCCCTCTATCTGGGATTCCGGGAAAGGCTGGATCAGGGACCGGTGCGGATCCTTTGGGCAATGGAGCATGACCTGCAGAAAAAACACCGGAGCTTGCCTGGGAATATTACCGCGGCGGACAATGGAGGGACCTGCATCCGGCAGATGAGACAGAGGGTCTGAGAAAAACCGGTCTGCTTACCTTCCAGGGAATGGCGGACGCATCCCCTTAAAGCTTTTTGGCCGGGAACTTTACTGGATCCGGATCCGGGATGAGAAGGCAGCCTACAGAAAAGGCGGCTTTGCCGTGCCGGAAATACGGCAGTTCTGGCTCAATGCGGCGCGGGTACGGACCGTGCGGCGGGGGCTTTCCGAGCGCTTTACGATGGAGGGTTACAGGAGCGGGAAAAGCTTTCGTCTGCTGAACCGCAATGTCCATGAGGCGGCGGTCTGGGCTCTGGAGCCCAGAATCCTCGGAGAGGAGGAGACAGAAAGGCTCCGGCAGGAAGGACGGCTGAGAGAGATCCGGGATGGGGACGGGACCTTGAGGGAGACGTGGATCCGGTGGGAGGAAACAGAAAACTTTCTTCGTCATGGACCGGCGGACCGGGTCTGTCTGCTGGATGCCAATGAGGGATCCTTACCTTTGGAGGCGGTGTCCACGGAGCCATTCCTGCTCCCGGGATCCTGGACGGGATCCAGGTGGAGTACAGCACAGGAGGAGGAAGCCGATGCTGCCTTGGACCGGGCCAGATCAATGGACTGGAGCTTTCAGCTGGATTTGTAAACAAGGCCTTCAATCCCCTGCCGCTGTCAGGAGGCTGTGACCGGGAAACCGCCATGGAGGCCATGGACCGGGCGGGAAAGGAGCTGAAGCACCGCTTCCGCGCCGTCACAGGATCGGATTATGTGGATCTGGCCATGGAGGCTGTGGGAAACATTGAAAAGGCGGCCTGCTTTTCAGGCATGGATCTCTCCGGCGGAAGACAGCCGGGATCAGTGACCCTGGTGGTCTTAAAAAGGAAAGGGGACCGGAAGACCAGGCGTTTGGAGATATGAGCCAGGAGATCCGCAGATCTCTGCTCCGGTGCCTTCCCGCAGGAATGTCGTCTTCCAGCCTTTATATCCGGGAACCTCTGATGGTGGAGATCGAGCTTCTGGTAACGGCAGAAGTGCAGGGGTTTGCTGATATGTTCCCGGTCAGGAATGCAATTGGGAAAGCGATCGAAGAGTTTTTGGATCCGGTGACTGGGAATTTCGATCAAAAGGGCTGGCAGATCGGTACCCTGCCGGACCGGCTGCAGATGGAGACGGTGATCAAAAAGGTACCGGGACTCATAAGCCTTAAAAGTCTTGTGGTTTTCGGCCGTCTTCCCGGAGAGCCGGGAAGGCCGGAGGCAGACCTGGATGAGATCCGGCGCCACCCTTATGTGCTTCCTGTGGGGGCCGCCATCAGATCCGCATCCAGACGGCTGGACAGTAATAATAAAAAGAACGGAAGGAGGGAGGAACCATGCTGCCGCAGGTAAGATTTGATACGGACCAGTTCAGGGACCTGATCGAGGAGTACAGGACTCTGATTGCGGGAATCTATCCAGAATGGACAGACTATAATTACCATGATCCGGGAATGACATTCCTTGAGCTTTTTGCGTGGATGAAAGAGAATCAGCAGTTTCATATGGAGCAGCTTGGGGATGCCCACTATGAAGCGTTTTTCAGGCTCCTTGGATTTGAGAGAGAGGGAGAAGGCCCGCCGGCATCCTGGCCATGGGAAAGCCCGAAGGAGAATGGTCTATTCCGGCAGGAGCCAGATTCCAGACTGGAGGGATAATTTTTGAGACTGTAGAGGAGGAAACTCTCACAGATGCCCTTACGGAGGCAGTCCATGTGGGAAAAGACGGAAGTCCTGGGGAGACGGTGGATCTTAAGCGTCCGGCGTCCATGGGGGAGATGCATTTCTATCCTCTGGGGAAAACACCGGTTCCCGGGGATTCCTGCCTGTTTTTATATGATCGTCCCCTAAGACCAGACACGGTCTACCATCTGTTTCTTCAGATGGAAAAAAACAGGAAAGCCTGCGGAATCCAAGGCGTCCTGAGGATCCCTTTGAGGCTCTTACAGAGGTCAGATGGAGCGTTTATACAGAGATGGGATGGGAGCCGGCAGACCTGTTTTATGACGACACCGGCAGCCTTTTGTTTGGGGGCAGGATCGGATTCTCCTTTCAAACGCCCATGGCACCTCTGGCGGAGCCCTGGGCAAATGGATTGGCTGGAAAATATGCGCTCCGGGCAGAACTTTATAAACATACATATGATCTTCCTCCACTGGTTTCGGGATCACCATGAACTTGGTTTCCCTGGCTCAAAAGGAAACGTGGAGAACAGATGGAACGCCGTATGTCCTGGCTGAGGGAAACGGCTTTCCGGATCGAGGAATATGCCCTTCCTGGAAAGAGCCCATGGCAGAGTCTGTACAGCTGGAGGTGGAGGATGTCCTCTCTCCCGGAAGCTTTGTTCCCTGGAAGCGGACAGGAGATATTTCCTCCTGTGGACCCTCGGATCCATGTTATCAGGTGGACGAGGACCAGGGGACGGTGCGCTTTGGAGACGGGTTCTGCGGGATGCCTCGAGGGCAGGATCCGCCTGTTGTCCATGGTGGAAACCCTGGGGAGCCGTGGAAATGTGACCCAGGGAACCCGTCTGATGCCGGAGGACACGGCCCAGGCGAAGGAGCTTTTTGTATACAGGACAACGGCCCAGGGCCGTGACCGGGAGACCATGGAAAAGGCACTGCTCCGGCTGGGAACGGAACGATCGTCGCCGGTCAGGGCCGTTACGGCGGCCGATTATGAAAAGGTGGCCATGGAAACACCAGGACTGATCCTGTATTCTGCGAAGGTTCTGCCTGCGCCGCCGCACTCCAACCAGGTGGCGCTGGTGGTACGGCCCGGAGATGGACGGAGGAACCTCCCGCTGTCGGAAGGATACAGGATCAATCTGCTCCGTTATCTGGACCGGAGGAGGCTTCTGGGCACCAGGCTGAAGCTGGTCTCTCCGGAATATATTGAACTGAGGCTGTATCTGGAGGTATCAGTGATGCCCCAATTCCGTCAGGCGGAGAGCATGATCCGGGAAGCAGCGGTCCAATGGTTTTCCAGGCTGGGAGCGTCCTTTGGAGAGCCAGTTTCTTATGGAGGGCTGTACGGTGTGATCGACAGCCTGCCCTGCGTAAAGCGTCTGAGGATCCTGGAACTGGAGACTTCAAGCACAGCCGTGAGCCGGAATCATGGGGAGATCTGATCCCGCCGGAAAACGGTGTGTTTCTTCTGAAGCAGATTGAATACACGTCAGTAAATGATTAAGGCGGTCGTATATGAAATATTTTGTGGTCAATAAGGAACTGGATTATAAAAGAGGATATCTGGAGGGGGCGGAATTTTCCCAGGGGAGCTTAAGACTTCGGGAGGGAGAGTCCCAAGGCGTTTTTATTTCCCGTGTTTTTGATGGAAAGGAGACGGATCTGGCCTGGCACAGGTTCTGCCTCAATGGAGAGGGGCCTGGAGGAGGTTCGTTGTATTTCTGGTTTTACTGTACAGACAGCCTGGAGTTTACGGATGGAGATATGGCTTACCGGATCCCGGAGCTCCTGGGGGACCGGAACGTATCCCTGGAAAAAAAAAGAAGGAGCTGCTCAGGCGTTTTCTCAGAAAGGAAGCGGTATTTCCGGAGGATATCCTGCTTTATGAGCTGCGGGGACGGTATCTGTTCTTTATGGCAGAGCTGTTCTCCCAGGGCGGAGAGGGACCGGTGATCCGGGACATGACCGTATTTTTCCCCGGGAGGACTGGCTGTCCTATCTTCCAGGACTTTATAGGAGAGAGAAAAATGGGGCGGATTTCACTGCGCGGTATCTGGGTGTTTTCCAGAGCCTTTATGATGATCTTAGCCGGCGGATCCGTACCGGCAGCAGGCTCATGGATCCGGCGGATACGGATATGGAATGGCTGAGGGATCTGGCTGGCTGGCTTCAGCTGGAGGATTTTTATATATGGCCGGAGGACAGGCTCAGAAAACTGCTCCAGCTGGCTCCCAGGCTGTTTGCGGAAACGGGGACGGTCCAGGGAATGATGGATCTGGTGGAGCTTTATACAGGAGAAAGACCGCTGATCGCAGAGTGCGGGCCGCTTTCGGATATGGATGGAGCGGACAGGGCAGAAAAGCTTTACGGGGATGATCCCTACAGCTTTGTTCTCCTGGTGAAGGAACAGTACGTGGCCACAGCCAGAGATTTCCGGGCTTTAAACTGCATCATCCGTCAGATGAAGCCGGCCCATATGGAGGCGCGCGTAATCCCGCTGAAACCCGTTCTTTCGCTGGGAACGTATTCTTATCTGGGGATCAACAGCCGCATCGGAATGTATCAGCCCCTGCGGCTCAATGGACGCCAGGCCCTGACAGTCATGTCTGTGGGCAGCAGAGACAGATAAAAGGAGGAACAAAGGACCATGAAAAATCTTCAGTATTTTCCGTTTGAGAGGAACCGTTATTATTACGGAAAGCTTCTGACGGAGCAGGATTTTAATTCAGAACAGAGATATTTTAATGATAAAAGGCGCATGGTCAACCGGTTTCTTCACGGCTCTGGCGTGGCCGCCGGTCTGACCGTCGTGGGGATCGATGAAAAGAGCATTTCACTGGAGGCGGGACTTGCCCTGGATGGAGCCGGAAGGGAGATCGTAGCTGAACGGCCGGCTGTGGTCCGCCTGGAACAGCTCGATGGCTTTTCCAGACTTTCAGAGGAGAAGAATCGGGATTTTGTATATCTTTGTATTGAATATGATGAGAAGGAGACCATGCCGTCCCACAGCATCGCCTCTGGACCAGAAACCAGAGACGGAGGCACGGAGTTTGACAAATGCCGGGAGGGCTACCGGCTGTACCTGACTGACCGCCCCCTGGAGGATACTTCCGATACCCTGGACGCCATGTTCCATAAGAGAACGATCCTTTATGAGGATGAGGGGATCTGTATCACCCAGCAGTATCCCCGTTTTATAAAGAGCGGGGAGGAATTTGAGCTCCGCCTGATCATAGAAAACCGGGGGAGCGCCAAGGAGGTTTCACTGGAGCTTGAGGAGACTCTGACCTGCGCTTCCTTCCGGGGAGAGAACCGGTTCCGGGCAGCGGTAAAGGAAAGGATGGAGACCAGGGACTCGGTAAAGGAATATGCGTATATCCTCAATGCCTTCCCTGTGGAAATGGGAGACGCGGAGTTTTCTATGTCTGCTGAGCAGTTCCGTCTAAAGTGCGGAGGAAAAAGCCAGAAGCTCTCAAGGGAACTATTTACGGCCGTTCCCGTGGTAAAAAAGATGCGTACCAGATGTTAAAGGAACAGCATTACCGGGAGGCTATGGATCACGTCCTCGAAGAACGCCTATCCACCTGGGATCTATCTGGCAAAGATATGGCTGATCCAGACTGGCCATGTATATATGATCGACCGGGTGGAGCCCATGCCCTTCGACCAGTATGTATATACGCCTTTTCTCACCATGGGAATGCTAAAAGCGCTGCTGGCTGAAAGGGAAAAGGAGGCTGGAGCACGAGGTCCGTCCAGGGAGATTCCTGTGAATCCGGAAGGAAAGGAAAAGGAGGAACGGCGGGCCCAGGGAACCGTAGAGCTTCAGCTGGGTATTGGCGGAAAGCGGGGGCAGAAGTTTTTCTCCCATGAGATCGTCCATGGCCTGGGACTTGGGGAGGTATCCATCGCCCTTGCCCTGGAGGGAGAAAAGGAGATGCTTTTTGGTTCTTCAGAAATTTTTGAGGACGATACTCCAAAGGCGGAGCTGGCTGCTAAAGCGGACATTTCCAGGGGCAGCTTTGTGATCGGTCTCAGGCTCCTTGAGCCCACCGGACAGCAGACGATCCGGGTCCATTGGACAGCGGTGATGGGAAAGCAGGACAGGGTTGGCACCCTGGGAGAACCCAGGCTTACGATCCGTCCCTCAAAGCTTGAGATGCGCGTCCGGGAAACGTACTATCTGGAAGCGGCAGCAGAAAATCTTCCGGGAGCCCAGATCCTATGGGAGGTGAGATCCAGAGAGGGTGGTTTCATCAGCCGGGACGGAATGTATACAGCGCCCAACCAGCCAGGGGTCTATGAGATCCAGGCCTGGTGCCAGGAGATGCCAAAGCTCCGGGCGTCACTTTATGTTATTGTAAGGGAGTAGACCATGATCATCCATATTCTGGACAGGGATTTTCTGGTCCTTTACACTGTAAAGGGGAGGACCAGGGACTACAACAGCATATCTGCCGGGACGTGAACGAGATGTTAGACCGGACCTACAGGGCTCTGAAGATCCCGGCAGAGCAGACCGGCGGCACCTTGATCCGGTATCTCATGGAGCAGGTGCATAACCGGGATTTCCGGGAATTTGCAGATTATGCTACAGACGCGGAGGGCGTGACCGTATTTATGGACTGCGGCTGCGGCGCTTCTCTTTCCCAACGGCTTTCCCAGGAGACGCTCCGGCTGGAAGAGAGGCTGGCGCTTGCTGAGAAGCTGGCACAGCATCTGGTGCTGGACGATTTTCCTCCATATTTTATCCACGCGGCCATGGAGCCTGGGCGGGTAAAGGTCACGGACGCCATGGAGTTTAGTTTTGATTTTGAGCTTTCCGACTTTTTAACCTGGCAGGAGGCAGATTTTTCCGTGGCCTGCAGGGATATGAAGAAGGTATTTTCCGCACTGTTTGAGCCGGAACTGGCCAGACGGGCGTTTCCCGATATGGAACGCTTTCTGTACGGGCTGGATCATGGGGAATTTGAAAATATGCTCCGGGTCTATGAGCAGCTGGAGACCATCTGCCGCCAGTGGAAGGGCAGGGATGAGATGGCTCTGGAAAGCCGAAGCTTTGCCTTCCGGTTCTGGGAAAAGCTCAAGAGCCTGGGAAGGCTTCTTATAAAATCCGCAAAGCTTGCGGTCATTCTCCTGGCAGCCGGATACCTGGCTTATTCCGTTTACGAGCTTGTACAGCCGGATCCGGAGGCCCAGGTATATGAAAGAATCGGGGATCTGGAGATCAGAAAGGATGCAGAGGCAGGGATACCATGAAAAAATTTGATGATCCGTCAAAATTAAAGGATTCCATAGATGTCAGTTTGAAACGGATGGGGCGGGTGCTTTTCATGCCGGTCACTTCGGCCATGCGTACAGCACGGATGTTCACCCAGCCCAGCTCCATTGCGAGAAAAGCCAGCAATGACGTCATGGGAGAGATCAAAAAACTAAAGGAGCCGCCCAGTTCCCTGGCAGAGTATGTGGATGGAGGAAGCCATTATATTGCCAGACGGCTTCTGTATCTTCTGATCCTGGCGGCTTTGATCCTCCCGGCCCTGTTTATCAATTTCGCGTGGCCGGTGCTCCAGTCCCGTTTTTTCACAAGGACCATGCCGGTGGATTCGGCAGTGGCTGCTTCTTACACAGGCAAGGTGAGTCTGACAGACCGGGACAGTGGGACCGTGCTTTTTGAGGGAAGTCTGGATAAGGGCAGGATTAACGGCTTTGGCCGCCTGTATGGTTATGATGGAAAACGCCGGTATGAAGGAAATTTCCTGATGGAGGTTTTTGACGGCTATGGAGAGCTGTATTATGATAACGGCCTTCTCCGGTATCAGGGAAATTTTTCAATGAACAAGGAGGAGGGACAGGGGATCCAGTATTATGAGGATCAGACTGTCTCATATAAAGGCGGCTTTTGTGTCGGTCTTTATGAGGGGACCGGTACAAAAATACAGAGAGGACGGAAGTCTGGAATATGAAGGCGGTTATGTCCGCGGACTCTACGATGGAGCCGGAGTCCTGTATGACCTGGACGGAAACAAACAGTATGACGGAAATTTTTCCGCCGGCGTCTACGAGGGAGAGGGTCGGCTCTATGCCGAAGGCCGCCTTGTGTATGAGGGCAATTTTCACGACGGTAAGGCCGAAGGCTTTGGAAGGATGTATGAATCCGGAAAGCTGGTGGAAGAGGGACAGTACGGCGGCGATCTCTTTTCTGCCGGGACCACCACACTGTATTACGAAGATGGAGCCTTGCTGTACCAGGGAGGCTATGAAAACGGCGTCTATGAGGGCAGCGGGATCCTGTACCGGCAGGATGGGACCATTTCCTATGAGGGGGGCTTTTCCGGAGGCCAGTATGAAGGCGAGGGAAGACTCTTTAATGAAGATGGAAGCCTGCTTTACGAGGGGACCTTTGCCAAAGGCCTTTATGAGGGCAGCGGGACTCTTTACGGAACTAAGGAAGCGCCTTTATACGAGGGAGATTTCCTGGCAGGAGCTTATGAGGGAGAAGGGATCCTCTATGGAGCCGAAGGAGCCGTTCGTTATGAAGGAGGCTTTGCTAAAAACCTTTATGAGGGAGAAGGCCGGCTTTATGATGAGGCGACGGGAGGTCTGGCAGCCCAGGGAACCTTTATCCAGGGAGCCCTGGAGGGCAGTGGGACCGAGTTTGATCCTTCCACCGGCATAAAGCTTTATGAAGGAACGTTTCGGAGCGGCCTTTACGATGGGACGGGAGTTCTCTATGACCGGACCACTGGGGGGAAGATCTATGAGGGGCAGTTCCTTCTGGGAGCCTATCATGGACGTGGAGCGTCCTATGATGCAGCCACGGGAAAGATTCTGGAGGAAGGAGAGTTCCGGAACGGAGTGCTGGTCACCAGCAGGGAAGAACTGGAGGCGACGGAGGCACCGGAGGAAGGTGCAGCGGAATCCCAGGCCCCGGAGGGGGAAAGAGCCCAGGAGGGCGCGGAGACGGCAGGCTCTGAGCCGGGGCAAAGCGCCGGGACTGGGGAAGCAGAGCCCCGGGAGGGCGCTGCCGCAGACGAGAGTATTTCCGAGCCGGGAATGAGCACCATGGAGGACCCAGAGGCAGGGAAATGGCCGGGGGCTTCCAAGGAGGCCGTAAGCGAGCCGGGGCCAGGTGCCTGATGCTGACTGGTCTTCTGGTTCCAGTCCATTGGAAAATAAATAAAAGGAGGGATCCCCATGGGACGTTATACGATCATTGCAGAAATCGACGAGCATCTCAGACAGGTACTGGCCGATGGGCTGGTGCCGGAGCTTCTGCCGGATAAAAACGCTGTGGGCCTGTGCTCACCAGACGAAAAGGGGGATCTGAATGTGGGGATCTGCCTGTACGATATCTGTGAAAATGAAAATCTAAGGATCAGCGGCATGGTGAACCACAGCATGGAAAAACAGATGTTTCCGCCTACATATCTGAGTCTTTATTATATGATCACCGTGTGGTCGGCCAGCGATATCCGTTACCGGGCGATCCAGGAGCATCGGATCCTGGGCCGGATCATCCAGCTTTTAAAGGACCAGAACCTGTGGGAGTCGGAGAACTTTGACAGTGAAGGGAAACCTGATATCCGGGTAGAATTTCTGGATCTGACCACAGAGGAGAAAATAAAGATCTGGAACCAGCCGTCGGTCCCTTACCGGACCTCTCTATTTTTCCGTGTGGCGCCAGTGAGTCTGGACTCCTCAAAGAGCAGAGAGATCAGGCGGGTGATGAGCGTGGAGATGCAGGTAAAGGAACAGGGAGGAAGCCATGGCAGAGAGCCGCATGACCTGGAAAGTCCGGGGAATCATTAAGATCTATGACAGCTATATAAGAAGGCCTGCATCTACAGCCAGCTTGCAGATCCGGACGGATCAGGGCCTTTCAGTGATCCGCAAATCGGAGGGGATCCTGGTATTTGTAGAAAACCACAATTTCACAGATCGGGGACCAGTCCAGGTGGTCCTGGAGAGTCCGTTATTTCTTAGGGAAACGGTGGTCCTGCCCCTGGACAGCGATCCAGAGGTGCAGGTGGTGTGGCTGCGGCCGGGAAATCAGTATCCGGCAGGCGGCGGAAGCTCCAGGATCTACGGAAGCGCGGCTCCGGGAACAGAGATTTCCTTTGCGTTTACCGGAGGCCCGGATTCCATGAAGCTTTTAAGGGATCTCAAGGTAAAAGATAAAGAGATTTCTATTTACCATCCAGGGATCCGCAGCCTGGAAGGATGTACGCTGGAGCTGGAGCTTAAGAGGAAAGGGGAAAAATAAGGCTCGAAAAGTGTCTGGACGATTCAAGGACGGATACCGGGACCTACCGGTTCCAGGGAGAGCAGCTATCCGGAACCTATCAGAAAATGGACACAGTCGTCCGGAACGTCCAGGAAGCCAGGGCAGGAGAAGATGGTGCCTACCTTCTGCTTTTTAAGACAGTACCGGAGCCAGTCTCTTCCGGCCGCCTCTGGTGGAAGGAGCCGGAGACAGGAAGGACCGGGGAACTCCGGGTCAATGTCAGAGAGGGCGGCAGCGTCCGGCAGGATCTTTTATAAAGGAGAGGAGATACGTATGGGATTTGGAGTTCTTGGTGGAGCGGTTTTAACATGTTCGTTCGGCATGGTGCCTTCGACGTTTAATGTGCTTCCCACAGCCAGGGTCATGTCCTCCATGCCAGTGGGCTGCATCATGGATCATATTCCTATGGTCAACATCATGCCCTTTGGCATGTGCCAGTCCCTGGCCAATCCCACGGTGGCGTCGGCCACTGCGGCGGCTTTTGGGGTTCTGACTCCCATGCCGTGCATGCCCATGATCCCCGGTCCATGGGCTCCGGGCTCGCCTACGGTTCTGGTGGGAGGAAAGCCGGCATTAAACAACAGCTGCAAGCTGATGTGCGCCTATGGAGGAGTGATCCAGATCAGCAGTCCAGGAACTGCGAATATCCAGGTGAAATAAGGAAAAGAGGAGGGAAAGGGAGATGGAAGAAAAAAAAAGATTCCGGAGCTGGCTGGCTGCCATGCTCCTTTTCAGCCTCCTGTCTGCGGCGGCTGTGTTTTTTTTCCCGGCCTACCGGCCTTCCGGAGTTTATGAGGCCATCAGCAGCGGAGCGTATCTGTATGGACTTGATCTGAAAGACCAGGTCCAGTATGTGTTCCGGGTCAACATGGAGACGGGAGAAAGCCGGAGGATCCGGGTGCCGGTTTATGAAAATGGGAGCTCTGTGACCCTTTCCGGCCTCACGCCTCTGGAGAATGGCCTTACATATGTGGCTTCCTCTGTTTCCGGGAAGGACGGCTCCCGCCTTTTGCTCCAAAGCTGTGATTTTGACCGGCTCCGGCTGGAAACGGTCCAGAGTATCACAGAAATGGAGGAAGCGGAGGGGATCCGGTTTGCGGCCCTTTCCAGGAGCATGGGGACGGCGGCCCTTACTTTTTTTTCAGGGGAAAGTTCAGTGGTCCATTATCTTTTGGAGGATGGTAAATTCCAGCTGTACAGAAACGTACAGATGCCGGAGGACAGCTATCTGTCTGAGTTTACCACGGACGGGGCCGATTATTTTCTGGGATATCATGGGGAAATATGGAAGGCAGGAGAAAATGGGGATGTACTCCTGGTGTATGACACCGGCTCCACCCTGGGAGAGGGGAAGGAGACGGATTTCCAGTTTTTTGCGGATGCGATCTACTTCCGGGACCAGGATACGGGAGATAGGTACAGGGTCCAGGGGCAGGGAAACGCCAGTGTGGATCCAGGTCCGTACGCGGCAGCTGTAACCTTTGACGAGACGGATCTGCGGATGAGCGTATCCGATGGAAAGAAGACCAGAGCCGGGATCCTGGTGCTGGAGGATGGACGTCAGACGGCGGCGGCCTGCGGCGCGTATGAGTATGTGGCCAGGGAACTGAAGACGGGGAGTCAAAGCCAGGCTTCTGGCATGGGGGCTTTCCATGGTCCTGGCGGGAGCGGGCTTTTTGCCTGGATGCGCCTGAGAGCGCTTTTAAAGCAGAAGGAGATCGTGATCCCCCTGGTGCTGGAGGCTGCCATCCTTTCCGTGGCCCTTATGGCCGTGGGACTGGGGCTTTTGAGAGGCAGGATCTTTTCCTCCGTACGCAGGAACGCAGCGGAAACTGCCATGGAGACATGCCTCCAGCTGGCCTATGAGATGCGGGATACTTATGATATGCATGCGATCCAGACCATGTGCGGATATGATTCCGTTACAGCTGAGAACGAGCTTCCTTATAAAAAAACAGATCCGGCTACAAACAGATCCGGCTGCTGGATGCAGAGGGACAGCCCGTGAAAAGTACAGGAAATCAGGTGAACTTCCGGATGTATTTCCGGAAGGATGGGGACCTTTATCCCATGGGGATCTCGGACTACGTACTGAACATGCCAGTGGATTCTAATTTTGTGACTGCAAGTCCCGAGGCGATTTCCGCCATTGAGAAGGCTCTGGAGGAGCAGAAGGCCGTGACCACAGAGTATACTGCCCTGGGAGGATGGACGTACGGAGCCTTTTGCCATTGAAAACAACGGAAGGAGAATATCCTGTGGTCCTGGAGGCGTACATGATGTCAGACGACGGGAATCGCCTGTACGCAAAGCAGGCCTGGCCGGTGGAACGGGTGTTATCAGCCTTGATGGCTGCTCTGCTGGCGGCAATTCTCCTGATCCTGTGGAGGGCCATGCATTCCCTGGGGATCTTAAAGCAGGCGGCCCTTCTTGTGGAAAAAAAGGAAGGCTTGGGGAGGTGGCAAGGGTACGGGGCCGCAGCGAGGCGGCTGTGACTGCTGTCCGGTTCAACCGGATGTCCCGCCAGATCGCATCCCAGGTTTCCGGCCTTGAAGCCTACCGGGAAAAATACAATGCCTTTGTGCCTTTAAAATGTCTTGAGACTTCCGGAGGAGAAGACGGCGTACAGGAAAGACCATACATGGTCATGACCGTAGGAACCAGAGAGGGCCAGAGCCAGCCAGAGCTCTGGATCCGGCGGATCCATGAAAAAATGGAGAGGTCCTTTCCTTTGAGGATGTGGGGCTCCAGTGCCTGTTTCTGGGGAATGCGGAAAACGCCCTGGAGGCGGCCGTCAATATCCTTCAGGATGCAGGCATGGATCAAAATGTGAGTATTTCCTTAAGCTTTGATCCGATCCGCCTTGGCGTTTCCGGTAATCAGAGCCGGAGCGCCGTGTCAGCTTTCGGCATGAATGGTGACTTCAACGGATTTTTAAAGGAGAAGGCGGGAGAATATGGAGCCTCTCTTCTGGTTTCCGGATCAGCTGCCGGCCGGATCCCGGGATTTTTCAGCCGTTACCATGTAAGGCGGATCGGAACCTTCTTTCTGGAGCAGACAGAAGCGGCGGAATCAGTCTATGAGGTCCTGGATGGAGAGCCAGAGCTGCAGAAAAGGAAAAAGCTGCTGACGGAGGGGACTTTTGAGGAAGGGGTACAGGCCTTTGAAAGCAAGGATCTCTTAGGGGCGAGGATGGCGTTTATCCGGGTCCTGGCGGAAAATCCCGGAGACGGTGCAGCTGTCCGGTATATCCATCTCTGCGGAGAGCAGTGCGGACGGACCCTCAAAAGCCAGGCAATATATATGGAAACCTATGGTTCCAGGAGCGGGAGCGTATGATGAAGAAAAAGAAGCTGGCGATTTTGGCAGGGATCCTGTTTTTTGTGTTTTTATCAATGTTCTGGGCTCTGGGGAAAAATGGCTCCCGGAAAGCCCTGAAGTCAGGTGATCTCATATCATGCGGATGGAAATTCCATATTTGGAGCGGTGTACGATCCTTTTCTGCGTTCATATCTGATCATCCAGGAGGATTACCGCACCGGAAAGGAATATGGATTACGGTTCCCGGAAAGCCGGAAATCCGGAGAGAAGTATGACCTCAGATACCTCCAGCGGGAGGACAGCGGAAAAGTTGCAGTGCTGTTCGATATTTATGGAGAGGGAATTCTTCTCCGGTCGGAGGTCTGGATCTGTACGCCGTCAGAGGGCCGCGCTGAGATGATTTATGAGGAAGAAGTGTCCGACGGGGAGAACCGATCGAGCTGTTTGCGGACAGCCGGGGGATCCTGCTGCTCCATTTTGAATCCATGGGAAGAGGGACAGATATGACCCGGGTAAAGCGTACCATGCTCTATGAGGGCAGCTACGGAGCGCCGGTGGTCCTTGGGGAGCTCAGACTCTGGAATATGAGCTCCATGGCTTATTATGCTTCCTCCAATGAGGGAATCTGGTACTCGGACCGGTATGGAAATGTGTATTACTGCGCGGAGAACGGAGTGACCACGTATATGCTGAAGAATGACGGTTCCCGGATCAGCATTAACAACGTGGGTTATTCTCCCACCCGCCGGGGCTTTTATTTCTATAATCTGGATCAGCAGAAGGATTACTGGATCGGCATAGACGGGAAGATGGCCGAATACGAAAACCCGGCGCTGGAGGAGTTCCGGAAGGACGGATATCAGGTGGAGGCGCTGGGGATCGACCGGGAGGGGATCGTTTACGCGGATCTGGGAGATAAGGAGGAGTCCTGGGGCCTGGCAGTGATGGTGCCTGGGGAAGAATCCAGGATCCTCTGGTCCATTGGTATTCCGGCCAGGCAGTGGCTTCCCGGCTGCCTGCTGGCTGCTGCGGCAGCCACTGGGGTGGTGCTGGCAGGTATTCTTATGATCCTGTATGCTTACAGGCATGCGAAGGTGATCCCGGTCACAGTTCGGATCGCCGCTGCTTCTATCCTTGTGCTTTTTGCCGGCGGGATCCTGGTATACGCAAAGACCCAGGATATTTTTTCAGAAAGACGCAGGGAAAGCGTCAGGGAAATATTAGCCAGTGCAGCCGTCATCGAGGCGGATAAGGTGGATCGGACAAGATTTGAGGGAGACCAGCCGGACGTGAATTATTTTGAGCAGAGGAGTCGAGGAAAAGGAAAGCCTTACCTGGAAGCTCAGCGGCCTGGACAGCCAGGAGGTAAAAACATCCAGATGGAATATACCATGGGATATTTCCGGGTCCTGGGAGAGGATGCATATCCGATCCTGGGCTACGACTATGTGACGACACCGGCCCGGTACACCCGTTCTGCGGGAGAGCTTGCCCTGATCACCCTGTGCATGGAAAAAAAGCAGCCGATATACGGTACCTATACGGAATATGGAGAAACACATATGGCAGTTTACGCTCCTGTCCTTGACGGAAACGGGACTCTGACGGGGCTCGTGAAGACGGAAAAGGAGCTTGGATCGGTGGAGCAGCGGGCGTCCCTGGATACCAGAGCCCTTACCGGAGCGATCCTTTCCGGGGTGTTCCTGGCAGCTGCTGCGGTGATCCTGATGATCGGCCTGGCACTCCGGCCCTTAAAACAGCTGTCCTCCTTTATGGACCGGCTGGAAGAGGGGGCGGAGCGTGGGAGGCTCCGGATCCACGGCCATAATGAGATCTCGGAAATGCTCCGGATCTTTGACCGGATGGGCGAGAATATCCGGGACTACCTGCATAAAGTGCAGAGGCTTCAGGAAAGGTATGGAGCCTTTGTCCCAAAGGACCTGGTCAGTCTTTTGGGAAAGGAGGATATACGGCAGGTGGGCCCGGGAGACGCCGCAGTCTGCGAGGCCGCTGTGGTTCTGATCAACATGGATGATTTTTCCGGGATCCGGGCCGCGAACGGGGCGGAAGAGCTGTTTCGGCTGATCAACCGCGGGCTGGAGGAAATGATCCCGCTGGCAGACCAGTACGGAGGCCACATTGTCCGGTTCCTGGAGGGCGGCCTGCTGATGCTTTTTTCCGGGAAGCGCCTGGTCTGCGGCAGAATGTACCATGAAGATATTGGAAGGGCTGGAACGAGAGGAACAGGTCCGCTACTATGGGGCCCTGGATCACAGAAGGGTGAACCTGAAGGTCATGGGAAGCCGCGAACGAATGGAGTTCATGATCCAGGGGAGGACATGGAGATCGTTTCCGGGCTCTGGAGACTGGCGGCAGGATCCGGGATCAGGCACTTATGTCCGGGAGCATGGCACGGAAGATCCAGGAAGAGGCGGATGGATCTGGTACGGATTCCCCAGAGCGGAGATCCTTTTCCGGGCTCTGGGCTCCGCTGAAACAGATGGATGTCCGGTGGAGATGTATGAGCTGTCGGCTTCCTGGGATGAGAGCCAGTACCGCTTGAAACGTGAGACCATGGAGCTGTTTTTACAGGGCATTTCCAGACTCCGTTCCTGTCAGGTCAGAGATGCCAGAGAATGCTTTGCGGAGATTCTGAGGAAAAATGGAAGCGACATGGCGGCCCGACGGTATTTCGACGTGTGCGACGGGATCGACAGGAGAACGGGAGCCGGAGGATACGGGCTTTGGACGGATCTGAGGAAGAGGGAGAGGTTATGGAACGGAGCAGCTATCTGGAATTTTTTCATAAAGAGAGCCTGGGACAGCCTTACGGCAGCCGGAGTGAGGCTCTGGAGGAGGAATATGCTTCACTGCGGGTCCTGATGCAGCTTTTTGAGCAGAAACGGGCCGGAGTCATCTCCATGGAATTTGCTTCCAGGGACTGGACCCTGACGCGGTTCCACCTGGAGGGACGGGGAGAGGCATCAGCTCCTTTGGGCCGGATCTTCTGTCTCCTGGGGCTGAACGGCGGAGAAAGAACGGCACTGCTGCTTTCTCTGGCAGCGCAGGAGGGGAGGATCACCGGCGAGGAGCTGTCCCGGCTCCGGGAGGACCGGAAAAAGGAAACAGCCAGCCTTGAGGCAGCCAGACTTCTGGCCGGCTTTTTAGGGGAACTGGAAGGAGAAAGTGGGAAAAGGGCCGGGCAGATCCGCCAGGAAAAAGCAGAGCTTCTTTTCCAGGACGGCTGGAAGACGGCTCCCCTTCAGGCAGAATCGCCCCCTGATCCCCAGGCCCCGGATCCTGGAGGAAATCTGGGGAGATGGTGAGGAACGGGAGCTGTCTGGTGTCTGAAGGCTTTCTGCCACAGAAGAAGCCGGAAAGAGAAGCTTCCGGCGCTGCAGGTTCACGGAGACCTCCTGTCAAAACTACAGGGAATGTGCCGGAATACCGGTGAGATGGAAAAGTGGACCCTCTGTCTTCTGGGAAGCAGAGGAAGCGGCCGGGAACTGCTGGCCTGCCATCTGGCGGCCTTTCTGGGCCGGGAGCTTCTGGCAGCAGATGAAAGCCGTCTGGAGCGGCAGCCTCTGATGGACGGGATCCAGGAGGCGGAACGGGAGCTTTGCTGGAATGTCTCCTTTCGGGCAGCCTTTTATATATGACCCATCCGGAAAAAAGCAGCTTTTACCGGCTGCGCCGGGAGCTTCCAGGACTGATCCTTACGGGGATCCTCCCGGAGGAGCTCGAGGAGGGCCGGAGCCTGGAGGAAAAAGGAGTGCAGTGCGGGCTTTCTTCTGGAGGAAAGCATCTGCCTGGAGCTTCCCCAGCCTACGGCAGACCAGAAGGCCAGGCTGTGGGAAAGCTTTTTAAACGGCTGCGGCCATGAAGAGGGATGGATCCCAGGGCTCTGGGCAGTAAGTATGTGTTGAATGCCGGAGGGATCCAAAGGGCTCTGTACGCTGCGAAAAAGTGGGCATCCGGAGACGGCAGGGATCAGATCACAAAAGACGATATTGCCTGGGCGGTGCATCAGTTTCAGGCTGGCCAGCTGGGGAGCTTTGCCACGCGGGTGGAATGTGTGTTTGGCTGGGAGGATCTGATCGTGGAGGAAAAGGCCAGGAGACAGCTGCTCCATATCTGCGGCCAGATGAAGTACCGGAGCGTCGTGGGGAACCAATGGGGCTTTTTGAGAAAATGCCCTATGGCCGCGGACTCAGCGCCTTATTTTATGGTCCGCCGGGAACGGGAAAGACTATGGCGGTCCAGGTGATCGCAAAGGATCTGGGGCTGGATCTGTACCGGGTGGACCTGTCCAGAATGGTCAGCAAATACATCGGAGAAACAGAAAAGAACATATCCGCCCTGTTTGACAAGGCAAAGCACATGAATGTGATCCTGTTTTTTGATGAGGCGGATTCGATTTTTTTCCCGCCGTTCAGAGGTGAAGGATTCCAATGACCGCAGCGCCAATGCGGAGGTGGCCCATCTGCTCCAGAAGCTGGAAGAGTATGAAGGGATCACCATCCTGGCCACCAATCTGAAGGAAAATATTGACGACGCCTTTAAGCGGAGGATCCGGTTCATGGTCAATTTCCGGTTTCCGTCAGCAGAAACCAGAAGGACCCTTTGGCATTCCCTGCTTCCGAAGGCCGCGCCCAGGAGCCGGGATCTGGATCTGGACTTTTTCGCGGATCAGTTTGAGCTTTCCGGGAGCCAGATCAAGGAGATCCTTTTAAACGCGGCGTATATGGCCGCAGGTACGGGAGAGCCCCTGGGGAACAGCCAGATCAAGGAGGCGCTCTGCATCAATTATGAAAAATATGGAAAAATTCGACGAAGGAAGATTTTGGATATCTGGGATAGAGGAGGAGCTGTACCATGACCATGAAAGAGATCTTTGCACAGTTTGCCGAAGAAAATAACATCCCCATGGGAGAACTGAAGCTGGAGCCGGAGGCGCCGGATCAGTTATACATAAGGCTCGACGGGGAAAACGGAAGCTACGAGGGACACGCTATGTTCCTGGAAGAGGAACGGATGTTCATTTTCTATGTGATCCTGGGCGTACGGGTTCCGGAAGATAAAAGGGAACCGGTGGCGGCCTGGCTTTTAAATTTAAATTACAGGCTGAAGGCAGGGCAGTTTTATATTGAAGAGAACACAGGAGAGCTGACGGCCCGGACGGCTCAGTATATGACCGGGGCAGACTGGGAGAAGCGGGAGCTGATGGAAACCCTGGTCCTGGGCTGCGGAAGGACGGCGGATCATTTTATCCGGAGATCATGAAGCAGATTTTTGGCTAAGACATAAAGAGAGGAGGCACCGGTATGGCGGCGACAGGTTCACTGGCGGCAAAGCAGATGGGAAAGATGGGAAAGTCATCGGAGAAGATGACGGCCCTGGAGGTGGCGACTCTGGGGAAACAGCTGGCATCGGGAAAAGGCGCCATGGTAAGCCTGATGATGGATCCGGCAGATCCAGACTGGCAGGAGGCCATGCGAAGGGCAAAATCCACGCGGACAGGGAATATTTTCGCATCCAGGGTCAATTTTACACTGGCCGGGACTCCTTTGTGGGCCGGGTAGGCTACTCGGTGAAAGGGGGCGTGGTGCCCCTGTTTGACGGCGCGGCCCTGGATCTCAATGGAACCTCCCTGACGGCTGAGGATCCTAAAAAGGTCACGGAGCCAGACCCTTTTCTGGGTTCTCCGGCTGTCCATAAAAACTGGGTGGTAGGTTCCGGAGGACTGCTGGTGCTGGCTCCCGTGGGCGCAGATAATGTGGTCCCGGCAGTTACGGAGCATGTGGTGGTCACAGAGCGGGGCCTGTCGGCAAGGGCGGTAAAGTCCATGAGCTTTCAGCAGGGAAAGCGGGAGATCGAGGGCTGAGGAGGTGACGGTCAGCGATCAGGTGGCGCTCCTGAAGGGCCTTAGGTGACCGAGGACGGAGAGGACAGGACCGCCGACTATATGGATCAGGCGGTGGTGACAGGGGCTGGCATCGGCCTTCTTCCTGCATCCGCCCGTCCCTCCGGGATCCAGGAGAAAGAGCCGGCCAAAGCCGGGAAAAAACTGGAGCAGATAGTCGAAGCGGTGGTCAGTCACACGGGGAGCAGCGAAGAAGTGCGTATGGGATCAGCCAAGGAGGATCCAGAGACCGAAAGCCAAGGCCAGAGGGTGGGGATCGGCGTACGCTTTGATCCTGATTCCATGAGCGTTGAAGCGGGCAATAATTCTGAGCTTTCATCGAGTGAAGAGGATCCTCTCTGGACCCAGGTCCTGGATGCCTTGAAGAATCACGCGACCAAGAGGGTAAAGGAACTGCTCCTGGAGGTGGTAACGACTGGAAAAACAGAAAAATTTATGGGAAATCTCAAGTCTGATGTCGGGGACAAATGGGAGCAGCTGAAGGCAGTCTATGATGGATTTTCAAATGAAGAGCTCCGGGAAAGCTGGGCGGCGTTTCCGAAGGCTGCCAGGGATTTTTTCCACGAAAAACTCAGCGAAAAGGACGTGGAGGAGTACATGAAAAAACTGATCCCCACGGGACCTCTTACAGAGTTTCTGGGCCTTAAAGAGAATGAGGAAAAGGAATCGGACGCCTCAAAGGATAAGTGGAAAGAGATCCCGTTGGTGAAGATCCCTCTGTTTCCAGGGATAGATTTCAGTGTTACCCTGGAGCCGGCCTACCAGCTTTCCACCTTTATTCTGGGAGGAGCCCATAATATGAAAGCCCTGTGGGATGCAGAGGAAGAGGAGGACACCAACCTGGAATTTTCCGCCGGAGTCCGCGGTTCTCTGTCCCTGACCGCAGCCGCCTCCCGATGATCGGTATTCCCCCCGATCATCCAGGGCTACGGAAGTCTCTACGCAGAGGCGGCCCTGGAGGGTGCAGCGGAAGCTCCCGAGGGAAATACCAGAATGTTTGGCGCAGCTGGCGGGCCCCGGGATCGCCCTGGTGGCCAGCGGAAATCTGCCGGTCCGCCGGATGAAGGACGGCTCAATTAAGCAGGTTGAGGATGCGGAGGTGTCCCTGGAGGGCGGACTTGATCTGAAGGGCTCTGTGGGCATTGACGCCGGCATCCGCTCGTCGGTACTCATGTGGAAAAAATCCCTGTTTGAAAAGACCCTGGCAGAATGGGATCTTCTGACCATCGGCGCCTGCCTTAAGGTCAGCAAAGCTCCGTCTGACAGTTTCTTTTCCGGCTGGAATCTGGACGAGGCCTCCATCAACGTGGACACTACGGGTTTTCTCGACTCCTTCCTGGAAAAGAATACCGCTGAAAGGCGGTACGGCCTTTACAAGCCAGAGGAGGTGGAAAGCGGACGCTATGAAAACCAGGAGGATTTCCAGTCGGTATTACATCTCCTTGAGGATTTTAAGACTATCCACAGCTCTGGGGAAACTCTTCTGATCTCCAAGGAAGAGGGGGAAAGCGGCCTTCGAGGATACGTTGGGTTCCATGGGGAGCAGCTTCAGAATATCCAGAACGCTGCCGTATCCGTATGGGTAGATACCCAGAATGAGCTGGAATATATGGAAAGGGTCCTGGAGGAGCGGAAGAATTCCGTCTATATGTCAAAGCAGAAAACGTCTTCCGAATCATCCCGCTCCGTTCATGAACAAAGGTTGGAATATATGGAGCAGTGGCAGGAGGATTCCGGAAAAAATGTGATGGACTATTATAAGGAACATGGCTCGAAACCTGGAAGCGGCTTTGAAAAATTATATGTATACGAAGGACCAGGAGAGCCACCGGACCTATGAGGGCATCGTGGCCTACGAAAGGGAGCAGTATGTAAAAAAGACGAAAAAGCATTTCGACAGGATCCGGACCCTGGAGGCCTTAACGGCAGAACAAAAGAGTGATGAAGAGGTGCGGAAGGCCTATAAAAAGGAGATGAAGGGTTCCAGGGCCGCCGGGAGCCGCGCTTCTCTTGTGGGGACCCAGGCGCTTCTGGATTATGAATACGGCCGGTATACAGAGGTGACAAAGGATGCCAGGAAACGGAGATCCGAAGCCATGAAAATCATGGCCGGGGAAGACCCTGTGAAGGCCTACGCAGAAAAAGACCTGGGCCGTGGGGGAGCCGGAAAGCTGGAGGGCCGGGATGTATACTGGCTGGGAAATGCGAAGCTTCTGTTGGAGTATGAAGCAAAAAGGTGATTTCGGGAAAGGGAGCCGATAAAAAGGATCTGGAAATCCTGGGAGCTTCAGATGCGGCCATGGAAATTCTTGGGAACAGCCCAGGGGAAGCTGATTTAGGAAGGCTTACAGAGCAGCTCCGCAAGGCCATGAACAGCCAGTCAGGCGGCAGTAAGGATGGCCGGATCCCTCAGCTTACAGAGCTGTTTGGAGATGAGATCTATAAAACAGCCACATTGGACGATCTGCTCCAGGTGGAGCTGAAAAAACGGATCTGGGGAGATGAGGGCCAGAAGCTGGACCAGTATCTGGCCCAGAAGCCGGCCAGGACCACAGGACAGGCACAGAAGGGAGACAAGAGCGGGATCTTTGGAAAAATGGGCGTGGCAAATGCCCTGACCCGGATGGGAACGTACCTGGATACGCTGGATACAGACAGACTGGCGTCCGGTCTGACCCTGGAGATCCTTCTGGATTACGCCCAGAGACGCAGCGAAAAACTGAAAAAACAAAAGATATAAACGCCCAGAAGCAGGTGGCCATGGCAATCCGGTATCTGCGCCGGGGACAGACGAAGCTGGAGGCCGCACCCGGAGAGAAAAAGGCAGAGGTGCAGGCGGAGTACATCGCAGGATATTTTAAAATGTACGAGAACATGGAGAGCCAGTACCGGGAAAGCCTTAAAAAGGGCGAAGAATTAAATCTTCCGCTGATGCAGGAGGCCTTTTCTGACGGCTCCGCCGATCCAGTTTACCAGCAGCTGCTGGCCATGAAGGAAAGCGGAACGCCGGATTTTAAAGCGCTTACATCATATCTTGCGCTGACTGGAGGAAAAAAAGGAGATCCTGGAGGCAATTCGGGAGAACCAGAGGGAAAAGTTTGCCCAGACGCCGCCGGATCTTATGGATATCCGTCGATTTTATGAGGCCAGGCTTGCAGAGCGTACCCAGAAAAAGGATGGAGTCGCCGGCCATTACGACCGGTACGCAAGGCTCCGCATCATGACGGATTCAGGCGCCTCATACGAAGAACTGCTGGCAGCTTATGAGGAGATGGGAGCCGGAAATGGATATAAGGAATTTTTATTAAAGAGCATAAAGGACGGGCAGATCGACGGGCGGCAGGTGACCAGGGAGGATCTGATGGAGCTGGAAGGCCGCCGGGTGGACCGGATCGGAGAAAACATCTGACCCGGATCGACCTGATCCATCGGTCCAGGACCAGGAAGGATCCTACGAGGAGATATATGGGAGATATATGGCCCAGGTGGAGCAGGACGACCCGGGCCTATGGAAGACGATCAAGAATACCATAGGAAAGGAAAGCCGGTTTGAAAGGACCATGAACAAAAAGGATTCTGGTGCTGATGAACTGATCGCTTATGAAAAAATGCGGGCAGAGGAAGTGGGCCTTAAGCATGCAGACCGGCTGCGGGTGCTTTTGGGGCTGTCAGACGGCGCGGAAGATTTCATGGACGCGGGACTCCTGCAGGATCCCATAGTGAAGGAGGCGAAACGGAAGGATTATCTGGAAAAATCCAAGCGTTTTAAGAAGATGGACCAGGAGGGCGATCTGTCCTTTAAGGATTTTTGCAAAGCAGCTTAGGGAACGGCAGGGCAGCGTGCTGAGAGCAGAGATCTGAATTATGAAAAAAGGGAGGAAGCAGGAGTATGAAGCCAGACTGGCAGAAATAGAAAAGGCGGAACAGGAGATCCAGCGGATGCGGGAGGAACTTAAGGAACAGACGGCAAAATGCCACGCGCTGACCAATGCTATCACTAACATCAAGGGCAATCCGGAATCCGTCTGGAGAGAACTGGAACGCTTTGAGGAAACCGTAATCTTTTTGGATGAACATAAGGATCCGGAGGCGGAGGCCAGAAGGACGGAGCAGGAGACAGAAAAAGCCAGAAGCCAGGCGGATCAGGCCATCTGGCAGATCGATGAGATCCGGGCAAAACGTGAGGAGGAATAGATATGGATTATATATGCTCTAAATGCGGGAAAAAGACATCTGTTTCCACCCGCCAGGCCAGATGCAGCTGCGGGGGACTCTGGAAGCTGGATTTTACTCCACCTCCCTTTAGGCCGGACGGCATTGACAAAAGCCAGTGGAGTCAGTTCCGCTACCGGAAATACATGGCTCTGGAGGACGAAAGCTGGAGGAGCTGACCCTGGGAGAGGGTATGACTCCGGTGGTCCGCATGGACGGGAACGTTCTTTTAAAATGGACTACATGATGCCCACCCTTTCCTATAAGGACCGGGGGCGGCCGTTCTGATGGCCCATTGTAAGGCGGCGGGAGTGGACTATGTGGTCCAGGACAGCAGCGGCAACGCAGGAAACAGCATTGCCGCCTATGCGTCCAGGGCCGGGATCCCCTGTGAGATTTTTGTGCCCCAGGGAACTTCTCCTAAAAAGATCGCCATGATCCGGGCCCACGGAGCCGTATGTACGGTGGTGCCCGGAAGCCGGGACCACTGTGCCGCCGTGTGCAGGGAAAAGGCCGACCGGGAAGGGCTGTACTACGCCAATCATGTATACAATCCATTTTTCTATGAGGGGACAAAGACGTATATCTACGAGGTCATGGAGCAGCTGGGGAGGATCCGGAACATCTGGTGATCCCCGTGGGAAACGGTACGCTTTTCCTGGGGGCTGTAAAGGCCCTGGAGCATCTGCTGGAAAGTGGAGCCATTGTCTCCATGCCCCGGATCCTGGCGGTCCAGAGCGAAAAATGCGATCCCTTATTAAAGGCGGCCCAGGAGGGCAGCCGGGAGCCCGCCAGGGTATCTCCGGAGCCCACACTGGCCGAGGGCATTGCCATTGGAGTTCCTATGCGGGGAGAAGAGATCCTGGAGTACGCTTATAAATATCATGTCCAGTTCATCCATGCTCCGGAGGAGAAGATCCTGGAGGCCAGGGAGATCCTGGCCGGAAAGGGGATCTATTGTGAACACACCACTGCAGCCAATTACGCGGCCTACCTGGAATTCTGCCGCCAAAACGGAGAGACCAGAGACTGCCTGATCACCATGTGCGGAGCGGGGCTGAAATCCGATCATTAAGGAGCTGTCCCAGGGAAAGGGCGTGCCCCGGCCGGTTGGAATGCAAAAATAGGAGATAGAAAAACAGAGAGCCAGCCGCTTAAAAATGGCGGACTCTCTGTTTTTTGTAACTATTTCAGATACTGCATCAGTTCTGAGAGGGTATCAATCGTCATCGCGGTCGTCGTTGTCGTCATTGTCGTCATCGCGGTCGTCGTTGTCGTCATCGCGGTCGTCGTTGTCATCGTCCCGGTCGTCTCTGTCATCCCTGTCATCGTCCCACCGGCCATCGTCATCCACCCAGCAATGGTCCGGGGTCCAGCCGCTGGTCAAAAGGGAGCCATCGCTGTTCAGAAAGTACCATCCGTCGTCCAGCTCCACCCATCCGGTGGCCATATATCCGGAATCATGGAAATAATACCATTTTCCGTCAATAAGCTTCCAGCTTTTTTTCACATAATCGTCGTCATCATCCTGGTCGTCATCGTCATCGACCTCATACCACCAGCCGCTGGAATCCTGTTTCCATTCATCCGCAGAGGCAGAAAAGGGTAACGCGGCGGCCGCGGTCATGGCAGCCAGTAAAGAGATCAAAAGTTTTTTTTCTCATCATTTCAGTGCCCTCCTGTCGTTTTTCTGATCGGTGAGTGGAGTATAATGGATGGAGATATGAAATGAATCAAGGATATGTAAAAACAGAGTAAAATCTGGAGTCCATGACAGCATATCTTCCATCAGCCCGATGTTTTAGAAAAATATTTTGTGCACTTTGCATATTTTACTTGTAATATTGCATGAATTTTGGTAGAATATCCTCATAGGTTTGGAGATAAAAATGAAATTGTCCGAAAACCAACGACTAAAACAGTACGGGAGGAATGAATATGGACGTTTATGGAACAAAACAGATCCGCAATGTTGTACTTTTAGGCCACGGTGGCGCCGGAAAGTCCACAGTCGCTGAAGCACTGGCTTATCTGACCGGCGTGACCAAGAGAATGGGAAAAGTCTCTGACGGAAATACCATCAGTGATTACGATAAAGAAGAAATTAAAAGACAGTTCTCGATCTCTACAACCATGGTCCCCATTGAATACCAGGGCGCAGAAGGCAAGGTTAAGATCAACCTCCTGGATACTCCCGGATATTTCGACTTTGTGGGTGAAGTGGAAGAGGCTGTCAGCGTTGCAGACGCAGCTATTATCGTTGTAAACTGCAAGGCAGGGATTGAAGTAGGTACAGAAAAGGCGTGGGAGTTATGTGAAGAGTACCGCCTCCCCAGGATCATTTTCGTGACCAACATGGATGACGATCAGGCAAGCTTCCGTGAACTGATCTTAAAGCTGGAAAAACAGTTTGGAAGAAAGATCGCGCCGTTCCAGGTGCCGATCCGTGAAAATGAAAAATTCGTCGGCTTCGTAAACGCTGTTAAGATGGAAGGCAGACGGTTTACGAACCTGTCCGACTATGAGGAATGTGAGATTCCCGAATATACGAAGAAAAACTTAGGGATCATCCGCGACGCCCTGATCGAGGCTGTTGCCGAGACCAGCGAGGAATATATGGAGCGCTACTTCTCCGGCGAGGAATTTACCCAGGATGAGATCTATACTGCCGTACAGACCAACGTCTGCCAGGGCAATATCGTTCCTGTTATGATGGGCTCCGGTATCAACTGCCAGGGCTTCCACGCTCTGTTGAATGCCATTGACCGCTACTTCCCGTCTCCGGATGAGGCTGGCGAGTGCATCGGCGTGGACGTTTCCAACGGAGAGCGTTTTACAGCTAAATATAACGACGAAGTCTCCATTTCTGCAAAGGTATTTAAGACCGTGGTGGATCCCTTCATTGGCAAATATTCCCGATGAAGATCTGTACTGGTGTCTTAAAGCCTGACAGTACGATCTATAACGTCAATAAGGACGCAGAAGAAAAAGATCGCCAAGGTTTATGTTTTAAGGGGCAAGGAAGTGATCGAGGTCCCGGAATTAAAAGCCGGAGATATCGGAGCGGTTGCCAAGCTGGCCGTTACCCAGACCGGCGACACCATCGCCCTGCGGACGGCCCCCATCGTTTACCATAAGCCGAAGATCTCCACACCGTATACGTATATGCGTTACACGGCAAAGACCAAGGGCGATGAAGACAAGATCTCCAGCGCACTTTCCAAGCTTATGGAAGAGGATCTGACCTTACGGGCTGTCAACGATGCGGAGAACCGCCAGAGCCTCCTTTACGGCATTGGGGACCAGCAGCTGGAGGTAGTTGTAAGCAAGCTTCTGAGCCGTTATAAGGTAGAAGTGGAGCTTTCCAAACCGAAATTTGCGTTCCGCGAGACCATCCGTAAAAAGGTAGAGGCTCCCGGAAGATATAAAAAGCAGTCCGGCGGACACGGACAGTTCGGTGACGTTAAAATGTCCTTTGAGCCCTCCGGTGACCTGGAGACACCGTATGTATTTGAGGAAAAGGTATTCGGCGGCGCTGTTCCCAAGAACTACTTCCCGGCAGTGGAAAAAGGCGTTCAGGAATGCTGCGTGAAGGGCCCGCTGGCCGCATATCCGGTGGTCGGCATCAAGGCGACTCTTCTGGACGGCTCCTACCATCCAGTGGACTCCTCTGAAATGGCCTTTAAGATGGCTGCGACCCTGGCCTTCAAGAAGGGCTTTATGGAAGCTGGTCCGGTGCTTTTAGAGCCCATCGCCTCCTTAAAGGTCGTGGTTCCGGATAAATTCACCGGCGACGTTATGGGCGATCTGAACCGCAGAAGAGGCCGCGTTCTGGGAATGAATTCTTTACACGGCGGAAAGCAGGAGATCGTGGCGGATGTGCCTGTATCGGAGCTTTATGGCTATAATACAGATCTCCGTTCCATGACCGGCGGTATCGGCGTTTATTCTTACGAATTCAGCCGTTATGAGCAGGCTCCTGGCGATGTCCAGAAAAAGGAAGTGGAAGCAAGGGCTGCAAGCCTTGATTCTTCCGAATCCTAAGATACGGAAATAAGCGGTCCCCTTCCCGGGTTTCAGAAAACGAAGATTTTCAGAAATCCCGGGGGGATTTTTGCAGAGCGTCCAGGGCCGGGAACACAGATACTGGAGTGGACGGACACAAAAAGGAGAAAATATGTGGGAAATTTGTAAAGATTTACAGGATGAGATCGTAACCATGCGCAGGGACCTGCACCAGATCCCGGAGATCGGGGGGAGACCTGCCGGAGACCAAGGCATATGTAATAAAGAAGCTGACAGAAATGGGGATCCCATTTACTGAAAATAAAAGCGACAGCGGCCTTATGGCTGAGATCCGGGGAGGAAAGCCGGGAAAGACCATTGCCCTCCGGGCCGATATGGACGCCCTGCCCATCCAGGAGGCCAATGAAGTGGAATATATCTCCCGGCATGAGGGGATCATGCACGCTTGCGGCCATGACGCCCATACGGCCATGCTCCTGGGGGCAGCCAGGGTATTGAGTGAAAATAAGGAACGGATCCCAGGCACAGTCCGCCTTTTATTCCAGACCGATGAGGAGGGCTCCAGAGGAGCGGAGCGCACCATAAAGGAAGGCGGGATCCAGGGGCGGACGCAGTGTTCGGCACCCATATCGGGACCATACTTTCTAAAGACATTCCGTCGGGAACCATGGTATGCACGCCGGGCTGCTGTATGGCGTCCTTCGATAAATTCGTGATCCGGGTAAAGGGAAACGGCTGTCATGGCTCCACACCGGAAAAGGGCGTGGACCCCATCAATATCGCTTCCCATATTGTGATCAATCTCCAGGAGATCGTTGCCAGGGAGATCGCGGCCACAAAGCCGGCAGTGCTGACCATTGGCCATATGGAGGCCGGGTTCGCATACAATGTGATCCCATCGGAAGCTCTGATCGGGGGGACCATCCGCGCTCTGGAGGAGGACGTCCGCCAGGAACTGGCCAGACGGATCAAAGAGGTGGCGGAGGCCACGGCCAGGACCTTCCGCGGTGAAGTGGAGTATGAGATGATCTGGGGAGCTCCGCCGGTGATCAGCGATCCAGAGATGGCGGCTCTGGCAGCAGACTGTGCAAGAGAGGTGGTTGGGGAGAGCCGCGTCATCGACCGTGTGGACGCGCCCAACATGGGAGGCGAGGACTTTGCCTATTTCCTCAACCAGGTGCCGGGAGCCTTCATGTTCTTAAGCTCCTCCAACCCGGAAAAGCACACCGACATCCCCCATCATAACCCCAGGTTCAATGTGGACGAGGATGTGCTCTGGATCGGATCGGCCATGTTTGTAAAGATCGCGGAAAGATTTCTGGAAATGGAATAAAGGAGCAGAGGCTGCTGCCTTATTTGCCCAGCAGCAGCTTTACGATCAGCACCACCACCACGCAGATCATCACAGGCCGGATGATCTTTGCTCCGTTTTTCACGGCAAAGCCTGCGCCGATGTAATTTCCCAGGACGTTGCATACGGCGCAGGGAATGCCGATGGCAAAGGGAACGTTTCCCGAAAGGATGTAGCTGATGAGGGCGGTATAGTTGGAGACGATCAGGACCATCTTTGCATTTCCGGAGCTGGTGCGGATATCATAGTGGAACAGGAATGTAAAGAGCAGCATGGCGATGGTGCCGCCGCCGGGACCGTAAAGGCTGTCGTAAAGGCCGATGGTCATACCAGTGATCAGGGCCATGAGAATGTTCCGGGCCGTCAGAGGCTGCTCCTTTGCCGTGTAGCTCCAGGCGTTTTTCACGAAGATCACCAGAACGGCGGTCAGGGGCAGCAGCACCATGAGCATGGACCGGATCTGGGCATCGGTGAGGTAAAAATGATCCGGGTGCCTAAAAAGGAGCAGAGGAACGAGGAAACGGCGCTGACAGCTGTGATCTTAAGATCCAGACAGCCGCTTTTAAAGTATTTATATGCGGCGGCGGTGCTTCCGAAGGCACATTGGAACTTATTGCATCCATATACGTAATACATGGGCATTCCGCACATCATATAGGCCGGCATGGCAATGAGTCCGCCGCCTCCGGCGATGGAGTCGATGAATCCGGCGACAAACAGCATGGGACAGAGCCAGATCAGATTGTGAACGTATTCCATAGCAGTAAAATCCCCCTTGTGGTTTTGTTTTTTATCATTTGTGCCTTACCATCATAAACTGGTTCATGGAAATAGTCAAATGATTTTAGATCCATCACCGGACCGGGCCTTTGGGGAGCTGCCTGGAACCGGAAAGAAAGGAGGCTAAAGGCGTGAGCAAAGAACAAAAGAGGATGGCCGCGATCTTTCTGTGTATCATGGGGATCGTGGGGACGCTGATGGCCTTGAAGCGGTAGGGGCTCCCGGAGGGATGGGGCCGGATGGCCGTGAGATGCTGGAACGCAGATTTTGGCGAAGGCCTTTTTCGGAGGGGAGAAGGACAGTAGGAGAAGGCTGGTCTGCTGGAAATGTATTCATCCTTTTACCCTTTGGACGGATCGGACAATAACGCACCTTCTTCCGTCACTATGACGAAGGGAGGTGCTTTTCTGCGCGAACAGACCGATAAACTGGAATTTGTGGGAGATTAGTTTCAACATTATGATAAGATTAAGGTAAAAGGATGAAAGATGGAGTTTATTTTGTTTGCTCTTTTTGTGGTATCAATTATATACTGTTGTGATATGCCTGTGATTAAAGGAGCTGAAGTATTTGTAAATAATCATGATTCTATGTTATATGGTATAGGATTAAGTATTATTGTATCATATATATTATGTTTTTCAAGTTATAATTCCAAGATTTCTACATTTTAGACAAAAACGAGAGATAGGGTGTATTAAGCTTTACGAAATAGAAAAAATAATGATAAAAAATCTTTCTATTTTGCGGGGTGAGATCATATATTCAGAAGTTGATGTTTCAAAAGAAGAAATAAAAATTATCTTGAAAAGATAAATATTTTTATGAGATATCTAAATATGAAATTTAAAATCATAAAGAGCTATCTGTTTTTGAAGCAATTGTATACAATAATAATAAAATTGTATTATTGATTGATGAGATTTTTTCAAGGGAGTATTTAGAAAACAAGTATGAAAAAAATCTCCTCAAATTAAGAGAGTCAAAAATTCATCTTGCGTTTGAACGGTGGAAAGAAAATCTTCCAGGTGAATATGAACGATATAAGTATGAGAAAGGATCAAAAAAGAAACGCAAATAGGGTATAATTGGGTTAATATGGAAGCTGTAAATGAAGAGATTATTTTTTTAATTGATGATTATTTGAATATATATACACAAATAAAACAGCTAAAAGAAAAAAATTATATCAAAAAATTATTTGATTATTCATCGTATCAAGGATTCGGTCATTAGAAGCAATCTGGTTCTGCACGTTGGTCTGCTCATTAAAAGCAGAAGAGTACAGTTCCTTGAATTTCTTAAGAAGGTCTGCGTCTTTACCGCTTAAAATCTTATCCTGCCAGCCAGGACCGAATAATTCTTCGGCCTTCTGGAGATCGGCGGCTTTCTGGATTTCCTCAACGATTTCAGACCATTTCTCTTTAATCTCGTCCAAATTTTCAATCTGTTTATCATAACCTTCGATAAGCTCGTCACGTTCTTTGGTGAGATTATCAATCTGCGTCTGGAGATCATGCACGGCTTTATCATACTCAGCATCAGCAACAGCCTTATTCGCGTCGCGGACTGCATCCATATCAGCTTCATATACAACTTCACCGTCACGGATAACCTTATTGGTTTTCTGGTTCTTCGCCCGGTCAAGGTCATACTTTGCCTGTTCCAGTGCCAGTTCTACACTACGCGCTTCGTTGGTTTTCTGGAGCAGTTCAAGCTGTTCTTCAAGCGGCTCGATTTTGGCGTCGTATTCCTCATTTGTGGCATCAATCACATCGTTGATTTTGTCGATCTCATCGTCCAACAGAGAGTTTACGCCGCTGAGTGCTGACTCATATTCGTCGATCACTTCGCCAAGGATTGAAGCGTAGGAATTAAGGTTATCGTTGACACCTTCCAATTTTTCAATCGGCAGGTTCAGAATTTCCTTATTCCATTCGTACTGGCTCTGAACAAGTGAGGAAATCTCATCTTCAAGATCCTTGATCTGCTGTTCGGTTTCTGCGTACTGCTCGGAATCCTTATCGTATACAGACAGAAGAGAAGACAAGGACTCTTTCTGCTTGGTCAGTGTCTGCAACTGGATTTCGGTCACACGCTGCAGCTCACGGTACTGATCGATTGTGGTCGCAAGCCCCTTCGCGTTGGATTCGTCAATGCTGTTCTGCAGACTATCCTTGATTGACGCAATACTGTCTACATGGCTCTGCATCTTATCGAGCGGAATCTGGAGCATAGCCTGGTTCCACTCATACTGATTCTGGATAAGACTGCTGATTTCGCTGTTAATTCCATTGATCTGATCCTGGACTTCTGCATACTTAGAAGAATTCTTATCGTATACGCCAAGAACAGAGGTAAGAGCGTCACGCTGTTGTTTCAGAGTGGCAATCTGCTGGAAAGTCAGTTTATTCAGCATCTCATACTGATCGACCGTTGTAGACAGCCCAAGGGCGTTATCCTCGGCAATCCGGTTCTCAAGTACGGTTTTCGCAGATGCGAGGGCATCAACCTGTTTCTGGATTTCCTTAATCGGGATCTGGAGGATCGCGTCGTTGTATTCCTGTTGCTGTTGGATCAGCTCAGAAATCGTGTTGTCGATCTCCTGGAGTTCCGAAGCGGTTTCGTTGTACTTGTCGCTGCCATAGTCGTAGTTTCCAAGTACCTTTTCCAATTGTTTCTGCTGTTTCAGAAGATGGTTGATTTCGTCGGCGTTCAGTTCAATCATCTTCTGGTAAGCCTCTTCGTTAGGTTCCAAGCCGATGACATTCTGCTCGCTGACAAAGTTCTGGAGATCCTGCTTGATATTCCGAAGGATTGAGATGTACTTATCCAGGCGGTCAATCGGGAGCCGCATGATGATCTCATTCCACTCAGCCTGCTGGATCTTACAGTCAATAAGGGCGTTTTCAAGGTCCTGTACGGACGCAAGAAGCTCATAGTATTCGGCAGATTCCGAATCTACCTCAGACATCCGATCCTTTGTAAGCTGAATCTGTTCCTCGTAAAGGTTGATCAGTTCTTCATTTTCGGCAATCATATCCTGGTAGGAATCCTCGAACACCACGCCGCCGAGCGCATTGATAAGATCAATTGTTTTCTCGGTTTCAGAGATACGGCCGTTTACGATTTCCTGCTGGGCTTCAACAAGATCGATGGCTTTCTGGAATGCTTGCTTGGCCAGTTCTGCATTTTCGCGGATCTGGTCATTCAGCATTACCTCGGCATCCTTAACGTCCTCATAAGCCTGGATAGCGTCTTTGAGCTGTTCGATATACGCGAGATCTGTATAATCTGCAAAATTCAGAGTACCATTCATGATCTTTGCAACGTCAATCGCATCGATGGTAGCTTTCGCTGTTGTCCAGCTTTCATTGGCCTGGGCCGCGTACTGTTCCATCTGAGCGGTTAATTCCTTGCTCTTGGTCATGGCCTGGTTCAGATAGTCAATCTGCGTCTTATAGGAGGTCTGTTCGATATCGCTCTTATCAACGATAGCTTCGATTTCGCTCTTTTGCCATTCAATGCGTTTCTTGTACTGTTTGCGTTCATTTTCAAACAGCGCTTCTTCGTCATCCTGGCGGGTTTCATACATGGCCTGGTAATTCTTCCATGCAGCGTCCGCTTTTGAGAGAGCATCGTAATGCTTCTTGGTATCCTCATCCTTGGTTTCGTAGGTATCGATACGGAAGCCGCCGGACATGATAAGCTGTTTTTCTTCCTCACTCAAAGTAGAAGAGAGTGTTTCCCATTCAAGCTTATATACTTCTTCTGCTTGTTTACGGGCTTCAATCAGTTCTTTCTGCTTGGCGATAGCTGCATTTAAGAAGTTGAGCTGGTTCTCAAAAATCTTGTCAGAATCGTCAGCAAGACTCAGAAGATCAGAATAGCTTTTGGAGATTTCATCGATCAAACGCGGGATCCAGTCGAGCTTTTCAATGGTATCCTCAAGATCTTTTTTGTTCTTCTTTGTCTTGCTTTCAGTAATACCGTTTTCCGGATTGTTTGACCAATCAATAAATGAATTGGAAACTTTTCCACCAGAGGCTGTAGGAGTTCCTACGGCTAATGCCTTTCCCTTACCTTGATGGTAAGCTTTCCCGCGAGATTTCGTCTTGCCGTTTTCAAGAAGCTGCTCTGTCTGCTTATGATTGAAGATGATATCATCTTTGCGGATGTTTACAAATTCAGCGCCGTTTTCTCCAACGGTGAAGTAACGGGAACCTCTAACGATAATCTCCGGTCCCAGTTCGCCAACAAGCGCTTCGCCGCCAAAACCAGTGGTTGAATCTTTACCGTTTGCAAAAGCAGTTCCCTTACGGCTTGAACTATCAGAGCCGCTGGATCCGCTTGAAAGGTTCGGAAAGAGACCTACATTTGGAGTGCGAACTTTGAACGTAATCGGATATTCACCTTTCGTGAGGTTTTCGATTTCCGTCTTAAGCGTTGTAATCTCTGAGTCATTAACGGTAATAACCATGTTATGAGCATCATTGATGAGTTCAGCAAGGGTCTTTACCTTTTCGGTAGTTGCATCGAGATTATCTTCAGCTTGGGAAGAATCCAGATTAAGAACTGCTTCAAGGTCCAGATCGTATTTTTCGGCCAGTTCTTTCTGGCGAGCAAGCATAGACTGCCAATCTTCCTCAGATATGCCAAAACTGAGATTATCAAGCTCGTTCTGGATTGACCAAATTTCTGCAATAGCCTCTGTCTTATCAACATGGGGGCTTAACGTAAGACCAAGACTAGCAATTTTCTGCTCAATTTCTGCAATTTCCTTATCAATCTGGGTTACATCAAGTTCGCCCGGATTGATTTTTAATTCCTGGAGTTCTGCAAGGCGAGAATACAAAGCTTCAACTGCTTGAGCAGAATCAACGACTTCTTCGTTGGTATAGGAGAAATGGATATTCGCACCTTTTTCGTTCAGTTTGTTTAAGTAATCGACAAGTGTGCCAACTGGAATCTCTGCTTCTTTTGCGGCTTCCTCCATATTCTCGATTGCAATAGCGCCATCATCAGAAATCTGAACAGAAGATAGCCTTTTGAAGTCGTCATAAAAACGCCAGATACCACTGTCATCTTCCGTGTTCCAACGCTTGGCTTTCTCTATGGCCTTATCATATGCAGCTACAAGATCATCGATAGAGGCAAGGCTCATGTCTTCAAATGTGAAGTAGTCTACAAAAGCCCGGAATTCATCTGTTCCTACGTCATGATTCTTAAACGCTTTCTGAATCTGCTCCAGAGAAGAAGAGATGTAGTCATAGTTTGCGCCAGAATTCGGAGATGCCATAGCCTCCTGGAAGATTGTGAACTTCGAGGTTGCATGATCAAAGGCTGCGCCGAGCATTTCCAGTTCATCAAGCTGTTTGGGTGTTTCGTTAAGATGCATCCGTTGTGCAGCTATCAATGACTCAAGGGTGGAACGCTGAGTTTCAGTCATGTCGGAGTTCTCGTGCTGACGGTAGATATAAGCTGCCAGGAGAGTAGACTGTTCTGTGTACTCCTTGGATAATGCGCTGTACTTTTTCGCCAGATCATCCGCCATTGTCTGAGTCTGGGCAGCAGTCAGTTCACGCAGTTTCTCGGTATTGAACTGAATTCCGTTTGCGGTACGCTCAAATGCATTCTCGACGCCCGGAAGAGCAGACTGCAGAGCTGAGAATGTGGAGGTACTTACGCCGCCGGTTTCGCTGATTTCCTGGAGTGCTTTGGTTACAAGATCTCCAGTAGAAGAGAGGGAACCGAGCTGATCGGTTAAATCCTTGACCGACTTAGGAGCGTTCGGGTCGATGATCTCCTCAATGGGATATTGGGACTGGATATGAGATACAAGATCCTGGGCTGTAATATCCAATTCGTCAAGGAGTTCATTGAGTTCATCATATTGAGAAATAATCTCCGGATTGAGTTTTCCGGATTTTGATAATTCAATTAAATCTTTCTGTTTGTTCTTAAAGTTGATATCATTCCATACTTCGTTAAAGCGATTAGCAATATGTTCCGCAGGATCTAATGTCATAGAAATAAGCCCAAGAAGGTCATCTCGATCTGCAACCCACTTCTTTTGTTCCGCAGGTATAGCTTGATATCCAGCAGTTTCAGTGAGAATCCTTTCGGCGGCCTCTGAAAGAATTTCCTTATTTTTTTGATATTCATACTCTTGTTGTTCGTTTCTCTTATCGCCTAATGCAATCAAAACTTTTGTCTGTTCAACGACTTTGCGGAGATATTCTTCTTCAGAACCGTTGACTAACTGACCTTCGCCAGCTTCTCCAAAGGTAACAACATATCCGTCATTACGCATAAAATAAGAGTGATTTTTATCTTGGAAATCTTTCTTGTACGCTGATTCAATACCTTGATTTAACTCATCGGCTTTTTGGGCTGCGATCTGTTTTTCAATAGCAAGCTTATTTTCGAGGAGACGATTTTCCTCTTTAAGACGAGTAAGTTCACCATTATCGGTAATGGACAATGGGCCTGCAGCTTCAAGCTCTTTCATTCGAGTCTGAACCCTGTCCAACTCCGACTCGATACTTGCAATATTTGATTCCGTTTCGGCGTAAGAATCGGCAAGCTCCTTATTTTTCTCTATTTGCTCTTCAATAGTAACATTAACTGAATCAAAAACTTTCAAAGCTGCAACTACTGTCCCCGTAATAGCAAGAGGTACTATAAAAGGAGAGATCATAGCTTTGAGACCTGCAAAAGCCGTTGCAAGGCGTGAAGTGGCTGTTGCAACTATTCCTTCAACAGTAGAAAGAGTTGTCATCCGGACGGCCGTTTTTGCGCTTCTTTGGTGAATCCTGCCATACTATATACAGCGTTAGCACCTGCTTCAGTCAATTTTGCAGTTGCAACGGCGCTTTCTATAACCTCGTCGGAATATCCTTTTAATGTGTTTTTCAAAGAATCCCTTGCAGTAGCTAGAATTTCTTTTTCGTAGATTTACTATCAAATTGTGAAAAAATATCAACTAAATCTTTGCTTAGTTTTACAGAATTGCCTAAATTTGTAAGATGCATATTTTTGTGCAGAATAATAAAGCAAGTGATTGGGTTGTCTTTTTTTATGCAATATGATATAGTAGTGAAATATAGGAGGGGATTGATTTGAAAAAAATATCTATAAAATTTGGGTATATTTTTCTTGTGATTGCACTATTCATGTTAAAAATGACGGAAGTATCTGAAAACATGGAGGTAATACACAACTCGTTGCGATGATAGGGTTGGTATTTTTGATTATCGCTTCTGTTATCATTATATCGAATATCATATCTGAACATTCAGAACGAGTAAAGGAAGAAGAACGGCAGAGGCAAGAAAAATATAAATATGAAAGAAGGCATAAAAGAGCGGTAGATAAAGCATATCAAACGATGAAATCACTGGATTATGAATGTGTAATTCTTAATACGGACAATGATTTATGGATGGCTAACGGAAACATATATAACGTAAACTTTCCAAAACTTATATCATTTTGCCTAGATAATCCGGATATGAATGACGATGAGACAGTTGAAAAGTCGAAGTGTTTTATAATAATTCCAGTTGATCAAATTATTTGTTTTTATAAAGAAGGAGATGTTCAATATACCACCAAGATTTCTGGAGGGGGTGGCGGCGGATCATCCTTAACCGGAGCTTTAGTTGGGGGACTTATAGCCGGAGAAACGGGAGCAATTATCGGAAGCCGTAAAAAGAACAAAGAAATCAAATCTACTGTGGTCACCGCGCACAATGATAGAAAAGTAGTTATTCGTTACGATAAAAATGGTTCCGTTAAGACATTATCTCATGAAGATGAGGAGTTTGAAATCTACGATTATCTTCTTAAGAAAATTCCAGAAAAAGATCTACTCACGATCCAGATGAACCAGACACTTACAGGCAACAACGCTGTATCTGCAGAAGAAAATGTAAGTGATGATGTTGGATCCAAAAACCAGGACATCAGTGAACGTCTGCAGAAACTTCAAAATCTTTACGACTCAAAACTTATAACCGAATCAGAATACACGAGCAAAAGACAAGATATTCTGGATTCATTGTAACTTACTGGGCGGCTCGATTTATTTCGGGTCGCTTTTTATTGTGAAAAGCAGTTTAGCCAAATTAAAATAGGCGTATTTGGTATGGTTTAGGGTTAAAAAAACAAAAATACAAAAACAAAGGAGAAGGGTATGAGAAAACATTATTTAAAGGTATTGAGTACTATCATGTTGTCATCTATATTTATTTCTGGATGTGGGGTAAAGCAAGAATTATATGATGATGCTTTAAACCAAATATCAGAACTGAATGCGGAGGTAGAATCGTTATCAAGTGTCGTAGAGTCTCTTTCATCGGAATTAGATATGAAAGAAGAGAGTCAGAATAATGATGAATTTCCAGATGAACAGGATATCGAAAATTCTAATGCAGAAGAATCAAAATTTATAATCTTTAAAAAAGCTATGGAGTCTCCTAATGAAGGAATAAATTACGATTATGTTTCATATTCCATCGATCACATCAAAGATGTGTATAATAATGCGGGTTATGCCACAGATGAGCTAAGAGCATTTGTAGATTATTTTACATTTGAAGATATGAGTGAATCTTCTGTTGATGATATAGTTAGCGCTTATAGCGGCGCTATTGAAAAAGGCAAGCAAATGGAATACCGTTGATCAAACTGGTATATGGCATTTCTTTGATACATTTAGAAATTTGAATTCGGTTGAGGAATCTAGTGATGGACATATTAACATTCTGACCTAAATGAAACCGCTAAAGAGCTTGATATTTCTCTCTCTGCACTTGAGGATTATTTAAATAAATTAAATGAAAAAGGAGCAGGCTTTGTTTTTTAATAAAGAAATCTTGAGTACAATATAGGCACGAAGTATACGCCAAAAAATGCTTTCTAACAAAACGAAATCTCGCGTATACTGTATCTCGATATTCGATGAAACCGGGAATATAATATGGAGAGCTTTCATCCAAAATAACTCTACGCTTTATCATGAGTTTATATTTTCTACGTTTCTTTAAAATGAAGTAACTTACTTTAACATATATTAACAACAGAAGATCTGTTATGATAATTTTACCACCAATGTAGGAGAGTCCAATGAATGTTAAGTCGAATGGGAAAACCGTTTACCCTTCATGTAATTATTGCAACAGAGGAAAATGCATATTAAACAATGCAGAGTGCTCATATAGTAATAGGAAATGCGTTATGAGTAGAAGAGAGTATCTGAACTCATTTAGCGTTTCATCAACGTCAAAATGCGACAATCCAAAATCAAAGAAAGATAAAAAGCAGAAGCAAGCCAACACTCGTAAACGAAGCAAAATCACAATCGAAACCAAACAGGACAAGAAATTATTTCAAGAAGCCATTTGTGTATATTGCGATTCTCATTTTCTTATCTGCCACAACAAAAAGTGTTCAGATTTCCTTACCGAATGTAGACATGAAATGGGAATGACACGTAAGAAATTCATTTCAAGGCGACATTATAGCCTTTACATAAGCTCCGCTGAAACGGATACTAAGACGGGAAAATCTCAACTGAAAGTTACACAGAAGACTGACTGGAGAAAGGCGGATCAAACGTATATCATCCATATATATTCCGGTGTATCTCGGTGTCAAACGATGCGCCATTCAAGAATAGACTACAATGTTATCATCGAAGATATCTTTGGGAATAATGCCACAATCAAAGTTTTTTATTGCGAGGATTGCAACAAGTATTATGTGGCAGAAAACAGCCTTCCAGAAAGATACCATTTATTCAAACATGTATCTTTTATACAAGAAGATGAGCCTACCAGTATATATGACACATGGGAGCCAAAATCTATACTGACCACTCATGGATACAATGTGAGACAGAACGGACCAAACGCTCGAAGGCGGCATGAAATACTGATGGAGTTAATAGAAGCCCAAACACTTTCCTACGCTGACATTATCAGTCACATAAATGGCATCATAACACTGCATGAGCATGAGGGTAAATGGCATAATGCCATCTTAAAGTACAAGGAAGATCTTGAATTTCTTAATAAGCAGAAAGATAATGTCAAAACCATCAACGGGATCATAATATAATAGAAGAGGAGTAGTCCTGGGCAAATTCCAGAGCTATTCCTCTTTCTCCATTCTGAATCCTTTTTACTCCTAATAAAATAAGAAGCCTTTCCGCTTCCTATTCCAAAACAATTTTTCGATTTTTTATTAGCCAGGTGACATCGAGAAACCCCTCGCAATATTGTCAGGTTATTTTTAGCCAGACGATCCTAAGATGCGTCTCATAAATTGGAGAGCAAGCTTCTTTCTTTATTATAGCCCTCTATTATCCGCCGAGGAAGGCATTGAATTATAGCCCTCTATTATCCGCCGAGGAAGGCATTGAATTATAGCCCTCTATTGTCCGCCGAGGAAAGCATTGAATTATATCTTCATATATATTATAGATACTTATTTACAATTTGTCAATAAATATTTTATGATACGCTCATGCTAATATTGGGGAAAGTTACCAATAAATAGAGTTTTGACAAGGATAAACTGCAAAGTAAAGATGGGAGAGTTCTAATACCCATCCAGAGTCATTCCTCTCTTATCATCATTCTTAGGTGGGGTGGCTGACCCACATCTCTTTTAAGACCACTAGGGCGTGACGGCTGCCTGTTCCGTCCTCTAAGAAAAATTTTGAGTTGGAATCATGCGTTGTAACAATGAGCTACATTTTCCATAAATTTTCTCAACTCTGCTTCTCCTTTTATTTGTCTCGCAGGTACTGGAGTACGCACCGGGCGATTATTGGCAGAGCTTTCTATTGCATCGACAAACATCTCCACCTGCTTCTGACCAGATATAACAAAATTCTTCGTAATACTTGAAGTTGCCATATAAGCACCTCCTTTATTAGAATGGCTGTTCTTCTGCCTATTAGTAATTTGCATCCTTTTCTACTTATATTATATTATAAAAACACCTGGTTTACAATATGTCTTTTAACATAATGGCCTCTTACTGTTACAAATCTTTACGTATTATATCTCATTTAAAAATTAAATGCATGTTCGTAAATCTTCCTAATGAATGCTTTTCTTTTTTAATGAATTTCCAGGTTTGCTTAAAAGTACCCGGAGCAATTAAATCATCTTGGGAAATAAATTTAATAAAGTTTTCTACTTTACCTTCATATTCTTCAGCAAAATCGTCAGCCATATCTGCCTTTTCGTCATCTGTAAAGTCTTTTAATTCGTTGAAAAGCACATGTTCCAAATTGCAGGAATTAAAATAGATTCTATAACTAACACCATTGATTCTCCCGGAGGAATATAATTTTGATAATATTTCTGCTTTTTGAGTATGTTTTTGATTAAATAATCTGGATATTTCGTTTCTATACGATCCAAATAATACCGACTCCCTCAATATCCTTTTTACAATCGCGTTATTGCAAAAGCTCCATCCATATCGACAACGTGTATAATTTTTAAGAAATCATCTCTCTTATATCCGTATTTTTGTTTTACGGATTCAATTAAATTGTTAATCTTAGAAAGTATATTATCTGTTGAAGTATAATCTTTTGTAGTGATATCTCCGTGAACTACCACAAACTGAATTTCGGCACTTGAAAAGTATTCTTTTAAAATGGAACCTAATGCAGCTTCATCACTTGGCCCTTCTACAATGACCGCAATTACTTTTTTCTCATTCACCGAGAACACCCCCGTCCCGCTTTTCTAAATGCTCTGGCAATTTTCAAACTGTCTGTTTCTTCATAAATTTCTTCCGATTGCCCACCCAATGTAATGCTTCTGATATACATATTACGAAGGTTATTGGTTTCCCTTACGTTCTTCATATGGATATAACGATTATCTGGATTCGTAGTAGAGAACATAATACTTTCCTTGTCAATCATTTCAAGCGCTCGAAGATTATGTGAAGTAAAAATCAATTGTCCTTTTGCACTCTTTTTGAAAATATCGAGCAATTCTCCTAACATGTATTCAAAAATTCCGGAATCAAGTTCATCAATCACAAGACAAATCGAAGGACTTCCAAACGCCTGTATGAGCGCATTTAGAATAGAAATGATTTTAATAATTCCTTCCGACTCCATTCTAATTGGAATTTCTTTCATGCCCTCTCTTTTGACATTAATTCCAGTTTCCATCCTTCTTCTCCGTCATCCAGTGATTGTTTTCCGTAATTTTTAATTGTTACCTGTAACCCTGGGATAATTGTGTATAGCACAATATTAATTTGTTCAACAATCGTCTCTAACAAATTTTTCTTTTTCCTCATCCACCAGGATCGGCTCTGTCAAAGATACCGTGAAATCCCCTTTTGCTCCCATGTTATCATTTTCGATTCGAAAAGCCATCGGCAAAACAAAATTAGCAGAAATCACTCCTGAATGTGCATTGCGAATTACAAATAAATCTTTAACAGCAAACTCAAATAAAGAAGAAATCATAACTGAGAAATAATGAAATCCATTTTGTATTCTCCGCAAAATAATTCTCTACTGCTTTCACCAAAAAATATAGGAGCAGTTGCTTTTTTCTGCCATCTTACGTGCAACAATCAAATCTGTTATTATTTCTTTGTCTTCTTCCAGGATTTCATCAAGTCTTTTCTGTGGTTTAAAAATGGTATTCGTTTGGCCTCTTTGGTAATCCATGAATACAGTTTTATTTGTTCTGATTCCATTTTCATTTTTTGCGGCGCTCAATGTTTCCCGACTGATCACAATCCCTTTTTTTCTTCTCTACTAAGGATTAGTCGGTATCCAATTTCAAATACGATTCCATCCGTAAAGAGATTGAAATCTGCAAAAATTTCAGCAGTATCGGAATCCATATTCATGTAATCTTCCAATGATTGGTCCAAATCAATCCCTACCATAACTTTTTGTAAAAAATACAAGGCATCCACAATTGCTGTTTTTCCAGAACCATTTTGTCCGTAAATTCCCAGTATCTCCGCTTTGTCTGCTGATAATACCTTGTTTACGGTATTAGGCATATATATAGTACCTTTTTTTACATTTTTGATATTTATCAACTGCAATGATGACAAACGAACAATCGGCCTTTTCATCTTTATTCTTCTCCTTACAACCATCATTCTACACTATATGTTATGATATAATAATACCACAAAGCATTAGTTTTTTTTCAATATTTTTCTTCGTTTCCGTATTTTTTATTCGAATTCTTGGATTTTGTTTTTACCTGTTGACTCGCTGAAAATTCCGCACAGCGATTTTCTGAAAAAAGTAATGAGCAAAGAAGAATATCCTCCTCACTCATTCATTATAATTCACTATAATTTATCTCCGAAAAAAGCTTTAATATTTTTGGCACCTTTTAATTCCATTACGCTGTAATTATGAGAAACAGGCTTTGTCGCAATAGCTGCAGCTTTTCCAGTGCTTCCACGAAAGCGGTAGCGGAGTTCCTGTCATGGATTACAATATTCTTTTTAATACTCTGTGTTGCCATGTGCATCCACTTCTTTCATGTCTTTCTATTAATAATATAATTAATTTACGTAAAAAGCAATAAAACATTCGTGAAAATAACAAACACATAACTATTTTGGATGGGTGGTGTATCCATCATCTCGGTACTCTTATCAGAGTGCGTCGGGAACCTTTTCCGACCTCAAAATAGCCAACGATTTGTTGTTCAAAAAGCGGTTTTATGCTGGCTGTCAGCCGCGATACCCTTCCGAGCATCTGAAAGCGTTGGTACTTATCCTCCCCAACCGGAGTTCAGCTTTTACATGCCGCTACACGATACCTTTTGGTATATTCTTATCATATGTGATAACACCAGATAAATCAACTATATTTTTGGCCGTTGATAATTCGTAGACGAAAATCTGCGATTTTTAGTGTGTGATTGTGCCGCCATCATTTCCTTGATTTATCATGAGACTTAAGTTATGCTACTCCATGTGGAAAGACGAAGAGTTGTTACCCGTTGACTCAACTGTCTGATGAAGGAGTAGTGGTGATGTAATGTCACAAAACAATAAAATGCCGGAAGCAGATCCAACCAATCTAATCACTTTCAAATCATAGAGGGTGATATGGATTGGCTGAGACTGTTTTCCTACTTATTTTCACTCTTTGCATTTTGGCTCCGGTATCATTATTAATATTGTTCCAATGTCTGGATTCATCTTTGCCAAAAGGTGTTAGGAAGATCGAGTTTGATTTTTGAAACTCTTTCGTATTAACTTGGAATTGGATCCAAGAATCAGAGACAGTCCCGTCAAAAAAGAAGGATTGATGGCGGCGATCAATGGAATAAAAGGAAATATGATTTTGCAATCTGCAAGATCAAAAGACTCAGTCGTCAACCACGTTGAACCGTGATCAAGGAGAAGCACCTTCTTGATTGCGGTTCTTTATTTGAGTTGTCGGCCAAAAGACCTTGATTTATCCCTCCCACTGGGATATAATAGCTCTCGATTTGGAAACCGTAGCAAAGTCCGGTTAATTAGTGGGCCAGTTAGTAATCGATTTACGGTCGTCACAATGCGGGTTTTGGTTCATATAAACTCATCATCTTTATTATTTTGTATACCTTTAACATAGATATCACAGCAAGAGATGAGGTGCATCAGATGGATATTAAAATCAATTCGTATTTTATGTTTTGGATAGCAATTATCGCTATCATCGTAAAATGCATTTAATCGATGAAAACTGGTGAGGGACTACTATATCTGTGGTATAAGCGGAATATATATAATGAGAAGTCGTAACTGCAACACAGCTTACGGCTTTTATTTTTGGATTTTAAATGGTTGGATTAACTCCAAACGTATCACTGAAATCCGTAATCGCGATACGCACTATACATTAAATGCAGTCTCCAATAAGGTAGGAGAGTACACTGAGGATCGGTATGTCTCTGAACATCCATTCTCGGCTTATTCCCGTTTATAGGGGTCCCGCACAGAATGAGAATGTGTGCTGCTGATTGATTCCTTGTTGATGACATTTAGGACTATGCCCCATTTGCATGAGGTTTACCATGTGTCGAATCATAGATTTTTTCTGCTTTCGCAACTGTAACGTATGCCGTCACCGGCTTCGCTTTAGTTCTATTCTTCATGGGAATGTTCCAGCAATTACTCCTCGTTGGTTTATTTTAAAACTCCCAAACATGCAGACTTGTCCATGGACCATTTTACCATTTTCTTATCCGCAATCGGCCAACATAAAAAATTTAGGCAATTTTATGCAATCCTTAACGGATCGACCAAAGTTTTTAACAAATAATGCTAATCCGCCAGCCCCGGAAGCAATCGGAAGAAGTCCAACAGCTTCTGTGAATTGTAAAACCGCAGCAGTAGCATCAAGGAAGAAGTTGATAATTTCGCGGTTCTTATCTGTAATCCAGATAGATTCCCATTGGTTACGAACTTTTTCCAGATGTGCTTCAATAGATGCCAAATACTTGTCCAATTCAGCTTGGGCAGATCCGGCAGAATCCAGTGAAGTCTCATAAACATCTCTCAATAAATCCGGGTTGGATAAGATTGAGGCGGCGATATTTGCACGGTTCTTACCGGCTAAAAGCTCAATAAGAGCCTGTCCACGGTTTGTACCGGCCTTTTTATCGGTTTCCAGGATTTCCTGGTATACATCGGCAATATCCTGGAGAATTTCATAGGTATCACGATAGTTTCCATTATCATCCAGAAGGCTTACACCCTTAAACTGGTTGGATGCGACTGCGGTATATGCTTTAACCGTCTCATCAATCTTGGATGCAGTCTGCACGACGAAATCTTCAACATCTTCCCCAAAGATGCCAGTTCGTCTTTTGCCTGTTCTGTACCAAGAATACGGAGAGAGATTGTTCGCATACCTGCGCCTACCTGGCTCGGATCCTGGACGATAGCATTACCTGCAGTAATCAGTGCGACAGCTTCATTGATATCGTTGCCGGCCACTTTCAAAGCCGCAGCCGATGTCTGTAAGGCAGTTGCAAGACCCTCTGTGGAAATGCTGAAATTGTTACCTACGTTGTTAAGGATGTCGTTGATTTCAGACTTTTTGAGTTCCTTGTAGGCCTGACTCATAGAGATCATGGCGTCAGTAGCTTCTTCGATAGTACCAAATTCGGATACCTTAAACAGCGTATTTGCATCGATTGCAGATTTCTTAGCTTCTTCGAATGACTCACCGAGTCTTAAGAAATCTGCTGTTGAGTTCTGAATCTGCTTACCTGTTGACCCTACAGTGTCACCAAGCGCGAAGCTTGCCTCCTGGAAGTCCTTAAGAGATTTGTAGCTTGCGTCGCTTACTTTCTGCATTTCTGTCAACGCAGTATCATAATCCTTGATGACATCGAAACCCTGGCGAAGAACACCTATTGCGTCATAGAAGCTTACGAAGGATGAAAGATAAACAAAAGACTTTGAATTCTACTTTTCCAAATATCTGCAAAGGATTTACCGACTTTTCCAGTCCTGTTTACCTCTGCCTGGAGACGTTTGAATGCAGAAGTAGCTTCATCCAAATCGGCCGGCGATACAATGTTATTGAATAAACTTCGAACTCGTTCAATCTCATCCCCATACTGCCTGAGGGCAGCCGTGTTTTGATTGGCCCAGCTTTCAAAATTAGAGAGTACTGTATGCTTTTTGTCGTCTGGAACAAAGTTGTATTTTTTGCTTTTCAGATCAACAGCGAGTTTTTCGAAACTTTCGACCTCATGAGAATATTCCTTCATTGCCGCTTCATCGAAGAGATCTACTGGTGAAAGCTTCTTGATGCGGGCTAGAGATTCTTCCATTTCCTTTAAAGCATCGGCATACTGCGGAATCTTATCGCTTTCTTGAGCTTTGAAACCTTCAAACCTCTTATCGTAATTTGCGACGGCAGTTTCTGAGTAAAGCTGTTTCATTTTTTCGAGTTCAGTATTGAATCGCCTGTTTGCAGCTTCAGCCTGTTCGGTCGTGGTCGCATAAATCCCTTTGTTTATTAATCGCTTTGTTAATCTGCTCTGAGAGATTAGCGAAGTCTTTTGCTTCCTGGGTTGTGAAAGGCTTACCAGATGCTTTCTTAGAAACAAGATTAGTATACTTTGTCAGCTTACCGATAAGACTGTCGTATGCGCCTTCAGTACGCTTGATATCCTCTAACTCCGCCTGTTTCCAAGCATCCCGAATTGTATCCTCCATTGTAATCGGCTTCTTCGGCTTACCAGAAGATTCGCCGCTTTGATCGGGAGCCTTAACCTGCTGAAGAATTTTTGTATTCTTTGCAATGAACTCAAGAGAGGAGAGAGCATTGCGAGCTTCCGGACCAAAACCGTCCAGAGAATCTTTTATTAGATCAAGGGCAGTTGCAAGGTAGGCAATATTATTTACAGATGATTTGGAAATTTTAAAACCAGCAAAAAAGTTTTCGTTATTTGCCAGAGAACCAATATCCTTCATTGATTCTCTAAATGCTAAAAATGCACTGCAAGGAGGCTGTAAGATTGAAAATCAGACGCTGGAAGATATTGAACGTGAAACTGTGGACTATATCAGTCCAGACGCGAAGACAGATATTGAGCTGGAAATATCGAAAATGTAGAAAGAGGCCGAGGAGGATTAATCAGACGTCTAAAAATATGGATAATTTTCAGCTTTAACCTAAGAAGGAAAAAAACAACTTCCAGTTTATTGTCCAACCTTACTTTACCATATTTTTATGCCTCCCTCAATATGCAGTGAGATCAGCAAAGCTGGGAGCTATCTGTACAAAGGCAGGCAGGTGCAATGGATTCCGGCACTTGACAGAAAAACCGAAATATGATACATTAAATTCCAGTTCAAAAACTTAGAAGAGGAGCAGTAGGGACGGAATGGGATCCAGAGAGCCGCTGGGTGGTGCGAAGCGGTTTCCGTGAAATTCTGAACTCGCCTCGGAGTTGCATGCTGAAGGGGATTTTTAGTCTCTGGGTAGGCAGAGCCGGTCCGACCGTTACCAGGAAATGAGTGCGTGAAAGCCCAGGGCCTTCACGAAATAGAGTGGTACCGCGTGTGAATCAAGCCCCACGTCTCTATGAATGGATAGAGACCTGGGGCATTTTTGTTTCACTGGGAAGTTCCGTTCCCGGCGAGGCATATACACTGGTGATCCGTACCAAAGGAAATGGAGGAAATCGTCATGGCACAGTACAACCATACCGCCATTGAGAAAAAATGGCGGGAAAACTGGGAAAAGAATCCCATCAACGTAAACGATGGAAAAAAAGAAAAATATTACTGCCTGGATATGTTCCCGTATCCGTCCGGCAGCGGCCTTCACGTTGGCCATTGAGAGGCTATGTGATCTCTGATGTGTGGAGCCGTTACCAGCTTTTAAAAAGGAAAATATGTGATCCATCCCATGGGCTGGGATGCCTTCGGCCTTCCGGCTGAAAACTACGCCATTAAAATGGGCGTGCATCCGGCCAAATCCACAGCCGCCAATGTGGCCAACATCAAGCGCCAGATCGGTGAGATCGCAGCCATCTATGACTGGGATATGGAGGTCAATACCACAGATCCGGCCTTCTATAAATGGACCCAGTGGATCTTTGTCCAGATGTTCAAAAAGGGCCTGGCTTATGAAAAGGAATTCCCCATCAACTGGTGCCCGTCCTGTAAGACCGGTCTGGCCAACGAGGAAGTGGTCAACGGCTGCTGCGAGCGCTGCGGAACTCCGGTGACCAAGAAGAACCTGCGTCAGTGGATGCTTAAGATCACGGCCTACGCAGACCGGCTGTTAAACGATCTGGACAAGCTGGACTGGCCGGAAAAGGTTAAAAAGATGCAGACTGAGTGGATCGGAAAATCCTACGGCGCAGAGGTGGAATTCCCTGTGGAAGGCCGGGATGAGAAGATCACAGTCTACACCACGCGCCCGGATACCTTACACGGGGCTACCTTCATGGTTCTGGCTCCGGAGCATAAGCTGGCAAAGGACCTGGCTACTGACGAGACCCGGGAGGCCGTTGAAAAATATATTTTCGATGCTTCCATGAAATCCAACGTGGACCGTCTCCAGGATAAGGAAAAGACCGGCGTGTTTACCGGAACCTACGCCATCAACCCCTTAAACGGCGCAAAGACGCCCATCTGGCTGTCCGACTACGTGTTGGCCGACTACGGCACCGGCGCCATCATGTGCGTACCGGCCCACGACGACCGTGACTTTGAATTTGCAAAGAAATTCAATATCCCGATCATCCAGGTCATCGCCAAGGACGGAAAAGAGATCGAAAAATATGACCGAGGCCTATACGGAAGCCTCTGGTACCATGATCAATTCCGGCGACTGGAACGGCAGGGAGTCCTCTGTCCTTAAAAAAGAGGCGCCGGTGATGATCGAAAATGGGCATCGGAAGAAAGACTGTCAACTATAAGCTCCGTGACTGGGTATTCTCCCGGCAGCGTTACTGGGGAGAGCCGATCCCCATCATCCACTGCCCCAAGTGCGGCAATGTTCCGGTTCCCGAGGACCAGCTTCCGCTGACACTGCCCGAGGTGGACAGCTACCAGCCCACAGGTACCGGGGAATCTCCTCTGGCAGCCATCGACTGGTGGGTCAACACCACATGTCCCTGCTGCGGCGGTCCGGCCAAGAGAGAGACCAACACCATGCCCCAGTGGGCCGGTTCCTCCTGGTATTTCTTACGGTATGTGGACAGCAAAAACGATAAGGAGCTGGTATCCAGGGAGAAGGCAGACAAGTATCTTCCGGTGGATATGTACATCGGCGGCGTAGAGCATGCGGTGCTCCATCTGCTCTACTCCAGGTTCTACACGAAATTCCTGTGCGACATCGGTGTCATCGACTTTGACGAGCCTTTTAAGAAGCTGTTCAACCAGGGCATGATCACCGGAAAGAACGGCATCAAGATGAGTAAATCCAAGGGCAATGTGGTATCTCCGGACGATCTGGTCAGAGACTACGGCTGCGATGCACTGAGGATGTACGAGCTGTTCGTGGGCCCGCCGGAATTAGACGCCGAGTGGGATGACCGCGGCATCGAGGGCGTTTCCAAGTTCTTAAAGCGTTTCTACAACCTGGTCCTTGACAATAAGGACAAGGATGTGAAGGAAACAAAGGAGATGCTGAAGCTGCGCCATAAGCTGGTCTACGATATTGAGACCCGGTTTAACCAGTTCAGCTTAAATACAGTGATCTCCGGCTTTATGGAGTACAACAACAAGCTTTCCGAGCTGGCAAAGAAAGAGGGCGGAATCGACAAGGAGACCTTAAAGACCTTCGTGATCCTGCTGGCTCCCTTTGCTCCCCACCTGGGCGAGGAGCTGTGGAGAGAGCTTGGCGGTACAGACAGCGTATTTCATGCCACATGGCCGGAATGCGACGAGGAGGCCATGAAGGACGATGAGATCGAGATCGCTGTCCAGATCAATGGAAAGACCAGAGGAGTGATCATGGTTCCCGCCGAGATCTCCAAAGAGGAGGCCATCGCGGCAGGAAAAGAGGCTGTGAAGGATAAGCTCACAGGCACCATTGTGAAAGAGATATACGTTCCCAGAAAGATCGTAAACATTGTGAAGAAATAATTAAAAAGCATAAAGAGGGGCTGCTGCAGAATCCTTTTGCAGCGGCCTCTTTGCGTCTGTCCATGGAGGTTTATATTTTCTTATGCATAACAGGGAAAATGTTACAAAAATACTGGACTTTTTGTTAAGAAATTGTGTATAATGATTACAAAACAGAAAGATGCGAGGATGACCCATGAGTTTTTTGGAGGCGGTAAATGAGAAATACGGGGAACTGAGCCCGGTACAGAAGCGGATCGCGGATTATATGTATAAATATCCCGATGAGGCCTGCTTTTATTCGCTGCGGAAATGGCAAACGCCCTGGGGGTCACAGAGGTGACGGTCCTCAGGTTTGCGAGAAAGCTTGGCTTTGACAGCTATGTGGATATGAAAAAGAATCTGCGGGACCATCTCCAGGCCAGGCTCCTGGGAAACGAGACTCTGAGACCTGCCAGTGCCCACAGCATGACGGGAACCAGGGAGCTGGATCATGAAGCCATGTTTAAGGAATTTGTGGCCAACGAGCTTCAGGTGCTTAAAAATACATATTCCCAGTGCGGGCTGGAGCAGGTGCTGACGGCAGTATCCCTGATCCGCCAGGCTGGCACGGTCTATGCCATTGGAAACGAGCTGGCAGCAGTGGGGACGGCGTATCTGACCCGGAGGCTCATGACCATTGGGATCCGGGTGGAGGATCTGGGGTCCCAGAGCCGCGCGCTCTACATCGATCACCGATCCATGCAGGCCCGGAGGATGTGGCAGTGATCTTCAGTAACCCAGGGTACGCAAAGCATGTGGTGAATACAGTAAAATATCTCAATGAGAAGCGGGTGCCCCAGATCGTGATCACCGATAAGATCTCATCGCCGGTGGCTGCCTATGCAACGGTGGTGCTCACCTATGATAACCATGACCTCTATTATTACAACTCGGTCCTGGGTTTTTTCTCGCTGACCAATCTGATCGCATATTTTACAGCTGTCGGCAGCCCGGAGGATACCACCCGGCTGCGGAACCAGATCCTGGAGGCCCGGGAGAGCATCGGTACCATCTCCATGTATAAGGATTCCAGGGGAAGAGATGGAAAATAAGGCTGTTTAAAATGTGGCAATTTTGTGGTAGACAGGATTTGACAGTGACATTTCGTGGAAAGTATGGTAATATGGTCGGGATGGGAGGAGATTTTTATTTATGCATAAGCGTTTATATACATCACTTACAGCCGTGACAGCCCTGGTTTTATCTGTGGTTCTCATGGTCCCTGCTTTCGGTGCGGTGAAGGAGCAGGCAGTGGACACGATCCTTCTGGAGCCGGAGACTCTCTGGGAGGATGAGGTGCCGGTGGATCTTTCCCGGAAGACCCAGCAGGATAAGGGCCGCTGGATCGACGAGATGGGCATTGCAGGCGATTCAAAAGCCCGATCCTGGTGATCAATAACCTGGAGACGGAGAGCAGTGAGGAGATCCCTGTACAGACCCGGAACGGGAAAAGGGCCCAGTCCTCCAGCCGTGAGCTGGCTGGAAATTCCCGCCTCTTCTATTATTCCAGATGTGCGGACGGAGGCTGGAGAGAGGCTTTTGCCGTCAACTGCTATATTTCCGGAGGCTCCGGAGAGGACGAGGATATTTACGGCGTATACCGGCTGGACAGTGCCTTTGGCCTGGAAAGCGATCCAGGAAGCCTGGTTTCCTACCGCCAGTTAAGCCAGAAGGATTACTGGATCACAGATCCGGAGGATGAAGATTTTGGAGCCATTTATACGGCCGGGGAGGAAGGTCCCGGAACGAAGGAGGCCGTCCGCCTGGGTGAAATGAAGGCCTTTTCCAATTATGGGATGATCCTTAAGCCGGAGACAGAGGGAGATGCTTATCCGGCTCTGGTGGTGAACTGCCAGCAGGCCAGCACCGAGGACGATACCTTTTCGGGTATCCAGCTTTCCCAGTCCCATGTGCGTATGCTGATCCAGTCCATCGACCAGGACACCCGGATCATGATCGCCGGAGAGGTGGAGGATCTGGAGGAATGTGATCCGGCAGGGCGCGGCCCTGGACAACGGTTAAACCGGATATTTATAAAATGGTATTGATAAGGGGATGCTGCGGAACAGGATTATATAGCCTGTTTCTGCGGCACCCCCTTTTTGTTATGCACCGGGCCTGGTTTTCTGCATCCGTCCTGCCAGCTTCCGAACGGCTTCTGCTTTTTTCCGTTCCTCGCCAGACATGCCTTCCATCAGGATCTGGATCAGCAGCTCCTGTTCTTCTGCGGAAAAGGATATGTGTTCCCTGGCGGCTTTCTGGCTTGCAGACAGGAAGGCCGCCATTTTCTGATCGCCGGGAGCTGCCTCCAGCTCCTTTGCCAGGGACTGGAGGGCCGAAAGCCTGCCCGGGTCCATATGCTTTAATCTTGGATCATTTTCAAATGCTCTGCTCATAAAACCTCCTTATATTAAACCTGTCCCAGAGTCTGCATCATGAGCTGGACCGTTTCCAGCCTGGACTGGGTATCCGGCGGAAGAAGGGAGATCAGCTGGTCCATGGAAAAAGGGCTGCGGCCTCCGGCCCCGTTCCTGCTGCCCTTAAAGGATGCCGCGTTCACCAGAAGATCGATGATCTCCTGCTCGCCGGGACCGGCGTAGGGCTTTACGGCTGCCAGCATATCAGCCGGAGATGTATGGCCCTTCTCCAGGGAACAGACACTCATCATTCCGTCTCCGTTCTCATTGAAAAATTCCATGGTCCGCACCAGCTCCCTCCATTTGATGAACATGGACAGGGTCCGCTGCTGTGAGATCTCCATGTAGGGGATGGCAGCCTTCAGCATCTGCATGCGGCGGTCTCCGATGGCATAGTCCAGATCGGTCAGCATTAAATCTTTTTTCATTCATTGGCAAGCCTCCTTTTACTGGTGAAAAAATATGCGGCCGGAAGGGAGAAAATGACAGGAAACCGGAAGTCTGGCACGGGATCGGGGATCGGGGAATAGTATGGATAGACAGGAGGGGATCATATGTCATACAGACTTGTTATAGATGGAAACAGCGTTTACGAGATCGATGAAGACTTTGAGCGGTACAGGGAAAAACGGATGGGAGGCGGAAATGGAAAACAATCCAGGAAGCCGGAGGAAAAGGCGCAGAAGAGGGTGGACCGGGAAGACGAAGGAAAAACCGGATCCCGGTGAACGGACAGAAAAAAGGCGGGCAGGACCAGCGCCCGCCCGCTTTTTGGATCTTACGGATCAGCAGCAGAAGAAGCCGCCGCCGTTTCCCCAGCCGCCGCAGCAGCAGAGAAGCAGGATGATCCAGATGCAGCTGTTGTCAAAGCCGCATCCGCAGCTGCCGCCGCATCCACAGTTATTTCCACATCCGCTATGTCCGCCGCAGCAGCAGAGAAGGATCAGGATCCAGAGAATGTTGCTGTTGCTCCCGCATCCACATCCGCAGGCCGTATTGTTGGTGTCGCATCCGCATCCGCAATTTGTAGCTGCTAAATCACTCATGTTTTAAGTCCTCCAGAGGATTATTTGTTTACACTCCTATGATATGTGGGCCTGCTTGTCATAGTTTCCTGTAATTTTGAAAATCCAGGAAAATTTGCCCGGCGTTATAATTGAGAAAGAAGGGAGGACATGATATAATGGAAACTGGTTAAACTGAACGAGGAGGCAATTCCAATGAACAAGCTGTATTATGATTCTGCGTATATAAAGGAATTTGAGGCCCAGGTCCTTTCCTGCCAGGAGGGGAAAAAAGGGATGGGAGATCACCCTCTCTGCCACGGCGTTTTACCCGGAGGGCGGCGGCCAGCCGGCGGATACAGGGCTCCTGGGAAATGTCCGGGTAACGGATGTCCATGAAAAGGACGGCCAGGTGGTCCACTATACGGACGGCCCGCTGCCTGTGGGCGAGATGGTCAGAGGCGTCATCGACTGGGACCGGAGATTCCAGCATATGCAGGAGCACTCGGGAGAGCACCTGGTATCCGGCCCGATCCACCAGCGGTTCGGCTACGACAATGTGGGCTTTCATATGGGGACCGATGAGGTGACCATCGATTTCAACGGAGTCCTGGAGTGGGGGGGGATCTGATGGCCATTGAAGAAAAGGCCAATGGAATGATCTGGGAGAATCTGGAGATATCCGCTGTATATCCGGAAAAGGATGAACTGGACGCCATGGAATACAGGAGCAAAAAGGAGCTGACCGGGGCGGTGCGGATCGTGTCTATTCCGGGAGGCGACGTCTGTGCCTGCTGCGGCACGCATGTGGAGCGCACCGGTGAGATCGGACTGGTGAAGTTCCTTTCCATGATCCACTATAAGGGAGGTGTCCGTATTTTTCTCTTCTCTGCGGAAAACGGGCCGTGGAGGATTATGAGAGGAAACGGGACCAGGTCCAGAAGATCTCTGTACTGCTGTCAGCCCGGCCTGGTGAGATCTCCAGAGCTGTGGAGAAGCTTAAGGATGAAGAGGCAAAGCTCCAGGAAAAACTTGTGGCAGCCTATGACAAGCTTATTGCCAGTGAGGTAAGGGATATAAAAGAAGGGGATGGGGATATTTTTATTCTGGAACCGGATTTTGAGGCCATCCAGCTCAGACATCTGGTAAACCGGCTGCTGGAGGAAAAAAGAAAGGAAAAACCGTCCTGGCCCTGGGAGGAGCCGCAGAGGGCAGCTTCCTCTATGTACTGGGGAGCCGGGACGGCGATATGCGTCGGCTCTCCAGGGAGCTCAACGGGCTCTTAAACGGAAGAGGTGGGGAAGTGCACAAATGGCCCAGGGCACGTTCTTCGCGACAAAGGACCAGCTCCAGGCCATCTTAAAAGAGAAAGGATTTATGAGCCCTGTACCATGTAATTGATCAGGCGCTCCGAATCGGAGAGTGTATGCGTGGTAATATCAAGCTCCCGGATGTTTCCATTGGAAAAAACAGTAGCCATGGAAAAATACTGGCTCAGCCGGGATTTCAGGTTTACGGAACCTCCTTCCGGAAGGCTTAATTCAACGGCACCGTCACACTGGTTGATCACGTAGAAAAATGCGTCCAGGTTGGAGATGTTCTTCAGCTTTAATTTCATAAGCCATTGCCTCCTGTTGGAAAGTCTGTGGTTTGTGTTAATCATTTAACATACTTTATTGTACCAGAGTGGGTGACAGATGGCAATGGATGAAATAGATAAAAATTTAACAATATCAGAAGGAAAATTTATTAAAAATAGAATGAACCGGTCAACGGGAAAAGGAGAGTATAGGAAAAATGAAAAAAAGGATCCGGGACTATGGAATCAGAATTGGAGATCACCCTGCGGGAGCTTTAAATAAGCTGACAGATGTGCCAGGAGTACGGGTGGGCCACTATACGGTGGACACAGAGGAACATAAAACGGGGGTAACGGTGATCCTTCCCTGTGAGGAGAATATCTTTGCCTCCAGGCTGACGGCAGCGGCCTTTGTCCATAACGGCTTTGGAAAAACCGCCGGCATCCCCCAGATCGAGGAGCTGGGCACCCTGGAATCGCCCATTGCCCTGACCAATACCCGAACGTGGGAAAGGTCCATGACGCGCTGGTGGATTATATGGTGGAGCAGTGTGAAAGGGACGGCGTGGAGCTCACCTCCATGAATCCAGTGGTGGGCGAGTGCAACGACGCCAGTCTCAATAAGATCACAGAGCGGGTCATCGGGATCCCGGAGGTGCGCGCCGCCATCGACGGCGCATGCAGGGATTTTGAAGAGGGCGACGTGGGAGCCGGAAAGGGAACCACCTGCTTTGGGATGAAGGGCGGCATCGGCAGCGCCTCCCGTCTGGTGGAGCTGGATGGAAAAACGTATGTGGTCGGCGTGCTGGTCCAGTCCAATTTTGGAAAGACGAAGCATTTTGTCCTGGATGGAAAGCCCCTGGGAGAACTGCTCAGTGGGAAGATCGAGGAAGCCAGAAAGGATGAGGGGTCTATCATGATGGTGGTGGGAACGGATCTTCCTGTATCCGACCGTCAGTTAAAGCGGATCATCCGGCGTGCCGGTGTGGGCCTTTCCCGGTGCGGTTCTTTCATGGGCCATGGAAGCGGGGATATCATGCTGGGCTTCTCCACGGGAAATGTATATAGGAAGGAAGAGGACCGGGCCGTTATCCCGGCGGCGGTGATGAACGAGGCCATGCTGGATGATGTGTTCGAGGCGGCGGCAGAGGCCACTGAGGAGGCAGTGCTGAATTCCCTGGCGGCAGCCCATACGGTCACAGGCTATAAAGGGAATACCCGGTACAGTCTGACGGACCTGTATCTGAAGGATCTGTAAGCAATGGCGTATTTTCCTTTATTCATCGACCTTTGGGGCCAGGAGATCCTGGTGGTGGGCGGCGGCCCCATTGCTGCCCGGCGGATCCGGGTCTTAAGGGAATTTGGCTGCCGGATCCTGGCAGTGGCTCCGGAGGCTGTAACAGACATAAAAGAAATGGAGAAGGAAATGCCGGAGACTGTGCGGTGGCTCCAGGGAACGTATGAGGAGACCGATCCTCTGGGAATGGATGGCCGTCCCCCCTGACCCGCCCCCTTTTCGTTCTGGCGGCCGCAGGAGCCGGAGTCAATAAAACGGTGGTGCGGGACTGCCGTCTCCTGGGGATCCCGGTCAACGATGCATCAGAAAAGGAAAACTGCAGCTTTTATTTTCCGGGGATCGCAAAGCATGGGGAGGCTGTGGCGGGAGTCATTTCCGGCGGCGGAGACCACCGGCTGGCAGCCGTTCTTTTTCAGAGGCCGTCCGAAAGGCCGTGGATGCGGTCATGGAGAATATGGACCAGGAGGGCCCGGCTTAGGCCGGGCTTTTACTGTCCAAGAAACATGGCAAGCTTCAGGGCGTCCAGATATTCCGCCGGGACCCGGAGATTCCCCCGTCCGCTTCCGATCCGGATATCGGGCTTGGCCGCCCCGTGGAAGTCGGAGCCGCCGGTGGGAAGAAGACTGTACCGGTCTGCCATCCGGCAGAGCTTGCTGCTCTCCTCTGCGTAATTGGAGGAGTGCCAGCATTCCATGCCGCCCAGGCCCAGTTCCTTCAAATTCCGCACCAGCTCCTCGGTCTGCATCCAGCCCAGCCTGTAAAGGCAGGGATGGGCCAGGACCGGAAAGCCTCCTGCGTTCCGGATGGCCTGGATGGCTTCTGCGGGCGTGATGATCTCTCGTTTTCTGTAATAAGGCCGGTCCGGATCCAGGTATTTTTTAAAGGCCTGGTCCACAGAGGAGACGCACCCTTTTTTAACCAGGGCCCTGGCAAAGTGCGCCCGGGTGACCACTGTGTCCGGATTTTCCATGACCAGGTCCTCCATAGTAATAGGAAAGCCGTCCTTCTGGAAGGCGGCCAGCATGAGCTGGTTGCGGCTGTTTCTTTTTATTTCCGCCTGATCCAGAAAATCCAGGAAGGCTTTATCTGTATGGTCAATATACAGCCCCAGGATATGGATCTCTTTTTTCTTTATACAGACAGGAGAGCTCCACGCCGGGAACCACCTCCAATGGGAAATCGCCGGCGGCCACCAGGGCCTCTCCGACACCGGAAACGGTATCATGGTCCGTTAAGGCGATGGCGGTCAGTCCTGCCTCACGGGCCAGGGCCGTCACCTCTGCCGGCGTAAAGGAGCCGTCGGAGGCAGTGGAGTGGACGTGCAGATCGATCAGTTTCAATGGGATCCCTTCTTTCAAAATTTATGTAACAATAGTGTAACATAAATTATTGAAACTGTGAAAGAAATTTAAGAATTCTGTTATTCCATTTTTCGCTATTTGTGTTATACTAGTACTCGCATGATTCTGACATGTAGAGAAAACAGCGCCCCAAAAGCGTCAGGGGCCTTTGAAGGTGTGAAGAAATGAGCGATTTGAACAGAAACAGAACGTCCGGGGAACAGGAAAAAGCTCCCAGAGCCGGGCAGGGTCTTCGGGAAACCGGGGCCGCAGCTCCTCCAGACAGAGTAACGCTGACCGTATCCTGGCGGTCCAGAATGCCAGAAATCTGGGAAGCGGCCGGGGTACGTCCTCAAATAAGAGGCGGGGCAGACGCCGCCGCCAGGGACCAGATGCTGCAAAGATCCTTCTTATACTGATCGGGATCATTATCCTGATCCTCTGTGTGGCCGTGGGAGTCCGGAGCTGCTCCAAAACGGACGGTACGGAAACCTCCGCAGAAGAGACCTCCTCAGAGCCGGAGACTGAGCTGGAAGCAGAGATCACCGTCAACGGTGTTTCTGTCCATGGGATGACGAAAACGGCTGCGGTGGAAAAGGTCCTGGAATCCATGGACTGGCAGATGAAGGTGGTCTGTGGGGAAAAGGAGCAGGCCCTGGAGAACCTTTTAAAAGAAAACGTGGAGAAGGTGGTGGATGAGGCCTTTAAAAAGGGCGAGTCCGCAGATTATGAGATTCCCACCGACGGCCTGGAAGAAGCGGCAGCAGCCCAGGCGGCATCTCTGGCCGGAGCCTGGAATGTAAAGGCGAAGAACGGCTCAATTTCCGCATTTGATGCGGCCAGTGGGAAGTTTACCTTTGCCGAGGGCGAGAACGGGAAGGCTGTCAACGAAGAAAAACTGAAAAATGACATCGTGGCCCGCACCGCAGCGGGAGAGTATGACGCAGTGATCACTGCGGAGGTGGAGGAAACGGCTCCGGAGATCACCGCAGCTCAGGCCAGGGAAAATTTCAGAAGCTGGGTACATATACTACCACCACCACTGCCAATAAGGACAGGAATGAAAATGTCCGTCTGGCAGCAGCTGCCTTAAATGGAAAGATCATCCAGCCGGGTGAGGAGTTTTCCTTTAACCTGACCACTGGAAACCGGACCACAGATAAGGGCTACCGGCCGGCAGGCGCATACGTCAACGGCGTCCTGGTGGAGGAGCCGGGCGGCGGTGTGTGCCAGGTTTCATCCTCCCTGTATAATGCAGTGGTATTTTCCGGACTGAAGACCACCGAGCGGCATGCCCACAGCTATGAGCCTTCCTATGTGACTCCCGGCGAGGACGCAATGGTAAGCTATGACGGCCATTCCGGCCCGGATATGAAATTTGTGAATAATTCGAAAACGGCAGTGGGCATCAAGACCAGCTTCTCAGACCGGAAGCTGACCATCTCCATTTACGGGAATCCGATCCTGGAGGAGGGCGTGACCCTGTCCATGAAATCAGAAAAGGTGAAGGAGCTGGACCCTCCGGCCCCCACCTATGAAGAGGACCCCACCCTGCAGCCAGGCGTGGAGGTGGAGGCCAAGGCGGCCACTCCCGGAAGCCGCTGGGTGACCAACCTGATCACTAAAAAGAACGGCGAAGTGATCAGCGACGAGTTTTTCCATAACAGTACGTATAATGGAAAGCCCGCCACCATCAAACGGAATACCTCTGGAAGCGTGGCAGCTCCGGAAGGCGAGAGCTCTTCAGAGAGCAGCACAGCAGGAGAGAGCCAGTCTTCTTCCGCAGGATCCCAGGAGACGGGAAGCCAGACCGGCCCCACCGCAGCCCAGGGCTCATCGGAGCCGGCTGCCCAGAATGCAGGTCCCGGCGATGTGATCGAACCCTCCACAGAGAATAACAGCCCCAGCGGGAACGCAGGCCCCGGCGGCAGCGATGGTCCCGGAGGAGACAGCCAGGTGGGCCCGGGCTTTGAGGACACATCGGCAGCCCCGGATACGGCGGAACCGGGTGGACCATCCGATATGGGCTTCATTGCCCCAGAGAAGATTGATAAAAACGGCATGGCCGGCGGAAAACGAAAACGCCTGGCTGTGCCGTTTTCTGCTTTCCGTTTATAAAGGGTACCGCTGGGCAGGGAGCAGGGTGGGGGCCTGGAAGAGTGAGCGGGTAAATTCCACGATACGGAATCATTCCCGGAAGGCGGAAAACAGAGGCGCAAAAGCGATATTGTTCGTAATAAAATACCTAAAACAGGCATTTTTGCATTTGCATTTTATCGGGAAATTGCTATAATAGGATACAGGTAGTCTTATGTCCATAAGGCGATACTGATAAATAAATAATATTTTATTTATACATTTTATAGGAGGAAAATCAACTATGGCAAGAAAAATGAAAACCATGGATGGTAACCATGCAGCAGCTCATGCTTCCTATGCATTTACCGATGTTGCAGCCATCTACCCGATCACACCTTCTTCCCCAATGGCTGAGGCGACAGATGAGTGGTCTACCGATGGAAGAACAAATATGTTCGGACAGCCGGTGCAGATCACTGAGATGCAGTCCGAGGCTGGTGCTGCAGGTGCCGTACACGGCTCCCTGGCAGCAGGTGCATTAACAACAACTTATACAGCTTCTCAGGGTCTTCTTCTGATGATCCCGGATCTTTATAAGATCGCAGGCGAGCAGTTACCGGGCGTATTCAACGTTTCTGCACGTGCAGTTGCAAGCCATGCGTTATCAATCTTTGGTGACCACTCCGACGTATACGCATGCCGTCAGACCGGCTGCGCAATGTTATGCGAATCCAGCGTACAGGAGGTTATGGACCTTACTCCGGTAGCACACCTTGCAGCAATCAAGGGAAAAGTTCCGTTCATCAACTTCTTCGACGGATTCCGTACATCTCACGAGATCCAGAAGATTGAGACATGGGATTATGAGGATCTGAAGGAAATGGCTGATCTGGATGCCATCGATGAGTTCCGCGCACATGCCCTGAACCCGAACCATCCGTGCCAGAGAGGATCCGCACAGAACCCGGATATCTTCTTCCAGGCAAGAGAGGCCTGCAACCCGTACTACGATGCTCTTCCGGCCATCGTTCAGGAGTACATGGACAAGGTGAACGCTAAGATCGGTACTGATTACAAGCTGTTCAACTACTACGGCGCTCCGGATGCAGAGCACGTAATCGTATCCATGGGTTCCGTAAACGACACCATCGAGGAGACCATCGACTACCTGCTGGCTCGAGGGCAAGAAGGTCGGCGTTGTAAAGGTACGTCTGTACCGACCGTTCTGCACAGAGGCTTTCATCGCAGCAATCCCGGAGACTGTAAAGCAGATCTCTGTTCTTGACAGAACAAAGGAGCCGGGTTCCATCGGTGAGCCGTTATACCTGGACGTTGTTGCTGCCTTAAAGCATACAAAATGTGACGCAGTTCCGATCTACACCGGCCGTTACGGTTTAGGTTCCAAGGATACCACACCGGCTCAGATCGTTGCTGTTTACGAGAATACAGCGAAGAAGAGATTCACCATCGGTATCAACGATGACGTGACAAACCTCTCCTTAGAGTTAGGCGCTCCGCTTGTTACCACACCGGCAGGAACCACCAACTGTAAGTTCTGGGGTCTGGGCGCCGACGGTACCGTTGGTGCAAACAAGAACTCCATTAAGATCATCGGCGACAACACCGATATGTATGCTCAGGCGTACTTTGATTACGACTCCAAGAAGTCCGGCGGTGTTACCATGTCCCACTTACGTTTCGGACATACACCGATCAAGTCCACCTACCTGATCCACAAGGCTAACTTCGTTGCATGCCACAACCCGGCATACATCAGAAAGTACAACATGGTTCAGGAACTTGTTGACGGCGGTACATTCCTTCTTAACTGCCCGTGGGATATGGACGGTCTTGAGAAGCACTTACCGGGCCAGGTGAAGAAGTTCATCGCTGACCACAACATCAAATTCTACACCATCGACGGTGTGAAGCTTGGTATTGAGACAGGCATGGGCCCGACACGTATCAATACGATCCTTCAGTCCGCATTCTTCGAGCTGACAAAGATCATCCCGGCTGACAAGGCCAACGAGTTAATGAAGGCTGCTGCAAAGGCAACCTACGGCCGCAAGGGTGAGGACATCGTTATGAAGAACTGGGCTGCCATCGACGCAGGCGCCAAGGGACTTCATGAGGTACAGGTTCCGGAAAGCTGGAAGAACTGTGAAGACGAAGGTCTTGACATGGTTCACGCCACAGAGGGAAGAGAAGACGTTGTTGAGTTCGTAAATACCGTACAGGCTGCAGTAAACGCCCAGGAAGGAAACAATCTTCCGGTATCTGCGTTCAAGAACTACGTGGACGGGTCCACACCGTCCGGTTCTTCCGCATACGAGAAGCGTGGTATCGCAGTCAACGTACCGGTTTGGAATCCGGACAACTGTATCCAGTGTAACTTCTGTTCTTATGTGTGCCCGCACGCAGTTATCCGCCCGATCGCGATGACCGAGGAAGAGGCTGCTAATGCTCCGGAAGGAACAAAGATGGTTCCCATGACCGGTATGCCGCAGTACAAGTTTGCTATGACCATCTCCGCTCTTGACTGTACTGGATGTGGCTCCTGTGCAAACGTATGTCCGGGCAAGAAGGGTGAAAAGGCTCTTACAATGGCAAGCCTGGAAGAGAACCTGGGTCAGCAGGAAGTATTCAATTACGGCCAGAAGCTTGACATCAAGCAGGACGTGATCGATAAATTCAAAGAGACGACCGTTAAGGGCAGCCAGTTCAAGCAGCCGCTGCTTGAGTTCTCCGGCGCATGCGCAGGCTGTGGTGAGCCTCCGTATGCAAAACTGATCACCCAGTTATTTGGTGACAGAATGTATATCGCCAACGCAACCGGATGTACCTCCATCTGGGGCAACTCTTCACCGTCCACACCTTACACCGCGAACAAGGCAGGCAAGGGACCGGCATGGGACAACTCCTTATTCGAGGATAACGCTGAGTTCGGTTACGGTATGTTATTAGCTCAGAACGCCATCCGTGACGGCTTAAAGGCAAAGGTTGAATCCGTTGCTGCCAGCGCTGAGGCTTCCGCGGAAGCAAAGGCGGCCTGCCAGGAATGGTTAGATACCTTCTCCGTAGGCGCATTAAACGGCGCTGCAACGGATAAGATGGTTGCAGTTCTTTCTGGCTGCGATTGCCCGACCTGCAAGGAGATCGTTAAGAACAAAGACTTCTTAGCTAAGAAGTCCCAGTGGATCTTCGGCGGCGACGGATGGGCATATGATATCGGCTTCAACGGCGTGGACCACGTTCTTGCCAGCGGAAAAGATATCAACATCATGGTATTCAATACAGAGGTTTACTCCAACACAGGCGGACAGTCCTCCAAGGCTACTCCCACCGGCGCTGTTGCACAGTTCGCAGCAGGCGGTAAAGAGGTTAAGCAGAAAGATCTGGCAGCCATCGCAATGAGCTACGGCTATGTATACGTTGCACAGATCTCCATGGGCGCAGATATGAACCAGACCATTAAGGCCATCGCTGAGGCTGAGGCATATCCGGGACCGTCCCTGATCATCGCCTACGCTCCGTGTATCAACCATGGCATCAAGAAGGGTATGGCAAAGGCCCAGACAGAGGAGAAACTGGCTGTTCAGTCTGGTTACTGGAACAACTTCCGCTTCAACCCGGCTGCAGAGAAGAAGTTCACTCTGGACTGCAAGCCCGCTACCGTATCCTATCAGGACTTCATCAATGGCGAGGTTCGTTATACCTCTCTTGCACTGAAGAATCCGGAGAGAGCAAAGACTCTGTTCGCACAGGCTGAGCAGAATGCCAAGGATAAATACGCACATCTGGAGAAGCTGGTGGCTCTTTACGACGACAGTGAGAAATAAGATGTGTTTCGTTAGAAATTTGTAAAGAAATTTGACCCGGTATCGTCATTGACGGTGCCGGGTCTTTTTTATTATACTAAGTGTATTAAGAGTGTTAATACACTTATAAAAGGCCGGAGAAAGAAAGCGGCCGGAAAGGAGAGAGGGGCGTATGATCATACTGGATTATAAAGACCGGAGGCCCATATACGAGCAGGTGGCTGAAAAGCTGGAAGAGCTGATGCTTCTGGGGATCCTGGGAGAGAACGAGCCGCTGCCTTCCGTCCGCAGCCTGGCTATGGAGCTGTCGATCAATCCCAACACGATCCAGAGGGCCTATGCGGAGCTGGAACGTCAGGGATATATTTATACAGTAAAAGGGAAGGGAAGTTTTGTGGCAGAAAACAGTGTTATGAAGGAAAAACGGAAAAAAAAGACCTGCTGATCCAGGTCAGCGAGGTGATCGATGAGGCGATCCGTCTGGGGATCTCCGGAGAAGAGATAAAAAATATGGTGGAGATCCAGTACCAGGCGGCAGAAAAAGAGGGAGGTGACCGGACGTGATCGAGGCAAAAATCTCACAAAAAAATTTGATTCCATCGTGGCCGTTGACCACATCGATGCCAGGATCAAGGACGGCTGCGTCTTTGGCCTCATCGGTACCAACGGGGCTGGGAAAAGCACGTTCCTGCGGATGGCCTGCGGCGTTTTGAAGCCGGACGAGGGGACCATCAGATCGACGGCGAGGATGTTTATGAAAATACGAAGGTCAAGGGACGGTTTTTCTATATTTCCGACGATCAGTTTTTTCTTTGGAAACGGGACGCCCCAGGAGATGATGACCTTTTATAAAAGTATTTATCCCTCCTTTGATGTCCAGAGAGCCTGCGGTCTTCTGGAATCCTTTTCCCTGGATAAAAGAAGAAAGTTATCCACCTTCTCCAAGGGAATGAAAAAACAGCTTTCCGTGATCCTGGGGCTCTGTGCCAATACGGAATATCTGTTCTGTGACGAGACCTTTGACGGGCTGGATCCGGTGATGCGCCAGGCTGTGAAGAGCCTGTTTGCCAATGATATGGCAGAGCGGAATTTAACGCCCATCATCGCCTCCCATAACCTAAAGGGAGCTGGAGGACATCTGCGATCATGTGGGGATCCTTCACAAGGGCGGGATCCTGTTATCGAAGGATCTGGACGATATGAAATTAAATCTCCACAAGATCCAGTGCGTGCTGCGGCCAGGAATGGAGGCCTGGGGGGAGATCCCGGGCTTAGAGATCCTTAAGACCGAGCGCAGGGGAAGTCTTTCTACCATTACGGTCCGCGGGACCAGGGAGGAAGTGGAGGCCGCCATGCGGTCCTGCGAGCCGGTATTTTTGAGGCGATCCCCCTGTCCCTGGAGGAGATCTTTATCAGTGAAACGGAGGTGGCTGGTTATGACGTCAAAAAGCTTATTTTTTAGGCTGATGAAGGAGGACCTGAAGCGCAGGCTCTGGGCCTTTGGGCTTTCCTTCCTGACTTTCTTTTTTGCGATGCCTGTGCTGGCTGCCATGGGCGTCACAAACCTGGAGCAGCAGTATGCGCTCTGGGTGGAAGATGCGGGAAACTATGATTTCGGAGCCGGAAATACGGCGGAAACAGAATTTTCCAGAAGACTTGGGAGCTGGCAGTTGAGAGCATCGGCCTTGAGAATGTGGTCATGGGCTTCCTTGTGATCACGGCGGCCCTGGTCCTGGCCCTTACGGGCTTTTTGTATCTCCATTCCAGAAAGCAGGTGGATTTTTACCACAGCATTCCCGTGCGCCGGGAGATCCTCTTTACGGTCCGCTTTGTGGACGGGATCCTGGTCATCGGTTCCATGTATCTGGTGAACCTGCTGTTTACTCTGGGGATCCTGGGGGCTGCCGGGGCATCAGTACCGGGGATGGTCTCCGGAGCGCTCTGGACCTTCCTGGTGCATATGACGGGCTTTCTGCTGAGCTACGGGCTCATGACGGCTGCGGTGATGCTCACCGGAAACTTCTTCATTTCCGTTCTGGGCGGCATCGTCCTGTTTGGCTATGTGCCTGCGGTGGCAGTCCTGTTCCAGGGACTGATGCAGATGTTCTTTGTTACGATGGACTTAAGGATCTCCGGCATCGCGGAGTGGATCGTCCACGGATCCCCAGTCCCCTATTATGTGTCGCTGATCGGAGAAGGAGCGGATCTTCCCATGGCGCGGTATGGAGAACTGATGGGAAGGATCCTGCCGGCCCTTCTGGCGGGCCTTGTTCTGGCAGTCATTGCCGGGCTCCTTTATAAATTCCGTCCCTCAGAGGCGGCCGGAAGAGCCATGGCCTTCCGGATGACAAAGGCGCCCATTAAGATCCTTCTGGTGGTGCCCGTCACGATCCTCATGTGCCTTTTATTCTGGAACATGTATTACGAAAGCCTGGGCTGGGCTGCCTTCGGGTTCGTGTTCGCCCTTTTCATCAGCCATGGGATCATTGAGATCCTTTACAATTTCGATTTCCGGAAGCTTTTTGCCAACCCGGTCCATCTGGGCATCAGCGCCGTCCTGGCCCTGGCGGTCATCGGCGTGTTCCGGTACGACCTTACAGGCTACGATTCCTACCTGCCCTCTGAGGAGAAATTCCAGTCTGCCTCCGTATTTACCTACTCTCTGGGAGATTTCCAGGATTACGGTCTCCCAGTGAAAGCGGAAAGCAGAGAATGGGAAACGGAGCAGAGCGGATATCTGTGGAAATATATGGATGGATCCGATTACGCGGCCGGAAACATGGAGATCACCGATTACGGCCTGGTGAAGGACCTGGCGGAGGCGGGGATCGCCGCCGCAGAGGAGTCCAAGGCCATCCGGTTCCAGAATCTGGAGGAGCCGGCTGGCGACGACGCATACATGGCCCGGATCGAAGTGGGCTTTAAGGAGAAAAACGGAAGTCTCCGTTACCGGTATTACCGTATCGACATGAAGGAGTCCATGGACCTGATGGAACGGTTATATGCCAGCGCAGAATATAAAAAGGGCGCATATCCGGTCATGAGCTTCCATCCGGAAACCACCACAGGCATCTATATCTCCGACGGGAACCAGGCGTCCCTGGTGACAGAGGATCCGGAAATGACAGCAGAGCTTCTGGCGGCCTATCAGGAAGAACTGGAGGCGCTGTCCCTTACAGAACGGACGGAGGAGATCCCGGTGACGGCCCTGCGGTTCCTCACAGAGGCAGAGAAAGAGTATCTGAATGCCATTTCCGCCTTAGGACCCAGAATTTTTCCGGTTCCTTCCGCCTCAGGGACATGGATCCCCAGGTAAACTTTTTTCCGGTGTACTCTTCCTTTACAAAGACCATGGGGCTTTTAAAGGAGGCGGGAGCTGCTCTTCCAGAGGAGCTGGAGCCGGAGGACGTGGAACGCATGGAGATCATCTGCCATTATGAGGATTCTGCATTTTACAAAGAGTACGAGGAAGCGGGCTGGGAGGTGACTGAAGCGGATAAGGAAACCAGCAGCGATGATTCGGAACGATGGCACGGCAGAAGCGAAAGAGCAGATCAGACAGGTGCTGGAGTCGGAAAACGCAGCTGGTTCTTTGATCTCAACGATCTGGCCCCCCCGTGAGAGAGGCTTTACGGTCCAGGTATATCTGACGCCAGAGGCAGACAGGACCCAGTCGGGAGAGCCGGTGACCATGGGCTTCAGCCCTTATGAGATACCGGAATTCATCCGCCAGGAGTTTTCCTACGACCCGGAGGGTGCCTACCAGGCATCCTGGGGCCTGGCTGGGAAAAAAAGGATTGACTTTATGGTCCTGATTGGATAAGATAGACATATATACAAAGGAAAGGGGAACCAGAGTTATGTCTATTTTGATGAAGTGAAAAGAAGCATCAGCAGCACCGGAAAACAGGTGGCAAAGCGTACAAAGGAGATCTCCGATGCGGTTTCCATCCGCTCCCAGATCAACGAAGAGAAGGAAAATGTAGCGAAGCTGTATGCGACTGTGGGAAAAAAGGTATTCCAGAATGCCACAGAGGCAGATGAGGAAAAATTCTTTATGGAATTCACCTCCATCCGCAGCAGCCTGGAGAGAAAGAGAGAGCTGGAAGAACGTCTCACAGGAATGGACGGATGCATTTATTGCTCTGAATGTGGAGCACGCATCGACAAAAACTCCAAATTCTGCAATAAGTGCGGAACCCGCGTGGATAAGAACAAGGTAGCCGCCAATGAGGCCATGGCCGAGGCTGAGGCCCATCAGATGGACGGTACTAAGGAAGAGGAGCAGGAGGCCCAGTATGTGGTCAACGAGATCGAGAACGCCTCTGCCGATATTATAATGGATATTGTGAACCATTAAGGGGCGGACCCACATTGCCGCAAACGGAAGCATCGTGTTTGCGGCAACGTGGGTCCTTTTTTTGCGGCGGGGGAGCGAAGAAATTTCTCCTGCCATTTTTTTATTTTTTCCTCACTCCCGCCACAACCAAAACAACCCCCGCCCGTTCGCGCAAACACGATGCTTCCGTTTGCGTGAATGGGCGGGGGCCGTTTCTGCATCACCCTTTCCCGTTCCAGCAGTATGTACAGAGCTTACACGGCTCGATGCCGATGGATTCCACCAGATCGTCCAGGCGGTGGAAGCGGAGGGTGGTGAAGTGGACCCGTTTCCGGATCTCTTCTACCATTTCCTTGTAATTCTGGCTGTCGGGATCGGTGTAGGTGGCCAGTGTTTCTTCAGAAACGTTTTCTCCTTCCCGGTCCCGGATGACCCGTCGTGTGATTAGATCGTACTCGGATCTGGAGCGGGAGAAGTTTAAGTACGGGCAGCCGAAGGTGATGGGCGGACAGGCCGGTCTTACGTGGACCTCCTTTGCGCCGCTTTCATATAAAAATTCTGTTGTCTCTCCCAGCTGGGTCCCGCGGACGATGGAGTCGTCGATCAGCAGGAGTTTTTATCCCGGATCAGCACGTCCACAGGGATCAGCTTCATTTTAGCAATGAGGTTCCTCTGCTTCTGGCTGGAGGGCATAAAGGACCGGGGCCAGGTGGGCGTATATTTGATGAAGGGCGGGAGAAGGGAATGCCGGATTCGTTGGCATAGCCTACTGCATGTGCAATACCGGAATCGGGTACGCCGGCTACGCTGTCGGCGGTGACGCCCTTATCTCTTCTTGCCAGGAGCTTTCCGCAGTCATAACGCATTTTTTCCACGCTGATGCCTTCGTAGCTGGCGGTGGGATAGCCGTAATAGGCCCACAGGAAGGCGCACATCTTCATCTCCTTCCTCGGAGCGCTTAAGCATTCTACGCCCTCGGGCGTGATAAAGTCGATCTCGCCGGGGCCCAGCTCTGAATAATGACGGTATCCCAGGTTCAGATATGCGAAATTCTCAAAGGAAGCGCAGAACGCCCCGTCCTTCTGGCCGATGGTGATGGGGGTACGGCCGTAGCGGTCCCGGGAGGCGTAGATGCCTTCCGGCGTCAGGAGAAGCATGGACATGGAGCCCTGGATCCGCTCCTGGGCGTAAAGGAGTCCGTCCACCAGACTGTCCTTCTGGTCGATCAGAGAGGCCACCAGCTCCGTATCGTTGATCTTTCCGCCGCTCATGCTCATAAAGTGGACGTGGCCGTTGTTATAGGCCTCCTTTATCAGCTCTTCGGGATTGCGGATCACCCCGACTGTGGTCAGGGCATAGGTTCCCAGATGGGAACGGATCAGCAGGGGCTGGGGATCCATGTCTGAGATACAGCCAATGCCCAGAGTTCCCTCCAGCTCATCCAGATCGTGGTCAAATTTGGTCCGGAAGGGTGTGTTTTCGATGTTGTGGATGGCGCGCTGGAAGCCGTTTTCGCCGTATACGGCCATGCCTCCGCGCCGGGTTCCCAGATGGGAGTGGTAGTCGATACCAAAGAAAAGATCCATGGTACAGCTGCTCTTCGATGCTACGCCAAATATACCGCCCATAAACATTCTCCTTTTATAAGTAAATATTTATAATAGTGATACAAAATTAAGAACATCTAATATGATATCACATCCTCCGGGAGAGGACAACAATTAATTTACTTTTCCCCGACAAAATTGGTGACCACAGCTCCGCCGATCATCAGCATAATGCCCAGAAGAACGGCCCAGACGGACAGGGAGGAAAGCTCTCCAAATAATCCTGTGTTGTAAAAAATGGCAAAGGGAGAAGCCAGCACCAGGCCAAGGATGGCCCCATAGGTCTGGACACCGTACCGTTCAAACAGGAAGGAGATCAGCCGGGCAATGAGAACGATCCCCAGGAGAACGCCGATGCCAAAGGGAGCTAACAGCAGGAAGCCGTCCTTTAAGGCCGCCAGGTCCATGGCCCGGAGCCCATCTAAAAAGCTGGTGATGGTGTTTATGATGCCGTAGTAGTAGCCCAGGATCATGAGCATCATGGAGCCGGATACGCCAGGGATCACCATGGTGGCAGAGGCAACGATCCCCAGCACAAAGAGGATGGCCATGGTGGAGCCGTTGACCGGGAGGACCGCCAGGGTATCCCCACCGGTTTTTAAAAGGGGCAGCCCTGCGGATACGGCAAAGGCCAGCAGGAAGGCTATAATGGCTCCGGCACCCATTTTTCCGCTGCCGGCGGCTTTTTTTCGTTCATGGCCCTGTAAAGAGCCGGAAGGCCGCCCAGGATCAGCCCCACAAAGGTCATGCAGGTGACAAAGGTGTGGTTTTCCAACAGGTATTCGATGGCGTAGGTGAAGCCGGCGATGCCCAGGGCACAGCCCAGAAGAATGGGGGCCAGCAGGGCCAGGCTTTCCTTCACATGCTTTGTGAAGCCGGAAATGCTGCTGATCAGCCGGTCGTAAATGCCGAAAGAAACGGCCATGGTGCCGCCGGACACGCCGGGGATCATGTTGGCAATGCCGATCATGACGCCCTTGATGATATTGAAGACAAGTTCCATAATCTTCTCCTTCTTATTTAATATAGGGTTTAATATAGGGGCATGGGCCCCTGTGCAGGGAAAACAGGCCGCACGGACGGCACGATTCCCAAGGAATCATTATACATGAAAGGAGAGGGCCTTTCAAGTGCAGCCTTAAAATCCTTGTATCCTTAACGGAATTGTGATACACTAGCGTGTAAACAAGCGTGGCTGCACGGATGAAAATGCAGCCACAGACAAAAGAATCAGGCACCAGGAGGATAAACATCATGGAAAAGAGAAACCATCATCCGGAAACGGTCTGCATCCAGGGAGGCTGGAATCCCGGCAACGGAGAGCCCAGAGTGCTTCCCATTTACCAGAGTACCACATTTAAATATTCCAGCAGCGAGCAGATGGGCCGTCTGTTCGATCTGGAGGAGGACGGATATTTTTATACGAGACTGGCCAATCCCACCAACGACGCAGTGGCGGAAAAGATCTGTGAGCTGGAGGGAGGGGCGGCAGCCATGCTGACCTCCTCTGGCCAGGCTGCCAATTACTTTGCCGTTTTTAATATCTGCAGCGCCGGGGATCACATTGTAAGCGCCGCTACTATTTACGGCGGCACCTCCAACCTGTTTACAGTGACCATGAAAAACAGGGAATCGACGTGACGCTGGTGGATCCGGACGCACCGGAGGAGGAGATCGAGAAGGCATTCCGCCCCAATACGAAGGCTGTATTCGGGGAGACCATCGCCAACCCGGCCCTGGTGGTCCTGGATATTGAAAAATTTGCCCGTCTGGCCCATAAGCACGGAGTTCCGTTAATCGTGGACAATACCTTTGCGACCCCCATCAACTGCCGTCCCTTTGAGTGGGGGGCCGATATCGTGACCCACTCTACCACCAAATATATGGACGGCCATGCCCTGACTGTGGGCGGCTGTATCGTGGACAGCGGAAATTTCGACTGGAACGCCCACGCAGAAAAATTCCCGGGACTTACGACTCCGGACGATTCCTACCATGGCGTGGTCTATACGGAAAAGTTTGGAAAGAAGGCTTATATCACCAAGGCCACGGCCCAGATGATGCGGGATCTGGGCTCCATCCAGGCTCCCATGAACGCCTTTTTACTGAATATCGGTCTGGAGACCCTGCATTTACGGGTGCCGCGCCACTGTGAGAACGCCCAGAAGGTGGCCGAATGGCTTTCTGCCAGAGAGGATGTGGCCTGGGTCAATTATCCCGGATTAAAGGATAATAAGTACCACGCCCTGGCAGAAAAATATATGCCCTCGGGAAGCTGCGGAGTGATCTCCTTTGGCTTAAAAGGAGGACGGGAAGCTGCGGGCGTATTTATGGACCGGCTGAAGCTGGCGGCCATCGTCACCCATGTGGCAGATGCCAGGACCTGCGTCCTTCATCCTGCCAGCCATACCCACCGTCAGCTTTCGGATGAGCAGCTGGTGGAGGCAGGCGTGGATCCGTCCCTGATCCGTTTAAGCGTTGGGATCGAAAATGTGGACGATATCATCGAGGATCTGAGACAGGCCCTGGAACAGTAGGAAGGAGGAACTATGGTAGCAGAGGAAGTGAGAGGAAAGGGAAAACGCGGGCTTTTAAGGATCATCTTTGGCCGTACCACGTTCTTTATCCTGTTCATGGCGCTGCAGATCGCCGTTCTGGCCTGGATCTATTTCTGGCTGGATGACCGGTATCAGGCGTATGGATACGGCGCCTTCGGCCTGGTCAGCGCCGTCCTGGCGATCCGGATCTTAAATGAAAAGCAGAATGCCAGCTTTAAGATGGCCTGGCTGGTCCCTGTCCTTCTGTTTCCGGTATTTGGCTGCCTGTTTTATATTTTTGTGCAGCTCCAGATGGAGACAAAGATCCTGGCCAAGAGGATCGCGGATATCCGGATCCGCACCAGGTCTTATCTGAAGCAGAATGAGGCCATCGCGGCAAAGCTCATGAAGGAAAACCGGAGGAATGCAAACTTAAGCCGCTACCTTTCGGAGCGGGCAGGCTATCCGGTCTATGACAGGACGAATTTTAAATACTATCCTCTGGGAGACGATTTCTTTCCGGATCTTCTGGAGGAGCTTAAGGCAGCAGAACGGTTCATATTCCTGGAATATTTTATCATCCAGCGGGGAGAGATGTGGGACAGTGTCCTTAAGATCCTGGAGGAAAAGGCGGCGGCCGGAGTGGACGTGCGCGTCCTCTATGATGGAATGAACTCCTTTTCAAACCTGCCCCACGATTATCCGAAGGAGCTGGAGGCAAGGGGAGTCCGCTGCCGGATCTTCAACCCCATCCGGCCGGCTATCTCCACCAGCCAGAACAACCGGGATCACAGAAAGATCCTGGTGATCGACGGCCACACGGCATTTACCGGAGGCATCAATCTGGCGGATGAGTACATCAACCGGAAGGTCCGGTTCGGTCACTGGAAGGACAATGCCGTCCGCCTGAAGGGGGAGGCGGTGAAAAGCTTCACAGTCATGTTTTTACAGATGTGGAGCGTCTGTGCCTTCCGGCCGGAATATGACTTTGATTATGGGCCGTTCCTGGATACGGGAGACCATTTCCACAGTCCTGCCTTAAACATGGACGGTTATTCCATTCCCTTTTCCGACAGTCCCCTGGACGGGGAGCCGGTGGGCCACCAGGTCTATCTGGATATCCTCTACCAGGCAAGACGGTATGTATACATTATGACACCGTACCTGATCCTGGACGACGATATGGTGACGGCCCTCACCTATGCGGCCAAGCGCGGAGTGGATACGGTCATCGTCATGCCCCATATCCCGGATAAGAAATACGCCTTTATGCTGGCCCATTCCTATTATCCGGAGTTAATGGAGGCCGGAGTGAAGATCTATGAGTACCTGCCTGGTTTTATCCATTCCAAGACCTTTGTCAGTGACGATGAAAAGGCAGTGGTAGGCTCCATCAACATGGACTTCCGGAGCCAGTATCTGAACTTCGAGTGCGCCGTATATATTTATAAGAATCCGGTGATCGGGGATATCCGGGCAGATTTTGACGAAACACTGAAAAAATGTGTCCGCATGTCCATGGAATCCTATGAATCCCTGCCGCTGATGCACCGGTTCTGGGGAAGGACCCTGCGGCTGATCGCGCCGCTGATGTAGGAGTTCTTCCAGAAGCTGGAGCCGTTGGAACCGGCCCCCGAAAGTCAGACTTAGATCTGGCCTTGGGGGCCATTTTTTTTTCGCCCGGCATAGAAGAGTTTCTGGCCGCAGCTGCCGTAGGACACAAAAAAACACAGAAAGTTCATAAAATCCCGCCGTGCCCTTCACAGATTCAACACATTCATCTGGTAAAGTTTACATGTTTTATAAAGTTTCCTTTATGATTATAAAATAAATATAAAAGGAGAGATCGTATGAACCGAGGAAAAGCCATGGCGGTGCTGGCAGCCGTATGTGCCGTGTCGGCGGGAATGACTGCAACGGCCTACGGGGCGGAAAGCACCTTTGAAATGAAGAAAAAAGTGGTGAGCCTGCTGGGGATCCTGACCACCAGCGACCGGAATGCAGAGGTAACAAGGGAGGAATTTGCCGGGATGCTGGTAAAAGCTTCATCCCAGAGACAGAGCTACGGAGCTCCGGTCTCCGGGGCGGTGTTCGCCGATGTGTCTGCGGACAGCCAGTACGCCTCCGCCATCCGGACGGCCTCCTCCAACGAGTGGATGAGCGGCTTTCTGGGCGGCAATTTTAAGCCGGAGGAGGGCGTGACCTTAAGAGACGCGGCCAAAGGGGTCCTGGGCCTGTTAGGTTATACCAACGAGGACTTTTCCGGAAATCTCAACGGGAACCGGATGGCGAAATTTTCCGCCCTGTCTCTGGACTCCGGGATTTTCAGGAACCAGGATGAGGTCCTGACCAGGGAGGACTGCATCCATCTTTTTTACAACCTTATGAAGGCCCAGATGAAGGAGGGAGGGCAGTATGGAAGCAAGGTGTTCGATCTGACCTACAACTCTGATGGGGAGGTGAACACCTCTTCGATCCTGGACAACAGCCTGAAGGGGCCGAAGATCTTAAACCAGGGCAGCCGGAATTTGAAGCATCTGGTGCCCTTTTCCCTGGATAAGGCGGTAATGTTCCTGAACGGCGAATCCTCGGATGAGATCGAGATCAACGATTACGCCACTGTGGTCTATTACCATGAGGAGACAAAGACGATCTTTGCCTATTCCAGCGACGGAGAAAATAAAGGAGCCACTGACGGCCGCATTAAGGCCATCTATTATTCGGCCTCAGACCCCTTTACACCGGTGTCGGTGGTGTTAAACTCCCATGACCAGGAGAATGCGGAGGACGGGGACGTGTTTACCATAAACGGTTCTGAGCTCCAGTATCTGTTTTCTGTCTATGGCGATTACGGCGTGGGTGACGATGTGGCCATCGTCTGGGAAAAGAGCGGTACCGAAGAAAATCCCACGTATACAGTGGTAGACGTAGTGGGAGATGAATAAAAGGAGCAGTCATGAGTATGGAAGAAAAGAAAGTCATTAAAAAAAAGAAAAAGAAAAAGGGAGCTAGAACAGCAGTCATTCTGGCCCTGGTACTGGCGTCGGGTGTCGGCGGAGCCTTCCTGTGGAAGCAGAAAAAGGCAGCCGGAGCGGCAAAAACAAACGACCAGGTGCAGACAGCGAAGGCAGCCGTCATGGACATCACCTCAGAGCTGACGGCATCCAGCTCCCTGTCTCCCAAGGATACCTATGAGGTCACATCCCTGGTGGAGGGCGAGGTATTGGAGGCCCTGTTTGAGGAAGGAGATGTGGTGGAAAAGGACCAGGTCTTATACCGGATCGACGCCTCCTCCATGGATTCAGATTTAAGCTCCGCGGAAACCAGCCTCTTAAGGGCCAGGGAAAGCCAGCAGTCGGCCCAGGAGGATTATAATGAGGCGGCGGGAACGCTTTCAGGAAATACATATAAGGCATCTGTCTCCGGATATGTAAAGACCTTATATATCAAGGAGGGCGATAAGGTTTCCAATGGGACAAAGCTTGCAGATATTTATGATGATTCTGTCATGAAGCTGACGGTTCCATTCCTTTCGGCGGAAGCGGAGCAGATCCAGGTGGGAAGTCCGGCAGTACTGACTCTGGAGGATACGGGAGAGGAGCTCCAGGGAATCGTGACGGTGGTCAGCAGTATGGAGGAGACGCTTTCCGGGGGCCGCCTGGTAAAGGCTGTGACCGTGGAGGTGGAAAACCCCGGAGGTCTTACAACTCTGGTACAGGCTGCGGCAGCTGTGGGAGAGGCTTCCAGCTGTGAGCCTGGGACCTTTGTACCAAAAACGGAGACGACCCTCAGCGCGGACCTGTCCGGCCAGGGAAGCCTGGAGGTGGAGAACCTTCTGGTTTCCGAAGGAGCCTCTGTGGACAACGGGACCGCCCTCTTTAAGGCCACGGACCAGTCGGCTGCAAAGTATCTGGAAACCTTTAAGGACGCCCTGGAGACTGCCGGGGATAATGTGAAAAATGCAGAGAATAAGCTGGAAAATACCCAGGATACCATCGGAGACTATACCATTACCGCCCCCATTTCCGGCACTGTCATTACGAAAAACGCCAAGGCCGGAGATAAGATCACCAAGGGGACCAGCGGGAATACGGTGATGGCTGTGATCTATGATCTGTCGGCCATGACCCTGTCCATGTCGGTGGATGAGCTGGATGTGGGGAGCGTGAAGGCCGGGCAGACCGTGGAGATCACCGCCGATGCTGTGGAGGGGGAGACCTTCACAGGCACGGTTACCAATGTAAGTCTGGAGGGAAGCTATTCCAACGGCGTTACCAACTATCCGGTGACAGTGACCCTGGAAGAGACGGGAGACCTGCTTCCGGGCATGAACGTGGATGCCACCATTATCCTGGACAGCGCCCAGGATGCCCTTTGTATCCCGGCGGGAGCCCTTATGCGGGGAAACCGGGTATATGTGAAAAAGGATCCGTCCTCCGGCCAGACGGACCAGACGGAAGGAACAGAAGACGGCTCCGAAGAAGCGGCTCGCGGCCAGTCCGGCAGCTCCGGCCAGGGCCAGTCCGGCGTTCCCGACGGCTTTGAGGCCGTCCAGGTGGAGACTGGGATCATCAATGACGATTATGTGCAGATCCTTTCCGGGCTTTCCGAGGGAGATGAGGTCTACGTGGATCCAGATTCTGGCTCTGGCACCAGTATGGATATGATGATGATGGGCCCCGGCGGCATGGGCGGCGGAATGGAAGGCGGCCCCGGCGGCGGAGGCGGCGGCATGGGCGGCGGCCCCAGACCATAAGAAGGGAGTGCGGTCCATGGAAAAAAACACAAGCGCAGGAAAGATCCCTCTGATCCAGCTGAAGGACATCTATAAGATCTACCAGATGGGGGACGAGGAGGTGCGGGCCAGCGACGGGATCTCCCTTACCATTGAAAAGGGAGAGTTTGTGGCCATTGTAGGAAAATCCGGCAGCGGAAAATCCACGCTGATGAACATCATCGGAGCCCTGGACGTTCCCACGGAGGGTGAATACCTTCTGGACGGCCAGGACGTAAGCGATATGACGGACAACCAGCTGGCCCAGATCCGGAACACCATGATCGGCTTCGTATTCCAGCAGTACAATCTGCTTCCAAAGCTGAACCTTCTGGAGAACGTGGAGCTTCCCCTCCTTTACGCGGGCATGGATCCCTGGGACCGGAGGGAACGGGCCATGGAATCCCTGGAACGGGTAGGACTGAAAGAAAAGTGGAGGAATTTTCCAAAGCAGCTTTCCGGCGGCCAGCAGCAGAGGGTCTCCATTGCCAGGGCCCTGGCGGGAAATCCGTCGCTGATCCTGGCTGACGAGCCCACCGGCGCCCTGGATTCCAAAACTGGCCGGGAGGTTCTGGATTTTTAAAGAAGCTCAACCGGGAGGGAAATACCATCGTTATGATCACCCACGACAGCTCCATTGCCCTGGAGGCAGAACGGGTGGTGCGGATCATAGACGGCAGGATCAATTTTGATGGGGATGTGAAAGAATATGCTGCAATCATTTAAAATGGCTTTGAAGAGTATCTGGGGAAACAAGATGCGCTCCTTCCTCACCATGCTGGGGATCATCATTGGGGTAGCCTCTGTGATCATCCTGGTGAGCATCGTCAACGGATATATGTCTTATATGACGGAGAGCTTTGCCAGCATGGGCGTTAACCAGATCACCGTCAATTACAGGTCCCTGCCATCAAGGACCATTGATGTGGAGGAGTTTTACGAATTTTATGAGGAGAATCAGGATCTGTTCCAGGGAATGACGCCCAGCGTTTCCGTAAGCGCCACCGTGAAGCACGGCAGCGATACCATGGACGCCACCACCGTAGGCGGATACAGTGAGGATCAGCTCTCCATCAAGGGGTATGAGCTCTCCTGCGGAAGGAACCTGCTGTATTCGGATATGGCCTCCCGCCAGAAGGTGGCCGTGGTGGGAGCCTATGTGGCGTCGGAGCTTTTTGGAAGCCCGGAAAAAGCCCTGGGAGAAAAGATCAAGCTCAACGGGGATAATTATACAGTGGTGGGCGTTGTGGAGCAGCAGACGGAAAGCGCTGCGGACTTTGACGACGGCTGTACCGACGATTTCGTGTGGATCCCCTATTCCCGGGCGGCCAAGATCGCCAGGAACGCCGTCATAAGCAATTATACCTTTACCTCCTATGACATAAACGATACGGATGCCTGTACGGCAGCCCTGGAGGAATTCTTATACAGCAAAATGAAAAATGACGATCTGTATTCGGTGACGGCCATGAGCTCCCTGATGGATACCTTAAATGACCAGATCGCCATGATGTCCATGATGTTAGGCGGCATTGCCGGGATCTCTCTTTTAGTGGCCGGCGTGGGCGTTATGAATATCATGCTGGTATCGGTCACAGAGCGTACCAGGGAGATCGGTATCAGGAAGGCTCTGGGAGCCAAAAAACGGGTGATCCTCCAGCAGTTTGTCATCGAGGCGGCTGTGACCAGCACCATCGGCGGTCTGGCGGGAATCCTGCTTGGCTCCCTGGCCAGCGTGGGGATCGGTATGCTCATGGGAATTGACGCTCCCCCTACGGTTTCAGCAGTGCTGGTATCCTTTTCTGTTTCGGTGGGCATCGGCCTGGTATTTGGCTATATGCCGGCCAGCCGGGCGGCGGGACTGAATCCCATCGACGCCCTGCGGAGCGAATAAGGGACAGAGAAAGAAGGTGACAAATGCCCATTCCTGGATTATAATGGGGAAAGACAGAATGATTGGGAGGTACATAGGAAATGAAAGTTGCAGACATGCACTGCGATACCATTGCTGAGATCTATGCAAAGCGCCAGGCAGGAGAAGAATGCGGGATCTTAAAAAACAACCTGCACATCGACCTGGAGAAAATGGAGCGGGGGGATTATGCGGTACAGAACTTTGCCGTATTCGCCCATATGGAGAATCTTAAGGGGAAAATGCCCCTTCCGGAGTATGCGCTCCGTCTCATCGATACGTTTTTCACAGAGCTCCGCAGATATCCGGACCGGATCGGGATCGTAAGAAGCTTCCGGGACATTGAAAAAAATATGGCAGAGGGACGTATGTCCGCTCTCCTTACGATGGAGGAGGGCGCCATCTGCCAGGGAAAGCTGGAATATCTCCGGATCTTTTACGAGCTGGGCGTCCGTATGTTCACCTTCACCTGGAATTTCCCCAACGAGCTGGCGTACCCCAACCGGTATGAATATCTGGGACCGGGACAGGATTCCTTCGTGCCGGAAACAGAAAAGGGACTTACAGAAAAGGGCTTTGAATTCCTGGAGGAGATGGAACGCCTGGGGATCATTGCCGACGTGTCCCATTTGGGCGATAAGGGGATCCTGGATGTGATCAGCCATGCGAAGCGTCCCTTTGTGGCCAGCCATTCCGGAGCCAGAGCCGTCTGCCGTCACTGCCGGAACCTGACGGATGAGATGATCCGCGGGATCGGGGAAAAGGGCGGCGTCATGGGCGTCAACTATTTTACGGAATTCCTCCGGGATAAGGAAAAATTCGGGGATCCCATGAAAACATCCCTGGACGATATGGTGGCCCATATCCGCCGCATCATCCGTGTGGGCGGGATCGATTCCGTGGGCCTGGGATCGGATTTTGACGGAGCGGCCGTGTCCATGGAGATCACCAATGCCGGAGACATGCAGCTTCTGGCGGCCCGGTTGGAGAAGGAAGGCTTTTCCACAGAGGAGATCGAGAAGATCTTCTATAAAAATGTTTTCCGTGTCTACCGGGAGATCCTGAAATAAAGGCCGGATGGCTGGAAAAATGGAGGATGAAGGAATGCGTCCTGGGAAAATACTCCCGGACGCATTCTTTTCTTTTGCTTTTTTCGAGCTTTTATGGTAGACTTATAACCAAATGAATTTCTATGGAGTGTTTTAAGAATGAAAGATGAAGGAAATGTAGCGGATTATATGGCGTCCTTAAACCGGGCCAGGAGGCGGAGACGGAACCGTCCGCCCTATGGAAAATATGCGCTGGCTGCCGCGGTGGTCTGCGTGGCTGCGGCCGGGATCTTTTTCGGCGGGAGGGCCGTAAAGGGATATATGGATAAAAAGCCGGCGGCAGCAACGGAAACCTCCGGGGAAGGGGAAACGGGCCCTGAAGCCGGGACTCTGGATGAAAGCGCGCTGGCCGCTGAGGAGGCCTCCCGCCAGGCCAGGGATGCGGAGCGGCTTGCCAACGCCCAGGCTGTGGTGGATTCCTATGCCAATATCGGGGTCGTCCAGGTGTCCGGCTATCTGAATATGAGAAAAAAGCCGGAGTCCGGTTCCCAGGTGGTGGGAAAGCTCATGGACGGCAGCGCCTGTGAGGTCCAGGAAAGTCTGGACGGCTGGTATCACGTCAATTCCGGCGGCATCGACGGCTATGTGAGCTCTGAGTATGTGATCACCGGCGATGCGGCAAAGGAAAAGGCCCTGTCCATGGTCACAGACCGGGCGGTGGTCACCACCGACAATCTGAATATCCGGGAGCAGCCCTCCACTGACTCCAACATCGTGGGCCAGTGCTTAGAGGGAGAGCGGTATGAGATCCTGGGAGAGGAGGACGGCTGGTACCAGATCGACGGCGGCTATATCTCCTCTGAATTTGCGGAAAAGCGTTTTTCCTTAAATGAGGCAAGAAAGCTGGATGTCCGCGCCATGGTCCTTAATTATTATGACAATCCCGGCGTGTCCAATGTGACCAATTACCTGAACATCCGCCAGGGAGCCGGAAAGGACGAGAAGGTGATCGGAAAGCTCCCCAGCTATGCCGGCTGCGAGATCCTGGAGGATACGGGGAACGGCTGGTATAAGATCCGTTCCGGCAACATCACCGGTTATGTGAGCAGTGAGTTCATTCTCACCGGAGATGCGGCCCGCCAGGCGGCCATGGAGCACGCGGAGCTCATGGCCATTGTCAGCACCGACCGGCTGAACGCCCGGACGGAGCCCAGCACCGATGCGAAGATCTGGACCCAGATCTCCAACAATGAGAGATACCATGTGGCCGAGCAGTTAGACGGCTGGGTAAAGATCGAGTTCGACGAAGGCGGAGAAGGCGACGGGGCCGATGAGGTATCTGCGGCCTACGTTTCCACCGATTATGTGGATGTGCGGTATGCCCTGGCAGAGGCCATTAAATTCTCTCCGGCAGAGGAGAGCGCCTCCCTCAGAAGCCAGATCGTAAACTACGCCATGCAGTTTTTGGGAAATCCCTACGTCTGGGGCGGGACAAGCCTCACCCGGGGAGCCGACTGCTCCGGCTTTACCATGTCAGTGATGAAGCATTTCGGCATTTCCCTGCCCCACTATTCCGGGGACCAGGCCAAGCGGGGCACCCGGATCAAATCCAGCCAGATGAGGCCCGGAGACCTGATCTTCTATGGCAACAGCCGTGGAAAGATCAACCACGTGGCCATGTATATCGGCAACGGCCAGATCATCCATGCGGCCAGCAGAAGGAGTGGGATCAAGATCTCTTCCTGGAACTACCGGTCGCCCTTAAAGATCGTGGACGTCATCGGCGACTGATCCTGAATGCATAGAAAGCTCCTTTTTCACACAGAATAAGAAAAAACTGTGTGGGAAAGGAGCTTTTTTTATGGGAAATGATGCCAGCGAAAAAAAGGACCAGGAGGAACGGATCCGGGAAAACGGCCAGGTGACCCTGGGAGGCGGGAGGAAGGGACGGATCCATCTGCTGTCCATTATCGGGGAGATCGAAGGCCATGAAAACCTGTCGGGCAGCACTAAGACCACCAAGTATGAGCATATCCTGCCGGAGCTTGCGAAGGTGGAGGACGATCCGGACATCGACGGGATCCTGATGCTCATCAATACGGTGGGCGGAGACGTGAGCTGCGGACTGGCCCTGGCGGAGATGCTGGCGTCCTTAAGCAAGCCCACGGTCTCCCTGGTCATCGGGGACAGCCATTCCATCGGCGTGCCCCTGGCTGTGGCTTCGGATTATTCGTTTATCGTACCCACGGGCACCATGATGGTCCATCCGGTGCGGATGACCGGAATGGTCATAGGAGCTGCCCAGACGTATGATTATTTTGAAATGATCCAGGACAGGATCTTGAGCTTTGTGTCGGAACACAGCCGTATTTCCTACGACGGCTTAAAGGCGCTGATGCATAATACCAGGATGCTGACCCGGGATCTGGGGACGGTGCTGGTGGGAAAGGATGCGGTGGAAAAGGGACTCATCGACCAGGTGGGCGGGATCCGGGAGGCCCTGGCGAAGCTTTACGGGATGATCGGGGAAACAGGTTCTTCCGGAAGAAAGGGGACCGGGGAAAAGCAGGCATAAAACTGGCAGGAGCCTGCTGCAGGGGAGGGGGCCGGGCCTTCCGCCTGCGGCAAGGCTTTTCCGGCTCCCGGATCCCATCCCCCAGATAGAAGTTGCAATTTCCAGAAACTTTATGTATACTATTTAATGAGGGTTTTTGCCCTGATTTTTAGATAGGGGGCTTTCATTTTGGCTGGAAGTAATACAAAAAAGAAGACAACGGCATCAGGAAAGACAGCCGGGAAGAAAACCGCGGGAACGAAGACGACGGCGGCAAAACGGACAGGGACAAAGAAACAGGAGGCGGACAGCAGCTTTTTGCAGTCTGAGGCAGTGATCCTGGGGACCTTTGCCGTCTGTGTATTTTTATTTTTGAGCAATTTCCATATCTGCGGCATGCTGGGGGATATGTTCAGCAGCATGCTCCTGGGAGTGTTCGGGAGCATCGGATACGTGGCGCCTGTCCTTTTATTTTTAGGCACCATCTTTTATGCCTCCAATAAGGGAAATATCCGGGCCGTTTATAAGATGCTGGCAGTGGAGGTGCTGCTGATCGTGCTCTGCGGACTGGCGCAGCTCATCTTCGGCGGCGGATACCAGGAAGGCCAGACCTTTAAGGAGATCTATGAAACAGCCGGGGAAAGCGGCATGGGCGGCGGCGTCATCGGCGGCGCGCTGGTGCTGGCGCTCCATAAGACTGTGGGCGCCACCGGTTCTTACATACTGCTTCTGGTGTTCATGATCCTCTGCCTGGTCTGCATCACGGAGAGATCCTTTGTGATGGCAGTTAAAAAAGGAAGCGGAAAGGCTTACCAGTACGCCAGAGAGGATCACGAGCGGAGAAAGGAGATCCGCCAGGAGAAGAAAGAGGAAGAACGGCTTTTGCGGGAGGAGCAGCGGGTCCAGGGAGTCAATCTGCACTCTACGGATCTTTCAGCCGGGCGGCCGGAGCGGTTTACGCCGGATATGGCCATGCCGGTGACAGAGGAGGATCTGGCCCGTTTCAGTGCTGACAGAAAGCCGGAGGAAAAAATGGAAACGGCTGTGGAACGGGAGGAGAAGGCCCGTGCGGCGGCCAGAAGAGACCGGGAGGAGCGGAGAGCGGCTCTGGGCATCCCGCCCCAGCCGGAGCCGTCCCCTGTACATGAGGAAAAGGAAGAGCCGCGTCCGGATCCGGCAGATGTATTCCGCGGGAATATCACCATGGCCGGAAAGGAGCCGGAAAAGGAGACAGTTCCCTTTGACGAGGATCTGTCCCTTTCCAGGCCTCACAGGGACGAGGATGTATTTCTGAGCCGCAGCAGCCGGGACTTTGAAGATATGGACGTATTCCCGGAGGGAGGAAGGCCGTCCATGGAGCAGACGGCGGCACAGGCTGCCTCTGAAGCCATTCCGGAGGCTGAGACGTTCACGGAGTCCTGGGAGGAGCCGGGAGAGACCATGGCAAAGCCTGGAAAGACAAAGAATGCTCCGGCAGAGCCGGAGGACGACGGCTACTGGCTGGATGAGGATTATGACGGGAACGGGAACCTCCAGAATGCGGAAAAGGACCAGACCGGAGAGCTGGAGTCCCTGGCAGAGCTGGATACAGAGCCTTATGCGGTGACAGAGGATTACTGGGAGCCTGTATCGGTCCAGCCGCCCTATGACGCCAAAGAAGAGCCGGAGCCTGCGCCTGTTTTCCCGGAAGAAGAGGAGATCCAGGCCGGCCGGGTCCTGTCCGGAGCGGAAACAGAAAATACCGGGGAGATCCCGGTCCTCCAGAAGGCAGAGGAGAAAAAGCAGATCGTCACTGCCGCCGGGAAGGTCATCGAGACCGATGCGGAGGAGATCATCCGCCAGAAGGCGGAAAAGAGGAGGCGGGAGGCGGAGGCAGCAAAGGCTGCCGAAGAGAGGCAGGCTGCCGATGCCGCTGTGCGCCAGGAGATCCAGAAAAAAGAGGAAAAACCCAGAAAGCCCTATGTGGCCCCGCCGCTGGAGCTTTTGAAGAAGGGGCCTGGGGCGGCCTCCGGCCAGTCAGAAAAGGAATTTAAGGAGACGGCCATTAAGTTACAGCAGACGCTTCGGAATTTCGGCGTGGGCGTCACCGTCACCAATATCAGCTGCGGGCCCACTGTGACCCGGTATGAGCTCCATCCGGAGCAGGGAGTGAAGGTCAGCAAGATCCAGTCCCTGGCCGACGATATCAAGCTCAACCTGGCGGCCACCGACATCCGGATCGAGGCTCCCATCCCCGGAAAGGCGGCTGTGGGCATCGAGGTCCCCAATAAGGTCAACAGCATCGTGTATCTGCGGGAGCTTCTGGAGAGCCCGGAGATCAGGCAGCACCCCTCCAGCCTGGCCTTTGCCGTGGGAAAGGACATCGGCGGCCAGCCGGTGGTGGCGGATCTGGCAAAAATGCCTCATCTTCTGATCGCCGGCCAGACCGGCTCCGGTAAGTCTGTGGGCATCAACACCATGATCATGAGCCTGATCTACCGGTCCTCGCCGGAGGATGTGAAGCTGATCATGATCGACCCCAAGGTGGTGGAGCTTTCTGTTTATAACGGGATCCCGCACCTTCTGATCCCTGTGGTCACGGACCCCAAAAAGGCTGCGGGAGCCTTAAACTGGGCGGTGGCAGAGATGATGGACCGGTACCAGAAGTTCGCCCAGAGCAATGTAAGAGACTTAAAGGGATATAATGCGAGAGTGAAGAGCCTTATGGAGGCCGGGGATGTGCCTGCGGACCAGATCCCTGCAAAGCTTCCCCAGCTTGTGATCATCATCGATGAGCTGGCAGACCTTATGATGGTGGCGTCCAGCGAGGTGGAGGATTCCATCTGCCGTCTGGCCCAGCTGGCCAGGGCCGCCGGGATCCATCTGGTGATCGCCACCCAGAGGCCGTCAGTCAACGTCATCACCGGCGTCATCAAGGCCAACGTGCCCTCCAGGATCGCTTTTTCAGTGGCTTCCGGCGTGGATTCCAGAACGATCCTGGATATGAACGGAGCCGAAAAGCTTCTGGGCAACGGCGATATGCTGTTCTATCCGTCGGGCTATCCCAAGCCCTTAAGGGTCCAGGGAGCCTTTGTGTCCGACCAGGAGGTCTCCCAGGTGACGGATTATATCAAGGAGCAGAATGAGGATACAGGCTATGACAGATCGGTGGAGCAGAAGATGAACCAGGGCGGAGGAGCCGGAGGTGCTTCCGGCGGCAGTGACCGGGATACCCTGTTCTTTGATGCAGGAAGATTTATCATCGAAAAGGATAAGGCTTCCATCGGCATGCTGCAGCGGATGTTCAAGATCGGCTTCAACCGGGCGGCCAGGATCATGGACCAGCTGGCGGAGGCCGGCGTGGTGGGCGAGGAAGAGGGCACCAAGCCCAGAAAGATCCTCATGTCCATGGAAGAGTTTGACGCCTTCACAGAGGCAGGCTATTAGCCGGAAGGAAGGCGCGGAGATGGATCGGATGCCGGAAACGGCGTGAAGATACAATGAAACAAGAAGAGGAGAGGGACTATGAAAACAGATATCGAAATCGCTCAGGAAACGAAAATGCTGCCCATTAAGGACGTGGCTGCCCAGTACGGGATCTCTGAAGACGATCTGGAGCTCTATGGAAAGTATAAAGCCAAGATCTCCAATGAACTCTGGAATGAGGTCAGGGAAAGACCCGATGGGAAACTGGTGTTAGTGACTGCCATCAACCCGACTCCGGCCGGAGAGGGAAAGACCACCACCAGCATCGGACTGGCCCAGGCTCTCACAAAAGCGGGAAAGAAGACCATGCTGGCCTTAAGAGAGCCGTCCCTGGGACCGTGCTTCGGGATCAAGGGAGGAGCTGCCGGCGGCGGATACGCCCAGGTGGTGCCCATGGAGGATCTGAACCTGCATTTTACCGGTGATTTCCACGCCATTACCACGGCCAACAACCTGTTAGCCGCTCTTCTGGATAACCATATCCAGCAGGGGAACGCCCTGGGCATCGACACCCGGCAGATCCTCTGGAAGCGGTGCCTGGACATGAACGACCGTGCTCTGAGAAATATCGTGATCGGACTGGGAGCCAAGGCCGACGGCGTTGTCCGGGAGGATCATTTCGTGATCACCGTTGCCTCTGAGATCATGGCCATCCTCTGCCTGGCCACAGATATGGACGATCTGAAGGAACGTCTGGGAAGGATCGTTGTGGCATATAATTTTGCAGGAGAGCCGGTGACTGCAAAGGACCTCCATGCGGTGGGCTCCATGGCCGCTCTTTTAAAGGACGCCTTAAAGCCCAACCTGATCCAGACCCTGGAGCACTCGGGAGCCCTGGTGCACGGCGGCCCCTTCGCCAACATCGCCCACGGCTGCAACAGCGTCATGGCCACCAGAACGGCCCTGAAGCTTTCTGACATCACCGTCACGGAGGCAGGCTTTGGCGCAGACCTGGGAGCAGAGAAATTCTTTGATATCAAGTGCCGGAAGGCCGGATTAAAGCCGGATGCGGTGGTCCTGGTAGCCACGGTCCGTGCCTTAAAGTACAACGGCGGCGTTCCCAAGGATCAGCTTTCCACAGAGAACCTGGAGGCCCTTAAAAAGGGTATCGTGAATCTGGAAAAGCACATTGAAAATATCCAGAAATACCAGGTTCCGGTGGTGGTGACCTTAAACTCCTTCTTAACGGATACTCCGGCAGAATACGAGTTCATTAAGAACTTCTGTGAGGAAAGAGGCTGTGAGTTCGCTCTGTCCGAGGTATGGGGCAAGGGCGGCGACGGCGGCATGGAGCTGGCGGAGAAGGTCCTCAAGACCCTGGAGACAAAGGAAAGCCACTTTAAGCCCTTATACGAAGACAGCCTGGGGATCGCTGAGAAGATCGAAACCATTGCAAAGGAGATCTACGGAGCCGGAAGCGTATCCTATTCCCCGGCTGCAAAGAAGGCCATTGCCAAGATCACAGACATGGGCTTTTCTGAGCTTCCGGTCTGCATGGCAAAGACCCAGTATTCCTTATCCGACGACCAGACGAAGCTGGGACGGCCCGAGGGCTTTGAGCTGACGGTCCGCGACGTATATGTGAGCGCCGGAGCCGGCTTCGTGGTGGCCCTGACAGGAGCCATTATGACCATGCCGGGCCTTCCGAAAAAACCGGCAGCCGACAGCATCGATGTGGATGAGAACGGAAAGATCACAGGATTATTCTAAGTAAAAGGAAGAACAGGCGGGGCCCTGGTCCGTATACGGCGGACCCCGCCTGTTTTTGGACTTGACAGAAGGAGAGTGGACAATGAAGATCAGAGACTGGCTTGGAAGACTGGCGTACACCCTGGTACAGGGAAGCCTGGACGAGGATGTGGAGGATGTGGTCTACGATTCCAGAAAGGCGCGGCCCCATACGGTATTTGTCTGCATCAGAGGGAGCGCCAGGGATTCCCATACCTTTATCCCGGATGTCCTGGAGAAGGGCTGCTGGGTCCTGGTGACAGAAAAGGATGTGACGGTACCCGGGGATGTGACGGTGCTCCGGGTGGAAAACGGACGTCTGGCCCTGGCGGAGCTTTCCGCAGCCAGATTCGGCTATCCGGCCGAAAAGCTGGTGACCATCGGGATCACAGGGACCAAGGGGAAGACCACCACCAGCTATATGGTGAAGGCCATCCTGGAGGCCGCCGGTAAAAAGGTGGGGCTCATCGGCACCAATGGGGCTGTCATCGGCACGGAAAAATATGCCACAGCCAACACCACCCCGGAATCCTATCTGGTACAGGAATATTTTGCAAAAATGGTGGAGGCAGGCTGTACCCATATGGTCATGGAAGTCTCCTCCCAGGCCATGATGCTCCACCGGGTGGGCGGCATCTGCTTTGATCTCGGCCTGTTTACCAATATTTCCCCGGACCATATCGGACCAAAGGAGCACGAAAGCTTTGAGGAGTATCTCTACTATAAATCCAGGCTTCTTACGGTCTGCCGGACCGGCGTTGTCAACCGGGCCATGGACCATTATGAAGAGGTGGTCCGGGATGCTTCCTGTACATTGTATACATATGGCTTGGAGCGCAGCGCAGACTTTACCGGAAACGGCCTCCATTATGCCAGCGACCACCAGTTCGTGGGCGTGGAATTTGATATGGACGGCGCTTTAAGCGGAAGGGTCCGGGTGGGAATGCCGGGACGGTTCAATGCAGACAACGCCCTGGCGGCCCTTTCTGTGTGCAGTCTGGCCCTGGGAGAGGAGGGCCATGATAAAAAGCTCCTCCGCGCCTTGGAAAATGTCCGGGTGGACGGCCGCATGGAGATCGCCCATGTGTCGGAGCGGTGCAGCGTCATTGTGGATTACGCCCACAACGCCATGAGCATGGAAAGCCTTTTATCCACCCTCCGGGATTACAGCCCGAAGCGGCTGGTGTGCGTCTTTGGCTGCGGTGGGAACCGGGCAAAGGAGCGGCGGTACTCCATGGGAGAGATCGGAGGAAAAATGGCGGATCTCTGTATCCTCACCGCCGACAACCCGAGGTTTGAGAAGAATGAGGATATCATAAAAGACATCGAGACCGGAATGGCAAGGACCAGCGGAAGGTATCTGGTGATCCCGGACCGGAGAGAGGCCATTTTTATGCGGTGCACCATGCGGAGCCGGGGGATATGATCGCCATTATTGGAAAGGGCCACGAGGACTACCAGGAGATCAATGGTGTCCGCCATCATTTCCTGGACCGGGAAGTGGTGGAAGAAGCGGTAAAGGAGATAAGATAAATGGAACATGTAACAGTAAAAGATCTGGTCCTTGGAAGCGGCGGCGTTCTGGTTTCGGGGAGTGAGGAAGCGCCTGTCTCCCATATCCGCCTGGATTCCAGGCAGGTGGAGCCGGGAGACCTTTTTGTGCCCCTGCTGGGCGAGCGGGTGGACAGCCACCGCTTCCTTCCCCAGGTGATGGACCAGGGGGCGGCGGCAGTGCTGACCAGCCAGGAGCTTACGCTTCCGGAGGGCGGGGCCGGCTGCGCCGTGATCCGGGTGGAGGATACGAAAAAGGCGCTGCAGAAGATCGGATCCTATCTGCGGGACCGTCTGACCCTGCCGCTGGTGGGCGTTACCGGAAGCGTGGGAAAGACCACAACCAGGGAGATGATCGCCGCCGCCCTGTCGGCCAGATTCCGTGTCTATAAGACCCCGGGGAACAGCAACAGCCAGGTAGGAGTGCCTGTGACCCTGTCAGAGATCACAGAAAATGACCAGGTGGGCGTCATTGAGCTGGGCATGAGCGAGCCGGGAGAGATGACGGTCATTGCAAACATCGCCCGGGTGGACATGGCGGTGATCACCAACATCGGGATCACCCACATCGGCCAACTGGGCTCCCAGGAAAATATCTTAAGGGAAAAGCTTCACATCACCGACGGCATGAAGGACGGAGGGCTCCTGATCTTAAACGGAGACGATCCTCTCCTTAAAGGTGTCCAGGGCCGGGAGGGCTTAAGGACCGTATACTACGGCACCGGGGAGAACTGTGATTTCCGGGCTGTGGACATCTGCTTTGAGGACGGCTTTCCCTCCTTTACGGCAGTCCATGGAGCAGACCGCCAGAGGGTGCGCTTAAACGTCATGGGGCAGCATAATGTCATGAACGCCATGGCGGCCATGGCCGTCTGCGCGGAATGCGGCATGACCATGGAGGAGGCGGCCAGGGGTCTCCTTACGGGCCAGGGCTTCAAAAACCGCCAGCAGGTCCATGAGACCGGACGGTTTACGATCCTGGACGATTCCTACAACGCCTGCCCGGAATCCATGAAGGCGGCCTTCCAGGTATTTAAGGAGCTTCACCCGGAAAGGCGCCATGTGGCGGTCCTGGCAGAGATGCGGGAGCTGGGCCACGAAACAGAAAGCGCCCACAGACAGGTGGGGATCTTTGCGGCAGAGGCCGGGATCCATCTGCTGGTGACCCTGGGTGCGGAATGCAGGGCGCTGACAGAGGAATTTAAAAAGCGCTCCGGCGCACCTGTGGCAGAGTTTACGGATAAAGACCAGATGACCGCCTACCTGGATCAGGCCTTACAGGACGGGGACTGCGTCCTCTTTAAGGGAGCCAATTCCATGGCGCTTTTTAAGGTGGCGGCCAGATATATGGAAAACAGGCCGGAGTAAAGACCGGAAGACAGAAAGAAAGGGAGGCGGAGGATCTGGAAACAAAGGACAGGACGGCAGGACCGGGAGAGAAGGAGACGGCTCCGGTCTATGCGGATGTGATCATCGACCTTTCGGTCACCAACGTGGACCGGGTCTTCCAGTACAGGATCCCGCCGGAGCTTCTTGGCAGGGTCCGGGTGGGCGTCCGGGTGCTGGCTCCCTTTGGGCGGGGAGATACCCTGCGGAAGGGCTATGTGGTCTCCTTAAGCCATACGCCCTCCTTTGCCCCGGAAAAGCTCAAAGCCCTGAGGGAGGTGGATCCCGGGGCCGTTTCCGTCCAGGAGCAGATGATCTGTCTGGCCTGGTGGATGAAGGAACGGTACGGGGCCACCATGAACCAGGCCTTAAAGACGGTGATGCCGGTGAAATCCGCTGTGGCCCCAAAAGAGGAAAAGACCATTGTGGCCCTGCGGTCCCGGGAGGAGCTTTCCGGGCTTTTAAGGGAAGCGGAAAAAAAGAAATATAAGGCCAGGATCCGGCTTTATAAGGCGCTGCTGGAAAACGGGGAGCTGCCGTACCGGCTGACGGCCCAGAAGCTGGGGGTCACAGCGGCCTCCTTAAGGCCCCTGGAGGAAAAGGGGATCTTAAAGATCCGGACCGAGGAAAAAAGCCGGGACCCGGTGAAGGGATATGCTCCGGCTGCGGCTCCTGTGGTCCTCAATGAAGATCAGAAAAGGGCTGCGGCTGCGGTGAAGGCCGCCATGGATGCGGGGGAGGCCAGGACGTGGCTCCTTTACGGGATCACAGGCAGCGGAAAGACAGAGGTGTACATGGAGCTGATCTCCCATGTGCTGGATCAGGGCCGCCAGGTCATCGTTCTGATCCCGGAGATCTCCCTGACGTATCAGACGGTCATGCGGTTCTACCGCCGGTTCGGGAACCGGGTCTCCATCATCAATTCCAGGCTTTCGGCGGGAGAGCGGTACGACCAGCTGGCCCGGGCCGCCAGGGGAGATATCGACATTATGATCGGCCCCCGGTCGGCTCTTTTTACGCCCTTTGAGAGGCTTGGGCTCATCATCATCGACGAGGAGCACGAGGGGGCTTACCAGAGCGAGCTGTCTCCCCGGTATCATGCCAGGGAGGTGGCGGCCATGCGGGCCTCCATGAACCAGGCCACCCTGGTCTTAGGCTCCGCAACTCCGTCTGTGGAGAGCTTTTATAAGGCAGAGCGGGGAGAATACGGCCTGCTGACCCTGGGCCGCCGGGCAAAAAAGGACAGCCGCCTGGCCCGGGTCCATGTGGTGGACTTAAGAGAGGAGCTGGCAGAGGGAAACCGGTCCATGTTCAGCCGGAAGCTTAAGGAGCTGATGGAGGAACGGCTTCTGCGGAAGGAACAGATCATGCTGTTCATGAACCGCCGGGGCTATGCGGGCTTCGTATCCTGCCGTTCCTGCGGGGAGGCCATGAAGTGCCCCCACTGTGATGTGAGCCTGACGTACCACCGGGACGGGATCCTGCGGTGCCATTACTGCGGCCATGAGGTGCGTATGCCAAGGGTCTGCCCGGTCTGCGGCTCTCCTTATATCGCCCCCTTCGGCTCCGGGACCCAGAAGCTGGAGGAGATCACAAAGCGGACCTTTCCCCAGGCCAGGGTCCTTCGGATGGATGCAGACACCACAGCGAAAAAAGGGAGCCCACGAGGAGATCCTGGAGGCGTTTATGGAGGGGAGGCCGATATCCTCATCGGGACCCAGATGATCGTCAAGGGCCACGATTTCCCCAGGGTGACGCTGGTGGGAGTCATGGCGGCCGATCTTTCTCTTTATGCACCGGATTTCCGGAGCTCTGAGCGGACCTTTGAGCTTTTGACCCAGGCATCCGGCCGGGCCGGACGGGGGGAGCTCCCGGGAGACGTGGTGATCCAGACGTATGCGCCGGACCATTTTGCCATTACGGCGGCGGCAGAGCAGGACTACGGCCAGTTTTACCGCCAGGAATTCCTGTACCGGAAAATGATGGGGTATCCGCCGGCGGCGGGCCTCCTCTCCATCCAGCTGAGCTCCAGGAAGGAAGAGGCAGCGGCCGCCGCCATGGAGGATCTCCAGAAATGGATCCGGCGGGAATTTTGCTTTGAGGAGATCTCCGTCATCGGCCCGGTCAACGGTTCCCCGTATAAAGTTAATGATATATACAGAAAAATTTTATATATAAAGAGCGAAAGTTATGATATACTATTAAAAGTCAGAAAGTCTGCCCAGAAGCGGGAAGAGGAAAACGAACGGTATAAAAACGTGAACTTCCAGGCGGCGGTGCAGTAGGAGGAAAGGAAAAAGGACATGGCAATCAGACAGATCAGAGTCATTGGAGACGAAATCTTAACAAAGGCGTGCAAGCCTGTAAAGGAAATGAACGAAAGAACAGAAGAGCTTATCGAGGATATGTTCGAGACCATGTATGAGAACAACGGCTGCGGTCTTGCAGCCCCCCAGGTGGGCATCCGCAAGCGTATCGTGGTCATTGACGTGGACGATGGAAACCAGTACGTGATGATCAATCCGGAGATCCTGGAGACCAGCGGAAGCCAGACCGGGGCTGAGGGGTGCTTAAGCGTACCCGGAAAGAACGGCCAGGTGACCCGGGCGGAGCATGTGAAGGCAAAGGCCCTCAATGAGAACATGGAGGAATATACCATTGAGGCAGACGGCCTCCTGGCCCGCTGCATCCTCCACGAGTGCGACCACCTGGACGGGATCCTTTACGTGGAACGGGTGGAAGGCGAGCTCCACGACAACGATGAAGAGGGTGAAGAATAATGCGTATCGTATTTATGGGAACTCCGGATTTTTCCGTGCCGACTTTGGAATCCCTGGTAAAGGGAGGCCATGAGGTCCTGGCAGTGGTGACTCAGCCGGATAAGCCCAAAGGAAGAGGAAAGTCAGTGCTCATGACGCCGGTGAAGGAAAAGGCCCTGGAGCTTGGGATCCCGGTATACCAGCCGGTAAAGGTACGGGAGCCGGAATTTATGGAGGTTTTAAAGGGACTGGATGCAGAGGTCTTTGTGGTGGTGGCCTTCGGCCAGATCCTTCCTAAGGAGATCCTGGAAATGCCCCGGTACGGCTGTGTCAACGTCCATGCCTCCCTGCTTCCCAGATACCGGGGAGCCGCGCCCATCCAGTGGGCGGTCATTGACGGAGAGGCGGTCAGCGGAGTCACCACCATGCTCATGGACGAGGGGCTGGATACGGGAGATATGCTGGAAAAGGCGGAGATCCCCCTGGATAAAGAGGAGACCGGCGGCAGTCTGTTTGAAAAATTAAGCCTTCTGGGCGGAGAGCTGATCCTTTCCACTCTGGAAAAGCTCCAGAACGGGACAGCGGTGCGGACGCCCCAGGGAGAGCCGGACACGCCCTACGCGAAAATGTTAAAGAAATCCATGGGACAGATCGACTGGTCCATGGAGGCAGAAAAGATCGAGCGTCTGATCCGGGGTTAAACCCGTGGCCCAGCGCTTATACATCCTTAAATGGAAAAACCGTAAAGATCTGGGCGGCGGAGGTGGTCCCGGGAAACGGGACCGGAGTTCCCGGACGGGCTGCGGTTTCCAGGGACAGCCTTCTGGTGGAGACGGGAAAGGATCTTCTTTCCATCAAGGAGCTCCAGCTGGAGGGGAAAAAGCGGATGGATACAGCCGCTTTCTTAAGAGGCTTCCAGGTGGAGGACGGTACGGTCCTGGGAGCATAAGACGAGAGGAGATATGCATATGTTAGGCGGTTATGGAATGTATGGATACGGGTACGGCTACCGGCTGGATCCCACGATCTTCCTGGTGCTCATCGGGGTCCTGTTATCCCTCTGGGCCCAGAACCGGGTCAACTCCACTTTTGCGAGATATTCCAGGGTCAGGAGCTTTTCCGGCATGACCGGAGCGGAAGCAGCCAGGCGGCTTTTAAATGCCCAGGGGATCTATGATGTGACGGTGCAGCCGGTGTCCGGAAAACTGACGGACCATTATGATCCCAGGACGAAGGTGGTAAAGCTTTCGGATTCTGTATACAATGCCACGTCTGTGGCGGCCATCGGCGTAGCCGCCCATGAGTGCGGCCATGCCATGCAGCACAACGAGGGCTACGGGCCGCTGCGGTTCCGCAGCGCCCTGGTTCCCGTGGCAAACTTCGGCTCCCAGCTTTCCTGGCCCATGATCCTTCTGGGGATCTTATTCGGAGGCCTGGGTTCCCCGCTGGTCCAGGTGGGGATCCTGATGTTCAGCCTGGCAGTGCTGTTCCAGCTGGTGACCCTTCCGGTGGAGTTCAACGCCTCCAGCCGGGCCGTGCGTCTTTTGGACTCCCAGGGGATCTTGTCCGGGGAGGAAGTGGACGGCACCAGAAAGGTTTTAAAAGCGGCGGCCCTTACGTACGTGGCGGCGGCGGCCGGTTCTATTTTACAGCTTCTGCGTCTTGTGATCCTGTTTGGAGGAAGAGACCGTGACAATGACTAAGACAGATCCCAGGGGATCACCCTGGATATCCTTCTGGAGGTCCTGGAGGAGGGAAGACTGGGCCACCTGGTGCTGAACCAGGCGCTCCTCAAGTATCAGTATCTGGAAAAGCAGGACCGCTCCTTTATCACAAAGCTGACGGAGGGGACGCTGGAGCGTCTGATCCTCCTGGACGCGGCCCTGGACCGCTTTTTTCTAAGACAAAAACAGAAAAAATGAAGCCAGTGATCCGGACCATTCTCCGGATGTCGGCCTACCAGATCCTTTTTATGGACCGGGTGCCCGATGCCGCCGTCTGCAATGAGGCGGTGAAACTGGCAAAAAAAAGAAAATTCCAGGGGCTTTCCGGCTTTGTCAACGGAGTCCTGCGGACTCTTTCAAGGGAAAAGGGAAAGCTGGAATTTACGGATCCGTCGGTGCGCTTTTCCATTCCCGGATGGATGCTTTCCATGTGGGAGGCTGATTATGGAAAAGAAAAGGCGGAGCAGATCGCAGCCTCCTTCCTTAAGGAGCGGCCGCTGACCGTCCGCTTCAACACCAGCCGGGCTTCGGCGGAGGAGATCCTTAAAAGTCTGGAGAGCCAGGGGATCGCTGCAGAGCCCACGGGCTTTCTGGATACAGTGTACTCCATTTCCGGCTACGACCACCTGGAGGCAGTGGAGGCCTTTTATGAGGGCCTTATAACGGTCCAGGATCCCAGCTCCGCCCTGGCGGCCCACCTGGCCGGAATAAAGGCCGGGGACACGGTCCTGGACATCTGCAGCGCTCCGGGAGGGAAGACCCTCCATGCGGCGGATCTTTTAAAGGGGACCGGACGGGTGGAAGCCCGGGATCTGACGGAATATAAGATCTCCCTGGTGGAGCAGAACCTGTTCCGGTGCGGCTTTGCCAATGTGGAGACGAAGGTTTGGGATGCCCGTATCTTCGATCCGGAAATGGAAGAGAAGGCCGATGTGGTCCTGGCAGACCTGCCCTGTTCCGGTCTTGGGATCATAGGAAAAAGCCGGATATCAAGCTGCGTCTGAAAAAGGAGGATCTGGGGGAGCTGGCATCTCTCCAGCGGGAGATCCTTTCGGCGGCCAGCCGGTATGTGAAGCCCGGCGGTACTCTTTTATACAGCACCTGCACGGTGGACCGGGCGGAAAATGAGGAAAACGCCGCCTGGATCCTGGAAAATCTTCCGTTCCATAAAAAGGAGATCGCTGGAAGGCTGCCGGGATCCCTGCAGGCAGACTGCCGGGAAAACCAGATCCAGCTCCTTCCGGGGATCCATGGCTGCGATGGTTTTTTCCTGGCGGCATTTGAAAAAAATAGGGAGTAGGTATGGAAAAAAAAGATCTGAAATCCATGGATTTAAACGAGGTCACAGCCTTTGTGACAGAACTGGGGAGAAGCCCTTCCGGGCAAAGCAGCTTTACCAGTGGATGCACCAGAAGCTGGCCCCGTCCCTGGAGGATATGACAAATCTGCCCAAGGCCTTTCGGGAGCGTCTTCTGGAGCATGGAACGTATACGTCCCTGGAGACGGTCCAGATGCTGGAATCCGGGATCGACGGAACCAGGAAATACCTGTTCGGCCTGGGAGACGGCAACATCATCGAAAGCGTTCTGATGAAATATAAACACGGAAATTCTGTATGTATCTCTTCTCAGGTGGGCTGCCGCATGGGCTGCCGGTTCTGCGCATCCACCCTGGACGGGCTCACCAGGAACCTGACGGCGGGAGAGATGCTGGACCAGATCTACCGGATCCAGGCCTCCACAGGGGAACGGGTGTCCAATGTGGTGGTCATGGGCAGCGGAGAGCCCTTTGACAACTATGACAGCCTGGTGAAGTTCATCCGGCTTCTAAGCGATGAGAACGGACTGAACATCAGCCAGAGGAATATCACCGTATCCACCTGCGGCATCGTGCCGGGGATCCGGAAATTTGCGGAGGAGGGCTTTTCTGTGACCCTGGCTCTTTCCCTCCACGCCCCCAACGACCAGGTGAGGAAGACCCTGATGCCCATTGCCAATAAATATTCTCTTTCTGAGATCCTTCCGGCATGTAAGGAGTATTATGAAAAGACCGGAAGGCGGCTGACCTTTGAGTACAGCCTGGTCCAGGGAGTCAATGACAATTTAGACGAGGCCCGGAAGCTTTCGTCCCTCATTAAGGACATGCACGGCCATGTGAACCTGATCCCTGTGAATCCCATCAAGGAGCGGGATTACCGCCAGTCGGGCCGGGAGGCCATCGACGCCTTCCGTACATATCTGGAAAAGCAGGGGATCAATGTGACGGTCCGCCGGGAGATGGGCCGCGACATTGGCGGCGCCTGCGGGCAGCTGAGAAAAGTTATCTGAAAAAGGAAGAGGAGGGAGAGCGATGAATTCCTATGGCCAGACAGACACCGGCCGGGTGCGGAAGTCGAATCAGGATTCGATCTTTCTGTCCGAAACGCCGGTGGGACCGCTTTCCAACCTTTTTATGGTCGCCGACGGCATGGGCGGGCATAAGGCCGGGGATTTTGCGTCCCGGTTCGTGGTGGATACCATGGTCCGCTGTATGGGACTGTACAAAAGCGACAGCCCGGTGACGGCCCTCAGAAAGGCCATCGAAAAGACCAATGAGCTTTTATTCCTGGAGGCCCAGAGGGATCCGGACCGGGAGGGCATGGGCTCTACCCTGGTGGCCGCTACCGTGGACCAGGATACCATGTACGTGGCCAATGTGGGAGACAGCCGCCTGTATCTTTTCAGGGACGGCTTAAGCCAGATCACCAGGGATCATTCCCTGGTGGAGGAAATGGTGTCCCTGGGGAAGCTGGAGCGGAACAGCGAGTCTTACAGATCCCAGAAAAACATCATCACCAGGGCTGTGGGGATCCGGCCTGCGGTGACCGCAGATTTTTTGAGGTTTCCTTAAAAAAGGACGACTGCGTGCTCCTCTGCTCCGACGGCCTTTCCAATATGGCGGAGGAATCCCTGATCGGCAGCATCCTGGCTGCTCCGGCCGTTTTAAAAGAAAAGACAAGCCGGCTGATCCAGGCGGCCAATGAAAATGGAGGGAAGGACAACATCGCGGTCATCCTCATAGAACCTCAGATAAGCGAGGTGGGCGTATGATATTGAAGGCAGGAACCATGCTCCAGGACCGCTATGAGATCCTGGAAAAGATCGGCTCCGGCGGAATGTCGGACGTCTATAAGGCGAAATGCCATAAACTGAACCGTCTGGTGGCCATTAAGGTTTTAAAGGCGGAATTTACAGATGATGCCAATTTTGTCAGCAAATTTAAGATGGAGGCCCAGGCGGCAGCCGGCCTGTCCCATCCCAACATCGTGAGCATCTACGACGTTGTGGACGAGGGAGATATCCATTTTATCGTCATGGAGCTGGTGGAAGGCATTACCTTAAAAAGCTATATCACAAAAAAGGGACGTCTGGATGTGAAGGAGGCCATCGGCATTGCCATCCAGGTGGCCCAGGGCATTGAGGCTGCCCACGAGCAGCACATCATCCACCGGGATATCAAGCCCCAGAACATGCTGATCTCCATGGACGGCAAGGTGAAGGTGGCGGATTTTGGCATAGCCAGGGCCGTTTCCTCCCAGACCATGAATTCCACAGTGGTGGGCTCCGTCCACTATATCTCGCCGGAGCAGGCCAGAGGCGGATACAGCGATGAACGGAGCGATCTGTATTCCCTGGGGATCACCATGTTTGAAATGGTCACAGGCCGGGTCCCCTTCGGCGGAGACAATACGGTGACCGTGGCCCTGGCCCATCTGGAGGAGCCGATCCCTCTTCCAAGCCTTATGAACCCAGGCGTGACTCCCAGCTTTGAGAGGATCATCTTAAAATGTACAGAGAAAAGCCCGAGGACCGGTATAAGAATGCGGCTGAAGTGATCAGCGATCTGCGGCGGGCCCTTCTGAACGCAGATGATCCCCAGGTGGGCGCCGAGATCCTCAAAGAGGATCCGCTGTCGGAGACCAGGCCCATCAGCCGGAAGGAGCTGGATCTCATAAAGACCAGAAGCGACGGGCAGCGGGAACAGAAAAAGCCCAGGAATTCCGGAGAGCGGAGAGAGACCGGACCGGACCATGAAGAAAATCAGGCCAGGAAGGTTCCGGAGGGCCGTGGCGGCAGGCAGAAAGCCCCATCCCGCCAGCAGGACGAGGACAGCGAGACCACCCAGCTGGAAAAGGTCCCGACCGGCCTGGGAGTGGTGGCCGCACTTTTAGTGGTGGTGGTGGTCATCGTATTCTTTTCCCGGCTGGGCGGCCTGTTCACCAGCCCATCAGACAAGGGGACCACAGACACCCAGGCCTCCCGTGAGACGGAGACGGACGGAGAGCGGGAAACCGAATCTGAAGAGGAAAAGGAGACCACCCTGTCCCAGAAGGAGGTAAAGATGCCGAAGCTGGTGGGAGATACCCAGGAGGAGGCAGAGGCCAAGCTGGACGCCCTGGATCTTACTATGCAGGTGGTCATGAAGAACTCCGATACGGTGGAGAAAGGCGTGGTCATGGAACAGGCTGACGCGCCGGATTCGGTGGTATCCCGGTACTCCAAGGTGGTGGTCACCATCAGCAGCGGATCCGATAAGATCCTGCTGTCGGAGTTAGGGATCGCGGATATGACCCTGGAAACGGCGGTGCGCCTTCTGGAAGCCAAGGGCTTAAAGGCCGTGGTGGTGGAAGAGACCAGCGAGGATGTGGAGGCGGGAAAAATCGTCCGCATGGAGCCGGAGGACAAGGCGGCTCTGGGCGATTCGGTGACGCTTTACGTGAGCACGGGGCCGGAGGTGGAGGTAACGCCGGTGCCGGATCTTTATGGAAAGACCGAAAACGAGGCGGCAGCATTACTGACCGAGGCCGGGCTCCTCACGGGTGAGATCTCCAGGGCCCATGACGCGTCTGTGCCTGCGGGCCAGGTAATCAGCCAGGGCATCGAAAAGGACACGGATGCGGAGCTGGGAACTGCCGTGGATCTGGTGGTGAGCCTGGGGCAGGAGCCGCCAAAGACCCAGTTCCTGGCCTCTCTCCAGGTAACGTATCCCCTTATGATCTCCTTTGGACCTGGAGCGGAATCATCGGAGGTACAGATCCTGATCCGGTTAAAGCAGACCGTCAACGGAAAGGTGACGTACACAAAGCTGGCAGAGCCCAAGGCATATTCCGCCAGCACCATGCTGGATATCCGCCTGGACCATATCCGGGGAGCAGACGGCGTATCCACTGGGGAAGTGGAGATCGTGGACCGACCAACAACGTTGTCCTCACTTCCTACAACGTAAACTTTGTGGAGACAGAGGTGTAAGAGAGGTTCATGAGAGGAAAGATCATAAAAGGGATCGCCGGGTTTTACTACGTCCATGATGGGATCTCCCAGGTGTACGAATGTAAGGTCAAGGGCGTATTCCGCAGCAGAAAGATAAAGCCCCTGGTGGGGGATGATGTGGAATTTACAGTTCTGGATGAAAAGGAACAGACTGGAAACATCACAGACATCCTGGAACGGAAAAACGAGCTGATCCGCCCGGCGGTGGCAAACATCGACCAGGCCATGATCGTTTTTGCGGTGACAGATCCGGAGCCAAATTTAAATCTCCTGGACCGGTTCCTGGTGACCATGGAAATGCAGGGAGTGCCTGCGGTCATCTGCTTTAATAAAATGGACCTGGGAACCGGTGAAAGGGAGCGGGAGCTTAGGCAGATCTATGAGGCCGCCGGTTACTCAGTCTATTTTACCAGCGCCAACGACAAAGAGAGCGTGGACATGGTCCGGGAGCTCCTTAAGGGAAAGACCACAGCCCTGGCGGGACCGTCGGGAGTGGGGAAATCCTCCCTGACCAACCAGATCCAGCCGGAGGCTGCCATGGAGACCGGGGCCATCAGCGAAAAGATCCGCCGGGGCCGTCATACCACCAGGCATTCAGAGCTGTTTTTTGTGGAGCCGGAAACCTTCGTCATGGATACTCCCGGTTTCAGCTCCATTTATGTGGAGTCCCTGAAGCCAGAGGAGCTTTCGGGATATTTTCCCTGAATTTGAGGATTTTGTGCCGGACTGCCGGTTCCTGGGCTGCGTCCATGTGGGCGAACGGGAGTGCGGCGTCAAGGAGGCCGTAAAGGAAGGAAAGCTGGCCGCCTCCCGGTATGAAAATTACCGGCTGATCTATGAAGAACTAAAGAATAAAAGGAGATATTAATATGTATATCTTAGCGCCATCCATACTGGCAGCCGATTTTTCCAGGCTGGGAGAGGAAGTAAGGACCGTAGCCGATGCGGGAGCGGAGTATATCCATCTGGATGTCATGGACGGGGCTTTTGTGCCCAGCATTTCCTTTGGAATGCCGGTGATCCAGAAGCTGCGGCCAGTGACAGACAAGGTGTTCGATGTTCATATGATGGTGGAGGAGCCGGGCCGGTACGTGGCTGATATAAAAAAGGCCGGAGCCGATCTGATCTGCGTCCACCAGGAGGCCTGCCGCCATCTGGACCGGACTCTGAACCAGATCCGGGAGTGCGGCTGCAAGGCGGCTGTGGCTCTGAACCCGGCGACACCGGTGGAGACCCTCTCCTGCGTTTTAAAGGAAGCCGATATGTTCCTTATCATGTCGGTGAACCCGGGCTTCGGGGGCCAGAAGTTCATCCCCTATACCCTGGAAAAAATAAGGAAGCTCCGGGCTATGCTCAATGAAGCCGGGCTTTCCACGGATATCCAGGTGGATGGAGGGATCTCCGCCGCCAACGTGCGGGACGTTCTGGATGCGGGAGCCAACGTGATCGTGGCCGGTTCTGCTGTGTTTAAAAACGATGCGGCGGCCAATACCCGGGAATTTCTGGAGATCTTTTCCCAGTACCAGGGACGGTGAAGCAGATGAAGCGCTGTCTTATGGTCACCGGCGGCCCCCTGGACCTGTCCTTTGGAAGGCGGTTCCTTTTGGGGCGCACCTATGATCTTGTGATCGCCGTGGACGCGGGCCTGGCTGCCTGCGAGGCCCTGGGCCTTTGTCCGGATCTTCTGGTGGGGGATTTTGATACCCTGGGAAGGGAGCGCCTCCTGGAATACCAGGAACGCTCTGGTGTAAGGGCAGACGTCCATCAGCCGGAAAAGGATGAGACGGATACGGAGCTGGCCTTCCGGGACGCCCTGGAGGCCGGCTGTGTCCTTGTGGATATGCTGGGAGCCACGGGAGGCCGCCTGGATCATGAGCTGTCCAACATCCAGCTCCTGGCCCAGGGGAGGAAAAAGGGCCTCCGGGTGACCATTTACGATGCCTTTAATAAGATCTTCCTGGCGGATGCAGAGCTGGATCTCCAGGTGGTATTTGAAAGGGAGGATCTTTACGGAAGGTATGTCTCTTTCCTTCCGGTGACGGAGACCGTAAAGGGATCACACTTACGGGGTTTAAATATCCCTTAAAGGAAAAGGATATCTCCATCCTGGAAAATCCAAGTCTCTGTATCAGCAACGAGGTACTGGAGGAAAAGGCGGTGCTGACCTTCCGGTCCGGACTCCTTTTATGCGTGGAGTCCAGGGACAGGGAGACTGGACTGGTTTAAAAACCCCAAACTGGATATTCAGAACGATCCACTTCGGGAGTATCATGGGGAAAAAAGAAGGAAAACGCAATCATGGAAACATTTACACACAAACAGAAAAAAGATCGCAGTGATCAATGATCTGTCCGGATATGGCCGCTGTTCTCTTACAGTGGCTCTTCCCATTTTATCGGCCATGGGCCATCAGGCCTGTCCTGTGCCCACGGCCATCCTGTCCAGCCACACAGAATTTCCCGTGTATTTTTTTGACGATTATACGGAAAAAATGCAGGACTATGCGGATAAATGGGTGCAGCTGGGCCTGTCCTTTGACGGCATCGCCACGGGGTTTTTAGGCTCTGAAAAGCAGATCGCCATGGTCATCGACATGGTGGAGCGCTTAAGCGGAGATGATACGCTGGTATTAGTGGATCCGGTCATGGGGGACCATGGCCGTCTTTATGCCACCTATACGGAGGAAATGTGCGAGGAAATGAAACTCCTGGTGAGCCGGGCGGATGTGGCGACCCCCAATGTGACGGAGGCCTGTATCCTTACGGGAACGCCCTATAAGGACAAAGGCTGGACCAGAAAGGAGCTCCTTAACATGGCCATGATGCTGCGGCTCATGGGAGCCAGATCCGTGGTCATCACCGGAGTCCGGGAGGGAAATTTTTATACCAACGTGGTCCTGGACCGGGGCATGGACGCGCCCTCCTTTGTGAAGGTGAAATGCGCCGGCGGCCAGAGACCGGGAACCGGAGACGTGTTCGCGTCGGTAGCAGCCGGGGCGCTGTTAAGGGGGCCTCCTTAAAGGAAGCGGTGGAGCAGGCGGCCAGGTTTGTAAAGGACTGCATCCATATTTCGGACGAGCTGGATATCCCCCATGCCAACGGAGTCTGCTTTGAGGAAATTCTGGGGAAACTGGTGAAAAAATAGAATGCCCCTTCCTTTTCGCAATAATTTGTGGTATATTTGGACATAAGCGTAAAATTGCGTCCATGTTCGGATGCGGGAGATAAATCAGCAGAAGGAGACAGTCAGTATGTTAGATTTGAGATTCGTCAGAGAAAACCCGGAGATCGTTAAACAGAATATCCGGAATAAATTCCAGGATTCCAAGCTGCCACTGGTGGACGAAGTGATCGCCCTGGACGAAGAAAACAGAAAAGTAAAGAAAGAGGCCGATGACCTGAGAGCCAGCAGAAACAAGATCTCCAAGCAGATCGGAGCTCTGATGGGCCAGGGAAAGAAGGAAGAGGCCGAGGAAGTGAAGAAGCAGGTGACAGAAGCCTCTGATCATCTGGCAGAGCTGGAGGAGAAGGAGAAGGATCTGGAAGCCAGGATCAAAAAGATCATGATGACCATTCCCAATATCATCGATCCCAGCGTTCCCATCGGAAAAGACGATTCCGAGAATGTGGAGGTCCAGAAATACGGAGAGCCGGTGGTCCCGGATTTTGAGATCCCGTACCATACGGAGATCATGGAGAAATTTAACGGCATTGATCTGGATTCCGCAAGAAGAGTGGCTGGAAACGGCTTCTACTATTTAATGGGAGACATCGCAAGGCTTCACTCCGCAGTGATCTCCTATGCCAGGGACTTTATGATCGGCCGGGGCTTCACCTACTGCGTGCCGCCGTTCATGATCCGCAGCGACGTGGTGACCGGCGTTATGAGCTTTGCTGAAATGGACGCCATGATGTATAAGATCGAGGGCGAGGACCTGTATCTGATCGGTACCAGCGAGCACTCCATGATCGGAAAATTCATCGATACCATCATTCCCGAGGAGGAGCTCCCCAAGACCCTCACCAGCTATTCTCCCTGCTTCCGTAAAGAAAAGGGAGCCCATGGCATCGAGGAGAGAGGCGTTTACCGGATCCATCAGTTTGAAAAGCAGGAAATGATCGTGGTATGCCATCCCGATGAGTCGAAGAAATGGTTCGATGTTCTGTGGCAGAATACCGTGGACCTGTTCCGTTCCCTGGATATTCCGGTGCGTACCTTAGAGTGCTGCTCCGGCGACCTGGCGGACTTAAAGGTAAAATCTGTGGACGTGGAGGCATGGTCTCCGAGACAGAAGAAGTATTTTGAGGTAGGAAGCTGCTCCAACTTAGGAGACGCCCAGGCCAGAAGACTGCGGATCCGTGTCAACGGCGCAGACGGAAAGAAATACTTTGCCCATACCCTCAACAACACTGTGGTGGCTCCGCCGAGAATGCTCATCGCATTCCTGGAGAATAACCTGCAGGCCGACGGCTCTGTAAGGATCCCGGAAGCCCTGCAGCCGTATATGGGCGGAATGAAAGTAATTAAATAAGGAAGTAAACGGGGCTGTTGCAAAAGAGTGGTTTCTGGGCTTTCCTTTTGCAGCGGCCCCTTTCAGAATAGATCTAAGAAAGGGGTGTTCCATATGCCGGCAGCATTTGCCCATGATCTGTTTGGACGTCTGGTTTACAGGAAGCTGGATCCGGGGATCCGGAGGGCGGTCCGGAGGGAAAAGGACTGCTTTTATCTGGGGCTTTTTGGGCCGGACATCCTGTTCTTTTACCGTTCATTAAATGATAACCGGATCGTCCATAAGGGCTTCTGGCTCCACGAGGAGCCGGCCCGGGTGCTGTTTTTCCATGGCATAAAGGCCTGGGAAAAGGAGAAGGATCCGGAAAAAAAGGCGGCCATCGAGGCGTACCTGCTGGGCTTTGCCTGCCATTTCGCCCTGGATCACAGCCTTCATGAATATGTAAACCATACGGATGACAGCACCATTTTCACTCACGGAGAGATCGAGACAGAGCTGGACCGGAGGCTCCTGGTCCGGGAGGGGATGACGCCTTTGCGGGCAGACGTGACCTCCCATGTGAAAAATACCTCCATGACCAGGCTGGCCGCCTCCCGGGTCCTTTCGGAAAGCCGGGAGACCGTGGGGAGTGCATCATGAGCTTCAAGGCGGCCATGCGGATCTTTGTTAATTCCGGAGAGCTGGCCAAGACGTTCATCTGCCTGGGAATGCGGGCTGCAGGCCATTACGACCAGGTCCACGGCATGCTGATGCGGAGAAGGCCGGTCCGGGGGTTAAAGACCGTGGCCGATTATCTGGAGCTGGAATTTTATAAAACAGTCCCCTTTGGAGTACGGATGGTGACGGAGCTTTACCGGGCCCTGGAGGAGGGAACGGAGCTTCCCAGGGAATATAAGGGAAACTTTGAGGGAACCGTCTTCGGCAAAGGACCGGTGCGCTGGTGAAATACGCAGTGATCCTGGGAGACGGGATGGCAGACCTGCCGGAAGCCTGTCCCGGAGGGAGAACGCCTCTGGAGCTGGCCCGCACCCCGGTCCTTGACCGGCTCTGCGGCGGCGGAGAGACGGGCCTTGTGAGGACCGTGCCGGAGGGGATGGCTCCCGGAAGCGATACGGCCAACCTCTCGATCCTGGGATACGGAGGAAAACAGTATTACCGTGGCCGGGCGTCCCTGGAGGCCCTGGCCCTGGGGATCTGCCTGGGAGTTCATGACCTGGCATTCCGCTGCGATCTGACGGGTCTTTCGGGAGACGGCCCGGCATTTGAAGAAATGCAGATGGGAGGTCCGGGGGCCCTGGCGGGAAAAGAAGAAGAGGCTTACATATCCGTGAAGGAGGCCATGGGAAAAGAGTCTGCCCTGTCCCTGGTCCCGGGAAGAAACGGGAAGTGCCTCCTTTTGTGGAAGGACGGGCTCTTAAAGTCCCCTGGCCTCATGAATGATGCCGCAGGCGGCTGTGGGCTTGTTCCGCCCCACGAGATGATGGGAAAACGGATCGGGGATTTTCTGCCGGAGCAGAGAGCGCTAAGGAAGTTTTCCGAGGACAGTTATCTGGCGCTAAGGGCAAGGTTTCCCCGGGAGCGCGCCTGCTTCTGGCTCTGGGGAGCCGGGACCGCCTGTGAACTGCCGGATTTTTCTGAAAAGACCGGACTTTCCGGAGCAGCGGTCACTGCCACGGGCGTCATCAAAGGACTGGCCATGGCCGCAGGACTTAAGCTCCTTTCCGTGCCCGGGGCCGATGGAAGCCTGGATACGGATTATGGAGGAAAGGCCCGGGCGGCCTTAAAGGCGCTTCTGGAGGCGGGAATGGATTTCTGCTATGTGCATCTGGAGGCCCCGGACGCGGCCGGGCATAAGGGGAGCTTTGAGGAAAAGATCCGGGCTATTGAAAATCTGGACCGGCTGGTGGCCGGGCCCATATACAGGGGCCTAAGGGAAAGCGGAGAGGAGTTCCGGATCCTGGTACTGCCGGACCACGCGACCCCGGCAGCGCTTAAGATCCACACGGCGGGGCCGGTGCCGTATCTTCTTTACGACAGCCGGAGGAAGGCGGTAAGGTCCCGTCCATATTGTGAAAAGGAAGCTGAAAAAACAGGGATCCTGGTTCCGGAGGGCCAATGGCTCCTGGACCGGTTCCTTTTAAAGGAGTATAAAGACGTTATGGCTGGAAAGATATACGGTGTCGGAGTGGGCCCGGGGGATCCGGAGCTTCTGACCATAAAAGCTGCAAGGCTCATAAAAAACGCCGGAGTCATCGGGATCCCGGCGGAGCATAAGGAGACATGTAAGGCCTACCAGATCGCCGCCGGGGCGGTGGAGGAGATCCGGGAAAAAGAAGTGGTCCCGTTTCCATTTCTCATGACCAGGGATCCGGAACGATTAAAGGAGAGCCATGACCGCCTGGCAGAAAAGGCCGCAGGATACCTGGACCAGGGCCGGGATCTGGTATTCCTTACCCTGGGAGATCCGGCCGTCTACTCTACATACATGTATCTGCACAGGCGGCTCACTGCCATGGGCTATGAGGCGGAGATCGTAAGCGGGGTCACCTCCTTTTGTGCGGCGGCAGCCAGGCTGTCTGTGAGCCTGGGGGATGGCAGTACGCCCATCCATATCCTCCCCGGCTCCTTTCCCTGGAGGAGGGGCTTTCCCTCCCCGGCACCCGGGTGCTAATGAAATCCGGAAAACAGATGGGAGCCGTGAAAAAAGGCCCTGGTCTCCGGGGAGTATGAGGTTTTGATGGCAGAAAACTGCGGGATGGAAGGGGAACGGCTCATTGGCCGGGCCCAGGATATCCCGGAGGACGCCGGGTATTATTCCCTGGTGATCGTGAAGGAGAAAGGAGAGACCGGCCGTTGAATAAGGAAAAAAAGGTGATCCGCCTGGGAACCAGGAAAAGCCCTCTGGCCATGGCCCAGGCCAGATTAGCGGCGGAGGCCATTGAACGGGCTTTTCCGGAGCTTACGGCGGAGCTGGTCCCCATTGTGACCAGAGGCGACCGGATCCTGGACCGGCCTCTGGTGGAATTTGGCGGAAAGGGAGCGTTTATCTCAGAATTTGAAAGGGCCCTTCTGGAGGGACGCATCGACGGAGCGGTCCACAGCGCCAAGGACATGCCGGAGGAGCTGGCTAAGGGATTGGTCATCGCGGCAGCGCTTCCCAGGGAGGACGCCGGAGACGTGCTGGTGACTGTAAAGGGAAGGCCGCTTCCGGACGGGCCGTTTCTGGTGGGGACTGGAAGCCCCCGCCGCCAGGTGCAGATCGGGGAGATGAGGAACGCCCGCTGCGCCCTTTTACGGGGAAATATCCAGACAAGGCTCAATAAGCTCCGGGAGGGAGAGTATGACGCTATCCTTCTGGCAGCGGCGGGATTGAAGCGTATGGGCCTGCTTTCAGACCCGGAGTTTTCGTTTGAACGGCTGCCGGAGAAAGAATTCATCCCAGCCGGAGGCCAGGGGATCATCGCAGTGGAAAGCCGGGAGCATACGGAATTTTCCCATGTGCTTGCGGCCATCAACGATCCTGCTGCCTTCCGGTCCCTGGCGGCAGAGCGGCTGGTATTAAAGCGCCTGGGAGCCGGATGCACCGGGGCCGTGGGCGTATACAGCTATTCAGAAAATGGCAGCTTCCACATAAAGCTCATGAAGGGGACGGAGAACGGGATCCTGCGCCGGGAGATCTCCGGAGCGCCTGAGGAATATGAGGCCCTGGCTGCGGCGGTTACGGAGGGACTGGATCATGAATAAGGGAATGGTATTTCTGGTGGGAGCCGGACCAGGCGATCCGGGGCTTTTGACCCTGCGGGGAAAAGAGCTTCTGGAAACAGCGGAGGTCCTGGTCTACGACCGGCTGGCCTCCCGGGAGTTTTTGGAGCTGGTACCGGCGGGCTGCGAAAAGATTTATGTGGGCAAAGAATCCGGCCGTCACAGCAGGACCCAGGAGGAGATCAACGGGATCCTGGTGGAGTGGGCGTTAAAGGGAAAGCGGGTGATCCGTTTAAAGGGCGGAGATCCCTTTGTCTTTGGCCGGGGCGGAGAGGAGATCCAGAGCCTCTTTGCCCATGGGATCCCCTATGAGGTGGTCCCCGGCGTGACGTCGGCCATTGCGGCCCTTTCCCACGCCGGGATCCCGGTGACCCACCGGGGGGTAGGCCAGAGCTTCCATGTGATCACAGGCCATACGGCGGTGGGAGCCGGAGACGGGGACAGTCTTACCGGAGGCTTTGACCAGTACGCCCGCCTTCCGGGGACCCTCATTTTTCTCATGGGTCTCTCTAACCTGGAAAAGATCGTGGAAAATCTTATAAAATACGGAAAGGATCCCCGGACTCCGGCGGCGGTGGTCACTAACGGGACCCTGCCGGACAGCCGGTGCGTCCGGGCGGCGCTTTCGTCTCTTCCAGAGGCTGTACGAAGGGCTGGTCTGAAACCGCCGGGGATCATCGTGGTGGGCCCGGTGGCCGCTTTTTCCATGACCTGTAAAAAAGAGCTTCCCTTGAGCGGAGCCCTGGTGGGGATCACCGGGACGGACGGCATGTGGAACAAGCTTTCAGAAAAGCTCGTATCCCAGGGAGCGTCGGTGGTCCGGGGGCAGGAATCTCCAGGATCGTACCGTTAAATAAAGAGGGATTGTCCGGGCACCTGGACCGGCTGGATCAGGTCTCCTGGATCATCTTTACCAGCACCAACGGCGTCCGGATCTTTTTTGAGGCCATGAGGGAGGGCCGGATGGATCTCAGGGCCCTGGGCCATGTGAAATTTGCCGTGGTGGGCAGCGGCACCGGAAAGGCCCTGGAGGAGCAGGGCCTTTTCCCGGACTATATGCCGGAGGAATATACCACAGAGGCCCTGGCCCGTGGGCTCTTAAGCCGGATCCGTCCCGGAGAATCTGTGCTGATCCCCAGGGCCAGAATGGGCTCCCCCCTCTTGAGGGAGGCATTGTGCCAGGGGGGGATCTCTGTCCTGGATGTTCCTGTCTACGACGTGGAGGCGGAGCCAGTGGGCAGGGAAGCGCTTTCGGAGCTTTCCAGGCTCCATTACCTTACCTTTGAAAGCGGTTCCAGCGTCCGTGGCTTTTTTGGAGAGCTTGCGGATGAAAAAAGAAGGCTCCTGGAAACAGGTCCCTGCCCGGTGTGCATCGGGAAGGCCACGGCAGAGGCCTTAAGCGCCTTTGGGATCCGGCGCATGAAGATCGCCAGGGACTATACGGCCGACGGCCTTTTATCAGCAATTCTTGAGGACTGGGACCATGGAAGCTCTCGTTTATAAGGATAAAAAAATGCTGAGGCGGGGGTATACCACCGGCACCTGCGCGGCCCTGGCAGCCCAGGGAGCCGTCTCCTTCCTGGTCTCTGGCATATGGCCGGAAACGGCGGAGTTTATGACCCCGGCGGGCCAGATGGTGCGGGTCCCGCTGATGGAGAAAAAAGCAGGGAACGGCGCCGCCTCCTGTGCAGTAAAAAAGGACGCCGGGGATGATCCGGATGTGACCGATGGCCTTCTGGTCTTTGCCCAGGCCAGGTTCCTGCCGGAAAACACAGGGAATGCCCGGGTGATCATTGACGGAGGAGAAGGCGTGGGCCGGGTGACAAAGGCAGGCCTGGACCAGCCGGTGGGAGCGGCGGCCATCAATTCCGTTCCCCGGAGGATGATCGAGACTGCTGTTGCAGAGGTCTTAGAGGAGGCCGGGCTGGACCGGACAGTGGAGATCTTGATCTTTGTTCCCGGAGGAGAGAGGACGGCGGAAAAGACCTTTAATCCAGTTCTTGGGATCACCGGGGGGATCTCGATCCTGGGCACCAGCGGCATTGTGGAGCCCATGAGCGAGGAAGCCCTCATAGAGACCATCCGGGCCCATATGCAGGTGCTGCGGTCTGAGGGAAGACGGTTTGCAGCCGCTGTGCCCGGAAACATGGGGGAGAGGTTCCTCTGGTCCTATCTGGAGCGGGAGGGGATCGGAAAAATACCGGCGGTGGTGTGCAGCAATTTTGTGGGCAGGACCCTGGATATGGCCGGAGAGCTGGGCTTTTCCGGTCTTCTCCTGGCGGGTCACCTGGGAAAGCTGGTGAAGCTGGGCTGCGGCATCATGAACACCCATTCAAAGGAAGGGGACGGCCGGATGGAGACGCTTGTGGCCTGCGCCCTGCGGGCCGGAGCCGGGACTGGAACCTTAAAAAGGATCCAGGAGGCCAATACGACGGAGCAGGCCCTGGAGGAGCTTAAGGCGGCCGGTATCCTTAAGGAGACCATGGGAGCGCTTCTGGAGCGCATGGACTGGTATATGAGGCGGCGGGTCCCGGAGACCCTGGAAACGGGCATCCTGGTATTCGACGCCGCAGGAACGCTCCTGGGAGCCACTGAAAACGCCCGGGATCTCCTTGTGCTGGCTGCCGGAGAGGAGCCGGCGGGAGAAGACGGGCCGGATAATGGAATATAAAAAGGAGAGGACTATGACGGATTATACGCTTTTAAGGGACCAGCTCCTGGCCCTGGCAGAGGATGTGGAGTATGAGATCACAAATCTCTCCAACGCCTCTGCGCTTTTATACCACAGCCTGGAGGGGCTCAACTGGGCCGGATTTTATCTGTGGAGGGACGGGAGCCTGATCCTGGGGCCGTTCCAGGAAAACCGGCCTGTACCAGGATCCTGCCGGGCCGCGGCGTCTGCGGAACGGCGGCAGAAAAGGACCAGACGGTGCGGGTGGAGGACGTCCACCAGTTTCCCGGACATATTGCATGTGACTGCGCCTCCAATTCCGAGATCGTGATCCCGCTCCATAGAAACGGTGAGCTTTACGGCGTCCTGGATATGGACAGCCCAAGGCTGGGACGGTTTACAAAAAAAGAGGACCAGAGGGGCTGGAGCTGTTCTGCCGGGCCATGGAGGAGATCCTGGAGCGGAACCGGGCCTAGAGCGCAGAAAGGGGACGTATCTATGAAAGCAAAAGTTCTGGTGGATAATATCACAAAAAACCAGTGGAAGGCCGAGTGGGGGCTTTCCATCTATATCGAATACAACGGCCACAGGATCCTCCTGGACACAGGGACCACAGAGGCCTTTGCAGAAAATGCAGACCAGATGGGGGTCCGCCTGGAGGATGTGGAGTTCGGAGTCCTGTCCCATGCCCACTATGACCATTCAGACGGCCTTGGAGAGTTCTTTAAAAGGAATCCCACGGCAAAATTTTATTTACAGAAGAGCGCAGAGGAAAACTGTTACAGCAGGAAAAATTTCCTGTTTAAGAAATACATCGGGATCCGCCGGGGATATCTGGAAACGTATAAGGACCGGATCGTCTATGCCGACGGAGACCTGGAGGTGATCCCAGGAGTGACGCTCCTTGCCCACCGGACGCCGGGACTTTCCGGTGTGGGAAAAAAGGCCGGGATGTATGTGAGGAAGAATGGCCGGTGGAGGCCCGACGACTTTTCCCACGAGCAGAGCCTGGTGCTTGACACGAAGGAGGGACTGGTGATCTTCAACAGCTGCTCCCACGGCGGCGCAGATGTGATCATCCGGGAAGCGGAGGCTGCGTTCCCTGGAAAGCAGATCTACGGCCTCATCGGCGGCTTCCATTTGTTCCGGTCTGAGGACCAGGAGGTGCGGGAGCTGGCAGACCGGATCAGAAAGACCGGGATCCGGCGGATCTGCACGGGTCACTGCACCGGGGAAAGGGCCATGGAGATCTGAAGGAAGGAAGAGCTGGGGACATGGCAGAGCAGATCTATACAGGGTTTGAGATCGAAGTATAAAAATAAATCAGAGGAGAAAAAGAAATGGATACTCGGGTGGAAAAGACCATTGAAAGACATAAAAAAGGATACAACTGCGCCCAGGCGGTGGCCTGCACCTACTGCGACCTGGTGGGCGTGGACGAGGAGACCATGTTTAAGATGACCGAGGCCCTGGGCCTGGGAATGGGCTGTATGGACGGAACCTGCGGGGCCGTGGCGGGAGCCTGCATCCTGGCCGGGATGAAGCGGAGCACGGGAAATCTGGAAAAGCCCGACAGCAAGGCAGAGTCCTATAAGCTTTCCAGGGCCATCCTGGGCGGCTTTGAAAAGGCCAACGGAACGGCGATCTGCAAGGAATTAAAGGGGATCGAGACCGGCAAGGTGATCAAAAGCTGCGACGACTGTATCAAAGAGGCGGCGGCCCTGGCAGAGCAGGTGCTGTTTTCATAAAGGAGAAGGAGACCATGGTACATTTTGTGGGCGCCGGCTGCGGCGCGGCGGATCTGATCACAGTCCGGGGGCCAGGCTGCTCTCGGAGGCGGACGTGGTGATCTATGCAGGCTCCCTGGTGAACCCGGAGCTCCTTAAGGGGACAAAGGAGGGCTGCGAGATCCCTGACAGCGCCCGGATGACCCTTCCGGAGGTCCTTGGTGTCATGGAGCGGGCAGAGGCAGAGAAAAGACCATTGTGCGGCTCCACACAGGGGATCCGTCGCTTTACGGGGCCATACGGGAACAGATGGACCGGCTGGAGGAAATGGGGATCGCCTATGACGTCTGCCCCGGAGTCAGCTCCTTTAACGGAGCCGCCGCCAGCCTGGGGGCGGAGCTGACCCTTCCGGAGGTGTCCCAGACGGTGATCATCACCCGGATGGCCGGGCGGACGGCTGTGCCGGAAAGAGAGAGCTTCCGGTCTCTGGCGGCCCACCACTCCACTATGGCGGTGTTTTTAAGCGCCGGGCTCCTGGAGGAGATGGAGGCAGAGCTTAAGGAAGCCGGGTACAGGCCGGACACTCCGGCGGCCATTGTCTATAAGGCCACATGGCCGGAGGAAAAAGCCATCCGCTGTACGGTATCGACCCTTAAGGAAACGGCGGAACGGGAAGGGATCCGAAAGACCGCCATGATCCTCATCGGCGACGTGCTGGGGACCAGGGAGGAAAACGGCTATGCGGACTCCAGGCTCTATGCGCCGGACTTTACCACAGGATTCAGAAAGGGGACAGACGCATGAAAAAGCTGTACGTTGTGGGCATGGGGCCGGGAGACCACGACTCCATGACCATCCGGGCGGACCGGGTCCTAAGGGAATGCGACGTGATCGTGGGCTACACGGTCTATGTGGAGTTAGCAGAGCAGTATTATCCAGAAAAGGAATTCCTGACCACGCCCATGCGCCGGGAGACCGAGCGGTGCCGCCTGGCGTTTTCTGAGGCGTCAAAGGGCAGGACCACGGCCATGATCTGCAGCGGCGACGCCGGAGTATACGGCATGGCGGGGCTGATCCTGGAGATCGGGAGGAATACCCGGAGGTTTCCGTGGAGATCGTTCCCGGGGTCACGGCAGCCTCCTCCGGAGCGGCGGTCCTGGGGGCTCCGCTGATGCATGATTTTGCGGTCATCAGCCTCAGCGACCTGCTGACTCCCTGGGAGACCATTGAAAAGCGGCTGCGGGCCGCGGCCATGGGAGACCTCTGTGTCTGCATTTATAATCCCTCCAGCAAAAAACGGGCCGGCTACCTGCGGCGGGCCTGTGAGATCTTAATGGAAGAAAAAAGCCCGGACACGGTCTGCGGGGCGGTGAAAAATATCGGAAGAGAGGGAGAAGAGAGCCAGGTGATGACCCTGGGGAGCTCTCTGGCTATGAGGCGGATATGTTTACCACCGTCTTTGTGGGAAACAGCCAGACCATGGAGCTTTCCGGGGCCATGGTGACTCCCAGAGGATACCGCCTATGAGCTATCTGTCTGTAAAAGATATCGGGACCGCGGCTTTGTTTGCCGGGACCACGGAGGGGAGGCTCCTGGCAGAGCGTCTGGCCGGAGGCCCGGTAAAGGTCCATGTATTTGTGGCTACGGAATACGGGGGAGAGGGTCTGCCGCAGGCAGAAAACATCTTTGTCCATGAAGGACGGATGGACCAGGAGGAGAGCCGGGAGGAGCTGTCCAGGCTTTCCTGTGATCTTGTGCTGGACGCCACCCATCCCTTTGCCCGGATCGTGTCGGAAAACATAAAGGATGCCTGCGCCGCCTGCAGGATCCCCTGTTTCCGGATCCTGCGTGACTATACAAAGTCCCGGAGGGCCGGAGGTGCCGGAACGGGATCCAGCCCTGTTTTCGTGGATTCTGTGGAGGAGGCCGTGGAGTTTTTAAAGGGTACCCAGGGCCATGTGCTGGTGACCACTGGCAGCAAGGAGCTTTCTAAATATAAAGCGCTTCCGGACTGGGAGGAACGGATCTACGCCCGGGTGCTGTCCCTGCCCCAGGTGGTGTCTGACTGCGGAGATCTGGGCTTTTACGGGAATCATCTGATGGCCATGCAGGGCCCCTTTTCGGTGGAGATGAACGTGGCCATGCTCCATGCCGTGGGAGCGGCCTGGATGGTCACCAAGGAGTCTGGGACCGCCGGAGGCTTTGAGGAAAAGGCATTGGCTGCCGGACAGGCCGGAGCCGGACTCATTGTAATTGGAAGGCCAGAGGAGGATGGGATCTCCCTCCGGGAGGCTCTGGAGCTTTTTGGCCTGTCCATGGACAGGAGAAAGGTATTTCTGGTGGGCATGGGACCGGGAGATCCAGGGCTTTTCACAGAGGCGGCCAGACGGGCCTTTGAGGAAAGCCAGGTGCTGGCGGGAGCCGGACGGATGGCCGACGGTCTCAGGGGCTTCCAGAAGCCAGTCTTAAGAGAATACCAGCCGGAGAGGATCCTGGGCTTTTTAAAGGACCATCCAGAGTATGAGACGGCGGCCGTGGCCCTGTCGGGAGACACGGGCTTTTTCAGCGGGGCCAGAGGGCTTCTGGAGGTATTAAATAGGGACGGCGGCTTTGAGGTGGAGGTGATCCCGGGGATCTCCTCCGCCGGATACTTCTTTTCCAGGATCGGAGCGGGCTGGGAGGATGTCTGCTTTTAAGCCTTCATGGCCGGGACGCTGACCTGGAGGGAGCCGTGGGGGTCATAAACGGGTGTTCATCCTCTGCGGAGGAAGCAATGCTTTAAAGGAGATCTGCGAAAGACTTCTCCACGCGGGCCTTTCCCAGGTACGGCTTACGGTGGGAGAAAACCTCTCCCTGGCGAATGAGAGGATCTCTGAAGGGACGCCGGAGACCATGAGGGAACGGGAGGTTTCCGGGCTTACGGTGGTGCTGGCAGAAAATCCGGCGGCAGGGAGGACTCTCCCCCGGCCTCTGACCCATGGCCTTCCCGACGAGGCCTTCCTCCGTGGAAAAACACCCATGACAAAGCTGGAGGTGCGGTCCGTGTCCCTTTCAAAGCTGGCTCTTACAGAAAATGCCGTGGTTTACGACGTGGGAGCCGGAACGGGCTCAGTTTCGGTGGAATGCGCCAGACTGTCCTCCGGGATCCGGGTCTTTTCCATTGAGCGGGATCCAGAGGCCCTGGAGCTGCTGGAAAAAAACCGGCAGCAGTTTTCCCTGTCCAACATGGAGATCGTGGCCGGGACTGCCCCGGAGGCTCTTGAGGGGCTTCCTGCCCCCACCCATGTGTTCATCGGCGGCAGCGGAGGCAGCATGGGCCGGATCGTGGATACGGTCTTGAGGAAAAATGGAGCCGCCCGGTTTGTGGCGAACCTCATTACCCCGGAATCCCTGGCTGCGGTCATGGACCTTCCCAGGGCCCTTCCGGTGACAGATCCGGAGATCGTCATGGTAACAGCCGCCCGGTCGAAAAAAGCGGGAAACAGTCATCTGATGCTGGGGGCCAACCCGGTCTGGATCGTGGCGTTTTCCGGAAGGGAGGACCAGTGATGGAAAAGGTGCAGTTTCCAAGATTTATGGTAGCGGCGGAGAAAAGCGGCCAGGGAAAGACTCTCATCACCTGTGCCCTCCTGGAGCTTTTAAAGGAACAGCACCGGGTATCTGCCTTTAAGTGCGGCCCGGATTATATCGATCCCATGTTCCACCGGAGGGTGGCCGGCGTGCCCTCCTATAACCTGGACAGCTTTTTTTCCAGCCGGGAGGAGCTGATCCAGCTTCTTGGCCTCCATGGCGGGCCGGACCGCCTGGGGGTGATCGAAGGCGTCATGGGCTATTACGACGGCCTGGGCGGCAGTACGGACCGGGCCAGCTCCTATGAGGTGGCGGAGCGCACCCATACGCCGGTGATCCTGGTGGCCGACGCCCAGGGCAGGAGCTTTTCTACCCTGGCTGCTGTCCGGGGCTTTTTAAATTTCCGGCCGGACAGCCATATAAAGGGAGTCCTGTTCAACCGGCTGTCCCCCATGCTGTACCCGGCCCTTAAACGGGCGGCAGAGGAAGAGCTGGGGATCCGGGCCGTGGGCTTTGTGCCGCCGTTGGGAGAGGAGTTCCGGCTGAAAAGCCGTCACCTGGGACTTCTGCGGCCGGAGGAGATCCCAGGGTTCCGGGAGGAGATCCACAGGCTGGCTGAAACGCTCCGGCCAGGGATCGACCTGGAAGCCATCCTGTCCATTGCAAAGGAGGCGGAACCGCTTCCGGCCCGGAGGCGGAGGCTTCCCCAGATACGGAAGGAAAACGGAGAAAAGCCGGTGATCGCCGTGGCCATGGACGAGGCTTTCTGCTTCTATTACCAGGACAATCTGGAGACCTTGGAGGCCATGAACGCAGAGCTCAGGTTCTTTTCCCCCATCCATGACGAAAAGGTGCCCGGGGAGGCCGACGGCCTTTACCTGGGAGGCGGCTATCCGGAGCTTTACGGAAAGGAGCTTTCAGAAAACGCTTCCATGCGGGCCAGCGTCCGGGAGCGCCTGGCCCAGGGGATGCCCTGCATCGCCGAATGCGGCGGATACCTGTATCTGAAGCAGGAGCTTGCGGATGCGGACGGCATCTCCTGGCCCATGTGCGGTGTGCTTCCAGAGGGAAGCCGGGACAGCGGAAGGCTTTCCAGATTCGGCTACGGGATCATGACGGCCATGGGAGACAGTGTCCTGGGGCCTGTCGGGACCAGCGTTCCGGCCCACGAATTCCATCACTGGGACAGTCCGGAAAACGGAGACTGCTTTTCCTTTAAAAAGCCGGTGGGGACCCGGGAATGGTCCTGCGGCTATGGAACGGAAAGCCTTTACGCCGGATTTCCCCATCTTTATTTTTACGGCCATGAGCCGGTGCGGTTTCTGGAGCTGGCGGCCCGGCGGCGGGACGGGGAGTGCGGACGATCACATAGAACATAAGGCGGTGGCAGATATGAAAAAAATTTTTGAACTCCTTTCAGAGATCCGCCCGGCGGACCAGAAAGCCATGGAGGCGGCCAGGCTCCGGTGGAATTCAGTGGCAAAGCCCATCGGAAGCCTGGGGATCCTGGAGGAGGACATTATAAAGATCGCCGGGATCCTGGGAAACGCAGAACGGATCCCTCTGGAAAAAAGCGCCCTGGCAGTCATGTGCGCCGACCACGGAGTGGTGGAGGAGGGCGTGACCCAGACGGGCCAGGAGGTCACCCGGATCGTGGCAGAGAATTTCACAAAAGGCCAGACCTCGGTGACCTGTATGTGCCGGGTGTCGGGAACCGACGTGTTCCCGGTGGACGTGGGCATGGCAGGAGAAGGATGGCTCTGGGACGGCTCCGGCAAAGAGGCCCCGGCCCCCTTTGTGCTCTTAAACCGGAGGGCCGGAGCCGGAAGCCGGAACCTGGTGAGAGAGGCGGCCATGACCGGGGACCAGTGTGAAAGGGCGCTCCTGGCGGGGGCGTTCCTGGCCCGGGATCTGAAGCAGATGGGATATGGGATCCTGGCCTCCGGAGAAATGGGCATCGGGAACACCACCCCGGCCAGCGCCCTGGCCTCGGTCCTTACGGGAGCCCCTCCCCGGCTGGTCACCGGACGGGGGGCCGGTCTCTCGGATCAGGGGCTTTTAAGAAAACAGAAGGCCGTGGAGGCGGCCTGCGAGCGGTTTTTCCGGCAGTATCCCAGGTATAAGGATTTTTCCTGGGAGGCTTCCGCAGAGCCCCGGGATGCGTTCCTTCTTCTTGCGGAGCTGGGAGGCTTTGATATTGCCGCCATGACCGGACTTTTCCTGGGAGCCGCCGCGTACAGGCTTCCTGCGGTGATCGACGGCTTCATCTCATCGGCGGCGGCGCTTCTGGCGGTGCTCATGTGCCGGGACGTGAAGGACTTCCTCCTGGCCTCTCATGTATCTTCAGAGCCTGGGGGACGTCTGGTGATGGACCAGCTGGGCTTAAAGGCCCCTCTGGACTGCGGGATGCACCTGGGAGAGGGGAGCGGGGCTGTGGCCCTTCTGCCTCTTTTAAAAATGGGTGCCATGGTCTATGAAAACATGAGCACGTTTTCGGAGATCCATGTGGAATCCTATGTGGACTATGGGGCCAAAAAGGGAGGCTGGTCATGAAGGCCCTTCTGATGGCCTTTTCCATGTACTCCAGGCTCCCGGTGCCGGATTTTGTCTGGGAGGAGGAGGACCGGAAAAAGGCCATGTGCTTTTTTCCCCTGGTTGGGGTCCTGGCAGGGGCCGTATTTTTCCTGGTATATCTTTTTATGGAACGGTCAGGGGCAGGGCCTGTTTTTAAAGGGGCGCTTCTGACGGCCGTGCCGCTCCTGGCAACGGGAGGCATCCATATGGACGGCTTTTTAGATACCTGTGACGCCAGGGCCTCCTGGGGAGACCGGGAGAAAAAGCTTCAGATCTTAAAGGATACCCATGCGGGGGCCTTTGCAGTCACCGGAGGAGGGCTGTACCTGCTTTTATACTGCGGCGGCTGTTCGGAGCTTCCGGTCCGGGGGGCGGCAGCCGTGTCTGTTGGATTCGTCCTGTCCCGGGCTTTAAGCGGGCTGGCGGCAGCGGTATTTCCCGGAGCCAGGGAGCACGGGATGCTGGCGGATTTCATGAAGGATTCCAGAAGACGGCTGGTGGCGGCCTCCATGGTATTTTATATGGCGGTTTCCGCCGGGGCCATGATCCTTCTGGGCGGCCTTTGCGGGGCGGCGGCGGTCCTTTGGGGCCGTCCTGGCATTTTTATATTACAGGCGGATGGTGTTCCGGGAGTTCGGCGGCGTCACCGGGGACCTGGCAGGGTATTTTTTACAGCTTTGCGAGCTTTTTATGGTACTGGCGGCGGCAGTCTGCCATCTGGCGATCTCACAGACAGGAGGCGTTTTATGAGGATCCTTCTTCTCCGCCACGGGGAGACGGCGGGCAATCTGGAAAAGCGGTATGTGGGAAGGACCAACGAGGGGCTTACGGAGGCGGCCATACAGGCGCTCCGGCAGACCTCGGAGAAGCGGAAGCAGCTTCTTTACGGGCTTCTGGGCCCGGTGGCGGCGGTGTACGCAAGCCCCATGAGGCGGTGCCTGGAGACGGCAGCCCTGGTTTTTCCGGAAAAGGACTTTTCGGGCGTTCCCGTCCGTCTGGTGCCCGGCCTTTCGGAATGTGACTTTGGCCGGTTCGAGTACAAAAATTACAGAGAGCTTTCCGGGGATGCGGATTACCAGCGGTTCATCGATTCCGGCGGAACAGACGGGTTCCCGGGAGGCGAGGCCGTGGCGCAGTTCAAACGCCGGTGTGCAGACGCCTTCCGGCAGGAGGTGCGTACCCTTACGGAGAAAACAGACGGTACGGCGGTGTTCGTGATCCACGGCGGCTCCATCATGGCCGTGCTGGAGGCCTTTGGCCGGCCGGAGCGGGAGTATTATTCCTGGCAGACCGGCTGCCTTTCTGGGTATCTCTGCCGGACCGGGGAGGAGAACGGCCATTTCTGTCTGACAGATGTTGCGGAAATTTCAATTATATAGTATACTTTAAGGATACGAAATAAGAGAAAGGCAGGTAGCAAACATGATAGCTCCATTTTTACTGATCATCAGTCTGGGTCTTCTGATCTACGGCGCTCTGGTAACAGGAGGGATCTACGTTCCCATCCGGTCCAAGATCCTCATTGAGGATGAGGGAAGGGCCGCCTGGTGCAAGGTGGAGGGCTTTACGAAGATCCTCTGGGGACTGGATCTGGCCGTGTTCGCCATGTATTACGAAAAGATCTTCCTTCCCACCTTATGCCTGGTGATCTTTTTAGGGCTGACTCTGTATACCATTTATATCACATATAAAAATAACGAAAAATATCTGAAATAAAGGAAAAACGTGAATTTATGGACAGAATGATCTGGGCCTGGGCGGCAGCCCTGGGGTTTCTGCTGGACTGGGTCCTGGGAGATCCACAGTTCCTTTACCATCCGGTGCGTCTCATCGGCTGGCTCATTGGACGGCTGGAAGCGGTTTTAAGGAAAATATGTAAAAAAACGGAAAAAGGGCTTCTTCTGGGAGGCCTTTTTCTGGTTGCGGCGGTATGCGGGATCACCGGAGGAGCCGTGTGGGCTCTCCTGGCCCTGTGCCAGGAGGTTTCGGCCTGGCTGTACCTGGCTGTATCGGCGGTCCTCTGCTACCAGCTCCTGGCAGCCAGATCCCTTCAGACAGAAAGCATGAAGGTCTATCAGGAGCTGAAGAAAGGGGATCTTCCCGGAGCCAGAAGGGCAGTGTCCATGATCGTGGGCCGGGATACGGAGCGTCTTTCAGAGGCAGGCGTCACAAAGGCTGCGGTGGAGACCGTGGCAGAAAATACCTCGGACGGGGTCATCGCCCCGCTTTTTTATCTGGCCCTGGGCGGCCCCGTCCTTGGGTGGGTCTACAAGGCTGTGAATACCATGGATTCCATGGTGGGGTACAAAAACGAAGCGTACCTGTATTTTGGCCGGGCGGCGGCAAAGCTTGACGACCTGGCCAACTTCCTTCCGGCCAGGCTTTCTGCCGGGCTGATGGTCCTGGCGGCGGCGGTCCTGGGCATGGACTGGCGGGAAGGAATGCGGATCTTTTTCCGGGACCGCTTTAACCACGCCAGCCCCAACTCCGCCCAGACAGAGGCCGTGTGCGCCGGCGTCCTCCATGTACAGCTGGCAGGAGACGCCTGGTATTTTGGGACCCTTTATAAGAAAAAGACCATCGGGGATGATAAAAGGCCGGTGGAGGCGGAGGATATCCCCAGGGCCTGCCGTCTCATGTACGGAGCTGCCTGGGCGGCAGCCCTGGCGGCGGTCCTGGTCCTGGCGGGGATCCGATCATAAAAACAGACGAGGAGGAACGTATGAGCCGGGTGATCATGATACAGGGAACCATGTCCAGCGCGGGAAAAAGCTTCCTGGCGGCGGGACTTTGCAGGATATTTAAGGAGGACGGATTATCGGTGGCCCCCTTTAAGTCCCAGAACATGGCCCTCAATTCGTATATTACAGAAGAAGGCCTGGAAATGGGGAGGGCCCAGGTGATGCAGGCAGAGGCGGCCGGGATCCGTCCCGAGGCGGCCATGAACCCGGTGCTTTTAAAGCCCACCTCCCATATGGGCTCCCAGGTGATCGTCAACGGGGAGGTACTGGGAAATTATTCGGCGGCAGAATATTTTAAGATGAAAAAAAGCCTGATCCCGGAGATCAAAAGGGCATACGACAGCCTGGCAGAGCGGTTTGACGTGATCGTGGTGGAGGGAGCCGGAAGCCCGGCGGAGATCAACCTCCGGGAAAACGACATTGTCAACATGGGCCTGGCGGAGCTCATCGACGCTCCGGTGCTGCTGGCGGGAGACATTGACCGGGGCGGTGTATTCGCCCAGCTTTACGGCACGGCGGCCCTGCTGTCCGACCGGGAGCGGGCCAGGATCCGTGCCTTTATCATTAATAAATTCCGGGGAGATAAGGAGATCTTAAAGCCCGGCCTTTCCATGCTGTATGAGCGGTGTCCCATCCCGGTGGCGGGCGTGGTCCCATATATGGACGTGGATCTGGATGACGAGGACAGCCTGGCAGACCGGCTCTGGGCAAAGGATACGGCCATGGACCGGAATGGAAGAAAGGCTTTTGCCAGGATCGCCGTGGTGCGGCTTCCCAGGATCTCCAATTTTACGGACTTCAATGCCCTGGAGCATCTTCCCGGCGTGGCCCTTTATTATGCAGACCGGCCGGAGGAGCTTTCAGCCGCAGACCTGGTGATCCTTCCAGGCACGAAAAATACCATGGGCGATCTGAAGTGGCTTAGGGAAACGGGGATGGAGGCGGCCATTTTAAGAAAATACGGAGAAGGCTGCTTCGTGTTCGGCGTCTGCGGCGGCTTCCAGATGCTGGGGATGCGGCTTTCGGATCCCTTCGGCATCGAGGAGGGCGGAACGCTCCGGGGGCTCGGGCTCCTTCCGGTGGAAACGGTGTTTTCCAGGGAGAAGACCAGGACCCGGGTGACGGGGAACGCCTGGGTGTTTGAGGAGTGGGGAGGAGCCAAAGCCTCTGGCTTCACGGGATATGAGATCCATATGGGAGAGACAAAAAGGGCCGGAGGAAGGCCGTGTACCGGCATCCGGAAAGAATCGGACCCGGCCGGAGCTGCCATAAAGGAGGACGGCTGCATCCAGGGCCGTGCGGCCGGAACCTACGTCCATGGATTTTTTGATTCCCAGGAGATCCAGAGGGCCGTGTGGGAGCTGCTGGCTGGAAAATATGGCATTTCTATGGATCAGCTCCCGGAAGCCGGAGAGTTTTCCATGGCTGCCCATAAGGAAGAACAGTATAAAAAGCTGGCGGGGATCCTAAGGGAAAATCTGGATATGGACCGGATTTACGGGATCCTGGACCGCAGGCTGTGAGTGAGAAAAAAGGAGAAAGCTTATGGAATGGACAGAAACGCTCTGCAGGGAGACCGGGATCCGGTTCCTTACGACCCGGCCGTCGGAGATCGAGGCGGCCAGCTTTGCCATCATAAAAGAAGAGCTGGGACAGGAGTTTTTAAAAGCCTGCCCCCAAGACCAGCTTCCGGTGCTCTGCCGGGTGATCCACACCACGGCGGATTTTTCCTATAAGGAAAGCCTGTATTTTTCAGAGGACGCCGTATCAAAGGGCCGGGAGGCCCTGGCCTCCGGCATCCCCATCATCACCGACACCACCATGGCCGCCTCCGGGATCAATAAAACGGCGGCCGCTGCCCACGGCGTCCAGGTCCGCTGTTTCATCGGGGACGAGGACGTGAAGGAGGCCGCCAGGGAGTCCGGGATCACCCGGTCGGCGGTCAGTGTGGACAAGGCCGCCAGGCTGTATCCGGACTGCATCTACGCCGTAGGCAACGCCCCCACGGCCCTGATGCGGCTGTATGAAAAGATCCGCACCGGAGAGATCCGTCCCCGTCTGGTGGTGGGGGTGCCGGTGGGCTTTGTAAACGTGGTGGAGGCCAAGGAGCTGATCCTTTCCGCAGGAGTGCCCTGTATCGTGGCAAGAGGAAGAAAGGGCGGCAGCAACGTGGCCGCCGCCATCTGCAACGCCCTTCTATACGACCGGAAGGTCTGAGACAAAAGAGCCGGGACAGAAAAAGTTTATAAAGTTTTCACAAAAATTATTAGCACTCAATATTGACGAGTGCTAATAAAAGTGGTATAACAGAACCAGTTCCAAAGGGAACCAGGGATCCAGATATAAATACCATTTAAGATAAGGAGCGATGATCTATGTTAATGCCCAGCATTTTTGGAGAAAACTTATTTGATGACTTTTTCACCCTTGAACGGCCCCAGAAGCAGTACGAAAAGGAAGCGTCCTGCGATCTGATGAAAACGGATATCCGGGAGTACGAGGGCGGCTTTGAGCTGGATATCAACCTGCCGGGATGCAAAAAGGAGGATATCCAGGCAGAATTAAAGGACGGCACCCTGACCATCACCGCCGTATCCAATAAAAATACAGAAGAGACGGCAGGGAGATATATCCGCAGGGAACGGTTTGCCGGCTCATGCAGCAGAAAGTTTTATGTGGGCGAGGAGATCACAAGAGAGGATATCCGGGCCAGGTTTGAGAACGGCGTCTTAAAGCTTCTGGTTCCCAAAAAGGAAGCAAAGAAGCCGGAGGAAGAGGAACGGAAATTCATCAGCATCGAGGGCTGATGAAAACAAACGGGAAAGAGGCAAAGAAGCCGTTAAGACTGGCGGCATTCCATTGACTTCTTTCCCGGGTTATGATATTTTTGAAAGAGATCTGCGTCTTTTTTACACAGATTTTACAGACATTTTAGATTTTATAAAAAAGGAGTGATCGGCTGCATGGACGGCGGTTCAAACGGAGACGGACACAGGAAAAACAGAATAGGCTCCATGCGTTTTATGGAATAAAGAGGTATAGTCTGGGAGATGAACATGCTTGCAGGCTGTACCTTTTTGCGTTTAAGCAGGCCATGTTCCCATTCCGCGGCGGCGGATGTGACAGCGGGAAAAATTTACGTCCCCATGAAAGGAGAAAAATTACATAAAACCATGATCGGAGCAATCCTATTACAGATTCTTTTAATTTTTGGAAACGCAGTGTTTGCCAGTGCGGAGATCGCTGTGATCTCCATGAACGACGCGAAATTAAAGCGCATGACCCACGACGGAGATAAGCGGGCAAGGAAGCTCACGGCCCTGACGGAGCAGCCGGCCCGGTTCCTGGCCACGATCCAGGTGGCCATCACCCTGGCGGGTCTCATGGGCGGCGCCTTTGCGGCAGAAAACTTTGCCGGGCCCCTGGTGGGCCTTCTCATGAGCCTTGGCGTTCCGGTGCCGGAAAACGTCCTTCATTCGGTATCCGTGGTACTCATCACCCTGGCGCTGACCTATTTCAGCCTTGTGTTCGGTGAACTGGTGCCCAAGCGGATCGCCATGAAAAAGCCGGATTCCATGGCCCTGGGCATGTCCGGCATGCTGTTCGGCGTCTGGAAACTCTGCAAGCCGGTGGTGTGGCTCTTAACCTTTTCCACCAACCAGATCTTAAGGCTTCTGGGCGTCGATCCGGAGGAAGAGGACGAGGTGGTGACCGAGGAGGAGATCCGCATGATGTTGGCCGAGGGCCGGGAGCAGGGGACCATCCGCCCGGAGGAAAGCCAGATGATCCAGAACGTGTTCGAGTTTGACGATACTCCGGCAGAGCAGGCCGGGACCCACAGAAAGGACGTGGTGTTCCTCCATATGGAGGACGAGGATGCGGTCTGGGACCAGACCATCCTGGAATCCCGGTTTACATACTTCCCTGTATGCCGGGAGAACCGGGACAATGTCATCGGGATCCTGGACACCAGGGATTATTTCCGCCTGAAGGACCGCTCCAGAAAGTCCTTAATGGAGCACGCCGTGGACCGGCCGTTCCTGGTGCCGGAGACCATGCGGGCCCATTCCCTGCTCTCTGCCATGAAAAAGGAGCGGAAGTATTTCGCCGTGCTTCTGGACGAATACGGAAGCGTCACCGGCATCGTGACCCTTCACGACCTGGTGGAGGAGCTGGTGGGCGACCTGGAAACAGAGGACGAAGAGGAACGGCCTAAGGAGATCCGGCAGATCTCAGAAAACTGCTGGCGGATCCAGGGCTCGGCTCCCCTGGACGAGGTGGAGGACGCCCTTAAGCTCGTCCTTCCCCGGGAGGATTACGATACCTTCAATGGGTATGTCTGGGGACTGATCGACCGGATACCGGCCGATGGTGAGCATTTTGAGGTCCAGGTCCCCGGATTGAAAATACAGATAAAAAATGTAAAAAACCATATGGTGGACTGGGCCGTGGCGGAAAAGCTCCCTGCGGAGCCCGGGATGCCGGGGGACGGCCCTGCCGTTTCCCAGGATAAAACAGGAAAGGAATAAACGGTATGGATCTGTCATTTACTGGTTTTCTGGGAGAGCTTCTGGAAAACCCGGCGCTTCTTGTAACGACCCTGTTCACCCTGGGGGTGATCTTCGTAAACGGGTGGACCGATGCGCCCAACGCCATCGCAACCTGCGTGACCACCCGGTGCCTAAGCGCCAGAAACGCCATCATCATGAGCGCCTTCTTTAATTTCCTGGGCGTGTTCATCATGACCCAGATCAACAGCTCCGTGGCCTCCACCATCAGCAATATGGTGGACTTCGGAGACAGCACCCAGAATGCGCTGGTCGCCCTCTGCGCGGCCCTGCTCTCCATCGTTATATACAGCGTGGGGGCGTCCATTTTCGGGATCCCCACCAGCGAGAGCCACAGCCTCATCGCCGGTCTTTCGGGAGCGGCCATCGCCATCCAGCACGGCACCGGCGGCATCAACGGGGCCGAGTGGGTCAAGGTTCTTTACGGCCTTGTGCTGAGCCTGGTGCTGGGCTTTGGCACCGGCTGGGTGGTATGTAAGATCATCTCCTTCATCTGCCGGGACATGGACCGGCGCAGGACCAACCGGTTCTTCGGCTTTGCCCAGATCGCCGGAGCCGCGGCCATGAGCTTCATGCACGGGGCCCAGGACGGCCAGAAATTCATCGGCGTCCTGTTTTTAGGGGCCGCCTTTGCCCATGGCCAGAATTCCGTAAGCGGCATGGAGATCCCGGTGTGGCTCATGCTCCTATGCAGCGTGGTCATGGCCCTGGGGACCAGCGTGGGCGGAGAAAAGATCATTAAATCCGTGGGCATGGACATGGTAAAGCTGGAGCGGTACCAGGGCTTTGCCGCCGACGTATCCGGCGCTCTCTGCCTTCTTTACTCCAGCCTGTTCGGGATCCCGGTGTCCACCACCCACACAAAGACCAGCGCCATCATGGGCGTGGGAGCAGTGAAGCGGATCTCGGCCATCAACTTTGGCGTCGTAAAGGATATGGTGCTCACCTGGATCTTTACCTTCCCGGGCTGCGGCCTCATCAGCTTTATTATGGCAAAAATATTCATGTACATCTTTTAAAGGAGAAAGCATATGTCGAAAAACAGGACGATTTTTATTTTCAGAACTTTATTGAATGCGCCGGATATTCCTGTCAGGCCGCCCATCTTTTAAAGGAGATCCTGTCCGATTTTAGGCCGGAGGACACCAGGCTGCGGCTGGACGAGCTTCATAAGATCGAGCATGAGGCCGACGTGAAAAAGCATGAGCTCAGCGACCGGCTCACCAAAGCCTTTATCACCCCCATCGAGCGGGAGGACATTGCAGCCTTAAGCGAGCAGATCGACGATCTCACCGATAAGATCGAGGAGGTGTTCATCCGCATTTATATCAACAATGTAAAGGCCATCCGGCCGGAAGCCTTAAAGATGCTGGAGCTGGTGATCCAGTGCTGCGAGGAGGTCTGCGGCCTCATGCGGGAGTTCGCCAACTTCCGCCGTTCTAAAGAGTTAAAGGACCGGATCATCCAGATCAATTCCCTGGAGGAGGAGGCAGACCGGCTGTATATCGCCAGCATGCACAGCCTTCATTCAGAGGAAAAGGATGTGCTGGCCGTCATCGCATGGAGGGAGATTTACAGCTATCTGGAAAAATGCGCCGATGCCTGCGAGCATGCCGCCGACGTGGTGGAGAGCGTGGTCATGAAAAATTCATAAAGGTTCCAGAAAGAACAGACAGGATCCTGTATCCGGGAGGAATGAAAAACCTCTTGACATGCAGGATCTTTTCTTGTATAACTGTATTAAGTGAATAATACAACAATACAATAATACAAAAAGACAGCAGCCAGAAAAGAAGATAAGGAGTGAGGAAATGGAATGGAAGCTGACAGACGACAGGCCCATATGGTCCCAGCTGTCGGACCTGGTGGCGTCGCAGATCGCTGCCGGGGTGTACGGGCCGGGAGAGCGGCTCCCCTCGGTGCGGGAGCTGGCGGCAGAGGCGGGGGTGAACCCCAATACCATGCAGAGGGCCATGGCAGACCTGGAGAGCCGGGGGCTGGCTGTGGCCAACAGAACAGCGGGAAGGTGTGTGACAAACGATATGGAGACGATCAAAGCCCTGCGGACAGGACTTGTAAAGGAGCAGGTGGCATGGTTCCTGGAAAAAATGCGGGATCTGGGATACACCGGAGATGAGATCCGGGCCGTGCTGGAGGATGCGTTAAAGGAGGGAGAGGCGTAATGGGCGTTTTGCTGGAATGCAGCGGCCTCACAAAGCGTTTTGGAAAACGCGAGGCCTTAAAACAGGTGGATCTTTCGGTGGAAAGCGGGAAGATCGTCGGTCTTCTGGGCCCCAACGGCTCCGGAAAGACCACTCTTATTAAGCTGGCCAACGGGCTTTTGAGGCCCGACGGGGGCTCTATACGGATCGACGGGCAGGAGCCGGGAGTGTATACAAAATCCATCGTATCTTATCTGCCGGACCGGATGTACTTTGCTGACTGGATGCGGGTCTCCGATATGGTCCGCATGTTCCGGGATTTTTACACGGATTTCCGCCTGGAGACGGCGGAGGATATGCTGGAGCGTCTGGAGATCTCCGGCTCAGAGCGGATGAAGAGCCTGTCCAAGGGAACAAAGGAAAAGGTCCAGCTGGCCCTGGTCATGAGCCGGAAGGCGAAGCTGTATCTTTTAGACGAGCCCATCGGCGGCGTGGATCCGGCGGCCAGGGATTTTATCCTGAGGACCATTCTTACCAATTATTCTGAGGATGCGTCGGTGATCCTGTCTACCCATCTGATCGCCGATATCGAGAAGGTCCTGGACGAGGTGATCTTTTTAAAGGAAGGACAGGTGGTGCGTCAGGACCCGGTGGACCGTATCCGGGAGCAGGAGAAAAAATCCGTGGACGCCCTGTTCAGAGAGATCTTTGCAGTGCCCATGGAAGCAATGGACTGGGATACCCATGGAAGGGAAGGAGAGAGATAAGATGTTCCGGAAGCTTTTTAAATATGAATGGACGGCTATGATGCGCAGCCTGTTCCCTGTGTATGGGGCGGTGCTGGCGGTCACGGTCCTCAATGCGCTGATGTTTCATGTGATCATGCCAGGGGCCCGGCAGACAGATTTTTCCTCATGGCCGCTTCTGGGGATGATCCCCTGGTTTACCGGCGCTTTGTACGCCGCTGTGCTGGCGGCTCTGGGAGTGATGACGGTGCTCCCGGTGATCCAGCGGTTTTACAAGGGGCTTTTAAGGGAGGAGGGATATCTGATGTTCACCCTGCCGGTGGAGTCCTGGAAGATCGTCCTGGCCAAGGCCCTGGCTGCGGTGCTGATGATCCATATCTCCCTGATAGTAGGGATTTTTTCCATCGGGATCCTGGCAGGTGAGCTGACCTTCCTGAAAGCAGTGCCCAAATTCCTGGAGGAATGCTTTAACCTCATTATAGCCGGCTTTAAGGAGGATGCCGGGATGACGGTCCATGTGATCCTGTTCTTTCTGGAGGGTCTCCTGGCCATGATCGCAGCCTGGTTTGCCACGGTGTACCATTTTTACCTGGCCATGGCCCTGGGCCAGCTGGCGGGAAACCACAGAGTGGCCTTCTCTGTGCTGGCCTATGTGGGCATCAGCTCTGTCTTTTCTATTATAATGACGGCGCTGCTCCAGACGTATCCGCTGTGGGAGCCGGTGCTGGAGAGGATGGATATGACGGCGGCGATCCATGTGACCGGCTGTGCATTCCTGCTCTGGCAGGTATTCCAGATCCTGACTGAGGCCCTGGGAACGGAGTATCTTCTGAAGCATCATCTGAACCTGGAGTAGGCGGACGGGTCCCGGCTTAAGCCGGGGCTGCCGTGAATACCAGAACGGACCGGGACTCCAGGGTGATCTGTGGAGAAGAGATGAGACAGGGCGGCTCATGGGAGGACGGCATATGGTCTTTGAGATACGTTCCTGCTGTATCGGCCTCCACCTTCCATTTCAGAGATTTAGATACCATGGGAAGGAGAAAAGCCTGGGGCTCCCAGTATACGTTCACTGCCAGACAGACCAGATCGTCTGCCGTATCCGTCCGGTTCCTGCCGGAATACAGCACCGCCAGCACATGGGTGGAACCGTCGGGAGGGATCACCTTTATATTCGGAAGGCCCAGGGAGCAGACGCCGGAGGGTTTCCGGATCACGTCGTGGGCCTTTCGGAACGCGATCATATGCTTTGTATAGGAAAAGTGGTCCCAGTTCTTTTCCAGAAAGCTCCAGTCCAGCCAGGAGATCTCGTTGTCCTGGCAATAGGCGTTATTATTTCCATACTGGGTATTTAAAAATTCATCACCGGCCAGGAACATGGGAGTACCGCGGCTCATAAGGAGCACGGTCACCGCGTTCCTGGCCAGTTTTTTTCTCAGCCCCAGAACAGCCTCGTCGCTGGTATCGCCTTCGGCTCCGCAGTTCCAGCTCCGGTTGTCGTCGCTGCCGTCCAGATTGCACCAGCCGTTGGCCTCGTTGTGCTTCTGGCTGTAAGAATACATGTCCCAGAGGGTGAAGCCGTCATGGCAGTTTAAAAAATTCACTGAAGCGTGGCTGCCTCTGGAGGCCGGATCGTAAAGGTCGGCAGAGCCTGTGATGCGGCTGGCAGCCGTCTGGGAAAGCTCCAGACCGCCTTTTAAATAATCCCGCATATCGTCCCGGTACCGGCCGTTCCATTCGGCCCACCGGTTCCAGGAGGGGAAGCTTCCCACCTGGTAAAGTCCCCCGGCGTCCCAGGCTTCGGCAATGAGCTTGACATTTTTTAGCACCGGATCAAAGACGAGCTGCTGTAAAAGCGGCGGGCTGCTCATGGGAGAGCCGTCCTGGTTCCTTCCCAGGATACTGGCCAGATCAAAGCGGAAGCCGTCCACATGGTAGGCGGAGGCCCAGTACCGGAGGGCGCTTACGATCAGCTGCTGTACCACCGGATGGTTGCAGTTCATGGTATTCCCGCAGCCGCTGAAATTATAATAATATCCGTCCGGCGTCAGCATATAGTATACGTTGTTGTCAAAGCCCTTGAAGGAAAAGCAGGGACCGTATTCATTTCCCTCGGCCGTATGGTTAAAGACCACGTCCAGGAAGCACTCGATGCCGTTGTCGTGGAGGGCCCGGATCAGCGTTTTCAGTTCATTGCCCTCCCGGTTGTATTCCGGTTTCCCAGCGTAGCTGGTGTTGGGAGCAAAGAAGCTGACCGGGTTATAGCCCCAGTAATCCACCACCTGTTTTCCGTCCACCATGCGGCTGTCCTTCATCTCGTCAAACTCAAAGATCGGCATCAGCTCCACAGCGGTGATCCCCAGCTCCTTCAGATATGGGATCTTTTCCATGATCCCGGAAAAGGTGCCGGGGCAGGAAACGCCGGAGCTATCATGCTTTGTGAACCCGCGCACATGCATCTCATAGATCACCAGATCCTCCATGGGGATCTGCGGAAAGGGCTCCGCGCCCCAGTCGAAGTTGTCCTGGACCACCCGGGCCTTATAAAACACGTCTTTTTTCTTCGGCACCCCCCAGACGCTCTGGCCGGTGACTGCCTTTGCGTAAATGTCCAGAAGGATGTTCTTTTTATCGAAAAGAAGGCCCTTTTCCTTGTCATAGGGGCCGTCCAGCCGGTATGCATATTCAAAATCCTTGATATCCAGGCCGAATACAATCATGGAATATACGTCGCCGATGCGGTAGTGCTCCGGAAAGGGGATGGCCGCATAGGGCGTGTTTTCTGCCCGGTGGAACAGGAGAAGCTCACAGGAAACGGCTCCGGTGGAGTGGACGGTGAAATTGACCCCGCCGGGGATCGCCATGGCCCCGTTGAGCTCATAGAATCCGGGCCGGACCTGGAAGCCGGAGATCTCGTCCATGGGCTTCATATGGATCTGGCCGGAGGGACTGTTTAAAAAGATTGGATTCATAACAACCTCACTTTTCCGATGGGAATGTTGACATGTTTCTATGGAGCAGGAATCTTTTGATCATTATACATGGAAGGAGAAAGGGGCGCAAGGAGCAGAAAACGGCCCTGGCGTCGGATAGCCGTCAGAAATGGGAGGAATGAAAAGAGTTCATGAAAGTTTTATAAATAGGAAAGGAAAAATCTGGTACAATCTCTGTCAGGGAGGTGTGCGTATGACGTATACATTTTATGAGCTGCTGTGGCTGTTCTTCGCGTATTCCTTCGCAGGATGGATCCTGGAAACTGTGGCAGCGGCAGTGAAAAAAAGAACCTTTGTGAACCGGGGACTGGTAAACGGCCCTTTATGTGTGACCTATGGCGCGGCGGCAGCAGCCATGACCCTTTCCTGCCGTGAGCTTTCGGGCTTCTGGCTTTTTGCGGGGATCGTGATCCTGGCGACCCTGACCCAGTGGATCGCCGGTCATGTGCTGGAGTGGCTGTACCATGAAAAATGGTGGGACTATTCCGGGCTGCCATGGAACCTGGACGGCTATATCTGTGTGCCTGCCTCCGCAGTCTGGGGCGTTCTGGGCGTTCTGGCGTTCAGATGGGGGAATCCCCTGCTGACACGGCTGTTTGCCCTGCTGCCCGGAAGTCTTGGAAAGATCCTTCTATGGATCCTTTTGCTGGCCCTGGCGGCGGATATGCTGGCTACGGTGCTGATCCTTACGGGAAAGACCAGAAGGATCGAACAGTGGCAGTCGGTGGATTCCCTGTTTGCGTCCTTAAGCGTAAGGCTGGAGCTTCGGCTGTCCTCTCTGGTGAACCGGCGTCTGGAGCGGGCGTATCCCAGAGAGCGGACTGCTGGGGAGGAGAAGGAGCTTAAACCAGCCCGTGCAGAAGGCTTTGCCGCCGGGTGCAGCTTTTATAAGATTTTTCTTCTGTTTATCATCGGCTGTGTCCTGGGAGATCTGACGGAGACTGTATTCTGCCGGATCACGGCCGGTGTCTGGATGAGCCGCAGCAGTCTGGTCTGGGGACCCTTCAGCATCGTCTGGGGCCTGGCCATCGCCCTGGTGACGGTGCTCCTCTACCGGTATAAGGACAGCTCCGACCGGTTCCTGTTCCTCATGGGTACGGTCCTGGGAGGCGCTTACGAGTATCTGTGCAGTGTGTTTACAGAAATGATGTTCGGAACGGTATTCTGGGATTACAGTAAGATCCCCTTTAACCTGGGAGGCCGGATCAACCTCCTGTACTGCTTTTTCTGGGGCATCGCAGCTGTGGTGTGGTTTAAGGGGCTGTATCCCGTATTTTCCAGATGGATCGAGAGGATCCCGGCAAAGGCCGGGAAGCCTCTGGTCTGGCTCCTGATCGTTTTTATGACCGTCAACATGGCCGTTTCCTTTATGGCCTTGTGGAGGAGCGACGAGAGGAGCCGGGGCGTGGCGGCAGAGGCCTCCTGGCAGCAGGTGATGGACGAGCGCTTCGGCGATGAGCGTCTGGCCCGGATCTACCCCAACGCCATCAAAGTAGAATAGAGGAGACGGTTTATTTCACCTCGCTCACTGGGATCCCCGGCGTGGCCAGAAGGGAATAGTTGGTATGGTATACCACGAAGCCCGGAGCCGCGCCGGGGACTTTTTTCAGATTTTTTCTCTGGATGTAGTCGATCTCCACCTTATCGTTTTCCCGGCCTCTGGAATAGTAGGCCGCCAGGGCTCCGGCCTCCTCGAACACCCGGTCCGGCAGCTCCTTTCCCTCTGTTTTTACGATCACATGGGAGCCTGGCATTCCCCTTGGCGTGGAACCACCAGTCGCCGCCGTTTGCCGTCTTAAAGGTCAGCTCCTCGTTCTGGTAGTTGTTCTTTCCCACATAGATGTGGAAGCCGTCCGAGGACAGGTAGTGGTAGGGGCGGCTGGTGATCTTCACCTTTTTGCCGCCGGAATAGTGCCGCCGGATGTAGCCGTATTCCGTCAGCTCCTCCTTGATCTGCACCAGGTCCTCCTCCAGCCGGGCAATGTCCATGGAGGTGCTGATGGACTCCAGGTGGTCGATCTCCGCCCGGGTCTGGGAAAGCTGCTCTGTCACGGCCTCGAAGGTCCGTTTCTGCTTATTGTACTTGTCAAAAAATTTCTGTGCGTTTTCCCGGGCTGTCAGGGTGGGATCCAGGGGAATGGTGATCTCTGTATTATCGTAATAATTTAAACATTTAAAACTTTTTTCTCCCCCGGCCAGGCCGTAGCCGTAGGTATTCAAAAGCTCGCCGTAGATCCGGAATTTTTCCCGCTTTTCCGTATCCTTTAACTGCTTCGTCTGAAGGTCCAGCTTCCGGTAGCTGCGCTCTAAGGCGTTGGAGATGATCTTTCTCAGATCCGTGGATTTCTGGTGGATCCTGGATACGGCGTTTTTCTCGGCGTAATACCGTTCCAGCACCTGGCTTACGGAATCAAAGGCCGTTTTCTGGTATTCGCCGCCGTCCATCATGGTCAGAGGGATGGAAGAAAATTCCACGGGCTTTTCACCCTTATAAATGATGCTGGGTGAAAAATTCCCTTTTCTCACATCGTCCATGATCCAGTTAAGGGCATGGTACAGGTGGGTCAGCTCACCTTCGGAAAATTCCTTGGCGGAAACGTCCCCGTCCAGGGAGGCCAGATGGCAGATCTCTGACGCCGCCACGGGGCTTAAGCCGGTAAGATCCATATAGAGGGCCTTGGACAGAGGCTGAGGCGTTCCCTGGATCAGAGGGATAAATTCCTCCTCTGTGATCTCCAGGGGATTTTTCTTTTCCCCGGAGTGGGGGATGAAATAGGTGCGTCCCGGCAGCACCTCCCGGACCGAGCTTACCTGGGCGGAGATATGCTTGATGCTGTCCAGGATCATGTCGTTTTCATCACAGAAGATGATATTGCTGTGCTTTCCCATGAGCTCCACAATCAGATACTTCCGCCGCAGATCCCCCATTTCATCCAGATGCTCGATCTCAAAGCGGACGATGCGCTCAAAGCCTGGCTGGGTCACGGAAAGGATCCGCCCATTGGCGATGTGCTTGCGTAAGAGCATACAGAAATTGGGGGCCGTCATGGGGCTGGGCTTATTGGTTTCAGTGAAGTAGAGGAGAGGGAGGCTGGCGTTGGCTGAGATGAGCAGCCGGAAATTCTCCCGGTTCCCCTTTATGGTCAGCAGAAGCTCGTCCTTTTCCGGCTGGGCGATCTTTGCGATCCGGCCGGAGACGATCTTCTGGTTTAGATCATATACCAGATTTGCAATGGTGATTCCGTCAAATGCCATGGTGTGAAAATTCCTTTCTTAATATAGATTCGATCTGTTCCGTCAGTTCCATGACCGTATGGGTACGGCTCCTGGCACAGGCGTGGGCCGGCTGTTCACAGAGGAGGCATTTCCTTGGAGGCAGTCCCAGATCCTCCCGGGACAGCTTTTTTCCTCCGGCGTCCAGAACGTCGATGTCAAACAGCCGTCCCAGGCCGCCGCCGTCCTCAATGGCCGCCATGAGCGTTTTCAGCCGTACCGCACCGGCCGTCTCCACGGCCCACATGGCCTCCAGTCCCGTGGCCTGGATCACCTGCTCCCTGCGGACCACAGGAAGTCCCTGATCCGCCAGGGCGTCTTCGATCTTGGCGATCCCGGCGTCAAAGGCCTCGGGGACCAGGGGCAGGACCTTCACAGGTCCGGGAATATTTAAGGTAAAGGAGACCAGGGGACAGCGGCAGGAGACAAGGAGACTGTTCTGGAGGGCCGCCCGCTGCTCCCTGGCGTTTAGCATCTGGGGCAGCTCTGTGGGGATCCCTATGAGGGACTGGGCCTCTGCTCCCGGCGTCTGGCCGTGACGGCCGGCGGGGAGGTTCCGGACCTCGTGGAGCAGCTCCAGAAGATACCGCATATATTTTGTGAGATACAGGTCCTTCCGGTAGCAGGCAAAAAAATGCCGGGGATTCTCCACTCCCAGGATGGGGTAGGTATAATAGGGGGACTGGTGGGAATTTTCCGTATCCGCGTAAGCGTCAGGACAGGCCATGACCACGGGACTGGTGGCCACCACGTATTTTCCCACCTCGATGCTGATGGTCTCCAGGCCGATCTCCGGCTTCATATTCCTGGCGGCACAGAGGGCATCCAGAATGGTCCGGGCCGAATGGCCCTGACGGCTGCATATGAATACCTCATCCGCCGCCTCCCGGATGTCGATGGGAGTTCCCGGCCGGATCCGTTCCGCCAGGGCGCAGGCTTTATTGACCAGCAGCACCATATTTTCCTTCTGGATCAGATCGTAGACCAGCTCGTCGTATTTTGGAAAGGTGGTCAGAAGAGCGATGCCCACAGAGCCCTCCAGGACGCTTTCCTCCATGGTGGCCGAGCCCTGTTCGTGAAGCTCCAGCTCCACATGGGGGAAGCGGCTCTTGAACCGGGGATAGAGGTAGGGGAGCAGCTCCATGCCCCTCTGGACCGAGATCCCCAGGCGGATCTTTCCAAATTCCTCATTGCTCAGCTCCTCGACCTGCTTGGCCAGGTTGGTGGAGATGGTGCTGATCTGTTTGGCCGCCTTCACGTAAAGGGCTCCGGCAGGGGTCAGGGTGATGGGGTCCGTGTTCCGATTGAAGATCGGCGCTCCCAGGTTGGCCTCGGCGGCCTTTATGATCTGGCTTAAGGAGGGCTGGGACACATACAGCTTTTTCGCCGCTCCCGTAAAGCTCCCTTCCTTCAGAACTGTCAATACGTACTGCATATGTTTCTCATTCATGGCGGACCTCCATCCTTTTATGATTCCCTTTATCATACCATAACAAAAGGAGAAATTCCACTGTGGATTCCTTTCTCAGTCTGCGGAAGGCCTGAATAGCCAGTCCTGGCCGTATACTGTCTTTTGTATACACAAAACTTAGCAGAAATTAAACACACTGGCCGGAGTACCGCTAAGAACTTAGCATAATGCACAAATTATCCCATAGGACAAACCTTATAATTGGTATAATTGTATATATATTAGACGGAATGGCCAGGGGATGATATGATGTTTTCATAAAAATACAAAGAAGCTAAAGGGGGAAATCCTATGAATCTCGCATTTTTAGGTTTTGCAATGATCATTGTGTTCATGGCGCTGATCATGGCAAAGAAACTGAGTCCGTTCACATCCCTGATCCTGGTGCCGGTGGCCTTCGGACTGCTGGCCGGATACGGCTGGGATACTCTGGGCTACGCCATGGACGGCATCAAGAGCGTGGCCTCTACCTTCGCGATGATGACCTTCGCGATCCTATACTTCGGCGTCATGCTGACAGCTGGCATGTTCGATCCCATGGTGGACCATGTGGTCGCATGGTGTAAGGGGGATCCCTTAAAGGTACTGGTGGGAACGGCCATCCTGGCGGCCTTCGTTTCCTTAGACGGCGACGGCACCACCACGGTCATGATCTGCTGTACGGCCATGATCCCCATTTATAACCGGTTAAAGATCAAAAAGATCTACCTGGCTACCCTCATCATCTTACAGAACTGTATCATGAACCTGATCCCCTGGGGCGGTCCCACAGCCCGGGTCATGTCGGTCATGAAGCTGGATGCGGGAGAGATCCTGGCTCCGCTGGTGCCGGGAATGGTGCTTTCGGCCATTTATGTGGTGGGCGTATCCTATTACCTGGGCCTTAAGGAGAGAAAGCGGCTGGGCGTTGCAAAGGCCGCGGCCTCGGAGGCACATAAGGTGGAGGTGTCCCCGGAGGAGCAGGAGTGGAAGCGGCCAAAGCTGATCTTCTTTAACCTGGCCCTGACCGCCGCTGTCATCGTATCCCTGATCATGGGCCTGGCTTCCTCTGCCATTCTCTTCGGCGTGGGAACGGCCATCGCCCTGGTGGTGAACTATCCCGACCAGAAGGTCCAGAGAAAGGTCATCAGCTCCCTGGCTCCTGATATGATCAACGTGGTCATGATGGTCCTGGGCGCAGGCGTGCTCATGGGCATCTTAAACGGTCCCGAGGACGCAGGCATGTCAAACGCCATCGCCCAGTTCTTAGTGTCCGTGATCCCCGAATCCCTGGGACGGTACTTCGCGGTGATCATCGCCGTCATCAGCGCGCCGGGCACCTACCTTTTAAACAACGACGCCTTTTACTATGGTGTTCTCCCGCCCCTGGCGGCAACGGCAGAGGCCTACGGGTTCACCAGCCTCCAGATCGGCTTCGCGGCCCTCATGGGACAGGCCTTCCATTTCTTAAGCCCGCTGGTACCCTTTATCTACCTGCTCATGGACCAGACCGAGATCACCCTGGCCCAGTACCAGGCCTATATCTTCAGATGGTGCGTGGGGATCTTCGTGATCTTCATGGTCATGGGGCTGGCTCTGGGATATCTTCCGGTTTTATAATACCTTTCCTTAACAGGACGCTGCGGTCTGCGGCGTCCTGTTCTGGCAGAAGGGCATAAGAAACGCCCTATATATCACATAAAGATATATATATTGGATAAAAAATACCGGAAATGGTATAGTGGGTATAGAAAAAATGACCGAATGAGAAGGTGGGGATCAGATGGAGATCTTAAAAACAGCCATGGCCGGGACCCTGGAGTCCAGCGATGCCCAGGTGACCGTGGAGCCGGGAGACAACGGCATCGAGCTGATGATCGAGAGCAGCGTGATCCATCAGTATGGGAGACAGATCCGCGCGGTGGCCCTGGAGACCTTAGAACGGCTGGATGTGAAAAACGCCAGGGTGACGATCTTTGACAAGGGCGCCCTGGACTGTACCTTAAAGGCCAGAGTGGAATGCGCCGTTTACCGCAGCAACGGCGTCAGTGAAAATCTTCCGTGGGGAGGTGTGATCCGGTAATGCATCCAAATAAAAAACGATTAAGACGTTCCATGATGTTTTTGAACTGCCAGAAGCCGGGCCTTATCAAGGACCCCTATATTTATAAGCCGGATTCCATCATGCTGGATCTGGAGGACGCGGTGGCGGAGAACCAGAAGGACGCGGCCAGGTATTCCCTGTTCCACGCCTTGCAGGAGATCGACTACCATGGCGTAGAACGGGTGGTGCGGATCAACGGCCTGGACACGCCTCACTGGAAGGAGGATATCCGGGTCTGCGTGGCCGGAGGGGCTGACACCATCCGGATCGCAAAGACCGAGACGGCCCAGGATGTGAGGACCGTGGAGGAGCATGTGCTGGCGGCTGAGCGGGAGTTTGGACGGCCCGAGGGCAGCACTCTTTTAATGGCGGCCCTGGAATCCTGCAAGGGCGTTTTAAATGCCCTGGAGGTGTGCCAGTCCTCAGACCGGCTCATCGGCATCGCCCTTTCCGGCGGCGACTACACAAAGGACCTTCAGACCACCATCACCGGCACCGGCGTGGAGCTCATGGGAGCCAGACAGCATATGATCATGGCGGCCCGGGCGGCAGGCGTCCAGTGCTGGGATACGGTGTTCACCAACCTGGACGACATGGAGGGCTTTGAAAAGGAGACCCGTATGATCAAGCTCATGGGTTTCGATGGAAAATCCCTGGTGAACCCCGTCAGATCGCCGTGGTACATAAGGTGTTCACCCCTGCTGAAAAGGAGATCGTGTTTGCCGAAAAGGTGGTGCGGGAGATCGACGACAAGAAGGCAAAGGGCATCGGTGTATTTACCGTGGACGGAAAGATGATCGACATCGCCTTCTACGACGGAGCAAAGAGAACGCTGGCCATGGCCAAGGCGGCCGGCGTGTATAAGGGGAGCTGTAATATGATCAATGCTGTTGGAAGAGAGATCCCCGGGGAGATCTTAAAAAAGACCGGCAAGGAACCCTTTAAGGGAGCCTATGCCTATGACAATCATGAATATAAAAAGCGGCTCCCACCGTCCGCGCGCTCTGCGATCCGGGCCGGAGCAAAATGGTGGAAAACATCCATGAGGCTCTGGTAAAATGCGGCATCCGGGACGGATGACCCTTTCCTTCCATCACCATTTCCGTGAGGGAGATTATGTGGTCAACATGGTCATGGAGGAGATCCACAAAATGGGGATCAGGGACCTGACCATCTGCGCCAGTTCTCTGGGCAAGGCCAACGACCCCATCGTGCCCTACATCGAGGACGGCACCATCACCGGGATCCAGTCCTCCGGCGTCCGCGGAAAGATCGGAGAGGCCATCTCCACCGGGCGTTTAAGGGACCTGGCCATCATGCGCTCCCACGGCGGAAGGGTCCGCGCGGTGGAATCCGGCGAGGTCCATATCGACATCGCCTTCATCGGGGCCCCCACCTGCGATGAATACGGAAACATGCGGGCCAACGGCGGAAAGAGCGACTGCGGCGTATTATCCTACGCCATGGTGGATGCGGAATATGCCGACAAGGTGGTCGCCCTCACCGACTGCCTGGTCCCCTTCCCCAACGTTCCTGCCAGCATCTCCATGGTCCATGTGGACTATGTGTGCGTGGTGGACGAGATCGGAAATCCGGCAAAGATCGCCACTGGAGCGGCAAAGCCCACCACCGATGTGAGAAAGATCATGATGGCGGACTACTGTACCCAGTTTGTGATCCACACACCGTATTTTAAAGAAGGCTTTTCCTACCAGACCGGCGTGGGCGGAGCCTCCATCGCCTCCACCATTTCCCTGGGAAAGATCATGGAGGAGCGGGGGATCCACATGGGCCTGGGCCTGGGAGGCATCACCACCCCCATGTGTGAGCTTCTGGAAAAGGGCCTGATCAAAAAGATCGTGGATACCCAGGATTTCGATCTGGGAGCCATCGAGTCCATTAAGAGGAACCCGGACCACATTGAGATCTCCGCCTCGGAGTATGCCAACCCGTTCAATAAGGGAGCCTTCGTCAACAAGCTGGATTTCGTGATCCTGGCTTCCCTGGAGGTGGACGTGGACTTTAACTGCAACGTGGTGGTGGGCTCCGACGGCATGATCACAGGGGCCCAGGGCGGTCATCCGGATACGGCGGCCGGCGCAAAATGCACCATCGTCATCGCGCCGCTCCTGCAGGGACGGATCCCGGCCATCTGCACCCGTGTGACTACGGTGACGACTCCCGGCGAGACCGTGGACGTGGTCATCACCGATTACGGCATTGCCATCAACCCCAGACGGCAGGACCTGATCGAATGTATGAAGGACGTGGACCTTCCATTCTGCACCATTGAAGAGCTGCGGGATAAGGCCTACGCCATGGTGGGAGAACCGGATCCGGTGCAGTTTGATGACCGGATCGTGGGCGTCATCGAGGCCCGGGACGGCACCATCATCGACGTGGTGCGCCAGATCAAGGAATACGAGTTCTCATAACCCCTTTTCATAAATACAGATCCCGGCCAGGCCGGGAAAGGCAGACGGTCCGGAGGCACTGTCAGTTTCGGGCCGTTTTGCCGCCTGAAATGCTAAGAAAGTGTGAAACTTTCGTGGAAATATACAAAGAAAACGCAAAATAAGCTTCAAAGGAGAGAAAAAGTATGTCGGGTACCCTTGTAGGAATCCTTGGATTCGCCTGTATCGTCGCCATCGTGGTGACACTGTTCAAAAGTAAGACCCTGCCCAGCATTGCCTTCATCGTTTTTCCGATGATCCTGGCTCTTGTGCTGGTCCTGGGAAAATATTATACCTGGGAGGACATTGCATCCCTCATTAAGAGCGGCTTTTCCAGCACCGGTCCCACAGCGGCCCTGTTCGTGTTCAGTGTCCTGTATTTCGGTATCATGACCGACGCCGGGATGTTCGACGTGATCATCGGGAAGCTGATGCTTCTGGTGAAGGACAGCGTGGTGGGCGTCTGTATCATGACCTGCATCATCGCACTCATCGGCCATCTGGACGGCGGCGGCGCTTCCACCTTCTGTATCGTGGTCCCGGCCATGCTGCCAGTCTATAAAAGGATGCATATGCGTCCCACTACCATGCTGCGGATCGCGGTGCTTTCCATGGGCGTACTGAACCTGATGCCCTGGGCTGGTCCCACCATGCGGGCGGCCACAGTCCTGGGCATCGAGGCCGGAGCCTTATGGCGCACCATCATGCCGATCCAGGCCTGCGGGATCATCCTGGCTCTGGCCGTGGCCGTTGTCAACGGCATCATTGAAAAGAAGCGGGGAGCCGGATTAAACGGGCTCCTGGCACAGACTGAGGGCCAGGCAGCAGTGAGCCCGGCAGAAGCAGCGGCAGCGGAAGCCGCCAGCGAGCTGGCCCGTCCCAGATTGTTCTTTTTTAACGTGTTCCTTACCATTGCGGTCATTGCCCTTCTGATCCTGGACATCTTCCCCAGCTACGTTCCCTTTATGATGGGCGTGGCCCTGGCGATCCTGGTCAACTATCCGGGGGCGAAAATGCAGAAGAAGATCATCAATCTCCACGCCGGTCCGGCCCTTATGATGTGCTCCACCCTCATGGGAGCAGCCGTTCTCATGGGCGTTCTTGTAAAGAACGTGGAGGGCACAGAAAGCGTCATCACCTGTATGTCCGGCCTGATCAGCGGCTTTTTACCGGCTGTGCTGGGACGCCACCTGCCGCTGGTGATCGGTATTTTAAGCGTGCCTCTGGCCCTGGCCTTCGATACGGACAGCTATTTCTACGGAATGCTTCCGGTAATGATCGGGATCGGAGAGGGTTTCGGCATCGCCGCCACTCCCATTGCCGTTGCCATGGTGGTGTGCAGAAACTGTGCCACCTTCATCAGCCCCATGGTTCCGGCCACCCTTCTGGGCGTTGGCCTGGCAGACGTGGACATCAAGGACCATATCAAGAACAGCTTTTTATGGGTATGGGGCTTCAGCTTTATCTGCATGATCGTTGCCGTCCTGTTCGGGATCATGCCCTTATAATTGAAAATCTTAGAAAGAAAAACGCCGTTTCCCTGCGGGCTGATCACAGCCCCGTGGGGACGGCATTTTTTATGGTGGAATTTTTGAAAAACAATGATTTTGTAAGAAAAATGTCAGATTAATTATGTGGTTCTTTCTTGAGGACCGGCCGTTTATCTGATAAAATAGGATTGACAAAGAAATTGGGATGAAAAAGGGTTGGCTTCGTGGACTGATGGAAGGAGGCAGACATGGGAAAAGCGATCCTTACTTTTATTTGTATGTTCCTGTCATTGGCATTCGGCTTCGATTCTTATGCATCAGAGCATCTGATCCCCATGGAGGAAGGTGAGTACCAGGAGATCGTTTCCATGAGAGACGAGATATTATTTCAGATGAATCATGGAGGAGCCCGTGCAGAACTTGGGCGGGATGTGCGGATGGATGAACTGGGGATGGAGAGGGCATATAAAATTTATTCGGAGCCAGGGCTTTTAAAGACAGAGGATCCAAAGAAATCATTGGAGAACAGTGATTATATGTGGCAGATCCCTGTTTATACAGACCATGTTACGGTTCTCGCCGATATAACGAAAGTAACACCGCTTCCAAAGGATATCCCGGAAGATGCAGAAGAGATGCTTAAAGATGATTTAAACCACTGGACAGTGGGAGCTGTCTATGTGTACAAAAAATGAAACGGTTGATTATAACGAAGCAGTGGCTGCTTCCCTGGAGGTGGCGGATATGACAGCGATAAATACAGATATGAGATCGTTTCCGGACTTCCCGGGATCCGATATCCCGCAGCAGTCGTATTCAGTGCAGATGGAACCCCCGAGTTTATCATTCCAGTTCAGAAAGCCACGGCACATGCATTTACCGGAGAGTGGCCGACGGCGGCAGAAAACAGGAGTACAGTACCATCTTTGGAGGTACAGGATGGCCGCAATGACAGCGGAACCAGCTTCCCGGTTTATTATTACAGCGATGTTGCCAGAGCATCAAACTCCTGGCTTCGGTACGGGATGGGCCTTTCCTATAAAAGAGAGGCTTTGGAGCCGGGAACATATCGGCTGTCATATTGGGAGCTGCCGGAGTTGTCACCATAGCAGGTGTCATAAGAAATAAAAATCGTACTTGATAGAACGGGACCATGTATGCCGAAAGCGAGGAAGCAAAAATGAAAAAAATAACCGCATGTTTATGTATTATGGCTGTTACGATGTTTTTTGCCTTCTTTCTGTTTTATCCGTGGAGTAAGAAGGTTTACGAGGATGGAGGAACGACCATATATTCCAGCCTTACATATGAACTGATCATATGGAGAACCATCGGCGGGAAAGATAATATTGAGTTTTATCTATTCCCTGAAAACCTAAAAAACCATGTGGTGTAGGGACAGAAAGAAAAGAAACTGCACCTGTAAGGGAGGGGGACATAGACTTGCGCATTTATCTTTATACATTCATTTTGACGTTTGTTTTTTCTTTTTTCCTGTTTTTTCCGTGGAATAAGAAAATTTACGAAGAGGAGAGGATGGTCACCTATTCCAGTCTTTCTTACAAGATCATGATATGGAAGGGGCGGGATGAGCGTAACTGGTTTGAATTTTATCCATTCCCGGAAAATCTGAAAAACAGCCTGGAGCTGCTGGCAGATCCATAGACAGCAGAAGGAGAGCATTCTTATCTGATAAAATAGGGTTAATAAAGGAACAGCGATGGAAATGGATGGCTTTTAGTGGAGATTGGAGGCGGAAGATCAGACACACGGAAAGGAGAACGGTATGAGAGACAGGACAGAGAAGATGATCGGCGGAGTAAGCGTACTGCTGCTGTTGTTTATGGTTACACGATGGAAACTTTTTGAATACGCTGCACTGGTCCTCTGGATCGTACATCTGGGCTCCTATTTACGCAGGGAACGGAAGGTCAATCCTGTGACCATCTGGTACGCGGTCCTTGGGGCGGCGCTTATTGGTCTGTTTATATGGGATATTCTATATTATAATAAAGTTCTTCAATGATCCATGAAGGGTGAAAGACCTGAAGCAGGCTTTTCACCCTTATTTTTCCAATCGACGAGGTTGCTTTCAGCCAACCGTGGGAAAAATATTCCGCCAGTCATCGGATTTTTCAGCGTTCACAAAAAAGGTAAAAACCATAATGTGTATATTCTCTTGATTATACGGATATATTATGACAAAATATGATTTATCATAGATTATCGTAAAATAGGAGGTGCATGATGGAATATATTACACGAGAACTGGAACGGAAGTTTCTAAAACTCAATGATTTTTTCAAGGTCATCCTTGTGACCGGTGCAAGACAGGTGGGAAAAACCACCATGCTGAAGCACTTAGCCGACAGCGACAGAACCTATGTTACGATGGACAATGCGATGGCAAGAGAATTGGCGGAGAGCGACCCGGTGCTGTTCTTCCAGACCTATAAGCCGCCGATTCTCATTGATGAAGTACAGAAAGCCCCGGAGCTTTTTGAGCAGATCAAGGTGATTTGCGATGAAAGCGATGAAAAAGGCCTTATTTGGCTGACCGGTTCCCAACAGTACAAAATGATGGAGCGAGTGCATGAAACACTTGCCGGAAGAATCGGGATATTGAGCTGTATAGCCTTTCCGCAAGAGAAAAAGCCGGAATGGTCTTTGATACCGATTTGGATTTGTCACTTGCTGCCCTGCAGGCAAGACAGCGTAAACTTCCCAAAAATGACGTGCTTCAAGTGTTCAATCACATTTGGGAGGGCGGTATGCCGCAGGTGCAGGGCGTGGATAACGAGCTGCGGCAGGAATATTTCAACTCGTATATTGACACTTATCTGATGCGGGACGTGGCTGAGGCAGGATGTATTACAGATACTGTGCGGTTTTGCAAGTTCCTTGTGGGGTGTGCTTCCCTTGTATCGGAACAGGTCAATTACGCAACGCTGGCTGAATCTGCCGGTATTGCACCGAGTACCGCAAAGGAATGGCTGAAAGTGCTGGTAGGGCTTCACATTGTCTATCTGCTTGCTCCCTATTCCAACAATGAGCTCAAGCGTCTCAGCAAAACCCCGAAGCTGTATTTCTGCGATACCGGATTGTGTGCATATCTGTCTATGTGGCTGACGCCGGATACGCTGCGCAGCGGCGCTGCAAGCGGCCATTACTACGAGAACTATGTCGTAATGGAGCTTGTTAAGAATTATGCTTATGCAAAATCTAAAGTGAACCTCACCTATTTTCGGGACCCAATGCCAAAGAGATTGATGTGTTTGTGGAAGAAAATAATGTTATTCATCCGTTGGAGATTAAAAAGAGTGCCTCACCTGACCGCCGGGAGGTCAAAAAATACAGCGTAATCGACAAGGCTTCTTTGAAGCGTGGAAATGGCGGCATTATCTGTATGTGCGAGGAGCCAATCCCGATTGACGCGGATAACTGCTTTATCCCGAGCAATCTAATCTAAGGAACGGTATGAACGCAGAAATCGGTGAAAGTCGGCGATTCTGATAAATGGCAATATGAACAGTATTACATGATTTTAATCGAAAATTTATACGAAATGGATCGTACTTTTCGCCATACAACACAAAAAGACCGCGAAGCACTCGGACAAGCGGATGCGTTGCGGTCTTTATTTTATGATATTCTCCTGTTCAGGTCTGATGTTCTTCAGAAAATCTGAGTGTAGGACCTGCGGTCTGGAAAATCCTGCATTAATTTAAAGAAGGAAACGTTCCACCCCAGGAGCAGTGCGCCCCACTCGGCGCGGATAGTGTTTTTCAGTCTTATACCTGATCGATTTATGAAATTCACGAATTTCCAAAAATGAAATAAAAAGCACAAAATACCGCAGAGATCCCCAGGAGAATGCCGTGCCACAGGCCGGACCGTTTCCATGCTTTCTCCTCCTCTGGGGTTAAGACCCCGGTTCCCCATTCGCCTTTAAACATACGCTGCCGCTTATGCTTTGAAACATACCAGCATAACCAGACCGCATATCCGGCCGCTGCCAGCAAAAGGGTGATCAGGACAGCTCGGAGAAACGCTGTTATGGGGCAGATCACAGCCAGGAGGCCGGTGAAAAGGAGAAGAAGGATCGGGATATCTGCCGCAACGTATGCAAATTTCCCAAACAGGTCGCGGTACAGGACCTTTGCCTGCTGTGCCTGTTTTATATCTTTGTCATAGGCTTCCTGGGACAATCCCGCGGCCAGACACTTGACGGACAGGTATCCAATGAACAGGATCCAGAACAGATCCGCGACCCCATCAAAGGTCACTATTTTCAGAACGACAAACGCACAGCCAAGCAGAGATACAAGCAGGTTTTTCGGACTGACTAATTTCATGGAAGCACCTCCTCATAACTTCATATTCCGGTTTTGCTTAGGCGATGGTCTTATAAAGGTGAAGCGATCATTGGGGTTTTATCTGAAGAATACCATCCGAGAGCACCAGCTCGCCGGACTCAATGAGCGCATCCTCCTGATAAGCCCTTTTTTCAGCAATAAGAGAATCCTCCTGTACAGTAAGGACATAATCAAAATTCCCCGGTCCGAAAGATCATAACCGGTGCCTTCCGCATAGTCATAGACCAGGATCTGGTCGTTGACGATTCCCTGAGCCAATACTCAGGGTGGAGCAAAGCTCTGGTTTGCCGTCTCCGGTGAGATCACAGAAATAAACGCTCCAGATGGGCATTCCATTATAGAGAGGGGTAATTTCGCTTCTCTTCACAGCTTCCAGCTGCTCTGCGCTCCAGCGAAAGGTGGTTTCTGGAAATTCCTCCAGATCATACTCTCTGACATCATCCCAGACCATTTCGTCTCCATGGAGACAGTCAAACCATTTGACTGGCCGGCCCGGATCTGAAGCTTTGCTGCTTTCAGATGCGGATATTTCTTCATGGCTTATCACCACCTCCCCGTCCTCATCCAGACGGTAGATCTGGAACACGATCCCGATTTCCGGAACTTCTCCTTTTTTAAAGGAATCCGGATTAAAGAGGACACGGATCCCATCGCCGGGAGCCAGACCTTCGGGGATGGATACGCTGTCATAGCCGGTCAGGTCAAGGATCAGGGTCTCTGCCTCCAGCACGCCCTTGGGGGCATGGGAGTCCCCGGCCTTTATGGACCGGACCGTGATGGACGTTTCATCTGCGGAAATCACCTCGGCGTTCATATAAGAGTCCCTGACCTCGCAGGCGGTGAGAAAAACAGCCAGGAAAAGCGGCAGCAGGTATATTGAGATCGTAAATCGGTCATGTCTTCCTTTCATAGAGTTCCGCCTCCTGTTTATCTTAAAGGTGTCTGGCTGAAAGAAACAGTAATGCAGAAGACCCGGTCATATCCATAGCCTTCTGCCCTGGATGGATCGTGGAAAAAGTCCAGGTCCAGGGTCTCTATGGTGCCTCCGGAATCCAGGATCTGGAGGATCACAGGAATCTCTTCTTCCGGGATAATATCCGCAGGCTGCTCCAGCTGTCTGGTAACACAGGCGGACGGGGCGGAGGACTCTTCGGCGCTTTCAAACGGCTCCCATTGGCTCACGCTGTTTTTTCATCAATCTGTATGCCGGTCCGGATCCCATCGGGATATTTTCAAATCCGAGAAACAAAAGCCCCTGGCTGCCGGACAGGGGAGTGCTGTTGGATGTGAACCGGTCCCATTGCCCGTTTTTCAGCTCATACGTGGTGACCGTAACCTGCCGGATGGTCTCATCCACGGTGAAGTCAAATAAACGGGACGAACCTACGGGAGCCAGCAGGTCTGCCAGCGCTTTTTCCTTGTGGGAAAGCTCGGCTTTTGTGAGTTTCATGGATCCTGCCGTCTCCTGTTTCCCGCAGGCGGAAAGAAGGACCGCCGACAGTATGAGAAGAGAAATGGTCATGATATGGAATATACGGTTTTTAAGCTTCATAGGCCCCTCCTTTTCTGTTTTCGTTTCGTGTCTGGTATCTTCTTGTTTCCAGTGAGATCAAGCGGACCTCAGAGCGGTTTTTCAAGGATTTCTTTGATTTTATTATACCAGAAGGGCAAAAGAAAAGTCTGACATTTTTCTTACACCTGTTTTAATTTTCTTCTGTTTCTGCTATAATCCGTAGAAAACAGCCGCAGGAGGTGGAAGAGAGCATGAAATTCATAAAAAATCTCCAGTAACCCTGGAGCTGGAGAAAATCGAAAAGGAAGAGAAACGGCTGGAGCAAAGGGCTTTGTCCCGTACAGAGCCCGGCTGGAAGGAAGCGCTGACGGCCAGGATCCCTCCAAAGATGTCGGAAAACCTTCAGAAGGCGTTCTGCATGGCCTTCCGGACGATTTTTTGAAAAGGGGAATCCTCTGATCGAAAAGACCTACCGGAGAGACGTACTGGAAAAGGATTTTAAGGTCCGGGATTTTTCCCTGGATTTAAAGGAAAGCCGGAAGGAGTACAAAAAGCTCCGGACCGAGGCTGCCAGAAGGAATTTGAAAAACCAGGCTGTCAGCGCGGCGGAGGGCCTGGGGCTGGGGCTTTTAGGCGTGGGCCTGCCGGACATCGCCATATTTACGGCTATGCTTTTAAGGGGCGTTTATGAGACGGCGCTGTATTTTGGATTTTCCTATGATACGCCGGAGGAACGGTTTTTTATCTTATGTCTCCTGGAGGCTTCTGTCAGCCGGGGGAGCAGTGGGCCGAGAACAACGCACGGGTGGACAGGCTGATCTATACGCTGGTCCAGAAGAAAGAACTGACCGTATCCGAAGAGGATCTGGAGGCACAGATCCAGGCGGCGGGAAACGCCTTTGCCATAGACATGCTGGCCGCCAAATTTATCCAGGGCCTTCCGGTGGTGGGAGTCTTCGGCGGCCTTTCCAATCCGGTCTGCTGGAAGCAGGTCATGACCTATGTGCAGTTAAAATATAGGAAGCGGTATCTCATGGGCAAAACTGGTTGACTACCTTTTCCATTTGCCTTATAATAATTTTATCTATGTGAAAGCGAGGCATGGTTGAAAATGATAAAAAGCATGACCGGTTTCGGCCGGTGCGAGGCTGTGACGGATGAATGTAAGATATCTGTTGAGATCAAGGCAGTGAACCACCGCTATCTGGACTGAGCATCAAAATGCCCAAGAAATTCAACTATTTCGAGGCGGCGATGCGGACCCTCTTAAAGGATTATATCCAGAGGGGCAAGGTCGATGTGTTTATTACCTACGAGGATTATACGGAGGACCAGGTTTCCTTAAAATATAACAGCACACTGGCCGCCGAATATATGAAAAACTTTGAAAAGATGGCAGAGCAGTTCGGTCTGGAGGACGATGTGACCGTTTCCATGCTCTCCCGGTGCCCGGAGGTCCTTACCATGGAGCAGGTGCCGGAGGACGAGGAGCACATGTGGGCCATGCTTCAGGAGGTCCTGAAGGGAGCCGCTGAAAACTTTGTGGAGACAAGGCTCAGAGAGGGAGAGAACCTGAAGAACGACCTGATCGGAAAGCTGGACCATATGCTGTCTATGGTGGACTTTATCGAGGAGCGTTCCCCGAAGATCCTGGAGGAATACCGGCAGCGGCTGGGAGACAAGGTACGGGAGCTTCTCCAGAACTCCACCATCGACGAGTCCAGGATCCTCACAGAGGTGACGGTCTTTGCCGATAAGATCTGTGTGGACGAGGAGACGGTCCGCTTAAGGAGCCATATCGAGGGAATGAAGAAGGAGCTCCTGGCCGGCGGCAGTGTGGGAAGGAAGCTGGATTTTATTGCCCAGGAGATGAACCGGGAATCCAATACGATCCTGTCCAAATCCAATGATCTGGAGATCTCAGACCAGGGGATCCTTTTAAAGACAGAGATCGAAAAAGTAAGAGAGCAGATTCAGAACATTGAATAATACTGGAGTGATGACTATGAAACGACAAGGGATGCTGGCCGTTGTCTCGGGCTTTTCCGGGGCAGGCAAGGGAACGGTCATGAAGGCGCTGTTGGAGAAATACGATAATTATGCGCTTTCCATTTCTGCCACCACGAGAGCTCCCCGTCCCGGAGAGCAGGACGGACGGGAATATTTCTTTATGACCGACGGGCAGTTTGAGGAACTGATCCAGAACGACCGCCTCATCGAGCACGCCCGGTATGTGAACCATTATTACAGGACTCCCAGATCCTATGTGGAATCCAAAATGGCCGAGGGGAAGGACGTGATCCTTGAGATCGAGATCCAGGGTGCGCTGAATGTGAAAAGGCAGTACCCGGACGCCATCCTGATCTTCGTGGTGCCGCCCACAGCCGCAGAGCTGAAGCGGAGGCTGGTGAGCCGCGGAACAGAGACGGAGGAAGTGATCGCCAGCCGTTTAAAACGGGCTATGGAGGAATCCGAGGAAATGGAGTCCTATGATTACATCCTGGTGAACGACACCGTGGACCAGTGCGTGGAGGAGCTCCACCATCTGATCCAGTCCCAGCACTTAAAGGCCGGAAACAGCAGAACGCTGATGGACCGGATAAAACAGAGCTGCATGAACTGGCGGAAAGCCTCTGATCCATGGCGGATCCGGGCCTCAGCCGGTAATATATAGAAGCAGGGAGCAGCTGCCGGAGGAAAAGGCGGCTGTTAAAGAACGCAGAATGCGAAAGGAGACCTTTTATGTTACATCCATCTTATACAGACCGATCGAGGCAGTAAACAGCGGCGTGGAGCCGGGTGAACAGCCGGTGGTCCAGAGCCGTTATTCCATCGTGATCGCGGCAGCCAAGCGCGCCAGACAGCTGATCGCCGGAGCCGATCCCTTAGTGGCCGGAGCAGCGAGAAAGAAGCCACTTTCCACAGCCGTACAGGAATTATACGAGCAGAAGGTGACGATCCTTCCCGAAGAGGAGGAGCTGCCGGAGGAGGCTTCTCTGACAGAGAACGATGAAGCAGAGTGCGGTGCCAAAGACGCCGCAGAAGAGGCTGAAAAGGAAGAATAAGAGGAACAAAGGGGGGAGAACAGCTCTAGGGATTTACTGCTGGCTTCCCCTTTTTTTCAAAAGAAAGGAAAAACTGGAATGAATCTGCTTTTCATATCACTGGGCTGTGATAAAAACCTGGTGGATACGGAAAAAATGCTCGGGATCCTGGGCGGAGAGAGATACAGCTTTGTGGACGATGAATCGGATGCCGATGTGATCGTCGTCAACACATGCTGCTTCATCGGGGATGCCAAGGAAGAGAGCGTCAACACCATCCTGGAGATGGCAGAGCTTAAAAAGAGCGGCCGTCTGAAGGCCCTGATCGTCACCGGCTGCCTGGCGGAGCGGTATAAAAACGAGATTACCGAGGAGATCCCGGAGGTGGATGCCGTTTTAGGCACCACATCCTATGAGGAGATCGCCGGAGCCATAAGAGAGGCTTTAAAGGGTGAAAAAACACTGGTATTTAAGGACATTGACGCACCGGTGGGCAAGGAAACAAAGCGGCTGGTGACCACCGGCGGCCACTACGCATTTTTAAAGATCGCTGAGGGCTGCGATAAGCGGTGCACCTACTGCATCATTCCTTATTTAAGGGGAAGATACAGGAGCGTTCCCATGGAGCAGCTGGAAAAGGAGGCCAGGGAGCTGGCGGACCAGGGGGTAAAGGAGCTGATCCTGGTGGCCCAGGAGACGACCCTTTACGGAAAGGATCTGTATGGGGAGAAGAAGCTTCCAGAGCTTTTAAGACGGCTTTCTTCGATTCCGGGGATCCAGTGGATCCGTCTCCAGTACTGTTACCCGGAGGAGATCACCGACGAGCTGATCGAGACCATAAAGAATGAAGAGAAGGTCTGCCACTATCTGGATATCCCCATCCAGCACGCCAGTGATGCCATTCTTAAGCGCATGGGACGGCGGACCAGCAATAAGGAGATCCGGGAGCTGGTGGCAAAGCTCCGCCGTGAGATCCCGGATATCGCTCTGCGAACCACCTTTATTTCCGGCTTCCGGGGAGACGGAGGAGGACCATGAGACCCTCATGGAGTTTGTGGACGATATGGAGTTTGACCGCCTGGGCGTCTTCGCTTACTCTCCGGAGGAGGATACCCCGGCCTATTCCTTTAAGGACCAGGTACCCGATGAGGTGAAGGAGGACCGGAGGGCGGAGATCATGGAGCTTCAGCAGGACATTGCTTTTGAAAAGTCCGAGTCCATGAAGGGAAACGTTCTGGAAGTGATGATCGAGGGAAAGGTGGCCGACGAAAACGCCTATGTGGGCCGCACCTATATGGACAGCCCAGGCGTGGACGGGCTGATCTTTGTGAACACAGGGCTTTCCCTGATGTCCGGGGACTTTGTACGGGTCCGGGTCACAGGCGCTCTGGAATACGATCTGATTGGGGAGGTTGAAGATGAATTTACCGAATAAACTGACGATCCTGCGGGTGATCATGATCCCGTTCTTTGTGCTGGCCCTTTTATACAACGGCGGCGAAAACCAGACCCTGCGGTATGTGGCCGCAGCGATCTTCATCATTGCCAGCCTGACCGATATGCTGGACGGAAAGATCGCAAGGAAATACAATCTGGTGACCAACTTTGGAAAATTTATGGACCCTCTGGCCGATAAGCTGCTGGTATGCTCGGCCTTGATCTGCCTGGTGGAGCTTAAGGAGCTCCCGGCCTGGATGGTCATCATCATTATCAGCCGGGAATTCATCATCAGCGGCTTCCGTCTGGTGGCCTCCGACAACGGTGTGGTCATCGCCGCGAGCTACTGGGGAAAATTTAAGACCACCTTCCAGATGATCGCAGTGGTCCTTCTGATCGTTGGGATCCCGGCCCTGTCCATGGTGACAACGGCCGTGGTATGGATCGCCCTGGTCCTGACTGTGATCTCTCTGGTGGATTATATCGCAAAAAACGTGAATGTTCTGAAAGAAGGGAAAATGTAATGATCAGAACAGAAAAGGGCTATGGACAGATCTTTAAGATCTATGGGGTCAGCGAGACCGAAGTAAAAGACGCCTTAAAGGAGATCCTGAACCAGGGAAGCGCCGTCCCGGTCTATACAAGGCGGCGGGGCAAGGAGGTCCATGTGCTGGCAGAAACGGCGGAGACTGATGAAGAACGGGCAAAGGAGCTTTTAAGGCCCGTATCCCGTTCCATAAAAAAAGCCCTGGGAGATATGTACTATACCACCAGGGAAAACGAGACCATGGAGGAAGCCGTGGTCCGTCTCCTGGTGAAAAACAAGCTGACAGTGACCACAGTGGAATCCTGCACCGGCGGCATGATCGCATCGAAGATCGTCAATGTGGCCGGAGCCTCAGAGGTCTTTAACCAGGGCTTTGTCACCTACTCCAATAAGGCCAAGAGGAAAATGGTGGGAGTGGGAAAAAATACGCTGAAAAAATACGGGGCTGTAAGTGAGCCCACGGCCAGGGAAATGGCGGCCGGAGGAGCAGAGAAGGCCGATGCGGAGGCCGCTGTGGCAGTGACCGGGATCGCAGGCCCAGACGGCGGCACCGATGAAAAGCCCGTGGGCCTGGTCTATATTGCCTGCTGTCTGAACGGCGACGTGACGGTGGAGGAGTGCCATTTCCACGGCTCCAGAACAGAAATACGGGAACAGTCAGCCATGGAGGCCCTGGATCTTCTGCGGCGCTGTATCCTGAAATACTGCGGCTAGGATGCGGTTTTATGAACGGCTGTATGTGGGGGATGAGGCGAAGAAACGGCGGTATTCCATCATCCAGGCAGTGAGAGAAGGGAAAAAAACAGGATACTGGATCCTGACCCTTCCCTCCAATGAGAAAAACCTTCTGGACCTTTATCCCGCCATGGCCCTGGCACAGCCATATTATAAGGAAAAAGATATGCTGATCCTGGGGATCGCCGCCGACCACGACGATGCGGTCCGGCTTTCTGCCAGGATCGTCAACCAGGTATACCAGAAGACCGGAGGCTTTGACGTTGCCGGTTTTCTCCTGGGAAATCTGAAAGAGTAGGGGAGTCTGGAATGCTCCATGTGTTATTGTTCATACTGAAGATCCTGGGGATCATCCTGCTTGCAGTCCTGGGGGTCATCCTGGCGGGTGTCCTCCTGGCCCTCTTTGTTCCGGTGCGGTACCGGGCGGATGGAAGCTTTTATAAGATCTCCAGAGGCGAGGCCTGTATTTCCTGGCTGTTCCGTACCTTCCGGGTCACGGCCTCCTGGGAGGAGAAGCTGGTGGTGACGGTGAAGGTCTTATGGCTCCAGCCGTTCCAGGAGACCCTCTGGGAAAGGGAGCCGGAGACGGAGGATACGGGAAATGAGGATCCCTGGGCAGGGATGGACGACTGCTTTCCGCCATACGGGCCGGAGGGGGAGATGTCTGGGGCCGGCGGTTCCCAGGAGGAGCCGGTCATCGGTCCGGGGGCCGGACAAGAGGAAGCCGGCATACCTGTGGACCAGGAGCCGGAAATGGTCCATATGGCCGAGCTTCTGGGAGCAGGGGAGGAGAGTCCCGATCGTCTGCCGCAGCAGACCGGGATGGAGGAAGCAGAAAAACGCCCGTCCCGCCTGGACCGGTTAAAAAACACGGTGGTGCGTATGAGAGAGCGGTTCCACTCTGCAAAGATGAAATACCGGAAGCTTAAGAGGACTCTCACGGATGAGGAAAATAAAAAGACCTTCCGGCTGGTACGGCGGCAGATCGTCCGGCTGATCCGCCATCTGCTTCCACAGACCCTTAAGGGGACCCTGCGGTTCGGGTTTGAGGATCCCAGCTATACGGGCCAGGTACTGGCGGCAGTCAGTCCCTTTTACGGCGTTTACGCCAGGAGCTTCACGCTGATCCCGGAATTTGAAGAAAAGATCCTGGAGGGAGAAGTCCATATCCGGGGGCGGATCCGCGCAGCCACAGTCCTGTGGACCGCCGGCCGTGTATTCTTAAACAAAAATTTCCGCAGGCTGCTGCGGGGAAGAGGCAGGAGAAAGGAGTAAGAAATGGCAGAAAATCAGTTTCCTTCAACGGTGGACGCGCTTTTGAAGGGTATGGATAATTTTATTACGACAAAGACCGTGGTGGGAGAGCCGTTAAAGGTGGAGGATGCCGTCATCATACCCTTGATGGACGTGTCCTGCGGCATGGGAGCCGGCTCCTATGTCCAGAATTCCAAAGCCAATACCGGCGGCGGCATGGGAGCCAGGATGTCCCCCAGCGCCATCCTGGTGATCCAGAACGGAATGACCCGGCTTGTGAACATCCGGCACCAGGACGCCATGACAAAGGCTCTGGATATGGTGCCGGATCTGGTAAACCGCTTTGTGGGCGGAAAGGATATTTCCCCGGAGGCCATGGAAAAGGCGGAGGATATGAAAGCGGGTTATGAAGCGGAGGCAAAAGAAGAAAAATAGGAAGTCCGGCTGCATATGATGTACCAGAACGTCTTTTCCAATGGAGGCTGGTATGAAACGATTGTGCGGCCTTATGATCTTCTGCACCGGCGTCGGCATGACCTGGGTACTGATCCTCCCCAAATCCTTTGTGATGGTGGTCATTGCCATTTCGCTTCTGATCCTGGGTTATAATCTGTTCTGTTGTTCATAAGACGGAACGGATCCGTAAGAAAGGAAAGAAAACGTTGAGTGAACAGTCTGGAATCAGAAAAAAATTAAAAGAAAAGTGGAAAGAGGCGGCCCAGGCGGTGTTTCCCATCATCGGCATCGTCCTGCTCCTCTGCTTTACCATTGCGCCCATTTCTCCCAGTGTCCTCCTGTGCTTTCTCATGGGAGCAGTGCTGATCCTGGTGGGCATGATGTTCTTTACCCTGGGCGCGGAAATGTCTATGACGCCCATGGGCGAGCGCATTGGCACCTGCCTGACCAGGAGCCGGAACCTGCCGGTGATCGTGGCAGTGGCATTCCTTCTGGGGTTTATCGTCACCATTTCAGAACCGGATCTCCAGGTTCTGGCGGGCCAGGTGCCGGCGGTGCCCAATATGACGCTGATCCTGTCGGTGGCCTGCGGGGTTGGGGCCTTTCTGGTGATCGCCCTCCTGCGTATGCTGTTTTCCATGGCCCTTCCGCCGCTCCTGGTGGTCTGCTACGCCGTGGTATTTGTCCTGGCGGCCTTTGTGCCAAAGGATTTTTTAAGCGTGGCCTTTGATTCCGGCGGCGTTACCACCGGTCCCATGACCGTGCCGTTCATCATGGCCCTGGGCGTGGGCGTATCGGCCATCCGAAGCGACCGCCATGCGGCCGACGACAGCTTCGGCCTGGTGGCCCTGTGCTCGGTGGGGCCGATCCTGGCCGTGATGATCCTGGGCATGATCTACAATCCCCAGAATGCCGCCTACACAGCGCCGGTGATCCAGGAGTTTGGCGATTCCAGGGAAATGGGACTCATGTTCCTTCTGAACTTCCCTTTATATATGAAGGAGATCGCCATGGCCCTTCTCCCTATCTTCCTGTTTTTCATGATTTTTCAGATATTCCTGTTAAAACTGGCAAAACGGAAGGTGAAAAAGATCCTGGTGGGCTTTGTTTATACCTACCTGGGATTGGTACTGTTCCTTACCGGTGCCAACGCGGGCTTCATGCCGGCGGGAAATTATCTGGGCCAGGTTCTGGCCGGTTTCCGTTTTACATGGATCCTGGTGCCCATTGCCATGGTCATCGGATATTTCATCGTCAAGGCAGAGCCGGCCGTATACGTTTTAAATAAGCAGGTGGAGGAGATCACCGACGGGGCCATCTCGGCCGGAGCCATGGGCGCCGGGCTTTCTGTGGGCGTGGCCGTGTCCCTGGGACTGGCCATGATCCGCGTGATCACAGGAATCTCCATTCTCTGGTTTTTGATCCCGGGCTATGCAGTGGCCCTTGGAATATCCTTCTTTGTTCCGAAGATCTATACGGCCATTGCCTTTGACTCCGGAGGCGTGGCATCGGGCCCCATGACGGCGGCCTTCCTGCTGCCCCTGGCCCAGGGAGCCTGTACGGCGTTGGGAGGAAATATCGTAACAGACGCCTTCGGCGTTGTGGCCATGGTTGCCATGACGCCCCTGATCACCATTCAGATCATGGGGCTCTATGCAAGGATCACAGAACGGAAGCAGAGGAAGGCTTCTGCCGGAACTGGCGTCCTGGCTTTTGACGGCATCGATGACAATGCGGTCATCGAGCTGTAACTGGGAAACAGAGGGCTTTGGAGGCCCATGCAGGATAAAGTCTGGATTTTAAAGAATATGAGGTTTATATGAGCGGATTATATATGATGGCGACCATCAGTGACCGGAACCAGGCCCGGCGTTTCCTGGATTTTTACCGGGAGTATGGTCTTTCGGTGACTCTCCTTACATACGGCCGGGGAACGGCGGCTTCGGAGATCCTGGATGCCTTTGGCCTGGAGGCGGCGGAGAAGGCGGTGGTCTTTTCTGTTGTCACAGGGGAAGAGTGGAAGCGGTTAAAGACCGGGCTGGAACGCCAGATCAAGATCGATATACCGGGAAGCGGGATCGCGTTCATCGTTCCCGTCAGCAGCATCGGAGGAAAGAAGCAGTTTGAGTTTCTCACGGACGGCCGTGGGTTCGTAAAAGGGGAGGAGAGCACGTTGAAGGATACAAAGTATGAGCTTTTGGTGGTGATCGCCAACCAGGGCTACACGGAGCTTGTGATGGATGCAGCCAGAGCGGCCCATGCGCCGGGCGGGACCGTGATCCATGCCAAGGGGACCGGGGCAGAAAAGGCTGAGAAGTTTTTCGGAGTCTCCCTGGCAAAGGAAAAAGAGGTGATCTTCATGGTGACCAGGAAGGAAGGAAAAAACGCCATCATGACGAGTATCATGGAAAAGGCCGGCCTGGATACCAAGGCCAGGGCCATCGTATTCTCCCTTCCCGTGACCGAGACGGCGGGCATGCGGCTGATCGAGGAGGATCAGGAACCGTAAAGAGGCATGCGGATAAGGAACAGGAGCGGTCAGCTGTGGAGACACGGCGGGCCGCTTTTTGTATTCCTGTTTCTGGCATGGGGGAAGCTTTCTGAACAGCACAAAAAAGGCATATGGACCGGATTCTGGTTCACATGCCTTGGTTTTGTCGTTATCTGGTTCGGAGGTATTAAGCTCTCTCTACGAGACCGGATCTTAAGCAAGAAGTACATACATACATCTTCTGAGCTCCGCCATTAACTTTCACCTTTACAGACTTAACGTTAGCTTTCCAAATTTTATTGGATCTTCTATGGGAATGGCTTACTCCATTACCAAAGTGAGCAGCTTTTTCACAAATAGCGCATTTTGCCATGATTGCACCTCCTTAACACTTCTTGGGATTTATACAAAATCCATAACACATGTATGATAGCAGAAAGTGTAGAAATTTGCAAGAGAAAAATAAAAAAATACTTCATTTTTATGAAAAAATTTTTCTTAGAGATGGACAGTGGTAGTATGTTATGGTATACTAGCCGCATAACGACGGGACTGCGCATACGGATTTACGCTTTTTTACAGGGGATCCAGGCGCCGGCGTTTATTTTAATGGAAATGGAGGCAGGACTATGAAGGGATGTATTAATAATAAAATGGGCCGGATCCTGATCGATACGGACGTGATCGCGCTTTACGCCGGAACGACTGCTGTGGAATGCTTCGGAATCGTGGGAATGGCTGCGGTCAGCATGAAAGACGGTCTTGTGAAGCTTTTAAAGCGGGAAAGCCTGACCCATGGCATCAACGTCACAGTCAACGACAATGCAATCAGTATTGATTTCCATGTGATCGTATCCTATGGCGTCAGCATCTCCACGGTTGCTGACAACCTGATCGAAAATGTCAAATATAAAGTAGAAGAATTTACCGGGATGCCGGTGGAAAAGATCAATATTTACGTTGAAGGCGTGAGAGTGATAGATTAAGGAGGAAATAATCCATGGGAATTAAATCCGCAGACGCTTCCCTGTTCCAGACAGCGGTTCTTTCTGCTGCCAAGAATCTGGAAGCGAAAAAGGAATGGATTAATGAGTTAAACGTATTTCCTGTTCCGGACGGGGATACGGGCACCAATATGACAATGACCATCATGGCCGCCGCCAGGGAAGTGGCTGCCATCGCAGAGCCTTCCATGGGCTCCATCGCCAAGGCGTTATCTTCCGGCTCCCTGCGCGGAGCCCGCGGTAACTCCGGCGTGATCTTATCCCAGCTTTTCAGAGGCTTTACAAAGGAGATCGCCGGCGAGGATACGATCACAGTGACCGTCCTTGCCAACGCCTTCACAAGAGCTACGGAGACGGCCTATAAGGCGGTCATGAAGCCCAAAGAGGGTACGATCGACCGTTGCCAGGGGTATGGCGGAAAAGGCTGTGGAACTGGCGGCAGAGACCGACGATATCGTGGAATTCCTTGAGAAGGTCATCGAGCACGGCGATTACGTCTTAAGCCAGACGCCGGAAATGCTTCCTGTGTTAAAGCAGGCAGGCGTGGTGGACTCCGGCGGCCAGGGCCTTATGCAGGTGATGAAGGGCGGCCTGGACGGCCTTTTAGGAAGGGGGATCCCCTTTGACGCCCAGGTGGAGACCGGCGGCTACACCGGTTCTGCGGCAGCCGGACGGGAAGAGATCGATACTGCAGATATTAAATTCGGCTACTGTACGGAGTTTATCATTAATGTAGAAAAAGAATATGGGGAAAAAGAGGAGAACAGCTTCAAGGGCTATCTGGAATCTCTGGGGGACTGTGTGGTAGTAGTCTCCGACGAGGATGTGGTCAAGGTCCATGTCCACACCAATAACCCGGGCCTTGCCATTGAAAGGGCTCTGACCTACGGCTCCCTTTCCCGGATGAAGATCGACAATATGCGGGAGGAGCATCACGAGCGGCTGATCCAGAACGCAGAAAAGGCGGCTGCGGCTGAACGGGAAGAACAGAAGAAGAAAGAGGAGCCCAGAAAGCCCTACGGCTTTATTGCGGTCTCCATCGGCGAGGGCCTGGGAGAGATCTTCAAGGGCATCGGCGCCGACTATCTGATCGAAGGCGGCCAGACCATGAATCCCAGCACCGAGGATATGTTAAACGCCATTGATAAGGTCAATGCTGACGTGATCTATATCCTTCCCAACAACAAGAACATCATTCTGGCGGCAGAGCAGGCAAAGAGCCTGGTGGAGGATAAGAAGATCCTGGTGGTCCCCTCAAAAACCGTACCCCAGGGGATCGCAGCCCTGATCAACTTTATGCCGGACGCCTCTCCGGAGGAAAATATGGAGAGCATGACGGAAGAGATGGGACGGATCCGCACCGGACAGATCACCTATGCGGTCCGGAATACCACCATCGACGGCATGGAGATCCGGGAGGGCAACATCATGGGCATCGGGGATTCCGGTATGCTGGCTGTGGGAGAATCCGTGGCAGAGACCACCGTGGAGACCATCCGGCGCATGGCGGACCAGGATGCGGAGCTGATCAGCATCTACTACGGCGCAGACGTGACGGAGGACGAGGCGGAAACGCTGGCAGAGCAGGTGCGGGCACAGTTCCCGGACTGTGAAGTGGAGTTAAACGACGGCGGACAGCCCATCTACTACTATCTGCTGTCTGTGGAATAAAAAGGAACAGAACCAATGGATATGCGCCGCGGAGGCCCGGGATACGGGCCGGTACGCGGCGTTTTTTAAAGGGTTGGGAATATGAATACAGATAATATGCAGCCGGTGGAGACCTTAAAGGGCATCGGAGAAAAAACAGCAAAGCTGTTTGAAAAGGTGGGCGTAAGGACTGTGGACGATCTGCTCCATTACTATCCCAGGGGCTACGATACCTTTGAGGAGCCAAAGCCCATGGGAGACCTTGAGGACGGAGCGGTCATGGCTGTGGACGGCTGCTTAAAAAACGGCGCTTCGGGCCATCATTTCGGCTCTGCATCCATGGTGACGGCATCCATCAGCGACATGACCGGAAAGCTGCGGCTGGTGTGGTACCACATGCCCTATCTGAAAAACACCTTAAAGCCTGGAAGCCGCTATATCTTCCGGGGGAAGGTGAGCCGGAAAAAAAACGGTCTGGTGATGGAGCAGCCCCAGATGTACCGGCCAGAGGTCTATGAAACACTTCTAAAGCGGATGCAGCCGGTCTACGGCCAGACCAGGGGGCTGGGCAATAAGACCATCACCTCGGCCATGGAGCAGGCCTTAAGCCTCCGGGTCATGGAAAAGGATTATCTTCCGGCAGGGCTCAGGGTTTCCAATGAGCTGGCGGAATATAATTTTGCCATCGAGCACATCCATTTCCCCGAGGATCAGGCAGACCTTATGGCTGCCAGAAAGCGGCTGGTATACGATGAATTTTTCTTATTCTTACTGGCAGTCCGCCGCCTTAAGGAGAGCCGGGAGGACTTAAAGAGCAGTTTTATATTTGAAAAGGACACAGAAAGCCGCCGCCTGGAGGCTGCCCTTCCTTATGCGCTCACAGAGGCCCAGAAGCGGACTCTTTCGCAGGTTTACGCGGATCTTAAAAGCGGAAAGGTCATGAACCGGCTGATCCAGGGAGACGTGGGCTCCGGAAAGACCATCATCGCCGTCCTGGCGCTGGTCTCTGCCGCAGAAAACGGCTTCCAGGGGGCTCTTATGGCTCCCACAGAGGTGCTGGCAAAGCAGCATTATGAGACTGTGGAGGCCATGTTCCGGAAATATGACGTTCCCTTCTGCGCCGTGCTGGTGACCGGCTCCATGACGGCAAAGGAAAAGCGGCTGGCCTATGAAAAGATCGCCTCCCACGAGGCGGATATCATCATCGGAACCCATGCCCTGATCCAGGAAAAGGTGGTCTATGACCGGCTGGCCCTGGTGATCACTGACGAACAGCACCGGTTCGGCGTGGCCCAGAGGGAGCTTCTTGGAAGCAAGGGCAGCTTCCCCCATATGATGGTCATGAGCGCCACGCCCATTCCCAGGACCCTGGCCATCATCCTGTACGGGGATCTGGACATTTCGGTCATCGACCAGGTTCCGGCCAACCGGCTTCCCATTAAAAACTGTGTGGTGGATACCAGCTACCGGGGCCGGGCGTATAAGTTCATCGCCGGAGAGGTGGAAAAGGGCCGTCAGGCCTATGTGATCTGTCCCATGGTGGAGGAAAGCGAGATGATCCAGGCAGAAAATGTCCTGGATTATACAAAGGTCCTGCGGGAAAATCTTCCCGGGATCCGGGTGGAGTACCTCCACGGCCGGATGAAGGGAAAGGAAAAAAACGGGATCATGGAGGCCTTCGCCCGGGGAGAGATCCAGGTCCTGGTGTCCACAACAGTGGTGGAGGTGGGGGTCAACGTTCCCAACGCCACGGTCATGATGATCGAAAACGCCGAGCGGTTCGGCCTGGCCCAGCTTCACCAGCTGAGGGGCCGTGTGGGCCGGGGCGGGGACCAGTCCTACTGCATCATGGTCAACGCCTCCGGGGACAAGGGAAAAAACCAGAGGCTGGAGGTCTTAAATAAATCCAACGACGGCTTTTTCATCGCATCTGAGGATCTGAGGCTCAGGGGGCCGGGAGATATTTTCGGGATCCGCCAGAGCGGGGACCTGGAATTTAAGCTGGCAGATATTTATACGGACGCTGTGACCTTACAGAAGGTCTCCGAGGATGTGGAACAGCTCCTTAAGACTGATCCGGAGCTTTCCGCCCCAGAGCATGCGGAGCTGAAAAAGCGGCTGGACCTTCATTGCATAAACAGCGATCTTATGCTATGATGGGACATAGAAAATAAAAAAGGAGAAGGTACTATGGACAATAAAAAATACGTGGATTACATCCTGGAACAGGCAGAAAACCTCATCAATATCGACAGCCCCTCGGGCTATGGAGAGGGCGTGACCCAGTATCTGTTAGACGAATTCGGAAAAATGGGCTATCACGCATACCGCACCGGAAAAGGCAGCGTCATCGCAGACCTGGGCGGGGAGGATGAGAATGACGCCATCTTACTGGAGGGGCACTGCGATACCCTGGGAGCCATGGTCCATGAGATCAAGGCAGACGGCCATTTAAAGCTTACCAACATCGGCGGGATGCAGGCCAACAATGCCGAGGCGGAGAACGTCCGCGTGATCACAAAATTCAACGGCATTTATGAGGGAACCTGCCAGCTTGCCAATCCGTCGGTCCATGTGAACGGAAGCTATGGGACCACACCCAGGACCTGGGATGTGATGGAGGTGATCCTGGACGAGGATGTAAAGACGAAGGCCGATGCCGAGGCCCTGGGGATCATGGCCGGCGACTATGTCTGCTTCGAGCCCCGGTTCCGTGTGACAGAAAAGGGCTACATCAAGAGCCGTTTCCTGGATGATAAGCTGTCCTCCGCCATCCTCATGGGCTATGCCAGATATCTGAAGGACGAGAAGGTGGCCACAAAGCGCCGGATCTACCTGCACTTTACCATCTATGAAGAGGTGGGCCACGGCGGCTGTGCTCCGGTGCCCCAGGGCGTGACCGAGGCATGGTCTGTGGACATGGGCTGTGTAGGCCAGGGACTTTCCTGCACAGAGCATCAGGTATCCATCTGCGCCAAGGACAGCGGCGGACCGTATAACTATGACGTGGTAAAGACCCAGATCCGTCTGGCAAAGGAAAATGGCATTGATTTTGCCGTGGATATTTATCCCCACTACGGCTCCGATGTGGAGGCTACCTTAAAGGCCGGAAACGATATCCGCCACGGACTCATCGGACCGGGCGTGTTCGCCTCCCACGGCTATGAGAGAAGCCATGTGGACGGGGTGGAGAATACCCTCCGTCTTATTAAAGCATATCTGGGATAAATAAAAGGAGTGTTTTGGGATGATCCAGTATCGGAGACTTGAAAAGCATGAGCTGACGCCGGAGCTGTTCCAGGACTTCATAAGACATCAGACGGTACAGGACTGCTACCGTAAAAGAGAGGGCCGGTGGGTGATCGAACCGGCCCCTTTTATTGATGACTGGAGCCGGGAGGAATACGATTTTCTGGTGCAGTGCCTGAAGGATACCATAGATGGAAACGGGGCCGTATACGGGGCGTTCCAGGCAGAGGCCCTGGGACTTCCAGGGGTTCTCAAAGGGTTTGTGTCCGTGGAGGGCGGACACATGGGAAGCCGGGGCCAGTACAGGGATATGACCAGCCTCCATGTATCTGAGGATCTCAGGGGACATGGGGCCGGACGGCAGCTTTTTTTACTGGCAAAGGACTGGGCCCGGGACCATGGAGCGGAAAAGCTCTATATCTCCTCCCATTCGGCGGTGGAGACCCAGAGGTTTTATGAATCCATGGGCTGTGTAGACGCAGAGGAGGTCATGGAGGAGCATGTAAGGCAGGAGCCCTACGACCGGCAGCTGGAATGTCCGGCGGATGGGCCGGGAAAAACAGACCGTCTCCTGCTGGCCATGATCCGGTACGACGCCGGAGATGCCAGACGGATCCAGCATCTCACCAAGGTGTATGAATACGCTGGGCTCATGGGCCGGATGGAACGGCTTAAGAAGGAGGATCAGGAGATCCTGGAGGCCGCGGCCATCGTCCACGACATCGGGATCCATAGATCGGAAGAAAAATATGGCCGCAACACAGGAAGATACCAGGAGATCGAAGGTCCCCCGGAGGCGGAAAAGCTGCTGGCCTCCCAGGGATGGCCGGAAACCGTCATACAAAGAGTATCCTATCTGGTGGGCCATCACCACACGTATACGGACATCGACGGAATGGATTACCAGCTCCTGGTGGAGGCTGACTTTTTAGTGAACCTTTTTGAAGAGGGAGCCCTCCCGGAGACACGGGAGGACGTGTTCCGGAGGATCTTCCGGACGGAAAGCGGAAAATATCTGTTCCAGCAGATCTTTTCCCAGAAGACAGAGTAAGGGAGCCGCAGAATGAAAGAACTTGTGATCGCAGAAAAGCCGTCCGTGGCCAGGGATATCGCCAGGGTCTTAAAATGCCAGAAGCAGTTAAACGGGGCCATGGAGGGCGAAAAATATATCGTCACCTGGGGCCTGGGCCATCTGGTGACCCTGGCAGACCCGGAGGACTACGACAAAAAATATAAGGAATGGAAGCTGGAGGATCTTCCCATGATGCCTGAGACCTTCAGACTGGAGGTGATCCGGCAGACGGCAAAGCAGTATAATGCCGTAAAGGAGCAGATCCACAGGAAGGATGTGGGCGGAATCATCATCGCCACCGACGCAGGCCGGGAGGGGGAGCTGGTGGCCAGGCTGATCCTTAAGAAGGCCGGGGCCAGAAAGCCTTTAAAACGTCTCTGGATCTCCTCGGTCACCGATAAGGCCATCCGGGAGGGCTTTGCCCATCTGAAGGACGGAAGGGAGTATGAGCCCCTTTATGATGCCGCCATGTGCCGGGCGGAAGCCGACTGGCTGGTGGGGATCAACGCCACCCGGGCGCTGACATGCAAATACAACGCCCAGCTTTCCTGCGGCCGCGTCCAGACGCCGACGCTGGCCATGATCGCCAGCCGGGAGGAGGAAATCCGCCGCTTTGTGCCAAAGCCCTATTACGGGATCCGCGGCCGGGCAGGCAGCCTCACCCTGGCCTGGAAGGACAAAAAGAGCGGCAGCGGAAGCTCCTTCCAGAAGGAGAGGATCGAGAATATCCTTAAGGAGCTCTCCGGGAAGCAGGCTGTGGTGGAGCGGGTGAAGAAAACGCCGAAAAAGACCATGGCGCCCCTGCTTTACGACCTGACGGAGCTCCAGCGGGAGGCCAGCCGCCGGTTCGATTACTCTGCCAAGGAGACCTTAAACATCATGCAGAGGCTTTATGAAAACCATAAGGTCTTAACGTACCCCAGGACAGACTCCAGGTATCTGAGCTCGGACATCGTCCCCACCTTAAAGGAACGGTTAAAGGCATGCTCCGTGGGCCCGTACCGGGTCCTGGCGGGACGGCTCATAAACCAGCCGCTGCCTGCAAAGCCCTCCTTTGTGGACGATAAGAAGGTATCGGACCATCACGCCATCATCCCCACAGAGCAGTTTGTGGATCTGACCCATATGACCATCGACGAGCGGCGGATCTATGACCTGGTGGTTCGCCGCTTCCTGGCAGTCCTGTATCCGCCCTGTGAGTACGAGCAGACGGAGATCACCGTAAGAGCCGGTGAGGAGCTGTTCACGGCCCACGGAAACGTCATAAAGGAAGCTGGATGGAGGGCCGTTTATGAAAATCTGGATGGAGGCATGGAGGCGGATCCAGAGGATGCCGGAGGAGATGGAAGCTCTGCGGCAGGCCAGATCCTTCCGGACCTTAAGGAGGGAGACGTGCTCCAGGGAATTTCCTTTGCCATGACCGAAGGAAAAACCAAGCCCCCGGCCCACTTCAACGAGGCCACCCTGCTTTCCGCCATGGAAAATCCAGTGGCGTATATGGAGTCCCAGGATAAGGCCATGGCAAGGACTCTGGGGGAGACCGGAGGCCTGGGTACTGTGGCGACCCGGGCGGATATCATCGAAAAGCTGTTTTCCAGTTTCCTTCTGGAGAAGAAGGGGAAGGACATCCTTCTGACCTCCAAGGCCAGGCAGCTTCTGGAGCTGGTGCCGGAGGACTTAAAAAAGCCAGAGCTGACGGCAGACTGGGAAATGAAGCTCTCCCGGATCGCCAGGGGAGAGCTTTCCAGGACCGCGTTCATGTCTGAGATCCGCAGCTATTCGGAGGAGCTGACCGGAGAGATCCGCCGGGGAGAGGGGAAATTCCGCCATGACAACATGACAAGTAAAAAATGTCCCAGGTGCGGAAAAAACCTGCTGCTGGTAAAGGGAAAGAACAGCGAGATGCTGGTCTGCCAGGACCGGGAGTGTGGATACCGGGAAACGGTCTCCAGGACCTCCAACGCCAGATGCCCCGTGTGCCATAAACGGATGGAACTGCGGGGAAAGGGCGACGGACAGATTTTCGTCTGCTCCTGCGGCCATAAGGAGAAGCTTTCCGCCTTCCAGGAACGGAGGAAGAAGGAGGGGGCAGGCGTGTCCAAAAGAGACGTGGCCCGGTACATGAATCAGCAGAGGAAGGAAGCGGAGGAGCCGGTGAATAACGCCTTTGCCAAAGCCCTGGCTGGCCTTAAGCTGGATCCGAAGCAATAGAATCGTAAGAAATTATTTCGGAAATATCTATATTATCAGACAGCGGATTGTAGTATACTTTAAGCAGAAAGAAATCCACAGTTGAGATAGATGGAGAGGAGGGCTTTCATGCGAGGAGTAAAATACCAGATCCTTGGACTGGGGATCATTCTTCTGGGAATGACAGTGCCATCGGTTTCCCACATATCGTATATATGCGGAGCCCTGGGATTCGGGCTGGCGGTAATTGGATGCTTTTGTATGAGAGATATGGAGTCTGACGCCGAGTAGGCGTCGGGCTCTTTTTAAATGAGGACATTGCAAAAAATTTATAACTGGAGCAAGGGAAGCCCTTTCCTCTTTACGGAGGAAACACTTTGGATAAATATGTTGTAAAACTCTATGCCCGCGCTTATCGTGATCTGGACGGTATCTATACCTATATTGCAGAAAATCTGTTAGAACCTGATACCGCTTTAAATATGGCTGACGAACTGGAAAGTGCGATTTTTAGTCTGGAACAGTTACCGGAACGCGGAGCGGTCCGACGCGCTGGGGCTTATGCAAACGGCAATTATCGCCAGTTGTTCGTAAAAAATTATACGGAAAAGACAGCCCCAAAAAACGGGCTGTCCTTTTTCGTTGGAAAGGAAAAAGGATGTATCAGCGGATAAAGTTCTCCGGCAGATATGCGTTTACGTTAAGCGGTCCATGACGCAGAAAAATCCTCCGCAGAGATGGCTGTGCGGCGGAAGAAAAAGAGGATCGGTATTGAAATATGAGGGAAGTATGGTACAATGTCTGGAGGATTCACAGAGATGACACAAAGCTGTGATATACTGGTCAGGCATGATCGAATTTTAAATATGGAAGGATGAAGAAAAATATGAGACAGAAAAAGATCGTATCGGGAGCCGTGGTGATGGCTCTGGGACTGATGTTGGCGGGCTGTTCCGGAGGAAAGGCTTCTTTTTCGGAGGCTCCCCAGACGGAATTTAAGGAACTGCGGGACGAGTCTTTCGCGGCGGATATGACCGGAGCGGAGATCCCGGTCCTGGCTCTGGAAAAGCCCATTGACTTCTGTTACAGCAGCCCGGAGGCGGAAATGCTGTTTAAGATGGAGGGCGGTGTATGGCAGGACGCCACAGATAAGGAGATCCCCATTGACCAGGAGCGGTTCCAGGCCATGGCGGATGTATTTTTAAATCTTTGTGCCGTATCAGAGGTGGAGAACCCAGGGGATCTGGACCAGTACGGTCTGGATGACGCGGATCACTCCGTTTATATCACAGACGGAGAAAAGGGAGAAAAATATCTTTTCATCGGTGATGCAGATCCGGACGGAAACTATTATATGACCATTGAGGGAAGCGAAAATGTATACACCATAAAGCCGGAGGCTCTGGATGCCCTGGTCTTTGATTATGACAGCCTGGTGGTCCGGGACAGCCTGGATCTTACGGTTGCGGCCGGAGATCTTGTAAAGGCCGTGACTGTCGTAGATGGAAAGACTGTTTCCTATAAAACGGCGGATACAGAGGCCATGACCCGGATCGCGGCTGGAATGACAGCCTTAAAGCCCCAGGAGTTCGCCTCCTTCCATGCAACCGGGCCGGAGCTGACCTCCGCGGGTCTTACAGAAGATCAGAGGATGACGCTGGATGTGGAATTTTCCAACGGCGGGAACACAGAGTCCCTGACGGTCTATGTGGGGAATTTCGTGGATGTTATGGGTGAAAAACGGTATCTCCAGATGGAAGGCTCCAATATGATCGCCATTGTGGACGCCGCTGTCATCGGAGATCTTCTGAACCTGACTGAGGAGCAGAACTCCATACAGAATACGAAATAAAAAGTGAAAAAAAAGAGCCGCAGGCTCTGGCGGAGAGGATATCTCCAGGCCAGGCCTGCGGCTTTTATGAATACCTGCGTGCAGCAGAATGGCTCCAGGAGCCGGAAGAAGGCTTACACGCCGCCAAACTGGAAGATAATACCAATGACAGCGGATGCGGCGATAAAAACCACCGGATGAAGCCCCTTGGTCTTTTTGCAGACAGCGGTAAAATAGTAAAGCACTGCCAGAAGGACCAGGTTGGGAATGCTCACCAGATCCAGGATATTCCCGGACGCCGCATAAGCGTCTTTATGGAACATGATCAGCGCGAATACGGAAAATCCGGCGGCGGCGATGAGACCGGTGGATGCCGGACGCAGACCGTAAAAAGCGTGCTGGACGTATTTATTATCCTTGAAGGCCTTTAAAAAACCTGCGATGATCAGGATAATGATGATGGACGGAGTGATGAGTCCCAAAGTGGCGATCACAGAACCAGAGATACCAGCTGTGGTAAAGCCCACATAGGTAGCCATATTGACGCCGATGGGGCCGGGGGTGGACTCGGAGATGGCCACCATGTCGGCAAGCTGTCCGTATGTAAACCAGCCGGTCTTGTCGGAAATATCGTAGAGGAAGGGAAGCGTAGCCATTCCTCCGCCGATGGCGAAAAGCCCGGCCTTGAAAAATTCAAAAAAAAGCTGTAAATAGATCATCATTTTGCCTGTACCTCCTTATTCTTTAAAAGGATGCCAGCCACAGCGGCCAGGATCACGAACAGGATCGGAGACAGGTTAAAGAACGCGGATCCGGCAAAGACAACAAGAAAAACTGCCAGAGTCGGCTTGTCAATGACGGATTTTTTCCAGAGCTTTACCACTGCATTGAAGATCAGGACGCAGACGCAGACGCGGATGCCGGCGAAGGCGTTCTGGACGATGGCCAGATCGGAAAAGTTCTGGATAAAGGCGGCGATGATCGTGATGATGATCAGGGACGGGAATACAACGCCCAGGGTGGCGATGATGCCTCCGGCGATACCAGCGGTCTTCTGACCTACAAAGGTGGCCGTATTCACCGCAATGATGCCCGGTGTACACTGTCCGATGGCGTAGTAGTCCATCAGCTCCTCCTCCGAAGCCCAGCCGCGCTTTTCCACGACTTCCTTCTGGAGCATCGGGAGCATGGCGTAGCCGCCGCCAAAGGTCAGGCCGCCGATGCGGGCAAAGGTAAGGAAGAGGTCAAGAAGTTTGTTCATAGTAACTCTCCTTTTTTGTTAAAAATAAGACCAAATATTAATATAACAGAAAAAGGAAAAAATCAATATACAAATCCTTATCCATTCCATAAAGGAAGCCGTCCATGCAGACGCCCGGCGCTCCTTGTCCGCTGCGGGCAGGCAAAAAGATGTGCGGCTGGGCGGATACAATAAATCGAACATGGATTCGCTAAAAGCCTTGCAAAATCTCTCCGGGTGAGTGTATAATGGGTGGGACTATGTTTTATGGATCACAGGAAACGGCGCGGGATATGACGGCCGTGCCATAAGAATTTTGGAGGTATTTCATGGCGAAAGTACAGTATAATGCTGACAGTATCACAGTTTTAGAGGGCCTGGAAGCCGTCGAAGCGGCCAGGCATGTATATTGGAAGCGTTGGCACAAAAGGCTTAAACCATTTAATATATGAGATCGTAGACAACGCAGTGGACGAACACCTGGCGGGATACTGTACGGAGGTCCTGGTGGCTCTGGAGGCCGACGGCTCCTGTACCGTAAGGGACAACGGCCGCGGGATCCCGGTGGGTTTACATAAAAAGGCGTTTCCGCCGAGCGTGTGGTGCTTTCCACGCTCCATGCGGGAGGTAAATTTGATAATGATTCCTATAAGACCAGCGGCGGTCTCCACGGGGTGGGCTCATCGGTGGTGAACGCGCTGTCGGAGCGGCTGTCCATTAAGGTATACAGGGACGGATATATCCATTTTGACGCATACGAAAAGGGGATCCCCACAGTGGAGTTAAAGGACGGACTTCTGCCTGTCCTGGGCCGCACAAAGGAAACGGGAACGGAGATCAACTTTCTCCCGGATCCCGCGATCTTTGAAAAAACGCGCTTCAAGGCCGACTGGCTCAAAAGCCGTCTCCATGAATCGGCCTATTTAAATCCCCGTCTGACGATCCGCTATGAAAACCGCCGCCCAGGCGAGGAGGAAAGCCTGATATTTTCTGAGCCCGACGGCATCGTGGCCTATGTAAGGGAGCTGAACGGCGGGAAAGAAGCGGTCCATGAGCCGGTATATTTTAAGGGAACCGTTGAAAATATCGAGGTAGAGGCGGCCTTCCAGTTCGTGGACGCCTTTGAAGAGAACGTTCTGGGCTTCTGCAACAACATCTTCACCCAGGAAGGCGGCACCCACCTGGTGGGCTTTAAGACCCGGTTTACGAACCTGATCAATACATACGCAAGGGAGCTGGGGATCCTTAAGGAAAAGGATACAAACTTCACCGGGGCCGATACCAGGAATGGAATGACGGCAGTGGTGGCAGTGAAGCACCCGGATCCCATCTTTGAGGGCCAGACAAAGACGAAGCTGGCCAGCGCAGACGCTACAAAGGCCGTATTTTCCATCTGCGGCGAGGAGCTGCAGCTTTTCTTCGACCGGAATCTGGAGGTTCTGAAATCCATCATTGCCTGCGCGGAAAAATCGGCAAAGATCCGGAAGGCAGAGGAAAAGGCCAGGACCAATATGCTGTCAAAATCCAGGTTTTCCTTTGACAGCAACGGAAAGCTGGCCAACTGCGAGAGCCGGGATCCGTCCAGATGCGAGATCTTCATCGTCGAGGGAGATTCTGCCGGAGGATCGGCAAAAATGGGCCGGAACCGCCAGTACCAGGCGATCCTGCCCATCCGGGGAAAGATCTTAAACGTGGAAAAGGCCTCTATGGATAAAGTCCTTGCCAATGCGGAGATCAAGACCATGATCAACGCTTTTGGCTGCGGTTTTTCCGAGGGCTACGGCAACGATTTTGACATCACCAAATTAAAATATGATAAGATCGTCCTGATGACCGATGCGGACGTGGACGGAAGCCATATCGACACGCTTCTGCTCACCTTCCTGTACCGGTTCATGCCGGAGCTGATCTACGACGGCCATGTTTATATCGCCATGCCGCCTCTTTATAAAGTGGTCCCCAAACGGGGAGAGGAGCGGTACCTCTATGACGACAAGGCCCTGGAGGAATATAAAAGGACCCATTCCGGGGATTTTACCCTCCAGCGGTACAAGGGCCTCGGTGAAATGGATGCGGACCAGCTCTGGGAGACGACCTTAAACCCGGAGAACCGGGTGCTCAAGCGGGTGGAGATCGAGGATGCCCGGATGGCCAGCGAGGTGACAGAGCTTTTAATGGGAAGCGACGTTCCTCCCAGGAAAAAATTCATCTACGACCACGCCGATGAGGCGGAGATCGACGCCTAAAGGGCAGGGCAGAACGGCATGAGGGACCGGAAGGAACAGGTGGTCCCATGCGGAGAAATGGAAAACAGGAAAGAAGGAGAGCCTAACAATGGCTGAAAAAATATTAAGGACCGAATATTCCGAGGAGATGCAGAAAAGCTACCTGGATTATTCCATGAGCGTCATCACTGCCAGGGCCATCCCCGATGCCAGGGACGGCTTAAAGCCGGTGCAGCGCCGGGTTCTCTACGACATGAGCGAGCTGCGCTTAAACCACGATAAGCCCCACCGGAAATCGGCGCGTATCGTGGGCGATACCATGGGTAAATACCATCCCCACGGCGACAGATCCATCTATGAGACCCTGGTGGTCATGTCCCAGGATTTTAAAAAGGCATGGCCCTGGTGGACGGCCATGGAAATTTTGGCTCCATCGAGGGAGACGGGGCCGCCGCCATGCGTTATACGGAAGCCAGGCTGAAAAAATTTGCAGAGGAAGTTTATTTAAAGGATCTGGACAAAACCGTTGACTTCGTCTCCAACTACGATGAGACGGAGAAGGAGCCGGAGGTGCTGCCCGTGCGGGTGCCCAACCTGCTGATCAACGGCGCGGAGGGAATCGCCGTGGGTATGAGCACCAGCATCCCGCCCCACAACCTGGGAGAGGTAGCCGATGCGGTGAAGGCCTACATTGACAACCGGCTGATGACGGTAGAGGATCTGATGGAGTATCTTCCCGGACCAGATTTCCCCACCGGCGGCATCATCGCCAACAAAAGGATCTCCTGTCCATTTACGAGACAGGCACGGGAAAGATCCGCCTCCGCGGAAAGGTGGAGGTGGAGCTGGGCCGCAGGAAGGCGGACCGGGATAAGCTGGTGATCACCGAAATCCCTTATACCATGATCGGCGCCGGGATCAATAAGTTCCTGTCGGACGTGGCGGAGCTGGTGGAGAGCCGGAAACTGCCGGATGTGGTGGATATCTCCAATCAGTCCAGCAAGGAAGGGATCCGCATCGTTTTAGAGCTTAAAAAGACGCGGATGTCAATAAGATACGGAATATCTTATACAAGAAGACGAAGCTGGAGGATACCTACGGCGTCAACATGCTGGCCATCGACGACGGCCGGCCGGAGACCATGAACCTAAAGCAGATCTTAAATACGTTCCTGGAATTCCAGTATAAGAACATGACGAAAAAATATAACGTTCTTCTGGAGAAGGAGCTGGAAAAAAGGAGGTCCAGGAGGGCCTCATCGGGGCCTGCGACGTGATCGATGTGATCATCGCCATCCTCCGGGGCTCCAGGAACTTAAAGGACGGCAAAGAATGCCTGATGACAGGGAATACCGCCAATATTAAATTCCGCTCCCCGGGCTTTGAGGAGGATGCGAAAAAGCTCTGCTTTACAGAGCGCCAGGCGTCCGCGATCCTGGAAATGCGGCTTTATAAGCTCATCGGCCTGGAGATCCTGGCTTTACAGAAGGCGTATAAAGAAACCTTAAAAAGGATCCGGGAATACCGCCATATCCTGTCCAGCCAGAAAAACATGGATGCGGTCATCATAGAGGATCTGGACCGGATCCGGGAGGAGTTCTCTGTGGAGCGGAGGACCGTGATCGAGGACGGGGAAGAGATCGTATTCCAGGAGGAAAAGGAGGCGGCCCGGGAAATGATCTTTGCCATGGACCGGTTCGGCTACTGCAAGCTTCTGGAAAAAAGCCGTTTATGAGAGGAATCCGGAGACCGTCCAGGCGGAGCATGTGGAAACAGTTCCCGTTATGACCGATGACAGGATCTGCTTCTTTACAGACACCGGATCCATGTATCGGTGAAGGCTGCCGACGTACCGGCGGGAAAACTGAAGGAGAAGGGAGTGCCCCTGGATAATATCAGCCGATTCGAGGGCGCGAAGGAGCGGATCCTTCTGACCATGCCCGCGTCAGAGCTTCCTGGAAAGAAGCTTCTGTTTGCCACAAGGGCAGCTATGCTGAAGATCGTTCCGGGCGGGGAGTTCCTCACGGCCAACCGCATGGTAGCCGCCACAAAGCTTTCTGAGGGCGACCAGGCGGCAGAGATCCGGATCCTTTCCGGGGAAACAGAGATCGTATTACAGACAAAGGAGGGCATGTTCCTCCGGTTCATGATAAACGAGATCCCGGAGCTTAAAAAGAACAGCCGTGGCGTCCGGGGCATGAAGCTGGAAGGCGGCGACAGCCTTGAACACGTTTATTTCCGGAAAATGAGCCGCTGGCAGTCTATAAAAGAAAAAGAAGTCCATTTAAACCGCCTTAAGATGGCGAAACGGGACGGCAAAGGAACAAAAACAAGGGTATAATCATCAAAGGAGGACCATTGATATGGCAAACAATATTCCAACCCCTCACGTTTCAGCAAAAGAAGGCGAGATCGCACCGTCCATCCTGCTTCCGGGAGACCCGCTGCGGGCAAAATACATTGCAGAAAACTTCCTGGCAGGAGCAAAGCAGTTCAATTCTACCAGAAACATGTTCGGGTACACCGGCTTTTACCGGGATAAGCCCATTTCCGTCATGGGAACCGGCATGGGCTGCGCGTCCATGGGCATCTATTCCCACGAGCTGATGAATTTCTATGGCGTAAAGAAGCTGGTGCGTGTGGGCACTGCCGGAGCCATGCAGAAGACCACCCATATCCGGGATCTGGTGCTGGCCATGGGCGCATGCACAGGCACCGGTTATGTAAAGGAGCTGGGGCTTCCAGACGGCTATTCCTGCATCGCGGACTTCGGACTTCTCATCAAGGCAGCCCTGGAGGCTGAACAGCGGGGCCTCTCCTACCATGTGGGCAATGTACTGACCTCTGACGTCTTCTATGCACCGGAAAAGGCAAAGAAAGAAGGCGTGGGCTATGAGGATGTGGGAGTCCTGGCTGCGGAAATGGAAACGGCGGCCCTTTACGCCAACGCCGCGCTGGCAGGAGCCCAGGCGCTTTCCATTCTGACCATTTCAGACTCCCGATCACCGGAGAGTCCACCACGGCCGAGGAACGCCAGAATTCCTTTATGGATATGGTACAGGTGGCCCTGGAGATCCTGTAAGCATCTTAGATCTTTCACCTGTCCGCATCAGGGCAGGAGACAATAAAAAACAACGAGGAGAAACAATGATGGAAAAGAAACTGAGAGTCGGCATCCTGGGAGCCACCGGAATGGTGGGCCAGAGATTTATTTCCCTTCTGGAGGACCATCCCTGGTTCCAGGTAGTGACGGTGGCAGCCAGCGCCCGTTCTGCTGAAAAAACGTATGAGGAGGCGGTGGGAGACCGCTGGAAAATGACATCACCCATGCCGGAGGCGGTGAAAAAGCTGGTGGTCATGAACGTCGCTGAGGTGGAGAAGGTGGCTTCCACCGTGGACTTCGTGTTCAGCGCCGTGGACATGACAAAGGACGAGATCCGGGCCATCGAGGAAGCCTACGCCAGGACGGAGACGCCGGTGGTTTCCAACAACAGCGCCCACCGCTGGACTCCGGATGTGCCCATGGTGATCCCGGAGATCAACCCGGAGCATTTCGACGTGATCCCTTCCCAGAGAAAACGTCTGGGGACGGAGCGCGGTTTTGTCGCGGTGAAGCCCAACTGCTCCATCCAGAGCTATACCCCGGCCCTGACTGCATGGAAGGAATTTGAGCCCTACGAGGTGGTGGCCACTACATATCAGGCGATCTCCGGCGCGGGAAAGACCTTTAAGGACTGGCCGGAAATGGCAGAGAACATCATCCCCTACATCGGCGGCGAGGAAGAAAAGAGCGAGCAGGAGCCCTTACGGATCTGGGGGACCCTGGAAGGCGGCGTGATCGTAAAGGCAAAGGAGCCGGTGATCACCTGCCAGTGTATCCGCGTTCCGGTCCTCAATGGCCATACGGCGGCTGTTTTCGTGAAATTCCGGAAAAAGCCGTCAAAAGAACAGCTGATCGAAAAGCTGGTGAGCTTTTAAGGGACTTCCCAGGAATTAAACCTTCCCAGCGCACCGGAGCAGTTCATCCAGTACATGGAGGAGGATGACCGTCCCCAGGTGACTCTGGATGTGGACTTCGGAAAGGGAATGGGCGTATCATCGGACGCCTCAGGGAGGATACGGTCTATGACTGGAAATTCGTGGGCCTGTCCCATAATACCGTAAGAGGAGCTGCCGGCGGGGCTGTGCTCTGCGCAGAGCTTCTGACGGAGCAGGGCTACATCACACACAAGTAAGTCGAGGGAGGTTATCATGGCAGTAAAAAAAGAGCATTTTGGACGTATGGCCGACGGAAGAGAGATCAGTCTTTACACCATAGACAATGGCACCGTATCCGCTTCCTTCACCGATCTGGGCGCTGTCTGGGTAAGCATGATGGTACCGGACAGGAACGGGGAGCTGGCAGATGTGCTGCTGGGCTACGACGATGCAGAGGGGTATCTGGTCAATGGCCCCCATTTCGGCTCCATCGTGGGCCGGATCGCCAACCGCACCGGCGGCGCTTCCTTTACTTTAAACGGAACTTCCTATGTCCTGGGAAAAAATAAGGGAGAGAACAACCTCCACAGCGGTCCCGATTATTATGACCGGAGACTGTGGGCCGCCCGGGAAGCGGGAGAGGATTCCGTGGTATTCCTTCTGGACAGTCCCGACGGCGACCAGGGATTTCCCGGAGAGCTGAAGATCTCCGTAAAATACACTCTGACAAAGGAAAATGCCGTGGATATCCTTCATGCGGTCACCAGTGACAGGGATACTCCGGTGAACATGACAAACCACGCCTATTTTAATCTGGGCGGCCATGATTCCGGCTCTGTGTCAGATACCCGCGTCCAGATCCTGGCAGATTCCTTTACGCCCACGGATGCGGATTCCATCCCCACCGGAGAGATCCTGGCAGTAGAGGGAACGCCCATGGACTTCCGGACACCGAAGACCATCGGAACAGACATTGGCTCTGATTATATCCAGATCGTCCAGGGGAAGGGCTTTGACCATAACTGGTGCTTAAACCATGCTCCGGGCGTCTGCGGACTGGCAGCCAGCGCGTATCATGAGGCCAGCGGCCGGGCCATGGATGTTTATACAGACCTTCCCGGCGTCCAGTTTTATACCGGCAACTGGCTGGGCGGAGAAAAAGGAAAGGGCGGCGTTTCCTATGAGGACCGGGACGCATTCTGCTTTGAGACACAGATGTATCCCTATTCCGTCAATCATCCCCAGTTCCCGTCGCCGGTTGTCAAGGCCGGGACCGCCCATGTGACCCGGACCAGCTACCGGTTCTATATGGGAAAATAGGGCCATGGAAGGAACAACAAGTAAAAACGCAAAGCTCCTGGCAACAGCCGGCTTCCTGTTCATTACCATGATCTGGGGCGGCTCCTTTGTGGTCATGAAAACTCTGTGGACCTGGTGCCGCCGTCCTATCTTCTGGCGCTGCGGTTTACCCTGGCCGCCGCCTTCATGGCCCTGGCCTTTCCGGGACGGATGAAAAAGCTGGACCGTGGATCTTTGACCTGCGGGCTCATTATGGGGATCTTCCTGACCCTGGCCTATCTGTTCCAGACCTATGGGATCAAATATACCACAGCCAGCAAGAATGCCTTTATCACGGCCCTTTATGTGGTCCTGGTGCCTTTTTTATACTGGAAGATCAGCAAAAAGCGGCCGGGCCTCAACCAGATCGCAGCCGGCCTTGTGGCGGTCATCGGTCTGGCTCTGCTGACCTTAAAGCATGAGTCCGGGATCAACCTGGGAGACGCGCTGACCTTCCTCTGCGGCGTCTGCTTTGCCGTCCACATGATCTGTACGGAGGAATATACAAAGCGGTGCGATCCCATTCTTTTAGCAACGGTCCAGGTGGCGGCTGTGGGCGTGTTCAACTGGCTTCTGGCTCCGTTTTTAGACGGTCCCGGAGCCTTTGATCCGGCCATTCTGCTCCATAAAAGCCCTGATCCTGGGACTTCTTTATCTGTCCCTCATCTGTACCACTGTGGGATTTCTGATCCAGACCGTGGGACAGAAATATCTCAGCGCCAATACGGTCTCCCTTCTTTTTATCCCTGGAAGCCGTATTCGGGACCCTGTTTTCTGTGATCTTCCTGGGGGAGGTCCTGACAGGAAGGATGATCCTGGGCTGTGTGCTCATGTTCTCAGCCCTTTTACTATCCGAGCTGCGTTTTACGGTCCCTGGAAAGGAGGTCCATGGGTAAATCCTTATTTATAGCAGAAAAGCCCAGCGTTGCCCAGGAGTTTGCCCGGGCGCTTAAGATATCGGGAAAAAAAGGGAGACGGGTTCATCGAATCGGAGACAGCCGTGGTCACCTGGTGCGTTGGGCATCTGGTGACCATGAGCTATCCGGAAAGCTATGATCCGGCCTGAAGCGGTGGAGCATGGATACCCTTCCATTTCTTCCGAAGGAATTTAAATACCAGGTCATCGACGGCGTAAAAAACAGTTTCTGACTGTGAAAAAGCTGCTGACCCGGCCCGATGTGGACACCATCTACGTCTGCACCGACTCCGGACGGGAGGGAGAATATATATACCGTCTGGTGGAGCAGATGGCCGGAGTCCGGGGAAAAAGCGTCTTCGTGTGTGGATCGATTCCCAGACGGAGGAGGAGATCCTGCGGGGAGTCCGGGAGGCAAAAGACCTTTCCGAATACGATAATCTGGCGGCCTCCGCCTATCTGCGGGCCAAGGAGGATTATCTGATGGGCATTAATTTCTCCCGGGTGCTGACTCTGAAGTACGGAAATACTGTGGCCTCTTACTTAAAAAAGAGAAGCGGGCGGTGCTGTCCGTGGGCCGCGTCATGACCTGCGTCCTGGGCATGGTGGTCCGGAGGGAACGGGAGATCCGCAGCTTTGTGAAAACGCCTTTTTACCGGGTCCTGGGCTCCTTTGACGTTCCAGGCCGGGAAGGCATTTCCGTGGAGGCAGAATGGAAGGCCGTGAAGGGGTCCAGATACTACGAAACCCCGGTCCTATATAAAGAAAACGGGTTCAAAGAGAAAAAGACGGCAGAGGAGCTGATCCGCTTCCTGTCAGCGCCCCCCATGGAGGGGACTTTAGTTTCCATGGAGAAAAAACGGGAAACGAAAAATGCCCCGCTTTTTATACAACCTGGCGGAGCTTCAGAACGACTGCTCCAAAATGTTCAAGATCAGTCCCGACGAGGCCTTGAAGGTGGTCCAGGAGCTGTATGAAAAAAAGCTGGTGACGTATCCAAGGACCGACGCCCGGGTGCTTTCCTCGGCTGTGGCAAAGGAAATCCATAAAAACATCGGCGGACTTAGGAATTTTGCCCCGCTGGCGGACCTGGCCTCTGAGGCGCTGGAGCTGGGGAGCTTTAAGACCATAGGAAATACCAGGTACGTCAACGATAAGCAGATCACAGACCACTACGCCATCATTCCCACGGGCCAGGGCTTTGGAGCCCTGCGGACCCTGGGCTCCCTGCAGCTTAAGGTCTATGAGGTGATCTCCCGGAGATTTTTAAGCATCTTTTATCCGCCGGCTGTTTACCAGAAATTTTCCCTGGACCTGGAAAAGCAGGGAGAGCATTTCTTTGCCAATTACAGGGTATTGGCGGAGGAGGGCTATCTGAAGGCCGCCTATGTTCCCAAAAAAGACGGCGGAAAAAAAGACCGGAGACCAGGAAACGGAATCCGGAGAAGAAAAAAAACAGGCCGGCAAAGGCAATGAGACCGAGATCGAACTGGATGGCGGTGAGAAGGCCAGGGCCCTTCTGGCCATGCTTTCGGGCATTAAAAGGGACAGCGTCTGTCTCTTACAGGGCTGGAAATCAAAGAGGGTGAAACGTCTCCTCCCAGGAGGTACACTTCCGGCTCCATGATCTTAGCCATGGAAAATGCCGGGCAGCTCATTGAGGACGAGGAGCTCCGTTCCCAGATCAAGGGCAGCGGCATCGGCACCAGTGCCACCCGTGCGGAGATCCTTAAGAAGCTCTGCACCATCAAGTACCTGTCCCTGGCAAAAAGACCCAGGTGATCACGCCCACGCTTCTGGGCGAGATGGTCTTTGACGTATGCAGCGCATCCATCCGGCAGCTTTTAAACCCAGAGCTGACGGCCAGCTGGGAAAAGGGCCTCACCTATGTGGCAGAGGGTACCATCACCCCGGCGGAATATATGGAAAAGCTGGAGCGGTTCGTCACCTTAAGGACCAACGGTGTCCGCCAGACCGACAACCAGTATCTGCTGCGGCCGTATTTCGACGCTGCGGCCCAGTTTTATAAAAAGTAGGAAACGTTTTGTGCCGCCGTCTGCGGCGGAGGAATGGAGGCTGTGATGAAAAAAGAAGAAGCAAGGACCGTGTGTCTTTACGATCTGGACCACACACTGGCAAGGCCTTTACTGGAGCAGTGTGAGTACCCCTGGGAGGCCCTTCCCCGGATCAGGGATCTTATCCTGGAGCTGGGGAACCGTCTGCCGGAAAGCGAATATGAAAAACGCGGTGAGACTGTCTGGGTCCATAAAACGGCCAGGGTTTTTGAAAGTGCCTATCTGGGAGAAAATATCATCATCGGGAAAGATGCGGAGGTGCGCCACTGTGCCTTCCTGCGGAGCAATGCCCTGGTGGGTGAGGGCGCTGTGGTGGGAAACTCCACAGAACTTAAAAACGTGATCCTGTTCGATAAGGTCCAGGTCCCCCATTACAATTATGTGGGCGACTCCATCCTGGGCTTTAAGGCCCACATGGGGGCCGGCTCCATTACCTCCAACGTAAAATCCGATAAGCTTCTGGTGAAGGTCCACGCAGAGGACGGGGATCTGGAAACGGGAATGAAAAAATTCGGGGCCATGGTGGGCGACCGGGTGGAAGTGGGTTGCGGCTCCATCTTAAATCCCGGCACCGTCATCGGAAGAGATTCCAATATCTATCCCTTTATCCAGCGTCCGGGGCTGCGTGGATAAAAACTCCATCTATAAAAAAGCAGGGGGAAGTGGCAGAAAAGCGCGATTAAGGCGGCAATGAAACCTTGCGGAGCTCCGGGCAGGAAGAGGCAGGGCTGGATGGCTGAAGATCAAATGAAAAATGAAAATACAGGGAACGGTGTGGCCAGGATGGTCATGCCGTTTTTTGTATATGAAAAGAGCTGGGTGGGAAGAGGGTGATATATGCTCTAAGTGACTTCTTAATCATGATTGTGTCATGGTTAGTGAAGCAATCACTTAGAGCATTTTTGTTTCAGGAGGTACAGCTATGAGAAACGAAAAAATCACCCCACTGTACGAGCGCTTGAGCCGGGATGATGAGTTACAGGGCGAGAGCAGCTCCATATCCAACCATAACTTTATTTGCCGAACAAGTCGCTGTGTGTGCCGGTGCGGGTCAGCGTCAGCACCAGAACATCATCCTCTATGCGATAGACAAGCAGCCAGTCCGGGAGAATATGACATTCCCGATGACCTGCCCAATCGCCGGACAGGTCATGGTCACGGTTCTTATCCGGCAGCGGTTCACCCATTGCCAGCAATGCTACGACCTGCTCCAGCAGTTCGATCTTCAAGCCACGCTTTATGGCTCGTTTGTAGTCTTTTTTGAAACTGGTCGTGTACTTGACGGTATATTTGGTTTCTTTCATCTTTTTAGGTCAGCAAACAACTCGTCAAGGTCATTGTAGCCCTTTACAGACGGGTCTTTTGCAATCCTTTCTGCTTCCAGCATGGCAGCAACCGTTTCTTTGTTCGGCTGTTCCAGCCTTATCTCAAAGGGAATGCCGCCTTCACGAAGCGACTGGCGCACAAAGATGTTAAACGCCGTAGTCAGGTTCATGCCAAGTTCAGTAAACAGTGCGTCCGCCTGCGCTTTCAAATCTGCGTCCATGCGGATACTGATGTTTGTGGTATTTCCAGCCATACGATCAACCCCTTTCTGCTGGCAATTATAGTATATGCTATTTGCACGAATAAAACAATACTTTGCACGAATATTTAATAATAAATTCATTCAAGGAGGTTACACGCTTTATGAAAGAAATCACTTTACCTGTCACGATCCACCCGAATATCCATCTGCTCCTTCCGCTGGTGCAGCCGGAACCGGCAGATACGGACAGCCGCCCGGAAACTCAGCACTACCACGGCTGTGGTGGGGGGAATATGTCTGTGTCCAGTCTGTTTCCTACTCCCGTGGAATACCCAAAAATGGTAGAAGTATTCCAGGGAGTTATGATATAATGTCTGTATAAGAAGGCATTATACCATTATGCATCTGTTTTCTGCGTTTAGCGCAAAATCCTGGCGGCCAGATGCCTGGGAAGGATACCATGTCCTTTAGCCATAGCATCATCGGCTTAAAGTAAGAGAGCGATAGACTAGGATCTGAAAGGAGGTACAGTATGAAAGAAATGGTAATTTATAATATAACCGCCCTGCTGATTATTGGTGTTTCGATTTTGTGCTTCACCAAAATAAGGACTGGTTTAACAAACAAGAACCTACGCCGTGTTCTGGAAGTATTCCTCCTCATTCTTGCAGCGGGCACGATTCTGACGATCGCCTTTCTTGATCTGATCGCACTGGGGGGTAATTGGCCCTGTTCCGAACTAAAAATCTGAATTTACAGGGAAGCATGGAATTACATGAAAACCAAAATTATTTAAATGGAAACCATATTGGAGGAGATCATCATGAAACGGAAAACGATCCTGGTATCATCGGTTACAGCGATTCTTCTGGCTGGCCTATTCGTCTGGTATACGCTTCCGGTCGACTTGATGGATTTAGATCACAAGGAAGTCCTGGAGCTGGTTGTTTTTAACGGCAGCAGCGGAAATGCGACCCATATTACAGACAAAGAACAGATACAACATATCATTGATGATCTGAACGATGTTGAGATAAAGAGAACAAGGCCTTCGATGGGCTATTCTGGGTATGGATATAAATTATCTGTTTACCTGTCCGACGGGAATGAAGCCGGTGACTGGAATAATTTCATTATCAATTCGGAGGATACCATTAGAAAAGATCCCTTTTTTATTCTGTTATAAAAGGATAAATTGATTACAACTATATAGAGAATATCGCGGAATAATACAAAAACCATCCCATCAATAGGAAGTCTGGCCGCTGACCCACATCTGTATATGAAAGGTTCAGCGGTCTTTTTGTGCATATTTTCAAAAAAAAGTCATTAAGAAAAATGTCAGAAATTCAACTGGAAAAAGTCCCAAATATTCTGGATTTTTCATGTATAATAAAAATAACCACAAATGTGCAGGTTTTGATGCCGCATGACCAGGATACAGGCGGCGGAATACACGGAAAGGAGGATGACCATGGAAGAAAACAGGATTCCCGATGTTTCTGAAAAAAGTCCGTGGGAAAGGGCCATGGGCCGCGTGCTTATGGGAATCATTCTCACATCCCTTACATTAAATTTCTGGTGCCTCGATCACATCCTTCCTGCCATTGGAACAGTCCTTATGGTCCTGGGATTCCGTGCGCTCCGGAAAGAGAACCCATGGTTCCGCTCCGGTTATCTCCTTGCCGCCGTCCGGGCAGGGTGTGTCTGGGTCACTCTGATCCTTAATACCACCATTCTCCCGGGGCTTTCCAGCCAGGAGACGGTGTATGGGTCCTGGTCAGCCTGGCCCTGGCGCTGGCAGAGTTTTTCTGTCTCTGGCGCGGATTCAGGGCTGTCCGGCAGCGGTCCGGACTTCCTCCCCGGGCAGAAAGCGCGGCAGGACTGATGGCGTGGTATGGGGGTATGTACCTGCTGGCAGCGATCCATTACCAGGGGCTTCTGATCGTTGTGGGCATGATCGTCAGCCTGGTGCTGATCCTCCGAAGCCTTTATAAGCAGGTAAGGGAAGCTGCAGAGGCGGGAGCGGAGCTCTCATACAGTGAGCCTCCGGCAGGAGAGAGGCGGATCGTGCTGGCCCTGGTCCTCATACTGTCTGTGGGCGGCGCCTGCGGATATCTGTTTGGAGGGCGGTATCCCATGGAGTGGGAGGAGGAGCCGCCTGTACCAGAGGATTTGAAAAAGATCAGAGGCCGCCTGCTGGAGCTTGGCTTTCCCGAATACGTCCTAAACGACCTTTCCCTGGAGGACATACGGGCCTGTGACGGCGCTTTCAGGGTCGTTGTGGACATTTCTGACCAGATGGTCAGCGAGGGCTGAAACGGACCATGAAATATAATGAAGAGGAGGGCCGCCTGGAAGAGGAGGCGTATCGGAAGGAAAAGGAGCTGCGCCTTACAGGAGTCGGAGTCCGGATCCCCGGGGAAAGGGAAACGTGGAGGATCTTCCATCATTTCCAGTGGATGTCCCGTCCATCCTTCCATGGAACGGAGGCGCTCCAGCTCTGGCCGGTGTACCGAGATATCCGGGAGGGCTGGCAGGCCTGCGGGGAGGTGACCGGACAGGTCCTGTATGAAAAGGATGGGACGCGGTACCAATCCCCGTACTATTTTCTGGGAAGCCAGACGGCGGTTTCTGATACGGTCTTCTGGGGACGGCAGGAAAACACCGATGTGTTTGCGGCCTTTTCCATGCCCCGCCAGGGAGACGCATGGAGCGGATATGTGGCCTACCCGGCCTGTGAGCTCCAGGATGGCTATATCATCAGCAGCTGGTTCAACTACACCCACCAGAGAAGCTGGTTCCAGTATCCTGTTATGACTGCCATGGAAAAGCGTATGTCAAACGGCTGGAACAGAGCCGGAGCATTTATCACCGTCCAGAGCGCCCTCCAGTTCGATCCCAACGAGGACACCGCAGGGGAAATGGGCGGGAGTGCCGCCGTCCCCATGGCTTTATCAGAAAATTAGGAAATACCTTTGGCGATCCTGTCCGATACGGCTGGAAGCAGATGTTTTATAAGGGGGGCCGTTTATGAAGCGGAAAATATCCGGCTGGAGCGATCTTCTGGCCGCTTCTGTCAACTATATCGTTATCTACTTTGCATTGTCCCATATGGAGATCCGTTTTCAGCATGATCCCGCATTTATTCTGTTTTCTGCATCCCAGATATGGGTGACCGGCGCATTCTGGGGAAAGGTTCAGAAAACAGCAGATAACAGGCTGGTCCCAGCCATCCTTACTGCCGCCTGCTTTCTCATCCACGCGGGCCTGGTCTATATGACCTGGGACATCATGTGACACAGTAAAAATACGGCTGTTCTGCCATCAGATCATGGTATAGGACAGGTATGGCTGTCCATCCTGCGCTTAGAAAAAGAGCTTACACTAAAATTCCTGTGGAGGAGGAAACGATGTTTCAGAGATCCGCGGGGGAAGATCCTATGAACGAGTTTTACCGGATCTATATCCCATATTCAAAAGAAGACGTATTAACAACGATAAAGCAGACGACACAGCCACTCCGTCTATCGAATCAGGCGTATAGAAAAACAGTCCTTTCCTCCTATAAGGATGAAAGAGACGAATTATGCATTGCTTATGCAGCAGGCAGTATGAATGGCGGCGGTTGGGAAATGTTAAAGGCAAAGATAAAAAGCGTAAATGATACCGTTGTTTTAGAGGGCGAGTTTATACCTCTGGATCATATAAAAAGGGGAAGTCAGATATTTTTTATTGTGACCATGCTTTTTGCGATCCTTTTTTCCGAAGGAGAATGGCTGATATTTTTGGAAATGATGTTCATATTTATCCTGCCATTATGTTTACTATACAGGCACATCCCGCAGATCGTGAGGTGTGATGAAGGACGTCAATTCGTTTTGGATTATCTTAAAAATATTTTAAGGGCTGAAATAATAGAATGCGGAAGTGAAATAAAGGGGTAAAGGAAAAGAATGGATAAAATGAAACAAAATTATTATGGCAGTCTGTGTACAGAGCTGTACGAGATCCTGCATAAGGAAGCGCCCAGGGATGAACTGGATTTCTATCTTTCCTACGCAGAGAAGGATAAAAAGATACTGGAGGTCATGTGCGGCAGCGGGCGTTTTCTTGTGCCGTTCATGGATCGGGGCTTTGATATCTGTGGGATCGATCTGTCGGCCCATATGCTGGAACGGCTGAAAAAGAAGGCTCCGTCTGCAAAGGCGGTCCAGGCAGATATTCTGGAATACGATTCTCCAGACCGGTTTGATTATATTTTTATCTCCTCGGGCTCCATCTCTCTTTTACAGATACGAAGCTGTGCAGAAGGATCCTTAAAAAGCTGAAGGAAATGCTGGCTCCGGAGGAAAGCTGGTCTTTGCCATTGAGACTATGGCGGACCGGTGTGCCGACGATAATGGATACAAGATAACGGCCTCGGCAGAAACAAAAGAAGGCGACACTGGTATTAAAAAAGCAGAAACCATTACGATGAGCAGAGCCAGACACAGTTTTCACCGGGGATCTATGAGCTTTATGATGGGGCCAGGCTGCTGCAGCGTGAACATATGGATTTCCAGACCCATTTATACAGGCCCGGGGAAATGGAACAGTTTTTAGTAGAAGCAGGCTTTAAGGAAATAAATATCTACTCCTCCTTTCAGAAAGCTCCCGCAGCGGACGATCCGGAAAAGAGTTTTCTGTTTGTGTGCAGAGTCTGATCCTATAACAATTTAGGAGGTACACCCAATGAAACAGGGCTATGGCGTTTTTGGTGCGGCCTATGAAGTGATGCTGAGAAATGATCCCCATGATCCACGTTCCATCGATCACGAACTCCTGCGCCGGATGGTCCGTCTGGATCCAGAGTCCTATGATCTGCTTTTTTATGCGGAGCCGCCGTTCTGTCCCCATATGGAAGGCCACGATCTGTACGGCCTGGCGCAGACATTAAAAAAACAGGAGGACCGCGCCTCCATTGAGACTATCCTTGCCTTCACATCCGGGATCGCAAAAAAATGTGAAACCTCCCTGGAGAAGAAGCGGTTCGGGGGAACAGAACAGGAGATCCTGGCCCGCGGTACAGACTGGTGCACGGACATGGCCCGCGTGGTGGTCGTTCTTTTGGGATGTATCGGTATTCCTGCCAGAGTTCTCTATCTCGCTGATCCAGAAAGGGCATACCATGGACATTCGGCGGTGGAGGCTTTTTACGATGGAAAATATGGGGTGGCGGATCCCATCTATGGGTACACCTTTTATGATGGGAGCCCACTGGATGCATATACACTGATGTATGAACCACAGCATCTGAAGCATCTGCCGGAAGAATACAGAAGTCTTTTTCAGTGTATCGCCGTCAGCAGGTATGATCCTATGGATCCGTCCAATGATTACTCTGTGTCAGCAGTCAATGCCTATTACCGGACTGTACTGACCCGGGAGCATCATGGACATTGGATGATGGGAGAGGGGTAACGGCCGGTCTGCCGCTGCTGTCTTTGTGCCAGATCCCGGTGGAGGATACAGACGTCTGGCATCCGCCAGCCGTCATAAAAATTTCTGACAAGAAAATACTATAAAACCGGGGCGCTATAAGGCCCTGGAAAGGAGGCAGACAGATGAAAAGAAAAGTCTGGATCCCAATGACAGTCATTGCCGCCATGCTCCCTGATCCCGGTTCCTTTAAGATATAAGGACGGGGGCAGTGTATGCTTCAAGGCGGTCTTATATGATGTGACCCGATTCCACCAGCTGGATCTGGACTCCCAGACCGGATATGACGATGGATGGAGGATCCGGATACTGGGGATCCCTGTATATGATGATCGGGAGGAACCGGATACGAAGGAAGCGGATATGGCAGAGCATGAGGCTCCGCCGCGCGGGCAGTCAGCGGCTTATGATCCCATTTTAGAGGAATACAGCCAGATGGTGCAGAATGATTTTTATGTGGATCTCAGGGATTCAGAGCTTTATGAAAGCAGCTTTGGAGAGCATATCAGTATGGAGATCCGCACCCATGAGCAGGATATATATTACGCCCTTTATGATATAGACGGGAATGGGACCCAGGAGCTTTTTGATCGCTGGCGGAGAGCATGGGACTGTGTCCCCGGTCTTCACCCATGGAATTATGATCTGTATGGATGGAATGGAACCCATGCGGTCCGTATTTTCCCGGAAATGGAGTTTGGATACAGGACCAATTTTTCGCTTTATGAAAACGGGGTCATCGAGGTGTTTTACAGCAGCAGCGCTGCGGAATCCGGAACGGATCTCTATAAAATTTCGGATGACGGGAACGCCATGCGGATCGACTCTTTTACGTCCACGGCCCGTCTGGAAGGAGAAACTCCGGTATTTACTTATATGCAGAATGGAACGGAGATCTCTGAAGAAGAATATCATGCCAGGATCCAGGCGTATGAGATCCCCCTTTCAGAAGCGCCGGAGTGGATCCAGATCCAGTAGACCTCCATTCCCATTTCTTTGTACTGGATCTGGAGATGGTCTGGATCATTCATTGGTCAGAAAGGAAGGTGCAGTTATGAAAAAACGGATCCTTATCTGCTTACTGATACTTGTTGGCGCAGCGTTTCTTTTTTATCTGGGGATCCAGAAGACCCATACGTTTACCCTGGCAGACAGGGAAGGCTCTTCGCTGAAGGGAGAGCAGATACAGCCGGTATTTGGGACTGTCCAGGTTTCCAGCAGCTGCGATACAGCCGTGGTCTTTACAGATACCGAAACAGGAGAGACGTATGAGATCGGCTATCTTACCCCGGGCATACGGGAGAAGATCCGTCTGCGAAGAGGAAGGTGGTATACGGTGACTGGCGCAGGAGAGCTTACCATGGGGGCGGTCATCCTCAGGATCGAATAGGCGGTGCGAATGCGGCCTGCCTTTGGATATCCGTCATAAAAGGAGCTGCTGCAAAAGGAAAGCACGGAAAACTTTCTTTGCAGCAGCTCCTTTGCTGTCTGTTTTATTTGGTTCCGAAGATCCTGTCTCCAGCGTCGCCCAGACCCGGACAGATGTAGGCTTTTTCATTTAACTGGCGGTCCAGATGGCCCACATAGATCTGGACATCCGGATGGGCCTTTCTGAGACGCTCCAGGCCTTCCGGAGCCGCGATGACGCACATGAATTTAATATGCTTTCCGCCATGCTGCTTGATGAAGTCGATGGCTGCCACAGCAGAGCCGCCGGTGGCCAGCATGGGGTCTGTTACTACAATGGTACGCTGCTCGATGGGATCCGGCAGCTTACAGAAATATTCGTGGGGCTGATGGGTCTTTTCATCCCGGTACAGGCCGATGTGGCCGACCTTGGCAGTGGGCACCAGGGCCAGGATCCCGTTGACCATGCCAAGTCCTGCACGCAGGATCGGTACCACGGCCAGCTTCTTTCCGGCAATAACAGGAGTCATACAGGTTTCGATGGGAGTTTCCACCTCGACCTCCTCCAGAGGAAGATCCCGCAGGGCCTCATAGCCCATGAGAGTTGCGATTTCCTCAATCAGGGTCCTGAATTCATTTGTACCCGTTCTCTTATCTCTCAGCATGGAGATTTTATGCTGCACCAGCGGATGTTCGATGATCGTTACATTTTCCATAGTATTATCCAGCCTTTCCTCTTTATTTGTATCCCGGGCACAGAACGGTCCCCGGGCATCGATCTTCCCATAATCCTATCAGAAATCCAACGGGAAATCAACTATTTCGTATCCGGTGTATAGCTTACGATCACGTAATCGCCCAGGGCATGGGGCACAGGCACAGCCATGTAGATAACGCCCTGGTTCTCGTAGGAAAAGGACTGGGGGAAGCCCTCCAGATTTTCCGCCGTGAAATCGCACTGCTTCAGGATCTCCCACATGGCGTTGAGGTCCTGGGTCTTTAAATACCCAGCGCCTCTTTTGAGTCTGCGGGCTTTTTCAGCACACAGTCGTCGGACAGGATATATCCGGCCATGGTATAGGCGTCGGCGTAATCGGAAAGCCCCTGGAGCGTCCCCTTGTTTAGATCCACTGTGGTGGTATAAAAAGATCAGAGGGGTGGGCGGCTCCGTTTACCATCAGAGAGCCTTCATAGGTAAGGACCGCTTTGTTTTTATCCAGAGACACGACGGTGCATTTGACCGACAGGGTATCGGCCGCCGGATCGATCTGATAATCCGTTAAAACCTGGAGCGCTTTTTCTTTAATAAGAGCATTGACCGCGTCTTCCATCTTCGGATCCCGCAGATTGGATAAGACTGCGTATTCAATGGACGTCTTTCCCTGCTTCTCCGTGGCGATCTTGGACCGGACGCTCAGGGCAGAAGAGGAATCCGCTCCCTTCTGGGTCTCCTCTGTTTCTTTTTCCGTTTCCTTCTGGGTCTCTTTTTCCGTTTCTTTCTCTTTATCCCCGCCGGAAGCCTCTGTGGAAGCCATGGTCTCAGCCTCCGAGGTATGGAGGGTATCCAGGTCGATCTTTTCCCTGGACTTGCATCCGGAAGCCGAAAGGGCCACAGCGGCTGCCAGCGCCGCAAACAGAACGTGCTGTTTTCTCATCTGTAACGAACCTCCTTCACGCAGCATAAAGCTGCCGTATGGATATCATTATAAACCATAGGCCGTTTAAAGTACAGGAGAAGAAATATGTAGAAATTCTTAATTTTCTGTAATGGATTTTGAATTGTGTATTTCCAACCACAGGAAAATATGGTATGCTGTACATAATGAAGGACTATGTCCTGTTAGGGAGGTCAAACACCATGGAAAGAAAAAAGTATGGGCGGTCTATTTCAGCGCCACAGATACCACCAAAAAACAGTTCTGACCATTGCCGATGAAGCGGCGCGGCTTCTTGGTGCAGAGCGGGAGGATTATGATTTTACCCTTCCCGGAATGAGAGAAAACGGTTTTGCTGCGGGGAAAGATGATCTGGTGATCTTCGGAACGCCGGTCTATGCCGGGCGCGTTCCCAATGTACTGTTAAAATACCTGGCCACCATTCGGAAACGGCGCTCTTGCGGTTCCGGTGGTGCTTTTTGGAAATAGAAATTTCGACGACGGCCTCATTGAGCTGCGGGACATCCTGGAAAATACCGGTTTCCATACAGTGGCTGCCGCTGCCCTTGTAGGCGAGCATTCCTTCTCAAAGACTCTGGCTGCCGGCCGTCCCGACGCAGACGATATGAAAGAGGCCCTGGCCTTTGCCGGAAAGATTGCGGAGAAGGTGAAGGGGCTTCCAGATGGAGAAGCGCCTGCCCCTGTGGAAGTGGAGGGCGTACCCCATCCCTACCGGGGCTACTACCAGCCCAGAGACCGGAAGGGCGCTTCCATTGATATCCGGAAGGTAAAATCCCTGGTTTCTGATGCCTGCGACGATTGCAAGATCTGTGCCGATGTCTGTCCCATGGGCTCCATCAGCCATGAGAACGTGCGGGAATATACAGGTATCTGTATCAAATGCGGGGCCTGCATTAAAAAATGTCCAAAGCAGGCCAGATATTATGAGGATGAAGGCTATCTTTACCATCAGCATGAACTGGAAGAGGGCTATACCCGCCGGGCTGCCATCTCCCTTTTCTTATAAAAACAGCGAAAACTAATAATCTGGAGGAGTATCCTATGAAATTATTATCACTTGCAGAGGAATTAAGGAGTAATTCCTATCCGGGCAGAGGAATCGTCATCGGCAGATCCAAAGACGGAGCAAAGGCTGTCACCGCGTATTTCATCATGGGCAGAAGCGAAAACAGCAGGAACCGCGTATTTGTAGAAGAGGGAGAGAGGGATCCGCACCCAGGCCTTCGATCCGGCAAAGCTTTCCGATCCCAGCCTTATCATCTATGCGCCGGTCCGTGTCCTGGGCAATAAGACCATTGTGACCAATGGAGACCAGACCGATACCATCTACGAGGGAATGGATAAGCAGCTCACCTTTGAGCAGTCCTTAAGATGCCGGGAATTTGAGCCGGACGGCCCCAATTATACCCCCCGTATTTCCGGGATCATGCACATCGAAAATGGAGGCTATAATTACGCCATGTCCATCTTAAAGAGCAGCAATGGAGATCCGGAAAGCTGCTGCCGGTTTACCTATGCCTATGAAAAGCCTTTAAACGGCGAAGGCCGGTTCATCCATACGTACATGGGCGACGGAAATCCCCTTCCCAGCTTTGAAGGTGAGCCGAAGCGGGTGGAGATCGACGGGACCATCGACGAATTTACAGAGATGGTATGGAACAGCTTAAACCAGGATAACAAGGTTTCCCTGTTCGTACGGTTCATTGATATTGCCACAGGAACGTATGAGACCAGGATCGTAAATAAAAATAAGTAACAGATCATATACAAAAGGAGACGTTTCAATGAAAGAGATGGAATTAAAATACGGCTGTAACCCCAACCAGAAGCCGTCCAGGGTTTTCATGGAGAATGGAAGCGAACTGCCCATCACCGTCTTAAATGGAAGACCGGGCTATATCAACCTTTTAGATGCTTTTAACGGCTGGCAGCTGGTAAGAGAATTAAAGAAGGCCACCGGACTTCCCGCAGCCACATCCTTTAAGCACGTATCCCCGGCCGGAGCCGCTGTGGGCCTTCCCATGGACGACGTATTAAAGAAGATCTACTGGGTAGACGATCTGGGAGAGCTTTCCCCCTGGCCTGTGCATACGCCAGGGCCAGAGGAGCGGACCGCATGTCCTCCTTCGGCGACTTCATTTCCCTTTCCGATCCCTGTGACGTGGATACGGCGAAGCTCATTAAAAGAGAGGTTTCCGACGGCGTCATTGCTCCGGGCTATGAGCCGGAGGCCCTGGAGATCTTAAAGGCAAAGAAAAATGGAAATTACAATGTGATCCAGATCGACGAAAATTACGTTCCGGATCCCATCGAGCGCAAGCAGGTCTTTGGCATTACCTTTGAGCAGGGACGCAATGAGTTGGATATCAATAAAGATCTCCTGTCCAACATCGTTACAGATAATAAGGAGATGCCGGAAGCTGCAAAGGTAGATCTGATGATCGCCCTTATTACCTTAAAGTACCCCCAGTCCAATTCCGTCTGCTATGTAAAGGGAGGACAGGCGATTGGTATCGGGGCAGGGCAGCAGTCCAGAGTCCACTGTACCCGTCTCGCAGGCCAGAAGGCAGACAACTGGTTCTTACGGCAGGCTCCCCAGGTTTTGAACCTTCCGTTTATCGATAAGATCAAACGAGCCGACCGGGATAATGCCATCGACGTTTATATCGGGGATGAATACATGGACGTGCTGGCGGACGGTCAGTGGGAGAAGATCTTCACAGAGAAGCCGCCGGTATTCACAAGAGAAGAGAAGCGGGCATGGCTGGATCAGATGCAGGATGTGGCCCTGGGCTCCGATGCCTTCTTCCCCTTTGGAGACAACATCGAAAGAGCCCATAAGAGCGGTGTTAAATACATTGCCCAGCCAGGCGGCTCTGTCCGTGACGATAATGTCATCGAGGTCTGCAATAAGTATGGCATGACCATGGCGTTTACGGGGATCCGGCTGTTCCACCACTAAAGACAGGCAGGGGGCAGATGCATTTCAAGTAAAATGCGTCTGCCCCTGTATTAATGTAAAAGGTTTGACATATCCGGCCTGCATCTCTATGCGCTCGGATAAACATGGTATAAACTAGATTATGTCCACTATCCTGTCTCTATCCCCGTAACAATTTTAATTATATCATTCAAAAAAATGACCATATCAATACAAAACACGGTCTTTTATTGGCAGAACATGTGTGATACGGTCCTTTTTCTTCTTATAATCTAGTTTATGAGAATCCTGGTCTTTTATGCCTGTAAAAATCCAGAATCATAACTGGTCGGGATATCTGCTGAAAGGGGGGAAAGTATGAACGCTCAGATGACCGGGGAAAAAGTGAAGGAAGAAAGGCAGGAAAGGAAAAATGAGAAAGAGAAATAGCCTGGTAAGGCGTCTGGCGGCAGTGGCACTCAGCATTGGCCTGGCAGCTGCACCCGCAGCAGGAAACGGTAATACAGCTTATGCCAGTACAATCCAGGGGACATCGTATGATACGGTCCAGGCTGCCATTAACGCTGGGATCGGCAGGATCGTGCTGGATAAGGATATAACGGAAAACATCACGATCCCGTCTGAAAAAGAAGTAACCATTGACCTCAATGGATTTACGATCACAAATAACAGCAGCGGCCAGGAAAAGGCCACAGTTATCAATGAAGGTACCCCGACGATCATGGACAGCAAAGGAAACGGAAAAATTGATAATGTGACCCATCAGAAAGCTGCGCTTATCAACAGAAGCGGAGGCACTGTGACGATCAACGGCGGCGAATTTCTGCGCTCAAAAGTAGCCACCGACAACCGGTACTACGTGATTGATAATCGAGGGGACCATGGAGATCAACAATGGATACGTCCATAGCAGTGAAGGCTGGGGGACAGGAGGATCTTCCCTGATACGAAATGGCGGAGGGGATACTGCTTCCCAGTTAACGATTAATGGCGGAGAGTTTCAGCAGGATAATTTCATTGTCATTAAAAATGATGATTTAGGAGTTCTTAATATTACAGGCGGAACGATCACCTCTAAAAATGACCAGGCAGTCCAGAACTGGAGCCAGGCATCCATTACAGGAGGCACTCTGGACGGTGCCATCAGAACGTCCACATGGAGTTCTGAATATGAAAACAGTAAAACCGTAATTGGCGGAACTGCTGTGGTAAACGGAAATATCCTTGTGCTTCAGGACAGCAGCTATAATGGAGAAAGGATCCCGGAGCTGGAAATAACCGGCGGAAAGTTTTCCGGAGGCTGGCAGGTGAAGGAGAACAGTAAGGTCACCATTACAGGAGGCAGCTTCTCCAATGCCCCATCCTGGATTCCCAGCGGATTCAGTCTGGTGGAGACCACAGACTCCATCTACAAATATACAGTTTTAGAAACGGACAAGGTTATGATTTCCCTTGCCGAGGATAGCATTGTTCTGGGCTACAATGACACAAAGAGCCTGTCTGTGGCAGAGGTAGTTCCATCCAACGCCAGGATCCGGTGGGAGGTTACGCCCAGCAACGCATCTGTCACCGTGGATGAAAACGGCAAAGTCTCCTCCAAGGCCCAACCCGGAGAGGCTGTGGTAGCAGCTGTGGTTGCTGGTACGGATGTGTCGGCAGAATGCTCTGTGACAGTAGAAAAAGGAAAAGTCGGGTTATCCGGCGAGATTCCCATGACCCTGGGTGTGGATTCCAGCAAGAAGCTTTCTGTGGCATATCCCACAGGAAAGCCCGCAGTATTCACCTCCAGCAACGCTGAGGTAGCCACGGTTGACCAGAATGGAACTGTTACTGGCAAAGGAATGGGTAAAGCTGTGATCACAGCCAGCGTGGAAAACTACGAGGACGCCTCCTGTGAGGTAAAGGTGGTTGGAAATGTTGAATTATCTGATTCTGAGCTGACTCTTAAAATGGGGGAGACAGAGGAAGAGACCCGACTCTTGTATACCCGGAGGATGAAGACGCAGAAAAGGCCGTATGGGCCTCCAGCAACGAAAATATTGTGACCGTGGAAAACGGTATGGTGAAGGCAATGGCTGCCGGAACCGCCAGCATTACCGTTTCCATTGCCGGAATTACGGAGTATGGAACGGACGTATGCAAAGTAACTGTTGAGAAGGCTGACGAACCGAAACCGTTGGAAAAGACTCTGACCTTAAACGCGTCTTCCATCCGTATGGAGACCAAGGGCTCATTCCAGTTAAAGGCTGAGGCCTCCCCGGCAGCAGAACTTACCTGGAAGGCAGACAGCGATGTGGTGGCAGTGGATAAAAACGGTCTGGTTACCGCCGGTGAAAAAGCCGGAAGCGCAGTGGTCACCGTATCTGCCAGATATGAGGACGGAAGCGTAAAATCTGCAGGCTGTGAGGTTCTGGTATCCGAAGAGAAAGGTGATGCCGAGGGTGCAGGGACCACTGTGGAGAGCCAGTTAAAGGATGCTGACCAGATTACCCTGAACATTCCGGCCAGCCTGGAACTTTCTGAAGAAGAAAGCCGGAAGGCCGCAGAAGAAAAGAATACAAAGGTCGAAGCTGCAGAAGCTGAAATACTGGCGAATCCGGAGGCTGCAAAGGAAGCCAGGGGACTGGTGGATTCTGTGAATACAGAGAGATTGGTGGAAGACGGAAAGAATGCCGTGCTCAGCGTAGGCACTACATTAAAGGATATGGAAATGACAGTAGAAAAAGCTGCCGACGGTTCCATTGTGGTACGTCCTTCCAAGGTAGTCTTTGAGGCTTCTGTTTTCATGGACGTGTACGGCGAAGACGGGTCCCTGGAAAAATCTCATGTGGAGCTTTCCAATTCGGATTTCAACAGACATGCAGCAATTACATTCCGCCTGTCTGTCCCCTCCAGTGTTAACGGACGGTATGCCCAGGTAAAACATATCAGTGAGGATATGGGAACCAGCACGATTTCCAACTGCCGGATCCAGAATCCGGGCACTGCCAGCGCATATATTGAACTGACAGTAAACCATTTCAGTACATTTGAACTGACCTTCACAGAGGATCCGGTATCCGCCGGAGGAAGCGGCAGCAGTAGCAGCGGTGGCGGCCGGGATTATGTGGATCCTTCCAGATGGCTGAAAACTGGAAAGTGGGTACAGGATTCCAATGGCTGGTGGTATAAAAATGCCGACGGCACCTATCCGTCCAATGGCTGGAGCTGTCTTATCTGGAACAATAAGACCCAGTGGTATCATTTCAACGCCCAGGGCTATATGGATACCGGCTGGTATCTGGATACAGATGGAAGGTCGTATTTCCTTCATAACGTATCGGATGGAAACCAGGGACATATGTACACCGGGTGGCATGAGATCTCTGGCAAGTGGTATTATTTCCACGAGGCAGCAGGCGGTCCTGCTGGTTCTCTGGAAACCGGTGGAGTTACACCCGATGGATATCAGGTGGACTCAAACGGTGTGTGGATCCAGTAATCTTTCAAGACAACCACACAGGTCATTCCGGGAGCGGTTCAGTCCGCTCCTGGGTCCTGGTTTTTCTAAAATGAAGTCTGTTCAGCAAAATTTCCCTTGCAAATCTTCAAAACCTATGATAGACTTATATTCGGTTTTGAACCGATGCCGGCATGGCGGAATGGCAGACGCATCAGACTCAAAATCTGACGGGGGCAACCTCGTGCCGGTTCAAGTCCGGCTGCCGGCACTGCCAGAAAGGGCGCTGTACGCAAGGAAAATTTCCTATGTACAGCGCCCTTTTCGTATTCTTTCCATGAACCATCCGGGAGGACCGAACTCCCAGATGCCATCTGCCCTGGGAGGAAGAGGATCAGCCTGTTTCTTCCGTCATGCGGCTGCTCCGCACATACCGGTCCAGGGAGGTTTCAGAGAACCCTCCAGGGCAATGAGCAGATACCGGGTCAGCTGCTCCTCGGAGGATTCCATATCGCTCTGGATCCAGCCGATCATGATCCCGGAAACAGCCTCCAGGTAAAACGCAGCCAGAAAATCCAGGTAATCATCGGGTACCGCCCGCCCACGGCACAGCTCCCGCAGCCGGTCATGCATCATTCCGGAAATGTCCTCCACGCAGATCCGCCGGAAGGAATCGCCCCCATGCTGCTCAGGGCAGACTTACACACCGCAGCATTTTCCTTTAAATACCGGATCAGATTCTGGATCCACGCCTCCAGGGTAGGGCACCGGGACCGGTCGGCAAACAGCTTCTCAAAATCCTGCCGGAAGGTCCAGGACAGCAGATCGTAAATATCCTGGAAGTGGTAATAAAATGTGTACCGGTTAATACCGCAGTCGTCGGCCAGCTCCTGTATGGTAATGCGGCCCAGATTTTTTCTCGTCATCAGCTTTTTCAAAGAGGCCGCCATCTGTTCTTTTCTGTGCAGGGACAATTCGTTTCGTTTCATATACTCTCCATTATCGTGATCTTTTTCCGTAAACGCACCACAATTATATCAAAATGTGTAGATTTACACAAGTGACGAATATTGTGTATGGGAAGTTTTCAGCGTTTGATATATAGTTTTGTACATTGAAACAACAGACCAGACAGAGGAAGGAGCAGATAGAAATTATGGAAGACAACAGACAGAAACCGGGCTTCTTTGTCCGGCTGGCAACTCTGATCGTGGATAAAAGAAACCTTTTTTTCCTGCTGTATACAGCAGGGATCATCTTCAGCCTTATTTCACAGGGCTGGGTCCAGGTGAATAATGACATTACCGATTATCTGCCGGAGGAGACAGAGACACGGCAGGGTCTCCAGCTGATGGAAGACGAGTTTACCACCTTTGGCACAGCCCGGGTCATGGTCTCTAATATTACATATGAAAATGCGGAGGAGCTGAAGGATGTGATCGAGGCCATCCCAGGCGTTTCCTCTGTGACCTTTGGCGATCAGGTGGACGAGGATGAAAATACCATCGACGCCGATGACCGGGACGACTACTATAAGGATTCGGCCGCCCTGTATTCCGTGACCTTTGAGGGAGAGACCGACGATCCCGTCAGTGAAGAGGCCATGGTGCAGTTAAGGGAGACCTTAAAGGATTACGACCTTTCCATTTCCTCCGAGGTAGGAGAGGACGGGTCTGCAAGGCTTGAAAAGGAAATGCAGAGTATTCTTGTGGTGGCCGCCATCACGATCCTTGTGGTGCTCTTCCTGACCTCCAGGACTTATGGCGAGATCCCGGTGCTGCTTCTGACCTTTGTGGCTGCGGCTCTCTTAAATAAAGGAACCAACTATCTTCTGGGAGAGATCTCCTTTATTTCCGATTCCATCGCCGTGGTCTTACAGCTGGCCCTGGCCATTGACTATGCCATTATCCTGTGCCACCGGTTCAGCGAGGAGAAGGAGACGGCAGATACCCGTACAGCCTGTATCCTGGCCTTAAGCAAGGCGATCCCGGAGATCTCCTCCAGCTGCCTGACTACCCTGGCCGGCCTGGCCGCCATGATGTTCATGCAGTTTGGCATCGGCATGGACCTGGGCGTCGTCCTTATCAAGGCCGTACTTTTCAGTATCCTCTCGGTATTTACCTTAATGCCGGGTCTTCTTATGCTGTTTTCAAAGCTCATCGAGCGGACCCCCATAAGAGCTTTATCCCGAAGATCACCGTCTGGGGGCGGTTTGTGACCAGTCTGAAATACATCACTCCGCCACTGTTTGTAATCGCCTTTGCCGCCGCCGCCTATCTGGCTGGAAAGTGCCCGTATTCCTACGGCACTAATACAGTGAAAACTGAAAAGAAAAATGAAACGGAGATCGCCAGGAGAATATAGACAACGTTTTTGGAAGCCAGAATACCCTGGCAGTGGTGGTCCCGGCCGGGGACTATGAAACAGAGGAGCGGCTTTTAAAACGTCTCAGCGCCTTTCCCCAGGTGGACACAGCCCTGGGCCTGGCCAACGTGGAGGTAAAGGACGGGTATGTTCTGACGGACGCCCTGACGCCCAGACAGTTTTCCGAGCTGACGGATATGGATATGGAGGTCTGCCGCCTGTTCTATAAGGCCTACGCCGCCGACCGGGAGGAATATGTGCGGATCATCAATAATATTGATGTTTTCAAGGTCCCCATCATCGATATGTTCCAGTTTTTATACCAGTATGTGGGCGACGGGTATCTGGACCAGGGATATATCACCCTGGACGACGATACCAGAAGTGATCTGGATGACTGAACAAACAGATCAATGACGCCAAGGAGCAGCTCCAGAGCGAAAAATACTCCCGGATGCTCTTAAATCTGGCTCTGCCGGAGGAGGCCAGGAGACCTTCGCGTTCCTGGATACCCTCCATGAGGTGATCGGAGGCTATTATCCGGCCGGAAGCTTTTATCTGGTGGGCAATTCCACCAGCGATTATGACCTTGCGTCCTCCTTCTCCCACGACAATACGCTCATCAGCGTCCTGACCATCGTATTTGTGATCCTGGTGCTTTTATTCACCTTCATGTCCGTGGGCCTTCCGGTTCTGCTGATCCTGGTGATCCAGGGAAGCGTGTGGTTAAACTTTTCCTTCCCCACGCTCCAGAACAGCCCCGTATACTTTTTAAGCTATCTGATCGTCAGCTCCATCCAGATGGGCGCCAACATTGATTATGCCATCGTAATCTCCAGCCGCTACCAGGAGCTGAAAAATAAGATGCCGCGGAGAGAGGCCATGATCGAAACGCTGAACCTGTCGTTCCCCACGGTATTCACCTCCGGGACCATCATGGCCTCCGCAGGTATCTTCATCAGCAAGATGACCACGGATCCGGCCATTTACGCCGTAGGCCTGTGCATCGGCCGCGGCACCATCATCTCCATGCTCTTAGTCATGGGGATCCTTCCGGGCATTCTGCTTTTAGGAGACACCATCATCGACCGGACCACCTTCAATATCAAATATCCGGCCATCGTCCAGACCACAGAGGCCGTGGGCATGGTACGGCTGGACGGGCGGATCCGCGGCACAGTTTCCGGTAAGATCGACGCCGAGGTCCACGGAGTCCTAATGGGAGACGTTTCCGCTGTGATCTCTGCCGGAAATCCGGATGCGGTGAAGGCCATCGGGGAGCTGCCGGATGGAGAAGATCCCGGCAGCCTGGAAGAAAAGCCAGATGAAAACGAGAAAAATACGGAGAAAGGAGAAAATGACCATGAAGCATAAAGCAAAAAAATATCGGCAGTGATCCTGTCCGCCGTCCTGGCAGCTTCCTCCTTTTCATCCATTCCCGCCTATGCGGACGGCGAAACGGTCCAGATCTCCAGCGCCGAGGATTTTGCCGCCTTTTCAAAAAAACTGCACCCTGGATTCCTGGTCCAGAGGAAAGACCATAAATCTGACGGCTGATATCAGTCTGGCCGATACAGACATTTCTCCTGTGCCGATCTTCTGCGGTACCTTCAACGGAAACGGCCATACCATTTCCGGCCTGGATCTGGACGGAGGCAACTCCTACCAGGGACTGTTCCGGTTTGTGGCAGAGGATGGCGTTATAAACGGACTGACCGTCTCCGGCACTGTTTCGGCGGACGGCGCCCAGGAGTATGTGGGCGGGATCGCAGGCAGCGTCCGCGGCATTGTACGGGACTGCAGCTTTGAGGGCGTCATCGACGGGACCATGTATGTGGGCGGAATTGCAGGCATCACAGAAAAAACGGGCCGGATCGAAAACTGCCGGGTCATCGGCATGGTCCAGGGAGAAAAATACATCGGGGGCATCACCGGACGGAACGACGGCTCCATTTCCGCCTCTGTAAACCATGCACGGATCAATCCCCTGGCCGGAGGACTCAGCGCCAGTCTGGAGGAAGAGGCACCGGCTGATGTGAAGGATACGGCGCTGGACCGGACAGAAAGCACTCTGGAAAATGCCAGAGATACGGCTGAGGTATCCCAGGATACGGGAGGGATCGCAGGCTTTTCCAATGGAAATATCCTAAACTGCACCAATGAGGGCGCAGTGGGCTATCCCCATGTGGGCTACAACGTGGGCGGCATCGTGGGGCGTACCAGCGGCTACCTGTCCGGCTGTACCAACAAGGGAAAGATCAACGGCAGGAAGGATGTGGGCGGCATTGCCGGACAGCTTGCCCCCGATATCCAGCTGATCTTTTCCACGGACACCCTGGATAAGCTGGATCACGAATTATCTGTGCTTTCCAGCCTGGCCGACACCGCCATGGACCACACGGACGGAAACCGGGATGTAATCTCCAGACGTCTGGACGCCATTTCTGATTATGCAGAATCTGCCTCGGACCACACCTCCGACCTGGCAGATATGACTGTGGACTGGGCCGACGGGAATCTGGAGGTCATCAATGATCTCATGGACCGGGTCGGCGATACAGTGGACCGGTTAAACGAGATCACCAGCAGCGCTGAGGGGATCCTGGATACAGTAGGAGAAGGCGTAGAGCTTCTGGAGGACTGCGTGGACGAGGCCGGAAGCGCCCTGGGCGCCGGGGCCAAAGGAGAGCAGGAGCTCCGGGACATGATCCAGAAAATGAAGGATTACAACGCCATCCAGAAGGAATGTGCCGCCGCCATACGTGAGGATGCAAAGAATATGCTGAAGGCCCTGGCGGAGGGCGATCTGGAGGAGCCTCGGAGCTGGCCGCAGATATGGAGGAGCAGGCGGCGGAATATAAAAATGCCGCCCAGGGCAAGCTTGAGACTTTAAAGCAGTTCCGGGAAGCCATCAAGGATCTCCCTGCCATTGCCGACAAGCTCCGGGGCAGCGCCGGGAGCCTGGAGGAGGCCATGGATACCCTGGAGCACGTCTCCTATGATGTGGCTGACACAGCCGCGGAGGTACACCGCCTGTTCCAGGATCTCTCGGACCGGGATGACATCCAGTTCAAGTCCCTGGGTGACGACTATAAGGCCAAGGGAGACCAGGTCCATGACTCCGTCAGCGCCATCGGAGACCAGCTGGATCTCTGAACCAGGAGGTGGGAGCCACTGGAGACGCCCTTTCTGCGGATATGCGGAGCCTAAAGGACCAGCTCCAGGTCATCAGCGATGTGCTGGACGACGCGGCGGACGATGCCAGGAGTCCGATAAGGACGATCTCTGGAGCGATGTATCCGAGGAAGAGATCTATCAGACCACCGTCGGAAAGGCCGAGGGCTGCATTAACAACGGTGTGGTGGAAGGAGACATCAACGCCGGAGGCGTAGCCGGAGCCATGGCTGTGGAAAGTATGCTGGATCCGGAGGAGGACATTGAGCGGGTCGGGGACGATTCCTTCAGCTTTCACTACGAAACCCGGGCGATTCTGTTAAACTGTGAGAACCGGGTACCCGTCACCTCCAAAAAAGACTACGCAGGAGGTATCGTTGGCCGCATGGATCTGGGATATATCCTGGACTGCCGGAACTACGGAAATGTGGAGAGCACTGATGGAAGCTATGTGGGAGGAATCGCCGGAAGCTCCGCCTCCACCATCCGAAGATCCCAGAGTAAATGTATGACCTCTGGCAAAAACTTTGTGGGGGGGGGATTGCCGGGGATGGCTACAATCTGACAGAAAATCTTGCCTTTGTATCCATTGGGGACGGTGAGATGTATTGCGGCGCCATTGCAGGCCGTGTGGATGATGAAGGCGAGATTTCAAGCAACCGGTTTGTGGAGAATGGAAGCGCCGGCATCGACGGAGTCAGCTACGCGGGAAAGGCCGAGCCCATTTCCTATGAAAGCCTCATGGCAGAAGAAAACGCCCCGGAAGAATTCGGGAAATTTACTCTGACGTATATCGCTGATGACACCCTGGCGGGCCGCGTTTCCTGTAAATATGGAGAGCCGCTTTCCGGCCTTGCCGTTCCCTCCGTGCCGCAGAAGCCGGGATATCACGGAGAGTGGGAGCCTGTGGGCGAAGATACCATCACCTTTGACCATGTGTTAAAGGCTGTTTATACGCCTCATGTGACCACGGTGGAAAGCAGCGCCCGGAGGGATCACGTGCGGGCTGTGATCCTGGCCGAGGGCACCTTCCATGAGGATACAGAGCTGTCAGCAGAAAAGCTGTCAGAGGAAAGGGACCGTGAGACCTGGAGGATCACGCTCACCGGAGATCTGGGCGGTGAGGAGGAGTCCCCGGAAGCCTATACCTACCGCTTTATCCTTCCAAAGGACTGGGAAAACGCTTCTCTGACCATAAAAACAGCCCAGGGGACGGAAGAGGCCGGCTGCAAAAGGACCAGAGCGCCCTGGTATTCTCCACTGCCTGGACGGACTTTGAGCTGACGGCGGAAAAAACAGGCGCAGGTGCGAAGGGAGGCTGGATGATCCCGGCGCTGGCAGGAGGTGCGCTCCTGGCGGCGGCTGTCCTGGTATTCCTTTTTGTAAAGAAGAAAAAAGAGCTTTGCCAGAGGAAAACGGGGACCATCAGAAAGCCGTCCAGGAGGCTGAAAAAGATTCGCCGTTGAAATAATGACCGATCTGGTGTATGATGGAGGCAGTAAGAGCTGCCTCCATTTTTCGGCAGTATGGAAAGGAGCGTGCCGGTGATGACATGTATGGAAGCGGAGAAAATGGTGATCCCGTATATCAACGACCAGCTTTCGGTGACAGAGCTGGAGGATTTCATTGAGCACATTAAGACCTGCGAGAACTGCCGGGAAGAGCTTGAGATCCACTATATGGTGGATGTGGGTTTAAAAAGCTGGATGAGGCCGACGGCACCTATGACATCGTCGGCGATCTGAAACGGAAGCTGGAGAGCTCAGAGGCTGTTCTGCGGCGCTTCTTCACCTTCCAGGTGGCCCGCTATGCCGTCAGCACCCGATGGCCATGGCCCTGGTGGTCATATTCCTCTTACAGCTCAGGATCTGGAAGCAGGCAGGCTTCTTTATATCAATTTAGGAGACGATTATGGAAAAACTGGTACTGATCGACGGGCACAGTATTTTAAACCGTGCCTTTTACGGCGTTCCCGGACTGACCAATTCCGAGGGACTCCATACCAATGCCGTTTATGGTTTTTTAATATTCTTTTTAAGCTGCTGGAGGAGGAAAAGCCAGGATATCTGGCCGTGGCCTTCGACCGAAGGCTCCCACCTTCCGCCATACCATGTACGACGCCTATAAAGGAACGAGAAAGCCCATGCCGGAAGAGCTCCACGAGCAGGTTCCCCTGATGAAGGAGGTTCTGACGGCCATGGGCATTCCGATCTTTACGAGAGAGGGCTATGAGGCCGACGATATCCTGGGAACGGTGGCGAAAAAGGCCCAGGCAGCCGGGATGGAGGTAACGGTGGTTTCTGGGGACCGGGACCTTCTCCAGCTTTCCGACGCCCATATTAAGATCAGCATCCCTAAGACCAGCCGTGGGACCACAGAGGTCCATACGTACTATCCGGAGGATGTAAAGCGGGAGTATCAGGTAACGCCGGAGCAGTTTATCGACGTAAAAGCCCTTATGGGAGACACCTCCGACAATATTCCCGGAGTTCCCTCCATCGGAGAAAAAACAGCGACAAATCTGATCCTGCAGTTTGGCAGCATGGGCGGCGTTTACGAGCATCTTTCAGAGGTAAAGCCTCCCCGGGCAAAAAAATCCCTGGAGGAGCACAGGGATCTGGCTGAGCTTTCTTATAAGCTGGCAAAGATCTGCATCGATGCTCCGGTGGAATTCTCTCCGGAGGACGCCAGGATCGGAGACCTCTATACAAAAGAAGCATATGAATACATGAGCCGCCTGGAATTTAAATCCCTGCTGGCAAGATTCGGGGACCATGTGAAAAAGGAAGCAGCTGCAGCTCTGGATTTCCATGCTGTAACGGATCTGGCCGTGGCCGAGGCACTGTTTCAGAAGGCCATGGGATCCGGACGGACCGGGGCCGTCCTGCTGGCCGAGGGAACGGAGATCTCCGGAGCCGCCCTGTGCCTGGACAGCCAGAACGCGTATCTGATCCAGAAGGAGGGCTTCCTTACGGGAGAATACCTGGCTGGTAAAATGACAGAGCTGTACCGGACCGGACATGTATGGACCCTGGGGCTGAAAAGCCAGCTTCCATTCCTGGATCTGGGCTATGGGGACACGGTGTATGACGCCGCTGTGGCCGCTTACCTTTTAAATCCGCTGAAGGATACGTATGACTACGACGATCTGGCCAGGGATCACCTGGGACTTACGGCTCCCTCCAGGGCGGATCTTTTGAAAAAGCTGACGTATGCGGAGGCTATGGAACAGGAACCGGAAGCCTTCCTTTCTTTTGCCGGCTTCCTGGGCCACTGTGCATACCAGTCCGGCGGCATCCTTATGGAAAAGCTGGAAGCGGAGGGCATGAAGGATCTGTACCTGGAGATTGAGCTTCCGCTGATCTATGCCCTGTACCATATGGAGGAAGAGGGGATCGCCGTAAAACGGGAGGAGCTTTCCGCCTACGGCGAAAAACTGAAGCAGCAGATCACAGTCCTGGAGCAGGAGATCTGGGACATGACCGGAAGCCAGTTCAACATCAACTCCCCGAAACAGTTGGGTGAGGTGCTGTTTGAAAAAATGGGCTTAAAGGGCGGAAAAAGACAAAGACCGGCTACTCCACGGCTGCCGACGTACTGGAGAAGCTGGCTCCCGACTACCCGGTGGTGCAGAAGATCCTGGACTACCGGACGTATGCAAAGCTCAATTCCACCTACGCCGAGGGCCTGGGAAACTTCATCGGACCAGACGGAAGGATCCACAGCCGCTTTAACCAGACTATTACGGCCACCGGACGCATTTCCAGCACGGAGCCCAACCTCCAGAATATCCCCATCCGCATGGAACTGGGGAGGGCCATCCGGAAGGTATTTGTGCCCAGGGACGGGTTCGTATTCCTGGACGCCGACTATTCCCAGATCGAGCTCCGGGTACTGGCCCATATGTCGGGAGACTCCAGGCTCATCGAGGCCTACCGGAGCGCCCAGGACATCCACGCCATCACAGCCTCCCAGGTGTTCCATATCCCCCTGGACCAGGTAACGCCCCTAAAACGGCGCAACGCCAAGGCTGTGAACTTCGGCATCGTCTACGGCATCAGCGCCTTCGGCCTCAGCGAGGATCTGAGCATCTCCAGGAAAGAGGCTCTGGAATATATCAATCAGTATTTCGAAACGTATCCGGGCGTAAAGACCTTCCTGGACGGCCTGGTGGCTGACGCTAGGGAAAAGGGCTTCGTTTCCACCATGTTCGGCCGGCGGCGTCCTGTACCGGAGCTGGGCTCTGCCAACTTCATGCAGCGTTCCTTCGGCGAGCGGGTGGCCATGAATTCCCCGATCCAGGGAACGGCCGCCGATATCATAAAGATCGCCATGATCCGGGTGGACCGGAGGCTTCGGGAGGAGGGCCTGGAATCCAGGCTGATCCTGCAGGTCCACGATGAGCTTCTGGTGGAAACGGCAGTCCGGGAAAAGGCACAGGTGGAGCGGATCCTGTCTGAGGAAATGAGCCGGGCGGCCGCTCTGAAGGTGCCCCTGGAGATCGATATGCACGATGGAAAAAACTGGTTTGAGGCCAAATAAATTCGAGGCGGTAAAATGGAAACACAAAGGAAACGGATCATCGGCGTCACCGGAGGGGTGGGCGCCGGTAAATCGACGGTACTGACCCTTTTAAGGGAAAAATTCGGCGCAGACGTTTTTCTGGCGGATACCTGCGCCCACGAGCTCATGGAGCCCGGGACCCGAGGCCTGGAGCAGGTGGTCCAGGCCCTGGGCAGCAGCTTCCTGGCTCCCGACGGCTCTGTGGACAAAAAGGCTCTGGCCCAACGGATCTTCCATGATAAAGAAGCCTTAAGGACCATGAACGCCATCATCCATCCCCTGGTCTGGGAGACTCTGGGAAAAAGGGCAGAAGCGTCCGGGCGCTCCCTGGCAGTCATCGAGGCAGCCGTGTTCGATACGGCTCCCGACGGTCTTTTTGACGAGATCTGGTATGTGTACGCAGACCCGGAGTGCCGGATCCGGCGTCTCATGGAAAGCCGCGGCTATTCCAGGGAAAAATGTGAACGCATCATAGAAAGCCAGTCATCTGAGGAGGAGTACAGGGCCAGATGCAGCCGCGTCATCGACAACAGCGGAAGCGCCCTGGAAACGGAAAAACAGCTAAAGGAGATTCTTTGTCATGAGATTTGTTAGTATCGCCAGCGGCAGCAGCGGAAACTGCATTTATGCAGGGACAGAAAGCACCCATATCCTGGTGGACGCAGGCATCAGTGCAAAGCGCATTGAGCAGGGACTTTTTGAGGTGGGGCTGAAGGCCGGAGAGGTGAACGCCATCTGCATCACCCATGAGCACACAGACCATGTGCGGGGCCTGGGCGTTCTGGCGAGAAAATATGCGATCCCCATTTACGGAACAAAGGGGACCTTACAGGAAATAAAAAAGATCAAGGGACTGGGAGAGTATCCGGAGGAACTCCTCCACCCGGTGCTGCCGGACGTGAAGTTTACGGTGGGAGACATGGACGTGCTTCCCTTCCACATCGACCACGATGCGGCGGACCCTGTGGCCTACCGGATCCAGTCTGGAAATAAATCCATTGCAGTAGCCACGGATCTGGGCCACTATAACCAGTATACCATCGACCATCTGCTGGATCTGGATGCTGTTCTTCTGGAATCCAACCATGACCTGCGGATGCTGGAGACCGGCCCCTATCCGTATTATCTGAAACGGCGGATCATGGGCGACTTCGGCCACCTTTCCAACGAAAATGCCGGGCGGCTGTTAAACTGCATCTTAAGCGGGAAGATGAAGCACATCCTTCTTGGCCATTTAAGCCAGGAAAACAATATGCCCGAGCTGGCTTATGAGACCGTGCGCCTGGAGGTGGACATGGGAGATACCCCATACCAGGCCTCGGACTTTTTATATGGCCGTTGCCAGACGGGACCGGATGTCTGATATTCTTACCGTATAAGGAGGCGCCCATGAGAATTCTTCTGATCCGCCACGGGCGGCAGAACAGCCCCTGTGCAATGTGGACGTTCCCTTATCGGAAGCGGGAGGGCCCAGGCAGCCCTCCTGGGAGAGCGTCTGAAGCATGAGGGCATCGACGCGGTCTGGTCCAGCGGCCTCTGCCGGGCTGTGGAGACCGCCGACCGGATCAACGAATCCTTAAAGGTAAAGCGGGTGATCCGGGAGGACTTAAAGGAGATCTCCTTCGGGGATCTGGAGGGACTGGCCGATCCGGTGATCGCAGAGCGGTTCGGCAGCTTTTTAAGCCAGCGGAAAAAATGGAACAGGATCTTCCCTATCCCGGCGGCGAATCGGCCGCAAACGTGGTAAAGCGGGTCCTGCCGGTGATGAATGAGATCCTGGCCTCCGGGGACAGGGCAGTGGCAGTGGTGACCCACGGTGGCGTGATCCGCAGCATGACGGCCCACTACCTGGGCATGGAGCTTTCAAAGACCCAGCTTCTGGCCTCTCACCTGGAAAACTGCGGGATTACAGAGTTCTGGTTCCGGGAGGACGGCATGGCGGTCTGAACCGCTTTAACGGAACCGCTTTAACGACTATTCCCATCTGGAGGGAAAGAAAGAGCTTTTACGGAGCGGATGGAGCGAGAAACGATGATTGAGCTTGAGAAAAAAGAAAAAGAGATGATACAGGCGCTGTTTACGGACTTTTTAAGGGAGCAGCCTCTTTCCGTGGTCTTAAGCGGCCAGGCGGGAAAGGACGATTTTATCCGGATGCGCCTCCGCCCGGTGCTTTCCGCAGGCCAGGTGGCCTTCCAGGCCGAGGAATTCCGCGGAAAACAGGCCTTCCATAAAAATATGGACGCCTCCCAGGCCTGCGCCTATCTGACGGAGCTTATGGGTACGGCCTTTAAGCAGGCCCAGGCGGAGACCGAAGGCTGGACGGCCTCGGTCCTGGTGAGCAAAAAGGGAAAGGTTTCCATAAAGAGGAAGCCAAAGGCAGAGATACGGAAGCCGGCGGATGTCTTAAACGATGCCTGGAAAAGCGGACTGGCCCATAACCGGAAAAAGAATTACATTCTGGAGGAAGGGAAAGCCGTCCCGTTCCTGGTGGATCTGGGCGTTATGACAAAGGATGGCAAGATCGTAAATTCCAGGTATGACAAATTCCGCCAGATCAACCGGTTCCTGGAATTCATTGAGGATATCCTGCCGAAGCTGGACCGTTCCAGGAGTCTGTGATCCTGGATTTTGGCTGCGGAAAATCCTATCTGACCTTTGCCATGTATTATTATCTGAAGGAACTGAAAGGATACCCGGTGCGGATCATCGGGCTGGATCTGAAAAAAGACGTGATAGAAAAATGCAATGGCCTGGCCGTAAAATACGGCTACGAAAAGCTGGCCTTCTATACTGGGGACATTGCTTCATACGAAGGCGTGGACCAGGTGGACATGGTAGTGACTCTCCACGCCTGCGATACGGCAACGGATTTCGCTTTGGAAAAGGCGGTACGCTGGGGCGCAAAGGTCATCCTTTCCGTTCCCTGCTGCCAGCATGAGCTCAATGGACAGATGGAAAATGAGCTTCTGGAGCCGGTGCTTCAGTACGGGATCATAAGGGAACGCATGGCTGCCCTGTTCACAGACGCGCTGCGGGCCAGGATCCTGGAGTGCTGCGGCTACCGGGTACAGATCCTGGAATTCATCGATATGGAGCATACTCCGAAGAACCTCCTGATCCGGGCCGTAAAGCAGGGCGGCCCCAGAAAAGACCGGGAGGAGCTTCAGGCTGTTTTAGATTTCCTTCACGCGGAGCCGACCCTGTACCGGCTTCTGATGGAGCAGGACGATTAAATCTATATTATGACCGGAGACCGGGTGAACTCATTTTTCATGGGCCGCCCGGTCTTTAATTCTGCTGCCAGACGGTAAAGCTCCGCACACTGTAAATGCTTATAAAAAAGCTCCAGGGACGGGCCGGAAAGAAGAGCGGCCGCGTCAGCCGTTTTGGTGATCATGGGAACCGCGGAATGCTTTTTTATTTCCGAGAGCAGTGGAAGAGCATCCCTCCGGAAGCCCAGGATCCTGAGCCACGGGGCCGAGTCCAGGGCCTTAAAGCGCTCCGTTTCCTCCCGGGTGATCCCCAGCACCGTATTTAAAAAGACAGCGGCTCACCCGGGCGTACGTATACTGCCGGTCCTTGGAGGAAGCAGTCCGTTCCGAAAAAAGAGGCGAAGGAAAGCCGGTTTTTGTGGAGCTTCCTCGCCAGATCCTCCGGCATGCCAGAGATCCCCGTCAGCTCACAGAGCGGCAGGGTCAGAAGCTTTTCATTTAAGATCATGGAAAAATCGTCGGCTGTGACCTGGGGACAGGACTCTAGCTTAAGGCACGAAAAGAAGGCTTCCGGCACCAGCTCAGTTAAAAATCCAGGTCATTTTCTGCCAGAGCCTTCCGGATGGCAGTGGCAGAGGCAAAGCTTCCTTTTCTCCCGCTGCTGTGATAGCCCCGTCATTCCGTTCCACCGGGACCGGGAGCATGGAGGAGCCATGGCTTTTGATGGCCCGCAGGTATTCGCAGGCCAGTATATCGTTGGGGAAACAGGGACTGGAGCGTTTGTATGGAGGAAGGCCTCCTCCCTGGCCTTAGGCCAGGAAAGCCCCCGCTTTAACCCCTCCCGGATACGCGCAGAGACCTCCGGCGTTTCCGCCTCGTAAAGGGCGGCCTGGCGTTCCAGGAGCTTAAGGTCCCCGGATTCGCTTCCAAAGGAGAGAAAATCCGCCGCTCCGGTCCTGGCGGCCATGGAGACGCCGCAGGAGGCGAAATCCTCTGCACTGGCCACCGACCCGAAGACTGGCATTTCCAGCACCAGGTCCGCCCCGGAAAGAAGGGCCATCCTGGTGCGCATATATTTATGGAAGACCGCCGGAGCGCCCCTCTGGACAAAGTCCCCGCTCATGACTGCCATGACAAAATCCGCCCCCGTAAGGGCCCTTGCTTCTTTAAGGTGGCGGCTGTGGCCGTTGTGGAACGGATTGTATTCTGCAATGACGGCTGCTGTTTTCATTTATCTGACCTCACACGTTTTTTGTTACCTTATCATACAAGCCCAGGGAAATCAACTGGAAAAATCCCAGGGAATTGATATGAAATTAATGAAATATTCATTTGTTTTTGACAAAAACTGTGCTATACTAGAGAAAATCCAGAAAAGAAAGGACTGATCCTATGAAACTGATTTTCGCTATTATACGATATGATAATGAGGATGAAGTGGTCAACGCCCTGACCCAGAAACGTTTCAGTATCACAAAGCTTTCATCCACCGGCGGCTTCTTACGGAAAGGCAATACGACTCTGATGATCGGTACCGAAGAGGAGCGTGTAAAAGAAGCCATCGAAACGATCAAAAGGAATGCGGCGCAAGACAGAAGATCACCATCAATATGCCGTATATCTCCGGCTCTGCAATGATGAACTGTGCCACAATGCCGATGAACGTGGAAGTGGGCGGCGCTACGATCTTTGTGATCGATGTGGAAGATTACGAGAAAATTTAAATAAATAGAAGAAAAGAGACTGTGTAAAGGCATGGGCGGAAGGAGATCTCCTTCTGCCCGTCTTTTTTAACAAAACGTATTGAAAAAGTGCAAAATTTTGGAAAAACGAACTTGTATCGCCAATTTGTGTGCGATATAATAGAAACAGGTATGATAAAAATACTATGGAAACCAGAAGGGAGTAATTATCATGGCATTCATTGATCTTATGAAAGAAAAGGCCAGACAGAACAGAAAGACCATCGTTCTGCCGGAAAGCGAAGACCAGAGAACTCTGACCGCTGCCGCCCAGATCTTAAAAGAGGAACTGCCGACGATCCTCGTTGGTAATGCAGAAACCATTAAAAAGACGCAGCAGCGCTGAACGCTGATATTGAAGGCGTAAAGATCGTGGATCCGGAAACAGATCCGAAATTTGACCACTATGCTGAAACTCTGTTTAAGCTGAGAGAGAAAAAAGGGCATGACCCTGGAAAAGGCCACTGCCACCTTAAAGAGCGATCTTATTACCTACGGCGTTATGATGGTAAAGGAAGGCGATGCAGATGGTCTTGTAGCCGGTGCATGCCACGCAACCGCTGATACCTTAAGACCGGCTCTCCAGATCCTTAAAACGGCTCCGGGAACCGAGCTCGTTTCCGGTTTCTTCATCATGGACGTTCCCAACTGCGAATACGGCGCCAACGGTACCTTCCTGTTTGCAGACTGCGGCTTAAACCAGGATCCCACCTCTGAGGAACTGGCAGCCATCGCCAACAGCAGCTCCGACAGCTTCCGCGCCCTTACCGGCGAGGAGCCGAAGATCGCAATGCTGTCCCATTCCACCAAAGGCAGCGCCAAGCACGCTCTGGTGGACAAGGTAACGGCGGCTGTAAGCATTGCCCATGAGAAATATCCGGAATTAAACTTAGACGGAGAACTCCAGCTGGATGCAGCGATCGTTCCGTCTGTTGCAAAATCCAAAGCAAAAGACAGCAAGGTTGCCGGACAGGCCAACGTGCTGATCTTCCCTAACCTGGACTGTGGAAATATCGGCTATAAGCTGGTGCAGAGACTGGCAAAGGCTGAGGCTTACGGCCCCATGCTCCAGGGTATTGCAAAACCGGTCAACGACTTATCCCGCGGCTGCTCTGCCGAGGATATCGTAGGCGTGGTAGCCCTGACTGCCGTACAGGCCCAGATGGCAAAATAAACCAATCGGAAACAGGAAAAGGAGTTTATGGAAATGAATATTTTAGTTATCAACTGCGGAAGCTCTTCTTTAAAGTACCAGCTCATCAACTCTGATACAGAGGCAGTCCTTGCAAAGGGCCTCTGCGAGAATCGGGATCGAAGGCAGCCAGATCACTTACCAGCCGGCCGGCGGAGACAAGGAAGTTACCGTTTCCCCCATGCCGACCCATACCCAGGCGATCCAGCTGGTACTGGATGCCCTTACCAATGAGAAGAACGGCGTGATCAAGAGCTTAAAAGAGGTTGGGGCTGTGGGCCACCGTGTGGTTCATGGCGGAGAGAAATTCACCTCCTCCACTCTGCTCACAGAGGACGCCATCAAGGCCATCGAAGAGTGCAACGATCTGGCTCCGCTCCACAACCCGGCAAACCTGATCGGTATCCGTGCATGCCAGGAGTTAATGCCGGGCGTTCCCATGGTAGCAGTATTCGATACCGCGTTCCATCAGACCATGCCGGAGGAGGCTTATCTTTACGGCCTTCCCTACGAGTACTATGAAAACTACAAGGTAAGAAGATACGGCTTCCACGGAACCTCCCACAGCTTCGTTTCCAAAAAGGCTGCTGAAGTAGCAGGAAAGCCCTATGAGGACCTTAAGATCATCGTTTGCCACCTGGGCAACGGCGCAAGCCTTTCTGCAGTAAAGAACGGTAAATCCGTTGATACCAGCATGGGCCTGACTCCTCTTGAGGGACTGATCATGGGAACCCGCTCCGGCGATATGGATCCGGCGATCATGGAATACATCGCAAAGAAGGAGAACCTGGATATTGCAGGCGTTATGAACGTGCTCAATAAGAAATCCGGCGTTCTGGGCCTTTCCGGAGTATCCAGCGACTTCCGTGACCTGGAAGAGGCTGCTGCTGCCGGAAACGACCGCGCTGAAAAGGCCTTAAAGGCATACAACTACCGCGTTGTTAAGTACATCGGTGCTTACGTTGCTGCTATGGACGGTGTTGATGTGATCGCATTTACCGCAGGTCTTGGAGAAAACGGCAAGTCCACAAGAAAGGCCATCTGTGACCACCTTTCCTACCTGGGAATCAAGATCGACGACGAGGCCAACAGCATCCGCGGCAAGGATGTGGTGATCTCCACTCCGGACTCCAAGGTCCAGGTTATGGTGATCCCCACCAACGAGGAGTTAGCAATCGCAAGAGAAACTCTGGCTCTGGTATAAGGAAAACAGATCCGGCCTATATCTGCCCGTCGTGATGCATTCACGGCGGGCAGTTTTTTGGGATTGACTCCAAAAGACACAGGGCTTACAATAATTATGACCGATCATATGAAACAGGAGGGGTATCAATGAAAAAACGGGCCTGTCTGCTGGCCGCAGCATTCTCCATTTTTCTTGGAATAGAGGCCTATGGAGGCCAGTTTATTAAGGATGAGACCGGACTCTGGTATCAGAACGCGGATGGGACCTGGCCTGTGGGGTGGTTCCAGTCTGACACCGGAAGCTGGTATTGCTTTGACGAGAACGGATACGCCCGTACCGGATGGTATGAAGAGAATGGGATCCGGTACTATCTGGGGATCACAGATGGACGGCTGTTTACGGACTGCACATCCTATCTGGAGGACAGCTGGTACTCATTTGACGGCGAAGGAAAAAGTACCTATACCGGTACGGATCACATTGGCTGGCTCTGGGACGGCGTTCACTGGCTCTACCGGAAGCCCAGCGGGGCTTATGTGACGGACGGATGGCATACCATTGACGATGCTTCCTATTATTTTTCAGAAGGCCATCTGGCAACGGGCCCCTTTTCCATTGGCGGAGAAAACTATTTCTTTGACAGCCAGGGACAGAAGGCCAGCGGGCTGACGGTCTGGAAGAATGATTTTTACTATATCAATGACGACCAGACGGTTTTAAAAAATTCTGAAAAGGAGATCGACGGCATCCTTTATCGTTTTGATGAGACGGGAAGGGAAGCATGGTTTCCCAGCGTCCCTCTGCCCCATCCATGAATTTTATACCAGGAGAGGACTGGCCCTACAAGGCGGTCACAGAGATCCCTCCGGAAAACGAAAAGACAGAGCTGCACCGTACCTGCGACCAGATGGCGGATCAGATCCTGTCCGAGATCATAAATGACGCCATGGACCAGCGCCAGAAGGCAGAGGCCATTTATAACTGGGTACGCGGAAACATCCGTTACAGCGGAGCCTCAGCCACCCGCGACTGGGTCCAGGAGGCTTACCAGGGCCTCCGGCTGCGGCGGGGCGACTGCTTTACTTATTATTCTGTATCCCAGCTGCTTTTAAGCCGGGCCGGGATCGCAGGCATCGAGGTGGTCCGGTCTACGGATAACCATCACTACTGGAATCTGGTGAACATCGACGGCAGCTGGTATCATTTTGATGCGACTCCGCGCCGGGCCAGAGGATATTTCTTCCTGTGGACCGATGATCAGATGGAACAGTATTCCAGACAGCATGGCGGGTGCTTCACCTTTGACCGCCGGCTTTATCCGGCAACTCCGGAATAAGCGTGACCGTTCAGCCGTGCAAGGCTCCGAACAGGAAAATGCATGGCTGAGCGGTTACGGATCATATGAGTACGGCCGTCTGGCTTCCAGGCGGGAAAACCAATACATAGATGGGAGAGATACAGTATGGAAGAGTTATATGAGATCCTGGAGGACATTATACCTGGAGAGGATTACAAAAACAGCACGGCCCTGGTGGACGACGATATCCTGACCTCCTTTGAACTGGTACGCCTGGTGACGGAGATCGACAGCACGTTTGATATCTCCATCCCCTCCAGCGAGATCGTTCCTGACAATTTTAATTCAGCGGAAACCATTTGGGCGCTGATCGAGAGGCTGGGAGGAGCCGGCTGATCATGGCTCTTGTATCGTACGGGTTTGGATTTTTCTGTGCAGTCCTCCTGCTTCTGTATTACATAGTCCCAGGGCGGTTCCAGTGGCGGATCCTTTTAGCGGCCAGCGTCCTGTTTTACGGCTTTGCAGGCCCTTTGTGGATCCTTTATCCTGCGGCTTCTTCGGTCTCTGTCTGGTATCTGGCGCGTAAGATCGGCTCCATGACGGATCAGTACCGGAACTGGGTACAGAAAGAGCAGCCGGACCAGACGCAGAAAAAGGCGTATAACCAGAGGCTGAAGGCCAGGCAGAAACGTTTCCTGATCCTGGGGCTTCTGCTGAACTTCGGCATCCTGGCCGTTTTGAAGTACACAAATTTCCTGCTTTCCAATGTGGAGGTGATCCTTCACCTGGCCGGAATTTCCGGGGAGATGGAGTACGCAGACTGGGTCCTTCCTCTGGGGATCTCCTATTATACCTTCCAGTCCATGGGGTATCTGATCGATGTTTACCAGAGAAAATATGATCCGGAAAAAAGCCTTCTGCGGACTGCACTGTTCGTATTCTATTTCCCGCAGCTCACCGTGGGGCCCATCAGCCGCTTTGACCGGCTGAAGGAGGAGCTTTATTCTCCCCACCGCTTTTCCATGGACCGGCTGGCAGCCGGAGGGCAGAGAGCGCTCTGGGGATATTTTAAAAAGCTGGTGGTGGCAGACCGGATCGGGCCTGCTGCATCCATGATCACCGGATCCCCGGAAATTTATGGAGGCGTTTACGTCTTACTGGGGATCGCCGGACATGTGATCCAGCTTTACGCCGATTTTTCGGGAGGAATCGATATTATCCTTGGTATTTCGGAAATGTTTGGGATTCGCCTTCCGGAAAACTTTGACCGGCCCTTTTCATCCCGGAGCCTGGCAGAGTTCTGGCGGCGGTGGCATATGACCCTGATGCAGTGGTTCCGGGAGTATATCTTTTTCCCCGTATCCACCAGCCAGGCGGCCAGGAAGCTTTCTGCGGCTGCTGGCCGCCTGGCCGGGAAAAAGGCCGCCGGGAAAGTGCCGGTCTATCTGGCCTCCCTTACAGTCTGGTCTGTGACAGGGATCTGGCACGGGGCTTCCTGGAACTGGGTTCTCTGGGGACTGGCAAACTGTGTTTTCAAGCTCCTTTCCCAGGAGCTTTCGGGCCTGTTCCGAAGCCTCCAAAGCCGCTTCCCTTTTACGGACGGACGCGGATACCAATGTTTTCAAAAGGTACGGACCTTTTTTGTATTCTGTCTTCCCTGGATGTTTATTTACTATCCTGCCGCAGAGGTATTTCCACGTCTTTTGGGGATTCTGAAAGGTGAGGGGCTCCTTTCCCTTATTCTGGGCGGCTATGGAACGCTTATGGACACACCGGATCTTATGATCCTGGGCCTGGGGATCCTTTTTATGGCCCTGGCCGGGCAGATCTGCGGAAATGAAGGGCTGAAGGAACGGCTCTCCCGGCTCCCCTGGCCGGTTTCCTATGGCCTTTCCTTTGTCCTGTTTCTGATCCTCCTTGTAACCGGCGTTTATGGCAGAGGATACGAAGCCAGCCAGTTTATCTATAATCGTTTTTAGGAGGAAGGGCATGAAAAGGAAAAAAATAAATGCGCTTTTTGTTCTTCTGGCCGCAGCCATCTCCCTTCTGGTCCTCTGGGCTGTCCAGCGGCTTCTGGTCCCCAAGTATATGGGAATGGTCGTGGAAGGGAATCTCACAGGAGAATATTATAAGGAAGTACCGGACCATGATGTTCTGATCCTGGGAAACTGCGAAGCCTATGAGAATATCTCTCCGGCAGTCCTCTGGAGGGAGTTCGGAATTTCCAGCTATATCCGCGGAAATGCAAACCAGCTCATGGCCCAGTCCTATTATCTTCTGGAGGATGCTCTTAAATATGAAGTTCCGGGCGCGGTGGTGCTTTCGGTGTCTTCCATGACGAATTTCAGTCAGGACAATGAAAGCTACAACCGTATGACCCTGGACGGCATGCGGTGGTCCCCATCCAAATGGAAGGCCATACAAGCCACAAAAATGGAGGACGAGCATGTCATCGAATATATATTCCCGCTTTTACGCTTCCATTCCAGATGGAAGGAGCTGGAAAAAGAGGACTTTACTTATTTCTGGGACAGAGGGACCGTATCCCATAATGGCTACTATATGAGGGCTGATATCCGGCCGGCAGGGGAGTTTCCCGCCGCCAGGAGGCGGTCTGATTATTCCTTCGATCCGCGGTGCTGGGACTATCTGGAAAAGATCCGGCTTTTATGTGAAGAAAAGGGCATCTCCCTGATCCTCATGAAGGCTCCGGCCCTGTATCCGGCCTGGTATGACCAATGGGACCAGCAGATCGCCCGGTATGCCGCAGATCATGGCCTGACGTACATAAACTGCATGAAGGATCCAGAGGCCATTGGGATTGATTTTTCCCATGATACCTATGACGGAGGCATCCACATGAACGTGTACGGCGCAGAAAAGGTGGCCCGTTTCCTGGGACCGGAGCTTCTTAAGGTCCCGGGCGTTTCCGACCGCCGCCAGGAAGAGGCTCTGGCAGTCTGGTGGGAAGAGAAATGCCGCGTTTATGATGAAAAGAAAGCAGAGCAGGAGGAGGAATTTTCCCGGCTCGGCTATTTAGAGCAATTTTACCAGGGGCAGTGATCCCCCGCTTAATAAACAAAAGAAAGGAAGTCTTTTACTATGAGAAAGTCTGGAAAATACCTGACCGCAGCCATCCTGGCAGTGTCCATGGCAGTCACTCCCATCACCTCTTACGGCTTTGGCTGGTCAAAGACCGAAGCTGCTGAGGAAAAAAAGGAGGAGTCCTACGCATTTAAGACAGAAGATACTGTGATCACTATGGGCGCAGAGGCGGCCCCCATCTTAAAGGCTCTGGGCAAGGCGAAGAGTACCTTTGAGCAGGACAGCTGTGCCTATCAGGGAAGATCCAGGATCTACACCTATGATAATTTTGAACTGGGCACCTCCACTGCATCCGGAAAGGAATGCGTCGAGTCCATTTACATTGCAGGCACCTCCGGCACAGCGGCCACCCAGGAGGGCGTTCAGACCGGCTCCAAAAAGGAGGACGTGATCAAGGCCTATGGTAAGGATTATAAGGAGGATTTCGGGACCCTCCGTTATACCCTTGGAAGCTGCCAGCTTTCCTTCTATATGACCAATGGAGCGGTGGACGCCATTGAATACGTCCTCGTTCCGGTAAAATAACGTGGAAGGAAGAGCACAAAGGAATATACCGTCGCTGTTGGAGGAAGCCGCTGCCCGCTTTCCCCAGCGGAAGGCCTATGAGGATGAAACGTGTTCCATGACGTTTTCAGAGGTCCGCCGCCTGGCTGCCTCCATCGGGACCGGGATCGCCGCTTTAGAGAATCCAGGCCGTCCTGTGGCCGTCTTTATGGAAAAAAGTGTCTGGATGGCTGTTTCACTCCTGGGTGTTTCCTGCGGCGGCTGCATCTACTGTCCTGTGGATGTGGCCATGCCAAAAGCGCGGATGGACCGGATCCTTTCGGTCCTGGAACCGGCGGCTGTCCTGACTTCCGGATCTATGGGGGCCAGAGCCCGGGAGGCCTGCGGGGACTGTCCGGTCCTTCTTGTGGAGGATCTGGCCGCCCGTCCGGCCGACGAGGCCCTTCTGGCCTCCCAGCGGGCCCGTATCAAGTCCTCAGATCCCCTTTACATCCTTTTTACCAGCGGCTCCACTGGTATGCCCAAGGGTGTTGTGGGCACCCACCAGACGGTGCTTAACAACCTGGAATGGCTGGCATCCCGTTTCGATCTGGGACCGGACGACGTACTGGGAAACCAGGCTCCGCTCCATTTTGTGGTGGCGGATCATGACCTTTACTGCCCCTTGAAGTTCGGCTGCAGCTCCTTTTTCATCCCAGCCGGCTATTTTTCGTTCCCTGCAAAGCTGATCCCGCTTTTAAACCAGCACCGTGTGACAACGGTATTCTGGGTCCCGTTTGCCCTGGGAACCATCGCCAGTTTCCGGGCCCTGGATGAGATCCTGCCGGAATTTCTCCGGTATGTGTTCTTTGTGGGGGAGGTGATGCCGGTGCGCCAGCTGAATTACTGGAGGGCGCATGTGCCGTCGGCCCATTATATCAATCTCTATGGCTCCACAGAAATGTACATGTGCTGCTATTATGAGGTGGACCGGGAATATGCAGAGACCGATACCCTTCCGATCGGAGGCCCCTGCGGAGGGACCGGGATCCTGGTCCTGGATGAAATGGACCGGGAGATCCTTCCGGGCATGGAAGAGACGGGAGAGCTCTGTATCCGGGGCTTTGCGGTGGGGCCGGGCTATTACCGGGATCCGGAACAGACGGCCAGGAAGTTCATACAAAATCCCCTGGAACCGGCGGCCCGCGAGATGATCTACCGGACCGGGGATCTGGTCCGGTATGGAACCGACGGCCTGCTGGAATTCTGCGGACGGGCGGACTACCAGATCAAGCATCTGGGGTACCGGATCGAACTGGGAGAGATCGAAGCCGCAGCCGGGAAGGTTCCTGAGATCTCCAGCTGCGCCTGTGTCTATGACCAGAAAAAGCAGAGGATCCTGTTTTTTTACGACGGCACGGAAACGGACAGGAAGACTATTTCCTCCAGCCTGTCGCAGCAGCTTCCCAGGTATATGCTCCCCAGCCGGTATGTGTATCTGGATCCCCTTCCCAGGAATGCCAGCGGGAAAATTGACCGAAAATTTCTTCAGGAACAATATGAAAAAAACATAAAATCTTGTTGACAAATTGTGCCTGTATGGGTATAATAACTTAGTGCGTATTAGGAGAGACAATATGCTGATTAATTTATCTGAAGTTTTTACTCTGGAAGGTAAGGAGAGGACCTGGACAGTCCCTCTGGAAATGAGATCCTATGAGGGAGCCGACGGAAAATATCCGGTGGCGTCGTCTGAGCCTGTGACCGTTACAGTAAAGAATCTTGGAAACAGGAAGCTGGCTTTAACGGGCGGGACGAAGGTCACGCTGACGATTCCATGTGCCAGATGTCTGGAGCCGGTGGAATACACCTGCGAAATAGACTTTGACCAGGAACTGGATATGAGTTCTTCCGATGACGACCGGGTAAAGGATTTGGATGAACAATCGTACCTGACTGGTTATAATCTGGATGCAGACCGGCTGGTATGTAATGAACTCTCACTGAACCTGCCTATGAAGGTCCTGTGCAAAGAAGATTGCAAAGGGATTTGTAATAGATGTGGAGCAAATCTCAATTATGGGACTTGCGGCTGCGATACCAGGTCACTTGATCCACGGATGGCAGTTATCCAGGATATTTTTAAACAGTTTAAGGAGGTGTAACCATGTCTATCTGTCCAAAGAACAAATCTTCTAAAGCAAGAAGAGACAGCCGTAGAGCAAACTGGAAGATGAGTGCTCCGAACCTTGTTAAGTGCAGCAAATGCGGCGCATTAATGATGCCTCACAGAGTCTGCAAAGCATGCGGTTCTTACAACAAGCGCGAAATCGTTAAAGTTGAAGATTAATTTTATGATATAGAAAAACCGTCGGAAGGATCCGGCGGTTTTTCTTTATTATCTCTGGTCCCTGGACATGCAGATGGCCCCTGTCCTCTGTAATTCCAGGATCCCGAAGCTCCTGGCCAGCTCGATGAAGTTTTCCACCTCGTCGGGAGCGGCATGAAATTCGATGACCATATTTTTAGCGGATACATGGACGATCTTTGCACCCATGACGCTGCAGAGCTCGATCAGAGAGGCCCGGTTGGTCTGGGAGTAGGAGACCTTCATGAGCATCATTTCCAGAAGAACACATTTTGTCTCCTCCAGCCTGCGGACCTTGATCACATCCAGCTTTTTATTCAGATGCTTTTCAATCTGGTCGATGGTCCTCTGGTCCCCTGTGGAAACGATGGTCATACTGGAAATATCCTTTCGTTCCGTCACACCCACGGCCAGACTGTCGATGTTAAAAGCCCTTCTGGCGAAAAGTCCCGAGATCTGGGACAGAACGCCGTCTTTATTTTCTACCAGTACGGAAAAAATCCCTTTCATGCTGTTGTTCCTCCCTATTTGGTGTTATTGGCGCTGTCGACCCGGCAGACCATGATGCAGGCGCGGTCACAGGCTAAAAACCCGTCCAGGACCTGGTCCAGATCTTCGTTGCTGTTACAGGAAAAGTATTCCATATCATATGCCTCTGCGATCTTATCATAACGAGGATAATCGTACAGCTGCACACCGAAATAATGGCCGTCATAGGTCTTTTTTCCTGATGCTCCCGCACCAGCCCCAGAAATTCATTCTGGACCACCAGGATCTTCAAGGGAAGTCGGTTGACGGCAATGGTGCCCAGCTCGTACATGGACATCTGGAAGGAGCCGTCACCGCAGACCGCCACCACCTGGGCCTCTGGCCGGCACATTTTGGCTCCAATGGCCGCCGGGATGGAGTAGCCCATGGTACCCATGCCGCCTGTGGTAAGGAACCGTCCGTTTTTCATCACATAGTTGTCCGCAGACCAGAGCTGGTTCTGGCCCACATCTGCCACATAGACGGCGTCTGCTTCCATTTTTTCCGATAAACGCTGCACCAGGAGATTGGGATTCACCAGACGGCTGCTGAAGGTCCGGTGGTCCACGGTGCTTTTCTTGATCTCTGTAAGCTCCCGGATCCAGGGATTCATGTCCAGGGAAAAATCCTCTTCCAGAAGACGCTCGAAGATCTCCCCTGCATCCCCCACCAGAGGGATCGTGGGACCGAGGTTTTTCCCGATCTCAGCCGTATCGATGTCAATGTGGATGATGTTTACCTGTTTTTCCAGGTGCTGGGGCCTGGGAACGGCCCGGTCCGCGATCCTGGCTCCCACGATGATCAGAAGATCGCTGGCGGATACGGCCCGGTTGGCATAGGGCTTTCCGTTGTTCCCCAGCATTCCAAAATATAGGGGATGGACCTTGGGAAGGACGCCGATGCCCATCATCGTGGTCACCAGCGGGATCTGGTTTTTTTCGCAGAACTGCCGGAGACACGCCTCCGCATTGCCCAGGATCACTCCTCCTCCGGCACACACCAGAGGCCGCTCAGCCTTCCGGATGGCTGCGATCACCTTATTCATCTGCTGGTCATTGCCGCGGGTACTGGGCTTATAGCCCCGGATCTTCACCTCCTGGGGATAGGAGAAGGGCTTTTTTAATGACGCCATCTGTACGTCGCAGGGAATGTCGATGAGGACCGGGCCCTTTCGGCCTGTGGACGCGATATAAAAGGCCTCCTTCATGATCCTGGGGATCTCGTCCGGGTTCTTAACCAGATAACTGTATTTAACAAAGGATTCTGTGGCACCTCTCATATCAGCCTCCTGGAACACGTCCCGTCCCAGGAGACTGCTGTTTACCTGCCCCGTGATAGCCACCATGGGGATGCTGTCGGCATAGGCCGTGGCCAGGGCCGTGATCAGATTGGCGGCGCCTGGACCGGACGAGGTGACACAGACCGCCGGTTTCCTGGCGATCCTTGCATAACCGCTGGCTGCGTGGCCGGCAGCCTGTTCCTGGCGGACCAGAACGTGTTCGATGTAGCCGGAGGCAAAGACCTCCTCATAGAACGGGGCGATGGCCACCCCCGGATAACCGAAGATCCTGGTGATCCCCTCTGCTTCAAGGCACCGGACCATTGCTGCTGCACCATTCATGCTTTTTCCTCCTAAACGTGCGATTCGATTTTTTTTCGATTATAAGGAGTCTTGCGGGAAGTGTCAAGAATATTGTGGGATCCTGGGCCTGTGCAGGCCGGAAAGATGTTCACAAATATAGACCGCGGAGCTATTGTACAAAAAAACCTATTGATTTTATACAAGCTATCTAGTATATTATTGGTAGATTTAGACAGGGAGCCAATACTATGATAAAGATTGCAGTAGACGCCATGGGCGGCGACAATGCGCCTTCTGAGATTGTAAAGGGCGCTGTGGAGGCCGTCTCTGAACGGCCGGATATCACAGTCTGTCTCACCGGACAGGAAGATATCATTAAAAAAGAGCTGGAAAAATATACTTATAAAAAAGAACAGATCGAGATCGTCCCGGCCTCCGAGGTCATTGAGACTGGAGACCCCCCGGTCAACGCCATCCGGAAGAAAAAGGATTCTTCCATTGTGGTGGGAATGAACCTGGTAAAGCGCGGAGAGGCCGACGGCTTTGTTTCCGCCGGAAGCTCCGGAGCCATTTTAGTGGGCGGCCAGGTGATCGTGGGAAGGATCAAAGGTGTAGAGCGGCCTCCGCTGGCTCCTCTGATCCCCACGGAAAGGGGATTTTCCCTTCTCATTGACTGCGGCGCCAACGTGGACGCCAGACCGTCCCACCTGGTACAGTTTGCCCAGATGGGCTCCATTTATATGGAACATGTCATGGGCGTAAAACGGCCCCGGGTGGCCATCGTCAACATCGGAGCAGAGGAGGAAAAGGGAAATGCCCTGGTAAAGGAGACCTTCCCGCTCCTTAAGGAATGTCCGGGGATCAACTTCATCGGAAGCATTGAAGCCCGGGAGATCCCCCACGGAGGAGCCGATGTGATCGTCTGCGAGGCCTTTGTGGGCAATGTGATCTTAAAGCTTTATGAAGGCGTGGGAGCCACCATGATCTCTATGATCAAAAAAGGAATGATATCCTCCCTCCGGTCAAAGATCGGTGCCCTTCTCATCAAGCCGGCTTTAAAATCCACCTTAAAGAGCTTCGACGCCTCCCAGTATGGCGGAGCGCCCCTTCTGGGGCTTAAGGGCCTGGTTGTGAAGACCCATGGAAGCTCCAAAGCCAATGAGGTGAAGAACTCTATTATCCAGTGTATTGCCTTTAAAGAGCAGGCCATCAGCGAAAAGATCGGCCAGTGCCTGTCCCCGAGGGGAAGAGGATATAAAAGAGCCATAAAATTAAAATTAATATATAATAGAACAGAGAGGATGGAAATTTTTATGGAATTTGAAAAATTACAGCAGATCATTGCAGAGGTGTTAAATATTGATGCCGACGAGATCACAATGAACACCACCTTCGTGGACGACCTGGGAGCCGACTCCCTGGATGTATTCCAGATCATCATGGGCATTGAGGAGGAGTTCGATATCGAGATCCCCACAGAGGCTGCTGAAAAGATCGTCAGCGTAGGCGACGCCGTAGAGCAGATCAAAAACGCATTAAATTAAACCTTTCCGGAAATCCCGGAAATCAGGGGCTGCTGCAAAAGGGATACTCAGATACGACTCTTTTGCTCCAGCTCCATTTTCCATTATAAGGAGGAAACATTCTTGGATAAAAAATTGAAAATGCTGGAGGAGATCATCGGATATACCTTTAAAAACGAGCACCTTCTTCCCCATGCCCTGACCCACAGCTCCTATGCCAATGAGCGCCACTGGGATAAAAAAAGGTGCAACGAACGCCTGGAATTTCTGGGAGACGCGGTCCTTGAGGTGGTCAGCAGCGAATTCCTGTTTTTGAACCACCCGGACATGCCGGAGGGCGAGATGACGAAACTCCGGGCCAGCCTGGTATGCGAACCGGCTCTGGCTTACTGCGCCGAAGCCATTTCTCTGGGCGACTATCTGATCCTTGGAAAGGGCGAGGACATGACCGGCGGAAGAAAGCGGCCTTCGGTGGTTTCCGACGCCATGGAGGCGGTGATCGGAGCCATTTACCTGGATGGTGGTCTTGCTAACGCAAAAGAGTTCATCCATCGTTTTATTTTAAACGATATTGAGCATAAACAGCTCTTTTACGATAGCAAAACTATTTTACAGGAGATCGTACAGGCGGATTTTAAGGATCCTCTGACCTATGAGCTTATAAGGGAAGAGGGACCGGACCACAATAAGACCTTTGAGGTCTGTGCAAAGATCGGTTCCCACGAGATCGGCCGCGGCGCTGGCCGCACGAAAAAGGCCGCAGAGCAGCTTGCCGCCTACCGTGGGATCTGCCAGCTGAAAAAACAGACCAGTAGAAAAGGTGCAGTATGTATTTAAAAACCATAGAAGTACAGGGATTCAAATCCTTTGCCAATAAGATCGTATTTGAATTTCATAACGGCATCACAGGGATCGTGGGACCCAACGGCAGCGGAAAGAGCAATGTGGCCGATGCAGTCCGCTGGGTCCTGGGAGAGCAGAAGGTCAAGCAGTTAAGAAGCGCTTCCATGCAGGACGTGATCTTCTCCGGCACGGAGACCAGGAAGCCCCAGGGCTTTGCCTATGTGGCCATTACCCTGGATAACTCGGATCACAAGCTGGCCATTGATTTTGACCAGGTCACAGTTTCCCGGCGGATCTACCGGTCTGGAGAGAGCGAGTACCTCCTCAATGGGAGCCCGTGCCGCCTAAAGGATATCAACGAGCTGTTTTATGACACAGGGATCGGAAAGGAAGGTTATTCCATCATCGGCCAGGGCCAGATCGATAAGATCTTAAGCGGCCGGCCGGAGGAACGGAGGGAGCTTTTTGATGAGGCTGCCGGGATCGTAAAGTTCAAGCGGAGAAAGGCCATTGCCCAAGAAAAAATTAGAGGACGAAAAGCAGAACCTGGTCCGGGTCTCCGACATCCTGGGAGAACTGGAAAAGCAAGTGGGGCCTCTGGAAAAGCAGGCCGCATCAGCCAGGAATACCTCCGGCTCAGGGAGGAGATGAAGCGGTTCGATGTGAACCTGTTCCTGACAGAAATGGAGGATACGGACCGGACCTTACGGGAGCTGGAGGAAAAGAGCCGGATCGTAAGCAGCCATATGGAGGAATCCAGGCAGGAATCAGAGCAGTTAAAGGAAGAGTATGACCGGATCGCTGAAAACATCGCGGCCCTGGACCAGACCATCACCGAAAAGCAGGCTCTGGGAAATGAGGCGCGGATGAACGCCAGGAACCTGGAGGGCCGGATCAGCGTGCTCAATGAACAGATCCGTGCCGAGGAAATGAACGCCGAGCATATCCGGAGCCGGATCGCTGCCATTGAATCAGAGCTTCAGGAAAAAGAAAGGGACAGAAGCCGCCATCAGGAAGAAAAGCAGCAGCTTAAGATCCAGGTGGAGGCCATGGAGAAGCGGCTCCGTGAGGGAGAAGACCAGCTGGAGCAGGCTTCTTCCCGTGTATCCGGCCTTGAAAGATCCATTGAGGACGGAAAAGCGGCGTTGATCGGAGCGCTCAATGAACGCTCCGGTCTTTCTGTAAAGAAGCAGCGGTACGATACCCTTTGGAGCAGGTCCAGGTGCGCCGTTCAGAGGTGGCCCAGAAGCTCTTAAAGGTAAAGACCGACGAGGAGGCCTGGGACGGTCAGATCCAGGAGCAGGAAAAGGCCTTAGCCTCTGTGAACCAGGCCATCGAGACCCTGGTCACAGAGGGCGAGATACTGGAAGGGGAGGCAAGAGAGGCGGCCGGACAGATCGCACGCCTCAATAAAAATCTCAACAACGCCCAGCAGGAATACCACACCTCCTATACCCGCCTGGAATCCTTAAGGAACCTGGCGGAGCGGTACGACGGTTATGGAAACAGCATCCGGAGGGTCATGGAATGCCGCGACCGTGTCCGGGGGATCCACGGAGTCGTGGCAGACCTTCTGGACGTTCCGAAGGAATACGAGACGGCCATTGAAACGGCCCTGGGAGGAAGCATCCAGAATGTGGTCACTGACTCCGAGGAGACAGCCAAGATCCTGATCGGTCATCTGAAAAAGAACCGATACGGACGGGCCACCTTCCTTCCCCGACCGCCGTTTCCAGCCGGGGAGGATTTCGGAGCCACAGGCCCTTAAGGAGCCTGGAGCCATCGGCGTAGCTGCCGATCTGGTGAAAACAAGGGATGAATATAAGGGACTGGTCCAGTATCTCCTGGGGCGGGTCCTGGTGGTGGACCATATGGACCATGCCATTGCCATTGCCCGGAAATACCGTCACTCCATCCGCATGGTAACGCCCGAAGGCGATCTTTTAAGTCCCGGCGGCTCCATGAGCGGCGGCGCCTTTAAAAATTCCAGCAATCTCCTGGGACGGAGAAGAGAGATGGAGGAAATGGAGGAGGCCTGTAAAAAGCTCTCCTGGCAGTGGACCGGATCCAGAAGGAGCTGGTCTTCCAGGAAGCCCTCCTGGAGGAAAAGAACAGCAGCCTTTCCAGTGTCCGGACCTCTCTCCAGGCCCGGTATCTGGAGCAGAATACGGCAAAGCTGTCCCTGCGGCAGCTGAACCAGAAGAAGGAGGAGCTGACAGAATCCTCCGCAGACATGAACCTGGAAAACCGCCAGCTGGAGGAGCAGATGCGTGAGATCCGAAGGAATATCGCCGGACTCCTGGCATCCATGGAGGAGCTGGAGGCAGAAAATACCGCCAGAAACGAGGCGATCACATCCGATGGAGTGCTTCTTGAGGCGGCGAGAAACCAGCGGGAAGAGGCCTCCAGGGCCCTTTCCCAGATCCAGCTGGAGGCCGCTGGTCTGAAGCAGCAGGATTCGTTCCTGGACCAGAACCTCAGCCGTCTTGAGGAGGAGACCGGAAGGCTCCTGGCTGAACAAAAGGCCCTGGGCTCCGGCTCCGGAGACAGCGAACAGGCCGTAAAGGAGCGGCTCCTGGAGATCGAAGCCATAAAAGAACAGATCTGTGCGGTCCAGGAGGAGGCCGGAACGTTCATGAAGGAAGCCGAAGGGGCCAGACAGGAAAAGGAAGCCCTGGGCGCTGGACAAAAGGATTTCTTTGCCCGGAGGAAGCCCTTTCTGACCGGCTTTCCAGGCTGGACAAGGAGCTGTTCCGCCTGCAGGGACAGAAAGAAAAGCAGGAAGAAAAACGGGACTCCTCCGTGGAATATATGTGGAGCGAGTATGAGCTGACGCGGACCGCTGCCCAGGAGCTGAGAGACGACAGCCTGGTTTCCGTACCAGAGATGAAAAATCAGATCACTGAGAGAAAAAACAGGATCCGTGCCCTGGGAAATGTCAACGTCAACGCCATTGAGGATTACCGGGAGCTTTCTGAACGGTATGAATTTATGAAGACCCAGCACCAGGACCTGGTCACTGCCCAGGAGGCCCTTTACCAGATCATCGAGGAGCTGGACACTGGCATGCGGCGCCAGTTCACAGAACGGTTTGCCCTGATCCGTGCGGAGTTTGACCGGGTATTTAAGGAGCTGTTCGGCGGCGGCCACGGCTCCCTGGAGCTGATGGAGGACGAGGACATCCTGGAGGCCGGGATCCAGATCATCTCACAGCCCCTGGAAAGAAGCTGCAGAATATGATGCAGATGTCCGGAGGAGAAAAGGCTCTGACAGCCATTGCGCTCTTATTTGCGATCCAGAACCTGAAGCCTTCCCCGTTCTGTCTTCTGGACGAGATCGAGGCGGCCCTGGATGACTCCAACGTGGACCGGTACGCAAAATATCTGCACAAACTGACAAAGCACACCCAGTTCATCGTCATCACCCACCGGCGCGGCACCATGGTGGCCGCAGACCGGCTTTATGGGATCACCATGCAGGAAAAAAGGCGTTTCCACGCTGGTATCTGTAAGCCCTGATCGAAAACGATTTAGATAAATAGTAGGAGGATATCCATGGAAGAGAAGAAAAAGGGATTTTTTCCCGTCTGGTAGCCGGACTTACAAAAACAAGAGAAAACATCGTTTCCGGTATGGATTCGATCTTTTCCGGCTTTTCAGCCATAGACGAGGACTTTTATGAGGAGCTGGAGGAGACTCTCATCATGGGAGATATGGGGATCCAGACCACCATGTCTGTGCTGGAGGAATTAAAAAAGGCCGTGAAGGAGCAGCACATCAAGGATCCGGCCCAGTGCCGCCAGGTGCTCATCGACAGCATCCGGAAAAAAATGGACCTGGGCGAAAACGCGTATGAATTTGAACACAGGAAATCCGTGGTCCTGGTGATCGGCGTCAATGGCGTAGGAAAGACCACTTCCATCGGAAAACTGGCCGACCAGCTGAAGTCCGATGGAAAACGGGTGATCCTGGCAGCTGCCGATACCTTCCGGGCCGCCGCCATCGAACAGCTCTCCGAGTGGGCCGACCGGGCCGGCGTGGATCTGATCGCCCAGAAGGAGGGCTCGGATCCGGCTGCCGTGATCTACGACGCCATTGCCGCAGCAAAGTCCAGGAATGCCGACGTTCTCATCTGCGACACCGCTGGCCGCCTTCACAACAAGAAAAATCTGATGGAAGAGCTGAAAAAGATCAACCGGATCATTGATAAGGAGTATCCGGAGGCATACCGGGAGACCCTGGTGGTCCTTGACGGCACCACCGGACAGAATGCCCTGGTACAGGCGCGCCAGTTCATGGAGGCTGCCCCCATCACGGGCATCATCCTGACCAAGCTGGACGGAACTGCCAAGGGCGGCATCGCCGTTGCCATCCAGTCGGAATTAGGCATTCCGGTGAAATACGTGGGAGTGGGAGAGAAGATCGACGATCTGCAAAAGTTCAGCTCGGGGGATTTTGTAAACGCGCTGTTTCAGTCTGATACCAGGGATAAAGGAGAATAAAGCCAATGGAAATGATGGAGCTCACACTGGAAAAATTTGAGGAAGCATCGGAGATCGTGGAAAAAGTGACCCAGGAGACAAAGCTGATCTACAGCGAATACTTCTCCGGTCTTTCCGGAAATAAGGTATATTTTAAACCGGAAAACATGCAGCGGACCGGCGCTTATAAGGTCCGGGGCGCTTACTATAAGATCAGCCAGCTTTCAGACCAGGAAAAGGAGAAGGGGCTGATCACTGCCTCTGCGGGAAACCATGCCCAGGGCGTGGCCTATGCGGCCAGGCTGGCAGGCGTAAAGGCCACAGTGGTGATGCCGGTGACGACCCCTCTGATCAAGGTGAACCGCACGAAAAGCCTGGGAGCCGATGTGGTGCTGTCCGGGAATGTATTTGACGAGGCCTGTGCCCATGCTTATGAGCTGGCCGAGGAGCACGGCTATACCTTTGTCCATCCCTTCAATGACCTGCAGATCGCCACAGGCCAGGGAAGCATTGCCATGGAGATCATAAAGGAGCTTCCCACCGTGGACTATATCCTGGTTCCTGTGGGCGGCGGAGGGCTCTGCACAGGAGTTTCCACCCTGGCAAAGCTTCTGAACCCTAAGGTAAAGGTCATTGCTGTGGAACCGGCAGGAGCCGCCTGCTTAAAGGCCTCCCTGGAAGCCGGGAAGGTGGTATCTGTTCCGGCCATTAACACCATTGCCGACGGTACGGCAGTACAAACGCCCGGCGATAAGTTTTTCCCTATCTCCAGGCCAATGTGGATGAGGTGATCACCATTGAGGACTCTGAGCTGACCCTGTCCTTCCTGGACATGGCGGAAAACCACAAGATGATCGTGGAAAATTCCGGACTTTTAACGGTGGCTGCCTTAAAGCATCTGGATTTCAAGGGAAAGAAGGTAGTCTCTGTTTTAAGCGGCGGCAATATGGATGTGCTGACCATGGCCACTGTGGTCCAGAATGGCCTGATCCTGCGGGACCGTATTTTTACAGTTTCTGTGATGCTGCCCGATAAGCCGGGCCAGCTGGCCGACGTATCTGCCCTGATCGCAAAGCTCCAGGGAAATGTGATCAAGCTGGATCATAACGTATTTGCCAATGTAAACCGTTCTGCCGGGGTCCTTCTCACCATCACCATGGAAACCTTTGGAACGGAGCATAAAAAACAGATCCTCCAGGCCCTGGAGGACGCTGGATATGCTCCGTCTGCGGAGCGGACCTCCAGGATCTATATGTAGGCCGGAGAAGATCTGGTATGAAATTCCGGCCTGTTCCAGATACCGCAGGCCGGAGCAAAAGGGGATATGATTATGAATACAAGAGAAGATCTGCCGGGGATCGTAAGGAACGGCGTTTACTTTGTACGCTGGACGCTTATTTCCCTCCTAATGGGAACGGTCTGCGGCCTGGTGGGAACAGCCTTCGGGTTTGGTGTTGCTTATTCCCAGCAGTTTTTCCGCGAGAATCCATTTATGCTCTTTCTGATGCCTGTATCCGGCATCCTCATCGTACTGGTGCATAAGGCCCTGGACCAGGTGGGAAATAAGGGGACCAATCTGATCCTGGAATCCATTTCCTCCACGGAGCAGATCCGTTTTTCCACGCTGCCCTGTATTTTTATTTCCACCATCCTGAGCCATCTGACAGGCGCTTCCGCAGGCAAAGAGGGGGCGGCGCTGCAGATCGGGGGATGCATTGGAAATACCCTGGGCGGTCTTTTTCATATGGATGAGCGGGATAAAAAGGTTGCCATCATGAGCGGCATGAGCGGCTGCTTCGGAGCTATTTTCGGGACTCCCCTGGCCGCCTCCATGTTTGGGATGGAAGTGATCAGCGTCGGTGTTGCGTATTACGCGGCTCTTGTTCCCTGTGTGTTTTCCGCCTTTATCGGCTCCTTCATCTCCTCCAGGCTGGGGCTCCATGGAGAAGCCTTTACCATCCTTCGTGTACCGGAATTTTCCCTTAAGCCGGCGGCTCTCATTGTGCTCCTGGCTCTTTTGGGCGCCTTTGTCAGCGTATGCTTCTGCATCCTGCTTCATGAGGTCCAGAAGCTTTATAAGGCAAAGCTGCAGAATGTCTATGCCCGGATCCTCACGGCATCCGCCCTGTTCATCGGCCTTTCTCTGGTATTCGGGCGGGAATACTGCGGAGCTGGCTTTAACCTGGTGGAGGCCGCCATGGAGGGAAATGTTCCCTATGAGGCCTTTCTATTAAAAATGCTTTTCACTGCAGTCGCCCTGGGCGGCGGCTTTAAGGGCGGAGAGATCGTCCCGACCCTGGCAGTGGGGGCGACCATGGGCGCAGCCTTCGGAAATTTTTTGGGCTTTGAGCCGTCCCTGTGCGCGGCCTGCGGTATGCTGGCCCTGTTTGCCGGTGTGACCAACTGTCCGGTGGCCACCATATTTATGGGGTTTGAGCTGTTTGGGTTTGAGGGGATGAAATATTTTGCCCTGGCCGTATCTGTAAGCTTTGCTCTTTCCGGTTATTATGGTCTGTACAGCAGCCAGAAATTTACCTATTCCAAGACGAGGACTGAATTTATCAATCGAAAGGCCCATTAGTCTTTCGCAGCAGAGGGCTTTAGGGAGGCGGATATTACCCTGGAAAGCCCTCTATTTTTTTAGAAAATATCTTGCAATATTGCGAAAACACTGTATAATATATGTTATAGACTTGCAATTGTAGAGAGGAGCTGTGGGATATGAGTGATAAATTAATTATTACCATTGGCAGAGAATGCGGAAGCGGAGGCAGACATATCGGACAGAAGCTGGCAGAAGAGATGGGTGTTAAATGCTACGACAAGGAGCTTCTTACCCTGGCGGCGAAAAAGAGCGGACTCTGCAGAGAACTGTTTGAGACACATGATGAAAAACCCACCAGCAGCTTTTTATATTCCCTTGTGATGGATACATACTCCCTGGGATATACAAATTCCGCTTATATGGATATGCCCATCAACCATAAGATCTTTCTGGCCCAGTTCGATACGATCAAGCAGCTGGCCTCGGAGGAATCCTGCGTGATCATCGGCCGCTGCGCCGATTATGCCCTGGCAGAATTCCCCAATGTAGTCTCTGTGTTTATTACTGCGGATGAGGATGTAAAGATCCGTACTCTGATGGAACGCCATCAGATCTCTGAATCCCAGGCCAGGGACGTTATGATCAAGACCGATAAGAAGAGGGCCAGCTATTATAATTATTACTCCAGCAAGCGCTGGGGAGATTCAAAAAGCTATGACCTTTGCATCAACAGCAGCAAAACCGGAGCAGACGGAGCCATAAAGGTCATCCGGGAATTTGCCAGGATCAAGCAGGAATATGCAAAAATAAAGTAAAAGGACAGATAAAAAAGCCTCCCCAGTCCCGGCAGAAGCCGGATGGCTGCGGAGGCTTTTTTTGCGGACAGGCAAAAAAATTAAGAAAGAATTTAAGAAATCCAGACGGGTTGTATGATATACTTATCGTGCTGTCTTTAGCCCGTCCGGCAGCGCCTATCTACGAGAATTTTACAGCAGGTATTACGATATGAAAAAAAATCTGAATCTATATAAGGGGATGCGTCCTGCGGCCGTGATGCTCCTTTGTACATGCATTGCATTTTCGGCCGCCATGCCCTACGTCCCGCCGGTATTACCGGCAGCAGCGGAGAAGTCTTCCTCGGAAGCAGAGCGTCCTTCGGAAACGGCTTCCACGGCCAGGGAAGAAACGGAGACAGAAGAGAGCAGAGAAACGGCTGCCGCCATGGATGAGACGGCTCCAGCCCCGTACAGGCTCAATTTTGCCCATATGTATGAGGAAGGGGCAGAAGAAAGCTATGCGGAAATCCTTATGAAGGAGCTGATCCGGAAGGATTCCCAGTGGTACGCGGGTATCTATGATATGGCTAATATGGCTCCCTCCAGACTGGCTTCACGTCTGGGACGTTCCCAGGCCAAGGTACTGGGAAAACACAATCCTGCCTCCTTATCACAGGATCCGGAGGATCCTTCGACCTGGGCGGTGGAGCATTTTAAAAATGTCCGTGTATCCTTTTATGACGGAGATGGAAATATCACGTCTGCTGTATCCAATGCCCAGCAGATCCTTTCCATGGCAAGCGTATACTGTTATTACAATGAGATCCACGACCTGGACCAGATCCGGCAATACACAGACCAGCTTTGGAGTGCTTCCCATTCTTACAGCGCGTCCATGGGAGATGTATATTTCTGCGGTGGCTGTGTGGATCCATCCCAGATCCCTTCCGGAGAGGAGACAGATTCCGAGCTGGAGGGAGAGGATCATTTTAATGGAGAAAGCAGTATCAATACGGAAATTTCCGTTGCTGAATCCAGCCAGGCCGCAGAAGGGACCGGTGAAGATGGAGAGAGCATATCCGGTGCCTCCGGTGATTCCTTCAGTTCGGGCCTCGTATCGGCCCCTTTTTCAGGAGGAAATTCCGGAAGCCCTGCAGCTTCTTCTACAGAAAAAACAACACCAGCCTTTGCCGGAACCACAGTCCAGGTGGAGACCACCACCAGTCCCCTGGATTCTCTAGCCGAAACTGCTGAAAGCGTATACATTGAAGAGACAAAGCCAAAGGTTACCATTGTAAGGCCCGGAGAGTCTAAGGAAAGCCAGGAAATGTCCAGCGCTGCTTCGTCTGCGCCCCAGACGTCCGGATCTGCTGGTCCGACGGCTGCCTCTTCACAGGCCTCATCCCCGGTCTCCTCAGAAGCACCAACCCCCGAGCCCCAGCCAACAGAGCCAACAGAAAGCCGGAATGCTGTGATCATCCGGCCAGAGGAGCCGGATCAGGCTGCTCTGGTCTTTGATCCGGAAGCTGCAGATATGCTTAAGGGGGATCACCGTATATATACAGCCGCAGTTTCATCAGAAAGCTCCAGGAGCGCATCCTCCCAGACATCCCTCATCTGCCCCGGACACATCGATCTGAGGATCACTGCCAAAGTCCAGAGCCTGGAGGAGGCTGAAAGCCTGTTTTCCATAGATCCTGCTGGAAACACAGTGGAAGAGGGAAGCGCCTGGGCTGGCTGGAATGACCGTGCACGGGCCTTTGTAAACCACATCAGCCGTCAAGACTGGACGGAGCTTTATGACATCAGTGTTACGGTGGAAGGCACCAAAGCCCCGCTTTCCAGTACAGAGATCGAATCCTATATGAAAAAAATTCCGTCTGACACATCAGAGGAACGGAAGGAGATCATCCGTTTTGCACTGCAGTCTGTGGGAAAGGTTCCCTATTACTGGGGCGGCAAGGCCAGCGCCAGAAATTACAGCGGCAACAACTTTGGTTCCATTACGATCCCCGACCACAGGGGCCGTATCCTGAAGGGGCTCGACTGCTCCGGCTGGATCAACTGGGTATACTGGTCTGTGACAGGCGAACGCCTTCCCTATGAGGGGACCGAGGGGCTTAAGTCCACGGGACGGCCGGTGAACCGAGCAGACCTAAAGCCCGGGGATATTATCGTCATCACCGGAAAAACTCCCCATGTGATCATGTTTTTAAACTGGGCGCCCAATGGGCAGATCCAGTGTATCCATGAGACTGGCTCCGCAGATAACGTAACCGTAGGCGTCATGACAGCCAACTGGCCGTATTACAGGAATCTGCTGGATTAAACAAACTTAAATGTTTAAGTGAACAGACCTCCAGTTTGTCCTGGAGGTCTGTGACTGATATAGGGCAGAAATTATTTCTTCCAGCATTGGACAGCGATAACCGGTCTGTGGGTCTTCTCCAGCGCGACTGCAGACGGCTTTTTTATGCAGCTACATGTCTTTCAGAAGGCTGCTGATAAGGATCTCCAAATCCGGATACAATCCGGCGCTGACCGGGCTGTGGAACGGGAAGATGATCGGAGCGGCGTCTTCGGCGTAACGGTATACGGTAGTACGTTCCTTCTCTGGATCCACGATCCAGTATTCCTGGACCCCGGCCTCAGAATACAGAGTGTTCTTTGTGGAATAATCCATCCGACGACTGGAAGGAGAGACAATTTCAATGATCCAGTCAGGAGCACCGAAACAGCCATGGTCATGGAGCTTGTTCCGGTCGCAGATTACGGAGATATCCGGTTCCACCCAATTTTTATCATCGGCATCCAGGTTCACGACGAAAGGGGCCATAAGCAGCTGGCAGTTTCCAGCATGAGAGAAGATATATTCCTGGATCACGAAAGACAGCTTAGCGATCAGAAATTGATGCCGATAGCTGGGCGGGGCCATATCATACAGGGTCCCGTCTATCAGCTCGGCGCGCTGACCCTCTGGAAGGTTCCAGTAGTCTTTTGATGTATGATACTGTTTTGGTAATGGCATATTGCACCTCCTGGGAATCTATTATATATTTATGATTCATTTCTTTTTCTAAAATCCAGTACAAGAAAAAATGAGGTCACATAAAACCAAGTAAAGGCGGAAAGTCTATAACTATTCGTTAAAGAAGGCTTTCGCGCATAGTTATAGATCGCTCTGCAATCAGCATTCCCCCGCCTTTTTCTGCCCTCAGCCGTCTCTCTCCATACTCCTTCCTTCCATATCTATTTGACAAGCAAAGGCAGATAATATTCCACAAACAGGTAAACGACTGTGAGCACGATCCCGACAGCCAGCACCCGGTTCATTACTTTTCTCATAACAATTTTCCTTTCTTTTTCCTTATTATGTATAGACAGCGCCAGAACCATTAAAGGTACGGCATAATACGCCCATTCTGTATCATGAACGTTCATGTTTTTGATTATAGCACATTCATGATCCATGCTACAAGGAGTTCTTGCATTATCCCTTTGGTTCTGGTATGATGGTCCATGGGCACAACTATTCGTGAAATACGTTTCCAATGGAACTTGCCCTTTTAATATAAGTATTACAGATAATTGAGAGGATCAGCAATTTATGAAATTACAGCGACTTTTAAGCCTTGTACGAAAGGCAGTGGACGATTACCAGATGATCTCCGCTGGTGACCGCATCGCTATTGGGATCTCCGGAGGAAAGGACAGCCTGGCACTGCTCTTCGCTCTCCATGAGCTCCAGCGTTTTTACCCATTCCCATTCGAGCTTTGTGCATTTACTGTGGACCTTGGTTTTGGGATCCAGGATTTTAAAGCCATACAGGCCCTCTGCGACGATTTTTCCATCCCCTATACAGTTATTTCCACGGATATTGCAAAAATCGTTTTCGAGACCCGCAGAGAATCTAATCCATGCTCTCTCTGCGCAAAAATGCGGAAAGGTGCCTTAAACCAGCAGGCCAGATCCTGCGGCTGCAGCAAAGTGGCATACGCCCATCACAGGGATGATATTATAGAAACCATGATGCTTTCATTGATCTATGAGGGACGCTTCTATACCTTCTCTCCCCGTACCTATCTGGACCGGATGGATCTGACTGTGATCCGCCCCATGATGTACGTCAGCGAAGCAGATATCATTGGATTTAAAAATAAATACCAGCTTCCAGTCTGCAAAAATCCATGTCCGGTGGATGGAAAAACCCGGCGGGAATACGTAAAAAATCTCATACGGGATCTGAATCTGGAAAATCCTGGAGTCAAGGATCGCTTTTTCCACGCGGTTCTCTCTGGCAACATTCCCGGCTGGCCATCTCCCTCCTCGGATTCCAGAGGCTCTGAAAAAAATAAAGAAGGAAAGGAAGATAGTCATGGCATCTCTCACTTATCATGAGCAGAAGGATATTGAAAACATCAAAAAGCTGCGGGGACTGATAAAGGAACTTCCTCCCTTCTGTGCAGATTTCTTCCGGGGAATCGAACCTCTGACATCCACCAGGACCAGGATCGCCTATGCCTATGACCTGCGGATCTTTTTCGATTTTCTGAAAACTTCCAACAGCCAGGTAGCCCGAATGGGGAAAATATCCCCCTCTCTGTTCTGGAACAGCTTACAGTTACCGATCTGGAAGAATATATGGAATATTTAAAATGTCATCCTTCTGTGAACAATGAAGATGTATATAATACGGAGCGTGGGATCATGCGGAAGGTTTCATCTTTAAAAAGCTTCTATAATTATTTTTACAGAAATGAACGGATTGAAAAAAATCCTGCCTCCCTCCTGCGTCTCCCCAAACTCCATGAAAAAGAGATCACACGGTTGGAAATTGATGAGGTGGCACGGCTTCTGGATGAGGTTGAGGAAGGTGAAAAGCTCACAGAAAGGCAGAAACTGTATCATGAACGGACAAAGGTCCGGGACCTGGCCATGCTGACACTTCTTTTGGGGACAGGACTCCGTGTATCGGGTGTGTCGGATTAAATATAAACGATGTGGATCTGGACGCCTGTGGAGTCGAGGATATTCCGGAAGGGCGGAAAGGAATCCATTGTCTATTTCAGCGATGAAGTCCGGGACGTTCTGGAAACGTACCTGGATGAACGCCAGGCCATTGACGCCCTTCCAGGTCATGAGGACGCTGTGTTCCTGTCCCTGCAGAAAAAAAGGATGAGCGTCAGAACGGTGGAAAATATGGTAAAAAAATATGCGGGCCTTGTTACTCCCCTGAAAAAGATCACCCCCATAAGCTTCGGAGTACCTACGGCACCAGCCTTTACCGGGAAACCGGCGATATCTATCTGGTAGCATCGGTCCTTGGGCACAGCGATGTCAATACCACCAGGAAGCACTATGCGGCCCAGGAGGACCAGAGACGGAAAAGCGCCAGAAATATAGTCCAGCTAAGGAAAAAAAGGAACAGGGGCCCCAGTAGCCTGGCTAGTCCGGATACAGACTGGCTGCGGCCTGGAGCCTGCCAGTTACAAACGGCATTCCTTAATAATTAGCTATCCTGCGGCAGATCCGGAGAACTACTGCTCCGACGGGATCATACCTGGCTGTCTGGCATAGTATACAACAGTCAGGGAGTCCCCGGCCTCAATGGAATCCGAAACCAGGCCGTTGATCTCTTTTAGTTCTGATATATACTGGCGGACCTCCATTCCGGAGTTAGCTCTGTATCTTTCAGCAATGGACCACAGAGAGTCCCCCGGACGGATCTCAATGTTGGTATAATAACGGTCATAACCGCTCTCCCTCTCCTCTCCGCTGGCAGTTACCAGTGTCTTTCCCAGGAGACAGGATAAAATCATAATGGATGCGGCAAACAAAAACAAATACTTTTTCATATTCAGTCCCTCCTGCGTCAAAAGAATGTATGTTCGGGAACATTTGTTCTGTTCTCATGATAACACCAGAACAAATGTTTGTCAACAGATTTCCTGCTTTTTCTCGAACAAAAGTTTGCTTTTTTGCCGGACATATGATAGTATATAAAAAAGAAATCTATTCCCTTCCAGGGATTTTTATAAGATATGATATCATTTTTTCATAAAAATGATGCAAAGGAGGATTCACATATATGAGCCAGGGTAAAATAACTGAAAAACAGAAAGAAATTCTTGAATTTATAAAAGAAACAATTTTAAGCAAAGGATATCCGCCGGCTGTGCGCGAGATCTGCGAAGCCGTCCATCTGAAATCCACCTCTTCTGTCCACTCCCACCTGGAGACACTGGAGCGGAATGGATACATAAGACGGGATCCCACAAAACCCAGGACCATTGAGATCCTGGATGATGATTTTGCGCTGACCCGCCGGGAAGTGGTTAACGTACCGCTGATTGGGACCGTTGCCGCAGGAATGCCGATCCTGGCAGAGGAGAATATTGAGGATTATATCCCCATCCCTGCGGAGCTGCTTCCCAATAAAGAGGTATTTATGCTGAGGGTAAAAGGAAACAGTATGGTGGAGGCCGGGATCCTCAACGACGACAAGGTGATCGTCGCAAAGCAGCCAGTGGCTGAAAACGGGGATAAGGTGGTTGCCCTCCTGGGAGATTCTGCAACAGTAAAAACCTTCTATAAAGAATCCGGCCACGTCCGCCTGCAGCCGGAAAATTCTTCTATGGACCCGATCATCGTGGACGACGTCCAGATCCTTGGAAAGGTCATCGGCCTGTTCCGGTTTATGAATTAGCAGGAATGATGCCTGCCTGCGGCGGGCTGCTGCGGCCGCAGACGTTCCTTCCGCCGTATGGCGAACCCTGCAGAGCATTTTATATGCCACAGGACACGCATTTCAGTAACCAAAAAGCACCGGCATCCCCTTAGAGAATAGCCGGTGCTTCAGGGATATGTTTTTTGTCAGACTGCGTTCCGGATCAGTCCAGTTCCTCTACGGATCCTACGACCTTTCCGTCTCTCCAGATGCGCTCCAAATCATAGAACAGCCGGTCTTCCTTGGAAAATACATGAACGATCACATCGCCGTAGTCCAAAAGGACCCATGTTGAGCTTAGATTTCCCTCTTTCTGGCGGCACTCAAAGCCAGCTTTAAAGAGCTTTTCCTCCACATTATCGATCAGAGCCTGGGTCTGGCTGCTGTTGGATGCGCTTGCCAGTACAAAATAATCTGCAATAACTGTTACACCCTGGATATCAATAATTTTTATATCTTCTCCCTTTTTCTCGTCCAGCGCTTCGACTGCGAGTCTTACCATTTCTTTTGACTGATTCAACTGTGTTTTCCTCCTTTATTTTCTCTGGCCCGATTTCTCCGTTCCCGGCTGCGGCCTGTTCCCGGCTTCTTGCTGCCACCGCACGCATATGATTACAGGCGGCAATGGTCAAAGGATCAATGGGGCAGTCCAGGGTACCCAGGTAACGGAGAATGCTCTCCATAATGGCCAGACAGGCCCGATCCAGATCCTCAAAGGCCAGCTTTCTCATCCTGGGCAGATCCGCAGCTTTATAACGCCGGGGCTCAATATAATCTGCCACATAAAGGATCTTATCCAGCATCCCCATGTCTGTTTTTCCTGTGGTATGACACGCAATGGCGCTTAAGATCTCTTCATCGTCCACTCCGTATTTTTCCCTGGCCATCCACGCTCCCAGTTTTGCATGAAGCAGGGATGGATCCCGTTCTTCGCTTTCAGAAACAGGGATCCCGCGGCTTATGCATTTTTCCAGCATGGTCGGACGGTCATACCGCTTGGCGCAGTCATGAAGGAGTCCGGCCAGCTCTGCCTTATCCAGATCATATCCGTACCGCATGGCCAGGGCCTGGCAGGTGTAGGAGACTCCCAATGTATGCTCAAACCGCATGGGATCCAGTTTCTTTTTAAATGCTTTCTTATTTCAATGACTCTGCTGTCCATATGAATATGCCCTTTACTGATTCCGTGTTATCTGCTCTCCTGGTACAGCCTGTGTTCTCTGATGTAAGCGGCCACGGCTCCGGGAACCAGCTCTCCTATATCTTCTCCCCTGGCCGCCATCTCCCGGATCCTGGCAGAAGCCACGTTCATTTCTGGATTGTGGAGCACCTGGATATGGGCTCCGTACACGGATTTTAAATGGCTGATCTGCTGATCCAGGGTCCGTCCGGCCCGGTCATATTCCCCTGCCGGACACCAGAAGCGAGGTAAGCTCCATGACCTTTTCCGGGTGATACCAGGTTTCCAGCTGGAACAGGGAATCGGCTCCAATGATAAAATAAAATTTATCCTCCGGGTATTCTTCCTTTAGAAGCTCCAGCGTCTGTGCAGTATACGTATTCCCCTCCCGCTTCATTTCAAAATCAGAGACTGAAAAAAACGGGATCCCCTCCAGCGCCAGCTCCAGCATAGCCAGGCGGTCTTTTCCGTCCGTGATCCGGTGATCCTTTTTATGGGGAGGGATATGGGACGGCATATACCAGATCTCATCCAGCCCGCATTCGGAGCGGGCCTGTCTTCCCAGAAGAAGATGGCCGTTGTGGACCGGATCAAAGGTCCCGCCCATAATGCCGATACGTTTCATGGCAGCTCTCCTTTCCAGCTTACGGGAGAACGATCTTTCTGTCCTTCTCTTCCTTCGCCGGTTTATATAAAACGATCATCCTTCCGATCACCTGTACCACCTGCGAGCGGGTACGCTCTGCCAGGGTCTGGGCCAGGATCTTTCCATCATCCACACAGTTCTTTAAAACATGGATCTTGATCAGCTCACGGGCGTCCAGCGCCTCGTTTACAGACTGGGTAAGCTCCGGTGTAAGGCTGGATTTACCGATCTGCAGAATTGGATCCATGGTCATGGCAAGTCCCTTAAGATAGGCCCTCTGCTTGCTTGTCATATGCTCTTCTCCTTATTTATAATACTCAAAAGCCAGACCGTACATACGCACTGTATCGCCCTCGGAGATTCCGGCCTTTTCCAGCTCATCCAGGATCCCGTTCTGTTTCAGGAATTTCTGGAAGAAGTCGAAGCCCTTCTCTGAGTCCAGATTGGTGTAGCCCAGCATCTTCTCGATCCTGGGACCTTCCACAACGAACGCTCCATCGTCAGAACGCTCCACTGTGTAAGGCAGATTCCGGTCCGCCTGATATTCAACTTCAAACTCTTTTTCAAATACTCTGGGAGTCCGGTCCACAGTCCGGAGGACCTGGAACAGATGGCCCAGAAGTTCGTTGACGCCCTCTCCGCTGACAGCCGAAATACCGCATACGGGAATTCCCTTCGGTTCAAATTCATCCTTCAGCGCCTTTAAGGGATCATGCTCCTCATCATACAGGGCATCCAGCTTATTGGCCGCAATGACCTGCGGCAGCTTTAAAAGTTCCGGATTATAGGTAGAAAGCTCATTCATGATGGTATGGATATCCTCCACCGGGTCGCGTCCCTCCACAGAAGCCGCGTCTACCACATGAAGGAGCACCTTCGTCCGCTCGATGTGGCGCAGGAATTCGTGGCCAAGGCCGGCGCCATCCGAAGCGCCTTCGATCAGCCCGGGAATATCCGCCATCACAAAGCTGTTGCCGTCGCCCAGGTTCACAACGCCCAGGTGCGGGTTTAGGGTAGTAAAATGATAATTGGCGATCTTTGGCCTTGCGTTGGAAACGCGGGAAAGCAGCGTGGATTTTCCCACATTCGGGAAGCCCACCAGACCCACATCGGCGATCACCTTAAGCTCCAGCTGGATCCACAGCTCCTGCCCTGGCTGTCCTGGCTGGGCATATTTGGGAACCTGCATGGTGGAGGTGGCAAAATGCATATTTCCCAGCCCTCCCCGGCCGCCTTTCAGAATGATCTCCCGGCGGTTGTCTCCGGACATGTCCGTGATGACCTTTCCCGATTCCAGATCCTTAACAACCGTGCCCTCGGGCACCTTAACGATCAGATCCTTTCCGTCGGCACCGTGGCAGCGGCGTTTTCCGCCTTCTTCCCCACTCTGCGCCACATATTTGCGGACGTGCCTGAAATCCACCAGTGTATTAAGGCCGTCGTCCACCTCAAAAATGATATCGCCGCCTTTGCCGCCGTCACCGCCGTCGGGGCCGCCGTTGGGAACATATAATTCTCTGCGGAAGCTCACATGGCCATTCCCGCCGTTTCCTCGATCTGATAAAAACTTTTTTGCACTGTCTGTAAACATGATAAGCCCGGTCCTTTCCAAAAATGTCTGGTTTCCCAGTAGAGAAAAAAAAGCCCCATACCTTACGTATGGAGCTCTCTGCTTTATTCGTTGATCGCCTTCGGATAAACAGAAACCTGCTTTTTGTCTCTGCCTTTTCTTTCAAATTTAACAACGCCGTCCACCGTAGCGAACAGTGTATCGTCTCCGCCGCGGCCTACATTAAGACCTGGATGGATATGAGTACCACGCTGTCTGTAGAGAATATTTCCGGCTAATACGAACTGGCCGTCTGCTCTCTTTGCGCCAAGGCGTTTGGACTCGGAATCTCTGCCGTTCTTTGTGGAACCAACACCTTTTTTATGGGCAAATAACTGAAGGTTCATCTTAAACATATCGGTTACACCTCCCTGAATCGAAAATTGATATATTCCGCTCCGTATTCATCCCGGATATTCGTCAGCCCGAGGATCGGGGACTTCATGAGGAGCTGCGATTCGGGACTCATGGAATCGGGGAAAAGGAAAGAGAACTGGCCTCCATCCTCTGAAACACTTCCCTCGAAATGATCGTCTGTAAACTGTTCGACGGAATTCGCCATGTTGAGAGCCAGTACAGAAACAGCAGAACATATGATATCCTGTCCGTATTCTGCATAGCCAGCATGACCGCTTATTTCGATCCCTTTTTCTTTCCTGTCCTTATCGCGCAGGATAATTACGAATCATACAAAATTAAGCGTTGATCTTGTCAATCTTAACCTGGGTATAAAGCTGTCTGTGGCCGTTTTTCCTATGATAGCCAGTTTTGCGCTTATACTTGTAAACGATAACTTTTTTGCCCTTGCCAACCTTCTCAACGGTTGCGGAAACAGTCGCGTTTTCCACTGTGGGGCATCCGATCGTAAGCTCGCCGTTGTTTACAGCCAGAACCTGATCAAAAGTAACAACAGAACCTACTTCTGCGTCCAGTCTCTCAATCTTGATGCTGTCGCCTTCGGCTACTTTATACTGCTTACCACCTGTTGCAATAATCGCGTACATATTGCACCTCCTATTATCATTACTCGCCAGTTACGGTGTGTTCCCTTAGGAACCCTTGCAGACCTCGCTGTGCGGCATACTGTAATATAATAGCACCTGTCCATCTTCCTGTCAACTGTTTTTTACAGGATTTTCTTCCTTACGAAAAATTTCTGCTGTCCAGTGACCATGGGAACACGCTGCGCGGATGTCTCATGGTCATTGCGGCAGCCGCCAGGCTCACATACATCCACGGTCCTGTCTCGCTGCCAGCGTAAAAGAACGCCGCAGAACAGGCGGAAAACCGCCCGTCTGCAGCGCTTTCGGTTTTACTGCTCTGCAAAAGTATCGAAATATCCCTGGATAAACACGATGGGCGTTCCCTTATCTCCAGAGCCAGAGGTCGGTCACAGAGAGAGCCGATCAGATCTGTCAGCCGTCTGGGAGTCGTACCCTGGGAGGCCATGCTCCCCTTTAAGCTGCCGTCCTTGGCTTCGATCTTTTCCTTCATGGCCCTTGTGAGCTCCTCGCCCTTCAGATCCTTAAAGTCATTATCTGCCAGGTATTTTAATTTCAGCTCATTGGGAGTTCCTCCAGCCGCTCAGTATAAGCGGGACTTACCACCGGATCAGCCAGCTCCCAGATCTTTCCTACCGGATCCTTAAACGCGCCGTCCCCGTAGATCATGCAGTTCAGCTTCACTCCTGTAACGCTCTCAAGGCTCTTCTGGAGTTCTTCCACAAACTCGCTGCAGTTTCTCGGGAACAGCTTTACCGTGTCTTCTGTGGCCTTATTGGAGCCGTACAGGCCATACTGCTCGTTATAACCGCTTCCATCCACCGGAGCGTTCATGATATCTGCCAGCGTCAGCACCTTCTCCGCTCCCGCAGCCAGTAATCTCCGTCTGGAGCGTTCTCTGGTGTGGATATCGCAGCAGAGTACATTTTTTGTATAGGGGAGCACTGCGCGGCAGTCATTGGCGAAAATAAATTCCGGCTCGCAGCCCTCGGCCTCAAACAGCTCCTTATAATAAGCCACATAATCCACGCCTGTGAACGGATGCTTTACATAGCCGAAGATCTCCCTGTACTTTGCCTCATCCATTACGTCTGAATACGGATTGACTCCTTTTCATCCAGAAGATCGTCGTCAAACAGGTGGTTGCCCACTTCATCGGAAGGATAGCTCATCAGGATATAAACCTTCTTAAACGCCTTGGCAATGCCTTTTAAGCAGATGGCGATCCGGTTCCGGCTTAAGATCGGGAAGGTGACAGCGATGGTATCGCAGCCAAATTTTGTGCGGCAGTCCTTCGCAATGTCATCTGTACTGGCATAATTGCCCTGGGTCCTGGCCACTACGGCCTCTGTTACAGCTACGATGTCCTTTTCATGAAATGTGATATGTTCTTCTTTTTCCCATATCGGCGATAGCCTCTGTCACGATCCGGATCAGATCGTCTCCTTCTTTCACAACCGGGCATCTGACGCCTCTGGATACGGTTCCAACAGTTCTCATGATTTGTACCTCATTTCTTTTATAAAAATATACGATTAAGCATATAATATCCACTCCGCAGATATTATGCTGCATCTTCCCGATGCAGCCCCTCCGGGAGATCCCTACGCCCGGATTTCTGCGGTGAACGCAGAAACCGGCATGCACCATGGTATAATATCTGCTCCGCAGATATTATGCTGCATCCTTCCGATGCAGCTCCCTCCGGGAGATTCCTGCGCCCGGATTTCTGCGGTGAACGCAGAAACCCGCATGCGCCATGGTATAATATCTGCTCCGCAGATATTATGCTGCATCCTTCCGATGCAGCCCCTCCGGGAGATCCCTGCGCCCGGATTTCTGCGGTGAACGCAGAAACCGGCATGCGCCATGGTATAATATCTGCTCCGCAGATATTATACCATATTTCCCCAAAAAGCAAAGGGATAATTGTTATCTATTTTTTTCACTGCGGGAAAACTGCTCATGGAGCGGACGGAGTGTCTTCTTTCTTGTGATCTCCACCAGTCCCAGGGGCGTCATGTCCACCAGGACCGTTTTGACAGGATCTGCCGCCAGACACTGGCGCAGCCTTCTCATAAGCTCCTCATTCTGTGCCTTTTCCTTCATATCGATGAAATCCACCACAATGATCCCGGAAAGATTTCTAAGCCGCAGCTGGACCGCGATCTCCTCGGCCGCCTCCAGATTCGTTTTCAGGTACGTTTCCGAAGCCGTCTTCTTATCCGTGTTTTTTCCGGTATTCACGTCGATCACAGTCATGGCCTCTGTGGGCTCGATGACCAGATATCCGCCGGAACGGAGCCAGACGGTCCTTCCCAGGGCGCGGTCCAGGGCCGCATCCAGGCGGTACAGGGCAGACAGGGGATAGCTGTCCGTATAGAACCGCACCGGAACCTGAAAACCGTCCCCAGCGGTCTCCTGGAGCTTCTGGTAAATATCTGGAAAATCTGTAAGGATCTCTTCTGTTTCATCCTTCCGGACATCCATGGCGCTGCGGACAAAAAAGCCTTCCGGCTGATAGAGGATGCTTCCTGCCGTGCGGCTCCTCCCGTTATCAAGAAGCCTGGCCATCCGTTCTGCCTGGCCGGACAGCTCCAGTCCGACCGCCTCCAGGGGAGCGCCGTACGCATTGGTCCGCAGGATAAAGCCAGCACGCGGAAGTCCCGTTCCGGAAAGTCCGGAAACCAGGCCCCTGGCCTCCTCTTCCCACCATTCCTTCATCTGCTCTTTCCATCCGGCATCGCGGATCTTAGAGGAGATCCCCAGCCCGCTGCCGTCCAGGGTGAGCACTCCATACTGCCCTGTGAGAGAAAGCTTCGAGGTGAGCACCGCGTCCTTGGTCTTGACAGCAGCCCTGGAGATCTGGACCAGGATCTCGTCTCCATTTTTCAGCGGACTGGATCCGTCCCTCCCGTCTGCAAACAAATGGAACCTGTTTTCTGCCAGGCTGTAATAACCGTTGATCCCCGGCCTGTACTCCACAAAGGCAGCGTTGATATTTTTTACGATGTTCCGGACCCTTCCCACGCAGATCGTCCCAAGAGCACAGTCCTCCCGTTCCGGAGCCGTTCCGATCTGGAGGACGCGGTTTCCGGAAGCAAGGACAGACACGGTCCGTCCACGCAGTTCAGTAAAAATCAGTTTATTCAATGTCTTCACCAAAGGATTCCAGGGTCACAAATTCATGGCTGTCCCCAGATCCGGCATCCGCGTAGACCTCCTCCCGGTTGATGGAAAAGCCAAAGACCGGGAACTCCCTGGAACAGCTCCGGCAGAAGGCCTCCAGAAGAAGCTCCGGCTTCACATTGGCTGCGCTTCCGGCAGAAAGCCTGAGAAAAAATGGAATCCCCGTCCTCCGACGGCCGGTGCTCATAAATATATGGCCGGAGATCCATCTGCTTTTCGCCTTTTTTGTCTTTTTTACGATATTCAGGTCTCCCTGTCTCTATAAAGCCGCAGAGTCCGTCAAAGAACTCCTGGGCAGACATGCCAAGGGCCTCTTCATATTCCTTCTTCAGCGACACCGTGTAATCACAGGCCGCCACCAGGGACATGGCGTTTCCGGCAGAATCCGGAAGTCTCTTAAAGCTCAGCACCTCCATCCCCTCTGCCATCTGGACGTTGAGCCGCTCTACCATCCGCCCGGAGCTCTCTGTGGAAAGGACCTCAATGTCCAGGTACTCGCCGCTTCCTGTGAGCCCTACGCCCAGAGGAGCCGCAAAGGACATGATCTGGTGGGGAGAAAAGCCCTCCGAATACCGGATGTCCACGTCGGCACGGCGCATGGCCTTCTGGAAATAACGCATGATATCCAGGTGTCCGATGAACCGCATGTTTCCCTGTTTGGAAAATTTAATCCTGATCTTCAAAGCAGACACCTCCTCCGAATCGTCTTACACCGCACCCGGAACAGCGCTCCCGGCAGTTGGGGTCACGGTCCCGTTTACCGCATTGTTCCACTCTCTCTTTAAAAACTCCTTGGACACACCCGTATCGATGAAGTCCCAGGGGAACTGCTCGTCCAGGCTCCGCTCCCTGGTGGTATAGAAATCAATGTCCACGCCGCAGGTCTCAAATGCCTTCATCCATATACCATTCCGGAAGCTCTCAGACCAGGCGTCATATAAAGCGCCGTTTCTGTATGCCTCCTCGATGACGGCGGCCACCCTCCGGTCTCCCCGGGCCAGTACGCCCTCTAAAACTGTTACATCGGCCTCATGCCAGTTGTATTTCAGGCTCTTATGGTTCAGCATCTCCTTCATTTTGCGGTTGACCACCCGTGCCTTATCCAGGAATTCCTCCTTAGTGGACATCCTGGCCCACTGGAACGGAGTAAACGGCTTTGGCACAAAGAAGGACGAGCTGGCTACCACGTTGACCTTGCCGTTTCGCTGGTCCTTGGGAATCTCATAATACTCCTCTGCGATCTTCTCAGATAAAAGGGCAATGCCCTCCATATCCTCCACCGTCTCTGTGGGAAGGCCCAGCATGAAATACAGCTTCACCCGGTTCCAGCCTCCCTTAAAGGCATCGGCGGCTCCCTGAAGGATCTCCTCCTCAGTAAGTCCCTTATTGATCACGTCACGGAGCCTCTGGGAACCAGCCTCCGGCGCAAAGGTCAGACTGCTTTTTTCACATCCTGGACCTTGCTCATCACGTCCAGAGAGAATGCATCGATCCTTAAAGAAGGAAGGGATACGTTGACTCCCTTTCCATGGAATTCCTCGATCAGGAAACGCACCAGCTCCTCCAGGGAACGGTAATCGCTGGAGCTTAAGGAGCTTAAGGAGATCTCCTCGTGCCCCGTATTTTTCAGCATCTTATATGCCAGGTCCTTCAGCCGCTCCACGTTCTTTTCACGCACCGGCCGGTAGATCATGCCTGCGACAGAACCGGCAGCCGCGGATACAGCCGCGCATGATCTCTAAGACCACACGGTCCTGGGTCACCTTGATGAACGGCACCAGGGGCTTTTCCGGATACACGGCCTCCGTCATATCCAGGACCAACTGCTTTACGACCTTTTCCGGGGCCTCCGGACAGGTGGGACGGAACGCCTTTAAGGTGCCGTCCTCATGGTATTCCGGCTCATACAGGGACGGAACGTAGATTCCGGCACTCCGGCCGCCCGTTTTAAAACGTCTCCCTGGACTCGCCATTTTTCCGGCTGTCTTTGTAAATATCGATCAGCTGCCGGTATGCGGTCTCTCCTTCTCCAATGTAAAACAGATCAAAAAAACTCGGCAATGGGCTCCGGGTTATAGGCGCAGGGACCGCCTCCGATGACGATGGGGTCATCCCAGGTCCGGTCGCTGCCATGGGCAGGATCCCGGAAAGATCCAGGATCTGGAGGATATTTGTATAACACATTTCATACTGGAGGGTGATCCCCAGGATATCAAAATCCTTCACCGGGTCCTGGGACTCGATGGCAAAAAGCGGGATATGCTTTTCACGCATGATGGCGTCAGGTCGGTCCACGGCGAATATACCCGCTCACAGTACACATCCGGCATCTTATTGAGCATATCGTAAAGGATCTGGATCCCCAGATGGGACATGCCGATATCATATACGTCCGGGAAGCACATACAGAATCTGATTGTCTCCGTGGTGAGGACTTTTGTGACGGAGTTTACTTCGCCTCCGATATAGCGGGCGGGCTGCTGAATACTCAAAAGAGTTTCGTCATCTAACGCTAATTTCTTCATATCGTTCTTATTTTTCACCGACTTTTCTATTCTTTTTTGTCCTTTTTATGTGGCAAAGTCCGTCATACGAGGACACGTTGATGTTTGATTTTTTATGCTCTCTGACATGTTACAACAAAATTGAAATTGTGCCTGTTTTCCGCACGATTTTGCCGTATTTGGATGAAATGTTTATTTTCACACATCCTGGACTGCATCATTATACGGTATTTCCCCGTTTTGCGCAAAGGGACTCTTTGGCTGTGACAATCGCGTATGCACCGGTCCAACACGTTTATATATGCCCCAGGATCTAGAACCTCCCTCTGTTTTCCCGGCATCGGGCATTGTACCGTATAGGGAAAAACCGATTCCAACATCTGTTCGTATGGCGACAACAGTTCATATACCGGTTGCTCGAGACAACGTACATCTGCATGGTAAATTCTGCCTTTGCGTGCCCAAGCACGGTTGCCAGTTCTCTGATGTTGACATCGTGTTTAGCCATGAGGGTTGCATAGGTATGTCTCAGATCGTGCCAGTGAAAATCTTCCGGCATGTCAAGCTCCTGTTTCAGTTTTTTGAACGGCTTTGCGTAACCGTATCGGGTGTAAGGGCGTCCGTTTTCTGATGCCATACCGCAACATCATCCGTATTGAGGTGCATGGATGTTTCGGTTTGTTCCCAACGTATTCTGCTTGCCAGGATTTCGTCAGGACAAAGTCCGGTACCGGGATGGTACGCACTCCGTTTATGGATTTTGTCGGAATCCGGCACGATGCGATTTCCCCTTTCTTTAAAGCGGATGCGTCAACGGGGCGTCAAGCTGCGCTTTCAGATAGATTACTTTCTTTTGATAATCCACGTCACGGTAACGGATGGCAAGTAACTCGCTGATCCGGCATCCCGTCACACATGCAAGCAGTAAGGCGATAAATAAGGACGGATACTTTGCCTTGGCAACCGCCAGCATCTGTCCTGTCTGCTCGGCCGTCGAAGGGCGTAATGGCGTTTTGTCCAGTCAATACGATCTGTATCAGGTTCTTCCCTTGCGAGCTTGTCCGCTTCCTGTTTCTTTCTGTGTTTCTCCTGTTTGCGGATACAATCCGTTGCCAGTTTCGCCACATTTCTGTTTAACAGATGCATTTTCACGGCAAACCGGAAGGACGTCTCCAGAATACTCTGTACAATTTTGGCAATGGAAGGCGATTTTGGGTTAATCAAGGTCACGATGGTTTCGGTTGTAACCGCATCCAGATATAGGTTCCCAATCTTCGGAATAATGTGACACCGAATAGCGCTCTGGTAGGAGCTGAATGTCTGATAAGAAATCGGCCTTACTTTACGCTTTGCCATATGTTCCTTTAACCAGTAGTCCAGAAACAGTCCGGTTTTGACGCGGAATGGCAGATATGTATGCTCCGTTAATTCAGTCAGAAGCTCCGATCGTTTTTTAACTGCGCTTTTGAGGTCTGAATATCCTCCATATTCCCGTCTCTGCGTGGTACCGTCCAAAAAAGTCAGTTCCAGCCTTATGGTATATTTTCCATGCGCTCGCGTGGGCGTATTACGCATGTTCCAACCGACCACCGATCCATGTGCCAACATTTCCGCAATGGTTTCAGTACGTTTTGCCATGTCACATACCTCCCGCCTTGGATGTAAACAGGAAAGGGTCTTGGTGCGCTTCCGAAACATGACGGATTTTTGACAGGGACTCCACGTGTGTCATGTACACGTCGATTGTGGTATTGGTACTGGAATGTCCGAGATATCGGGAAACTGCCTTTAACACAGCTTCTTTATCTGGATTTCCCTCCGCCCCATATTCATACATCAGGGTTGCAGTAATGTGACGCAGATCATGCGGACTGACGTTCGGAATGCCGGCAGATGCACAGATGCGTTTTAAAGCGAATCCGACTGTATTTTCATCCTTAAGTCTTCCGAAATCCGCGATGGAAACATATCCGTCGTACTGCATTTCCCAGGGTTTGCCCTGTGACAACCTTTTTAGCCTTTAAATCATCCAGATAATCCTTGCGTTCCTTCACAAGCGTAAAAATATATCCGGGGATTTTCAGGATACGGTCGCTGGTCTCGTTTTTGGTGGTTTTGATCTTTGGATCCGAATTCCGGACGGAAAACGAACCATCCGGCTTCATGCTGAGCGTGCATTGTCTGGCTGCCTGTCTGCGGATATGTAAAGTCCCATTATTTTCATCAAAGTCCGCAAACCGGAGTCCGCGCACTTCTCCGCCTCTCAATCCCAAAAGCAACAGGCAGACTTCCAGAAAATGTACGGTATACCGGGCTTCTTCCAATAGTTTTCTCACATCTTCCATCGTATAAGACGGGAATTCCTTGACCGGTCTTTTGAACAGGTACGGCTGGACATGCTGCATGGGATTAATACGGATTCGGTCTAGTACCATGACATGGGAGAAAAAGTTTTTCAGAAGCTTGTAAACCAATGGCTGCGAGGAAACGCAGATACCGTTTGCGCGAGCAATGATTTCTTCAATGTCTTTCCAGGTGATCTGCTCCAGTGTTTTTTTCGCCCGTCTGTCCAAGATTTGGAAGCAAATAATGAAACAGTGTGTAGGCCATCAGAACCGCATAAGCGTCTGCTGAATCAGATGGAAAAGTATCATGATACCAATTTTGTAATTCCTCTGCGAATGAAAGAGTTCTTTTTACCTGTTTTCGCAGTTCCTTCATTTCGGCGGCGAACTCATTCAGGGCATTAACGCTGTTTCTCAAGGCGTCTTCCATCTGATCATACCCCTCCGGATGTACCCGGTATGCCATTTCATGGTTGTCGTTTAAATATTTCTCACGAAAATACCATTTACCGTCTGTCTCATTCATAAAAATAGGTGCCTGCGTGGCAGCAGGCTGTGTATGTTCTTTTTGTTTTGTCATGTGGTCTCCTTTTTGTAAGATTCCACAATCAGCCACTTCAAGGATAACACGAACTGGCCGTTTGTGAAATCCCCATTTTGGTTATTTTTCCGTCTTTTTTCCATAAAACCAGTTATCGAAACTTTCTTTCGGAATGCGGTACATGGTGCCGATTTTATGGACTAAGAACGGGCCGTGGTCGCGATATACCTGAGCCAGGAAATTGTAGACTGCGGAACGCTTGACGCCAAGCATCGTCTGGATATCTTCCGGTGTGTAGGCAATGCGTTCGGTGTCTGACGGATATGTCTGATCCGGTCCACCATTTGCCGATGTCGTTTTTACCATAATTTCTCCTTTCGTTTATTTTTTTGATTGCGAAGAAATTATGGTCTAAAAATCCATATTAATGGTTGAAAGAAAAAAATCACGTAATGTATGCATCTGGAAACAAAAAAACGGTGTTCTTTCTCCAAAAACAATATACAGAACCGAACAAATGTGCTATGATATGGGCAGTACCTTGTAGATTAACGTGCTAAGGCATGTTACTTTACCTGAAAGAGCACACGATAAGAAGGAGAATAAAAAAAAGATATGAACAGACAGGATTTAAATGCAGCAATTGCAGAAAAAACAGGAGTGACCAAAAAGATACAGATGCAGTTGTAAAAGCATTTACGGAAATTGTGATGGACGACGTGGCAGCAGGAAATAAAGTTCAGCTGATCGGTTTTGGAACATTTGAGTCCGTGGAAAGAGCAGCTCGCGAGGGACGGAATCCGAGAACCAATGAGACAATGACCATTGCTGCATCCAGAAGCCCGAAATTCAAACCGGCAGCTCCGTTCAAACAGAAACTGAACTGATGTTCGCGAACTGCGTAAAACTGACCAATACTGTTGGAATTAACAGTTGGGATATCTCAAAAGTAACTAGATTTACAAGCATGTTCAGCGACTGTCCTTCCCACCAGGAGTTTACCAAACGGTCTGGTACCTGGTATAGCGGTACATTTAAACCAACAATCTAATTTTATCTTTACCTTAATCCAAAGCGCAGACTTCGTGCCTGCGCTTTCCTTCTATCTGTTCTCCCATCCTTTTTCACAGGAGTTATATTTTTCGGAACATTTATGCCGCCTGGGAAAGAAAATAAATATGCAATATAGTTCTAAAGAACAATATATAGATTTGTAGATTCTGTATTGCATTTTGCCCAACAGATATAATACCTTTAGACCAAATTTTTGTGCTAAAGGAGATATTCAATGGATTTAAAAGCAGTGGGATTGCGCATTAAGACCGCAAGGGAAGCAAAGGGTTTGACACAGGAAAATCTGGCTGCTCTTGTCAATCTCAGCTCAACGCACATCAGCGTCATTGAACGCGGTATGAAAACTGTAAGATTAGATACGTTCGTCGCCATAGCAAATGCTTTGGATGTCTCCGCGGATACCCTCCTGGTTGATGTTGTCACTCATTCCGTGGATGGACTGGCGAATGGCCTGCCGGAAGCAATCCGTACTCTTCCACCGGATGAACAGAAAAGATTGATGAAAGCCCTCAAGGCTTATCTCGAATAGGAGGTTCCTGTGATCCTCCATTTTTTGTCGTTTTTGTCGAAACACGTCGAACGAAAATAATTTCTTTCCCATCTTTTATATGCTATATTTGTTCTAAAGAACAATATATAAACCTTTGGAAAGGATAACTTATGGAACAGAATGGAACTTTAGCGCAGAACGAAAACGATGATGTATTGGAATTCGATTACACGGGCGCGGATGAGGCCGGCAATTTAGCGGCCATGGCAGAGAATCTCTCACAAGAGGAAGCTGCTGCCGCCATGGAGGCCATCGAAAGCGTTAGGCGAAAACGGGGCAATGATGCGGTACGTGATTTCAGAGCATGGTTTGATGCAGCTCTTCTGCCGATTCTGAAAGATTTTGCGGAATTGGCCGGTGCCAAATTGACCGTCCGTCAGGATCACTTTCACGATATTACCGCAACCTTTACCGGTCGGTGCGGCTTCGATATCACGGCCACTCAGAAACGAATGCGGATAGCTCTGGCTGCGGCGGATCATATCAGCGTCAACAGGTGGTCCGGCAGTAATGAGGTGGAATTTTCTCTGATATTTGGATTTCTGAAACTGAAGAATGAATGTCCGGATAGGGGTGGCGTGATTTTTTACACTGGCTCTATTTTTTATGGTAGAATAATAAATAACTCCGAAGATTTCAGTGAGGTGTACTATGCTTTTGTGGTCCATACAGCATCAATGTGCATATGAAAAAATGGAACAAACCGGAGTGCTCAGAGCAGACAAAAATTTCATTGCGACGGATTGGTTTAAAGATTCTTATCTGTGGATGGCAGAGCAAATGAAAAAGCGTATAGGTGAACCACCAGAAGGTGTTATATTCCCCGTGTGGGCCTGGTACCAGTGGGAAGGCATGCGGAAACGACCGGATATGCGTGTGCATGGACGTAATTGGGGAGAAAAAGGTACACCTATTGTTTTACTGACGATTGAGATCCCGGACAACCTAGTTTTGCTTTCTGATTTTGATTACTGGCACTGTGTCCTAAATGATGGCGACATTATTTTCCCTATTGATGATTCAGCGGTATATTCTGAAGAGGAAAAACAGAAAAGCTGGGAAAACATTTTTGATATCAACTGTTCTTTCGAAGGTGAAGTACATCCACATCTTAGTACCCAGGCAACCATGTGGGAAATAAAAAGAGAATGGGTGAAAAAAGCTGAATATTTTGTATCACGATAAATCGGGATTTGAAACTGGGTAGATGAGATAGTGAAAGAATTTTTGGGAAAGTAGTGATGATAAAGAATGGATATAGAAGAATTTTTACTTGAGATGGCAGATTCTGACGAATGCAGGAAAATAAACTATAAGAGGTTGGCGATTCGAGAGTATATTGGTATCTACTATGCACAGAAGCTTGTTCCTGGGGAAATTGATAGTTTTATGATTCCGTTTAGGGATTATGTTAAGTGCAAAATAGAAGAATATGGAATTGACATAGACGTATTGGCAAAATATATGATATCCACTGATAAATCTAATTGTGCATTATTTGCATTTACAACCAGATTCAAGCCGAAAAACGATATTACATCATATCAATATTATGCAACCAGATAATAGCGAGTCTTGGGATGGTGCCGGTAACGGCATCTGACAAGCGTAGACAGCAAGAAAGCAGGGTTGAATAGTGATTGAGCTTCGAAACGTTAACTTCAGTCGGTCGACGTCTTAACTGGTGCGGAAGACAATATCATGTAATGCGATATGGCGAGTGTTATGTGGCACTGCGGAGTCAGAGAACCAATCATGTTTTACATTATGAATACACATCAACTGGGGAGAACCTGCCATTTCTCGAAGAAGAGTATGAAATTGCAACTGAAAACGGAGTATTTCAAATGAATGGTAGGTGGTCGGACAATCCCATAGTACTGTAGAAATCGGGCAATGCTGATGGAGGGAAGGGGATTGCATAGTAAAGGTCTTACTGAGGGCACATTATCCGTACTCAGGGACGGAGGAAATAATGGAAACGAAATTAGTGAGAATAGCTGAGATATCGGCAACATCAAAACATCCCATATTTACATCAGTGTACCACTTGATAAATGAAGATATGCTAAAGCAATGCCATAAGGAATTAGATGGGAACAAAGCAGTCGGAATTGACAAGGTAACTAAGGATGAGTATGGGAAGAACCTTGATAGAAATATCAAGGAACTGGTACAGAGGTTGAAAAACAAATCCTTTAAGCCACTTCCGTCACTGAGGGTATATATACCTAAAGGAAATGGAAAGAAACGACCATTAGGGATTGCTTCCTATGAAGATAAGATTGTACAAATGGCAGTGAAGAAAATACTGGGAGTTATTTATGAACCGAGATTCTTAAACTGCATGTATGGATTCAGACCGAATAGGGGGTGTTACGAAGCAATAAAAGAAGTATACCAACGGATAAGCTATGGAAAAATCAGCTATATCGTAGATGCCGATATCAAAGGTTTCTTTGACCATATCGACCATGATTGGATGATGAAGTTCCTTGAATGGAATATACAGGATAAGAACTTATTGTGGCTAATACGTAAATACCTTAAAGCAGGAATAATGGAGCAAGGAAAATTCGAGCCAACAGAGGAAGGTTCGGCACAAGGCTCAGCAATGAGTCCGATGCTTGCAAATATATACATGCATCATGTGCTGACGCTGTGGTTTAAGCTGGTGGTGCAAAGGGAAATGCAGGGAGAGTGTTTTCTCGTCAACTTTGCGGATGATTTTGTTGCAGGATTTCAATATAAGTCAGAAGCTGAAAGATACTATAAAGAGTTAAAGGAATGAATGGAAAAGTTTGGACTGGAGCTGGAAAGTAGTAAAAGCAGACTAATTGAATTTGGGAGATTTGCAGAGCAGAATCGTAGAGCAAGAGGAGAATGTAAGCCTGAAACATTTGATTTTCTGGGATTTACCTTCTACTGTAGCAAAACCCGAAAGGGAGGTTTCGTGCCGAAGGTACAGACTTCAAGGAAGAAGTTTGAGCAAAAGGTTAGAGCATACAAGAACTGGATTTACGATAATCGAAATCGACCAATGCGAGAAATAATTAAAGAGTTGAACGTAAAACTAATTGGACACTATCGGTATTATGGTGTTACATGGAATTTTCGGAAGATAACAACATTCTTGCATAGAGTACAACAGTTTCTATTCAAAGCCATGAATCGGAGAGGTTGTAGACGGGCATACACATGGAATGGATTTGTGGAAATGCTCAAGTATTACCCGTTAGCAAAACCTAAAACGTACTATTGTTTATATTGAAGCGAATGTTACTATGCTGATGTAAGATAAAATTACTCAGTTTGGAGGTTATAAATTTTATGGCAAAGAATGTAAGATAAAATTAAAAGACAAGAAGAAAAGACAGCCCACAAAAAGCTGCAATGAGAGAAATGATGCGTGACTATCTGAAAAATAATGATATCAGCATCAAAGATGGCACCGATGTTAACAGCATCATGCGTGACATGATGTCTGTCCTTTTGGAAGGTGCTTTGGACGAGGAACTGGACGAAGAATTAGGATATTCCAAGTATGATTACCATAACAAAGAAACAGACAACAGCAGAAACGGACATTCCAGCAAAACCATGCACACCAGTTATGGAGATATGGATGTGGCGATTCCAAGGAATCGTAACGGTGATTATGAACCACAGTTGATTAAAAAATATCAGAATACCGTAACTCAGGACATGGAAGAAAAAAATACTTTCCATGTATGCCAAGGGAATGACAACCGGAGACATTGAATCCCACATGCGTGAATTATACGATATTGATATTTCTGACAGCACAATCAGCAGGATCACAGATAAAATCCTGCCTATTGTAAAGGAATGGCAGGAACGTCCTCTGGAAGAAGTGTATGCTGTAGTATTTATGGATGCAATCCATTATCATGTCCGCAGCGAAGGACGTATTGTAAAACGTGCGGTTTACATTGCTCTTGGTATCGATATGAATGGGAAAAAAGATGTCCTAGGAATGTATGTTGGAGAAAACGAAAGTGCAAAGTTCTGGCTTTCTATCATGAATGGATTAAAAAACCGGGGCGTTGAGGATATCCTGATTGCATGTGTTGATGGGTTGAATGGATTTCCACAGGCAATCGAGGCTGTTTATCCAAAAACAGAGATTCAGCAGTGTATCATCCATCAGATCCGTAATTCAACGAAGTTTGTTTCATACAAAGACCGCTTTAAATGAACTGGAACTGTTCAAGGATAAATGGGATTCCAAGTACCCAAAAATCTATAAATCCTGGCATGATAATTGGGCAACCCTGTCCACTTATTTCAAATATCCGGAGGCAGTAAGACGGCTGATTTATACCACAAATGCCATTGAAGGATTCAACCGCCAGCTCCGGAAAGTGACTAAAAGCAAGGCGGTATTTCCGTCGGATGACAGCCTTTTGAAAATGCTGTATCTGGCAACCATGGATATCACGAAGAAATGGACCGGTCACAGGCAGGACTGGGGACAGATCCATTCCCAGCTTGAAATTTATTTTGAAGAACGTCTGGCAGGGCGGAACCTGTAAAGCAGTCAATTTTAGGCAGGTTTTATTGACATGCCTAAAAACTACTGTATAATGCAGATATGGGCAGAATCCGGAAAATCGGCTCTGCCCATTGTAACTATTCACAAATCTTATATCAGTTTTTAACGTTTACACAAAACTTGAACTCGATAAATAGAACGGATAGCCATCTTCTGCCATTTGCTTTGCATTTACCCGATATACAACTGGATTTCCATGTCGGTTCCCCACTGTTTTGGCAATCTCATAATCTTTTGACAGATGCACATACAGCCTGGATTTCGGAATCAATCCAATCCGATTGATTGATTCCACATACTTCTCTCCCGTTCCATGCCATAAAACATCCGGCGGGGTCTTTTGCTCCAGTTCCACATCCACTGGAATGGAATGCCCCTGGTTTGCCCGGATCAGCGTTTTATCCTCATTGAAGGAATACCGCTGCTTGGAATCAGTCCGTACAATTTCTTCCAGCATCTGCATGTCAAATGGTCTGCTCTTCGCTATCCCGGCAATCAGATCTTCCGTACGCGCCCATCCGTGTTCATCCAGTTTCATACCAATGGCTTCCGGGTGGTGCCGCAAAATAAACGCTATGAATTTTCCGGCATTGTCCTGATGTCCCATATTCTCACCTGCCCTTCCACTGTAATGCCTACTCTTTTGACTGTGCCGCCATATATCCTTTCATATAGCCGATATCATAGCCCTTTTTCTTCCCTCTTTCAGAATCTCACGGGTCATGGTCAGCATACTAACGCCTTCGCCCTCATCCCCATCATCACTCAGCCATTTTTCCGCCTGGGTAACAGGCAATGCTGCACCAATACTTTCAGCTTCTTCTTTCAGCTTCGTATTTTCAAATTCAATGTGCAGCATGGCGGAAAGGGTTTCGATCACGCCGTCAATGGCATTTTCTCCGTCCGCATAACTCCGGTATGCAGACGCCGCCAGATTCGACGCGGTTTTTCCAATGTACTGCGCCCACTCATCATGCGCTGTCCAAAAATGCTCGTGCTCTATGATTTTGTCCGTCTCTTCATCTTACCTGAATTTTTACGGCAGTCACTGTTCCAAAATCCATAACTGGCTTCTTCCTGGCCTCTCCGGAATCCTTTGAGGTAGGCTTCTTTACGAATGGACTCCAACAATTCTGAAAAATCGTTTCCACTCCGCATCCATTTTTTATCAACGTTGAATAAATAAGGTGCCTCATGCTCCGGTCCGCATTTCTTAAACTTCATACCGCAATTCCTCCATTACAAAATGCTCTTATTATACGCTCCAATCACCCGCTTAAACACTTTGAAGTTCGTATCATCCCGCGGCGGGCAATACACAGCAAATTCAATGGTTTTAAATGCGCGCATATAATCCGCAATCACTTCTTTGGCAGCTCTTGCCACCACTTCCGGCTTATTCTGAAACGCACCGCATCCGAAAGCACCCAGGATTACCACTTCGTCACCGTTCAACGCAGCTACATCCATAATCCTGGTCAGCCTCTTCTTATGGATTTCCAGAAGCTCCCGATCACTGACTTTTACCGCCCGGTCACCGTTAGCCTGGTTGAACCGGTTGCTCGGCCGTTCCCGCAGGTTCGGTGCCGCGCAGGTGATCACATCTACTTCATACCAGTCTTTTTCATCCATCAGCTTCGGCTTGTTCGTATCTGTCTTAAATACGGTCATATCCGGCGTATAGATAATATCCGCATTGTTGATCGGATTCTTCACATTCCGATGAGGGTAATAGAATCCTTTCATCATTTCCGGTACGCTCAGGCAGAAATACAGGCCGGAACACCGACACAGACATTCCTCCTGTGCGCTGGATCCCCTTGTCACGCCGCCGCCCGGATTGGTCGCGGAAGCAAAGTTATGTACTGCCACCTTCTGGCCTGCATAACCTGCAGCCGCCTCGAAAGTCCGCTTTGTGGATACAATAATCTTCGCTTCATCTTTAAAGTGTGCCTTATCCACAGTCAGTAACTCCATTCCCTCCGGAATCAGCTTCTGGTTTTTCACTGACCGTGCAAGGGTGTCCTTAATCCTTCCGTTTGTTTCACACAGCTTTTTGGTATCTTCAAAAATTTCCACATTCTCAACACTGCTCATATGTTTCCCATTCCTTCCTCTTCCGTTCATTCCGATACTGTCTGGAACTGTAAAAACAGCCGCGGAATCGCTCCCGTAGCCCAGTATCTGACATTGTCTGCCTCACATGCCATCATCACGGAAATACTCATTTACTGCATGCAGCAATAAAATCATGTCCGCCTTCGAAACGCATGATGCATCCAGCTCAAATTCATAGACGCTGTTCTTTGTTCTGATTGTCAATGAACCATCTTCCACCTGGATGCTTCCGTAGGTTGTATGCAGGTATTTGCCGGGGCATTTACTTGCCGGACTCGTAAAGAAATAAACCTGATACTTCTCATACCGGCTGTCGGATTTATAGACCATGATAAGCCCTGGCTGATCCATATACGGTATCCGCCAATCCATGTATTTCCGACCGTTCTTATCTTCTGCTTTACGCAGGATTCCCAATGCCGACTGATCCAAATGCATCTCATCCACTCCTCGTATAATATCTTTTAGATACATAAATACATATATTTTGGTTAATAAGTTACTAAATAAATATTTGTTCAATAGGCTTAGTAAAGCCCATGATATAATTGTCCCAGTGTCAATCAGGTAATAGTTCTTTTCACTCCTGTTGAACCAGTAATGGTTGCTTCATACTAAGTCTGTTCCCCTGACATGGAAGTTAGCTTCAAACCGGCTGGCTGTTTGCTTAAGTTCATGGATAACCATCTAGCAGTGTGGTTTCGCATCTGTCCATCTTAAGCTGGATTCTTATATGCGAGGGTGTCGATGCTCCATGATCATGGGTTTTACCAAGCCGATTGAACACTTTAATCTACAACGAAAGAAGGTGATTACAATGAACACACTTTACGTCGGTATCGATGTAAGCAGCAAATCCAATGTCGTTTACTTAATGCTTCCAAATGGAGATAAACACAGCAACTTTTCTGTTGCTAACTCTCATGAAGGTTCTACCCTGTTGGTAAAAAAAATCTATTCTGCTTTAACTTCACATTCCCTTGACACGGTTCTGATCGGTCTTGAAGCAACCTCAGTTTACGGAGACAATCTCGTGTACTTCTTAAGGGAAGATGCCACTCTGGCACCGTTTAACAGAAAGATTCATGTCCTCAATCCTAAGCAAGTCAAGAAGTTTCACGATACTTACAATGACTTGCCAAAGAATGATTATGTGGACTCTTTTGTTATTGCTGACTGCCTGCGTTTCGGTAGAATCAACAAAGAGGTATATATGGGAGAATACCGTTATAAAGCTCTCCAAAACCTCACACGGGCACGTTTCTTCGCTGTTCAGAATCTTGTCAAAGAAAAGCAGCGATTCATGAATGTGCTGTTCAAGAAGTATTCTACTATGACGCAGGAGAAGGTATTCAGCGATGCCTTCAGCACTACTGCCCTTGCTGTCTACGATGAATTTGAATCCGCAGAAGCACTGGCAAATATGGACTTACATGAGCTTACTGACTTCATCATTGAAAAAGGAAAGAATCGCTTTCCTGATCCTGATGCAGTAGCCAAAGCCATTCAGAAAGCTGCCCGCAGTTCTTACCGTTTACCCAAGACGGTAAATGACTCTGTTAATCAGGTGCTTTCAATATCCATAACCTCTATGAAGGCATTGGAATCTCAAATCAAAGAGTTCGATAAAGCTATTAAAGCCCTGATGGAACTCTTGCCAAATGTATTGATATCCATTCCGGGTATCGGACCTGTTTATTCAGCCGGTATCATGGCTGAAATCGGAGATATCAATCGTTTTGATAATCAGGCATCGCTTGCTAAATATGCAGGACTTGCCTGGAAGCAATACCAGTCCGGTGGCTTCGAAGCCGAAGTTACACGGCTCATTCCATCCGGCAACCGATTTTTAAAGTACTATCTGTGTGAAGCCGCATTTTCTCTTGTAAGATGCGACAAGGAATACTGCGACTTCTACCACCTCAAATACAAAGAGGTAAACAGATGCCAACACAAACGTGCACTCGCATTAACTGCCCGTAAATTTGTGCGTTTAGTCTTTCGACTGCTGAAAGACAACCGCCTATACTGTCCAGCAAAGTAGATTCCATCTGCTTGCTGATGAACTCCGCCCTGCTCATTTAAAAAATCTGGTCGACAGGGCTTAGGTGGGTGTTTTTTTTGTCTTTGCGGTATATATCAAAAATGTATGATTTTTAAATCATTTATTTTCTTGACATCACACCGCTGGACCTTATACCCTCTTGTTTCGGATATAAAAGGAAAACTGGTTTTTGATTTTTATTCTTTGTTTGCGATATAAAAGGAAAACTCAAATCCCTGTTTTACACCGCTTGTTTTGGATATAAAAGGAAAATTATTACGTTTCCGCATCCCTTGTTTCGGGTATAAAAGGAATGTTTCGGAAATAAAAGGAATTAAACAAAAGCATCGATATTTTCATAAATAGTCTGAAATTTATCAATTTTCGTTGGGGTTAGTTGATAGAATTTCATATAATTTATTATTTTTCGGAAATTTATTAACAAATGGTACAATAGCGCCATTGCAAAATACAAGTCCCTGTCCGGATTCCGCATTTTTGATATAGTTCAGCTGCGATTCCGAAATATGAAGCATGGAACCGATCTCCCGTCTGTCTTCGTTGGACTGGTTCAGCATGACGATGAACGGCGAGTTGTTGATGATACCTCTGGACTTGCGGTTCGTCAGCAGGTCTTCTACGTTCTGAGTGATACCGGTCGGAACGCCGCCATACTTTCGAAATTGTTTCCACATATAAAGTAGCTGCTGCGCGCATAACGCGGACTGCGTCAGGATATACAGCTCATCGATGTAGATCCAGGTACGGATATTTCTTTTTTCTGTTCATGATGGTGCGGTTCTTAATATCATTCAGGCACACCTGCATGCCAATCTCGTTCATACCAGTACCGATATCGCGGATATCATAGGTTACGAAGCGGTTCTGGGTATCCACGTTTGTCCGGAAGGAAAACGTATTGTAGGAACCCTGACAATACTTCTCAATCGCGATCTGGATATAACGGGCTTCCGGCTCCGGCTGGCGTCCGAGGATTTTGTAGAAATCCATAAACGTTGGGCTGGCATTGGCGTCGCAAGTCTTTTTGATTCCTCTCCTCTTCAGCTCCTCCATATGCGCCAGATACGGTTCATACAACTGACGGACGCAGCGGTCAATAACGGAAATCTGAATCGGGTTCAGTCCTGCCCTGCCATTGATAGCAGACGCGCAAATAGAACAGATATAATCTGACTTGACCGTAACCGGATCATCTCCGTCTTTCGCATCGTATGTAATATCCATATCAAACGGATTAATATGGGTTTCGGATCCCGGTGCGATACGGATTACCTGGCCGCCAAGTGCTTCGCATAAGGGGCGGTACTCAGCCTGCGGGTCAATGACAAAAATTTCGTTCTGTTTGCTGGAAAGAAAAGCCTGTGCCATTTCCAGCTTCGCAGTGAAACTTTTACCGGAACCCGGCATACCGAGTATCAGACCGTTTGAGTTCTGCCCCCGGAGCCTGTTGATCATGATCAGGTTCCTGCTCGTCACATTCACTCCATAGAAGGTTCCGTGTGGCTGTGTGAGCTCCATAGACTCAAACGGGATAAAAAGGGCGGCTGACTCCGTGTTCATCAGACGATTTAACCGTGCTTTGTTACATCCGATCGGGAGACAGGAATTAAATCCGTTTTCCTGGTCAGAAGTACGTACCGATATCTTACAGAGGTGTTTTTCGACACGGTTCTGTACCAGCTTGGTAAATTTTGTAAGTTCGTCCAGATCATCCGCAAATACGGTTACGAGCACCGTCATCAGGATGGATTTCTGGTCACGTACCGTAATATCATCATAGGCTTTCGCGGCATCCTTGCGATCCTGTTCCAAATCCGGGGAAATCAAGTCGGAACCAAGACCGACCTTGGCATTTCGCTTCGCGGCCTCCGCTACATTACGGTTGATTTCCAACATCTGGTTGCGGACCAGCTTGATACCTTCATCCTGCCGCATTGGGGAGAAATGCACGCTGGTCAAAGCCTGACACGGAACATTGGCGATATCCGTTAAAATCTCAGCGGATAACTGCGTCGGAAGATCTCTGAGATACAGAACTCTCGCATATTTATCGCCCAGCCTCAAATAGTCGCGTTCAAATTCCATGGAACTTGGGCCAACCACATCCTTAGTCGTCAGACCCAGTGACTGCATCCAGCCGAGATCAAAGGTCCTCGCTTCCTTGCCGTCGATATTCATCTTTTTAAAGAACGGGACATCCGTATCCTGGTTATAAATGTTGTATAAAAGCTCCAGGCGATCCTGCAGTTCCATCGGGTCTGTTGTATGTTCATTGATTGCCTTGATTCTGGAAGAAATTTCCCCATCCACCCGGGAGAAGGTACCGTTTGCCAACTCGATGTTTTCCGCCTTAATGGAAATGATCAGATACTTTTCCTGTGTGATGTTGGACTGTCCTTCGCTGATTTTGGAACGCAGCACCGAGTTCATGTCCTCGCGCATTTCGTCATACCCGTCATTCTCCATCTCAAACAGGGTTTCGCGGTTGAACTTGTCCATGTCAATCCTGCGGTTAAAAATCAGAAGCTGCGGCCTTACATCCGGTGAAAAATAATTAAGCAGATCCCCATACGCAAAATACATATCCTCCTGGGTCTGCTGCGGTGCTGTTTTAAAATTTGCATCCGTCAGACGGTAACATTTAGTAAAGATACCTTCTTCCGTCTCGATGATACCATTTGTATATACTTTACGGTATGGAATAGACTGCTGCACGGTTTTGGGAACGCTGATAGACTGGATGAGCGCCTTTTTGGATTTTGCCCCTTACTTGCCAGTCCTGCATTTTTTTCTTTTAAGGGTTTGTCCGCCCCAATCCGGCCAACATCGCCGGAAAAATCCTGGATCTGTCCGCTGCTACTGCCGGCTTTCATTCTGCTGCTTCCGTTTCCAATGTCGGTGACGTCTGCGTTTGACTGCATTTTTTTATTTTTGCCGAACATGTCTTTGGTCTCCTTTCGTTTGTTCTTTGGATAATTATGGAATTTTGTCGGTTCAACATCGCAAAACCGGGATGGCAGATGCGCATCCCGGTCCGGTTCTAATCGATTGGTTTCATATCCGGATTGGTTTTCAGATATTTTTCCAGCCTCTTTTTATTCAGTTTCTGTTTTTTCTTCATTTCCTTATCCGTATACTCCTTATCATCACCATCGAAATATTCGTAGGTGATCTTGCTCTGCTTTGCCAGCTTGTCGAAGGTGTTTTCCGTAACGTATGGACGACATTTTGGAGCAAAAAATTTCACGATTGCCACGTCTCTTAAAAACACGGCAAGCGGCATATCACATACATCAATAAAACCACATGCGATAATCGGACTGACTGCCGCGATGGTAATGACGACTTTTAAGTCAGACGGCAATCCAAGTTTTCCAAGAAATGTATTCAGCAGCAAGCCGACAACAACCGCCGGGACAATCGCATAGGTCTGGCGTTTGGTAAACGGTCCGATGAATTTTGCCTTTACATTGCGGATATCTTTTGGTACCGGCATAATAATCATGGTGCATTCCTCCTTCCTGTTTAATGGACGCCGATGATGTCATTGGCAATCTGTCTTGATTTTGCAAACATACCGATCATGGTCAGGTTAATGGCTGTGTTCGTGATGACAGAAAATGATGCACCCAGGCTATCTTTAAAAATATCCGTTACATAAATGATCAGGAAAATGACCGCACCCTGCATGGAAACAGCAAAATTTTTTTAACCACATCCAGCCGTTGCTGCGCCACTTCTCCGAGTACAGGTCCGCAATAGCAAGTGGGGTAAAGAGGTAACGGATGGCGATTTCAATAGCAACCGCATAAACAACCAGCGAAGATGCTAACTGGACCAGTCCATTGCCAAATAAACCAGTGATGCTGCCAGACAGACCGCTTAATCCCGATCCAAGATCGCTGACCACGTTACCAAGACCAGCTACCCAGTCTGATCCCATTGTTGCTAACTGGTTTTGCGATATTACGGACACAAAGCTTTTAACAAGGGCATATTTTACTGCAGCCCCCGATGAACCTTGAACCCCGACGATGACGTTTTCCAAAATTAATGTACCGGCACGAATAATGAGCAGTGCAAAGAATTTATAGTTATAAATGAACCAAACACCAATCATCAGTTTGATAAACTCCCTACTGAGAGCTTCATTGCTGGCGTTTTTATCCTGAATCATGTTCATCATACTAACAGCCCCTAAGGTAATAGCCAGAGCAATCGCAAAAGTCCGAATGTTATCCGAAAAACCAGCCATTCCTGTCGAAACCTTTTCCAATAATTTCGATACCATGCCCTGATTGGCCTTACTAAACGCTGTATCATGTTCATCTTTTGTACGGTTCCATGTCAGAATATTGACTTTTACTCCAGCATCTACTGCATCATTGTCTCCTGCGCCTGCATTGACTATTTCATCTCCTGTTTCTGATTCGTAAGTTGTTGATCCAAAATTAACACCTAACGCCATGGCTTCTTCTTTAAAATATTTTTTCCATTGCACTTTGGCGCCGCTCATGGTATTTGCCAAATCCACCTTTTCATCTTTTAAAATTTCATCGATGATTTTGTATCCGCCTTCCACAGTTGGATCCTTTTTAAGATCTTCAGAATCAAGTTTTTCTTCCAATAATTCTACAATGCGATCTCTTTTTGGAGCTGAGTCTGCGTCCTGATAAATTTCTTTCGCCTTTGTAATAAGTTCATCCACCGGGGGATCATTTTCGGCATATGCATTTACAGGTGCGAAAGCGGTCATTGTTACACACAGGCCAAGAAGAAGCGGGATTTTTTAATCAATCTCATATTTTTATCATTCCTCCTTTTTGACTTGATTTAATTAATAATATTAGCTGCCCGCAGGATGGTCGGCAGGCAGACCATGCAGAAACCAAGCGTTAATTTTGTGAATGCCATGCCGTACTGTCTGGCATCACCGGATTTCTTGGCAATGATTGCGTTGTATAGGCCCCAGATCAGCGCCAGGATGCCGAACAGGCGCAGGATAAAAAAGACTGTGCCAAGAACAACGCCCTGAAAATCACCTATGGTATAGGAGTCAAAGTCGCTTGGTTTTGCATTTGGACTGATAGAAAGTGCGTGAGCGTTTATACTGCAACAAATTGCTGTTACTGCGGCAGTGAAACTTGCGGATAGCTTTTTTTTCATTTTTTCTCTCCTTTCTGACGGCGTCGTTACCAGAGTCCTAATATACACATCAGAAATGGCGCAAAGAATAATGCCAGACCGCCTAAAATATGAGCGACGTTTTCTTTTAAGATTTTTTAGTTTTAATGCTGGAACCCATTCCTAACAGAACCATACATACGCCGCTTATCTGAAATATACCCGTTACAAATGCAATAGCATTATCCATGGAAATAAATAGGAACCGGCAAAGTATCAGCATCAGGCCATAACTACTACACCAAACCCATTTCTTTGATCCGGTAATTTCGCCATCCGGTCCGGCTACTTTTTTTGTCGCCAGATAACCCAACAGGCCACTCACAAACATAACAGTACCAATCGGCGCGCAGAGCTGCAGTATAATCCTGCCGATCAAAAGAATTGTTTCGTTTGTAGCAATGCCAAAAATGTTATGCTGCCACATGACACATCCAATAGCTACAATCAATACGAAGAACCATGACTTAAGCCAATCGATCCATTTCATCCGCAGCTTCTTCTGATTCTCTTCTGTTGATGCTTCGTTTGAAGCATTCTGATTTTCCATTTCCAATCCTCCTTTCTTCTTTTGGGATAATTATGGACACAGTTTGATGCTTTTGCGCGAAATCCGTGTACCGCAAAGAAAAAACACAGAGTCATGATTTCTGTCACAACTCTGCGTTTGGCAATATCAGAATATTCCAGCCACATGTAATGCTGCTGGTAAACAATATAATGTAAGGCCAATGACCCATACCAGCAGTTCCAAAATTGGTTTTGCAATTTTTTCTACTTGCGAATCTTTCTTTTTCGCAATGAAATGAACACGCATGACAAGATAGAAGCCGAATAACTGCGCCATCTGAGCTGCGACCCAGCAAAACAGGGAGTATTTGCTCATGGTCGGCATACTCTGGATAGTGAAGTCGTCTCTCATGACTGAAGTCACGAGCTTCCGGTATCCGGCTGGATCCCGTTCCTGAAAGCCCTGTCATGAAAGCGTTCCGATAGCCGGATTTCCTGTCCGGTTGGAGCCTTTAGGACTCCCGGCTGCCCTTCCTCCATACAGGCTGAACTCAGCTGTCTTCCGGCACTATGCCGCAAGTGCCGCATTCAGCTTAATTAACGAGGATAAGGTACATTTGCTTCTATGGGCCAGTTCCGGTACTTTTGCCGCAACTGCCTGCCCTGCCGTTACCGGAAGGGTCTTTAAGAGTTCCCGGATATAATATCGGGAACCGATGTTATAAGATGCGTTCAGGTCGCAGTTGTACTGCTTCCCGGTCGGAAACCGGCAGAGGCTGTAGCTTGGAAGATCTGCCTCTTTCCCTCTCATGACTCTGCCGCTTCCATCAAACGCAAGTCTGGATGTATTCCAGGCACAGACTCGGGCTGTCCGGATCATGTTCCGGTGTGCTTTGTCCGTTACCATGGTCTGTACATACTTTGCACGCCAGAGGTGGAGCCGCTGCTTCTTGCTGCCGCGCTTCTTTCCGGCGAGATCCAGGTGTTCCATGACGATGCAGTCCACATCATACTTTATGGCCGTATCCACGATGAACCGGGCGGTCTTGACCGCAATGTCATCGTTAATGCCTTTTGCCTGTTTCCAGAGTCCCGGTGTTTTACGGGCACAGAGTTTCTGTGCGTGTCTGATGTGGCTTACCGCATGCTCCAGAGAGTCGTATTCTCCCGGAAGGGAAAGAAATTCCCTTCCGAGGACCGCGCCCTCCGGGTCATGATGCTGCACGTACACGCACTGTTGAGCCCTAAGTCCACTGCCAGGATACGGGTGTGCTGAATTTTTGTATCCGGAAGTTTGACTGCTGTCTGGAATACAAAGTCCAGAAACCACTTCTTTCCGCGTTTCTGCAAAGTCGGGACACATTCCGTGTAGTTCTTGCAGTGATGTTCGATGTAATCCACATCACTTTTTCGAAGATCCACCAGAACCCAGTCCCAGGTGTTTCGGATAAAGACTTTTACCGCCGCCTGATACATACCGGTACGGATGAACATACCGGAACGGTACATGGCCGGATACACGTATCCCACCTGCGGCAGTGACGGTTTCTCTCCGCGTTTTGCCGGGTCCGCTGCTTCCCAGTTGGTCAGGTTGCTGTGGTAGGAAGATACCTTACCCAGTGCTTCCGTAATGGCAGCACGTCGTAAGTAACTGGGGAACTTGTAGAACGCGGCCGAGAAATCATATGGCACTGCTGGATTCTGCCTGGTCCTGACAGTAAGTGATTCCACCAGGTTTACCCGTTCCTTCTGAAGCTTTCCGGTGGATATCAGGTTCCATTCCGTAAGACAAACATCCACGAAGAAGGAGACTGCCCTGACGGTACAGACGGACGGTCTCATCGAAGAGATGGTTAAAGCCTCTGGTTCTGACGCGGTACGTCATACTGAGTTTCATGCGGCAACCTCCTTTCCGAGAGAATTATGGCAGGAAAATGCCGATTTCCGGCATTTGAGGCGTCTTACTCACGACTGAAGTCACGAGAATGCGACGCCGGAACTTTCAAAATGAAAACGGGCCGCTGTCAGATGACAACGGCCGCCAAATACAGTTGTATGCAAACTGTCAGTGTACATTAGATGATGCCGACTGCCTTCAGAATGGATGGCATACAAACCAGTGCCAAGCCACCGATCAGGGTGTTCATTGCTCCGTTCATGGCCTCGGAATCTCCGCCTCTTCTGGCGGTGATGTAACCATACAGGCCCCAGATAAACATACCGATACCGATCAGTCTGCAGATCCAGAAAGATACGCCAAGCACCAGACCCTCTGGGTTTACATTCGCCACGCCGCTCTTTACGGTATAGTTGGTATCAATGTTCAGTGCAAATGCATTCAGTCTCCAAATCATGCAGCTTACGAATGCTACAAAAGCTGCCATGCAGTTCTGAAACCACGCAACGCACCGAGTCCACAGATTTGCCATTTCTTTTCTTGCAGTTACGGTCTCGTTTTTTGCAGCTGCAACGCCGTTTACAGTACCGAATCTATTCATGTCCGGTTCCTCCTTCCTTTTTGTTTGTCTAATTATGGAAGGAGATGCATTCAATGTCGCAAAAACTTTTTGGCAGCACAAAATCCCCGGGGATTTTCCGGGGTAATCTCTATTCTGTAAATTCCGTGCATTCTTTCATGGCGTCCTGCAGGATCTGATACGCTTCTTTCTGTTCTCCTCTCAGCTCCATATCCGGATTGGATTCCAGAATCCAGAGAATAAACTCATAATTTTCTACCGGATTCAATGTCAACTCCAGAGCATCGTCAATACTTGGAAACCATCCTGTCAGCGGATGCATCCTGCCGGTCAGACGCTCCAGCATGGCATTAAAATGCTCATGCGAAATGCTCATTTTTTCTTCTTTTTCGTCTACATATTCATTCTCTCTCTCTTCTTCCATAAATTACGCAGGGAATCCGCCTGGACGGACACATGCGTTGAAAACGTTACATTACCAGCGTGTTCATGATAAAAGAATTCTGCATTTCCCCCTTCTCCTTTCTGATTTTTGCGCCGTTTAAGGCATTGATTGGGTATATACTGTTTTGTGTACTGAGGATCGATGATCTTCTCTTTCGTTGATAGCATGCGTGATCGTGAGCCGAAATCGTTTCCCACAATCTTTTGCTGTGCAAATTATGGAGCGAAAGTTCGAAATATTGGTTTTGCTTTTGTATGTGCTGCTTTCTTATCCGCAGATATTCGGTTTGTTAGCAAAAAAAATAGATCCTCTCTTTTCTGGAAAGGATCTATTTGGAAGATAGTTTGTTTGACGCTTACGGAACCTGTCTTGCTAGAATACCTGCAAGCTCCCCGATATCCGATGCATGTCTGGCCAGAAATTGACATGCCGGCAACGCCTGTTCCACGCGCTTATGGAAGGCATCCACGCCATATGGGTTGCTTCGTAAAAATTCATCCGGATCTTTGTACGGTCTGAAATCCAGAACGCGGACCGGCAGTCCGGCTGCTTTTAAAAGTCCGATGGATTTTTTTTGGTGGCATTGATTCCGGCGCCGTCACTATCCATGGACAGATACACTTTTTATAGTGTGAAGCAATGAGACGCACATGCTCTTCGGTCAGCGCCGTTCCAAGTACCGCTGCGCAGTCCATGATATCCGGCGCTGTGCAGCGCGATGTAATCCATATAGCCTTCGCAGATAATGATCGCCTCGCTGCGTCTTTCCGCTTTGTATGGATAACCATATAATCTGGTTCTTTTACTGAAGAGCTGTGAATCCGGTGAGTTGATGTATTTCGGTTTGGTGTCATCCATGACGCGGCCACCGAATGCAATCACATCCCCGTTTTCATCCATGATCGGAAACATGACACGGTTCCGGAACAGGTCATATACATTTCCCTTTTTACTGATCTTAAACAGGCCGGAACGGATCAGGTCACTGTATTCGTATCGACTTTTCAGGGAATCGTACAGGCAGCAGAATGCATCCGGAGCAAATCCAAGTCCATACTCCGCCATCTCTTCTTCCGTAATTCCGCGTTTTTTCAAGTATTGGTTTCCGATATTTCCGCGGGTTGTCAGTTGCTGATAGTAAAAAAATGCTGCATCCGCATACATTCTTAAAAGCACTGGGTCTTTTTCCCCGCTGTGGAGGCGTCTGTCTTACCGCGCCGATCCGTTCCAGGAAATCATAACGGTTCCCGCCAGCACCGCAGGCGTAACAGAAAAAAGTACCGTTTTTCTCATCCGCGGAAAATGATGCGATATCTCCGTGACAGAACGGACATTTTCCAAAATATTTTCCGGATACCCGGTCACGATACATTTTTGTATACATGGATGCCAGTTCCGGCATTGTTTTTGGTTTGCTGTACATATTTTTTTTCCTCTTTTTCGCATTGTATGTTGCCGTATTACAATACAGTCTGTCTTTGCAGTGCCTCTGCCAGAGCGGCGGCTGGGACAGAAAAACATTTAGCACAGGCAAGGAGCATTTTATAATGTGTTTCATTCTGTTTCCAGAGCTCCAAGCCATGATATATGCCACCGCCAAATCCGGTGTATTTTTTCACAGCCTTTTCCAGTTTCTCCTTCCGGTCCATTTCCGACCCCATGGAGGTGTAAAGCCGCAAAAATTCCTCAATGCCTTTCCATTCCCTGTCAGCGCCGATTCCAAGCGTGAAAATCGGTTTAGTGCGCCCGGAGCCGTCCCCGTTTTCTCTGGATTTGTTTTCTCCATCCATTCGGTAAAGTTTTGCAAGCATTTCCGGACCGGAGCTGGATGCGTCGGCAATCACTGGTTCCGTCTTGTTGCTCATGGAGCATACACGCCCGAAAATTTGTTGGAACGTAACCAGTGATGTGACATTTCGGAATAATACAATCCCCGTAACATCCGGCAGATGTACTCCTTCCAGAAGCATATCCACGGAAAGGATGACTGCTTTTTCTGCTTTCTGCATGCCGGCAATGACCTGAGACAGATTTCTTAAATCCGCATACAGAATAAACACTTCATATCCTGCAAAAATTTTTCTCATCCGGTCTTCGTATTCATGCAGTTTGGTTTTGCCGGCAAAATAAACAATCCATTTATTTCGCGGATACATTGCAACGATTCTGGCAAGCGTCTGTTCACATTCTTCATACGCGATCTTTACATTAACATTCCCTTCGTATTCTTCGCGGATCTGTTTCGGATCTTTTTCCGGAAGCATGACGCGGTAGTTAAATTTCGGCATCAGCCCAAGCCGGATTGCTTCAAAGTTGCTGATACCGTTTACGGTCTGATCAAAAATACTGCCTGTATGGACTGATTTCTTATGCCCGTATTCCTTGATGTCGCGTTCCGGAGTGGCTGTCAAGCCGAGGAAACGCGTTCTTGACAACAGGTGCATGCATTCCGCAAGGTTTTTGCCATACCGGTCGCTCCACAGATGATGTGCCTCATCAATTACGACAAGATCATATCCGGACAGTTTTTTATTCCTTTTCCTTATCCGTAAAAAAATTGAATGTTACAAAATCGACCGGAATCTTAGAACTGAGCCACTGAAAATCCGTATATTCACTGATGTTTTCCTGTACGGCATATTTTGGGATGACATACAAAATGCTTTTCAGTTCCTGCAGCATGCGTTCCACGATACCCATGAAGACATAGGATTTCCCAGTTCCTACTCCTGAGGTGTACAGGATGCTTCTCGTACCTGAGTGGTATGAATCAACAATTTTTTCTACAACCGGCAAGTTGTGTTTGCTGATTTTAATTTTCATAATTTGGTGCGAGGATACTCGTGACTTTAGTCGCGAGAGGAATCGCACCGGAACACAGAGAATATTAACAAGCATATCCTTCTTTCTTCCGGTGGTCCTGATCCCCACTTCTCCTTTCTGCTTATTCTGCGACTGCGTAATACCCTCCGGAATACCGTCTGACGCGGACTTTTCCAATTGGAAGGGATTTCTTTGCAGTCGTCATGACTCTGGTCCCTTTGTTATGACAGCCGGACGCTTCCATTTCCTGTCCCCGATATACCAGGATATCATGAGACTTGGATCCTGTCCCTTGTGGTACGGATTGCCCGTCTTCCTTTTGATAGTTTCATCCCACGGTATAGCCACAAGTTTCCGTATCCATGTTATGGTTCCGGTTCGTACGTCCATAGAACTTTTCCAGGATCCGGTTATTCCGCCATTCTCCTGTGAACTACCCGCCACTTAGGCTTATGCCTTGAAGTGTGAGCTTCGGCTCCGCAGAGCTTCTGTTTTCCCGCCTACGAGGATTAAAATACCTTTTGGATGCCCATACGCTCCATAATCTCCTGAGGTGTGAAAATATCTTTTGTTCCATCAGGGAATGCGCAGATGTAATAAACACCATACTCTGTTGAAAACCCGCGTTGTGTTTTAACACCGTGGAAATTCCCGTCTGAATTGGTCCCAATATGCGGATGTCCGATCTGTCCGGAGCGGAACTGTTTCATGGCTTTGTGCTGATTTATAACGCCATCTTCAAACATGATGTCAACATCACATGCACCACGGTATTCCACAATCTTCATACGCAAGCCGTTTTTTGCTGTTCTTACCATGCCGACAGGAGAGGTTGTGACCGGTTTGATTTTCCCGGATAAAAAATCTCCATATGCCACATGTTCTTTCATTTCTCCAGTGGAAAATCTGACATCCATGTCATGCGCGGTCCGATACGCGATGATTTCCATTTCAAGTCCACAGTTAGCCATGCGTATTTCTCCGACTCTGTGATACATGGTTTCCGGATTGATTTCAGGATGTTTGATGCATCCCTGCAGAAATGCACGATAGCTTCTGTGCTGCACAATAACCCCGTCTGAAAATTCAACATCGATATCTGTTGTCGTCCGATATGCGACAATCGTCATGACCATCCCGTTTAATGCTGTGGATGTTTCATGATAGCGGATCACACACGTGGGAAAGATCCTGTGCTGAAAATTATAGTATCGCGTATGTTGTAGGATAAACCCGTTTGAAAATTCAACGTCGATATCTATAGCTTCCCGATACGCAATAATTTCCATTTGCAAATTTTTGTATGTACCGGTTTCGTGCAGTCGCGACTTCATTTTTTTCTCCTTTTTTTCTCCAATTACGAATATGAGAAGCTCAGGCATAACCCAGGCTCCCCATATGTAAGATTGAACGGTTTAATTCCAAATATCTGCTTCCGATCACTGTAAAAATCATAGCCGTCACGAAGCCTGTCTTTTTCCAGCTCCCGCAGCATTTCATTGTCTTCTTTTGAACGCAGACCGTATGCCGGAGCATGGTCGTAATCCAGTCCAAGTATTTTTTATGGATTGCCGCAACCTCATCATCGGTATATTCTTCTTTGTCAGAACTTTCGATTTTCTTGATTGCTGCAATCACAGACTTTGTCTGTTTTTGTACCTTTAAGCTGTACAGTACTTTGTACTTACTTAACATTGTTTTATCCTCCTTATACTCGGATGCCTCATCATTGTTTCGTGAAAATTATGGCAGTGGATAACCGTAAAAAGAGCCGCCGGGTTTCCGGCGGCCCTATAGCCACACTTGTGCGCAAGCTGTTTAATAGATGTGGTTTGCCAAGGCATTGATAGAATTATCCTTGGTGCCCTGTCCGATGGCATTAAACTTCCACTCACTGCCTTCACGATAGATTTCGCCGAAGATCATTGCGGTCTGATTTGGGTAGGAATCAGTTAAATTGTATCTGCACATTTCCTCGTGTCTGTGCTCGTCCACCAGGCGGCAGAAAGCATTTTTGATCATGCCGAAATGCTGGTGACGCTGGGCTGCCTGATAAATATTCACCGCAATCACAAGACGGTCATATTCCGGCGGGAGCTTGGAAAGATCGATCATGATCTGCTCATCATCGCCATCGCCGTCGCCAGTCAGGTTATCTCCCATGTGTTTGACCGCGCCTGATGCATGCTTCAGATTTCCAAAATATACAACATCCTTGCTGGATTCCAGGCGTCCGTTCTTTAATAAAATCACGGAAGCATCACAGTCGATGTTATGGGTACTACCTCCGCCGAACCCGAAAAGCCCGTGCTTCTTTACCTCCGCTGCGTCCCAGCCGAGTCCTACCATGATCTTACTTAATCCCTCACGATCCTTGGACAGGCTTACTCTCTGTCCCTTCTGAAGATTTACTGACATATCTTTTTCCTCCCATCAGTTTCTGTTTTTATATAGATCCGCAGGATCCTGTTCGGTTCCTGCGGATAACTTTTTCTCTCTTTTTTACTCTACATCGATGCCGTAACGTCTGCACAGCCCAGCCAGGCCGCCCTGGTATCCGTCACCGATTGCGTGGAACTCCCATTCGCCATCATGACGATACAGCTCCGCCATGACTACCGCAGTCTCAATGGACGCTTCCTCATTCAGGTTATAACGGGTTAATTCTGCTCCGTGATTTTCATCCACAACGCGGCAGTAAGCATTTCTTACCATACCAAAGTTCTGACCGCGGCGCTCTGCATCGTCAATCGTGATCGTAAAGACGATTTTTTCGATATCTGCAGGAACTTTTGACAGGATCACCTTTACCTGCTCATCGTCGCCGTCTCCATCACCGGTGCGGTTATCACCCATATGGATAACAGAACCGGAGGGATGGTCAAGATTGTTATAAAAAACAAAATCCTTGTCCCTTCTGCATTTTCCGTTTGCGGCACACAGGAATGCAGATACATCCAGGTCAAATGCGTAGCCGCCTCCCTCCTGTGCATCCCATCCCAGGCCTACGGTTACTTCCTTTAATGACGGACGCTTCTTTGTCAGGCTGACTTTCTGGCCTTTTGATAAACTAACTGGCATATGTAATCTCCTTTCTATTCTTTCTATACAGACCCATACATAGAGTGGGTCGCACCCGCAGGAACACACTCGGTTCCTGCGGATAACTGTTTTTCCATTGTTGTTTCTTTATACTTCGAGACCGAAATGAGTGCAAAGTGCAGCCAGACCGCCCTGATAGCCGCTTCCGATCGCGTTAAACTTCCACTCGCCGTCATGACGGTAGAGTTCTGCCATGATAACGGCAGTCTCGATGGAGGCATCCTCGCCCAGATCGAAGCGCATCAGCTCCTCACCGTTATCCTCGTTGACGATACGGCAGTAGGCATTGGATACCATGCCGAAATTCTGGCGGCGGGTATCCGCCTGATCGATCGTTACGGTAAAAGCGATTTTTTTTCGATCTCTGCAGGTACCTTGGAAAGATCTACCTTTACCTGCTCATCGTCGCCGTTACCATCACCGGTACGGTTATCACCCATATGAATGACTGCGCCGGATGCATGCTCCTTGTGGTTGTAGAAAATGAAATCCTTTTCACCGCTGCACTTTCCATTTGCTCCGGTCATAAATACGGATACATCCAGGTCAAAATCATGACCGCCGTCATAGCGGTTAGTATCCCATCCAAGTCCTACAAGGATCTTTTTTCATCCCGGGTTATCTTTGGTCAGATTAATCTTCTGACCCTTTGCTAAACTGATTGGCATCTTTTAAAGCCCTCCTTTGTTCTTTGTACCGTAATTATGGAAGAGTTTCTGCCATTATTGGTTTTTTGCGGACCATACCTTATTTTTTCTGAAGCGCGCGGTATTCCTGTTTGATTGCATCCAGACGTTTTGCGTCCTCAACCCGTTTTGCCCTTGCGTTTTCCTGAATCTGTTTTGTTTCCTCAATGCCGTTTACGATGGTTCTCCAGGTGGTTTCCAGCGTCTCGATCTTAATAGAGCTGCCGGATGCGAGCTGTGTGGTCAGTTTACTCTGCTCCACGGTATTCTGGGCATTTTTAATCAGCATTTCGTTTGTTTTTGCGTCCAGTGCCGCCATGGATTCTGCCTGGATCCGCTGTCTCTTTAACATAATTGCCTGCGCCAGTGCCTGTTTGAATACCGGGAGGGTAATGATGAAGGCTGAGTTGATCTTGCGCACCAGGTTCATATTGGAAAATTCCATGGTCTTGATCATCGGAATGGACTCGATGGCTACGCTTTCCGCTGTCCTTAAATCCTGCGTTCTCTGTTCCAGGAGCATCAGTACCTGATTCAGATTGGAGATTTCAAACTGAATGGACTGGTCGCCGGATGCTTCCATGTCCTTTTTCTCTGCTCAATATAAGCTTCGATCTCTTTACAGCCCTGCTCTCCTGCCAGAATGTACTTCACCAGTTCGTGGTAATAACCGACATTGGCTTCAAACAGCTGATTGAGTCTGCCATTGGAAGTTTTGATCTCCTCTTCGTACTGCTTCAGCTGCACATAAATCTTGTCCACTTCCCCACCCATGGTGTGATATTTGTCCAAGATCTTGTCGAGTTTCTTTTTGGCATTACCAAACCATTTTTCCAGAAATCCCGGATTGTCCTTGATCTCCTCGATATCAAACTGAGACATAATCTTGGATAACTCTGCAAGCATCTTGCCGGAATCATCAATCTGATTCATGCTCATGCTGTTTAAGACCACATCGGATGCTTTGGAGATCTCTTCGGCTACGGAAGCACCGAATGTCACGACGGATTCCATGTTGTTTACCTCAATGGTGCTGACGATGTCGTCCACCTCTTTGGAGCCGACCAGCGCTTTGGTCATATCCTGTCTGTCGGCCGCGATGTTATATTCCTTAACTTCCGGAAGTTCCGGGGCTGCCGGGGCGATTCCTGCTGCGGTCTGTGCCATGGTTTTTTTTCTGCTGTCTTACTGAAATCTACTGCCATTTTTAAAATCCTCCTAAAAATTTTCTAAACCACCCTTTTGTGGCTGTTTGCTGAAATGTTGTAAAATCCGGTATCCGCAGATCATACTGATATGGGCCGGACTGGTATTCCGTGATCTGAAAATCGTTCCAATATCGTTCCACACACCGGTATCCGGTCGGAATGAAAAACAAGATGTCGAATCCGATCAGATGAAGCAGTGCTGCCTCAATGGTGTCCCGAAGCGAAAGCTGTGTTTCTCCGGTGATCAGATAGATACGTTTCGGATTCTTTTTTGTAAAATCAAAATTCTGAATCAGCCGGAGTGTTTCCTTATCCAGACTGAGTGCTGATGCCACAATCGTATATTCTGTCCCGTTCTCCCATGTGCCGCGGATCCATCCGGTATCCAAAAGCAGCTGTGTCTTTTTTAAGATGTGGTTCTGTACTTCTTCTCGAAGAAACCCGTATGGGTAATCCGGGCTGTTTTTCACGGACTCTGTTCTGAGTTTCTTATTTTTAAAAAAGCGGTGACGGGGATCTGCGCGCGTCCGGCTGTATCATCTGACATTTTGGGAATCTGCCGGATGACCTGTGTGTCCGCGGTGATGAGACGCTGGACCTTTTTCCAATACTCCTCCGTGTTGCTGTCCTTGACGCCGGAAATTTTGCAAGGAAAACCGGCATCCGGACATTTCCTTCCGATGAAAATCCAGGGCGGTAACGAAGTTCCTGATCCCAGAGAATCGGGATTTCTTCTTCCATGGTCTGCAGGATGACGGAATCGGCCGTGGCAAACTGTTTTTCCCGGTACATACCGGTATCCTGGTACAGCCTGGTATCCAGTTCCTGTTCCGCGTGATACGCAACCGTTCCGATTTTCCCTCCTGTTTCTTCCGGGAACCATTCCATGCATGCGGTATTGGGGAGGTGTACTTTAAAAAGTGCGCCGGATTCCGGCATTCCACCCTCTCCTGCTTCCGGGCGGAAAACAACCATGTCTACTGGAAGCATGGATAAAAGCCGAAAAAGACCGCTTCTTTTTTTCATTTACGCTGCCGCCGAAACGATAAAAGGTTGCGACCTGCGGGAAGTGCATGTCTTTCCATAAGCGGTACGCATATGAACGAAGCCAGCAGATCATATAAACACCAAGAGCTGTCAGTCTGCCACCGTTCATTCCGCCAGCAGCCTCTTCTTCCATCGTGTGGCAGAACGCATCCTCACCATTGTTTCCAACCAGTTGTTTTCCGGAAAACTGAAATTTCCAGCCAGAAGGCGGAATAAGGGACGGCCGGAAAGTGCTGGGTCACGCTTGACTGCAGCAATCGCTGCGGCATCCGGTGTAGGGAGAGATTTATTTACAATAACCAGTCCATGTTTTTCTGACTTTCTGCCAGCAGCCAGCCTATAAAGCGTTTCCTGGTATGCGGCCGGAGAATCCACTCCTTCGATTTCACAGAATGCGTTGTAAAAGATGTTTTCTTCCTGACCACGTTCTTTGGCTGGTATAGAAAGATCGTGAAAAATATCTCCTGACATCCATGCGTTTGTGCATGGAGTGGGATACATGGATGATTGTGGTATGACTGTTGACGAAGGAACAGTAATTCTGCGCTTTTTCACAATTTCGTCCATGATGGAACGCACTCCGAATTTATCCGGGAACGGTTCTGGGTTGGTCGGGACTATCTCCAGCGTTTCGTCTTCTTTTGCACCGGATGTTTTAAAAAATGCATCACGGTCACGGGAAAGGATTACAACGCTACATCCTGCAAGGCACAATGCCCGCAAAAACAGAAATCCGTAGGTGGAAGGCTCTCCCTCGTACAAAACCGCGGAGGCATTCCCATTCTGTTCCATCAAACTTCCAAGGCGGTAATACATCCAGCACATGAATTTCACGAATGTGTTTTTAATGCACCTGCAGTTTTTCCCTCTTTCTGCAGTTTTGTAAACATTCCGAGCATAGCCTCCGCAAGCCGTTCTTTTTTATCTGCCTTGCATCCCGGCAGCAATTTGCCCATTACACACTGGAAGAATTCTGCATCCATACGAAAGTCCTGCCCGGCTATTTCCGTATAATATTTCAGCTGCTCCGGTGTCGGGTTTACCAAGCCTCCGGCGATGATAGCTCCGTTTTTCTGTGCTTCCGCACAGTATTCGATAAGAAAACGATGGATATCTTCCCCATACTGACATACCAGACCTGGGAGCTTGCCGGAGGTGTTTTCTACGGATATGAATTTTGTAAATTCTTCAGGTGTCGTTGATGTCATCTAGTACCCTCCTTTCTTATTGTTACGATGTAATTATGGACAGGAAGCACCAAGAATTGGTTTTCTGCCGTCTGGGTGAACAACTCGGTCATTGAATAACCGAGGCTTCCTGCTTAATATCCTAAAAAAGAAAGACATGGACTTGCCATGCCTTTCGAATATTTCTAATCTTTCCTTGCAGTAAACAAATCAGTCCTTTTTCGTGGTGTACTGCTGATTTTCGGCTGCAGCCCTCTTTTCAGCACGGTCTTCGAGCAGGATTCCAATGGGTACGGCGAGAGCCGAACAGAAGCTGATCAGCAGGCAGTACCAAGTGAAGCCGTCTCTCATGACTGAAGTCACGAGAATGCGACGTCGGAATTTTTCACCAGTTTCATCGGCGTCAGGTTCAGTGCCGTAATTCTCGGTGTGCGGTCGATGATTATAAGAATTTTGTGGCAGCAGCAAACGTCAGATGCGTCGCAGCTGGCTTAAGCTAGTCCACTGTTTTTAAGTCCCGCATGATTTCGCTGGAAATCTATGCAGTGGGTGGCTGTCTGCTTTCTCATGAGCAGTTTTCTAATGTTTTTTCGCAATCAGCTTGCGCACCACATCAATCGGAATGACCATAAATGCTAACATCAGGCAGATCATCCAGGAATGGGCACTCAGCCGTTCTACACTCAGTACTTCTCCGCCGAAAGTTACAAACACGAACTGCATCGAGGAAGATTGTTCCCATGACAAGCAGGAAATTTTTATTTCGTCCGATATGTTCAAACGGGTTGACGTGTTCGGTTCTGGCGTTGAAGCCGTTAAAAGTAATAGCCATCATGAAAGTTGCGAACAGAGCAGATTTTAAATAAGTGATATCCACATCCCCGAACAGGTTTCGAACCGCCGGGACAAACAGGATGGACAGGCAGATGCCAGTGATGTAAAAAGCGCCGATCAAGATCTCTACCATCATGTTTTTGGTCAGGATATTTTCACGCCTCGGCACCGGTCGTTCCTTCATATACTCTTCCAAAACCGGTTCACTTCCAAACGCGATGGCTGCCAGAGTATCCATGGCAAGGTTGATCATTAAAAGCTGGGTCACGGTTAAAATGACGTTTTCTCCCAACATCGGGCCGATGAAGCAGGTCAGAACTGCTGCTACATTGACGGTTAACTGGAAGATCGAGGAACTTACGGATGCTCTTAAACATGGTACGTCCGTACAGAATCGCCTTTTTAATGGATGCAAAATTGTCGTCCAGGATGGTGATATCACCGGCCTCCTTGGCTACTTCCGTACCGCTTCCCATGGCAAAGCCAACATCCGCCTTCTTCAGTGCCGGAGAATCATTGACCCCGTCGCCGGTCATTCCGACTACTTCGTCAAGTTCCTGCGCCAGTCTGACCAGACGGCTCTTATCGGTCGGTAAGGCCCTGGAGACAACGCGCAGATGCGGCAGAATGGCTTTCATTTCTTCATCACTCTTTTCTGCCATTTCCGCGGATGTCAGTGCCACATCATCAGGGTCTGCCAGCAGCCCGGCTTCTTTTGCAATGGCGCATGCAGTTTCTTTCCGGTCTCCCGTTACCATGACAACCTGGATTCCGGCACGCTGCACTTCACGGATGGCATCCTTGGCTTCCATCCGCACGTTATCCCGGATACTGATGATACATACCAGTGTCAAGTCCCCTTCGTCGGAATCTCCATTTCGTTTTGCCACGGCAAGCAGACGCATGGAACGTCCTGCCTGTTCGTTCATATAAGTGTCCAGATAAGCACGTTCTGTCAGCTGTTTTTCCGTTCCGTTTTCGTCCAGATAGGTACGACACCGCTCCAGGATTTTTTCTGGTGCACCTTTAATATAAGTAACGGATGTTCCATCCTTGGTAATGGTAACACTTGAATATTTCTTTGCGGAATCAAATGCATTAAACCTGCTGACATCCTGCTTTGCTTCAAAAGAAGTCTGCTTTGCATCCATCGAGGAAGGACATCAGGGCGCGGTCTGTGCTGTTACCGCCAATAATGGCCTCTTCCGAAACAGATGCTCCGTTATTGATGCCAATACCGATGACGATATCCTCTTTCAGACTGTTCCCGATTTCCGAGAATTTGGTAAAGCGACGCACGTTTCCGGTTGTCATTTCCGTTACTGCAAGTTTGCCTTCGGTAATAGTTCCGGTTTTATCACTGAACAGGATACTTAAACTTCCTGCTGTTTCAAGACCGTTGATCTTATGTACCAGGACATTATCCTTCATCATACGGATGCTCTGGAAGGATGATAATATGGACGTCAGGGACGGCAGCCCCTCTGGTACTGCGCATACAATAATGGTCACGGCGGTGGAAACCGCGGAAACAACCAGGGAAAGCCATTCATGCCAGTTATCCGGAATACGTCCGGTTAGTACATTCTGCAGAAGAATGGCAATCATAATACCGACGGCGCCGACATAGCCGAACTGGGAAATCTGCTTTGCCAGTTTTGCCAGCTTTACCTGAAGCGGTGTCTGACGACTCTCTTCCTGTACTTCCAGCGCAAGCTGGCCAAACAGAGTCGCATCGCCGACAACCTGCACATACATGTGGGCTTCTCCACCGCACACTACGGTGCCTCGATAAGCATAGTATTTATTTAGCAGATCTTTTGTATCAAATGACTCTCCGTTTTTGCGCGGCTCTTTGGTCGCTTCTTCGGTCTCGCCGTTTAAAGCCGCCTGATCCACTTTAATGCTGCCGTCAAGGATGATACCGTCGGCAGGAATTTTATCTCCGGCCTGCAGATATACGATATCTCCAGTCACCACGTCGCTGACATGGATTTCCTTCATGCCGCCATCACGCAGTACCTTTGTTTTTTCCTTAGCAAGCTCTGCTTCCTTTAAGGCAGCTGCCTTTTTCTGCTGTTTGTTTTCACTGATGGATGAGACGCCGTTGGAAAGAATGATGGCAATGACAATCCCAACCGGTTCATACCAGTCTGCCTCCCCCATGAAAAACATGACGATTTCCACAACCAGTGCCACCAAAAGGATCATGATCATCGGTTCCCTGAACCCTTCCATAATCTTTTTCCAGAGAGGCTCCGGCGGAATCTGAGTAAGGGCGTTGCTGCCGTTCGTTTTCCGACTTTCTTCCACTTCTTTTTCTGTTAATCCTTTGAGATCTGACATATTGTTTTTTCCTTTCTTATTTTTGATGTAAGAATTATGGATGTGATTTTGCAAAAATTGGTCAGAACAGGAAAATCCCCTTCCGTGAGGGAAGGGGATCCTATTGAATTGATTATTTCTTTGTCTGTACAACACCGTTTACGGTCCACTGACCCTTTTCATTGACGGTATAGCCGTCCGGGGTTGTAGTTCCCTTATACAGGCGTCCGCGTTTTCCGTCGGAAACCTCCTGGAAGTAATAACATTCGGATACGCCGTCTCCGTTATCGTCAATCCAGTTCCAACCGGTGAACATACGCCCAAGGGTGTTATCAGATACCGGGTTCAGATAGAAGGCATCTCCGTTTGCGTCGGTGTACCAGCCGGTGGTCATAACGGAGTCCCTTCCGAAATGGAACCAGTCAAACTGAGACTGTCCCTTGGAAGTATCCGCATACGGATTCAGGATTGCGCCCCACTCATCCGTGTAGGTATGGTCAGTGGAGAAGAACCAGCGTCCCACGTTATCGCGGAGCCATGTACCGCCCTTGACTACATAGCCAGGCAGATTCGGTCCGGTTGCGTTTTTGGTTCCACCCGGTGTGGTAGATTTGGTGGAACCGCCACCGCCGCCACCACCACTGTGGGAACCGCCGCCTCCGCCTCCGCCGGAAGTGGTATAGGTGTTATCCACGTACTTGATGTTTAATTTCACGTTGCACTGATCGGCCATGCGTCCGTCCATGGAAGAAGCGGAAATCACAATAGCGCCGGAAGTGATCGCGTTGTTTGTGCTAGTCCAAGCATGCTTTAAAGCTTCCTTGATAAGTGCATGTGCATCACTTGAGAACTTACTGCCCTGTGCCTGTACCACTTTGCCGTTTGTATCCTTATCGGTCGGCAGTACCAGGGCCAGATGTCCGTTCTGATCTACAGATAACAGACCTGCGTCAGAAGTTGTCCACTTGAGGCCGTTCTCATTCGGGTTCGCGGAGTTTAAGACTGCAGACAGTTCCGCTGCGGTTGCTCCGGTCACAGTGTAAGTCGGGTAGCTGCGGTTTCCGGTTGCGGTAATGGTTACGTCCGTGTTCTTCGTATTCTCGGACATTTCCACATCCTCATACTGGAAGTTTACGGTTACATTGGCATGGTCTTTGGTTCCCATATCGCTGTTTGCCGCGATTGCTGCTACCTTCTTCTGGCCGCTGAACTGGTGTTTTGCAACGATATCAAGCTGCCACTGTGCGTCCACAACAGGCTGGATGTTTCCTGCGTCATCCACGGTCAGGATACCGCTGTCTTCACTCTGCCAGGTTACCTTGTTGCTCTTTCCAGGCTCCACAAACGCTTTCGCATTAATCTTGCGGATATCGTTTCCGCTCCATACATAAGACGGATTGTTGGTTCTGGAAGTCTGAGTCATGATCGGGTTATAGGTTTCCGCAGTCTTATCCACGATGACCTTATCATAGCGGAAGTTTACCGTAATCTGGCATGTATCTGCAGTTGCTCCGGTGGTTGGGTGCTTTGCGGTTACGGTCACGGTTCTGCTGCCGGAATGAGTATCCTCATTGTAATCCTGTGCTTTTGCAATCATATCCGCAATCCAGGTATCCTTATTGACGCTGACGCGGCCGTCTGCATCCACAGTCACAATATCCGGATCGGAAGTTTCCCATACAGGAGTAACATCCAGGCCGCTTTCATCGGAAATGTGTGCTTTCAGCTGAATCTTATCATCTCCAGTCCAATGGGACTTCACACTGTTGGTGCGGGAATCATCCGTGTACACCACGTCAAAGGTTTCCTCGTTGGACTCCAGCACAGATTTATCGTAACGGAAGTTGATGGTTACCTTATAGCTGTCGGATGTGGTCTTGCCATCCACGGATTTGGTTGCGGTTACTACGCCGCTTACGCTGCCGTTTGTCTTGCCGGAGGCAATCACGTTATCCCACAGGCCCTTGATTGGCACCAGATATCCGTCCTTGTCTACCTTGCAGTAGTCCTTGATGTCTCCGGAAAGCTCATATACAGCATCGTCCGCTTTGACGCCCTGGCTGGAATATGTGGTGTTGGAAAGCTTTGCGATACCATAGGACCATTTTCTGGTTCCCGGATTGTTAATGCTGTAGTTACCCTGAGTTGCCACAACACCGAGCGTGATCTGGCGATCCTTTACGGCAGCCTTTGCGGTATCATAAGTGTTTTCCGGTGTGGAAGCAGTGATGACATCCGGGGATGCCTCGTAGCTTTCCGGCAATGCGGAAACGGTTGCTGCATCCATATCAACGCCGTCATAACGGAAGTTCACGGTTACCGGAACCTCGGAAACGGAAGAGCCATTTGTGGTCTTTGCCTGTACCTTGACAGATACACTTCCGCTGTTGCCGTTCTTGCGGTTTGCCATGATATCCTTAATCCACTGCGCTCCCGTCTTGGCAGTAACATTCTTGGTATTTTTGCTATCGGTATCAGACAGGGTAAGGATGGTAGTATTTACGCTTCCGTCCTCATTCAGCACGGTAAAGCCAGGAACTTCACTGGTACCGGTTGCGGTCGCGGTTACGGTCTGCGGGTCGGTTCCGCTCCATCCTCCTGTTTCATTCACATCGGTGCCTGCCAGGCTGGTGCGTACGTTCTGGGTATAAACCAGATCAAAGTCCAGGTTTTCCTCGTCGCTGCTCATGGAGCCTGCGGTAAAGGTGACACGAATCGGTACATAATCTACCTTGCTGTTGTCGCGGGTGGAAGTTGCGACCGCATTCAAGGTGACAGTCACGCCATTTAAGTTGCCTTTGGAGATCTGATCCTGAATCCACGGAGAGTATGCCATATCGGAAGAATCACCGCTCTCACCGTATCCGCGAACCGTAATCTGCCCGCTTACCGGGTCGATATCAAGCACATCATACGGGTCAAGGTTCGGCTGTGCGGTAATATCGCCATTCTGTAAGGACCAGCGCACCTGGTTGTCGTACGGAGTATGTACACCGTTTGCCGGATCGTAAACCGGGGAAACGGTTGCAGACAACACCTCGCCGATACCGCCGGAAAGCTTGCTGTTTAAGCCGTTGGATACAGAATAGAGATTCCTTGCGGTTACGTCGGTTTTGGAATTACCCTTAAAGGTATAGATCACACTGTAATCTTTGACATTGCTCTTATTGTTGATCTCCACCTTTGCCGGCATGATCTCGGTCTCGTCCACAGTCTTAAAGTTGACGGTTACAAGGCAGGTGTCGGTTGCGGAGTTATTGTTCGCGTCCTTACCGGTTACCTTGATGAACTTCTGCATGGAATAATCCTTCTGCTGCGGAATCTTTTGTCTTCTTTTGTGTATTTACTGTCCTCGGTATCCGCGAGGTTCTTGATCCACGCGTTATCGCAGGCGGAATCATGAACGCCCTTTAAGAATACTGCGGCATCCTTATAAGCGTTATCGCCGGTTCCGGTTACGGACACCTGGAGCGTGCCATCATCCTGTTTGTCACGGTCGCTGTCAACCGGTGACGCTTTTTGCCTCAGCAGTCATTTCGCCACTTTCATCCAGATCATTTTCCTTTACCGCAGTCATATACCATGCTACATCCTGGTTGCTGAAATAGGACGGGTTGAAAGTAACACCGAGTGCTGCGGTCGCTTCATCAGCGGAATCAGGGCTCTCATTGTTGACGGTATATTTTACGGTTGGATTTTTGCGATCACCGATTAAAGTACGCACTACGTTGTAAGTGATCTTGTTTCTGGTCAGTGCCGCACCGGTGACGGATACGGAAGTCTGATCATCTACGTTAAACTTGATATCGACGTCGGTGTAACCAATTGGAGGATTAGTCTTATCCTCGGAATCATCCACCTGTGCTTTGGCGCTGATAACAGAATGATACCAGTACGGTGATTTTGTGGACATGTTGTCCTTGTAACCGCCGTCCTTCTGCTTATCCGCAAGCTCTTTTGCCTTATCTGCAATGGCGGAATCAGACAGGTTGATGGTAAAGTACGCGCTCTTTCCGTTGGTCGGGCCGCTTTCCACGGTCATATTGGAAAGGATGTCGTTTGCTTCGTCGTTGCTGGTGGACCAGCTTAAGTTAAACTTATCGTTGTCCGCGCCGTTTACCAGAGAATTTAAGAAGAAACGGTCTTCCTGGTTTACATGCTCAGTGCCGTCCGGATCCACGGTCATGACGACACGGTTCTCCCAGCGATTACCCTTTGCATCGGTAATGATGGAAGCGGAACCGTCTACATCTTTGTTACCGTTATAAGCGGTTACCATGTACTTGATGGTCGGTTTTTCACGGCTTCCGGTGCGCTGCTGGGTTACCTCGAACACGATTTTGGATGGGCTTAACGCAACAGCCTGCGATACCTGCTTATAGATAGCACCAAGGGTTACGTCAGAATCCGGCATGGTGAAGTAATAGCCGGCGCCTTCGGTGATACCCTCTTTCACGGTATCGTCGGAATATACATAGAACTCGTCGTGCTTATGGTAATTGATGTACGGGTTATTTGCCTGGGTCTTATCCATCTGGAAGTATCCGGTGCCGTCTGACAGGGCCTGGAAAGATACATATACCTTATCGCCCGGTGCAAATGCACCCAGATCCTCGCTGGTCACATGCGGTTTATAGGAACCACTGATGTAAGCACTGATGTTCGCTGCCTTCGTGCCGCTTACGTGCGGGTCTTCGATCGTCAGAAGGAAACCTCTGGTCGGTTTACCCTGTGCATCCGCAGTAAAGTGGTTGATGGTATCAATGTTTCCATTCGGGTCTTCCTCACGGATCTTTAAGATGCCATTCTCCAACTCCTTATAGAAGTACTGGTCGCCGCTTGTTACATTATCGCCGGACACGATAGTATAGTAATTGTCGCCCGTATGCCAATAACCGATATGGGCATCCTTTCCGAATTTGCCGTCATCCGCCACGCGGGAACCGCAGATACCGGTATCGGCCTTGGTCTTGGTATCCGCGAACAGATACGCAAGATCGCCGTCAGCGCCATAGGTAAAGCCTGCGTTGTTGACGCGGGTTCCGATGAATGCTGCGGAATAGTTATTGGTGGAAGTCGGAATCAGCGCGGTTGCGGAGAAACGGGCTACCTTTACATGACCGTAGCAGTAACCGCCGACGATACCACCGACTGCATAAGAGTTATTGGAACCGATCTCGCCGTCGTGCACCTCGGTATTGTAAATATCGGAATGGTCGATTGCACCGGCAACGCCGCCGACGTACGCTCCGTTACCGTAAATATGGTTTCCGGAACCGGTATTGGTGCTGATGTAGGTATCGATAATGGAAGTATTGGCTGCAAAACCGACAATACCACCCACACAGGAGTGGCCATTTAAAAACTCGGAGGTGAAAGCGACTGCTTCATTCGTGTAAGCCGCCACCTTATCCGCCTTACAATCCTCGATGATGGTGTTGCGATCACCGGACTGTGTAGTGCTAGACTCCGCAAAGCCCACAAGACCGCCGACATAGCCCTTGCCTTTTACGACACCACTGACGGTACAGTTCTTGATGGTAGCGTCCACCACATGTCCTGCAAGGATGCCTGCGTAGTCGCTGCCCTCAAGCGTATTGCGGCTGGTGTCGATGGACAGGTTGGTAATGGTTGCACCGGAGCCAACTTCACCGAAGAAGCCGACAGCTTCCTGTTCCTGGATTTCTGCTGCCATGGATGCTGTAATACCAAGCGTGGTATTAGCTTTGAAACCAAGGTTCCTGATGTTTGCCCCGTCTTCCGCTGTAATATGGCCATGGAACGCTACGGCATCACCGCCGCTGTTTCTCTGAAACCTACCGGGATCCAAGAACCGTTCAGATCATAAGTACCATGCTCGATACGGTAGAAAGTATCCTCATTATGCAGGTTCTGTGCAATGTTTGCCGCAAAGAAGCGGAGGTCTTCCACGGAATCGATGATGTACGGGCTTTCCTCAGTACCGTTACCGTGCTGATACAGATCTGCGCCTGCTCCGTAGTTATCCGGCCAGAGAGAACCGATTGCGGACAGAGTGGAAACGCCGCGCAGCATGTAAAGATTTAACACGAAGTTGTATGCGTCCTCTGTGTCCGCATGCTCGATCCAGTCCTGGATGATGTCGTTCTTATAGGAACGAATCTCGCCGTCCTCATTTCTGACAACCGCATTTTCCTCAAACCAATCCCAGAACTCATCACTGCCCTCTTCGCCACCGAAGGCGATGCATTCTTTTTCTGCATCTGAAGCAGTGGCTACGTTGCTTTTTGCGATTGTGGCGTGCCATGCGAGGATTGCAGCTTTTGCATCCTCAGAAGTAAGATCTACATTTCCCTCCTCATCTTTATCGGTAAACAGGGAATCCATCCATGCCCAGAATGCAGAGGTACCGAATACCGGATAATCCGATTTCTTCTGTGTGCTGTCCGCAATCTCAACGTCAGCTATGATCTCTTCCGCATCGGACGGGGTTGCTTCTTCCTCATCATCCGGAAGAATGTCGCCATCTGCGATCAGGACATCTCCGTCGTCCGGGTCCGCATCGCTTGGTGTTGCTTTTCCGGAGTCTGTCACATCTGCCGTTTCGCTCAGCTCCTTTGCAAAGACCTGAACGGCAGGTGCTGCCGCTGGCGCGGCCATGGACGCACTTAATGCTGCGGCCACGTAACGGCTGATTGCTCTCTTTCTCATAATAAATTCTCCTTTCACAGGCCATTACCAGCCTGAATCTTTTTGACAGCGTAATTATGGAATTCTTTTTTGTAAAATTGGTAATAAAAAAGTACCGGCAGGATGATTCCGACCGGCACTTACAAGTCAGCTTCCCTGATACATCGCATACATCGGACGGATGCCGATATCACATAAATCATTGTTTTCGGTTGCTTTTACGGATCTCGGTTCAATGGCTCCGGTCTTTAAGTTGACGGTATAAACCATATCGTCTGTTCCGTATTCCGGAGTTCTCAGCCAGTAAGAACCGCAGTATTTTGTGATAATGCTTTCTGCATTATTTTCATCGGAATGATCCACTTTCCAGAGGTAATCTTTCATGGAAAGTGCCTCTTCCAGGGACGGGATGAAAAATCCCGAATAGAGTACCTGGGGGGGTGGAACGGGTGTAACGTGAGAATGACTTCGCCGTCACACTGCCAAACAACCCTGTCGCGGAACTTCCGGTGTATTCATTCTTGATTCCGATATTCATGCGTACCAGATTATCTGTATCCGGGTTATTGGCTGTCAGCCATTCATGGATTGCAGAGTATTTATAGTTGTTCGTGCTTCCGAAGAATCTAGTTGACTGTGTGCCATCCGCTTCGTCAAACCCGAGTCCTTCATTGGACGGGATCACGGTGTCACAGAGGAACAGTGCCATGCTCTTGTCCGTAGAGGATTTATCCATATAGTTTTCATCCACGCAGCGGAACAGATAAAGTTTTCCGTTGATTTCACGTGCCTGCAGGTCACCGACATTCCAGTGTTCCTCTTCCGCTTTCTGGTTTTCACCGGAACGATCCAGGAGGATGACCGGATGTGCTTCATAAGCAGATGCCTCTTCTTTGGAAACGGTTGTGCCATTTGTCGGGATTACTTCCGTATCCGAGTCTCCCTTTGTTAAGTAAATGCCTTCCGGGAAATCAAACTTGTTTTCTGCCTCTTCCCGGTAGTGATCATATTCTTCTTTGGTAAGAATGGAAACCGCATCCCCGTCGATCGAATTTAAGTTCAGACGGTTGGAAAGACCATCCGCAAAGGCATCATCCAGGAACTGCTGCAGCATGGAGGATGTGTATGCTGCACTGTCGGCTGTTGTATAAGTTCCATACAGGTCGCTTCCGACTCCTTCGGATGCGATGAAGAGCATTTTCCCTGTACCGTTATAATCTGTGTCGATACAGGTAAAAGTATATTTCTTTGTGCCGAAGCCAAGAGAACCGGAATCCCAGGTTACTGCAATCGCATCTCCCAGGTTCTGCGATAACTGGACACCGCATGCGTCGCAACGTCCGTCATGGTCCTTATCTTTGTGCCCGGTGGCTGGGACCAGCACGGTCACTTCCTCGCCGCATTTGGTACATCGTACTGTATGGGAGGCTGTCGTTAAACAGTTGCCACTCAGATCTTCCACGGCTTCCCAGTCATGCGTGCAGGCATTCTGTTCCCACTTACGGTAATAACGCACACGTGAAACGGCATAGGTTACGCCATCCAGTGTAAAGGTATCCACGACCTCATTGGAATATCCAGCGAGCCTGTATGCTGACATGGTGGCGCTGACTTCCGCCGTGGAGGTGTCGTATCCACGTCCGATTACATAGTATTCATGTTGGGAAGAATCATTAGTATGGGAAGCGAAATCATTTAAAATGCGGTTGAAACCCGCATTGTCTTCCACAATAAATTCTTCCTTTTTATTTACGTATGTTTTGTGGTAACGGACTGTCAGCTCATTTGCATCCATGGCACTCGGGACAAAATTCTTCGGGGATGTTTCGTCCGCTTCCCAACGGTTTCCGTCCGAATCCTGGAAAGATGACGGGAAATATACCGGGAAGTCAATACTTGAATTTCCCTTTACAAAAGCCGCATATCCGCTGTACGGATCAAACAGGTCATTGTCATCTTCGTCTACGATCCTGACTGTATATCCGCGCTTATTGTAATCCGATGATGTACCGCCGTTCGGTTTTTCATACTGGGCTGTTTGCGTTTTTCCGTCCGCATCCAGGGTAAAGGAACCAAGGTTTTCGGACGGAATATTCCATCCAGGGATATCTAGTGCTCCAATTTCTACCGTGGAATCTTTCGCTCCCATGCCGAACTGCAGTCCAATATCATTCCAGGAATTCTTTTCACGGTATGCGACAAAGAAATGGTACGGGGTCGTGCCGTAAAAGGTATCCTTCTTTTCCTGTGCCTTTGTTGTCCACTCATCCAGTTTGGTTTCAGATGTTTCTCCTGCCACATAGCGGATCACATACTGCTGGTATGTAGTCTGATCCGTATACTCGATATACGGTGACTGTGTCACGGCGCGGTATGTTACACCGTCTTTTCAATGGTATCCGGATAGTCAAAACGCAGGCGGTCTCCTTTTACGGTAAAACCGCTGACGTTCGGCAGCAGCTGATTTCCATTATCATCCACAAAAAGGGCCAGCCATTCATATCCGTCATATTTCCCGGTGCTCGGATTTTTCTCCGGTCCGGGAATTTGTTTCTTTTAAAATCACTTCCACGGCGTTGCCGTCATCGGAAATTACATGATAGTTTCCGGATGTCTGTGCAAATCCATAGCTGTCCGAAGTATTCATATACGGGATCTGATCTCCTACATGCCCGATTCCAGTTGTGATTCCGAGCACGGAGCCGGTGTCTTCCGCCACGTATTTGATCGTGTATTTCCTTTCCGTATCGATCTCTTCTTGCTGTTGTTGTCCTGTGAGTAAAATGTAACTATTCCCTTAGTCTTTGGGGGATTCATGAACCCTTAAAAAACCTTAAAAGACTTTAAAAATTCAAAAAAATCCTTATTTTATGCGGCTTTCTCCTTAAATATGTTTAAAACGACGTAAAAGCGACTAAGGAAACAAAATGTAACTGAAACGTTTTTTTGCACCGACTAAGGAAAAAATCTAAAAAATTTAAAAGACCCGAAAAACATGTTTAAATCAGTGTTTTCGGGTCTTTTAGCGTGATTTTTAAGGAAAGATATTAAGGAAAAAGAAAGGAACTTTTTGACTGCATAATTATTTAATCAAATGTATGTTTATTTATTTTGCTTATGGATTTTCTTTTAAAAATATATCTTTGTATGCTTCTAGTGCGCAGGCCAATTCGCAAAATAGATCTTCCTGCATTTTTTCCACGCGTTTTACTTCTATATCTGTATATTCTCTATGCGCCAAGCCTTGAAGCAATAGATCATAGTTTGCAATTTTATTAAGCACCTCATCCGTTATATCCAATCTATCAAGGCGCTCTGTATCCGACAAACTACTACTTGCCTTAAATAAAGACAGAACTGACGATAAAATACTAACATATATTACTTTGTTTGATGTTGGACAATTATTTAATAACTCTGATAGTTCCTGTATAATCATTGCGGAAGAATCATTCAAAGTAATATGATCACCATACTCAGAATTATCTAGCATGTCACCTTCTCCGGTTTTTAACCATGTCTCATTTGTTCCGTATTCCATTATGATTAATTTTAATACAGAGTCAGATGGATTATCTTTTCCCGTTTCAATATTGGAGACATGACCATAAGAAATACCGATTCGTTTTGCGAAATCTGTTTGATTTAATTTGTAATGTTTTCTAAGTTCTCGAATTCGTTCACCAATAGTGCACATAATATCCCTCCATATATTAGGAATCCTGTATTGACATTTTAGGAATCCTAAATTATAATACAAATAACCACTACAACTATAGCAGAAATGCATCATTGATACAACGGCTAAAGGGGTGAAAAAAATGCCGAGACCAACAAATATGACTACAAAATCCCGTTTTGGGATGCTTGTTTGTAAACGTCTTACTCAGATGGGAAAAAATCAAAAATACCTTGCCGAAAAAACTGGTTTTTCACGATTCTATATATGTGAAATACTTAACGGTAGACATAACCCTTCAGTAAAAGCTATTTACAACATTTCAAAAACAACCGGAATCAGCATTGATAAACTTGCTGAAGCCTTACTTGATGAAAGTTAGGCGGTGAAGAAATTTTGACATGGCTAAAAATTAAAGATGTAGCTAGTCTGATGGGCATGACTGAGAGGGCTATCAGATGGGGCGCAACCGCAAAAAATAAATATGAATTCCGCCATGTCGAAGGAATCGGCCGGGGCGGTGTTCAAATCGAAATCGCCCTGGAATCGTTGCCACAGGAAGCACAGGACAAATACAACAACATCCAAAGGGAACATACTCATAATGACATGATGCAGTTCACCGGGAAACAGCGGGAGGAAGCCAACTTTAAGGCATTGATCGTAGAAAACTATCAGAAAGCGCAAAAATCCCCGGATGACTACATAAAAGATTTTAATGAGCGAAACCCGGACAGTGTGATCACAAAGTCCCAGCTTTTCCGCTGGCAGCGCAAGTATAAGAATGGTGATATTGCCGGGCTGATTGACACACGCGGAGGGCATAACCGTGGAAAGACGGACATCCCACCGGACGCATGGGAATATTTCTATGCACTGTACATGACCTTACAAAAACGCAGTATTGAAATTTGCTGGGAATATACAAAAACGGAATATCCAGAGATTCCTTCCGTATCGGCCTTTGAACGAAAAGTCAAAACAATTCCGGAACCCGTAATCATCTTTTACAGGGAAGGCGAAAAAGCGTTCAATGATTCCCTTGTATGTATGGAACGAAGCAAGAAAGACATCCACTCCAATGACATCTGGTTTTCTGACCACCATTTAATGGATGTAGCAGTTTTAAACAATCGCGGCCGGGTGTTCCGCCCATGGCTCACTGCTTTCTTTGATGCACGTTCCAACAAGGTTATTGCTTTCATTATCCGGGATAAATCCGCAGACGCAACCGTGATCAAGCAGTGCCTCCGGAAAGGAATGGAAGAATTTGGAGTTCCTAAAGAACTTTATTTCGATAACGGAAAAGATTACCGCGAGAAATCATTCAATAAAGATTTCCCTCTTTCCCTTACCAAACAGTTGGGAATCAATCAGATTTACGCGACACCATACCATGGACAGGCAAAGCCCATCGAGCGGTTCTGGGAAACCCTGGAAGACCGTTTCTGTAAGTTTTTCCCCACCTATCTGGGAAAAGACGCGAAGAAACGACCGGAGGATATGCGGGTAACCTTTGAGAAGCTGAAAGATAAATGTCCTACCATGGAGCAGTTCACAGATCTGCTTGGGAAACACATGAACAAGTACAATAATACACCATCTGGCGGAATCGACATGGACGGAAAATGTCCGGATCAGGTATATTTTGAAAACCTGGCCGTAAAGAATGAAGTCCATGACAAGTCAATCCTGCGGATCCTCTGCGGAACCTTTGACGAAAGAACCGTACAGAAAAACGGCGTACAGTACCAGGGAAGATTTTACTACCATACGGATCTCAGCCGTCCTGCAGCTTATAGATGACAATGTGCTTCACCATTCTATTTCCTCCAGCACGATACCGGGGCTGGCAAGTTATCAGCCCCGTATGTAGTCTGCATTAGTTTTCCTCGGAATCGTCAGCTTTGATCGTTTAACAGGGCGCGAATCGATAGAGAAATCCGCTTATTCTCCGCGTCCACATCAATGATCTTCACCGTCACATCCTGGCCCTCGCT